>Ga0233365_1000008_pt1 | contig 515805 bp, 487 predicted proteins | sample ElkDunMinimDraft_27_FD_191535 | JGI IMG/M metagenome (GOLD analysis project Ga0233365, IMG submission 191535) | Fecal eukaryotic communites from dung pellets of Tule Elk in California, USA - Elk Dung C36 | ecosystem: Host-associated > Mammals > Digestive system > Large intestine > Fecal... | reverse complement strand
ACCTAGGCAACTGAGCGAAAGACGAGATTCGAACTCGCGACCCCAACCTTGGCAAGGTTGTGCTCTACCAGCTGAGCTACTTTCGCTTGACGTGCTGCAAATATAGAAATATTATAAATGCTAGCAAAGAAAAACAATCAAAATCGTTGATATTTCACCTAACAACAAGATTCTTAACAGAATAATTTTAATTCTACTTTATATTGAGTCCTCAACTACCTGTTGAAATAAAAATGTAGAGTTGCCTCTTATTTTCAATAAAATTTAACTAAATATTTTTTGTTCTATAAATAATTGTGCTGCAATTTCTTTTTATTGAAAAATTACCGATAAAATTCATAGCATATGATGCATTTAAATTAAAAATAATTCAGTTTTTCGACTTACAGGAGGATCAAACCACTGATAATTTCATTATTAATACACTTTTATCTTATAAAAAACAACAATTCATGATTATTATTGATAAATAAACAATAAATTATGTAAAATAATATTATTTTATTTTGATTTATTGAAAATATTTGCAATTTTTACATATTATTACTTGCATAAGTTAACTAAAAGTTGATGTTACATAATAGTTTATATAAAAAATGATAATATAACTATAATAAAACAGCACAAAACGACTAACTAACAGTATTTTTAATTAAATAACGAAACAAAAAACACCTAAATCTAAAATAAATGAAAAAGTTACTAGTATTAACAGTAAATATTGCACTAGTATTTGTCTTGTACGGCCAAAATACCGAGTCGAGTCTTGAAATATCAGGTTATGCTGATGCATATTGGAAGTTTGATTTTGCGCAACAGGAGAATATCACGACCTATTTTGCAAATGATCATAATTCAATTTCGTTGGGGATGCTCGCACTAGGTCTAAAAAAATCAGCAGGAAAAGCAACTTTTGTCGGTGAATTAGGCTTTGGCCCACGTGGACAATATCTTAGTATACCAAATGGCGATGGTGCGGAAACTAATGATAAGAACTCTTTCCATATCCAAAATTTATACATGAGCTATAATTTCACAAAATCTTTCAGTCTGACCGCCGGTTTTATGGGAACTTTCGTCGGATATGAAGTAATTTCTCCCGTATCCAATTTTCATTACTCAACTTCTTATTTATTTGGGGCGGGGCCGTTTCAAAACGCTGGTATAAAAGCTAATTATAATTTTTCAGATAAAGTTTCCTTAATGCTTGGACTCTTTAATGATTGGAATGTATACAGAGACTTTAACGGCGTATCGCATGTTGGTGGCCAGTTAATGATTGAGCCTATTGACGGACTAACCACCTACTTGAATTTTTTAACAGGAACTTCCGCTGGGGGGGATGATAATTATAGTTCAGGTACACTATATGATCTTGTAACAACTTATGATTTCTCAGATAAGGTCAGCTTAGCTTTAAATGCCGCCGATTACACTTTTAATTCAAAAGGAGGTTATTCAGGCGTAGCACTTTATCCACAATATAATTTTAATGAGCATATTGGCATCGGACTACGTGGGGAATATTTTAAAATTAAGGATGTAGAGGATCAGAAAAACCCTGAATTTACTTCATTTACTTTAACGGCGAAATTACAACACAAGGGGCTAGCACTAATTCCCGAAATAAGACTAGATAATGATAATCAAGCCGGGTTCTTCAAAAAAGACGGAATTACTTCTTCTAAACAAGCCTCACAAGCTTCATTAGCAGTCGTTTATTCCTTTTAATGGCACTTTAAGACAAAAAGATCAAATGGTTGAATTTGATTTATTGATCTTTCATTTCTTTTAGTTCTCTTTTCAGTTCATCTATCTGTAGTTGTTGTTCTTTTATTGCCGCAACTAATAAGGAAGTAAGATCTTCTTGTTTTAGTGTGGGAACACCAATGACTTTGCTATTGTTCTTGCCTTGCAGATAAACCTTGTTTTTAACTTGGATTAAGTCTGGCAGTACTTTTTCAACCTCCTCTAATAAAAAACCTGAGTGGTTGCCATTTGGCAAATCAAGTTCTTTGAAATCCTGCGTATTATAATTAAAAGTTACCGGTTCTAAGTATTGAAGCTTTTCTAATGGGTTAGCCAGCTTTTTAATATTTAGTTTCATTTTTTGTTCATCAATAACTTGGGCACTTACTGTATTAACTCCTCCTAGTATCATTACTAAAATTAATGTGATCTGAGTTGAAATCGAATGTAGTTTCATATTTTATATTTTTTGTCCATCTAAAAAATGGTGAATGAATTTATTAGGGTTTAAATTAGTTATTACTGTAATTAACACGATCATATATTAAATCTGATTCAAATCCCCTTGATTGTAAAAATCGTATAAGTTTTGATTTTTCTATTAAAGTTAATTTTGCAAGGGGTTTAGTAATTTTTTTTAGAATAGTATCATCTATTTTGTCTATATAATCATCTAAATCAATTTCTGCTAGGGCAATTCGAATCAATGGTTTAGAGATTAATTTTGATTTTAGATGTTGCATTATCTTTATTTTCCCCCAACCTTTGATTCTAAATTTACCTAAAGCATAGGCTTTCGCAAATCTTTCTTCATTTAAAAAATTATCTCCAATAAGATTTGAAATTATATTTTCAACATCCTCTTTATGTAACCCCCAATGATAAAGTTTATCCCGTACTTCTTGTTGCGCCCGCTCTTGATAAGCACAAAAGCTTTCTGCTTTTAATTTAGCTTGTAGAGCGGTATATACCTTTTGTTTTCTTACCTCATCATTCATATTACAAATGTTCAAAAAATATTGAACTTATAAAAAAAATGATGAACTTCGTTCTATAATTTTTTGCTGATGTATACTATCGATTTTATTTGTCATATTCTAGAGGTAAAACCACTTAATTTAATAAATCCAAATCAAACCGTAAGCGAGTTAGTATTCGATAGTCGAAAAATTAATCAACCTGATCAAAGTTTGTTTTTTGCACTACATGGGGCAAGAGATGGTCACGATTTCCTATCAAAGGCTTATTTAGAAGGTGTTCGAAATTTTGTAATTTCCAAGGAAATTCCTTTTTTCAAGGAGCGGTCAGATGTCAATTTAATTCTTGTTGATGATACATTATTAGCGATGCAGAAACTTGCAAGGTTTCATAGACAACGCTTCAATTATCCTGTTGTAGGAATAACGGGAAGTAATGGAAAATCTATTGTCAAAGCTTGGCTAACACAATTAATTTCTCCTGAGAAAAAGGTATATCAAAGTCCGAAGAGTTATAATTCTCAGTTGGGGGTGGCTCTATCTTTATGGAATTTAAGCGCACAATATGAAATTGCCATTATAGAGGCCGGTATCAGTCAGCCTGGGGAAATGAAACGTTTACAAGAAATGATTCAACCCACTATTGGTATTTTTACCAACATTGGCCTAGCTCATGCTCATAATTTCGAAACCAAACAGCAAAAATTGCAAGAAAAGCTACAACTGTTTGACGGTGCAGATATGTTAACTGCAGGCTCTGAATTTATAAATGAATCAGGTGTTATTCATACCGGTAAGCTCCTAACATGGGGTAATAGGGAACAAGATGCAGTCGAAATATTAGCAATCGAAAAAACACAAAATAATAGTAAGTTATCTGTTAAAATAGGAGAGGTTCGGGCTTTGTGCCATATTCCTTTTACAGACCAAGCATCTATTGAAAATATACTGAGTTGTATGACAGTGATGCATTATTTGGGTTATGCTTCTGAAATAATACTGGAAAGAGTACAAAATTTACGAGCATTAGAAATGCGGTTGCAATTAAAGAAAGGGATTAACCACTGCACCATAATTGACGATTCATATTCTAACGATTTAGGTTCGCTAAAAATTTCATTAGCACTACTCAAACAACAAAACCAACATACAAAAAAGACATTAATACTCTCGGACATGGAAGGTCTTTCCGGGAATGAAAAAATTCAACATAAATTAGAAGAATTATTAATTACACAAACGCTATCGCGTTTAATTTGGGTCGGACAAGCATATCCATGGTTACATAACTTAAATATTGAGGAAATAGCTATCTTTTCTACTACCGAGGATCTACTTGATAAGTTGATCCAGTTAGATTTTAGAGCTGAATGTGTCTTGATTAAAGGAGCTAGAGTTTTCCAATTTGAAAAGATAGTGCAACAATTAACACTGCGGTCTCACGGTACTGTTTTGGAAATTAATATGAACGCCATTTCACATAATTTAATGATATATCGATCCTTGATCTCGTCTAAAATAAAAATTATGGCGATGGTAAAGGCATTCTCTTACGGTAGTGGAAGTTTTGAAGTCGCCAATTTACTGCAATTCAGCAATGTAGATTACCTAACTGTCGCTTTTGCTGACGAAGGAGCTGAGCTGCGATCTGCGGGAATCACCTTACCTATTATGGTATTATGTCCTGACAATACCACCTTTGAATCGTTAATACAGCATAATTTAGAACCGGAGATTTATAGTTTACATTTTCTAGAAGAATTCATTAATTTTTTAATATCAAGAAATATACAAGACTATAAAATACATATAAAACTAGACACTGGAATGCATAGGTTAGGATTTTTTGCTCATGAAATGGATTCTTTAATCGATCGTTTGAAAAGCCAAAACCAAGTAAAGGTCGAATCATTTTTCACTCATTTGGTTTCTTCAGGAAATCCACAAAATGATCATTTTACTAAAATGCAAATTGAAGAGTATACTATTAGTGCGGTTAAACTAGAGCAGGGTTTGGGATATCAATTTATCAAGCATGCAGCAAATACGTCCGCTATTACAAGGTGGCCTAATGCTCATTTTGATATGGTAAGGTTGGGGATTGGATTATATGGTATTGAAATGAATGAAAATTCATTAAATTTGGAACAGGTAAGTACTTTAAAAACAACTGTTACACAAATAAAACAACTGTCAAAAAATGAGACTGTTGGTTATGACCGTAAAGGGATATTAACCAGAGACAGTAAAATTGCCACGGTTAAAATTGGATACGCTGACGGTTATAACCGCAGATTTGGTAATTCAGTGGGTAAAATGAAAATTAATAACCAGTTCGTGCCTACGATTGGAAATATTTGTATGGATATGTGCATGTTAGATGTGACTGATGCAAATGTAAGGGAAGGAGATGAGGTCATTGTTTTTCCAAATATTCAGGAGGCTGCCGATACGATAGGGACAATTCCGTATGAATTATTAGTAAATATTTCAACACGTGTGAAAAGGGTTTATTATTACGAATAATATGATAAAGAAGGTTTTTCAACAATTTTTTTATTACCTCATTAAAGGTACTTTAGTTGTGGCACCAGTAGCTGGAGCTATTTTTGTAATAGTTTGGTTGGTAGCAACCTTGGATGGCGCATTGAATATAACGGAGCATTTTTTGCAAGATGAAACAGGACATCCTTTATATATACCAGGAATTGGCATACTTTCCGTTATTTTATTATTGACCTTAATAGGCTTTATTTTCACCACGTTTGTGACTGCTCCAATTCGAAGTTGGTTAAATAAAACAATAAATAAAATACCTTTATTCAATACCTTGTATTCCTCTATAAAAGATTTTACTGAAGCCTTCGTAGGAGATGCTAAAAAGTTTAATGAACCTGTATTAGTTGAAGTGAACGAATTTGGTTTAAAAAAAATAGGCTTTTTAACGCAAAAAGATTTATCGATAATGGGTTTACCAGGTGAAGTAGTTGTTTATTTCCCGTATTCCTATTCAGTTGCAGGACAAGTGGTTATTGTATCTTCTGATAAGGTTAAAAAATTAAATATTTCTGCTACGGATGCAATGAAATTAGCCGTGTCTGGGGGAGTGAGTGGAATTGAACCAAAGAAGTAAAATGCTTTTTCTGAAAAATAACAAAACTGAAAAAATTGATGAATTAGAGGACAAGCTACTTTCAGCAGAAGCAGAGAGCTCCTTTAAAAATTCTCAATTTGATCAAGTTTTAATGAGAAAATATTTTGAATATGCAAATTTACATCAATCTACCACAACCAAGTATTTAGCAATTCAGAAATTGAGCATATCCGCTTGTTATGCTGAACCGTGGTCGATTCAAAAAGAGATTGATTTTATCGAATTATACGTTGATTTGTGGAGGGAGTTAGGTCATGAAAATTCAGTTTGTAAACTTAAAATACAATTGGAAGACAACAAAGCGCTTATTCAGCCATTAAGCCTGATGCCTTTGATTCAAAATTCTTTTTATGCTGGCTATAACAAAATGACTGAATTTCCCGTCAAAATTAACCTGAGCATTATTGCTGGCAAACTAAGCCTAACAGTAAGTAATCGAGTGAACCATCATTTAAATAATCAACACAGCACTGAAATGATTGATCGTTATAAAAGTAGGTTATCATTAATGTACCCCAACCATCAACTTATTACAAATAGTAATACAATCTTATTCAGAACTCAACTAATGATAGATTTAGAGGAAGGACAAAAAAAATAAGGGCTTATCAAATTGATAATAACCCTTATTAAGTTAAATTAATCTATATACTATTCTTTTTTAGCGGCTACAATCAGCTGTCCATATCTGTTGCTCTGACTTAAATGCTATAGATAAAGTAGATTCAGAAATAGTAATTGTTCCTATATCACCATCCCCAAAGAAAATGGTATTATTATCTCCCTTTTCCATTTTAATGTTATTCAAATCTGGTATGTCATTACCAAACTTAAAAGAATAATTGTCGCCACCAACTTTCGTCACGACTACTTCACCTGGTCCGTATTCGACATTATTGGCGTTATCTTCTAGATCACTATAACCAATGTCGCCATCGTATGTCCCTACAAATAGGTCATTATCCACAGGATCATCATCTTTAGAACAAGATGATAATGTAAATAAGACGATAAATAAAAGACTTAATAATTTCAATGTACTTTTCATAGTTGTTGATTTTAATTATGCACTATTTATTGTGATTGTTAGTCCAAATAATGTGCCATCAGTCTTGTAACAGAGTGGTTACATTGTTAAATTAACATTTGTTAACATTAACTATTAAACAGATTTAGTTGTCTATTTAAATTATTATTAAATTTTTTTGAATCTAAATTATAACGCGAAGTATTGATTTTATGGACTTTACAATGTAGTTTAAAATTATCACTAATTATTTCGGCAACTTTTCCAGTACCTTTCATCCGGTTTCCAAATTGACTATCGTTAAGATTTCCATCGTGGCAACTTTGTATACTATTTATAATTTTAGTAGCCCGTTCTGGATAAGCTTTGTATAACCAATCAGTAAATATTTTAGATATTTCTCCATTTAAACGCACAATGGTGAAGCCTGCCCACTTAGCCCCAGCCTTGGACGCAGCTTCAACGATTTTAGGTATTTCATGTTCAGTTAAACCGGGTATAATAGGGGCACACATTATGCCAACTGGTATTCCATTGTTCGTTAAAGTTTCAATAACTTTTAATCGCTGTTTGGCCGTTACGGTCCTTGGTTCCAACTTTAGCCTCACATCTTCCCTAAGCGAATTAATAGAGATATAGACTACACATAGATTTCTTTTTGATAATTGTTTTAATATTTCAAGATCTCTTATGATTAAAGAATTTTTAGTAATTATACTTACCGGTTGATTAAATTCCAATGCAATTTTTAACAGGCTTTCCGTGAGCTTAAATTTTCGTTCTAAAGGTTGATAACAATCCGTGTTTCCTGAGAGCGAAATTGTACTTCCATCCCAATTTTTTTTAGATAAAAATTCGCGAAATAATTTTGGTGCATTGTTTTTCACCATAATTTTAGTTTCAAAATCTAGACCAGCACTCAATCCCCAATACTGATGTGAATTTCTCGCGTAACAGTAAATACAGCCATGTTCACAACCTTGGTAAGGATTAAGTGAATATTCCATTCCAACATCAGGGCTTGTCACTTTATTCACAATTGATTTAGGATAAACGATCGTGAATTGCGTCTTATTTTTTTCAATCTCCCATTCATCAATACCTTCTATAAAGTCTTTTGAATAGCTTGCTTTAAAAAATTTATTGGGAATATTTTTTTGCGCACCTCTACCTTTTAAATATTCTTCTTCCATCTTGAATATGTTTACTCAAATATACTAATATATTTAGCATTAACAAAATTCGCCCTTTTGACACAATAATTATAAGCTATCGTTAACTAGGAAATGATAGGTTAGGGGATAAGGTATGATTTTAGATAGGCGTATATTTCAGTTTGCGATCTGATATCCCTGTCCACATTTTTAACATATTTATTACTTTGCTGATTATCCAATATTCTTGCCTTAACATTATCATTTAATTGAATTTCGAGCATGTCCTTTAATTCTTTTTTTAACTTTTTGCTCGTGATTTTGATCGCAGCCTCAATTCGGTAGTCAAGATTCCTAGTCATAAAATCAGCCGAAGAAATATAGGTGTATTCTTGGCCACCTTGATAAAAATAGAAAACACGAGCATGTTCCAAATATTCATCGACAATGCTAATTGCCTGAATAGGTTCTGCTACCTTTTTTTGATTAACTGCACAATAAATACTACGAACAATTAGGTTAATCTTGACACCAGCAAATGCCGCCTCATAAAGTTTTTTAATTATTTCTTTATCACTCAACGAATTAACTTTAATAATTATTTTTGCTTTGTTTCCTTTTTCTGCTTCCAAAATCTCATTATCAATTAGTTGACATATACTATTTCGCATATTAGTTGGACAAAACAACAAGCTTTTCGTGTTTTTGAAACTATCATGAAGAGAGGCGTTTGGATTTTGCAAGGCAAGAAACAGTTTGTTAAAATCAGCCATAGCTGTCTTATTACTTGTCATCACACAATAATCGCCATATATTTTGGCCGTTTTTTCGTTGATGTTTCCTGTGCTAAAAAATCCGTACTGAATAGTTTTATTTTGAATTCTTTTTTTTATAATACATAATTTAATATGCACTTTCTTATCAGGTATACCTGTGAAAACTTTTATTCCTTCTGCCTCAAACCTTTCCTTCCATGCTAAATTATGTTCTTCATCAAATCTAGCGCGTAATTCCAACATCACTGTTACGGACTTGCCATTCCTAGCTGCATTAACTAGTGCGTTTGCAACTTTTGAATTGGTCGCCATTCTATAGATGGTTATTTTTATAGTGGTTACCTCATGATCCATTGCTGCCTCTCGTAAAAGGTCTATAAGCGGTCTGAATTTGTGATAGGGAAATGAAAGTAGCACGTCCTTTTTTAGAATAACATCTGTAACCCGTTGTTTTTCAACAAAATCAGGGTGAGTAAATGACGTTCTTGCTTGTGGTTTAGGACCAGATTTGAATACATCTGGAAAATCCATAAAATGCTTGAAATTATGAATTTTTTTACCCGGTATGATGCTATCTTTTTTTGATATTTTGAGTTTATGAATTAATAATTCCAATAATTTAGGATGCATCTCCGTGTCAAAAACAAAGCGAGTTGGCTTTCCTTTTCTTCGATTTTTAACACCCTTACTAATTTTCTCAACGATGGTAGTATTAGCATCATTGTCCAAATCAAATTCAGCGTCTTTGGTAATTTTAAATGTGTTTGCATGAAATTTATCAAAATCAAAATACGAAAAAATGAATGGTAAATTAGCTTTGATAACGTCTTCAATTAGAATAATATGCTTTTGGTTTTTTGGAGAGGGTAAAGTAACAAACCTACTCAGGTGTCTAGACGGAAGTTCAATAATGGCATATTTTATTTCCTCTTCTGCACCTTGTTTATACATGGCAATACCTAAATATAGACTTTTATCACGTACATAGGGCATTGGCCGATCTGGGTCTAAAAGAAGCGGAATAATACTACTTTCGACTTCTTGGTCGAAATACTCTTTAACGTATTTGTATTGGGATTTACTGAGGTTGTCTGTATCTTGTATAAAGACATTCTGATGAGCCATTTCTTTTTGGATTTTAAGCCATGTTTCATCAAACATTTTTTGTTGCTTGATAACAATATCAGTAATCTCTTCTAATATAACATTAGGGGGTTCATAATAATAACCCTTCGTTTCCCTACTATCTAAAGAGGCTGCTCTTTTAAGTGCAGCCACCCTAACTCTATAAAATTCATCCAGATTATTCGAAAAAATCCCCAAAAATTTTATCCGACTAGCTAATGGCACAGTTGGGTCATTTGCTTCCTGTAAAACCCGACTGTTAAAGCTTAACCAACTTATATCTCTAGGAATAAATTTATTTGTCATTTCTATTATCTTGACTTTTTCACAAAAAGTAAATTCAAAAATTGATTTGTACCTGACATTTGCCACGGTTAACTACTACTCTTTACCAGAACCTCTTCTTTTTAAAATATTTACCGCTTTGTATTTTGTGATATCATAATGCGGTTCTTCTAAAGTTAATGTAGTGGGGTATGCCTGATTTGCGTCAAAGAAATAAATTTTGGTAAGGCTTGCGTAATCATTTACCGGAAACATATCTGCGCATTTATCATATTCCGCATACGTAGGGTCGCCCACAGTAACTGCGTAAATTCTAATAATCCCACCCTTATTTTGTTCGTTTCTTACAAACGCCACTTCTTTGAAATCTCCTTTTAAATCTTTAATTGATTTTTGTGTAAAGGCATCATACATGAAATAGCCAATAATTAAAATTAATGGAATTACAACAATCCACTTTTTTCTGTTTTTTTGCATAAATAACGCTATGATATTTTAATACCTAACAACTTGTAAAACTCTTTGAGAATGGCTTGGTGACCTGGCCAAGCGGGTGATGTAACTAAATTTCCATCTACTACAGCTTGATCAGCCGGAATATTCTTCCACGTCCCACCAGCAAGCTCGATGTCTGGTCCAACGGCGATGTACGCAGTCAATGTTCGTCCCTTTAAAACTTGCGCAGTTGTCAATACTTGTATGCCGTGACAAATGGCGGCAACAGGTTTGTTTTTTTCAAAAAAGTATTTTGTAATTTCTATAATTCTCTTATTTAATCGTATATATTCAGCAGAACGTCCACCAGCTACGTACAGACCATCATATTCTTCAGGTTTTACGGAATCAAAATCTTTATTGATCATAAAATTATGACCTCGTAATTCTTTATAAGTCTGGTCACCAGTGAAATCATGCACAGCTGTAGGAATAACATCTCCCTTTTTACGATCGGGTGCAATGACGTCCACTGTAATACCTACTGAACCCATTGCTTGAAACGGAACCATTGCTTCATAATCTTCAACATAATCTCCAACGAGTAATAATACTTTCTTTGCCATGATTTAACAATTTAAATTTTAATTATTTATTGATAAGCGTTGTTTTAAGACTCTTTTTGTTTTTCGAACTTTTGCTTCTAATTCGCTTCGATAAACGGGAGTGATTATCCCTTTCCCTTCTTCAAAATTTTTACTAAATTCAGGTAACGAAAATGCTTCGAGAACCTCTGATCCATCAAAAGGCATTCGTTCTTGAGCAATGTTTAATACTGATTTTGCACCTCTGCTACCTTCGCTTGTAGCTAATAAAAAAACAGGTTTTTGATCAAAAAGTTTTCTACCTTTTATTCGAGATACCCAATCGATAATATTTTTATATGCGACTGAATAATTTCCATTGTTCTCTGCAAAGGAGATGAGGATAAAATCTGCCCAATCCAATTCTTCTGAAAAAGATATAGCCAATGCAGGAATTCCCGAATTACGTTCCATATCTTTCGAATATAAAGGCATTTCAAAATCATTTAAATCCAAAACTTTAATCTCATCATCTACTTCTTTATAATACTTAGAAACACTCTGAACTAATTTTTTATTAATAGAATTAGTGCTGTTACTTCCTGCAAATGCTAAAATTTTCATGAATTGTTTTTATATAATTATTTATGGTATCTAAGATAGCTCATTAATCATACTTTTGAAATTTATTAATTGTTTTTAACAGTAAATAAGATTGAATTTTGCTTTACCCAATGTTTTGATTTAGTCTATTTGCTTTTAATACAAGGCTTTAAAAGCGTATAGCAGAGATATTAATAACAATTTGATAACATTGTCGTAACCAAATTTTAAATTTATTTAGAGCTATGTTGGAATAATTGCGCTTAGCATTAGCATTACGTAGAAACTTGGAATGAACATATGAGTATAATATCATTCGCAGGATAATTGTTAATTGATATAGTATATAGGTCGTTTTAAAATCGCGGATTCAGAAACTGAGATATAAGGAAAACTAAAAGGGAATTATTTAAAACAATAATTCCCTTTTAAGTCGTGTATTAACCTGCGTTTTATATTATTTGGCTTTGATTTCTGATTTTCCTTCTTTGCCCGGTGACCCTGAATATATTTGCCCCTGAGGCATGCCCCTTAACCCTGGAGAAGACATGGAAATACGACTATAAATCTGACTGATTTCACTATTTGGATTAACGCGTAACCCACCTGGTTGAACATCAATGAAAACATAATTTTTTGCTTTCTTATCTTCAGATTGCGGTTTTATTTGGTTGCTATCATAGCTCAACGTAACAATCCCTCCATTACCATTGGGAAAAGTCTTTGTTCCGTTAAAAGCATCAATACCTCTAGCTAGTATAAATAAAGATTCAAGTTTATAAAAACTAGCTGTAATCGCAAAATTGGTTGCATTGTTTTTACCATCTTGTCCGGTAATTATTACATTTTTCCCCAACTCAGCGTACCCAATTTCTATCTTAACATCCTTTTTACCAAAAAACTCCAATTTCGACTTGTCTTTCATGATTAAGGTATCAATTTTTAAAATAACTGTTGAGTCGCCTTTATTGAAAACCTTTTTTTCTTTGCGTTTAAGCTCCAACTTTTCAATATGTTCAATCTGTTGACTGAAGCTGAAAAATGAACTTAATATTAATATTGTACTTAATAAATATTTCATAATCATTCTTTTACATTCTATAAGACAATTTAACCCTGTAAAAGTTTAATTATTACTAGTTAAATATTGAACAATCAATTTTGCAGTTTTCGCTGAGGCTCCAGGGGTTCCCATTTTCTCCATCAAAATCTCATAATTCTCCAGTACACTTGCTCGGTGTGCTTCATCGTTAATCAAAAGGTCTAATTGATATGCTATGTCTCTAGCGTTACAATCATCTTGGATCAGTTCAATTACAGACAAATAATCATTAATTAAGTTCACTAAGGAAATCCATTTAACTTTTATAACCGATCGTGCAATTCGAATGGAGATTGGATGCGCTTTGTAAACAACGACTTGTGGTACTTTAAGTAATGCTGTCTCTAGCGTTGCAGTGCCACTTGTTACCACGGCAGCAACAGAATTATTCAACAGGTCATAAGTTTGGTCATAAACGATAGAAATCTCATCTGGACCAATGTAATTTTGATAGTATTGCTCTTTAAAATTTGGTGCTCCAGCGATCACAAATTGGTGAGCTGGAAAAAAACCTTGTAACTTCACCATTTCTGGTAATATATTATCAATTTCCATTTTTCTGCTACCTGGTAGTAATGCAATAATTGGACGATGATCTAATTCATTTTTATCCTTAAAATTATTATTGAAATTATAACTTGATATCGCATCTAATAAGGGGTTTCCAACATAATCAACAGGGTATTGAAACTTATTGTAGAAGTCCACTTCAAAGGGAAGGATGCAAAACATATGGTCTACCAGTTTCTTTATTTTATAAACTCGTTTCTGATTCCAAGCCCATATTTTAGGTGATATATAATAACATACTTTTATACCCATTTTTTTTGCAAAAGCAGCTACCTTTAAATTAAAGCCAGGGAAATCAATTAAAATTAGTGTATCTGGTTTTTCCTTAATAATATCTTCTTTTACCTTTTTAAGGTTTTTAAAAATACTTCTTAGATTTTTTACGACTTCAATGAATCCCATAAAGGCCATTTCTGAAGTATGTATTAATACAGTTTGCCCTGCTGCCGTTTGCATTTGGTCACCGCCAACTATTTTAAACTGCGCTTCCTTATCTTCTTGCTTCAGGGCCGTTATGAGGTTTGCGCCATGTAAATCTCCTGAGGTTTCGCCAGCAATAATATAATATTTCATGCTTCTGTTTACTTTTAATTAAATGGGGTTTAAGAAAAGATGCAATTTATATGAATTTTGCATAAAGTTTCATAATTTATATGCCAAGTTCGACTTGAAATATAGTTCCCCACGAACTTTTATTTGTTTGATTATTAAAATAACCATCTTTGAACGTATAAGAAGCATTCAATTGAAATTTCAAACGATGAGCTTTTAAATAACGGGTTAACCCCAATTCAATTACTTCCGTTTGATTTTCAAATTTTGCGATGTCTTTGTGTGGTAGGAGATAAGTATACCTGGCTGCCAATTCATACCCACCACTTAATAAATAAGACGTTTGCTGATTGAGGCCCCATCCTTTGAAGCCAAAGGTTTCCTCGGGATCATCTGAATCAGTCATATTTAGTGGATTATCAATATCTCTACGCATATATTCTGCTTGGTATGCAAATCCCATATACTTGAAAATAATATCGGCAAAACTTGTCTTTAACGTAAAAGGGTTCTGAACAAATCGTCCCAATTGTCCACCTTCCCGAATTGTTTTATCATTATAACTATATCCACCACCTATTGATATTTTTGGTGTTTTTTCTCGTTCTAAATCGCCTTCAGAATAATCACCATCATTTGTAAAATTCCCTAATGGTAAAAACTCAATACGGCCGGTGTAGGCAAGTCCACCGTCAGTTGAATTCGCAGGCCTGCCTTCGCCTGTTGAGATGGCAGCTTTAGCATTAAATGGCATTTTGCCAATATGTTTACTTAAGTTTAGAGAAGCACCAAAATCCCGGTCAACAGTAAAATTACTATTAACTAAAGAACGATCCGCAAATTGCAATGACCCTGAAGAATTAACCCGTTGACGATTTCCAGGTAGTTTATTTTGCCCAAAGGAGATATAAAAATCGTCTGTAAAGTTATAGAACATAACCGCATCACGAATAATATTTGGAATACCGGTATCATCAAAATCTTGATCACTTCTTGTAAAGGCTAATTGAACAGAATAAGAAATTTTTGGCGTATAGATGTAGCCATCCATTCGCATCCGTAATCGTCTTATACGAGCATCAAACTTTCCATTATCCTGGTGATCTAAATCATTATTATAACCAATTCTATTTTGCATTCGGAATCGAAAATTGGTGTAGAATAAAGAATCTTTGGATTTATATTGAATCCCTTTAAAATTCAATATTGTAGCCCGATCATCTCTTTCTTGTGCAATCGCAATTGTAACTGGTGTAAAGAAGATGAGAAATACTATAAATAAGTTGGTATAATTAGACATCAGTAATTGTATCTTTAGAGAGCTGGTTCTTGTTGACTTAAGCAATGGAAACTTCCTAAACCCCAAATTATATCGATGGAATTAATCCCAATGATTTTTCTATCTGGAAAACATTGACCGATGATGTCCAATGCCTTTTGATCATTTTTGTCATTAAATATAGGGACAATCACTACTTTATTGGCAATATAAAAATTTGCATATGACGCCGGAAGCCGCTGATCTTCAAATATCACCGCAGAAGGCATAGGTAACTCAATAATTTTTAAAGGTGCACCGTTGATTAATCTCATCTCTTTTAGCAAGGCTAAATTTTCTCTAAGTAATAGATAATTTTCATCAGAGGGATCTTCCTCAACGACCGTCAATACAGTATCATGCGAAACAAATCTCGTGATATCATCAATATGACCATCCGTATCATCACCTACAATCCCATCATCTAACCACAGGACCTGCTGCTGACCATAGTAATCTAACAAGTAGTTTTCTATTTCTTGTTTACTTAGATTAGGATTACGGTTTTTATTTAATAAACAGGCAGTGGTCGTTAGAATGGTTCCATTCCCATTAAATTCCACTGACCCGCCCTCCATTACAATTGGCGGAGTAAATAATTTCAAATTGAAGTCAGTTGCAATGCGAGTGGGAACAACATCATCTAAGTCGAAAGGTGGATATTTTCCACCCCAGGCATTATAACCCCAATCGACAATAGCCTTTTCACCTGTTATTCTGTTTACCAAAAAAGCTGGCCCGTGATCTCTGCACCAGGCATCATTGGTTGGATTATTATAAAATGTAATATTGTCCAAATTAGCTCCATTTGCTTTAATATGTGCTAAAGCTTGATTTTTCATCTGCTCATCTGCAACATTGACGCGAACTTTTTGATCTTGAGCAACAAGTTTGATAAATTCAGCATAAGGTTCATAAATTCGTTCAATTTTTCCTGGCCATGATTCTTCCTTATGTGGCCAACTTAACCACATTGCCTCTTGCTCTTCCCATTCAGCTGGGAAATGAAATCCTTGTCCTTTTGGCGTGTCCTTTATGTTATAAAGTGTTGAATTGTCCGTTATCATTGAATTGGTAACAATAGAAAATTATAGTAATTGAAGTTAAAAATGTGTGGTATACTGAAACCTAGTCCTCATCAATGAATCGTTTGGTGATCGGAGCGTAGGTATCTATTCTTCTGTCTCGTAGAAATGGCCAATGTTTCCGGTAATAATCGGTTTGGTTCAAATCAAGCTCAATCACTTCAACTTCTTCCTTTTCATGGGAGGCAAGATAAAGTAATTTACCTTGGGCATTGGCAACAAAACTTCCACCCCAAAATTTCATAGCACCATCCTGCTCATATCCAACACGATTTACCGAAACCACAGGTACGCCGTTAGCGACCGCATGAGAACGTTGAATGGTTTGCCATGCATTGTATTGGTCTACATTTGTTTCTTCGTCTTGATCAGTAGCCCATCCAATTGCTGTCGGATAAAACATAATCTCTGCCCCCATTAAAGCGGTGATTCGAGATGCCTCAGGATACCATTGATCCCAACAAATCAATACACCAATTTTCCCAACTTTTGTATTAAATACTTTATAACCTAAATCACCAGGAGTAAAATAAAACTTTTCATAAAAAGCTGGATCATCGGGAATATGCATTTTCCGATATTTCCCTAAATAGGAACCATCTGCATCTAAAATGGCCGTTGTATTATGGTAGAGTCCATGTGTGCGCTTTTCAAAAAGAGAAGCTATAATGACTACTCCTAACTCCTTTGCAATAATCGATAAAGCGTCTGTAGATGGACCAGGTATTGACTCGGCTAATTCAAAATTATCGTAATCTTCTACATCACAGAAATATAAAGAAGTAAAAAGCTCTTGTAAACAAACGATTTGTGCGCCCTTTTTAGCTGCCTCACGAATTTTTTCAATGGCCTTTATTAAGTTAGCTTGCTTATCTTTTTCACAAGACATTTGTACTAAACCTACTTTCACTTTGTTCATATTTTAATTTCTTTTAATAATGCAAAGATAATATTATTTAACCATATTCTCTTTTGTAAGCTTTCCTGCAACAGTGTCTAAACAAGAATAAACAAAACCTTCATATGGATAGACATACCAATATACTTCTAAAGATTTTGTCTAAATTTATGGCAGGGATAATTTTGTCTATGAGAAAGATAATTCATGTCGATATGGATGCCTTTTATGCTTCCGTTGAGCAAAGGGATTTTCCAGAACTTCAAGGTAAGGCATTGGCCGTTGGGGGCTCACCAAGTGGTAGGGGAGTTGTGGCAACTGCGAGCTATGAGGCTCGCAAATTTGGAGTTAAATCCGCAATGTCTTCTAAAACTGCTATGCAGTTATGTCCACACCTAATTTTTAACCAACCCAGATTTGATGTTTACAAAGATGTGTCCATCAAGATTCGTCAAATTTTTAAACGATACACGGATTTAATTGAGCCGCTTTCATTAGATGAGGCATATTTAGATGTGACCAATGACAAACTGAATATTGGCTCAGCGCTTGAAATTGCAAAGCAAATTAAAAGAGCTATTTCAGATGAATTAAATTTGACTGCATCAGCAGGCGTTTCGGTTAATAAGTTTGTGGCAAAAATTGCTTCCAATTATCAAAAACCAGATGGATTAACTTTTATTGGCCCGTCAAAAATAATCCCATTTCTTGAAAATCTCCCAATCACTGAGTTTTATGGCGTAGGCAAAGTTACCGCAAAGAAAATGCACCAAATGGGTATACATCATGGCATTGACTTGAAAAGATTTTCGGAACATGAGATGGTTCAACATTTTGGTAAATCCGGTAAATTCTTTTTTCATATCGTTAGGGGCAATGATCAACGACCAGTACAACATAATAGAGTTTCTAAATCTGTTGGCGTGGAAGATACTTTTGCGGTTGATCTAAATACCTTAGAAGATATGCAGACCGAACTTCACGTTCTTTGTGATAAACTATCGAAACGACTTCAAAAATCAAATAAATCCGGTAGAACCATTGTTCTAAAAATCAAGTTTTCTGATTTTACATTAATCACACGAAGTAAAACATTTCCATTTTACCTTGAATCCATAGTAGAAATTTCTGAATCTGCCATTGAAATTCTTAATAAAATCGACATGCAAGAAAAACGAGTACGCTTAATAGGCGTGACAATAACGAATTTTCTGGAAGAAACATCTACTCTTGAGCCCGGTAACCAATTGCGTTTATTCTGATAGCTGCCTCTGTAGAAATTTAACTTTTTCAGGGTGGGCATTTGCATAATTTTCAGCTAAATTATTCATGTAAAAATTATTGACAACTAAATGGGTGGAGTCGATAAAGTCTTCAATATCATTAACTATCATATCGTTATCTATAAAACCAAGGGCATATACACGATTTTGTTTGTAATAAATAAAGCTGTGCTCTTCTAAATTTCTACCCTTATCACGTATTACAAAACTTCTTTTAGAATCTTCAAGGGAATTAATTGCATTATTCACTTGAAGATTATATGTTTCAACATCCGGAAAGGATAGTTTGGGGTTTTCAGCATTTAATCCTTTGGGCACAATTTCACTGGAATGAAAAGTACATAAATTGTATGCTAAATTATTTTTTTTGATTAATTGAAGTAAAAACTGAGTGGACTCCAGTACGGTATTAAAACAATAGAGTGGAGAAATTAATTTAGTCAATTTGCAAACTGCTAATCTGATGTACCCCTTTTGATCTTCAAATGAAATTAAACCAAACTTTGGTTCGAACTTTTTGAGTGCACGGTTGTAAACTGGCCATAATTTTTTAATCAAATTACATTCGATCAGTAAGGCCATTAATTCTGTTCCAGTTTCTTGAAACTGAATTTCACAAATTTCATTTATAAAGTTTTGTCTTCGTTGGTCCGGTTTGTTCCCTATTAAATGTGATATAACACGTTTTCTTAAATTGATAGCTTTACCAACATAGATAACCTTTCCACTAGCGTTTTTAAATAGATAAACACCAGTACTGAAGGGTATGTTTTCAATCATATCCGATGATATGTTAGTCGGTAAACGTTGTTCTTTGGCCGTAGCTTTTTGGAGATGATGATTAAATAACTCCAAATTGTCCTGCATCATACGTTCTAGCAGTGTCACGGTTGCCTCGGCATCTCCATATGCCCGATGTCGACCTTTTATTTCGATACCAAGATAATGGCATAATTTACCTAAGCTATAAGAGGGTAAATTTTTAAAAAATTGCTTAGCTAAACGAACTGTGCATAATCTTTGTGCCTTCCATTGGTATCCTTCTCTCCTTAATCCTTCCAAAATGAAAGAATAATCAAAATGAACATTATGAGCAATAAAAATCTTGTCTTTTAATAATTGGTAAACTTCATGAGCCACTGATGAGAATTTTGGAGCATCTGATACCATCTCATTTGTAATTCCAGTTAATGTCTGAATGTGTAGGGGGATATGATGGTCAGGTTTTATAAGTGATTGATACTTTGAAATTATTTTTTGACCGTCAAAAATAAGTATAGCTATTTCCGTAATACTATTCGAGGCAGCGTTTCCACCTGTTGTCTCTATGTCTACAATAGCAAATTGATGTTGCTCCATCTAAACAAAAATAATACTAATTGTTTGTAATGCTACAAAAATTAGTATTATTTTTTACTTACAAAAAACAACCGATTTAAAGTAATTCTACTCCTTGCTTTAAAAGTTGATCTTTCTTATCTGTATCCCATATACTTACTTGAACTTGACCGATATGTTCTAATTTTAACATAAACATACAGATTCTGGACTGTCCGATACCACCTCCAATAGATTCTGGCAATTGGTCATTTAAAAGCATTTGATGGAATGTTAATTTTTGACGTTCCTGGCTCTTACGTATGTCCAATTGGGTTAACAAAGCTTTTTTGTCAACACGGATACCCATAGAAGATAACTCAAAGGCCGTTCCTAAAATAGGATTCCAAATTAATATATCACCATTCAATCCTTTATAACCTAAATGATTAAGCGTACTCCAGTCATCATAATCTGCAGCTCTCCCGTCATGGGACTCCCCATTGGATAATTCTGCCCCAATTCCATACAGAAATACGGCTCCAAATTCCTTTGCAATTGCATTTTCACGCTCTTTGGGAGTATAGTTAGGATATTTTAACAATAATTCCTCGGAGGAAATGAACTCAATATTTTCAGGCAATACCGCTTCTATCTCTGGATATTGTTCTGAAACGGCTTGCTCAGTTCCATAAATCACTGAATATATGGCAGTAACAGTTTCCTTTAAGTACGCTAAATTACGTTCTTCTGCAGTTATACATTTTTCCCAATCCCATTGATCCACATAAATAGAATGAATGGGTGAGTAATCCTCATCAGGCCTTAATGCACGCATATCCGTTAAAATACCTTCGCCTGGCTCCATTTCTAGTTCCTTTAAACGAATACGTTTCCATTTTGCTAAAGAATGGACTACGACTGCTTTTTGATCAGCCAATGATTTAATTGGAAATGACACTGGTCTTTCAATGCCGTTTAAGTCATCATTTATACCTGTTCCATCCAAAACCACAATTGGAGAAGATACCGGTGTTAAATTTAATACTTGCTTTAAGCGGGTGGCAAAAGTCTCTTTGACAAACGTAATAGCTTGTTCTCTTTTTAAAATATGTCGTCCCATTAATTTTTACAACAAATAAATATTTTGTGATTTTATTATTAAAAATCACGAATTCATAATCGAGAACAAAAATAGCAAAATGTTAATGATTCGGAGGTTTAATTAAAAAAATAATCTTAAAATCCCTAAGTTCAGTAAATTTAATCAATAGATTTCCCTAATGCTTTAAGAATTGCACTTGCTTTTACCAGGCATTCAGCGTATTCATTTTCTGCATTTGCTTCTATCGTTATTGCACTACCTGTGTGAAATGAGAGGTAATTTATTTCCTTATTGTATAGTAAAGTTCTGATAACTACATTGAAATCAAAATCCCCATTGGGGGCAAAGTAACCTATAGCTCCTGAATAGATTCCCCTTCGCGAATTTTCATAACGATCACAGAGCTCCATTGCGGATATTTTTGGAGCACCTGTCATCGAGCCAGCTGGGAAAGTTCTTTTTATTACTTCTAGATCCGTTAGATCTGACCTTTTCATACACTTAATTGTGGAGATCATCTGATGAACATGCTTGAACGTATAAATTCCTAGTTTCTCTACAACCTCCACGGTACCAGGTACAGCACTTCGAGTTAAGTCGTTTCGTACTAAGTCCACAATCATCACATTTTCAGCAATTTCTTTAGCATTTTGGGATAACTCAAGTCTTAATTGATCATCCTGTTGTTGATCTAAACCTCTAGCTGCAGTACCTTTAATAGGTTGGGTAATTAATACGTTAGCTCTTTTGGCCAAAAATCGTTCAGGAGAGGCACTTAATATATATTGATCCTTTATTTTAAAGAATGAAGAAAATGGGGTAGGGGAAATCTCATTCAACCTGTGATATAGATCCTCTGGATTAGTTAGCTGCGCAGTATCATCATAAAACTCCTGGCATAAATTGGCTTCATATAAATCACCTATCTTTATATGCTTAATAAGCTTGTTAAACGCATCGATATAAGTCTTTTTTGACATGCTAGATTTTATACGACCGATGTATTCATTTTTATCCCCAAACGCTTTGCTACTAAGGATGGAGTGAAGTACCTGATGCGGATCCTCCGCAGTTATTTCAACTTGATTATTGTCTATTTCTAAAATTATTTCTGGCACGAAGAAATAAGCATCCGGAAAACCAATCTTATTTGGGTGATTTGTAGTTAATTCTTCTTGCTGATTCTTAAGATCATAACCTAAAAATCCCGGTATCCACTGGTTGGGATAACGGGACTTAAATGTTTCTATTTTTTGAAATGCCTCTTTATTGGTGATGCTAATAAAATCTTTAGCACCAAGCGCTAATAATGCGGAAACCTTCGAATATTGATCTTTAAAACCGTTTGATTGAAACAAACATACATGTTCAAAAGATTTTGATAAAAATAAAGCCTTTTGTAAAAAATAAGAATCAATTTCAAAAATGGCCTTTGCCATGATTATTTACAAGACAATAGTTTGTTTACGATCAGGTCCTACTGAAAGAATTGTAATAGGAACTTGTAATTCTTTTTCTAATAAGGCAATGTAATTTGCTAATCCTTGAGGAATTTCATCCTTACTAGTAATACCAGTTAAATCTTGATTCCAACCTTCAACCTCTTTTAATACGGGTTCAGGTTTATTTGTAATAATCTCATACGGCATGTAATCAATTTTTTCACCTAAATAATTATAATGTGTACAGACATATATTTTTTCAAAGGTATCCAAAACATCAGCCTTCATCATAATTAATTCAGTGACGCCATTGATCATAATCGCGTATTTTAATGCTGGAAGGTCAATCCATCCTGTGCGGCGTGCACGGCCGGTTGTTGCACCAAATTCATGGCCTAACTGCCGCAATTGTTCTCCTGTTTGATCGTCTAGTTCAGTAGGGAATGGACCGCCACCCACTCGGGTTGCGTACGCTTTAAATATACCGTACACTTCTCCAATTTTGTTCGGTGCAATACCTAATCCAGTACAAGCTCCAGCTGAAGTAGTATTAGAAGAAGTAACAAATGGATAAGATCCAAAATCAACATCTAATAAAGTTCCTTGCGCACCTTCAGCCAAGACACGTTTACCATCTTTCAGGTATTGATTAACTAAGTGTTCCGAATCTACATGTGGAATGGTCTTTAAAAACTCAATCGCGTCCATAAATGCCTTTTCTTTTTCGCTAAAATCAGGTATTTCACCATAATGAGATAGCATAGAAAGGTGTTTTTGTTTTAATTTCTCATAACGCTCCTGAAAATCAGAAAGGGTAGTATCACCTACGCGTAGTCCGTTACGACCAGTTTTATCCATGTAAGTTGGACCTATACCTTTTAACGTAGATCCAATTTTACCATCACCCATCTTTGATTCAGATGCGGCATCTAAAAGCTGGTGCGTTGGTAAAATTAAATGCGCTTTACGAGCAATAACCAACTTACCTTTACCTACAGGATCGAACCCGGCGGATTTCAGGTTGTCCAGTTCTCTTTTTAGAATAATTGGGTCAATTACAACTCCGTTTCCAATTAGGTTCAACGTATCTTCATTAAAGATACCTGAGGGAATGGTGTTTAAAACAAATTTTTTGTTATCGAATTCTAGGGTATGTCCCGCATTTGGACCTCCTTGAAAACGAGCGATCAAATCATATTTAGGACAAAATACATCAACTATTTTTCCTTTTCCTTCATCACCCCATTGCAAACCCAAAAGCACATCAACTTGCATATTATTTATTGAATTTTATTAGTTAAAATTAATTCGTCTGTTACGCGAACAAAATAAAAGTTCGGAAAAAGGAATGACGTAAGTCCTTTTCCGAACAAAGGTATATATTAATTTACCGATTGTTAAATTAATTTGAAATTACTGTTTCTTGTTTAGCAACGTCCGAATTTAGCTTACTTTTTCGGCAATCCGCACAGATTCCATATAAGTTTAACGAATGATGTTTAATATCAAAATTCAGAAGATCACCAATCATGGATTGAATTTGATGAATCCTTGGATCACAGAATTCAACGACTTTATTGCATTCAATACATATAACATGATCATGTTGCTTATAACCATAGGATTTCTCAAATTGGGCCATATTGCGGCCAAACTGATGTTTTGTCACCAGGTCACAGGACACCAATAACTCCAAGGTATTATATACGGTAGCACGACTAACTCGGTATTTTTTGTTTTTCATGTGGATATAAAGAGATTCCACGTCAAAATGATCTGATCGAGAGTATATTTCCTCCAGAATTGCATATCGCTCTGGCGTCTTTCTTAGATTCTTGTTTTCAAGATATGCTTCAAAAATCTTTTTAACAGTTTCGTAATTTTCTCCCTGCTTCATGTGATTTTACCTATTAAATTAATTCAAATTTACCTATAAAGTATTGTATTTAATGACTCTTTTGTCAGTCATATGTTAGTTTTTAGACTCATATCTGCTAACTCCTGTTACGCCTGGTATCTTCTTCAAATGCTCAATTAATCTATCCAGTTGTTCCGTATCATTGACAAAAACCATTATGTCTCCTTCAAATATGCCCTCATTACTGGAAATTGCTAGTGACCGAATATTAACATTAAAATCATGAAAGATAACGGTTGTGATTTTATTTACTAAACCCACATCATCAATTCCTACAATACGAAGTCCCGTTAAAAAGGATATACTATTTTGCGAAGATGCCCACTTAGCTTTTAGGATCCGATAACCATAATTCGCCATTAATTTTGAAGCATTTGGACAACTCGTCCGATGAATTTTAATCCCATCATTCACCGTTAAAAATCCAAATATATCGTCACCTGGTATGGGATTGCAACATGGGGCGAGCGTATAGTCAATTTTCTGCAAATCATCACCGATTAAAATGGTGTCATCCTTCTTACTGATTTTACCAACTAGGCCATTAATATGCGTTTGGAATTGATTTTGATTTGAATCTTCTGAACGAATATTAGCAACAAATTCTCTTAAATTCTTAATATCCAATGTCCCTTTCGCGACATTAAAAAACAGTTCCTGTGAACTAGGATATTTAAAATAATTCGCAATCTTATTTATATTGTCCGTATTATAGGTGATTTTTAAAGACTTTAATTTTCGTTCTAATATTTCTTTTCCGTCTTCAGCTATACGTCTTTTTTCTTCTTTTAAAGAAGATTTTATTTTTGATTTTGCTTTGGCTGTTACGACAAAATTCAACCAATCATCTTTCGGTGTTTGCTTGCTAGAGGTGATTATCTCAACTTGATCTCCGTTGGATAATTCATGACTTAAGGGCACCAGCTTGTGATTAACCTTAGCCCCAATACAGGTAGCCCCAATATCGGTATGAATTTCAAAAGCAAAATCCAAGGCAGTAGCACCATTTGGTAACTGAACTAGCGTTCCTTTTGGTGTGAAAATATAGATTTCATCTGAAAATAAATTCATCTTGAAATCATCCACGAAGTCCATGGCATTTGACTCGGGATTACTAAGGATATCTCTTACTTTTTGAATCCATTGATCTAGGCCATTGTCTGAATTAGACTCTTTATATTTCCAGTGCGCTGCAAATCCTTTTTCGGCAATTTCATTCATGCGTTGAGTACGAATCTGTACTTCTACCCATTGTCCTCTAGGTCCCATCACTGTGGTATGCAGTGACTCGTAACCATTTGCTTTGGGTGAAGATATCCAGTCTCGTAAACGATCAGGATTGGGTCGGTATAAATCTGTCACAATTGAATATACTTTCCAACATTCTGTTTTTTCTTTTTCATCATCGGTATCAATGATTATTCGAACAGCAAATAAATCATAAACCTCTTCGAAAGGAATTGATTTCTTTCGCATTTTATTCCAAATGGAATGAATTGATTTAGGTCTTCCAACCACCGATGCGTGAATTCCTTCTTCGGTTAAAATGCCTTGGATAGGGCCTATAAAATCCTTTACAAACTTTTCCCTCTCAGTCTTTTTCTCATTTAATTTCTTTGCAATAAACTTATAGGTATCTGGATCCGTGAATTTCATGGAAAGATCTTCTAGTTCAGATTTTATGGCATATAATCCTAGTCGGTGAGCTAATGGAGCGTAAAGGTAGCTCGTTTCGGAAGCTATTTTTAATTGCTTATGCCTAGCCATAAATTCCATAGTCCTCATATTATGAAGTCTATCGGCTAATTTGATTAAGATCACACGAACATCTTCTGCTAATGTCAATAACATTTTTCGAAAATTTTCTGCTTGCATAGAGCTATTCGGATCAAAAATTCCTGAAATCTTTGTCAGGCCATCTATGATACGCAATACCTTCTTTCCAAATTGTTCTTCAATATCTTGTAATGTGATACTGGTGTCCTCAACCACATCATGAAGCAAGGCACATACGATGGAGGTGGTGCCAAGACCTATTTCTTCAGCAGCGATTTGAGCAACTGCGATTGGGTGATAAATGTACGGTTCACCAGACTTGCGTCGCATGTCCTTATGGCTTTCTAATGCTAAGTCAAATGCTTTTCTAATCTGTTGCTTGTCACCTTTCTGCAAAGTAGGTTTGCAGGCTCTTAGCAGTGCTCTATATCTTTTACGGATTTCCTTATTTTCAGCCTCAATATCAATCACATATTCTTCCATAAAACTTCCAGATTGTTACTGTATAAATTTAATTTTTTTTAGTATATTTATTGTTTAAAAAATAAATCTATTTTATACTTAAAAAGAAGTATAAATATAAGGAACATTTTTGATAAATAATCGAAAGAGTATAATAATTAATGATGTGTGGCGCTAATATACAGTGGGTTTTTGTCTTAATTTGTTTATTTTCATTTCCCGTGTTAGTGAAGAGTCAAACCTTGACTAAACCCCAGTATGGAAGTGGACCAGCAGAGGTCGTAGAGAAGTATGCGACAACCACATTAGACAATGGGGAGGTCGTTCCATGGTTTCCTATAGAAGAAGTCGTTATTCGAGCTGTTCGTCCTTGGAAAAGTGAAACTGAACGTCAACAATATTTACGATTAAAAAGAAACGTTATCCGTGTATTACCATATGCAATTTATGCACAAAGAAGATACGATCAATTAGATCGAGAGCTGGCTTTAGTCAATTCTCGTCGAGAAGAAAAACGCTTAATCAAAGCTTGTGAAAGTGAAATAAAAGACAAAATAACATCAGAAGTAAAAAACTTGAGTGTTTCACAAGGAAAAATTCTAATCAAATTAATAGAAAGGCAAACTGGCAGTACTAGCTATGAATTGGTGAAAGATTTAAAGGGAGGAATATCTGCTTTTGTTTACCAAGGCGTTGCCAAAGTATTTGGGCATAATTTAAAAAGTACTTATGACCCGGCTGAAGAATTTGTCATTGAGAATATTATCCGGGAATATGAGAAAATAAGGCCTATGCCAAACTAGCCCTTTAATTTAAAACATATGAATAAAACGGTATACGATTTTGAAGCTTTAGAATTTAATGGTAAAAAAAAGTCTCTACGGGACTATCAGGGAAAGGTATTACTAATTGTAAATACAGCTAGTAAGTGTTTTTTTACCAAGCAATTTAAAAGTTTAGAGAACTTATATAGAAAATACCATGATTTGGGTTTTGAAATACTAGCATTTCCTTCCAATGATTTTCGTAATCAAGAACCCCTTACGGGTAGGACATTAGAAACATTTTGCCGGATCAATCAACAGGTATCATTTCCAGTTTTTAAACGCATCCATGTTGTCGGTGAATTTGTTGATCCCCTTTATGAGTATTTAGCAAAAATTCAAGAAAACGGTAAAGTCGCATCCACACCAAAGTGGAATTTTCACAAATACTTAATTAATAAAAATGGGGAAGTGGTGGATTTTTTCTATTCAACGACAAGTCCAATGTCAAAGAAAATCCATAATCGAATTGAAAAACTATTAACAAATTCTATTTAAGTTCTATTTTATTAGATTTGAGCAAAAATTAGAAAAGATGAAGTTAGACCTTTTGGTGATGACAGTTCACCCAGACGACGCAGAATTAGGTGCGTCCGGAATTATTGCCAAATATGTATCACAGGGCAAAAAGGTTGGTATAATTGATCTTACCCAAGGTGAACTAGGCACCCGTGGAAGTGCAGAAACGAGAAATATTGAGGCGCAGCGTGCTGCTTCAATTCTACAAGTTGCTATTCGGGAAAATTTACAACTTAGAGATGGTTTTTTTCAAAATATCGAAGAGTCACAACTTCGTATCATTAAATCAATTCGTCAATATCAACCTGAAATTGTTATTACAAATGCTTTAGATGACCGACATCCAGATCATGGTCGGGCAAGTAAATTAGTCAACGATTCACTATTTCTCTCAGGGTTAGTCAAAATTCAGACATCAATTGACGGGAAATTGCAAGAACCTTTTAGACCACGCTTACAGTTGCAACTAATCCAAGACCAATACATCACGCCTGATATTCTAATCGATATCACTGATTACTGGGATATAAAGGAACGTTCTATCTTAGCCTACACTTCTCAATTTAATGTAGAACACAAGGATAATGAACCACAAACTTATATTTCAAATCCAGATTTTATGGAATCAACTCGAGCAAGGGCAAGAGAGTTTGGACGTTCAATCCAAGTGAAATATGCAGAAGGATTTACGTGTAGGAGGTTATTAGGTGTAAGCGATTTATTCGAACTGGTTTAGTAATTAAGAGGAATTTACTTACTTTTTACTCTAAGTAAATTCCTACCTTATACCATTGCCTTAATTTTTATCGATCACCGAGATTTTTTGATCAAAATAAGTTCGAATATCCTTTTCGTCAATTTTAATTTGATGCTGTAGCTGATCTAATGATTCAAACCATTGATCATGACGAATAAAACTTAAAAACTTCATTTTCACAGTTTTGTCGTATAAGTCATCATTAAAATCAAGTAAATTAACTTCAATTTTACGGCTCATACCATCAACAGTAGGTCTGGTTCCAATATAACACATACCTTTCGCAATTCTTTCTGGTTGAGGTTGAATATATTCGCCAGTATTGGTACTTATAGAGCATGGAAAAATTTCCACTTCTACTGCATAAATGCCATAAGCTGGAATCAATTTATGTTCTTCTCTAACCTGTAAATTAGCCGTCGGGAATCCAATTTCTCTACCTATTTGGTCTCCGCGGACTACCGTACCGGAAAGTTCAAACGGGTAACCCAAGTATTTATTTGCTGTATTTATGTCCCCTTTGATTAAAGATTCTCTAATTCTGGTGGACGAAACGGCTACATCTTCTATATCCTGTTCAGGAATTTCTTCAACCGAATAATCGAATATTTCTGAATTATAAATTAAATCACTTATAGTCCCAGTTCGATTTTTACCAAAATGATGGTCATATCCAATCACAATCTTTTTGCAACCTATCTTATTAACCAAGACATTCGAAATGTATTCTTCAGGCGATTGATTAGAAAAATCACGTGTAAAAGGAGTGATGATGAGGTGATCAATATCTGCCAGTGCAAGACGTTCTATTTTTTCTTCAATATCATTAATTAAACGAAGAGAATCATCATCAGGATTGATTATTAAGCGCGGATGAGGATAGAAAGTCAGCAATACCGTCTCGCCCGTATTTCCTTTCGCTAATTCTGTCAGTTTATTTAAAATCTTTTGATGTCCAACATGTACACCATCAAAAGTCCCAATGGTAACGATTGCATGGTCTAAAGGTTGAAATTCGTCTAGATTTCTATATATCTTCATTTATCTATTATTATAATCGTTGAACTCAATAAGTTGATTTCTTTGCGTTTTGATCACGTCAATTAATGTTGGAAGATCCCAAGCATCATTTACATCCAAATTGCCGCTTTTTGTTCTTCTAAGACTGGTTAAATGTCCACCCACACCGAGGGCTTTGCCTAAGTCGTGCGCAATTGATCGAATATAAGTTCCTTTGCTACATTTTATTCTAAAGTAAACATGTGGAATTTCAATTTTTTCGATTTCAAATTCCATAATATTGACAGCCCTTAATCTTAACTCAACAGTCTCACCGCGCCTGGCTTTCTCATAAATTCTTTCACCGCCTATTTTTATAGCTGAATGTGCTGGTGGATATTGCAACTGTTCACCAAGGAATGTTTTGGTGGCCTCATAAATTTCTTCTTGCTTTAATCCTGAAATATCAAATGTTTGGTCAATTTCGGTTTCCAGATCATAGGAGGGTGTGGTTGCCCCTAAAGTAATCGTTCCTTTATATTCTTTATCCTGTCCTTGAAAGCTATCAATTTGCTTGGTCATTTTGCCTGTGCAAACGATGAGAAGTCCAGTAGCCAAAGGGTCTAAGGTACCCGCATGACCTACTTTCACTTTCATAGGTTTAATACTGTTTCTAATTTTGCCCACCACATCAAAACTTGTCCATGTAAGGGGTTTATCTATTAGTAATAGCTCTCCATCAGCGAATGAAAATCTTGGCTGATTTTGATCATTTTGTTTATTTTCCATTAAACTATTTTAGCTCTTCAGGATTATACGCTACTGAGTATACATTGTTCTCCTTAAAACTACCTGAAATTTTCAGCAAAAATAGTAAAAAGATGTGAGATATAAGTGAGATATAAGATTGGACAAAGATGGTTTAGCTAATTAAAGCTAAAAAATGAAACATAATATAGATGCATATAATTGATAAGTGTTCCTTTATCGCTATATTTTTCCTTACTATGAGACTTGACATTTTTCTGTTGAAAATATCTTAAAATAAAAAATCACCGGAAAATTTTTATCCCAGTGATTTTGTTACCTTATTTTTTTAAATCAGGGTTTATATTGAAAAATAAATGAGTAAAGCTATACCTATTATAATACGATACCAGCCCCAAAATTTAAAACCATATTTTGTTAATACTTCAATAAATGTTTTTACAGCAATCAAGGCAACAATAAAAGCCACTATATTTCCTATAATAAAAACTATTATGGATTCGTTTGTGGCTAAGATCATTTCATACCCTTTTTGAGGAGTATCCGTGCCTTCCCCCCAAGTTTTCACAAATACAGAATAAACTGTAACGGCCAACATGGTAGGTACAGCCAAAAAGAATGAAAATTCAGCAGACGATTTCCTGTCCAAACCCTGTGTCAGTCCACCAATTATTGATGCCGCTGATCTTGAAGTACCGGGCATCATTGCTAAACATTGCCAAAAACCTATGATAAGTGCCTTTTTGACTGGGATCTGCTTTTCATCAGTGATTTTTGGGTTTTTAAACCATTTGTCAACAAATAATAAGACAACACCACCTAACACTAATACAGTAGAGATTGCTATTTGATTTCCTAAAACTGCTTCAATTTTATCATCTAATAATTTACCAAAAAAAAGAGCAGGGATTACGGCAATAGCTAACTTATAGTAAAATGTAAGATTTCTAAAATCAAAGAACTTTTTCCAATATAAAACAACTATGGAAAGTATCGCACCAAATTGAATGGATACCTGAAACATTTTTAAATATTCTGTTTCCTGCATACCAAGCAAAGCGGCAGTAAAGCCCATGTGGGCTGTTGAAGATATGGGTATATATTCGGTTAATCCTTCAATAATAGCAAGGATAATTGCTTCTAAATAACTCATTAGTCTTGTTTAGGATTGTTTTTAGGTTTATATAAAATAGCAACAAATCCAAGTGCAAATCCTAATAGTACTACAATAGGGGCTAATGTAATTTTAGTAAAACTATATATATCTTCAGTCCCCATCATTAAAATAAAACCCACTATTACTACTAAAATACTAGCAATAAATAACTGGTAATTCACTTTTTGAAATACGAACTGACCTTTTGATCTTTCGTTCGTAGTATAATTCTTCTTTTTTACTGTCTGACTCATCTTTATTTAATTAACAATCGATTAACGGTATAAACTTGCTGACTTAGCTCGTAAATATTTAGTTACTGCAAAATACGTACTTGCCCCTGAGATCAAGATGCCTAATGCAATTACTATAACAAAAATCATAGCGAATTCAAACCAATCTCTCAGAAAAACTAATTCTGGGATTTCTCTTTGCGCAACTTGTAGGGTTAGGATTAATAATAAAATTGCAATTAAAGAACCAATTAATCCATGAGCAATTCCATATAAAATGTAGGGCCTTCTGATAAAACCTTTAGTTGCACCAATTAGTTGCATACTTTTTATTAAAAAACGCTGGGAATAGATCGCTAATCGGATTGTATTATTAATTAAAGCGACAGCAATAATTAATAGAATAATGGTGAAAGCTAAAATTACGATACCAATAACGCGTATATTTTTATTCACCATGTCAATTAATGATTCCTGGTAAATAACTTCCTTAATTCGACTGTTTTTCCCTATTTTCTCAATGAAACTTTGAATACTATCCGTATTTGCATATTGTTCCTTCATATAGATATCAACAGATGGTAACAGTGGGTTATGACCTAAGTAGGAGACAAAATCTTCGCCCAAATCTTCTTTTAAATTTTTGGCCGCAAGTTCTTTACTCACATACTCTGATCGTAACACATAAGCGTCCTTTTCTAAATCCTTTTGTAATGAAAGCACATCACCTTCATTCACATTATCATTTACTATTACGTTTAAAACAATGTTTTCTTTGACGTAACGAGAAAGATTTTTTGCGTGTACTAAGATTAGACCTAGGAGTCCGGTCATCAATAGAACCAGCGCAACGCTGATCACTGTTGAGATATAAACGGATTTTGTTTTTTTTCTGGGTGAGCCTTGTTCGATCACTGACATATAATATTATCTAATATAGTTGATGCGAAAGTAAGGAATTTGAATGATTCATCGAAATTTTCCCTTTCTTAAATTCTAACAACGAATATCAGAAAATATTGTATATAATAAAAAACTTTTATATTGAATTTCCCTTAAAATCGCTAATTTCGCAATTCTAAGTACAATTCTTTTATATATAATGGAGTATACTCATCAATCAATAGAGCAGAAGTGGCAAAAATTCTGGGCCGAGCATCAAACGTTCAAAACATCAGAAACTACAGAAAAACCAAAATATTATGTGTTGGATATGTTTCCGTACCCTTCGGGTGCAGGATTGCATGTAGGTCATCCTTTGGGATATATTGCCTCTGATATTTATTCTCGTTATAAACGGTTAAAGGGTTTCAATGTTTTGCACCCAATGGGTTATGACTCATTCGGACTTCCAGCTGAACAATACGCTATTCAAACAGGTCAGCACCCTGCAATTACTACGCAGACGAATATTAATCGTTATCGTGAGCAATTAGATAATTTAGGATTTTCATACGATTGGTCACGCGAAGTACGCACCTCTGAACCGGACTATTATAAATGGACGCAATGGATATTCATGCAATTATTTGATGCCTGGTATAACCTTAAGGCCAATAAAGCGGAATCGATCGAGAGCTTAGTGCAACATTTCCAAAACAATGGATCTATCGGAATTCAAGCCGAATCAGATGACGACATATTGAGTTTTACCGCCTCGCAGTGGAATGATTTTTCAGAACAGGAACAACAAAAAGAATTATTAAAATATAGACTCGCTTATCTTAGGGAAAGTACCGTAAATTGGTGTGCTCAATTAGGGACTGTTTTAGCGAATGATGAAGTAGTTAATGGTGTCTCTGAACGAGGTGGTTATCCAGTCGAGCAAAAGAAAATGATGCAATGGTCTATGCGAATTACGGCCTATGCGGAACGTTTATTACAAGGTCTTGATAGTATTGATTGGCCGGAACCATTGGTGGAAATGCAACGTAATTGGATTGGAAAATCAATAGGTGCACTTGTTAAATTTCCGCTGATGAATTCAAATACAGCAATAGAAGTTTTTACGACAAGAGTCGATACTGTTTTTGGTGTGAGTTTTTTAGTTTTAGCACCGGAACATGAATTAGTAAAAACTTTAACTACTGATGAACAAAGATCTGATATTGAATCCTATATAAGTAGCACTTCTAAGAAATCAGAATTGGATCGAATGGCTGACACCAAATCAGTTACGGGTGCATTTACAGGCTCTTTTGCCAATCATCCGCTAACGGGCGAAGCTATACCAATCTGGATAGCTGATTATGTTTTAGCTAGTTATGGTACGGGAGCAGTGATGGCCGTTCCATCTGGGGATCAGCGCGATTATTTATTCGCGAAACATTTTAATTTACCAATCATTGCAGTATCGGATTCTCAAAACATAAATGAGACAGCCGACTCGACAAAAGAAGGTAAGTATATAAATTCTAGCTTTATAAATGGCTTGACTTATCAGGAGGCTTTACCTGTTTTAATTCAAAAATTAGAGGAACTAAAATTAGGGAAGGCTAAAATTAATTTCCGAATGAGAGATGCTATTTTTGGACGTCAGCGCTATTGGGGTGAACCTGTACCCGTTTATTTTAAAGATGGATTACCCTATTTGGTGAAAGAAGGAGAACTTCCTTTACTATTACCCGCGGTTGATAAATATTTACCAACTGAATCAGGCGAACCTCCATTAGGAAGAGCTCATGACTGGAAATATCAGGATCAGTATGATTATGAATTAAGTACCATGCCAGGCTGGGCGGGATCATCATGGTATTGGTTTCGTTACATGGACCCATCAAATCACCAGCACTTTGTCTCGAAAGAGAAAGTGGATTATTGGAAAGCTGTCGACTTATATATTGGTGGTTCAGAGCACGCTACCGGTCATTTACTGTATTCGCGCTTTTGGAATAAATTTCTTAAAGATCTGGGATTTCATAACGAGGAAGAACCTTTCAAAAAACTGATAAATCAAGGTATGATTCAAGGCAGATCAAGCTTTGTGTACCGCGTCCTGGATGCCGATGGCAAGGGGACCAATGAATTTGTCTCCTTTGGCTTAAAAGAAAAGTACGCTACAGTAGCTTTACATGTGGATGTAAATATGGTGACTAATGATGTGCTGGATTTAAATAAATTCAAATCTTTTCGAGCGGATTTTGCAGATGCTGAATTTATCTTAGAAAATGGTAAATATGTTTGCGGAACTGAAGTTGAGAAAATGTCTAAATCGAAGTTTAATGTTGTTAACCCCGATGATATTATTAATCAATACGGTGCTGATACGCTTCGATTATATGAAATGTTTTTAGGGCCACTCGAACAGGCAAAACCATGGAATACCAATGGGATAGAAGGGGTGTATAAATTTTTAAGGAAAGTTTGGCGTTTATTCCACACCACTGATGGTGTTTTCTATGTTTCAGATGAGGAGCCAAGTAAAGCGGAATACAAAGCATTACATAAGATTATAAAAAAGGTTACCGATGATATTGAAAGATTCTCTTTTAATACCTCTGTTTCAGCATTTATGATCTGCGTTAATGAATTAACCGATTTAAAGTCTAATAAGCGTAAAATATTACAAGATCTTATTATATGTTTAAGTCCCTATGCTCCGCATATAACAGAAGAGCTATGGTTTCAATTAGGTAATCAATCAGGTACAATTTCTTACGCTTCTTATCCTGTTTTTAACCCGGATTATCTAATAGAAAGTGAATTTTCATATCCTGTTTCTATCAATGGAAAAATGAAAATGAATCTAGTTTTATCGCTTGATCTCGATCAAAAGGATTTGGAAGCAATTCTAAATGAAAATGTGGATTTTCAAAAGTATTTAGATAGTAAGCCAATTAAGAAAATCATCTTTGTCAAAGGGAAAATAATAAACGTAGTCGTTTAAGCTATTATTAATTGGTCGATGAAATGGACATTTTAGATATTATCTCACAATATCTAAATGTCCATTTCATTATATAAAACTTATGCTAAATAGTTACTTCAACAACATGGCATGGGTATGATGCAGGATTTGATTATATGTCGGTAGTTTATCCTGTAAAAGCGCAATATGAAAAGGAGCTGGGACGAGTACTTTTACAACAAATCTATCCAAAGGAATAAAAAACAATACCCCATGTTCAATAAGTTTATCATCGATAACCAAAGTGTGTTTTTCCACTTGATCGTCTAAACGATTTAAAGATTTTAATTTTTTAATAACCTGTTCCATTCTTTATTTTTCTTCGTGAAAAACTAAAATCGGAACCTTCGAATGAAATGTCAGATTATTACTGGTACTACTGGTAAATAATCTATCAAAGAAATTTCGATTTCGTTTAACCACAGCAAATATATCAACATTGTTTTCTAAAAGATAATTGATGATCGTATTTTCTACACTTTCAACCTCATCTAATAAAATATAATTTATATCCTGTGGAAATTCCCGCTGCCAACTTTCCGTTTGAAGTAAAACATCAGCGACATGATCTTTTTGAATGACATGTAAACAATCAATTTTAGCCTGTACAGCCTTTGACATTATGAGCATTTCTTTTAATGCTGATTTATCATTTTCTCTAAATAAGGTGGTGAATACGACATGTTTAATATCTTTGAATTGTGCGTGTGGAGGGACAGCTAATACAGGAATATGAATGGTACTGATAACATTGACCGTATTGGTGCCTATTACTTTAGTTAAAAATCCAGATTCACCATGTGTCCCCATAACTACTAAATTGATCCGTTCTTGATCAACTATTTTTTTTACGACTTGCGCAACAGGCCCTTCTTTAAATAAAAAATGGAGGTCCACATCAGTTAAATTTTTAGATGCAACTATTTCTCTTAATATTTGGGATTTTCTATCAAATAAATCATGCTGATTCTTTTCGATAGATTGAAGAACCTCACCTACAATCTCTGGCTGTCCACCGTGTGAAGCAGATAGTATGGGATCCAAATAACTGTACAATATAAAAACTTTTGCATTTATTGCTTTAGCTATATTGACGGCATATAAGAATGCATTTGTTGCCGTGTCGGAAAAATCTGTCGGAAATAAGATAGCTCTCATGATAAATAGTTTTGTGTTTATTACTTTTACTGACGTAGTGTTCATATTTTATATATCCACTATTAATATTCAACAGTTGTAGCATCATGACAATTTAGTACGTCTATTGAATATTCAGTTAATAGTTAAACATATGATTAGAGATTAAGTTTATCCATAATATATAAAATTAATTTGTTTTGGATAATTATTAGACATAGGTGGGGATATTAAAAAAATACCTTATTAACCAACAGCCATTGAATTTGAGAATTTCTTTGGAGCAATGTGCTACGTCTAATTCTGAAAAAAGCAAAGCTTTCCTCTACAAAAAGTATTATGGTTATATCATGGCAATTGTCATTCGATATATGAAACACGAAATGGAAGCAGAAGAGCTTACCAATGAATGTTTTGTAAAAATATTTAACAAGATTTCGTCTTTTACTATTCAGGAAGATTCAGTCGTTTTGGAAAAAACATTTAAAGCTTGGATTGCGAGAATTGCCGTTAATACCTCAATTGACGCATTAAGGGTAAGAAAACAAATGTATATGCTGGATGATCTGAATAGTAGTGACACAGTGCATTATTCGGTAGAGAATGATAATCAGTTGGAATATAATGAGATCCTGGCGTTGATTCACCAGTTACCCGATATCCAACGTTCAATATTCAATCTCTATGAAATCGAAGGATATAGCCATGAAGAAATAGGGAAGAAGTTGAATATTCCAGAAAGTACTTCTAGAACATATCTGACAAGAGCTAAACAAAAGTTAAGGCATTTATATGCTAATCTTATAAAATTAGAAAAAATCCAATCCTGATTCATATTGAAAATGGAAAGTAAAAATAGTAACGAAATTGTAAAACATATTGTTGATCGAATTAAATCGACTCAAGAACTACCTTATCGAGAAGGTGCTTGGGAAGATTTTCACAAACAACATGTTTTTAGTCCTAAAAGGAAATTAATGCCTTATTATTGGGTAGCGAGCGCTGCTGCATTATTAATAGCAGGAATTTTCACCATGAAGTATTGGCCAGAAAGCACAAATCAAAGAACGAATCCAACGCTAGCTAGTAGCAAAACTGAGGTTTATGAAGAAAAGGATCAAGGTGCTGCTCAAAACAACGTGGATACGTCCCCGAAAATGACGCCTTCGGTAAAGAAATACTATCCAGAATATGTGGAGAAAAGCACAACAAATGAGATTGTTTCATCCCTTAGTCCGCTCACAGGTGAACCGCTATATTTAGCTATGCTTAATGCAAATAATTATACCAATTTTGATGCTTCAATCCACCTTCCTGAGGTTTTAGACAATTCCGTTTTTACGCAGGTAAATTCACGTATTTCAGCTGATCCAGAACGGTATGCTGCAAATAATGTCGGTACAAATGATCATTTACTTGGCTATCAAACTAACAGTAAGGACTTAACAACTAATACAGAATTAAAATTAGATCAACGTAGATTTAAATTCAATGAGCGTTTTAATTTAGGGCTCTTCGTTTCACCAAATTCAACAAATGAAAATTTTAATTTTGGTGGAGGATTATTGTTGTCATATAATATTAATAAAAATCTTAGTGTAAGAACTGGATTAGCATTCAATAAATATGAAGTTGGCTCCATGAGGGATCCAGTCTCAAATACGGAAACGCAAATTTATGCCAGTAGTGAATCCATTCAAAAAAATACAACTGGTTCATTGGCGCAAATAAATATGAATAATGCGTTGATTATTCCAAATATTAACGCAATCACAGGGAATGTTCAAGCATTTGAAATACCAGTCGATTTGAAACTGAAATTTAGTAAAGGTTTATACGTGTCCTCAGGTATAGCTTATGCTGTGATTTTAGATCAAAACCGATATGCTCATTATATAGAGAATGCGAATACTAAAATTTTCAAAAATGGTTTACCTGAAAATGAATCGCAAATGAAGTCTGCGGTAATGCAAGTTACTAAATCGATCAAAACAGAAGAACAAAATATTCGGACAAGCGGATTTGGTGGATTTGTTAATCTCTCTTTGGGAAAAGAAGTAAAATTGAAGCAATCATTTTCCGTATCGGTCGAACCCTTTGTCAAATTGCCAGTGGGTAATTTTAAACAAAGTGATATGAATTACACGAATGGTGGAATTAGAATTATTACAAATTTTTAATTAAATCTGATCAATTCTTACCCAACCCATTCCTGCAGCTATCGCTCCTTGTACCCCAGGATCACCATCCTCAAAGACTAAACAATCTTTAGGTGGAATATTGATATTTTTAGCTGCTAAGAGAAAAGGTTCAGGCGATGGCTTACCTTTCGGCGTGTCACCTGCACAGACAAGCGTTTCAAATTTTCCCGCCACATCAATTACCGCCAAGGTTATTTCTAAAGTAGAGCGACTACCACCTGAAACAATTCCTATTTTATGGGTCTTCTGGGAATCTAGTAAAATTTGTTTGACATAGTCAATAGATTTCGTTTGTTGAATAAAGCGGTCAATAAAAATAGCAGATTTTCTTTTTGAAAAGACCTGGGTATCAAAATTAACGTGGTACCTTTTAATAATTTCTTTTGCTACTTCCACTGTTGGCCAGCCAGCTGTTTCATCAATTAAATCAGGATTTATAGAAATACCATATTCTAAAGCTGTCGCAACATATGAAGCTTTATGTGCTGCTATATTATCCGCTAATGTACCATCCACGTCAAATAATAGCGCTTTATAGGGAAGCGTAAGGGATTTTAATTTGAGGTACTTTTGGTAAGAAGTTGCTGTCATCCTGCAAACATAAGAAAGTCTCCATATTTTGGAGACTTCTATATTATTTTTTTTATTTCTTCCGACGCTTAAGCTCTTTGATGATTAAACTCAGCTCTCGGCTGGTCTGACCACCTACAGAAGTGTTTTCCTGTGCACGTCGAAATAAATAGGGCATGACGGCTTTAACGGGCCCATAAGGCATGTATTTCGCAACATTATAACCAGCAGAAGCCAAATTAAATGAAAGATTGTCAGACATACCTAATAACTGCGCGAAGAAAACATTGGGATGATTATGGGGAATGTTTCTGTTCGACAATTCATCGGTTAGCAGCCTGGAGCTTTCTTCATTATGTGTCCCGGCCATTAATCCGATTTTATCTAAATTGTCTAAGCAAAATGTAATTGCTAAATTATAGTCGGTATCAGAACCCGCTTTATTTTTTTGAATAGGGGAAGGATATCCGTATTCAGCCGCCCGTTCACGTTCTATCTCCATGTATGCACCACGAACAATTTTGGCACCAAGGTGAAAATCTTGAAGTTTAGCATAAGCAAAGTCAGCCTTCAGTGATGCTAATTTATCATGACGATACAATTGATAGGTATTATATACAATTGGTTTATTGATATTATACTTTTCCATCATTTCTCGCGCAATGTCATCAATGGTATCCTGAATCCAGGAATGCTCAGCATCAATCAGAACACGAACCTCAGCCTCAAAACAGGCTTTGCAAATTTCATTGCACCTATTTTTAATTCGACTAAATTCTTCTTCTTCTAAACTTGTTAACGACATTTTTGCATCTATTTTGGCAAATAAATCAAAACGTCCTAATCCGCTCGGTTTAAATACACAAAAAGAGATTAATGGGTTTGATTTTGCACTTTGAACAGTTTTTAGTATTTCGTGAAAAGTGTGATCAAAACTTTCTTCGGAATCTTCTCCCTCCACTGAATAATCTAATATAGTGGTTACATTCCCTTTCCCTAATTCAGCAATACTTTCACGACAATCATCAATGCTCACGCCACCACAAAATTGTTTATATATGGTATTTTTAATTAAACTTTGAATAGGCAAGCCAATATTTAATGAAAAAGTAGTTATAGGGGTGCCTATTTTTATGAGCGTATTACTGGATACCATTTTGAACAACCAATATGCTTTATTAAGATCTTTATCACTTTTGCTTTTAAATGCAATTTCAGTATTATTAAAGTCAAGATTTGCTGTTGAAGCTAAATTCATATTATATAATTTATAGGCGCAAAATTAAAGATTTATTGCAAATAAATTCTAATTAATAGTGGCAAATCATTTACAATAATTATACTTTTGTGCAATGCAAACGTTTACATTAAAAGGGGAGTACATCCAACTGATTCAGTTACTAAAAGTTATGAATTGGGTTGAACACGGTGCCATGGCACAATTTGTTGTAGAAGAAGGATTAGTGAAATATAATGGTGTTGTTGATTTTAGAAAAAGACTTAAAGTAAGAATTGGAGACCTTATCGAGTTTGATGGAAATAAAGTGCAGATCGTTTGATTCAGGAAAGCTTTTGGAAAAAAAAGTTTATCTTTATCGTGAAATAAAGTTATGAAAAAAAACATTGATAGTTTAGGATACCAAGTCGTATTTGATGATGATTTAACAGAATTACAGTCATTTCTAAAAGATTATGACTACACCCAACTTTTAATTTTAGTAGATAGAAATACAAATGACCAGTGTCTTCCAGTACTGCAGGCTGCTATTCCTGATATAATAGATTATGATATTATTGAAGTAGATCCAGGAGAAGAAAATAAAAACATTGATTTTTGTATAGGCGTTTGGAAAACGATGTTGGATTTTGGTGCTGATCGCAAAGCATTAATGTTAAACCTAGGTGGGGGCGTAGTTACGGATTTAGGTGGGTTTGCTGCCTCAACTTATAAAAGAGGAATAGATTTCATAAATGTTCCTACTACTTTATTAGCCCAAGTTGATGCCTCGGTAGGCGGAAAAACTGGCATTGATTTAGATAATGTAAAAAACATTATCGGTACATTTTCTCAACCTAAAGCTGTATTTATTTCTAAATTATTTTTAGAAACCTTAGATGAACGTCAAATTAAATCAGGGTTTGCCGAAGTAATTAAACATGGTTTGATTAGAGATAAGGTGCTTTATGAAAATTGCAAGAAAGTATCCTTGCCAGAAATCCCTGAGGATATAGTCCTTGAATCAGTCATAATAAAAAATGAAGTTGTCCTGGAAGATCCAACGGAGAACGGTTTACGTAAAACTTTAAACTTTGGTCATACTATCGGTCACGCTATTGAAGGGTATTCCTTACTTCACGATAAGTCTCCATTACTACATGGTGAAGCTATTGGAATTGGAATGATATGTGAAGCTTTTCTTTCTCATAAGATAAATAATTTCAGTGACATAGATCTAGAAGATGTTACTAATTATATCCGGTCTATTTACCCAGATTATATATTAAAGCAGGAAAGTTATTCTGAACTATTAGCCCTAATGAAGAATGACAAGAAAAATGAGAACAATAAATTAGGATTCGCACTATTAAGTTCAATCGGAAAGTGTGATTATAATAATTTTGTCGACGAGGATTTAATCATAGAAAGTCTGGAATATTATAATTCCATTTTGACCACCAAAATATAATAACTTACTCAAGTTAAATATCAGCAAAAATCCTTCAATTTAGAAGGATTTTTTATTTAATAGCTAATATTACAGACGGTATCTCGCGCTAGGTGTGATGCAAAATGTTCTACCCATACTATAGGTATGTCTTCCTATATTTAATGAATTTTCATATAACACTGTTTAACAGTTAATTACTTAATCAAACTGCTACCTATTTTTCTATTGTAAATTATATGTTGCAAAAGGTCTTGGTTATTTATATATTTTTATTAAATTTAAAATACTATTATAAACCAAAACAACTGTACACACGCGTAAAAGAATTCTAATCTACTTTAGATTAGTATTTTTTTTCTTTTTTAAAAATAGTGTGGAAAGTACACTTAGAATGTAATTTAATCAGTGTTACCAACAGAATTATAAACTAAAAACTAAACAAATGAACCAACTGTACTTTATTCTAAAAATTAAACCAAAGTAATTTTTTAAGCAAACATTATTGAAAATATTTACTGTGAGAAAATTTCTCGCAAGGGGATCATATTTTTCAATAATTACCCGAAATGACTAATAATCACCTCGGTGATTATCCATTATTAACAATGTAAACTAAACATTTAAACAACTAATTTAAATTATTATGGGAAGATCATTCAAATTAAATGGCAATCCATACTTTCCCAAAAGATTGCTAAAGAACAGTCTTCTGATTTCGATGGGAGTACTCGCTTTAAATAGTGTTTCAGCAGCTGAAGGATCAATCTGGAATAAAATTTCAGTGCATCCATTACATGCTATGCAGACCCCTGTTAAAGGTAAAGTAGTCAATCAATCTAATCAGGAACCAATTGCCGGCGCTACAGTGAGAATAGTAGGAAAATCCGCCACCACATCGACCGATGAAAATGGAAATTTTGAGATTGAGGGCACAACTAACGATGTAATCGAAATTACGTACGTAGGATTTACTTCATCAAAATATACCATTACTTCGCCCACCCAGATGGCCAATATTTCTTTGACAGAAGATAAGAGTAATTTGGAAGAAGTAGTAGTCACAGGTTATGGAACGCAACGAAAGAAAGACTTAACGGGATCAGTGGCCGTGGTGAACGTAACTGAACTTAAATCACAGCCTGCCGGTAGCGCAGTAGAAGCACTACAGGGTCGTGCAACTGGTGTTACTATTGTTAACGATGGGGCTCCCGGATCTACCCCGCAAGTTCGTATTCGGGGATTTAGTACAGTGAACAATAATGAACCTTTATACGTAATTGATGGCGTGCCGTATGAGGGCAAACTCAGCTGGCTGAATCAAAATGACATCGAGACCATGCAAGTATTAAAAGATGCTTCTGCAGCCTCTATTTATGGTGCAAGAGCAAACAATGGGGTAATCATTGTCACCACAAAATCAGGGAAATTAGGTCGAACTAATATTAATTTAGACGCCTATGTTGGTGTGGGGGTACCCAACAAAAATAGCTTCCCTAAGATGCTCTCTCCACAACAGATTCTAGATATTGACAATGGTTTTAATGGTACCGACTTAAAATTACCTGATTATTTATTAGCTGGTACTAAAACAAATCACGACATCACTCCTGCAGATCTAGATATGAGCAAGTATAATTATTTTGCTAAAGATCGTGGTTCCTTTTATCAAATTACAAAAGCTAATAAAGAAGGTACAAATTGGATCGAAGAATTATCACAAAATGCACCTATCCAATCGTATCAACTAAGTGCAACAGGAGGAACTGAAACTGCAAAATATGCGTTTTCTGGGGGTTACTTAGACCAAGTTGGTAGCTTAATTCATAGTGGGTTCAAAAGATATAATGTCCGTACCAATACGCAATTCAGTGCATTTAACAATAAATTACGTTTTGGTGAAAACTTACAATACAGTTATGTAGAGGGATTTGGAATGGGCGTGAATCCAAACACTGCTGGTGGTTATCAGGGAGAAGGTTCTGTCTTAGGTTTTGCCTATAGAATCCAAAACATTATCCCTGTCTATGATGAAGGCGGTAATTTCGCGGGATCATTTGGAAATGGTCTAGGAAATGGTCAAAATCCAGTCGCGATGGCCTATCGCGCAAAAGATAATATGAACCGAACAAATTTCTTTTTTGGAAATGCCTTCGCCGAGTATGATATTATCGAAGGCTTAACTGCCCGGACAAGTTTTGGTATGCGCTATGAAAATTATTCTGGCCAAAGCTATACCTATCCAAATCCTGAATTTTCCGAAGGTGGGTTTAATAATGGCATGAACGAATACTTTGGGTATACAACAGAATGGACCTGGACGAATACTTTAAATTACAAACCAAATATAGGTGAAGATCATAGCCTTAATATTATGGTGGGTACAGAAGCTATAAAAAACAGAAATAGGAATATAAGTGGTAGTAGAAATGGGTATTTTGTAATGAATAGTCTAGACTACTTATATTTAAATGCAGGTAGTACTAACTTTAATAATACCGGCGAGGGTTCTATAGGCAGCATGTTTTCCATAATGGGGAAAGTAGATTATGCCTATAAGGACAGGTATTTATTAAGCCTAATGGGACGTAGAGACGGTTCTTCAAACTTTGGCGAAAATAATTTATACGGTTTATTCCCAGGGGTGAGCGGTGCATGGCGTATTTCAGAAGAAGAATTCGCACAGGATGCCTCCTGGCTAAATGACCTTAAAATTCGAGCGGGTTATGGTGTTACAGGAAATCAGCGTATACCCGGATTCCAATATTTAAACCGGTATTCTGCCTCCTTAACGAATTCGTCATACCCAATGGGTAATGCCGTATTAAACGGTATTTGGCAGAATTCTTATGCCAATCCAGATATTAAATGGGAGCAAGTGAAATCACTCAATTTAGGATTAGATTTCTCGATCTTAAATGGGGATATCGATGGATCATTCGATTGGTATAATAAGAAAACAACCGATATGTTATTTCTAGTTCCACTGCCCGCTGTTGCTGCCGGTAGAGCCGACTCCCCATACCAAAATATAGGTGACATGAGTAATAAAGGGATTGAATTTTCCCTAGGTTATCATTATGGATATAGACAAGAAAAGCCTTTTACACTTGATTTATCGGCTAATTTCTCCAGGTATGTCAATAATGTTGAGGCATTAGCACCCAGCGTAACACAAGTAAATTACGGAAATTACAGAAGTATGGAAACTTCCATTTTGAAAAAAGGTGAAGCCTTTGGTTCCTTTTATGGGTATCAGGTAGCGGGTATTTACCAAAGTGATGAAGATGTTAAAAATTCACCTTCTTATGATGATGCGAGAGCAGGTGGCTTAAAATATGCTGATGTCAATGGTGATGGAAAGATTGATGCAGGAGATAGAACAATTATAGGAAATCCACATCCGGATTTTGTCTATTCATTAAATGTAAACGCAGCTTATAAAAACTTTGATTTGCTTTTATACTTTTATGGTTCTCAAGGGAATGATTTATATGAGGCAACTCGATACTTTACTGATTTCGGTGTATTTCAGGGTCAAAAAAGCACCCGAGTTTTAGAATCATGGAGTCCTACTAACACAGGTAGTGATATTCCTTCGTTACCTAATCCGAACGACAAAACGAGTGCGTTAGAATATGCGACATCAACCTATTATATTCAGGATGGTAGCTTCTTGAAACTTAAAAATCTTCAATTGGGCTATAATCTTCCGACCACTACACTATTTGGCGAAAAATCTTCCTTCCAAAAAATGCGTGTTTACTTAGGGGTCACCAATGTATTCACGTTAACAAAATATCAAGGCTTGGATCCAGAAGTTTCTGCAACTCCTTCAGATTATCCTGCTTTAGGTGTTGATTTTGGAGTTTATCCACAAGCACGTCAATATATACTTGGCGTAAGTTTAGGTTTTTAACAAAAAATTGAACGATTAATTAGAATAATTATGAAACGAAATAAAATAATGATTCTTTTAGGAGTAGGTTTACTAACTATAAGCTCCTGTGGTAAAGAATTTTTACAAAAACTACCTCAAGGAGAACTATCGGACTCCCAGGTAGGAAATAAAGAAGGGGTTGAGGGAGCACTAATTGGTGCATACAGTATTATGAATGGGAATGTCAGTGGTACTTGGGGAAATTATGGATCGGCACCCAGTCAATGGGTCTTTGGAGAATTACCTTCAGACAATGCGCATAAAGGTTCAGAATTAACCGACCAGACGCCAATGAATATGATAGAAACCTATAATGCGATTAGTACCAATGATAATTTAAGTACTCATTGGCAGGTTTATTATGAAGGTGTGTTACGTTGTAATAATACACTGAAATTACTAGCGGTGGATCAAGCAAGTGCGGCAGAAATCAGTCCTGAGCGAGCTAAAGAAATTCAAGGTGAAGCCAGAATGTTAAGAGCACATTATTATTTCTATTTATGGCGCGTATTTAGATTTATCCCTTACATTGATGAATCAATGACGGCAGAAGAAGCCGCTGCTGTGAAAAATGATACGGACATACTTCCGAAAATTGTGGAGGATTTAAAATTTGCTATTGAAAATTTACCGGCTTCAAAAATTAATGATGAATATGGCCGCATGGATAAAACTTCTGCAAAAGCTTATCTGGGTAAAGTCTATTTGTACCAAAAGCAATATGCAGAAGCATTACCATTATTCAAAGAGGTAATTGCGGGAACTGACCTTGCTAGTATGCCTTTCTGGAATAATTTTGATGTCACTAAAGAAAATGGCCCTGAAGCATTAGTCATTTCAAAACATGCTATTAATTCAAATGGTACAGCTGATAATGCCAATGTGGGTGACATGTTATCAGGACTCTATGGTAGTTCACCTGTCGGATGTTGTGGCTTCTACCAACCAACTATTGATTTAGTAAATGCCTATCAGGTAGATAAAAATGGTTTACCATTTTTAAATAATGAATATCGAGAGTCTCCCTATTTATCTGATTTAAATAATCCTACATCATCCTACGAATTAAATGTAAAATTAGCCTTTGATCCGCGTTTAGATTATACGGTAGGACGTAGAGGAGTTATGTATTTAGACTTTGGGGTTATGCCTGGCAATACTTGGATCCGTGATGCAAAATATGCTGGTCCATTTGTTGGAATTAAAACAATGATCCCAAAAGCATTATATGCCACTGAAGCTGCCCCCGGAGAAAATTACTTAACAGGTCTGGATGTCAATATTATTCGATTGGCAGATGTATACTTAATGGCGGCTGAATGCGAAGTGGAAGCAGGTAATTTAGCAGGCGCATTGACCTTCGTAAATGCCGTTAGAGCTAGAGCATCTAAACTTGAACCAAAGAAAACTTCGGATGGTGTAAATGCAGCACAATATATGGTAAAACCATATGCTTCATTTCCTAATCAAGACTATGCTAGAAAAGCGGTCAGATTTGAAAGAAGATTAGAATTGGCTTTAGAAGGGCATAGATTTTTTGATTTAGTACGCTGGGGAACTGCAAAAGTTTCATTAGAAAAATATTCTGAATTTGAAGGTAAATACTTAAGCGCTTATAAAGGGCTGGTCTTCCCTGCAAGTAGTGAATATTGGCCTATTCCGCAAGTGGAAATAGATCGTAGTAACGGCGCATTATCGCAGAAATAAAAAGCTTCTTATTTATAAGGATGGAAGGCCAATCTTAGGATTGGCCTTCTTTAATTACAATTTAAGATTGAATTTTTCATTTAGAAACGAATAGCTAAGTTGCTAAAAATTAGCTCAATTGCTAACTACAATTATCGTTACACTGTATTTAGTGCAAATATTATAAAAAAAAACCTTTGTAAAACAAGGTCCTGCATTGCAATATATCCGAAGTATTCTTATGTTTACACTATGAGAAGTCTATTAATCCTTTGCGGTTTATTATTTTATATAAACTCGAATGCTCAAAATAACCAAGACCTAAATCAACAACTTCAACAATCAAATGTCTTAAATAAACATTACTACGGTTTTACTTTATACGATGTTGATGAGAATAAATTTGTTTTTGGTTATAACGAAGATAAACATTTTACCCCCGCCTCGAACACAAAGGTTTTTACTTTGCTAGCCTCACTGAAGCTAATCGGTGATTCAATTCCCGGTTTAGCTTATGTTGAAAGAGGAGATTCGTTAATTTTCTGGGGTACTGGAGACCCCACATTTCTACATGCTAGATTAAACAATAACCACGTTTTTACATTTTTAAAAAACAGCAGTAAGAAGCTATTTTACGCGCCAAGTTCTACCCAAGAGCCTTTTTACAGAGACGGTTGGTCTATTGAAGATTATGAATATTATTATCAACCAGAGATATCCACATTTCCAATCTATGGAAACGTAGTTCAATTTAAAGAAGAAAATAACGTTTTAAAACTAATTCCTTCCCGTTTTGAGAAGGATCTTATCTTACTTTCTGATACGGTAACTAAATACAGAATCCATAGGCAATTAGAGAACAATATTTTTGAAGTAAATACCTTTCCTTTACCGAAAGATTATGTAAATGAGAAACCATTTAGAACCAATGATTCTTTGGTTATCAAATTATTACAGGATACCTTGAAAAAAGACATAGGACTTATTAGTTACGAATTGCCAAAGGACAACAAACTAATTTATTCTAATGCCACGAAGGAAGTATTACGTGAAATGATGTTGCCGAGTGATAATTTTTTAGCTGAACAATTAAATATGGTCGCCTCATTTGTAAAATATCAGTCTTTTAAGACAGGTGATCTACGCGATTATATGAAAGAAGCTTATTATTCAAAATTGTCCGATACTATTCAGTTAAGGGACGGTAGTGGATTATCTACTTACAATAAAGTGACTCCAAGATCGATGGTAGAAACTTTGTTGTTAATTCAAAATGAGATTGGGAATGAAAATGAAAAATTAAACTTATTCCCAGCTGGAGGATTAGAGGGCACATTGAAGAATGTTTACCCCACACCAGGAGGAAAAGCATTTGTATGGGCAAAGACGGGTACAATTAATAGTGTTCATTGTCAAAGTGGTTTTATTTATACTAAAAAAGGTAAACAGTATGTGTATTCCTTTTTAAATAATAATTACCTCGGCAGCGCGACACCAGTAAGAAAAGAAATGGTTCGCATCGTCAGTTATATTTATGAAAATTATTAAATCTTTTCCGAAAGACATCGAATAACTTCTGGTAGCTAAAAACAATGAGGAATTTTAAAAAGAATGATAAGCGCTTAGTTCGATCATGGTCCATGTTTGATTGGGCAAATTCAGCTTATAATTTAGTCATAAATTCAACTATTTTCCCAGTATATTACTTGGCAATAACCAAAAACCCGGCAACTGGTGATAGTGTGTCATTTTTTGGATTCAATGTTGTTAATACCGCACTTTCAAATTTTGCACTTGCCATTGTTTATTTAATAATGGCTTTTTCTTTGCCATTTCTATCTGCTTATGCCGACGCTACGGGAAAGCGGAAATTCTTTATGAAATTATTCACTTATATGGGCGCTATTGCCTGTATGGGAATGTTTTATTTTAAATTGGAAACATTAGAAATAGGGATAATATTATTTTCATTAGCCGCGATGGGCTACGTAGGTGGAGTTGCCTTCAATAATTCATATTTACCCATTATCGCCACTCCAGATCAGCAAGATAAAGTATCGGCACAGGGTTTTGCTTATGGCTATATCGGTTGCGTCACCCTTCAAATTATTTGCTTCATATTTGTTTTTAAACCAGAATGGTTCGGCATAACTGATCCATCAATTCCGGCACGATTATCTTTCTTTCTTGTAGGAGTATGGTGGCTTGGATTTGCACAAATTCCATTTCGATACCTACCAGAGAGTCGGGCACCTATGCAAAACAAAGATTTAGGTTTTTTTGTAAAAGTTAAAAAAGAATTTAAACACGTATTCTCACAAATTAAAAAGATTCAAGCAATCAAAAGGTTCCTTCCAGCTTATTTCTTTTATGCTATGGGTATACAAACTTTAGTCATAGTAGCTGCTGCATTTGGACAAAAGGAATTAGAATTAGGGACCAATAAACTCATTGCCTCTATTTTATTGATTCAACTTGTTGCTATAGGTGGTGCTTACGTAATGTCAAATCTTGCCAAGTATTATGGTAATATAAAAATATTAATGTTTGTCGTTTTTCTCTGGATATTGATTTGCGTGGCATCATTTTTTATGCAAAACGAATATCACTTTTATGCCATGGCATTTATGGTAGGATTATTAATGGGAGGGATACAATCTTTATCACGGTCTACTTATTCAAAATTAATTCCTGAGCATATTCAAGATACGACGTCGTTCTTTAGCTTTTACGATGTTACAGAAAAATTTGCGATCGTAATAGGACTATTTAGTTTTGGACTCATTGAACAAATGACACGTAATATACGCTATTCAGCATTGTTTTTAGGTGTTTTTTTTATCATTGGTTTTTTCCTATTGTTTCGTGTTTTAAAATTTAATAAATTACATATTATTCAAACAATTAATGAATAAGGTAGAATTATTTATTCCCTGTTTTATGGATCAGTTATATCCAGAAACAGCATTCAATACCGTTAAACTGCTAGAACGGGCAGGTTGTCAAGTTATTTATAATATTGAACAGACATGTTGCGGACAACCGGCCTATAATGCTGGATTTTGGGATAATGCAAAAGCAATCGGGCAGAAATTTTTGAATGATTTCAATGAAGAGCATCCAATTGTGTCACCCTCAGCATCCTGTGTTGGCATGGTTAGAAATGGATTCGATGATTTATTTACTAATTCGATGGAACATAATAAATGTAGATCGATTCAACGAAATATTTTTGAAATAAGTGATTTTTTAGTGAACGTACTTCATCAGGATTATTTCGGTGCAGAATTAGTAGGAACTGCTGTTTATCATGATTCTTGTTCAGCGCTCCGGGAATGCAATATCAAAAAAGAGCCACGTGCTTTACTGAATCAGGTTGGTGGATTACAACTGGTGGAAATGAGGGATCAAGAAACATGTTGTGGTTTTGGAGGGACTTTTGCTGTAAAATTTGAAGGTATATCAAGCGCTATGGCTGAACAAAAGGTAAAAAATGCAATGGCAGTTAAAGCAGAATACATTATTTCCACAGATTCCTCATGCTTATTACATTTACAAGCCTATATAGATAAACATGAATTACCGATTAAAACAATGCATTTGGTTGATGTGTTAACGTCTGGTTGGGCAAATATTTAAATAATAAACTTTAATCAACAAACATGAATTCAAGAAGAGAATTTTTAAGAAACTTAGGCCTAGCAACTGCTGGACTTACCCTTGCACCATCTTTAGATCTATTCGCGGCAAAAAAAGATTGGTTTGAAATATCATTAGCAGAATGGTCGTTGCACCGCAAATTGAATAAAGGTGATCTAAAAAATATCGATTTCCCAGAATATTGTGCAAAAACATTTGGAATTTACGGAGCTGAATATGTCAATCAATTCTTTAAGGATAAGGCTCAAGATATGACTTATTTAAAAGACCTTAACAATAGAGCAAAAGACAATGGGGTGACCAATGTTCTAATTATGATTGATGGTGAAGGTAACCTTGGGGATCGTGATGAAAGTAAACGCTTAACAGCAGTTGAAAATCACCACAGATGGATTGATGCTGCTGAATTCTTAGGTTGTAGAGCAGTCCGTGTTAATGCTGCCGGGGAAGGTACGAAAGAGGAAGTGAAAGGCCAAGTAGTAAAGAGTTTATCTGCATTAGCGGATTACGGTAAAAAAGGTAAAATTAATGTGGTTGTCGAGAATCACGGAGGAATATCTTCTCATGGGGATTGGTTAGCTGATGTTTTAGGTACGGTAGGAAAGAAAAATTGTGGTAGTTTACCGGACTTTGGAAACTTTTATGAATATGATCGCTACCAAGGCGTTACTGATCTAATGCCATTCGCGAAGGGTGTTAGTGCAAAAACACATGAATTTGATGCCCAAGGAAATGAAGCGAAAATAGACTATGCTAAAATGATGGATATCGTTAAAAAAGCAGGTTATAAAGGTTATGTTGGTATTGAGTTTGAGGGCGACAAAATTAGTGAGGATGAAGGGATCAAACTAACGAAAGCTTTATTAGAAAAATTTAAATAATTCTTGGTATTAGGAGTGTATAAATATCTTAATATATTCATTATATATCTTTTATTGTCCTGTCAATCTACAGCTTATTCACAGGTAAATGAATCAAAGATTAATCAGTGGCAAGACAGCTTAGCTCATTTAGGTCAAGCTGTCTTTTCAAGCTTATCAGAGCCGCAGCGAATAGAAAAGAATTTTACTTTTGTCAAGACGCTAGTTTCTGCATTAAAAGAAAAAAAATCATTCACGTTTTCTTTTGACCGGTTGACCATGATATCCATTGTCAATTCCCCCGACAATAAATTCAGAATATTTTCGTGGAATGTTCCCTTAGATGATGGTTCTTTCTTATATTATGGCGCTATCCAATTCAACAACCCAGATGGGACACTAAAATTAACTCCATTATTAGATAAGACTTTTGAAATTGAGCACATTAATGAAGATATTACCTCGCCAGAGGTATGGTACGGTGCGCAATATTATAGTATAATTAAGCTTTCAGAGAATTCCTATGCTTTACTAGGATGGAAAGGCCACCACAAAGATTATACGATAAAAGTTATAGAAATTTTGGATTTAATGGATAGCGGAAAATTACAGTTTGGTAAAAATGTTTTTACAGAGAATCCACAAATGAGTAGAAAAATATTTCATTATACTAGTCAGGCAAGTATGTACCTTCATTATAATGAAGATTTAAAACGAATTGAATTCGATCATATTGTTCCTGCCGATCCTAAAGTAAAGGGTAATTACAAGTATTATGGACCAGATTTGACCTTTGATGCGTATCAAATTGAGCAGAATCAGTTAATATTAAAATCTGATATTGAAATAAAAAACCCAAAAAGGGGTGATGAAAACAACTATCTAGCACCCGATAGAAATCGTATAAAAAAACAGAGTGGGTTTTAATCACTATTAATTGTGAATAAAAATTTGTTATTTTGCTGTTCTAATAAAATATTGTTCTGAAATTAATCTCAAATAATTATTAATAGAATCTTATGAATCAAGAGAAAGACGCTGAATTGATCCAACACCTTGCTAAACAAGGGGTGGATGATAAAATGGTAATGGGCCACCCGGCCAGTCTCTTTGTTCTATTCTTTACTGAAATGTGGGAACGCTTCAGTTATTATGGAATGCGAGCATTGCTTACCGTATTTTTACTCTCCGAAATAGCAAAAGGTGGATGGGAATGGTCCAATCAAGATGCGATGGAATTATACGCCTGGTATACAGGATTGGTTTATTTAACGCCTTTATTAGGAGGGATGATTGCAGATAGATTTACCGGTTATCGTACAGCGATTCTTATTGGCGCATTTATTATGACTATGGGCCATGCTTTTATGGCCTTTGAGCATATCTCTGCTAACTTTTTTTATGCAGGTTTGATCTTCATGATCTTAGGTAACGGGATGTTCAAACCGAATATTTCCTCCATGGTTGGTCAACTCTATCCAGATAGCAGTAAGAAGAAAGATGCTGGTTATACCATATTCTATATGGGTATTAACTCTGGTGCTTTTCTAGGTATGTTGCTTTGTGGATATATTGGTGAAAAAATTGGCTGGCATTTTGGATTTGGATTAGCTGGAATCTTTATGTTCTTTGGTATGGTTCAATTTTATTTCGCAAAGAAAATTTTCGGAATCATTGGCGAAAAACCACAGCCCAAACCTATTACACAGCAGGAGGTTACTGAGTCCCAGGTTGAAAGCCACCCCGCAAATGTTGTCCGGGATCGTCTAATCGTCGTATCTGTATTAATGATTGCCAGTATATTTTTCTTCTTTGCTTTTGAACAAGCGGGGGGATCAATGACAATTTTTGCAAAAGATTATACGCAACGCATACTTCCAGGGAACGCAGGTGAAATCTTTAAATGGATTGACGCTGCATTAACCATATTTCCAATTATCATTGTGAGCTATGTATTGTTTAAATTATCACAAAAAATATATAGTAAATACCCTATGACGGTTATCGCAACAGCTATATCATTCGCCATTATATGGGCGTTAGGTATCTGGAAGATAGCCAGAGAATTTAATCTGGAACAGACCGAAGTTACTGTATCATGGTTTCAGATACTAAATAGCTTTTTCATTATTACATTAGCCTCTTCATTTAGCAAGGTTTGGGAAAGGGTATGGAATCCTTCAGGACCGGTAAAATTTGCCGTAGGACTAATATTAGTCGCTCTTGGTTTTGTTGCATTGGCTTATGGTTCAATGGAAATTCCTCAAGGAGCGCGAACAGCTTCGGTAAGCATGATTTGGTTAATATTAGCTTACTTTTTCCATACAACTGGGGAATTATGTGTATCACCCGTCGGCTTATCTTACGTTAGTAAATTATCACCCAAGAAATTTGCAGGTTTATTGTTTGGACTATGGTTTACCGCATCGGCCATTGCAAACTTTATTGCAGGTAAAACAGGATCATATATTGATAAAATTACTGAAGAATATTCGATGACAGTCTTTTTCTTAATTATTGCTTCGCTACCCATAGCAGTCGCTGTATTGTTATTATTATTTAATAAGGCACTGGTGCGAATGATGCACGGAATTCATTAAAAATTTTTCTATTTCTCAGTTACTAAAGGAAGCCGATTTGTTCACACAATCGGCTTCCTTTAGTAAATTCGACGGCAAAGCGCATTAATTAATCTAAATGATTAACTTTACTTATTCAAAAATCCAACTGTGTCAAACAATATTGTAATCATTCCTACCTATAATGAGAAGGAAAACATTGAACTTATTATTCGCAAAGTATTCTCCTTGGAATATGACTTTGATATATTAATTGTAGATGATGGCTCACCTGATGGGACAGCAGAAATAGTAAAAAACTTACAGAACACAGCTTTTTCAGAAAAATTGCACATCCTTGAGCGCAAAGGGAAACTCGGGTTAGGAACGGCCTATATAGCTGGTTTTAAATGGGCACTTGCACGACATTATCAACTTATTTTCGAAATGGATGCCGACTTTAGTCATAATCCTAATGATTTAATTCGACTCGCTCAAACCTGTGATAGTGGCCAGGCTGATATGGCGATAGGTTCTCGATATATAAAAGGTGTAAATGTTGTTAACTGGCCTATGAACAGGGTATTGATGTCCTATTTTGCGTCAGCTTATGTTCGCCTAATTACACGGATAAATATTCAGGATGCAACTGCTGGATTTGTTTGTTTTAAGCGTGAGGTGTTGGAGACAATTCCATTAGATGCCATTAAGTTTGTTGGTTACGCCTTTCAAATTGAAATGAAGTTTACAGCAATAAAATATGGTTTTAATGTTGTTGAAATCCCAATTATTTTTACTGATAGAACCCTAGGAACTTCTAAAATGAGTCCAAAAATATTTAAAGAAGCATTTTTTGGCGTAATTCAAATGAAGATTCAAAGTTTATTTAAGAAATATAATAAATAATCAATTAATTAGTTATTAGCAATAGAGCACGTGAACATGAATGAAAACCTTGATCCTAATCCTGATAATCTATCCCATACAGATAAAGATCTAGAAAGGGTACTTCGACCGCAATCTTTTGAGGACTTCACGGGGCAGGCAAACATTCTTGCTAACCTATCCATTTTTGTGCAGGCCGCTAAATTAAGATCAGAAGCGTTAGATCATGTGCTTTTACACGGCCCTCCAGGTCTAGGTAAAACAACGTTGTCCCATATAATTGCTAATGAAATGGGTGTGGGCATAAAGATTACCTCAGGGCCAGTGCTGGATAAACCAGGTGATTTGGCTGGTTTATTGACAAACCTGGATGAAGGTGATATTCTATTTATTGATGAAATTCACCGCTTGAGTCCTTTGGTAGAAGAATATTTGTATTCTGCCATGGAAGATTTCAAAATTGATATCATGTTAGAGACAGGACCAAACGCACGTTCGGTCCAAATTTCTTTAAATCCATTTACTTTAATCGGTGCCACCACCAGATCAGGTTTGCTAACTTCTCCTTTGAGGGCGAGGTTTGGAATTAATTCTAGGTTGCAATATTACGATTCCAAATTATTAACAGATATTGTGATGCGTTCGTCTGCCATTTTGAAGGTTCCAATTTCTGAAGAAGGAGCATTTGAAATCGCAAGGAGAAGCCGTGGAACACCAAGAATTGCAAACGCGCTCTTAAGAAGAACACGTGATTTTGCACAAATAAAAGGAAACGGATCCATTGATAAAGCAATAGCTCAATTTGCGTTAAACGCATTAAATGTTGATGAAAATGGATTGGATGAAATGGATAATAAAATTTTGAGCACAATTATTGATAAGTTTAAAGGAGGACCTGTCGGATTAAAGACTATTGCAACAGCAGTAGGTGAGGACGAGGGTACTATTGAAGAGGTGTATGAGCCTTTCCTAATTCAAGAGGGTTATTTAATGAGGACCTCTAGAGGAAGAGAATGCACCGATTTTGCTTTTAAACATTTAGGAAAAATCAATCAAAAAGGGAACACATTATTTTAATTATGCTAGTAAAAACAATCTTAAGCCTCGGAATTTTAAGTTTACCATTTCTTACACAAGCACAAGCTTTACGTTGTCCACCTGTTGATGCTGCTGGCAATGCGCAGCAAAAATTTGAAATTACGGCAGGAGCAGGGATGACCTTGCTTTATGGTGATATCCATCATAAATCAAATATGGGATATGGTCTTGTTTTGAGAGGAGACTACAAAGTGTACAAAGGTTTATATTTAGGTCTTGAAGGTCAAACAGGTAAATTACGTGCCGAAGGAGATAGAGACGTTACAGCACAAAGTTGGGATCCCCGCAAGGTTACGAATGAAATGTATTTTTCAGGATTAATTAATGCAACCGTCTATCCATATCGTTTTTTTATAAACGAAAGGATGCTTTTTAGAGAAAATGGATTTAAAAAATATATCTTAAATGGTCTTTATTTAGGCTTAGGTGTTGGTGGAATTTTTAATAATTATAAGCATGTAGAAAGAGAATCTACCTATTATTTTGCCAATCCAAACGGTTCATCAGATCCTATTGTAAGGGAATTTCCTGAAGGTGCATTGCAAGGACCAACCGAAACGGTATGGTCATATGATCAAGATGGAAATCGTGTGGAATCCGAAAGTAATTTGCAGCGGACAAAGGACGTATTATTTCCTGTAGTCAATGTTGGCTTAGCCGTTCCATTGAATAAATATAGTAGTTATTCAAATAGTGGATATTTTAGTGCGGTAATTAATAGCGAATTTAATTTTTCGAGGGGAGAAGACTTAGATGGATATAGTCCGGTTGGTTCACAATATAACGATATGTACAATTTTACGTATTTAGGAATTAAATATACGTTTTAATAAATAATTTCCCCGGCTATTTAATGCTGGGGAATTTTGTTTTTCTAAATTAAATTGGATGATTAAAATAAGTTCATTTTTTATCCATGGGTACTTTTCTATTAAATGATACAGGATATCAAAGCAATTTACTTTAACTGCTATAGGGCATTCTTTCTGCTCGAGCAGTCCAAATGTCTTCTCCACTATTATTTCATGCTGTTTTGCATTTACCACATAATTTTTATTGCCTACTATAAAGGTGATCAATTTGGTATAGCTCCGTAACGCACTCCAGTTTCGGATCTCCTGATAATTTAAAATTAGTACTTTGTATAACGCATCAAAGTACGTGGGATTTTTCAACAAAATATGTTCTAAAGCCCAAGAAGCACGAAAAGCAACTTTTGGTTCGCTTTTCAGTAAGGAAAACTCCAATAATTTCTCCATTGGAATTTCATCTAGAACTTTTAAACTAAAATCAGAAACGCCAAAACTTAATAAACAATTAATTAAATTGATATTTTTTTTATCTGGCATTTTTATTTAGAATTAACAGGTATTTCTCTATTCATCTGTAATATATCTACCTCATTCATGCTGGACTGACCCAAAAGATGCTCACTAAAATAATCCGCCATCTTCCAAAAGAAATATTCTGTCATATCGCCAAATCCATGTCGCTGTCCAGGTAATAATAAAAAATCAAATCGTTTATTCGCTTTAATTAAAGCGTTAACTAACCGAATTGAATTTGCAGGATGCACATTATTATCAATATCCCCGGTAACGATCAATAATTTACCTTTGAGGTTTTTGGCCAGATCAGAGTTTTTCTCAATTTGGTAACTAAAAGTAGTGTCACCTTTCGCATTTACGTCCTCTTTAACACCGTGATGTCTTTCGCTCCACCAACGATTATAGATATTGTTTTCATGATTCCCAGCAGCAGAGACGGCAACTTTGAAAAAATCAGGATAAACTAACATTGCAGCTGTAGACATGAAACCTCCTCCAGAGTGACCTGTAATACCAACCCTCTTAGTATCAATAAAAGGATACCGATTAGCCAATTGCTCCACTACTACTTTTTTATCTTCTAATCCATAATCACGAAGATTCCCATAGCCATAGGTATGATACCATTTGGACCTCGAGGGGTGTCCACCTCGGTTACCCACAGAGACCACTATAAATCCCATCTGAGCCAACCTATCAATACGATCCATACTTCGACCAAAACTTTTGTTAACAGCCTCCGTTTGAGGGCCAGGGTACACGTACTCAATTATTGGATACGTCTTTGTGGAATCAAAATCAAATGGTTTATACATCACGCCATACAAATCTGTAATACCGTCACCAGCCTTAACTTTAAATGGTTCTGGAAATTTATAACCTGTTGCGAATAATTGAGTAAGATCAGTTGACTCTAAATTCATCACTAATTCACCACTTTCACCATACAAGCGGCTAGTCGGTGTTGTATTTACACGAGAGAAATTATCTATAAAATATTTTCCACTCTCACTCATTAGTATTTGATGATCAAAATCACCAGGTGTTAATAATTTCATACCTGATCCATCTTTGCGAACAGAATACAAAAAATTATAATATGGATCAGTGTGATTTTCTTTTCCATTTGCTTTAAAATATAGTCGTCCTGTTGATTCATCATAATGGATTAATTCATCACAGTGGAATTCTCCTTTTGTTATCTGGTTAAGAAACTTTCCATTTTTATCATAAAGGTAAAAGTGCCCCCATCCATCCCTTTGGGACCAATGAATAAATTGATTTGTATTAGGAATAAAATAAGGTTTCTTGCTATCCAAATAAACATTCGATTGTTCTTTTACCAATGCTTTCGAATGTCCATCAACTTGAACCTGGAGTATGTCAATCCTTTTTAAATCTCGGCTGGATCGGGCTAGGTAGAATTCTTCATCATTGCCTAACCAGTAATTTATATAATGTTTTCCCTTATAACTTTCTTTGGATCTATCTTTACTCCATAAACTTAAGGTTTGATTTTTATAAGAACTTACATCAATACGCTTTGGATTATAGTTATTTACATCAAATATATAAAGTTCAACTTCAGTAGAATCTACTTCTCCGGGCATTTGATATTTGTATGTTTCAAGCGTTGGTCGGCTTCCACTAACATTGTTAATTACCCATAATGCTTGATAATCTCGGTTATCTTTACGAGTTAAGGAAAAATACCTGCCATTTGGAGACCAGCTAATACGCACAGGTTTTCGCTTATTTCTTTCAGCTTCTTGTGATTTTTTATCCATTGTGGTAACACTGTAATCGTCGCCACCCCATGCATAATATTGTATACCATCCTTAGTTATCTGATTCTCTACAATGGTGGAGTCCTTGTCATCTTTTTGAGCTTTCAAATAATTGGCATAATCCATCCAATAAATATTGTAGTTTTTGGCATAATAAACCTTTGTGGTATCTGGGTTGAAACTTGCCCAAGGTTGACGTGATTTTTCTTTCGTTGTATCACTCAATTCTCTCAATTCCTGATTTTGCAAATTGTATTCTAAATAAAACAATTTCTTTTTGATCGTATCTTTTTTATTCGTCAGCTTTTTAATCTCTTCAGCAGATTTTAACGTGTCTTTGGTACTTTGAACTTGAAATCTTATCAAATTCTCATCTTCCATAAACCGCAGACCTAATAGATTTAAATGTTTAGAATCAAATGGATTTTGAACAATATTAGTTATTTTGGATGCGATTTCAACATGATCAAATAATTCGGTCTTTTTTTTGCTTTTTGGATCGACTAAATACCATTTCTTACCATCGGAGGTGGTGTACTCATACCAAAATTTATCTCCAAAATTTATCCAGTTCGGATTTACTTCCGTAGAATGTATTAATTTACTTAATTTTTGCGGTGAAAATTTTGCTGCTAATTCAGGATTAGGTTTTGTAAGTTGTCCGATCTTTTGAGAAAATACGGTAAGATGACTTAGGATAGCTAAGCTTAGAATATAATATTTCATAAATTATTTAATAATCATTTAGAATATGCGAAAATATCCATTTCACATAGGACTTTAATAGCTATTCTGTATTATTTTTGATAGGTTGCTTCTTCATAAAATTTAGTATTAAAATTAACCAAATAAAGCTCTTGAGTCGCTCTAGTAATTGCGGTATATAACCAACGCATAAATTCTGTATTTAACATTTCATCCACCATATAGCCTTGGTCAACAAAAACAAGAGGCCATTGTCCTCCCTGCGCTTTATGGCAGGTAATTGCATAGGCGAATTTTATTTGTAAAGCATTGTAATAAGGGTCTTTTTTAATGGCAGCCATACGCTCCTTTTTATTCACAATATCTTGATAATCATTTTCGATGCTCTGATAAAGTAATTGTTGCTGATCATAGGGGAGATTCGGAGAATCGACGTGTAAGCTATCGAGTAGCACGCGGCATCGAATAGCGTCGCCTTGGTTATTATCCATAAATTCAAGATACAAGTCCGCGAACCTAAAACCATGCATCTGATGAATATTACTCACTTTTTTAATTGTAGCCATATCCCCATTTGCTATAAAACCACTACTTTTTTCATCATGTTGTTGAAGCCAATAATAATTGTTTCTCACAATCATTATCAAGTCGCCACCAGATATTTCCTCCTCGCAAAAGAGAATTTGATTTCGAATGTGCTTATTATAAAGATTAGCAGATTTATTAGATCGACAGATAACCATACAGTTATCGACACCATATTTATCGTAGGCATAATGTAAGCCTTCGATCAATCGCTCTCCATTCATGCGGAATACATCGTTAAATGCTTTAGTTACAAATTTTGGATAACTATATTCCACAAATTCTTCTCCAATACGGATTTCATTTCTAATTTTTGTTGCATTAAATAAAATTCCGGAATCTTTACTTTGTCTGACTACATCCGTTAATTCGTAGGTAAAAACGTCCAAACCAAAAATTGAATTCAAATACTGCGGATTTAATGCAGGACTTTCTTCTAAACCCACGGGTGGGAGTTGAGCTATATCACCAACCAAAATAAGCGAACAACCTTCACCAGACTGAACAAATCTGATCAAATCATGCAGCAAGCCACTTGAAAACATATTCATCCCTTCATTACTTATCATGGAGGCTTCATCAACAATAAATAAGGTATGCTCGTACTGATTATCTGATAATGCGAAATCCATTTCTAAACTGATGGCATTTTTTTTTCTATAGATCTTCTTATGGATTGTAAATGCATCTTTGTTGGCATAGGATGACATCACTTTTGCAGCCCTTCCTGTTGGGGCTAATAAGACTGTCCGTTTGTTAAGCACTGGCATAGCTTTAACTAGCGCAGAAATTATTGTAGTTTTACCTGTTCCTGCATATCCTTTGAGAATAAAACAACAGCCAGGGGAAAAGGTATGAAGAAACTCCGCTATTAAAGCAAATACTTCTCTTTGTTGCGTGGTCGGCGTGTGGGGAAAATATTTTAAAAGTGTATTTGTTATTTGCACAATTCAAAGTTATTTAAAAGGTTGGTCAATCCAATTATTAAAGCTAATTTTGTAGTAAAGCATCATCAAGGCATGAATTATACCTCAAAACTTTTCCATTTTCAATATATTGATAAATATACCTTAATTGTTAAAGCAAATTTTTTATATGATGTCCTTCATGTTGTTGATGAACAGGGACAATTATTGGTTTACATAAAACACCAAAGTAATCAACCATCTGAGGAGGCATTAAAGTTTTTAAGTTTACCCTTTAAACGCGTGTATGTTACTATTCCTAATCATAATTTAACCTTTATCCCTGAGGAGCTCTTTGATGAGAATGATCTCGATAAATACCAAGATTTCATGGAATATCCCGCAGCAAAACCTGTGATAGAAAACTTGGATTTTTTAAATATCAAAGCTATCTATCAATATGATATTATTCTTTTAAAACGCTGGAAATCATTATTTCCTCAAGCGGTATTCATCCCAGAATTCAAATTGAATTTAAAACAAGCCAGGTCTTATGTTCCTTTACAAGGTGAAGTATTGGGTGTGGTATTTCATGATGAATCTACAGATATTTTCTTATTTATTAATGGTCAATTCAAATTTTTTAATTCCTTTGAAGTAGTATCAGAGGATGATCTGAGTTACTTTATATTAAATTTATTTAAGGTATTTGGTATTGAAGGACAAGTAAGCAGAATAGTCAGGAGTGGTGTTGCATATGATGATAGGCTACTTAATCATCTTAATCGATATAGCGATGATATTGTCGTATTGAAATCCGCCACTCAAAGGCCAACAGGGGACGATATGCCCGAAAATACTTGTAATGACTATATTTTAGATTTACCAACATGCGTATAATAGGAGGTAGCGCAGCGGGGTTAAGATTGAATCCACCTCAAAATCTACCTGTTCGCCCGACAACGGATTTAGCCAAAGAAGCACTATTTAATATTTTAAATAATCGAATTGATATAGAAGATTTAGTTTGTTTAGATCTTTTTGCTGGTACCGGTAATATTACCTTCGAATTAGCCTCAAGAGGAGCTAAGCTGGTTGATTCAATAGATATTCATGGCAAATGCATTTTATATATTGAACAGTCAGCAAAAAAAATGAATTTGACACAAATTAAGACGCGCAAAGCAGATGTATTTAAATTCATTAAATCTGCGAAAACAACCTATGACTTAATTTTTGCCGATCCGCCTTATGATATAGCGCAACTTCCCCAATTACCCGCTCTTATTTTGGAAGCGAACTTATTAAATGAATCTGGTTTACTAATCGTGGAGCATCCATCACATAGGAAACTGGCAGAACATGAAAATTTCATTGAAACTAGAAAGTACGGCAATTCGTCTTTCAGCTTTTACAGTTTGAATTCCTCCACTTAAAGGTTATTTCTTTCAATAAAAATTAAAATAAATTATTATTTTTAAGCTGATTTTTTACTTTAAAAGATAATACTACTTAATTTTCCCCTCAGTCGATATTATTGAGGATTTAGAGCCCAAAATATGAAAATAGCTGTTTTTCCAGGATCATTTGATCCCTTCACTTTAGCCCATCAAGACATTATTGAAAGAGCACTACCTTTATTCGACGTAATTTATATTGCAATTGGGGAGAACAGTTCTAAAACAGGTTTGATGCAGGTTCAGATGAAGACGGAATCCATCAATGAATTATTTAAAGAAAATAAGAAAATTAAGGTGCAACAATACAGTGGATTAACCATTGATTTTTGTAAACAGGTAAAGGCTAATTTTATTTTAAGAGGGTTAAGAAACACAACTGATCTGGACTACGAAAGTATTATAGCCCAGAATAATTTATTATTAGCACCTGAAATTGAAACGTATTTCTTAATCAGCAGAACTGGAAAATCACATATATCGTCAACAATTGTTCGTGATATCTGGCGAAACAAAGGCGATCTGAATGCTTTGGTACCAGAAACTATCATAGCCTTTATTAAAAAATTAAATTAAATTAATTCTAACTTTTTGCCCCTTAATCTTTCCGTTGTTTCCTAACTTAATCACTGTTCTTGCTATTTCCCTTTTTATAGCCACATAAGAATCTGTAGCTTTAACTTCGATTAATCCCAGATCATCTTTTTTGAAGTCACCCAACGACATTATATACCCGACGATATCAATTTTATTTACTTTTTGTTTTTTACCAGCTGTTATCCGTATGGTATGATAAGTAGGTTCCATCGGTAATGGATAGAATTCATTCAATTCTAAAAGAGGTACTTCTTTATAGTATTCCGGACAACGCTCATCGACTGTTTTAATACCATAGACATTCCCTTTCTGTTGATTACGTCCCGCTCGTCCATTTCTATGTATAAAATCATCCTCTTTAAAAGGAAATTGATAATGGACAACATGGTTCATCTCAGGAATATCTAATCCACGAGAAGCTAAATCAGTGGTAATTAAGATATTTTGACTGCCATTTCTAAATTTTATGATAGCTAGCTCTCTAAAATATTGATCTAATCCACCGTGGTAGGGAATACTCATGATTCCCTTACTCTCTAACAATTCTGAAATATGCTCAGCGGCTTCCCGATGGTTACAGAATACCAATACCCTTTCATCCGCAATTTTACAAATCAATTTAAATAATGCCTCTAATTTGAATTTTGTGGCTACTTCAACTTTATGGTAAGTCAAATCAGGTAATAGCGTTTCTTTTGAAAGAAAATTTAATCTTAAAGGTTCTTTTAATTGTACGTATTCAGGAATTTCTGGAATATCAGTTGCAGAGGTGAGTATTTGGTGCTGTAATTTTATGCACTTCTCCACAATGAAAGATATTTGCTCTTGGAAACCTAATTCCAGTGATTTATCAAATTCATCCAATACCAGCGTATGGGTTTCGTCTAAAAGGTTAGGAAGTCTCTCAATATGATAAATTAACCGACCAGGTGTACTTACGATAATTTGGGGATTGTCTCTTAATTTCTTTTTTTCAACCTGTGTATCGTTACCACCATACAAGCAAATCATTTTTATTTGATTATCCAGTTTCTTAAATACGCCTTCGATTTGGAGCGCTAATTCCCTTGTGGGTACAATAATTAGGGTTGAACCAAGCGTAACGGGATGTTCTTTTAAAAGTCTAAAGGCAATTAGTGCGAAAGCTAAAGTTTTTCCTGATCCCGTTGGTGAGAGTAAAATTAAGTCTTTATCGCGGTCAAACTGTTGGATGACCTCTTCTTGCATGGGGTTTAAAGCCTTAATTTTAAGGTTTTCAAGATAATTATTTAACTGTTGCATGGACAAAATTATCATTATTTACTGAATAAAGGTTGTTTATTGTTAAATATTGTGAACCTTGTTATCAGTATATCGGTATGGTATTATGTTTGATTAGGGTTATTTGCAATAAATTCATTTAATTAAAAATGATAGATCCATAATCATACAGTTTATGTAAGTAAAAAACATTAGGCATCTAATTTGCTTAAGTTTATTTAAAGTGATTAAAAGAGTCTATAAAAATAACGCTATGATAAAAAGAATTAGTTTTCCACTTGTACTGATCGCAACTATTTTGATATCATCCTGTGGTGTAAGTAAAAAAACGTACTTGGCTTTGGAAGATCAATATAAAAGCTTGGGAGAACAATATCAGAAAGGACAAGTTGATCTCGCAGAAAGCAGAGCACAAGTTAAAAGCCTGGAAGATCAGTTGGAACAAGAAAGAAAAAATAATGCTGGGTTGAGAGATGCTTTAAGCAAACTTCAGGGTACCCTTGACAATAGTATAAACCAAAATACACAAGGAAACGTCAACATTTCCAAATTGGTTGACGAAATTAACGCATCGAATAAATATATTCAGCATTTAGTGAATACCAAACAAAAAAGTGATTCACTTAATATGTTGTTGACAAACAACTTAACACGTTCACTCAGCAGGGAAGAAATGCAAGATGTTGATGTACAAGTTCTCAAGGGAGTTGTTTATATATCACTATCAGATAATATGCTTTACAAATCTGGAAGCTACGAAATTTCTGATCACGCAGGTGAAACCCTTTCGAAAATCGCAAAGATTATTCAGGATTATAAAGATTATGACGTGTTGATCGAGGGTAATACGGATACTGATCCAATTTCCAAGGCAAATATTCGAAACAATTGGGATTTAAGTACACTTAGAGCATCATCTGTTGTTCAAGCATTGCAGAACACCTATGGCGTCGACCCTAAGCGCTTAACTGCGGGTGGTCGAGGTGAATATAATCCAATTGCTGATAATGCCTCTGTGGCCGGTAAAACCAAAAACAGAAGAACACAAATTATCATCACGCCAAAACTAGATCAGTTTATGGAACTGATAGATAAAGCTCCTGAATCTTCTACGACAGATTCAGAGGTGGATACAACCACGTTTTAATATTTTATAAAAGTGGTTAAATGCAAAGGCACGAACTTGAAAATTCGTGCCTTTACTCTTTAACTTCAATACTTACCCGAAAATTAACATGATTGAAGCGAGAATTACTAATCCTAAAATGACGGTTTTAAATTCTTTTTCTGGAATAATTTTCACCAATCTTACTCCGATATAGGCACCGAGAAGAATGAATGGAAGCGCTATACTATTCAAAATAAAACCTTCCCAAGACAAATTTTCCCAGACAAAAAGTTGTAATGGAATTTTTGAAAAATTTAAAATCATAATAAACCAAGCACCGCTTGCCACCAAAGAAACTTTATCAAGTTTTTTACTAATTAAATACAAGGTTAGTGCTGGACCTGCTGCGTTACCAATCATGGTTGAAAACCCAACCAAAAAACCAAAAAATGGTGAATACCACCAGCTCTCTGTGAGTGATTCCATATCCTTTTGGTTGCTTTTCGCCCTTTTAGATACCCATATCATTAAAATCACACTGATCAATATACAAATACCCATTATAATTTTAAATGTCTTGTCATTCATATAGTCCCCCATAAATAAACCAACAAATAAACCGATAAATGCGTAGAACATCATGGGTCTTATTTCTCTCCAAATAAAAGCTTTCCTGTAATAAATAACTGCCATTAAATCGGCAAAACAGAGTAATATTAAGACAATACCGGTGGAAAATTTAGCACCGAATAATAAGGCAAATATGGGTATAGTTAAAGTACCTACATTTTGAATTCCGGTTTTTGAGACACCAATTAGTACAGCGCAGAAAAAATAGAGAATCCACGCAGAAGGACTAGGGATTAATTCAAATGCATCAGTCCACATTGCTTAACAACTCAATCAACTTCTCATAATTCATATCCTTATAATTTTCTATGTAACTCAAAGATAAAGGCAACTCCTCTTTTTTATGGGTGCTTAGTACGGCAATTACATTCATTCCCGCATTCAGACCTGCTGTTATCCCTGAAAATGAATCTTCAAATACGATGCAATTTTTTGGATGTATTGCCAAATTTTGAGCGGATTTTAGATAAACTTCCGGATGGGGCTTATGTAAGACAACATTTTCGCTACCTAAAGTAGAATGAAAATAATGACGTATATTCAAACTATCTAAAATCAAATCCATATTTGCGCGAGGAGCGGAGGTTGCAACTGCTGTTTTAATATTATTGGAAGATAGGTTTTCTAAAAACTCAGGAAGATAGGGTAAGGGTTGCGCTTGATTTTTGTAGATTTCACGAAACAAACTTTCTTTTTCATTTTCCCAAAAAGTTAATTCTTCTCCAAAAATTTTTCTCTTAAAAAAGTAGGAAAATATATGACTATTGTGCTTTCCATACATGTGTTCTTGAAATTCTGTTTCAGAATACGTTACTTTTTCGCGATCAAAGATTATTTCAAAGGCTTTGGCATGATGGGGATTAGTATGGACAATTACGCCATCCATATCGAAAATGACAGCAATTTTACTAAAATTATTATTTATCGCGTTTGAAGGCATGTTAATCAATTTATTTTATCTATATTACTAATATATTTAGCAAACCAGAACACTAACTATGACGAAATGTTTAATAATGTTTTGTGAATGATTTATAACTTTCTATGGCTACAATAACACCCGTAATTCTACAAAACAATCAGCGAAAAGATGGTCGCTGGGTTGTGGTATTCAGACTAACGCATAAGCGTAAGTCGGTATACATAAAAACATCACATCTTATAAAAGAGATCCAGTTAAACAAAGATAAAACTATTAAGCAGAAGTTCGTTATCGACTACCTAGCGAAAGACATAAATGAACTGCACGAAAAGGTGTCACGATTGGGGCTTAAGGCTGAAACCTATACAGCGTCACAATTAAAAGATATCCTTACCGCCACATCTGAAGTGATAGATTTTATTAAGTTTTGCGACGCATGTCTCCTAGAATTAAAAAAGGAATTGAAGCCTAATACAATAGGTACATACCTTACTATAATTAATCATTTAAAGGACTATCAGCAAGGTGTTATATTGAATGCGTCTGACATTACCGCAAAATATATAATCGCATTCCTGGACTACATTAAGAAACCTAAGAGTATAAAGCGTATGGTTGGTAAAGATAGCAGCCAAGAATCACAGAGAGAAACTAAGATCAGATCAGGCAACTCGTTAAATACCGCTTACTTTAGATTTAGCCGTTTATTTGACCTATGTAAGGAAAAATACAATGATGAAGATATAGGAATTATCAGAATCCCAAACAATCCATTTTCACGAGTACCAGTTCCAAAAATGGTTCAAACAAAGAAACGAAGTCTATCAGTGGAAGATATTAGAAAATTAATCGAATATCAGGCGATAGGATGGTCCGAAATGGTAGGGAAAAATATATTCTTGCTTTCGTTCTACCTATGTGGCATAAATGTCGTGGATTTGAGAAATAACATACATAATGCTAAAGAACGATTTGAGTACAACCGTTCCAAGATTGAGAATAGAAGAAAGGACAGAGGATTTATAAGTATTCTGGTGCCTAATGAAGCAAAACCATTTATAGACTGGTATACCACTATAGCAGGTAAATGGTCCAACAGTAATAACCTAGTAGCTACTAGCAATAAAGGACTGAGAAGCATCGCTAAGAAGATAGGAATAGACAATGATATATCAACATACTATGCTCGACATTCGTTCGCTACCATTGCCCGGAATGATCTAAGAATAAATAAAGAAGATATAGCCATGGCATTAAACCATGTAGATAATGAACACAAAGCAACTGATATATATCTTAAGACCGATTGGTCCATTATAGATGATGTTCAGCGGTCCGTAATAGATCTAATACACCAACGGTAATAATACTGCGAAACATTAAAAAATTTGATATATTCGATTATACACTTTTGTCCGCAAAAGTATATTAAAATGTCTTTTCATAATTTAGGTTTATAATTGGTTAGTTAGAAGCTCTACATCTCCCGGTGTAGAGCTTTATTATTTAGAATTTAGTACTATATTTAAAAACCAAACAAATTATAAATTATGGAAATATTCGAGCCAGCTAACTTTTTCCAAATGGCCAACCTTATAGCAAATCTTTTTACAGGATTAATCGCAGTTTCAGGTCTGCTTATAGCTTTAGCCACATATTACGTAGCTAAAGAAGCATTAGGGGTATGGAAAAAAGAAAAAGCATTTGATATTGATATTGAAGGATATGCTAAATCAATTGATGCTATAAAAATTTTGGAAGATTTAAAAATAGATCAATACAATCCTGAATATGTACAAAAAACATGGGGAGATGTCATGTCATTTATTAATTCCAAGGATGAAACAGAAGTGTACAGGTCATTTGTTAACCTCTTTTCATATAGTGAATACTTTAATGGATTAAAAGAAAGGATGTTCGAAATGAGAAAGCAATCACTTAAAGTGTTTAACGTTTCGACTGATCCTGAATTGATAGATTTTTACGATAAATATATTACTGTTGAGGCAAATATATATGCTATTCATCATAATTACCATTATTCTAAAATAAATCAATTTATTGATCAATACAATTATAAAGAATTTGCGAAAGAGAAGTACGCTGTCTGTCTTTATTTTAATGCCATTAAAGTTAAAGAGCCACAGACACCGGACAACCAATTATATCAAGAATTGTATGATCACTTTTTTAAAACCGTGGGTGGTGACCCGATTGATGGATTAAGACAACAGCAAGTTTCCTTTTTTTATCACAAACTAAAGAAAAACAGATAAATAGTCTATTCTACTGTTTAAAGTTCATACTCAAAAGGTATGGGCTTTTTTTATGTTCAAAATTAGTGAATTTGTTTGCTAAAATAATTTAGCATATTTTTGATAATATTTTTAGTATTATTTAGCACTATTTTAGCAATGGCACTCACGGATAAACAGCAAAGGTTTGTAGAAGAATACATGGTAGACTTGAATGCTACTCAAGCCGCTATCCGTGCCGGATATAGTCAAGATACCGCAAATAGAATTGCAAGTGAGAACTTGTCAAAACTTGACATTCAAGAAGCCATTCAAAAACGCAAACAAGAACTATCTGAATCAACTGGTATAACAGCGGAAAGAGTACTATCTGAATATGCTAAGATAGCTTTTAGTGACGTTAGAGAGCTGTTTACCCCAGATAATAACATCTTTGATATACGGCAATTAGACGATAACACGGCCGCAGCTGTATCGTCTGTAGACATTGATGTGCTAAGCTCAATGGGGATGCCTATTGGTTATACAAAAAAGCTAAGACTATATAATAAACTTACTGCCTTAGAAGCTTTAGGTAAACATATCGGATTATTCGAGAAGGACAATAAACAAAAGCAAACCGATATAGTGAATGTCATTCAATTAGGAGCAGGTGTCAAACCTCAGGAGGATGAATGATAGAGCTACTACCTAAGCAGGAGAATGCAGTATACTACCTGAAAGACGACGAGACGAATGAGATTCTATATGGTGGGGCTGCAGGTGGTGGTAAGTCAGCATTAGGTTGTGTTTGGTTAATAGAGCAATGCCAAAATTACCCTGGTTCACGTTGGTTGATGGGGCGGGCAAAACTAAAGACATTAAAAGAAACGACGTTAAACACGTTCTTTGACGTATCTGCAGAGTTGAATGTATCGCATCAATTCAATTACAATCAACAGTCCGGTGTGATCACCTGGTCAAATGGTAGTGAGATAATCCTTAAGGATCTATTTCTTTATCCATCGGATCCTAACTTTGATAGTTTGGGCTCATTAGAGATCACAGGAGCGTTTATTGATGAATGTAACCAAGTAGTTTATAAAGCGTGGCAAATTGTTAAATCTCGTATCAGGTATAAGTTAAAACAGTTTGGTTTAATACCTAAATTGTTGGGAAGCTGTAACCCTGCTAAGAACTGGGTGTATTCGAAGTTTTACCACCCAAGCCGTAAGAAGGAGTTACCTAAAAATAGGAAGTTCATTCAAGCGTTACCAACAGATAATCCCCATTTGCCAAAATCCTACTTGCAATCATTACTCGAACTCGATGATAATAGTAAACAAAGGCTCTATTATGGTAACTGGGAGTACGACGATGATCCAGCAGCACTAATTGATTTCAGGAAACTTCAGGATATATTCACCAATACTTTCATAAAAGAAGGTGAGAGGTTTATAACAGCCGATATAGCGAGGTTTGGGCGAGATAAGACAGTTATAGGTGTGTGGGATGGGTATAGATTAACTAAGCTTATTGAATACGGTAAGAATAGTATAACCGAAGCTGCTAATAGAATACAGGAATTGGCAAATGAACACGAAATACCATTATCCAATGTAATTGTCGATGAAGATGGTGTAGGTGGTGGAGTTGTGGATATCCTCGCTTGTGAGGGCTTTGTAAATAATAGTCGCCCATTGGATAATCCGGAAACTAAAGAACCTGAGAACTACATGAACCTTAAGAGTCAGATGTATTATGCTTTAGCCAGGTTAATTAATGCTTCAGGTTTATTCGTAGAATGTAATGATGGTAGTATTCGCGATATAATTGTACAGGAGCTAGAGCAGGTTAAGCAGCACAACATGGATAAGGATGGTAAGAAGCAGGTACTACCAAAGGATAAAATAAAAGAGTTGCTGGGAAGATCCCCCGATTATGCAGATATGATAATGATGAGAATGTGGTTTGAGTATAGATTTAAATTTGAGTTTTATGTTCGATAAGATAATAGTTTCATTTATTAGGTTAGTGGTTTTGCTACTGGCCTTTTACTTAGTTATATCCTTTGGTATCGCAGATATGAACGTCTTTTCCTGGCATCCAGTGTATAGATTTTCCATAGTGGTCCTAACAGCAGCAACAATGTTTTTAATCAGTTTAAAAGAAAGAAATGACTAGTATAGGGCAGTACTTCAATAAGGCGTTATCCTTCAATAATGACAGGAGACAACTAGAAAATCAATTAAACCAAATCCTTTACGGTAACCTTATCAATTTCCAAGATGTAGTGTTTTACAACTACTGCAGAGAAGATTTCATCATCAAAGGATATAAGTCTAATGCAGAGGTGTATTCGATCGTTAAGAAGATCGTCGATAAGATGTCATTTGCTCCATTGTACACGTACAACGATAATGGCGATGAAAAGGCAAAACGATATAAGAGCTGTAAAAAGTCAGTTGACAGAACCGAGCACGCTAAATACAAGATATATCGGACCAAAGCACTAGACTTCGTACCAGATACTAATGAGCTTGCACAACTTATTGAGAAGCCAAATGATAAGCAATCGTGGAATGAGCTGATCGAGTTATTTCGGATATTCTACTTCGTTCAAGGGGAAGCATTCCTGTATCGTGAGACAGCAGAAGATAGCGATATAGCACTAAATCTTAACGTAGCACCGGCTAATCTTATGGAGCCTGTATTTGGAGGTACCATTGATGATCCAATTACGGGATGGCGATTAAATCTTCTGAATGGTCAGATCAGGACCTTGGGTGCAAAGGATGTATTCCAGTTGAAGATGGCAAACCCTGAATTCGATTCGATGGGTGGTCAGCTTCGAGGTATGTCTCCACTTCAAGCAGGGCAAAAATATCTACAGCTCGACGATACAGCGGTAAAAGCCTGGTTAAATAGTACAGTTAATGAAGGGGCAAAGGGATTGATCAGTCCTAACCATGCGGATCCTAAGTTATGGCTTAATCCTTCCCAAGTTGATGCATTACAAGATAGTATTGAAACCAAGATACACGGAACAGATAATAAGAATAAGGTTGTGGCCTCTGCTATGCCGCTTCAATACACGGCCATTGGATTAAGTCCACAAGCATTAGCCATTATCGATGGTCTTAAGTATTCCAATGTCAAGCTATGCGATTTATGGGGAGTACCAGCAGTTCTTTTCGATCCTAACCCTACCTATCAGAATATGAAGGAAGCAAAGGAGCGGTTTGTAAGTGAAGTGATCATTCCATACTTAAATAAAGAAGAGTCTGCCCTAAATCGGTGGCTTGTAGAGCCGTTTATCAAGCGCGATAAGAAAGAATACGTATTGGACTATGATACGAGCGTATATGAAGAATTAAAGCTTGATCTGGAAGAAAGGAAGGCTCTTTCCGAAATACTATCTATCAACGAAATGCGAGTATTGGAGGGATGGGATGAATTGCCGGAAGAAGTAGCTAATCAGGTATTCATTGCATCGGGAAAAGTTCCTTTAAATGAATTTGATTTGGGATTGTCATTAAATGATGATGTTTCCAAATCATTTTCATATGAAGATTATCAACCAGTGGTTAAAGCTGAAATACCTAAAGGTTGCCTAATGTTTTATCCTGATATCGATATAAACGACTGGGTGAATGGTATACGTAAGCTTGTTCCTAATCATATCGTGGAAGAATATGAATTTGAACCACATTTAACGGTGCTATACGGATTTGACGATTCAAAGATGAATACCGGCAGGCTTAAGTTTGTTGTTAATGAGTTTTTAAAGGATAATGCAATATCAATCCAAGCTGACCGGATAGGTGTATTCTCCAATGAGCAGGACATAATCAAAATCAACGTAGAAGATTTGAATGGAAATTTAACCAGGTTAAACCGATTGATTAAGGATCAATTCGATTATGAAAACGACTACCCAGATTATAAGCCACATATCACAGTAGCATATTCACAGAAAGGTTCAGGTGCTTATTTAGATGGTGCTTTGATTGACTTAAAGGATTATGGGTTAAAGGACCTAAACTCAGGTATTATGAAGTACTCCGATAGTCGTAAGAATAAAACTATGATATGAACCCAAAAATACAACTAAGAAGATACTCACGAGCAGAGGATCGGAAGCTAAAGGCGTACGAGAAGAAGTATGTGCAAGCCATTAATACGTCTTTAAATCGTCAGCTAAATGAAGCAATACGCAACATTGGTGCTGGTGGTATCTTCTTAGATATATCTATGAACGATGTACTTGCTGATCTTTACCGAAAGGTAGGGGTTGATATGGCGAATTCGCAATTTGACGCCCTTACATCATTCAAGACTAAAGCATCCAATTTCTTCCTGAACACCTGGTTAGAGTTTATGACCAATTACATATTATCTAACATGGCCAGTAGGGTAGCTGGAATAAACGATACCACTAGAAAGAAGATACAGGAAACAATTGCCATTGGATTTAACCTAGGCCTTACCGAGGAAAAGATAGCGGAGTTCCTAAGGACTAGGATAGGGAAGCTAAATGCATATCGATCCGTTATGATCGCGAGGACCGAAATAGCAGAAGCTGCCAATATTGCTAAGGACAAAAGCGCGGAGGACTGGAAGAGCGAAACAGGTGAGGCAATGTTATGGAAGGTATGGATCCATCGCTATGCTAATGAGCCGAGAACATTCCATATTGCTCAGGACAATGGTAAAGCTATTCCGGAGACAGCGAAATTCCAAGTAATAAACCCTAACACAGGAGGAATCGACGAGATGATGAGACCGCATGATCCTGCTGGTGGAGCGGTGCAAAACATCAATTGTTCATGCACTGTAATCTATGTTTCAGAGAGCTACGCCCGTAGGATAAACTCACAAAAGTAACATTTGCTAAAGTTTAGCTAAATAATTGCTAAAATATTTGGGATAATGCTAAAACTTTTACAGTTTTGGTGTTAAAGTTTAGCAAATTATGAGCGAATTAGTATATAAGAACGCTTCTGTTCCCTTCAAAGATATGGATGACCAAACGGGATTCCTTATTGGATATGCTAACATTTATTCCGTAAAAGATTTAGTCGGCGATATCTCAAATCCTGCATCATTTGTAAAAACCGTAGGCGAGCGCAAGTCTAAAATCAAAATCTACAAAAATCACGATAATAACTTATTGGTAGGAGTTCCTCAAGAGCTCAACCCATATGATCCAGTTGGCCTTCATTTAACTGCAAAGATGCTAATGGAGACTGAATTGGGGCGCGATACCTATCATGAATCTAAATTTCTCGTAGAGAATGGATTTGAGAGCGGTTTTTCAATAGGTGGATATATTGCCAAGCGAAATGCTAAACTCCGCGCTGAGGTGATGGAATATAAGCTTGATGAAGTATCTGTCCTTACAAAGGAACAAGCGAATTCAGGTTCGATGGTCCAAATCGTTAAGTCTATCCAAGATCAGGACGCATTAACGCAAGAAGCTTTTTGGCAAATCATCACAAAAGCATACGACAATCACAAGTTCAGTGATAGCGTACTCCAATCATTAGAATCATTTTTAAAGTCACTCGATAACGAGCCGAGCGATAAGTCTATCGAAACCACTCAGAAGTCAGAGCCGACACAGATAATTAAATCTATTTATTCACAATTTTTACCATAAGTCATGGCAGAATTAACAGAAGAAGAAGTAAAAAAAGCGGCTCACGAGAATATCGAAAAGATTGCTAAATCAGCCGCAGAGAAAACGGTTGAGGAAAAAACCAGCGAAGCCGTTGAGAAGTCTCTAAAAGATAAAAGTTTTATCTCTAAAGATGATGCTGACAAAGCAACAGAAGAAGCAGTTACAAAGGCAGTGACAGAAGCAAAAACGGAATTACAGAAGTCTATTGATACTGTTTCGGCATCAGTTAAAGCAATTAAGCAAACATCCACACCGGAAAAAGTGAACAAATCATTTAACGAATACTTAAGCGAGGCTATTGAAGAGAATAAGGAAGCTATCCAAAACTTTAAAAAGGGTAGTCCTGAACTTACTATCGCAATGAAGGCCGTTGGTGATATGTCGATCGCTAACAATTTTCCAAATTCAACACCTTGGGTTCAAGATGTGCGCACGGGGTTAATTACTACCCCTCAAAATCGTGTTTGGTTATCAGATATTATCCCTGGTGGATCATCTTCAGGTAACTCAATTCTTTATCCAAAAGAAAACGGTGGCGAAGGTTCTGTAGGTTTGTGGACTGACAAAGCAGTAGATAAGCCACAGGTAGATTATGATTTAACCAGTCAATCTGCATTTTTCAAGTGGATTGCCGGTTATGTGATTATCGAGCGTGAAATGTTAGACGATATTTCTTGGTTACAGTCTTACTTGCAATCTAAATTGCTTGTATCGTACAAAACAGAAGAGAATAGTTTCATTTTAAATGGCTCGACAGACACAAATCCCGTTACTGGTATGTTAGCCGCTGCTACAGCGTATAATGGTACTTTCGAGGGACCAGTTGATCGTGTTATTGATGCAGGTTGGGGTCAAATTGTTGAAGATACTCACGAGTTCTATCAACCTACACACACCATCTTAAATCCACGTGCTGCTGTAAGCTTAGGCTTAAACAAAGCAACTGGATCAGGAGAGTATGATCTTCCAAACGGATCAATTGCATTCAGCAATGGTAAACTTTCCATTGGAGGTTTAGATGTAGTGACAACTACTGGTATGGCTGCAGCTGATTTCTTGACGTTTGACAAAAATGCATTGTCATATGTAACTCGTATGGCACCAGAACTTCGAATGTTCGAAGATGCTGCATTAGCGAAACGTAACAAAATAATGTTCCGTATTGAGGGCCGTGCTACTCTAGCCATCTTCAATGACAACGCATTAGTTACCGGTCCGTTAGTACCAGCACCATAATCAATAGGCTGTTAGGTTAGTTTTTATTATAGGTAGTCAGGGTGGGGAAACCCACTCTTTCTTTTAAAACATATACCATGTCAGAGAAGAGAAAAGTTAAGTTCCTGAAAGATCACGTAAACGGCATTAAAGAAGCAGATACAGGTCCAATAGTAATTGGCAAGGCTGATTATCTAGTTCGTGAAGGTATTGCTGAGTATGCAGATCAAAAGGAAATAAAGGTTAAAAAAGCGGTCAAAGAAATGCCGTGTAAAACTTGTTAAAAATGGCAAAATTAAGATATAACGCAAGAGTATTCGAAGGTACAACTGCTGAATTAGCAACTGATACCACAGTATTCAGAGCGAATGAATTCATCTTCGATACAACTACAGGAGAACTTAAGAAAGGTAATGGAGTTGACGTCTATGGTGACTTGTCATCGATCGGTGCAGGTGAGTCACCTGTGGCTGTTACTTGGGAAACCTTATCAGGTAAACCAGTAGTAATAGGAGCCGGAGCAGATGCCGCAGCGGCCAGAGCAGCTATCGGTGCAGGTACTGGAAACGGTACGTCAAACTTAGCATTAGGAACTACAGCAGTTACAGCATCCGCAGGTAACCATAATCATCCGGTAACGGCAGACGCTGCTAGTGGCCTAGTTGCAGCAGCTACAGTACAAGCTTTAGCAGTTGCGTTATCAGCAAGAATCAAGGCATTAGAGGACGCAGCAGTTTAAAGTTATGGCAAAACCTACACTCGACGATGTTAAAGCACACATGAACCTTACGGGTATTGATGATTTCGACACGATATTATCAATGTATCTGGAAGGTGCGAATATGGACGCTGAAACCTACACAGGTCGCAATTTCTCTACTCCATTATTAGATGATTACGAGGAAATGAATGGAGCTATTAAGATAGCTGTTTTAAACCGTGTAGCAACGATGTTTGATAGTAGGCAAGACAATAGCGAGGACGCGCAAAACGAGTCGGTTAACGCTTCCATATTCACTTTTAGGCAGTATTCTAAAAAACCAATGTTCTAATGAAATTCGGTAGCTACGATCAAAAGATAGAGTTTGTTTCCTTCGGTACTATTGAGGATGGAGCAGGTGGATATGATCCGGTTGAGAAAATCGATCTAACCACTTTTGCAAGCATCGCCCAATTGAAACAATCTTCAAACTTAGAACAAGCTCAATTATTATTACCGGCTACATACCGAGTTAGAATGATGGTTAGAAATGGATTCCTTCCACAAGTGAAGAATGCGGTTAAATGGAGGGGTGACTTATACGAGATAAGCACAACTCCCCAGGTCGAAGGTGTAAGGCTTCAAAAGGAGTGGGTATTCGATATTACGAGGGGAAACAATGGCTAAGGGGATAATCATCAATACGGTTAATAAAGACTTAAAGAGATATCAAAACGATATCATAAAGAAAGTTAAAGACCTTATTAGTGATTTCGCTTCACAGCTCGAAATAGAAGCTACAAGAGACGCCCCTAATTTCATTCATATTGACAAGAAGTTTTCAAAAGGTGGATTAGTTGCTGAGGTGGGAGTGATGGGTGATAATGACATGGCTGCTTACATAGAGTTTGGAACAGGATTAAGTGCACATGAAATACTAGCTCCATATCCACAATGGATAAGAGATATAGCGATGCAGTTCTATGTAAATGGTATGGGTACACTACAAGGAAAACCGTATTTGTATAATAACTACCTGCGGATCCTTCACAGTTTTAGAGTTGAATTAGACAAGCTGTTAAAGGTTAAGAGAAAATCATAATGGACGTATCAGAAGCATTAAGAAGAGCATATATAGCAATATTATCACCATTGGTGGTTGATGGTGTTACTATTCCTGTTTTTGATGAAGAAGTGAATCCGAATGTTTCTATTCCAGTGCTTGATAATGCTCAGTGCTATGTAGTTATTCAGGACCAACAGGAGATTGAAGGAATTCAGAACTTCTGCAACTATCGTCAAAACTGTAATCTAACGATTAGGATCGTGACAAAGTATGATGCTATTAAATCAATCGGTAAGAAAGTAGCTGAGAAGATCTCATATGCGGTACAAACCAAAGTGAAGCCAACAGGAAAAACACACTCCCTTGTAAATGCGAATGGATATGTATTCCAACGGGTTACCAAGGAAATATCAAGAACTATCTATGAACATGCTAACGGTACAACAGCACAAAGCAAAGTAATTATTTATAACAACGTAGTAAATCAATAAAGAAATGGCAGGAGAAGTTTATGTAAAAGGCGACGTCGGTACCCTAGCGTACTGGGATGGTGATGCTTACAAACCAGTAGTTTGTTTGACATCCTCTTCGCACGAGCTTACCATGAATACAATCGATAAAGTAAACATGTGTAATGCAGGTAAAACGGTTCAAAGTGCTCAATCGATTTCAGAATCGGTATCCATCGAGGGAGAGGTAATTGACACAACTGAAGTCGGAGGTGTTTCACCAGGTGTAACAGTGGGAGAACTTAAGACATTAGCTCGGGCCCAGGTATTAGGTGGATCTGATTCATTCAGGTTGAATAGAGGTCCGGAAGGGTATATCTACTTTGAAGCTTTGTTATCTGCAGTATCGGATAACTACACAGCTGGCGAAGATGCAACATTCAGTGCAACGCTTACGATTACCAACGATCCATCAGAAGTGGATCCTAATGCAGCACCGTAATTTTTCATAATATGAACACAACAACTATAACAGTAAGTAAAGACGATTCATTTGAGATTCATTTCGGAAGCTGGGTAATGGGGCAATTGGCTAGTGAGGGGTGGGGATATTCTCTAAAGGAAATTCTGGAAAAGATTGCTAGTAACCCTTTTGTTAGTATGGCACTTATTATTCATTTAGGTCGATGTAGTGCTGCGAACAAATCAACATCCTTAAGTGAATTATCTTTAGATGACGTCTATGCTATTATGGATAAACTAGGTGAGTCCGGTGCAAACGAAATCGTTAAAATAAGGGATTTATTTCTAACCTCTGCATTTGGTGAAGAAGTCGTGAAATTATTAAATCAATTAGGCGACGAAGAAAGTAAAGATCAAGAGCCTAAAAAAAAAGCAGTGAAAGCGAAAAGGAAATAAATTGGGAATCAGATCATGTAGCCTTCGCGGTTGGTGAACTTGGGCTAAGGCTACATGATTTTTATAATATGTCGTGGTATGAGTTCTGTTTAAAAAAGTACGCATACTATAGAATGGATAGAGAGAAATGGAAACACACAAGATTACTTGCACATCAGACTGCAGTATCTAGCCATTCAAAACCAAATCCATCATGGTTCGGCAAAGGAGGTCTTGAACGATATATGCCTTTAGAATCAGCTAAAATTAATAGGGTGAGCAACCATAATCGTGAAGTGTTCATAAAGGAATATCAAGAATATTTACTGCAAAAGAATAGCAAAAAATGAGTTTTACCGCCAAAATAGAAGCTGATGTAGCCCAATGGGACAAGAATCTTGACAAAGCAGGTAACAAGCTTGATCAGTTTTCCAAAAAAACCCAAAAGGACCTTGATAATATGTCTAAAGCCCAGAGGCGTTCTAGTGGTGTTGCGATGGAGTTTAATCGTATTATTCAAGATGCTCCATTCGGAATGATGGGTATAACAAACAACTTAACCCAATTAACAGACAACTATAAAACTTATGCTACTCAAGTAAGGGAAGCGGCAAAGGAGCAGGGTAAAGCTGTTTCCAATATGCAAATATTTAAAGGCGCAATTGGAGGTATTCTGTCACCAATTAACCTGTTTAGTCTCGGGATTTCTGCTGTTACTTCTGGTATTATATTGTATCAGATGTGGCAACAAAAATCTAAAAATAAAACTAAAGAAGTTACCGATGAAACCAAAAAGTACATAGATGAATTAAAAAACTTTGTTTCTACTCTGGATTCAGTAACACAGGCTCGTTTGGATGGTGAAAAATCAGCCAATAAGGAAATTATAACTATTAATTCGCTTAAAAGAGTAATTGAAAACGAAACAGTAAGTAGGACAGCGAGGTTAAGCGCAATAAATCAATTGAAGCAATTATATCCTGGTTACTTCAAGAACTTAAGCAATGAAATTTTATTAGCTGGTAGAGCAGAATCGGCTTATAAGGGATTAACACGTGAGCTAATTAATACAGCGAAAGCCAGAGCTGCAGAGCGTAAAATCGCAGAGGAAGCTGATAAGATTATCGATATTACGGAGAAGAGGTTTCAGCGTCAGAAGGAACAAAATAAGCTTCAATCGGAGAATGTAAAATTACTCCAAGCGATGAATAAAGAAGGATTGAAGCCAATTGATTTAACCGAAAGCCAAGCTAAGAATGTTAAGATGCTACAAGGCTTTGGAAACTTGCTATTGAAAACTAACAGTGAAGCTGAAAAGGCGCAAATAAAACAGGCTTTAAATCAGACCAAAATTAATGAACTAAAAAAGCAAGGTATAACTGATAGCACAGAGGAAATTAAAGCAACTCAAGCTATTAATAGATTGCAAGATGGCATTGTTTCCAATCTAACCCAAGGCGGATTATTAGTAGGCAACGTTGGAGGGGAACTTGAAAAAGTAAAAGGAACTACAAAAGAAATAAAAGATATCATGTCTGATCTTGTTGGATCAAATATGAGTGAGTACGACAAGAGGATTTTTGAAATCGGATTAAAGTATGATAAAATTTTCAAGGAAATAAAAAACATTGGTGATGCGTCAAGACAAAAGGATGCATTCGGACTAGCAACACAAGCAAAAGAATTTGAACTATTAAATGCTCAAGTTGATAGGTACATCGATTCAACAAAGTCAATTGTTAAGGACAGTAAGTTGAACGTCGTAAAAGAGTTATCACTTAATTACGACAAAACATCACTCCAAAATTCTCTAACTATTCCAGTTGAGTTAAATCCTGTTCTGCGGTCAAACGTGTACACGAAGGGTATATCTACAATGACGCAAAAGCTTATGGAAGATACTGCAAAGCTAGCTGAAGATATAAGTAAGGAGTTTTCGAACATTCTTTCATCAGGAATTGCATCTGGCATCAGCAATATGTTCTCAACTATTGGTGGCGCATTGGCTAACGGAGAAAGTGTAATGCAAGCGATAGGTGATTCATTACTTAGTGGATTAGGAGAATTGGCGAAGTCAATGGGAGAACAGATGATTGCCTTTGGAGTTGCAGGATTGGCACTAAAAAATTTAATGATGGCACCTGGTTTGGCTATTGCCGCTGGTGCTGCGCTCGTAGCTTTAGGGTCGATCGCTTCATCATCAGTAAGCAGACAAACACAAAAATTTGACGGGAATAATGCCCCAAGCTATTCAATGCCTCAAGATTACTTACCTCGCGGTTCATATTACAATGATAAACAAGAAGTGGAGCTAAAGATCAGGGGTAATAACCTTGTCGGAGCTTATAATATAAATCAAAACCGCAATAATCGATTAGGATAATGGCGTACAACACTAAATACCAGTTGAATTATTGCAATCGTTTTGGGAAGTCCTTACGTATTGATATTCAGTTATGGGATTACGTAGGTGAAACATTTATCCTGGTTAATGAAGATGATTATTTACAGGATAGTGAAGGGAATTACATAGTATCTAATATTGATGGTGAATTTGATCCTGAAAGAGATAAAAATCCAATTGAGGGCGGTTCAAATCCTTTTACTTTAACATATCAAAATGATACCAGTGAAAAGGGGGGAGCGATCAGAGCAACGGCAGCGGATATGGAATTCTTCGAAGATCTGCTCTTCAACATAGATGACTTAGCTACTTCTGACGAAACTGAAATAAGAACTGTATTCTATTATGATGATCAATTGGAATGGATAGGTTTTGTAACTCCTGACTTCTTTAATGTTGAGATCACAGAAAACCCATTGATTGTCCTTACTGCTTCTGACAGAATAGGAATATTAAAAGATGTTGATTATATAATAGAATCAGAAATAACAGAGAATGTTAGAAAACTGGATATAGTAGCAAATATTCTGCATCAAACAGGATTAAAACTTAACATCAATATTATATGTGGGATGTATTGCGATGAATTTCCAGAGAAAGAGCCGCAAGAGGGTTTTGAGTTGCACGAATTGAATAACCCATTCTTTGACACATGGGTAAATGAATATAGAATCTCAACTGATTTTGAGACGCAAGAAACGCTTAATTGCTACGAGGTACTGCAATCATTGATGAATGAATATAATTGCCTAATTACCCAATATAAGGGTGAATGGTGGATTGTAAATAAGTTTGATATTGACAATGGTGGCGGTGTTCAATTTATATATGATTTTAATGGTGTTTTTCAAAGTATTCAAAGAGTATCATTCGAGGAGACTTACTTCAATCATATTAATACTGGTGGTGAGCGAACGCTAATACCAGCAGGAGCAAAGAATACATATGTATTGGATCATGGCCCAGAAATGATTTATCCGTTGAATCACTCGCTAGAGTCTGAGGATACATTATTAAGTTCAATCAATTACTGGACTAGTAATTCGTTAGCTTCTCTTATGTCATTTCGAATGCCTTCATCATACAATGATGATGGAGTAATAGCAGAGTCATATGATAATGAGTTTAGAGAGCTATTAATACGGGATTATGATATTCAAGTTATACCAGATGATACAGAAAACTTTACGCCTGTTCCCAATAGAGTAATAGGTACATCCTGGATTTTAGAATCTGAAAAGTTCCAAGTAGTTACAATGGATAAAAAGAAATCTAGTTTCAATTTTTCCGTTAAAGGACTCGGTAAGCCGTTCACTGCAATAATGATTGGTTTATTCATGGAAATTGAGGAGACTGGAATCCCAGGTGTAAAGCATTATTTCAGTCTACAAAATCCAGTTAGCGAGGATGGGAAAGAGTATACAGGAAAAAACGTATTTGTGACCATTCCTGATATTAATACTTCATCTTATATAATAGTTTATCCATTTGGTTTTGAAAATAAATTCAACGCGTCAAAAATAGCAGTCGATCAAGATTGGGAAATCAATATGAATATTGCAGCGGGATCCCATCAGGCGTACGATATCAATACTGCAAAATTCTTTGTCAGAATATATCCTAATTCTGCCTATAAGAAAAACACATATAATCAAGCCTTAACTAGTATTGCAAATGTACTACGGGAGATAAAGATTGAGTTTCTAAATGACAATCAAACACCAATAGGTACAATATATCAAACAATTATTGAGGGTAAATTCACTAAGCCAACAGGCAATAGAGAAGTCCTGTTTGGAGATTATCAGATGGTAGGTAAAAACGGTTACTTCTATAAATACAGAGAAGATTCACTAAGCATTCAATATAATGAAGTAGGGGAAAGGCTTAAGGACTGGTTTACCCCGTATGATACTCAAAGGAACCCATTATTAATACATTCCTTAAGACAGCTTACATACTCATATGGAAGGGCACATGATGAATTAAGAATAGGATTTGATCTTGATAGAATTAACCCGTTTTCTCATTACGCAATTAAATGCTTTACTGATAAATATATCCTGGTGAATCCAGAAGATGATTATTTACAGGAAATAAACGGAAAATATATAACAGCACGAATCGGCAAATATCTTAACAGCAAAAAATTTGTATTTGTCGAGGGAAAAATAGATTACCTAAGAGGTCAATTCGAGGGAGTTTTGGCCCAAATAAGAACTAACGAGGTGCAAAATCAGGAGTTTATCTACTCCTATTTTGAAAACAACGAGATAAGTTAAACACACGTTAGAATATGGCAACAGTTAAATTTCCAAGTGAAATGCCTTCTGCTAGCAATATAGCCGGAGGGGACAAATTAATGATCAGCAAAGAAGCGAATGGAGAAGCTTATCAAGCCACATTCGATCAGGCTAAAGAGTACCTAAATATCACAGGTATAGAACTAAAACCAATTAATGGTGGTTCTGATTCTGCTAATGCAACTGTAGTTCCTGCTGGCCCAGCAGGAGAAAACAGAAAGGCCGAAGCTAGTCCGGGTTGGTATAATTTCGGTAGTGGTCCAGTCGAGGCCACATCTGATAAACGATGGACTGCTTATTGGAACGGCACTTCCTGGTCTTTAGTCGATATGGGACCTTTGCCACAGCAGGATATAAGTGGTCTCGTTCCGAAGTCAGAAATTGACACTGAAATGGGAGTATCATCTAGTCCTAGGGTATCATTATTAGAAGGTATTATTGGCACCGGTGTTGTAAGTTTCGGTGCGGCATCAGATAACCCTAATCAAACAATTGCCTTCACAGCAACCAAATATGCTGTTCAAAGTATACCATCAACAATAGTAGGTAAATCAAATGAAGTAAAAATTTACCATGGTTCAGCCATTCAGGGAACAGCTTTGACAATTGTACAATTGAGATTGTTTGAAGACGTATATACTGTAATTAATTCTATTACTGTACCCACAACGGTAATCAACGGATTAGGCGTTTATGCATTACCAAACTGGGATATTAAAGTCGGTGACTTCTTTGGGCTTGTGGGTAACGTTGCTGGTTTGGTAAAGTACAGCTCAGATGGGGCGTCTTCAGGGTTTTTTCTGGTCGATGAAGATGGTACTTATAACGCCTCTAGTTCTCAATTTGCCGACAATGCTCTTTCATTATCGTACAACGTCGTTCCTGAAATATCAGGTGAAGAAACTATTTTGCAAAGTGTAGCAAGTTTAAATATTACGCAAGAAGCTCAGGATAATAGTCTCGGCTATGTTCGTAGAGTTCTAGGTGATGTACCTGAGCCTGGATCTCAAATTTATAAAATAGGAGTTGACGAAGATTTAACAGCTAAGACAGTTATGTCTGGCACATATAAGTACTTCCTTAATATTTTATCTTATAGTCAAACTGGAACTGTAAAGTCTATTGTAGTTAAGAATACAGATACTCTTGTTGCCGGAACGCCTATACGTTTGGTTCAAATGAATTTTGATTCAGAGGGTCAGATATATGTGCTTAAAAACTCTATTGCTGTTAATTCTGGACCTCCTGATAGTTGGAATACTTATAATGTACCTAATTGGGATCATGCTTCTGGAGATCAATATGGAGTGGAGGTTGATGCTGTTGCAGGCGTTTCTTATTATTCTTCAGCAGGAGGAACGGGATTAATTCCGATATATCCCAACCTGACTGCGAACATGGCTGGCTTCCCCACAGGAAGATTGAGCTTATATGCTAATATTGAAGTTGTTGAAGATGCTAAGACAGTTCAGGAAAGACTTGTTGATTTAGAGGCTGGCGGTTCAGGTGGAGGAGGTCATTTTTTACCTCGACCTTCTAATGGCGTGGTAAATTTTCAGATTCCTATTAATAGTATTCTTCCAAATAATAGCGGAAATACTTTGGCAGCTCAAGACAGTGAAGTTCTACTTAATGATGTGGGTATCTTAATTCTTCCAACTAATTATGATCCCAACGGCAAACCAGTTAAACTACTTATATCATGTCATGGTACCGGAACATATTATACAACATCCAGCACTTCCATAAATGCATCATCATTCTGGAATGGCCAAGGGTACGCTATATTGGATGTAAACGGAATACCTAACGGGATTATTGGTAATGGAGGCACAAACGCGCAAGTAAGACACTATGGAAGCCCATATGCTTTACAATCTTACTTAAAGGCATATGCATGGGCAGTTGAAAATTATAATATACAGAAAGAAGTATACGTATCTGGGATTTCTATGGGAGGATTGTCAAGCTTCATGCTTGTCCAGTCCGGTGCTATTCCTGTCGTGGCTCATGCAGGATTTTGCCCTTGTATCGATCTGTACAAACAAGCTTATGCGAATCCGTGGAATGGAGCAAATCAAAGAAGCTTTATAGCTCAACTATTTGGGTTCGAAGGAACGGCTCCAACCTTTACTGCTACAGAACCACCAACACAACCGGAGGTAGATTATTTTTTAAGCAACTACAGTAAAGTTGTCGGTTACGAGAATATGTTGAAAAATGTTTTTAGCGAATATGATTTAACAGAATTCTATAACGATTTCATACCAGCATCAGAAGCTGCAAAATATGGTGAAATGAAAAAACATCACAGAGTTCCATTAAAGATTTGGCACAATGACGATGATACGACCGTTGAACAAAGATATTCAGAATACTATGTCAATATGGTTAATAACGCAGGGGGATTGGCTTATTTAAGAAAATTCCCAAGCGGTGGGCATAACGCCTGGGCTAATGGTGCTACTGTATCGGGCATACCGACAATTACAGGAGGAGTGACCAGTACCCAAGCAAGTGTTTATGAGTGTTTGTTGTGGTTTAAGAGGTTTGCATAGCAACTAATATCATGGCAATTATCGTTAGAAAATACAATAATAGAAAAGCGATAATTGCTTTCATTAAAAACTGTCCATTAAGCCCTTTTGTAGTAATACTTTGTAGTTTATTTTCTCCAAAAAAATCATAAACAACATAGATTGGAAGGAATAAAATGCCAAATAAAACAACGGGGAAATATACAATAATTGAGAACCATGTGTTAAGACTATGATAATTAGATCCAAGTTTACTTAATAAATCATAATCTAAAAGACCCTGATAGGCAAAGTATACATGCAAGGTAAATAAAAGCACTACTAGAGTGTTTATAACCACTTTTTTTAGGGTGTTCATAATAACATGATTTGGTACTGCGAGTATACATAATTAAATTATAATTAAAAAACATTTAACCGTAAGTTTTTAAGTACACAATTACAAGAGATATAAAAGTGATGAAAAAAATATCATATTCAAGCGCAGGACATCATTTAAATGACAGTGGCGCGATAGGGGTAAATGGGAGAAAGGAAAATGTTGAAACCATGTTATTTCGTGACATGGTGAACTCTCAACTTCGAATACTGGAGAAAACAGTCGTTCAAGATAATGACAATGAATCACTAGGACAATATCTGGGAAGAATAAACCCAACTGATAATGATGTTGTTATTGAACCTCATTTCAACGCATTCAATGGTAAAGCTACAGGGGTTGAGGTGTTAGTAGCAGATAATGCAAATTCGCGTAGCAAAGCTATGGCTAAAGAACTTGTCGACGGATATGCGGCCATTATGGGTATCGCCAATCGGGGAGTGAAGACCGAAAGCCAGTCAGCTAGAGGTCGATTAGGGTTGATGCGAAAAAAGGGGGCAGTTGCTCTAGTTGAGATTTGTTTTATCGACAACCCAAATGACATGAAAGCTTATGATAGCAACAGGGTAAACCTTGCATGTTTCACAGCACAAGTTATTGCTAAATATGATTTGAATTAAAGGGATGATTACAGGATTTGACGAAAAAACAGGAAAGGCAGCAAATAGATATCCTTTGATATTCATTGTTTTTGTGCTGTCATCGATCCTTTCAATAGTTCTTGATAGAGTGTTTTTCAAAGAAGACAGCAGAAATGACGATTGCCAGGAGCAAGTGACTTATTTAAGGGAAGAGCTTAGGATGGCTAATACTACTTTAAATGATTATGTCAGGACAATTTTATATAAAAATGCACAGATCAAAAATAGAGAGCTTGCATTGGACTCTCTTAAAAAAGAGAAGGAGGTAATACAATGAAAAAGAATTTTGGAATAGTATTTCTGATTGCGGTCATAGTGGCTTTGATCATAAAGATTTTTTGGTTTCCCACTGAGAGGGAAGTAATTGTTGAGATCCCTATTGAAGCAAAAGAGGCTGTAAGTGCCGATGTAAAAAACATTAAAAAGGGTCTCGATGAAAACGGATTTGAGCATTCTGTAATGAAAGATAAGGAAAATGTTGTTGGTAGTCTCAATCAATTAACTGATACCTCTAAAATGGAGGTTGACAGCGTAAAAAGGTTGTTGAAGTTAAAGGATAAGGAGCTGTTAGAATGGATTCAGTATGCAGCATCATTGGAAGGTAAGAAGTTGCCAGCAGCTAAAACAGATACAGGGTTCTTCTTCAGGGATAAATATGCTCAAATAGAATTTATAAAACCAAAAGATACACTCAGCAAGGAATATTTCAACTTTAAATATAATGCTGAAATTAACTATGCTGAATACTATAAAAAGGATTGGTTTTTAGGACGAAAGAAGCACTATATTGACTTTTGGATAGCTGACACACGAGCAACAGTTAACGGCGTTAAAAGAGTTAAAATTGAACCAAAACAGGATAAGATTAAAGTAGACGTTAACGCAAGTGGATTTTATACTGATAAACTTAATCTGGGAGTAGATGGAGGTATTACTGTGGGTAGGACTCGTTTAGGCGGTGGTTACTTTTACGACATGTTAGATAGACAATGGAAACCTTTAGTGAGTGTTAAGTTTAATCTGTTGGAATTTTAATTTAAAAATGATTTATATTTGGGGATGTTAACTGATAATTATGATATAAGTATCTTGAAAGAGATGGGATTCAAATTTAGGAGTAAAAGAAGATATGTTTTACACACAAATTTTAATCAATTCATTGCAATTAACGCATATAATGATGGATTTTTATTAGAAGTAGATGGAAAGCTTATACTATCAAATAAACTTTCACTTGACAGTGTCACCTATATTATAAACCAATTATTTTTAAATGAAAAAAGGGAAGGAATATGAGCTTCTAATTAAAGAAATTTATGCTCAATTGGCAGAAAATGCTACAGTTATCCATGATGATAAGATCTACGATAAATCTTCTAAATCATTACGGCAAATTGATGTTTCAATTCGGCATAAAATGGCAGAGATTGAATATTTAACAATAATTGAAGTAAAGGACTATACTCATAAAGCTGGTATTGGAATTGTGGAAGGATTTGCAAGGGTAATTGAGGATGTTTCGGCAAACAAGGGAATAATCATTTGTGCAAAAGGTTTTTCTAAGCACGCAATCGAGAAAGCTAAGACCTTAGGTATAGAGTTACTTACCTTTCACTCTGCTAAAAATAAAAATTGGGAAACTGTTATAAAATCGGTTGTGCATAGAAAAACATTCTATTTTAAAGTAGATTATCATTTCAGTAGTGACCTGATCCCAGTAAAACAAGGTCAATTACTAGCAATGGAAAATTTTCTTTCATACAACAAAAAAGACTTATTGACGATTCATGATGTTATTAAAAAAGAAATTATCGGAAAGAATAAATTGAGGGATCTTTCCAGACGTGAAACCGTTATAAATTTTAAAGATTTATCTTTATATAGCATTTTTAATGAAGAATTTTTCAAAATTAAAGAAGGTTTTTTATCTGCTAGATTGCTGAGAGTAAAAGAAGAGGTCTTTTATATCGAACCAATTGATTATCTAATTAAGAGTAATCATGTAATTGGGGAAAAGAAGGTTCAAGAATTAGTATGGGATATTGATACACTTTTAAATTTATTGACCGATAATGTAGAATCTGATAAAAGTATTGTAGTGGCACCTAATATTGAGATGATTGCATATGTATTCTCAGATAATAGTTCATCTGGGAAATTTAATTTTAATACAGATGGAGGGATTAAGGGAGATATAATTCTAAAAGGAAACCATATAATGAAGACAACCCCTAATCTATTAAGAGCAATGGAATTAGAGAATAAATTTCGACAAAATACATAGCCACTCTAATCAGTGGCTTTATTCGTTAACATATTTATAGCTTTTTTAAAAAAATCAACGTAGAAAATTTGCCTATCGACTGAGTTAAGCTTCCTTTTGCTTTTTCTTGTATCAAGAAAGATTAAATATTCAAGGATAGGCCATATTACCACGAAAGCATAACCAAAAGTTAGAGGGTATGCATCGTAGGGCATTATAATTTCAGCGGTTATACTAATAACGGCAAAAAATCTAGTTAGCCAGATAAAGAAAATATTTTGCCTGATCATATCATTTAATAAATTCCTTTGCTTCTCCAAATTATCTCGTAGTTCTTCAATGTACATCATGCTGATTATCTGGTTAGTATAAAACTAAGATAGTTAAATTTTTATTAATGGATAAATGTAAGCTAAAATTATTAGTAATTTTGAAGCATGTTTACTCCGGAATGGCGAAAGAGAATAGAGGAATTACCTCCAGATGTTTATGCATTAATTAACAATGCAAAGGTGAACGGGGCATGGATCTATTTCGAGAAAACGCATAAATTCTTTACCCCCGAGGAATTTTCAGAAAAATGGCAGTCAGTTGTTAATTATGGAGGGAGAAGAAATAACTACCATGAATTCAAGATTGTAAATCCAATGTTTGCAGTAAGATTATGTGCTAAGTGGCTGGATATAGCTAATAAACGTCATCAAGAAGTCCTTAAGAAACTAGAAAATTACGATGGAGAATTTAAGATTAAGAAATAGGATTCTGTATGTTCTTGATATTTGTTTCCTCACCTCGAGCACCAGTTACCCTATATACCTGATGAGATCCTAGCTCACTTTGATAAGGAATCATAAGCTGTTGTATTTCCTCTTTCCCTTGAGCGAATAACCAAGCATCCTGCTTATCTTCTGGAATAATCAACGGCATTCGTTTTTTTACATTGTGGATCTCTTCCAGTAATGGATTGGCTGGAGTAGTAATTATGCTAAATGTAGGATAAGTTTCCCCTGTGCTTTGATCAGTCCAGTCGCTGTACACGATGCCTAACGTAAAGATTTCTTTATTGGGTGAGTAGATAAAGTAATTATCCGTTTCTTTCTGTCCAGCTACTTTATGAGGTTCATAAAATCCAGTAACATAAAGCAATCCTCTGGACTTCCCAATGTAATTCTTGTATGATGCCTTCTCGAATATACTTTCGGATTCAGCATTTAGAGTGTTAGCATATTTCCCTGCTTCCTCTTCTGTCTTTACCCAAAAAGGCAGCAACTTCCAACGAGCTGAAACAATTGCATCAGCATCGTTGTTTAACGTAACTGGAAGGTAAGGCCGAGCGAATCCGGAAACATGAAAGATTTCCTCATTTTCGTACAGAATTTCCTTCTTAGGAACTTTCATTTTTAATTCCTTCTGACTCGGTGCTCCAACGTGATAACACATAATTGATTATATTAGATTATGCAAAATAACAAAATGAAATGGAATTTGTTAGGCTAACTTCTCAAGTGTTGATGAAACTAAAAATGCAGGGGTATAATATCCTTCGCTCCAATTCTCCTATGACAGATGAAAATCCGACATGGATACCTGAACGCGTGGACTTGGAAAAATTCTTTGACTTGGATAGTGATCAACTTGGAAAATATACAGTTCCAATGGATGAAAAATGGTTGTTGGTGATCGATGAAGGATTAAAGGAACGAAATGAGGATCTATTTGGAGATGTAATGATAGAATCCTAGCCCACCCGTTAGGCTTCTACAATCATTAATGTATTATAATTTCTACTGATATATTCAGACATTTGAGATTTAAGAGGTTGTAATACTTCATCAGTTATTTTTTCTTGATTGTAGTCCTCATAACGCAGGGTATTTTGATAATGTCCACGTTTAAATATGCAAGCAAAATTTTCATCTAAGTCCGTACATTTTATAAGGTTACCATCAAGATGTATAATCGAGTATCTTTCCATATTCAAATATACTAATTATATAATTTGTAATTTGATAGGGTATTTGTCCAGATTTTTGCAAATAAACTAGACAAAAGTAGATTATAGCGGTGGGTAGCCAATTGTTTGTAGAGGGGGAAAATTTATTTTATTTTATTTTCAACAAATTGGTAATCAGTGTATAATGTGTGATTTTTAAACGATAAAATTAGGATTGTTAGGGCAATGTACTTATTATTGTATATGACTTTAGAACAAGCAAAAAAAATTGTTGAGCAAATGCCGTGGCCATTTCCAACACACGCAAAGGTTATTGTTAAAACAATTGGTGAGAATCAAACTGTCGCTGAACTAGATGAAGATGGTTTTTTATCTTCTTTTGTTTTATTGTATGAAAATGGAGAGTCTAGAATAGATGATGGAGAATATTCTGGAAGCCAATTTAAGAGTGTATTACTTGCTGACAGTAAAGACTGCAACAAATATGTTAAGTTTGAAAAAATAAAGTCTATTTAATAGGTATAGATTTGATTTTTTCAAACCAGAACTTAACTTCAATCTCCTTTTCTGCTAGCAAGCCATAACGCTTTGCAAATTTGTATTGTGTGCTATCCCTATTCAAGGAGGTAATGAATCCTCCTATAATTTTACGGAAGCTATCCAATGACATACTTGACTTAACGATATTACAACTAGGGCAAGAGGGATTGAAGTTTTCTAATGTATTTCGATCGGGGAATTCACATGTACCGTCGATCCAGTTCCGGACGATTGGTTCAATATGATCTGCATGAAAGCGATCAGAAAGAAGGTCGCCACAATATGCACAGCGACCGTTGTATTTATTGCGCAATTCAGCGCGTTGTTGTTTTGTTAGTTTCATTTTACTATGTTTAAGTTTAAAACCAATTATTATGACATTTGAAGAATATGAAATACATCCAGATTTTTTAGAATTTACAAGTATCGCTAACACATTTATATCATTGGATCAGAATAATCATGTATTAACGGAAGAAAACAAATTTTTCTTTGATGAAAAAATAGTACTGGTACCAGATCTTCATGACTTAAAGATTATGATTAACGTAGCTTTCGAGCCTTATACCGAACATTTTAGTTATACAGTTATTGAATACAAAGTCTTACGTATGTTAAATAAAACTTATTATTCTGCGGTTCGAATAAATATTAAGCCTTAATTATATTAGTGTTATAATTTACATTGCGATACCTTCCTTTTGCTAAACATTCTCGTTATAATATGTGATACTGTTGATTCATCGATATTGTATTTTAAGGCCAACTCTTTCAGTGTGAATTGGCCAGTCAACCAAAGCTTTTTAATATTTCCTTTGGTTCTCGGTGGTATGGTTTTGTGCATTATGCTTGTTGTAAAGAATTGTAAATACTTCTAATTTTACCAATATTGGCTGTTACTAGCTGTTTAATGTCATCGTTGTACATGGAACCATTGTTATGTAATCCCCGAGATTGCACGATATCCATTGATTTAAGGGAGACTTCTACAGTTTCAATAGGCTCATCACCGACATATGCACCTAGAACCAGGGAACCTGATTTTTTATAATATTCACTAGCGAATACGCAATGTTTTAATAGGTCACCATGCTCCATGAACTGCTTCACAGATTCCAAAACTTTAATCGTAATTTTTCCATTTGAAAATGAAAGTCCAAAATAGTCCTTCCTCAACTCCTTATAAGCTTCATCTTCTCGAGTAATTTTTTCCCTCTGTTCTGTAAGTTTTCTTTTGAAATCTAACTCCGTTTTTTTCTTGACAAGCCTATCATGTTCTTTTTTAAGGTCAATTGGGCAAACGTATTTAGGACTACGGAGGTCCTTTCTGAACCTATGTAAAAGGTCTAAGTAATCGTAGTAAGTTGGGACATCCTTAACCTTGTATTTATTGCGAATGCATATTTTTATGCTATCCCAATATCTCCAACAACTACGTGACGCTGTTATTTCATGAAAAAACAAATAAGGTTGACTAGATTTTAGAAGTGTTTCAGCTTTGTTGTTGTTTTCAATGCGTGTAAAAAATCTATACGGAGAAACACTATGCAGATTCCCTTTGAAACCTAATTTTTTAAATATTGGTAGAACCTTATATTCGGGGTATACTTTGTTTACTGTATAACAATATTGATCGGAATTTTTATGGTCTCTAATTTCTAAATCACCACTAAAATGGTCATTCATAAAACTCGTTCTTAACCTTGCTACTAAATAGGTGTTATTATCAATTCCGAAATAATGTTGGAATACTTCTGTTACCCACACATGTGCTTTTTCGCCTGCTCTATGCCATGATTTTATCTCTAGTGTACGTGATACTTGTATTCCCTCAACTACATCGAGTAAAGCCATATATTCTGTTTGGGAGAATTTCTTCTTCCTTGTTGTAACTACTTTAATCTTTGTATAGCAGTGAGGGCAAGTAGCAGTTTTGTGTTGTGATGAATCCGTAAAGAATTTACCACAATCCATACAAGTGATACCTTTTTTAGTCCGATGACCAATATGATCTAAACACTTGGCAAAAGCGTATTCTTTTTGTTTTTCTGTTACTGGGAGCAGCTTGTTACGCAAACTCCAAACATAGTGCTGTATTTTAGTTCTTGGTATCATAATTAAAACATTGATAGTTGTTCAAGTGGCTCTTTCCGACTAATTGGCTTCTTTTTATGAGCTGATTTGATTGGCGTTGTGTTGCGATCATCTCTGTGGTTTACTATTACATTCTTAGCGCTAATTTTACCACCTATGTCGATGTTTTTCTCATCGTAGTAGTGCTTAGCCATACCAAAGATTTCATCGTCAGCAAAGCCGCTGCATCCGCTTTTCTTTACTGTATTTAGAATATATGTTATGCAGTCGTTGATATTCTTTTTGGGGTTATCCAGCTTAGCCTGGAATGCTTTATCCTTTGCGCCTACACTTTGAAGATGCGCCTGGATTATGGTTTCAAATTGTGGTGATGCTTTCATTTTAATTTATATTATTAACTTTATGACAACCAATCACTTTTAAATTATGACTTCAAAAAATATTTGGAAGTTTGTTTTTATAGCAATAGGCATTATTACAATATCTTGGGCCTTATTGGTATTGACTTATTTATTCCTTCCTTATTTTGTAGATTTTTAATTAAACAGGTTTATTCGCTAAATTCTTTCAAATGCTGTAGTTAAATGATGAACTTTGGCTCTCAAGCGATTGAGTTCTTGACTGTACAGGTGTTTTACCAAGTCGCTGGGCAGTACTATATCTCTCTTTTGGTTTAGTTTGCCATCACAGATTGTTATAGTAATCTTAGATTTTACTGCATAAGGCTGTTGGTTTTGTAATGGAGCTTTTAATACCCTGAAACTATTAAGTTCATTCTTGGCTTTCTGTAAAGCATTTGCCGCTTCTGTGGCTTCTTGTAATTTATCTTGTGTCATATTAAATTATTTTAAGAAAGCAGATACATTTCACTCTCAGAGATTATTGTTGTCTCAAAAGGGAATCCTGATGCAGAAAATTGTTGTATTTGCTCAATACCGTTGATATTAAATTCTACTATCATTTCTGTGATGATTTAGATTTCTTTTTTGTACGATTCATGTAATTATCCTTGCATGACGCTAGGAATTCGCGGTCTTTTGATTCGTAGGATTCTATTATTTCCTGAGTTGTTCTAGTATCATTCATTTTAACTGATACCGTCATATTTTTGGAAGGAATATGAATGTGCCTCTGCTTTTCCGGATTGAAGGTTTTGTTTTGGAAGACCTTTTCTTTTGGTTTTAATTTTAAGTGACCTTTTTCCACTGTGCCAAGCGAGTCTATTTTCAACTTTTTAGGTTTTACCTCCTTAGGTTTTTTTACTCGGTTAATATTTGCCTTAACAAACAGGTGCTTAACCTTGCTGTTCCTCATTAATTCGCTTATCCGCTTAGGGGATTTCTTGAATATTAAGCATACCTCTTTAACTGTTTTAGTTAATCGAGCCTGCTCTATTGCAGCAATAATCTCTGGGGTATTCTTATAGGTTGATCTGACAGCTCCAAGCTCTCGAATGGAAATGGCTTTAACCGTTCCATGCTTAAGTCCTAATTTTTCGCCGATTTCTTTATTAGTAAGTCCTTGCTTCTTCAATGACACTATGGTATCTATCTGCTCTTTTGTGATTGTAATTCTCATGGTTCATTTATTGGTTTTGATTTTAAAATCCGTTGAAATAATCCTGCTGAACAGTATTGCTCTTCAATGAGAAGTCCGTATAATGTTTCTGTTTTCGATCGCCCAAATAACCAGAGAAATAAACTAGCAGTCAGCCATCCAAAGGCTTGTATTCTACCTTCCATAGTTGCTAATTCTCCATATGGAGTAATTACTGTTCGATGTGTTATGAATGTTTTCATGGTTCTGTCTTTAATCGTGAATAAGAAAGCCCTAACTTTTTGGCTAGGGCTGGATTCTGTTCGATGTGTTGATGATGTGGCCAACAAAGAGATTTGAAATTCCCTTTGTCAGTTAAAAATGCGCCTATTCGTCCTCGTGCGTGGTGTAATGTTACTTCTCGACTGTCACATCCTGGGTACATACAAATAGGATTTTCTGATAAGAATTTGTCTCTTAAGGTCCTGTATCGTTTTAAGTGACTGAGTGAACTTTTTGAAAATTTTGCTATTTGCTTTTTAGGCTTAGGGAGGGGAGTTTTCTTTCTTTGTTTTTCATAACACCAAGAACATAACTTTTTGGCATAAATGAATTTTAAATTACCGCATTCATCACAATTGGCTTTTTTATGTTTTACCATTGGCTTTAAATGCTAACAATCCAGCTACTCTGGTTTCTGGATTTGTCTTTTTCTGTATTTCCCATCCAGTAATCTTGCAGAATGTTTCGTGATTAATTTTGGATCCTCCAAATGGTTTCACTAATTCATGAGCAATTCCGTGTTTGATCAAGAACTTTTCAATCTGTCTACCTATTTCATGATTTGCTCCAACTCTTTTAGCCATGCCGTTACCGCCTTTATGCCAAGTAGATTTCACATTGTGTCCAGCTTCCAACCTGACAAATAATGATCGGTATTCCTTAAGGCTAATCAATTGTGAAAAAATATCTGTAAGATCATACTGATTAAGAAGGAGAGAGTTGTTTTTTTTGTCAAAAGTTGCAAAACCATTTTTGTCGGTGTCAGGATCAATTCCGATTATAATTTCTGGGCTCATATCTGTTCCTCCTTAAAATGTTAATTGATTCCTCAACTGATAATGGTTTTGCGTTCAAGTATCCAAGTCCTAGACCTGAAGTGATGAACTTAGCTTGCTTTGTATGGTCCACTTCAATAAGTTCAGAAACAATGAATATCTTTTCGTTATTGTTCCAAAACTTATAGAACCATTTTTTTTTAGTGTTTGCCATTTTTACTTAATTGATTGTTAATTTTAAGTTCAATAAATGCGTCGACAGTTATCAACTTGTTACCGATACTTAGGAATCTTACAGAAGATAATTTCTTACCATATTTCCTGAATAAGTTATCAAACTGCTTAAGGCATCGTTGATGAAAAACTTCACCATCTGATGGGACTCTCACAGTAGGTGTTTGTACGAAAGGTTTCTTTACGCCAATAGCATTTTTGATTGCTAGAATAACATCAGGATGATAACCTTCACCGATTGGATTATTTTTAATTTCCTCCCGATCTAGCCTAAGTTTTATAATTTCAAATTCATTCATTCTATCTTGGTTGTATTCTTCCATCTTAGACAACACTAATTGGCCATCCACGCTGTCATAGAACTTACCGTAGTGTCCTAGTTTCATTTTGTCAAAAAAGAGTCTTAAATCGGCTAAATTGAAGTGAGGAAAATATTGTAAGATATATTCTGCAGTCTGATCGATCTGTTTAATGTTCATAATTTTTCCAACATTTAAAAATTCTACCAGGTCTGTTATAAACTCGATGATCACTTCAATAGCTAAATCCGGATCAGATTTTTTTATGTTGGCAATTGAGGGAAGGTTACTGGCTATTACCTGCGATATGCTTTTGTAATCTTTCGGCAATAGACTTTTGATTAGCCCGCCTGAATTCTGCGACCTCGTCAACTCGTTGCTGTCTTGCCTGACTTCCGGAAGGTGATTTTTGTGTTCCATTGAAATTATTGTTTTGATTTTTAAACCATGTGGCAAGCCTGCGACCGACATCAAAAACCTTCTGCATTTCAAATCGCATTTTTATACCGTTTTTATTTTTTTCAGTCCAGTATCGCCAAAACTCATTTAGCATTTCACTTTCGTATTTTTCACGATATGGATCTATTGAATCTTTAAATTCTTGTTTTCGTTCTTCAATTGATTTTTTATTTTTTGATGTGGACGAAAATTCATTTTCGACACTAACAAACTTTATAGATTCTATCTCACTTACAGTATCAGTTACATTACCATTTACAGTATCATTATCATTAACAGTTACAGTTGGATTTGTTGAACACTGTTGAACACTTTCAACAAGTGTTGAATTTGTTGGAATTTGTTGCCTGTTTTTTGCGCTTATTTTACCTGCTTCTGATCTTTTTTCTCGAATATTTTCATATCGTTTTAGGTCTCTTTTCAACTGAAGTTTAATAGGTTCAAAGGCCATTTCAACTATGAAATCAATTGGTATAGGGTCTTGATCATTAACATATTGAAGGATGTGATAAAACAATTCTCCTGAATAATTTGTCTTGTTGTCTCGGTCCTTAATAATAAGTTTTTCAACTACTGTAATTAGGTCGGTGTAAAGGATAAATGACTTCTTATCATTCGCCATATCTTACTCCTTTCTCTTAAAAAAACTTTTGGGTGATGAATAAAAAAGAATCTTTGTGCGTAACATATCATCGCTCACTTTAGATTCTGAAAGAATAGCCTGGTGACCTTCTTCTTTTATCATATCAAACATAATTTTCGCTACACTTATCTCCTTAAATCTGTATGGTGCTAATTCTTTGGTAGGGGATACTATTCGAAACGGATATTCTAAATCTGCTTTCGATAATTGATTTTTACTTGCCATAATTTATTCCCTTTCAATTTCTTCTAATTCGATATTCAGTTCCTTTATTTTTTGATTTATTTTTTCCTTTTTATAACCGGTTGACATGACAGGAGTAATAGAGTACTGAATAAGTCTATCCAGTGCATTATTGATATCATGAAGGTTAACTCCTTCAAAAAATACTGTATGTTCAACCAGCGATCCTGAAACGGTTGTGACAACGCTTAGATGTTCATCCGTAAACATTTCACTTGATAATGTAATAGTGTTACCAGATACAGAAGAAGACAACTTAGAATGTGGGTGAATAGCATAATTAATAGGCTGATCCAAGTATTTAAGTGCCGGGAAAATCTTATTTTCTAGCTTATGTACTATTGCTTTGAGTAGTTCCATTTTAATTGATTCGTCTGGGAATGGTATATATATTCCTAGGTGTGCACCTATGCAGCATACTTCTTCCAGAAATTCTAAAAATTGTTTATTATCCATTTTCGCATTACTTGGGGCTTTAGTTACGATCTTTAATAGTGAATGGGTATCACTTTCTGATAAAAAGTAAGGACCGGAAACTAAGTAGTTAATCCGGTCTTTTATCATCACTAAAACTAATCCCCTGTAATACTTGTGAAGCTTCCAATTAGCCATCAATTAAATGGTATTCAATTTCTCCACCATCAAAATCTGGACGTTCAATTAATAATTGCAGATCGTTGTCTTTTGCCCAGTTTTCAATCTCTTGAAGAGAATTTTTGTCAAGGTACGAGGCGTCAAAATGTAATGTCTTTACCTCTCCAATATTTAATGAAGCTAATTTTAATGCAGAAATATATAAAGATGAACTACTCAATTGTTCCTTTGATAAGGAATGGCCAAGGTAGGTTACGCCGTCATCAGAAAAACCAAATCCAACAGGCAGTTTAGCTTTTTTGATTAGATCCACCTTTTCCTTTTCTATTGATTTAACCAATTCATCAGCAGATTTTGCTTCTAATTCTGATTTGACAAACTGAGCCTTTATTTTCTTTGCGACTTCATTTGATTCGATCTCTTGATTATGCTTTATCGCCTTTTCTATTTTATTTTTAATTTCGTTGGCTTCACTCTCTGTCTTAGGTTGATTTGCCTTTTCTGACAACCATTTATTACCAGATTTAATATCGATTTCAACCTTATACAACTTGATTTCCTCTGATTCTATCAGGTCCTTTAGCCTCTGAATTTCAGATTCTATTTCTTCTTGTACTAATTCCTTATTTGAAAGGCCATCAACAACATATTGATGTTTTTCATTATGCGCATCAATGCCGGCTAACTCTTGTTGTAGATCAAAGTATTCTACATGATCAGTACCCAATTCATCATTAATAGGAATTAATTTTGCTCGTTCAATTTCTACCTGCTTGTTAGCAAAAGTCCGATTCTCATAGGCTTGTTTGTACCTCGTTTCGATATCGGAAAAATCAATACCGACGATTTTTTGAAGCATTTCACGTTGAACCTTAGGTCCTTCTTTAAGAAACTTATCAATGTCGAATCCTTTAGGGAAATACCTGTCTGCAATTTCACGGGTAATAGAGGTTTTGATGTTTTCTTTGGTAATAAAAATTAGCTTCTCACCGGATTTGGTTTTATTATCAAATTCCCATCTTAACTTTTCGCCAGTGGTTAGTTCCCATTCAGCAAATCCTTCGGATTCACCTGCTTTAAGAATTACATCAGGCTTAACTTGTTTTAATCGGTCGGGTAGCGATTTAAGAAAAGAAGATTTGCCTTTATCATTACCGCCAGTTATAATGGCAGTACATCCATTGAAATCAGCTGTAAGTTCGCTTATAGCCTTTAAATTGGATACTGTTATTTTTTTTACTTTTGACATGATTAGATTATTTTATTGTTACGACTAGGCTTAATGCTCCGGTTTTAATTGGTGGGTTAATTTGAACTCCCTCTTCATCGAAAACTGGCTTGGTAAGTGTCTTTAAAAACTTTTCACGTTCTTTTCGTTGCTCGATAAGGACATCGATTTGCAGTTGCAAGTCATTCCATTGACTATCGTCGCAATTTGAGAAATCATACTTTACACCTACAGCCTGTTCTCTGACTTCGCATCCAAACGTAGTATAGGTTTCATTCTTCGAAAGTCTAGTATGAGTTTCTGCAATTGGTTTTGATGCATCAACAAGATTCTTAAATAGTTCAGCTCCCTTTTTAGCCATTAAAAATGTCTGCAATGGATCTGCTTCACCATCATTTACCTTTGCTATGATAGCATCAGTAACATTACGCATATCAGCTTTGCTTAGATTTACAAGAGAAGATTTATTAATCACCTCAAGTGATGAATTTTCATTTTCCATTGTTTCTAGGGTTGGGGTTTATAATTTTTCTCGGCAGATGAAAGCGTATCTTTAAACACCTTTTTCATCTTGTACTTCTTTTCGACCTTGGTTAACCATTTTTCACCCTTATTGATCAGGGCTAGATAATTATTAAATTGGTTCTCATTCAACCATGGTCTAGTATCTTCTTCCTGTAATTTAGGAGAGGGGGAGTTCCCATCAGTATCTTCTTCCTGTATGTTGAGAAGAGATTTTAATGAATACCTACGGTAGTAAGTGATTGCTATTCCTGTTTTTTGAGGATCGTTCGATTGGGGTAGATCAATTTCGCTGGTGATAACTTCTTCGCTATCCATGTCTGTCAATTCGGTCACTAATTTTCCATTCCTAATTGGTTGTAGAATTAAGATATTAGACTCCTTTAACAAAGGATCAGTCATTTCAATAAGTTGATTGATATCAGCATATTTTGACTTATAAAAGGGATTGTTTGTATCCTTGGTAAGCTTTCCTATCTTGCTCCGCAGGTCGAATAACTTCTGTTTAATCCCCATAACTATTCGAATTTATGTTTGCGGAAAGATTCATTCTCAAAGGGTCCTGAACTATAGATTATGGATCCGTTGATATTAACCTTGCACCCTTCAAAACATTCTACATTGTAAATAGGAGAGTGTCGAACAATTTCTGATTGACCAGGTGAAAGCTCCACTCCTTTTATAATCGCAACAGATGTTCCTTGATTGGTGATAACATCTGCGTTTTCATAACCTAGTTTATCGTAATCTTTAGAGCATGAATAGAATGCCAGGATAATAATTGCTGCTGATAGTTTTAATAGATTTTTCATGATGATTTTATTTGATATTTGATAAATATTGTTCGTACTCAACAGCTGCGAAAAAGATAGCTGATAAAATAAAAAAAGCCATAACCGATATAGCTATGACTTGTAAGCAGAATATAACTGCTTCTTTGTTTTCCTCATTGAGGTAGTACCACCAGGAGTCTAGCCTGCGTGATATGTTTTTAAATGATTTCATAATAGGGTGGTATTAATCGTGAATACTTAGTTCTACAAGTTTCAATATGTCAGATACTCGGTAATAGACTTTAGAGCCTTTACCATTCTGCCTAACTGGCCGAAGTTCCTTCCGGATACTTTCGTAGGTTGTCTTATCAAAGGCATCTACAATTTGCTTCCGTGTTACCTGCACTTTCGATATAAAGTCCTGTATCTTTTTATCATGCATTAACTGGATGCTTCTGATAGCGAATAATTCAATGTTATGTTCCATAGATGGTAGTTTTAAAGTGAAAAAGCCCGACTTTCACATCGGGCTAAAGCTGCAGTTTTCAGATTTAATTCAATTTAGGATTCAGACTACTGCAAAAAGGTTAATCCATTCTCAAATCTTTAAAAGAGGTATCGCTGGTAAATAGGATGTGAAAAGGTTGTGTCTGACCTGTGCACCCTTGCCTAAGCATTTATAAGCCCCTTATTGCGTAATAATTCACTCACCCCAACACGTGGGTAACACCTCTTTTAATTTGCACCTACCACGGGTAACGATCCCGTGCCTGGACTACCGTAGTAGTAGGTGTGTTTGTTCGATAGCTGTTCCGATACCTCCGTTAGACACCCTTCGTTTCCTCATTGGTGGAGTCTTACATGGCAACACTACTACTGCATCACTGCTGTATATTACTATCCGTATGTCAAAGAACTTTTTATTGATCCCGATCAAGGTTTTGAGCCTTACTGCCTGTAGCTTATCGGGAAATTTTAAACATGGCTATCGCCTGAACAAGTCGTTTTAAACTTGTAACTGATTGATTTTTAGCTGTTATTTGATTTTAGTTTTTGAATAGATTATGTATAAACTCTCTGCCTTTTTCGGTCCATCGAGTTTGGATATCCGTGCCTTTTTCTCCGTTCGATTTCGTGTAAGAATGGGTATAAGATTCAGTGAAACCGTGATTTCTAAATTTGGCTGTTAGTAACCATTGACTACCTTGCTTGTACTGAATACCGCGATTTTTAAGAATTTGGTTTAACTTAATAGCTGTTATACCCAACTCTTGTGCTATTATATTAGTGGTGATGTTCGTTTTTGACGCCAATACATCTTCATAGTATTGAACTTTAGGAAGTGCTTTACCTATGATATCATTAGCATTTGATAAATCCCTGTCTTTTTGAAGGTTCTGTGATCTTAACTCTTTTAATTGGGTAGCCATCTGAATGATCATATCAGGGTTTTCCAATAAGTTCTCAATTGTTTGAGGAGTGGCCGTCATTCCAACGGTTAGAAGTTCCTTAATACGATCATTGCACCATAGTTTGAAATCTACTGATAACCATTGAGCGAAGTCTAAAGCAACTGTTTCATGTAACCAGGTTCCACCACCATTTTCAGAACTACCCATTTTAGTAATAACTAGTTGATTTTCCGATGTGTGGGATTTTCTCATACATGCTTCAATAAGTTCTTTGGTAGAAGGTAGTCGTAAATAGTCCACAGGTTTTCTACTAAACGTTTTTGCCATTTGTGTTGCATTAACATATGCTACACCTTCTGAATTCCTAAAAGTAACCTGGTTACCGTTGTAGGAAAATAATTTAGTTAATTGGTTCATTACGCAGTCCTCCCGATGAAATACGATCCATTGTTACGAAAGTGGTTATACTCTCTATCCTTAAACTCGCTATTTAGTTTAGAAACATATACTCTAGCGGTACCATACGAATCCATTTCTATGGCTTTTCCAATTGGGAGCTTTCTAAGTGAGGATATGATAATACCTGATCTCCCTTTTTTCTTAAGGTCCTTCCAATTTAGGGGAACATCTGTCAGCGGAATGTCATTAATAGTCATAAATGTATATTTATATGTTAATATTGTTAACATTAATATTACCTTTGGGATGTCAAAAACAAAGTGTATTAATGTTTGCATATACAAATGTAACTATTATAGTTATATATGCAAATTATATAGTTATAAATAGTTATAATATTTTTCAAATGCTTGATTATCAGGGAGAAAAATTTAAGATTTTTATTTCCAATATAAAGAATAATCCCAGTAAGTATGGTTTCCATAAAAAACCAACGAACGAAGATATTGCTAACAAGTTAGGAGTAGGGGCGATGCAACTAAATAGGTACTATAAATCTAATTCTCTTCAGCGAGAAACTGTTGTGAAAATAACGACCGCATTTAACGTTAGTGAAGAAGATATTTGGGGCGATGTTAAATTGAAGTCAAACGCAAAGCCAGCAAGGTTCTTAGGTGACGGCACGCCAAATATGTGGATCGTTCCAATTAAAGCTCAGGGTGGATTTTTAGAAGGGTATGGGGATAACGTATTATTGGAACAGCATATAGAAAAAGTATATTTTCCATTTATTGGCCAGGAATGCTTTGCTTTTGAAATTGAAGGTATAAGTATGCTTTCAGAGTATGTTCCTGGAGAATACTTTGTAGGAACGCCAATAGAAAAATTTTCACATCTGGTAAAGGGCAGAGTTTATGTATTCCAGACGACAGAGGGGATAATTTTAAAGGAGTTTGAAAAGATAGAAGATGATTATATTTACTTGCGGTCATTAAATGAAGATTTTAACCCCGTAAAGCCAATCTATTTAAAAGAAGTTAAGCGTGTTTACCAGCGTGAGATGGTTATTAAAAACTAATTATACAAACCAAACCAATTATTATGAAAAGATTATTAATAGCATTATCAATTGTATTGTTGTTAGCGAGCTGCTCTAAAGAAGATCAAAAAAATATAGTAGGGGAATGGGAAACAGATAATGAAGGTGGCGGATATCCAAAGTTTTCCTTTGCTTCTGATGATAATTTCTCCTGGTCTATAAGTGAATCCAAAACATTCAAGGGGACCTATAGAATATCTGGGGGTAATGTTTTCCTTAAACACGGTGGCGAGGAATTTAAGTTTAATTTTTCAGTTGATGGAAATATCCTAACAATGGATAGAAATGACGCCGTGTATGGAGAGTTATTCAGAGGTAGTTATAATCTTATTAGGGAATAAATATGAAAGGTCTGGTATTATTGCTGTTTATACTTCCATGTATTGCGTTAGGTCAAAGTGAAACTAATAACTTTAAGATAGAGGGTAGTGAATTTATTTGGCAAAAAATATATAACACTGAACTAACTTTTGATAATATTATCTCTGAACTAAGAGCTAAGGGAGAATTAGTGATAGACGACGTTAATAATGAAGATAGTTCAGTATCGGGGAATTTTTCAGAAATAAGACCTGATGTAAAGGGGTCTGGGCTAAAGGACATGAGTACACCAATGTATGCTAGTAGAACCGTAATGTCAGGAAATTTTAGAGTTGATTATAAAGATAATAGATACCGAGTAACAGTTAGTAGGGTAAAGGTGGTTTTCATGAATCAAGCGCAGTTAAATAGAACTGTTAATGATTATTCATGGTTAGCTTATTTCGCGGTGGCCAACAATAAGATTGATCCTAAATTCATAAAGAAAGGTAGTAAAGCATTTGATTTCACCTTCAACAGAATGTTTGATACCTCAATACCAGTACTAAAATCTAATGATGATTGGTAGTTTGTGTTTTATAAATGTTTTGTAGAAAAGCAATTTATTTTATAAATAACTGAAAATAAAACAATTAAACCACCATCAATAATCCATATCGAATATCACGGCTAATTCTTTCATTCAGTATTTAAATATTATTGTGTAATCCTATTTCCTAGCATTTTATACCCTTGATTAATAAATTGGTAAAAAGCTGATTCATGATTTTCCCTACTTAGACTATCAATGGTATGACCTAATCGAACAATAATAAGATCATCTTGCGGTACTACTATCACATATTGGCCTAAATGACCATCCATATAAAAATATTTTTTTCCATTATAATGGCCAATCCACCAGCCATAACCATAGTTTGGCGAATCATCGTATTTTTGATTTATTGAATGATTTATGTAGGTCGAATCTAACAATTGATTTTCTCCCCACTTTCCATTTTGCAAATATAATTTGCCCATTCTAGCAAAATCCTTTGCATTACTTGCAATACAACAATAAGCTTTTTCAATTCCATTTGATTTACTATCCACTTGCCAGAGTGCACTATGCATAGCGCCCATAGGTTTCCAGAAAAATTTAGCGGTAAGCTCTGATAAGCTGCTTTGATTTGCTCTTTGCAAAGCAATACCCAATAGTTGAGTATCGCCACTCTGATACTTAAATAATTCGCCTGGCTTCTCAATAATAGGCATTGCGGGCAAGATACCCGTAATATTATTGTCAAAATATAAACGAGTAGTGATTGAAAAAGGATTATAATAACTTTCTTCCCATTTCATCCCTGAGCGCATAGCAACCAAATCCTCAAATGTTAACGAATCTGCAAATGGACCCACTATTTCAGGTACATAATCTTTTACCTTTTGTTGCAAATTTTTTACCGTTCCATTTTCAATTGATTTTCCAAGTAGGGCAGAGACAATACTTTTGGCCATCGAAAATGAATTTGATTTGGAAGAATCTGTATAACCATCATAATATGATTCAAACCAAATACTGTCTTGGTGAATTAGAAGATAAGCAACAGTTTTGAGTGATTGATTTATCTTTACTAAGCTGTCAGTTTCTGGAAAAGTATTATAACTCGAGGACCTAGGCCAAGGTTCACCTTGACTATTTTCAATAATATGATTATCGAAAAACTTAAAATCTTCTAAATAAGCGGTGTTATGGCCTTGAAGATAAGTAACGTAAATACCTTTTAAAATATAATCTACACGAAAAACATATAATAGAATAACCGCTAAAAAAATGATAGAACCTAAAAAAATTCCACTCCATTTTAAAATCTTAAAGAAAGAACTCATCATCTAAATTTATTTTTATGAAAAATTTAACCAATATCTACTGCCTGTTTTTTGCCTGATTCCAGTAAACGTCCATTTCCTCTAAAGTCATTTGTTGCAAAGAACGACCTTCTTGCTTAGCTTGATTTTCAACAAAATTAAAACGAGAGATAAATTTTTTATTTGTTTTCTCTAAGGCATTTTCAGGATTTAAACCCATGTGTCTTGCATAATTAACAAGCGAGAACAATAGATCTCCAAATTCAGCCTCAGCACGTTCTAAATGAATTTCGTTTTTTTCAATATCAAATTCTTGTTTAAATTCTTCCAGCTCTTCTTGAACTTTTTTCCATACCTCGGCTTTATCTTCCCAATCAAATCCCACTCCACGAACCTTATCTTGTATTCTATAAGCTTTGACTAAAGCAGGAAGTCCTTTTGGCACACCAGAAAGTACTGATTTATTTCCTTCTTTCAATTTCAGTGATTCCCAGTTTTTTTTAACATCAAGTTCATCCTTAACTACTGTATCAGCATAGATATGAGGATGTCTATAAATTAACTTATCACATACAGCATTTAAAACATCAACAATGGAAAAATGGTTCTCTTCTTGGGCAATACGTGCATAAAAAACAAGATGCATCAGCACATCACCAAGTTCATTTTTAATTTCTTTAAAATCCTTTTCTAAAATCGCATCCGTTAATTCATACATTTCTTCAATGGTGAGCGGTCTTAAGGATTCCATCGTCTGTTTTTTATCCCACGGACATTCAGTTCTTAGTGTGTATAAAACTTCTAACAGTCGCTCGAAAGCTTCACTAGGGGTATCTTTTTGTATTGGAGGTGTAAATGGCATAATAAAGACGATAAATATGAAATTGAATTTGTCAACTAAAACAATAACCAAAGTTAGGTGTTTTTAAAGGTAAAATAAACTATTACATCATGGGTACAACACATAAATACGCAACCATCACTCAAGCACTTGATAATTTAAAAGAAAAGGGCTATTCAATAGATTACAATATCGAATTTGATGACTTGGTCAACGAAGCATCAGATTATGAAATAGATGTTTTGTATCGATATGAAGGCGAAACAGATCCTGCTGACCAATCTTCTGTCTATGGAATTAGTAATAATAAAAACAGGAATAAAGGTGTATTTGTGGCAGGAAATCTTTCTTTCTTAGAAGGAAGGAAAAGAGACATTATCCTGGAACTAGAAATGAAATATCATAAAAACCGACAATAGATTTGTAAAGTTGGATGACCTGTATAACGATTATATCATCCAATTCTCAGCTGTGTATAATTGATTTTTAATTAGCAACTACAAACTGGCTTGCGTACCTTTGTATAGCTAAAACTTATAGAATGACACTTGTACAATTAGAATACTTAATAGCTGTGGATACCTATCGCAGTTTTGTCGCGGCTGCAGAAAAATGTTTCGTAACCCAACCCACGTTAAGTATGCAAATCCAAAAATTGGAGGAATCGATTGGTGCAAAAATTTTTGATAGAAGTCGTCAACCTGTTGTTCCTACTGAAATCGGTGAAAAAGTTATTAAACAGGCCAGAATAGTTTTAATTGAAAGCAAAAAAATCCCTGAACTGCTTCAAAATGGAAAAGGCGAATTATCAGGAGATTTAAAAATAGGAGTTATTCCAACCGTTGCTCCATTTCTATTACCCAATGTCATTTCTAATTTCCTCAAAAAACATAGCAAATTGAAACTGCAAATTTGGGAATATACGACAGAAAAAATTATTCATGAATTAAAAATAGGTACGCTGGACTGCGGAATTCTTGCAACACCCTTACAGGATTCTGCTATTCAAGAAACCCCCTTATTTTATGAGACATTCGTCGCATATGTATCCCATAGTAGCCCCTTATATGAAAAGAAAATGGTGAGCGCAGATGAAATTTCTGAAGAAAAACTTTGGTTATTAAATGAAGATCATTGTATGCGAGGTCAAGTCTTAAATATTTGTCATTTTAAACATAACCAGTCGAAAGAGGGAACTTTTGATTATAATACAGGAAGTGTTGAAACTTTAAAACGGATGGTCGATCTAAATGGAGGGATTACAATTTTGCCTGAATTAAGTATTACAAATTATGATGAAGATCAAATTGCTAATGTAAGGTACTTTAAAACGCCCGAACCAGTACGAGAGATCAGTTTGGTTACCACACAAAATTACGTAAAAAAACAAGCAATCAATTCCTTGAAAAATGAAATCCTTTCTATAGTTCCCGAACGATTTAAAAATCGAAAAAAGAAAGAAATTATAGGACTTTCACTTTAAGAAACATTATAATTGTTTCGCCAAAAGCTTACTAACATATTTACCTATTATGTCAAATTCCAAATTGACAGTGGAACCGACTTCTATCATCTTTAAATTAGTATGTTCTAACGTATAGGGGATAATGGCTACTGAAAAACTATTATTAACAGAATTAAATACTGTCAAGCTAATTCCGTTGATTGTAACTGAACCTTTTTCCACAGTAATATTTTTTAAGCGATCATCATACTCGAAGGTAAGGACGCAGCTACCATCCTGAGGTTCCATGGAGACACATACTGCGGTTTGGTCCACATGACCTTGAACAATATGCCCATCCAATCTTCCCCCAACTACTGTACATCGCTCTAGGTTTACTAGATCACCGACTTTTAAGCTTCCCAGATTACTTTTGTCAAGCGTCTCCTTAATAGCGGTCACCTTATGTATATCATTCATCAGTTCAACGACAGTGAGGCAGACGCCATTATGTGAAATACTTTGATCAATTTTTAATTGATCCGAAATTTCAGACTGAATATAGAAATGAAGATTAGACATCTCTTCTTCAACCTTATGTACTGTTCCTAATGATTCGATTATACCTGTAAACATATGCTATTATTGTTTACACAAAGATAAGATTTTCTTTTTATAGCAAAGTAAGGTAGGTCTTTTGAAAAAAAATAAAATAAATTTGCAAATGTGTAAAATGTACACTATCTTTGTGGTATCATAATTTAGGTTTATAATTGGTTATAAAAGGTTTTCATTCTCCCCGTTTGAAAACCTTTTTTTTGAATTTAATAGGCTGATTTCTAACTAGTTAAATTATTTACATCATTTATCACTACATAATTGTATCAAAATATTTGGAATTTATTAAAGATTTTATCTACCTTTGTCTTAGGTTTAGGTTGATTACCTCGAAAGAGGTTATTTTTTTAAAGCTTGAGCGATCGCCCGATTGTCTCAAGCTTTACTTTTTTAAAGAAGCTTGAAGTTGACTTTTCTCTTTATAATTTTCGTAAATTCTTTATTTTAAAGAAAGACATTAACTCAAAGCTATTTTTTTAGCAGCACTTAATAAAATAATCATTTATTAATCCAGAGCTTTGCAAAGCATTTCGCAAACCTACTATGGTTATACTCAAAAAAATACTTAGCAGGGTAATCCGTCTATATTGCGCGAGGAACGCAAGACAAATTTTGTACTGATACGTTTACTGTTTCTGATGAGTGCTCAGCTCTCAGCTCTCAGCTATTAAATTATCTACGACGTCGTTTCAGTATTTGTATCTTTCCAACGCAGTGAGGACAGGTAGAAATATCCTAATGTTCCCGAAATCAACGAACCTATTAACACCGCAAATTTAGCTTCTTCAATATAGATAGGATCACTAAAAGATAGCATAGAAATAAAAATAGACATGGTAAAACCAATTCCGCCTAACATACCCACACCGACAATATGTTTCCAGTTTGCGTTTTCCGGTAAATTAGCTAATTTGGTTTTAACGCAAATCCATGATGTTAGGAAAATGCCGATAGTTTTCCCAAAAAATAAACCAAGTATGATACCCAAACCTAATGGAGTGCTTAAGCCTGTAATCATTTCTGAATGAATAGTTATATTGGTATTAACCAAAGCAAATAATGGGATAATAATAAAATTTACTGGTTTTAATAAAAGATGCTCTAATTTTTCCAATGGTGATTCTTGTGCATCAGGCGTTGTTGGTAATGTCATTGCTACTAATACACCTGCAATTGTTGCATGTATTCCAGAATGGTGAATAAAATACCAAATAAACACGCCTGGTATTAAATATGCCCACAGATTCTTAACGCCAAATCGGTTAAATAAAACCAGTAAAATTAAGATACCCAAGGCGTACATCAAATAAGTTGAATGTAGTTCTGATGAATAAAATATAGCAATAACTAAAATTGCTAATAAATCATCGACAATAGCCAAAGCTGCTAAAAATATTTTTAAACTCGCTGGAACCCTTTTTCCTAATAAAGTAATAATAGCTAGAGCAAAAGCTATGTCTGTCGCCATTGGGATGCCCCAACCATGCACCGTTGCTTCTCCAGCATTTAATAACCCATAAATTATAGCAGGTACTATTGCCCCGCCTACAGCTGCTAAAATAGGTAGGGCAGCTTTTTTGGGAGAACTCAGTTCTCCTTCAACCAATTCCCTTTTAATTTCTAACCCAACTAATAAAAAGAAGATCGCCATCAAACCATCATCTATCCATTGTTTAACAGAATATTTAAGATGAATATCTCCTGATTCAAAACCTAGAGAAGTTTGGATAATATTATTAAAATTTTCAGCAAGTGGTGTATTGGCAATTATCAATGAAATGACCACACTTAAGAACAAGAGCAAACCGCCGGCAGAATTTGAAGAAAGAAATTTTTTTAGAACTGTCAGATTAATCAGTTGTGCCATTTTGATCTATTAAGTGCATATTTAAAAATTATAAAGGTAATAAAAAGTTTGAATTTTGATTGAACCTTGTTAATTACTACCTGTGTTTTTGCCCCCATTTCCTGGTTAAAGTAATTTGTCGTAGCCTCTGAAATAATTAATTTTTATAATTAAACCATTTGATTAATTCTTTCAGACTTGCCTTTTTCCCGTACATTAAAATACCTACCCTATAAATTCTAGCGGCCACCCAGGTCGTTAGTAAAAATCCGATAACCAGTAGTGAAAAAGACAACGCGATTTGCCATATGGGGACACCGAAAGGTATCCGAACTAACATGGCAATAGGGGAGGTCAATGGAATAAAGCTTAACCAAGTAGCTAAAGCACCGTGAGGATCATTAATTAGTACTCCAAATGAAAGAGCATAGGCAAGTAGTAATGGTGCTGTTATAGGCATTGTAAATTGATTAGCTTCCGTTTCACTATCAACAGCGGAACCAACTGCTGCAAATAAGGCACTATACAACATGTAACCACCCATAAAAAATAAGAAGAAACAAATTAGTAATTCCGGGATATTAACAGAGTCCATGATGGTACTTAACGTAGCGCCCATAGGAAATTTTGGAATCTCATCAGTGGAATTAATGGATTGTTCTTGTAATTGCTTTCTAAGATCTTCTTTATTAAGTAATACAGTAGTAGCAATTGAAATCAAACTAAAACTCAAAACTATCCACAACACAAATTGCGTGATACCGACTAAACCAATACCAATTATCTTTCCCATCATTAATTGAAACGGTTTGACCGATGAAATAATAATTTCAATGATTCTACTCGATTTTTCTTCAATTATACCGCGCATAACCTGCGCACCATAGAGAAATAAAGACAAGTAAATTAAAATTGAAAATCCAATAGCTATACCGATTGCAATATGGGTATCACTTTCTTTTGCCTCTCCTGACTCCGTAATCTCTTTGGCCGTTACCTTTACCTTATTATCTATGTTTTTAATTATGTCAGCATCAATATTCAATTGGGAATATTGGTAGTTCAACAATATTTCTTCCAATTGTGATTCTATTTCACCCTGTGTGTTGATGTTGGGTTTGCCTGAAGAAAGAAACTCTGTTTGATGATTTTCGTAAAAGTCTTCCGGAATTATCAAAATATTGGTATTATCATCTTTTGACTTGATTTCTGCCATTTGATCATTTAAAGCTATAGTAGAACGCGTAAACGTTAGATTGTCACTACTTGTAAGTTGATCCGATACTTTATCTGTATGATCAACTACATAAACCATCGCATTTGCACTCTCAAAACTCTGTTTGGTTAAAAAGAATACTCCTACATATAAAGCAATAAAGAAAATTGGAACTAAGAAAGTAGTCAATAAGAATGATCGTTTCTTCACCCTACTTAAATATTCACGTTGGATAATTAATAATATTTTATTCATGAGATTATAATCTGCTAGATTTACACGTTACTTGTAACTTTATCAATGAAGATGTCATGCATGGAAGGCACTATTTCAAATATTTGTACAATTTCAACCTGTGGTAATAGATGAATAAGTACCTCATTCAATGTATAACCTTCTTTAACTATTATAGTAAGTTTGTTTTGGGTTCCATCAATAGTCAGGTTTTCGAACAGAGTTGGGTTATCAATCACAGGAAAACTCGCTGATTTCAATTTATATTCAATCGTAAAAGTTTGATTTCTGAACTGATTTTTTATTTCTTTTACTGATCCTTCTAAAATTACTTTGGATTTGTTTAATATAGTGATATTATCACAAAGCGCTTCCACAGAATCCATTCTATGTGTGGAATAAATTATTGTCGCTCCCTTTTTATTTAATTCCAAAATTTCATCTTGGATGGTTTGCGCATTAACCGGGTCAAATCCAGAAAATGGTTCATCTAAAATTATCAGATCAGGTTCATGAAGTACAGTGGCTACAAACTGTATTTTCTGCTGCATCCCTTTACTTAAATCTTCTACTTTTTTGTCCCACCAAGATTCAATTTGAAGTTTTTCAAACCAGTATTTGATTCTATTTTTTGATTCAGCTTTTGAGAGTCCTTTTAATTGAGCCAGATAAATCATTTGCTCACCAATTTTCATTTTTTTGTACAGTCCTCTTTCTTCAGGTAAATAACCAATGCGACTAATATGCTTTGGTGTTAATAATTCCCCATCAAAATATATTTCCCCAGAATCAGGTCCAGTTATTTGATTAATTATTCGGATTAAAGAGGTTTTCCCTGCGCCGTTAGGTCCTAAAAGTCCATAAATTTGTCCGGTAGGAATATGGATAGACACATCATCTAGGGCTCGATAATTTCCATATTGTTTTACGATGTGTTGGATGTCTAGCATAATAATCAGTTTTGGCGTGAAATTAATTATTATTTTTTATAATTAGGATGAATTTATGTTATTCTATTGTATAGTTGAAAAATTATTTAAATTGTACATTTGCACTATGATTATCAAAAACGCGGAATTCTTAACAAGTAATACGGAAGTTGATAAGTTACCTCATGCTGACCGACCTGAGTATGCATTTATTGGGCGATCAAATGTCGGTAAATCTTCTTTAATCAATGCCCTTACTAGTAGAAAGGGATTAGCAAAAACTTCCCAAAAACCCGGTAAAACACAGCTTATCAACCACTTTATTATAAATAATGAATGGTACTTGGTCGATTTACCAGGCTATGGCTTCGCAGTCACTTCTAAAAAGAATAGAGCCACTTGGGAGAAATTTATTCGTAGATATCTACAAGATAGAGAGAATTTACAGTGTGTCTTTGTTTTAATTGATAGTAGACTTGAACCACAAAAGATAGATTTAGAATTTTGTTGTTGGTTAGGTGAGCATGGTATACCATTCTTTCTGATATTCACTAAAGCGGATAAACAATCTATTGTGAAAGCAGATCAAAATATTGCGAAATTTCGTCGAGCGATGAAAGAATGGTTCGAAGAAGTACCTCAACATATACTTACGTCCTCTGAAACAAAACTAGGCTGTCCCCAGATCCTAAGTACAATTGATGAGATAAATCAAAATTTTGTTTCGCCGATATAGTAACGTATGAAAAAATACATGTCTTTGGTGCTTTTTGCACATAGTGTTTTTGCTTTGCCTTTTGCCATTATTGGTTTCTTTTTAGCCATCAATACCACATATTATCAGTTTGACTGGAAATTATTTCTGCTCATGTTAGTTTGTATGGTGACAGCGAGAAATGCAGCCATGGCATTTAATCGATATTTAGATAGAGATATAGATGCATTGAATCCCAGAACTGCTAATCGGGATATACCTGTGGGTAAGATCTCTGCGAATCAAGCGCTCTGGTTTACGATATTGAATTGTATCGTATTTATGATGGCCTGCTATTTTTTAAATCCGCTATGCTTAGCTCTTTCACCTATTGCCTTATTTGTCATATTGTTTTATTCCTATATGAAAAGAATATCTCCTTTATGTCATATTGTTTTAGGTATTGGTCTTGGACTGGCCCCTGTGGGCGCCTATTTGGCTGTTACAGGTGCGTTTAATATTGTCCCGATTTTCTTTGGTCTAGCTGTGCTAACTTGGGTAAGTGGTTTCGATATTATATATTCGTTGCAAGATGAGCAATTTGATAGGGAAAATAAACTAAATTCAATACCTGTTTTCTTAGGTATTAAAAAAGCGATTTTGATATCAAAAAGTCTTCATTTTCTTTCATTTATATTTATTTTACTCCCTGTATTATTTATACCAACAGGACTTTTCTACTATATTGGTGTTATATCTTATGGACTTTTATTAATTTATCAACATAGCATAGTTAGCCCCACAGATCTTAATAAAATCGATCGTAATTTTATGACGACTAACGGTATAGCATCAGTGGTTTTTGCTGTGTTTTATTTATTGAATATTTGGTTTATTTAGAGGGTATAATTGCATACTCTCACATAATAACTTATAAAAATTAATTTGCATTCCATTGAGAAATCGTTTTCTTTGCATGAAATCTATAAAATTAAATGGCGAAAAATCTACTGATAGTTGAATCTCCGGCTAAAGCAAAAACAATTGAGGGGTATTTAGGAAAAGATTTTTTAGTGAAATCTAGTTATGGTCATATTAGGGATCTAGTAAAGACTGATGATGCAATTGATACAGAAAATGATTTCAAGCAAAAATACGAGGTACCCAGTGATAAGAAGGCTATTGTTAGTGAACTGAAAAAGTTAGCTAAAGCTGCAGAAACGGTTTGGTTAGCTTCCGATGAGGACCGGGAGGGAGAGGCTATTTCATGGCATTTATATGAAACTTTAGAATTGAATGAAAGTAAAACTAAACGTATTGTTTTTCATGAGATTACTAAGCCTGCAATCCTTAAAGCGATAGATTCGCCCAGAACAATAGATTATAACTTAGTAAATGCACAACAAGCACGTCGCGTATTGGATAGGCTCGTTGGATTTGAACTCTCGCCTGTATTATGGAGAAAGGTTAAACCATCTCTTTCGGCAGGTCGTGTCCAGTCTGTTGCTGTACGGCTGATCGTTGAGCGCGAACGAGATATTAATAAATTTAATGCTGAGGCAGCTTTTAAAGTAATAGCCGTTTTTAAAACCGACAAAGATAAAGAGCAATTTAAAGCAGAGTTACCGAAAAGATTTGCTACCGCCGAAGAGGCCAAAACTTTCTTAAAAGACTGTATAAATGCAGGCTATAAGATCAATAGTTTAGAAACTAAACCGGCAAAAAGAACACCATCTGCACCTTTTACAACCTCCACCTTACAACAGGAGGCCAGTAGAAAATTAGGTTATTCTGTGGCCCGGACCATGCAAGTTGCGCAAAGACTTTATGAGGCGGGGCGTATTACTTATATGCGTACCGATTCAGTTAATTTATCAGATACAGCCTTAAAAGCTGCGAGAGAAGAGATCGTCAACGCGTACGGCGAAAAATATCATAAGCAACGCCAATTTAAAACAAAAAGTGCGGGCGCTCAAGAAGCTCATGAGGCCATTAGACCAACTTATTTTGAGGTACATAGTATAGAAGGGGATAATTCTGAAAGACGCTTATATGAATTAATTTGGAAGCGAGCTATTGCTTCTCAAATGAGTGAAGCGGAGTTTGAAAAAACAACGGCTAAAATTGAAATTACCACTCGTTCAGAAGAGTTTGTTGCCACTGGAGAAGTCATGAAATTTGACGGTTTTCTTAAGGTATATTTTGAATCAACAGATGATGAATCTGATGAGGTTGATACGGAAAATTCAAGTAATGCATTATTACCGGTTCTAACAATAGATCAACAGCTAACCCTAAAAGTACTACAGGCAACTGAGCGTTACTCAAGACCTCCGGCACGATTTACAGAGGCCTCATTAGTTAAAAAACTGGAAGAACTTGGTATAGGTAGACCTTCGACATATGCGCCAACCATATCGACTATCCAAAATAGAGGTTACGTAGTTAAAGAAGATAGAGATGGCAAAGAAAGAGCCTATCAAGTGTTCACATTGGAAAATGGACAAATAGCTGATTTAAAGAAAACTGAAATTACGGGTGCGGAGAGAAATAAAATGTTCCCCACTGACATTGGGGTTTTAGTAAATGACTTTTTAGTACAGCATTTCAATGGAATTATAGATTATCATTTTACGGCAAAAGTAGAAAAGGAATTTGATGAAATTGCACATGGTCTTAAATCTTGGACTGAAATGTTGGCCAATTTTTATAAACCTTTTCATGGTGAGGTACAAAATACCTTAGAAAATGCAGATCGAGCAAGTCACGAAAAGGAACTTGGGATAGACCCCGCGTCCGGGAAACCGATTACAGTGCGTGTAGGTCGTTTTGGACCACTTGTGCAAATTGGCACAGCCGATGATGAGGAAAAGCCAAGATTTGCTTCTCTTCGAAAGGGTCAAATGATTGAGACTATCACCTTGGAGGAAGCTTTGGAATTATTTAAATTACCAAGAAAAGTAGGGCAATTTGAAGAAAAAGAAATGACGGTTGCAATAGGCCGATTTGGTCCATATATTCGTCACGATAGTAGTTTTTATTCCTTACCTAAGGAACTCGATCCTTTAGAGGTTGAAGAGGATCAAGCCATTGAGATCATCAAAGTGAAGCGTCAAAAAGACAAGGATAAGATTATTCGTGTTTTTGACGAGAATCCTGATGCAAAAATAGAAAATGGAAGATGGGGTCCATTTGTTCGATTTGGAAAACAAAACCTTAAAATTCCAAAGGGAACTGAAGTAGAAAACATTACTTATGCAGATGTTCTAAAATGGGCAGAGCAAGACACTAAAGTTCCTGCAAAAAAGAAAGCAAAAGCAGTAAAAAGCACTAAAAAGAAGTAAGTCAAGATGAAGCAGGATTTACCCACCAATGTTGTGGAAGATATAGCAATTGCAATTGTATTGGAATCAGCAACTCCTGAATCGAAATCATGGAATGTCTACCTTTTGAATGAAAAACCAATTGTCATTCACAATGTTATAGTCTCCTCGAAAGGATATGGAGAAAATAATGGTGTTCAGGTAAAAACTTCCACCTTACGGCATTTTATAGAAGAATTAAATCCGAAATCCTTTAAAAAAATAGAAGCTATTGATCCACAAGTTTTCGGATTAACTAACGAATATTGGCTTAGTTTTTATGTAGAGGGGGTTATGTATGATAAAAAATATGTTTTTCTACCCGAAAGCATAGTCGATGAAAATTTAATTAAGATTCCTTTGGTCAATAAACCTGGGATTATGATTGGAGGTGCTAATTAAAATGAAAAAAAAACATATAATCGCCATTGATGGATTTTCATCCTGTGGAAAAAGTACGGTTGCTAAAGCACTAGCTAAAAGATTAAATTATGTTTTTGTGGATAGCGGTGCAATGTATCGGGCAGTTACATGGTATATTTTAAAAAATAAAATACCATTAGATAATCAGCAAGCTTTAGAAAAAGCTTTAGAAAATATTCAAATTGATTTTGTTCCTAATTCAGATAAAGATCAACTCTTATTAAATGGAGAAGATATTACAGATGCCATCCGTACGATGGAAGTTTCTGAATTTGTGAGTGAAGTTAGTGCCATTAAACTTGTTCGTGAGGTATTGGTGCAACAGCAACAAGAGTTGGGAAAGAAAAGAAATATTGTCATGGATGGTCGGGATATCGGAACGACGGTTTTTCCTAATGCAGATTTAAAAATATTTATGACTGCTAATCCACAGATTCGCGCAGAGCGAAGGTATGCGGAATTGGCGGCAAAAGGTGAATTAATTAGTATGGAACAGGTGAAAGAAAATCTTGCTCATCGGGATCATATTGACAGTACACGAAAAGAAAGTCCACTAAGACAAGCTGATGACGCAGTTGTTTTAGATAATTCAGAACTTAATCAGGAGGAACAATTAGCTATTGTAATAGCTTTAGTTAATGAAAAAATAACCCAACAATAGATTATATTTTTTCCCCACTTGTAAAAAAAATAATGGCTTTCCGAAAAAAGGAAAGCCATTATTTTTTATTTAATATTGTCAATTTCTTGTTGTTCTCGAAGCTTATCAATATTATTCTTAGCACTAAAATCATCTTTCAAATCTTGAAAAGATGTTAAAATATCTAATATTGCTTGAGAATTATCAGCGGTTCTTTGATAGATATCGGGAACTGTTTTTTCTATGTTTTTATCGCCGAGTTCAATATTATCAATTTCAACCTTAGCAATCTTTTCCAGGACAGCTTGCTGACTGTTTCTAATATCCTCAAGTTCACGGGATATCTTTTCCATTAATTCGAATTTTTTTAATTTATCCATAAATTCTAATTATTAGTTTCTACCTATATAAACGTTTAATAAGTCTATTTGTTGTAATGATTTTTTAATGAACTGATATACAGATATATAACTTAAGCCTTAGTTGATGGGGGGCACTAAAAAAGGCAGCAATTTAATTGCTACCTTTTATTATTTTTCATTTGAATTATATGGTTCGACCTGGATACTCTTTTAGAGCCTGCTCTAAACAAATGATTGCTTTTTTCAATTCACTTACATTCAACACGTAGGCAAGCCTAACTTCATTTAATCCGGCACCAGGAGTAGAGTAAAAGCCAGTTGCAGGCGCCATCATAACAGTTTCATTAGCTAAGCTAAATTCCTCAAGAATCCATTGACAAAACAAATCTGAATTATCAATTGGTAATTTAGCGACAACATAAAAAGCGCCACCCGGGTTTGGACAATAAACTCCTTCGATTCCATTGAGTCCGTTTACCAAAGTATCCCTACGAGCAGTATATTCTTTAGAAACTTCATAAAAATAGCTATCAGGTGTATCCACAGCAGCCTCTCCAGCTATTTGCCCTTCCAGTGAAGGACTGAGCCTAGCTTGAGCAAATTTTAAAGCCGTTTGATATAACTCCTTGTTTTTTGTAATTAAACAACCTATGCGCGCGCCACAGGCCGAATATCTTTTTGATACAGTATCAAATACAACAACATGTTGATCTAATCCTGTTAAATTCATGGGTGATATAAATTCTCGATTATCATAACAAAATTCTCTATAGGCCTCATCGGAAAAGAGATATAAATCATGCTTGATGCACAGATCCCTTAATGCTTCCATTTCCGCTCGAGAATAAAGATAGCCGGTTGGGTTATTAGGATTACATATGGCAATTGCCTTCGTTTTATCTGTAATTACCTTTTCAAAATCTGAAATAGCCGGTAATGCAAAACCATTTTCTATAGAGGACAAGATTGGTTTAACAACGATATCTGCAGAACATGCAAAACCATTATAATTGGCGTAGAAAGGTTCAGGAATTATAATTTCCTCACCAGGATTTAAACAAGCTTGCATAGCAATTGTAATTGCTTCAGACCCTCCATTGGTAACTAAAATATCATTTGGCGTAATATTATAATTTAGCTTGTTATAATATTCAGTTAACTTACTTCTATAAGATAGTATGCCTTCCGATGGGGTATAAGCCCATACTTTAAAATCAATATTTTTCAACGCGTTTAGCATGACTTCGGGCGTCTCAATATCAGGTTGACCAATATTTAAATGGTAGATTTTTTTTCCTTCCCTTTTTGCTTTATCGGCAAACGGAGTTAGTTTTCTAATAGGAGAGGCAGGCATTTGAATACCCTTTTGCGATATAGTTGGCATTATTAATATGTTATGTATTTAGATGCTGCAAAACTACTAAATATTAGATTAATTAATTATCAAAAAAAAACCATTCTTTTTTAAGAATGGTCGTCAATGATGTTAAATACATTTTTTGCAAAGGCTTAAGATCACCTTTCTTATTATTCAACTATACCTTTAATTGTTAAGGTTTTTACAGGAGTTTTCGTATTGGATTTAACGATAAAAGATTTTGTAAAAGGACCTTTAGCCGCGGCATTAAACGTTACTTTAATAATTCCAGATTCACCGGGTTTTACTGGTGTTTTAGTAAATTCTGCTACTGAACAACCACAAGTAGGCTGAACTGCTGAAATAACGATTGGTTCATCACCTGAGTTAGCAAATTTGTATTCATGTGAAACAGGTTTATCTAATGGAATTTTCCCAAAATCATGTGTTTCCTGATCGAATTTAAATTCCGCAATAAATAATGTCATTGAAGAAAGACTAATAAATGCAATCACAACAGCAAAGATGGTTGTTAAATTTTTCATTTGTTTCAAATATTTAGTTCGTTTAGTGTTAAATCAAATCTAAGACCATTTTTACTAAAATCTTTCATTTTAACACAATAAAGATTTAATTCAACAACAATATTACAATCAGCAACTAGATGATGCCTTCTTTAAGTATATCCTGAAGGTGTATAATCCCAGCGTACAGACCTAAATCGGTTACAACAAGTTGCGAAATACTGTTTTGGCGCATCATATGAAGGGCATTAACGGCTAATTCTTCCTTTTCGATGGTCTTCGGATTTACGGACATAATATCTTTTGCTGTCAATTGCGTTAGGTCACCATGTTTTTCTAACATTCTACGAATATCGCCATCGGTGATAATACCACTAATTTTATTCTCTTGTAATACGATGGTTGCACCTAATCTAAATTCAGTTATACTTATAAGTATTTTTCTTAAGTCCGTGTCAACTGACACATAAGGTAAACCATTATGATCTGAGAGATCGCCAACTTTTAAATATAATTGCTTTCCTAATGCTCCACCAGGGTGATATTTTGCAAAGTCCTGATCAGTGAATTGCCTGATCGTTTGTAAACATACCGCAATAGCATCACCCATCGCTAGTTGGACGGTTGTACTTGTGGTGGGCGCCAAATTATTTGGACAAGCTTCTTTTGTAATAGTTGTATCCAATACATAATTTGCCTGTTCAGCTAAATATGAATTAAGATTACCAACAATGGCAACAAGTGTATTATTTGTTTGCTTTAAAAATGGAATCAATACCTTAATTTCTGGTGTATTCCCACTTTTTGAAATAGCTATAATTAAATCGTTTTTTTGAATGATACCTAAATCACCGTGAATAGCATCTGCTGCGTGCATAAAAATGGAAGGTGTGCCCGTTGAATTTAGCGTAGCAACAATTTTTTGCGCTATAATTGCACTTTTGCCAATTCCAGTAATAATCACACGACCTTCTAAAGTTAATATACTCTGAACCACCTGAATAAAGTCATCATTAATTCGATCAGAGAGTGCCAAAACATTTTGCGCTTCAAGTGCAAATGTTTCCTTTGCTACCATTTTAATATCTATCTTGTTTTTCACGAAAATTTGCTTATTTTTATATAAAATATTTAACGTTCATTACAAAAATACATTATTTAACACGTATTCTTTATACTGTTAATATATCTATTTATTTGCATAGTCAATGGAAATAGAAAAATCACTATTCGATAATCTTCAAGATTTTTTCGGCTTCGACACTTTTAAAGGTGACCAAGAAGCTATTATTACAAATGTCCTAAACAAAAAGGATACGTTTGTGATTATGCCCACTGGTGGCGGTAAATCTATCTGCTATCAGCTCCCCGCTTTGATGAGTGAGGGGACTGCTATTGTTATATCCCCATTAATTGCCTTGATGAAGAATCAAGTTGATCAACTCAGAGCATTTGGCGGTAGAAATAATATTGCTCACTTTTTAAATTCTTCTTTATCTAAAGGTGATATTCAAAAAGTCAAGCAGGAAGTGTCTGAGGGTAAAACGAAATTACTTTACGTCGCGCCCGAATCATTGGCGAAAGAAGAAAATGTTAATTTTTTAAAGGGGATTACAATTTCTTTTGTTGCTGTGGATGAAGCACATTGTATTTCAGAGTGGGGACATGATTTCCGACCTGAATATAGAAAGATTCGTCAAGTTATAAACGAAATAGGTCAAGGAATACCTATTATAGCACTGACAGCTACAGCGACTCCGAAGGTTCAATCTGACATCCGGAAAAATCTTCAGATGACCGACGCCAAATTGTTTAAGTCATCCTTTAATCGGACAAATCTATATTATGAGGTTAGACCTAAGCAGGATGTCATCAAAGAAATTGTGCGTTTTATTAAAAACAATACTGACAAAGCAGGAATCATTTATTGTTTAAGTAGAAAGAAAGTTGAAGAAATCTCCGAAGTATTAAGTATTAATGGAATCAAATCCCTTCCATACCATGCTGGATTAGATGCAAAAACACGCGCTGATACGCAGGATAAATTTTTAATGGAGGATATCGATGTAATTGTTGCAACGATTGCTTTTGGTATGGGGATCGATAAACCAGATGTTCGGTATGTAATCCACCATGATATTCCAAAATCAATGGAAGGATACTACCAAGAAACAGGACGAGCTGGACGAGATGGGGGTGAAGGTTATTGTTTGGCGTTTTATTCTGAAAAAGATGTTGAAAAATTAACGAAATTCATGAAGGATAAACCTGTTTCTGAAAAAGAAATTGGTACACAAATATTAAAGGAAGTTATTGATTATTCGGAATCAGCGGTTTGTCGAAGAAAACAGATATTACATTATTTTGGAGAACAATTTGATGAAACGGGGTGTAATAATATGTGTGACAATTGTCGCGCGCAGAAAACATACTTTGATGCTGAAGAACCGCTTTTAAAAATATTACAATTTATAAGTGAGCAAGGAGATAAATTTGACGATCAACATTTAATCAACCTGATGATTGGTCAAAATAATCAACCAATCTCTTCTTATAAACACGATTTACATCCGCTATTTGGTTCAGGAAAGGAGCTTGGCCTAACTTATTGGAATTCCTTACTGAGACAAACTGTATTAGCAAATTTTGTTAAAAAAGATGTGGATCTATATGGTTTATTAAAACTAACAGAAGATGGTAAACGGTTTATAAATAATCCCTATGCTTTAAAGTTTATTTTAAACAGACCCATGATTTCAGCAAATTCGGGTTCTCCAGATGATCATTCCGGTCAATCTTCAGGTGCATTGGATACGGAATTACTGAAATTGTTAAAGGATTTACGTAAAAAAATAGCAAAACAAAAATCCTTGCCGCCATTTGTCATTTTTCAGGATCCTTCCTTGGATGAAATGTGCACGCATTACCCAATTACTACAGAGGAACTAAGACAAATTCAAGGTGTAGGTTCTGGTAAAGCGTTAAAATTTGGAGCACCTTTTATTGATCTCATTAAGAAGTATGTTGAAGAGAATGAAATAGACAGGCCTCAAGATCTCGTCATAAAAAGTACAGCTAACAAATCCGCTCTTAAAGTTTCTATTATTCAAAATATTGATAGAAAGATCAGTTTAGAAGATATAGCATCTGCTAAGGGGGTAAGCTACGAAAACTTATTAAAAGAGGTCGAATCTATCGTCAACTCAGGAACCAAACTCAATATAGGTTATTTTGTAGACGAAATGATTGATCAGGATCGCCAAGATGAAGTTTATGATTATTTTAAAACTGCAGATAGCGACGAAATAAAGGCAGCTTTGACTGAGCTCGGTGAAGATGACTACTCCTATGAGGATATTCAGCTTATGAGAATTAAATTTATGTCTGAATTAGGGAATTAATAAAATTAATATGATATCTAAATATTTGCCACTAATTAAAAATGGCAATTCTTCTGCTTTTTTCTTGATGGCAGGACCATGTGCAATCGAGGGAGAAGAAATTGCATTGCGTATTGCTGAAAAAATTGTCAACGTAACAACTAAGCTAAATATTCCTTATATATTTAAAGGTTCATACAGAAAGGCCAATCGATCAAAAGTTGATTCATTCACCGGAATAGGGGATGAAAAGGCACTGAAAATTCTGGAAAAGGTTGGGAAAACATTTGGTATTCCCACGGTGACCGATATACATGAAAGCCAGGAAGCAGCAATGGCAGCTGCTTATGTAGATGTTTTACAAATTCCAGCTTTTTTATGTAGACAAACAGACTTATTGGTAGCCGCTGCTGAAACAGGAAAAGTGGTAAATATCAAAAAAGGCCAGTTTCTTTCAGCTGAATCGATGAAGTTTGCCGTTGAAAAAGTTTTTGATTCTGGTAATAAAAACGTGTTTTTAACTGATCGAGGAAATACCTTTGGGTATCAAGACTTGATTGTTGACTTTCGTGGAATTCCAGTATTAAAATCTTTTAATGTTCCGACTATTATGGATTGTACTCATTCTTTGCAACAACCCAATCAAACATCAGGGGTCACAGGTGGAAAACCGGAGCTAATTGAAACTATTGCTAAAGCCGCAATAGCAGTGGGAGCAGATGGTTTATTTATTGAAACTCATCCTGACCCAGCAAATGCAAAATCTGATGGCGCAAATATGCTTCAATTAGATTTATTAGAAGGACTACTCACTAAACTTACACGGATTAGAGAAGCAATTTTATAATAAAATACGTAAGCTTGAATGCAAGTTAATTAATATCAGTAACGGAATTTTTCAGTTCTGAATATAAATCAAAAAAGGCGAAGTTGACTTCGCCTTTTTTGATTTATATCTTTTGAAAATTATTCAAAATACTCTTTGATACGTTCAAAGAACGATTTTTCACTTTTTCCAGGTTGAGGTTTAAAATTTGCAGATTCTTTCAGTTTCTCCAACAATTCTTTTTCCTCCTTATTAACTGTCTTAGGTGTCCATACGTTCACATAAACAAGCTGATCGCCATGATGATAAGAATTTACCTCCGGTAAGCCTTTGCCTTTGAGGCGAAGAATTTTTCCTCCCTGTGTACCAGCATCAATTTTAATTTTAGCTTTTCCGTCAATTGTCGGTATTTCAACGCTTGTTCCTAATGCTGCATCTGCGAAACTTATATATAAATCGAAGATGACATTAATACCATCTCTTTTAAGCGTCTCATGAGGGATTTCCTCCACCAATATAATTAAATCACCAGGGATACCTCCACGGGGAGCTGCATTCCCTTTGCCGCTCATGGATAATTGCATGCCTTCACTCACACCCGCAGGAATATTGATGGCAATAGTTTCTTCTCCTCGAACTAAACCTTCTCCTTTACATGTATTACATTTGGCAGTGATTTCAACACCTTCACCATTACAGGTTGGGCAGGTACTCGTTGTTTGCATTTGTCCAAGAACAGTATTTGTCACGCGACGAACTGATCCATTACCTCCACAAGTATTACAAGTGTGGTACGAATTTTTATCTTTTGCGCCTGTTCCTGTACAAGTACTACAAACGATTTGTTTATTAACTTTTACTTTCTTTTCTACTCCTTTTGCAATTTCTTCAAGGGTAAGCTTTACTTTGATTCGGAGATTGCTCCCGCGTTGAACTCTTCGTCCACCTCGAGAACCGCCGCCACCGCCGCCGAAAAAACTTTCAAACGGATTTCCACCGCCACCAAAAATATCACCAAACTGGCTGAATATATCATCCATATTCATACCACCAGCGCCGCCGCCGTACCCACCGGCTGCAGAATTTCCTGCATGTCCGAACTGATCGTAACGACGTTTTTTATCCGCGTTACTTAATACTTCGTAAGCCTCTGCTGCTTCTTTAAATTTATCTTCAGCCTCTTTATCACCAGGATTTTTATCGGGATGGAACTTTATCGCTAATTTTCTATAAGCACTTTTAATTTCCGATGGTTCAGCAGATTTTGAAACTCCAAGAACATCGTAATAATCTCTTTTTGACATTTTATTTTCTTATTGACCTACAATAACTTTAGCGAAACGAATTACTGAATCATTTAATAAATAACCTTTTTCCACAACATCAATTACTTTATTTTTCAGTTCTGGTGTAGGGGCAGGGATCAATGTAATTGCTTCTTGATACTCTGCATCAAAGGGCTGACCTAACACATCCATTTCTTTAACGCCTAATTGTTCTATAGTTTTTCGAAATTTATTGTTAACAAGCTCAATGCCTTGTTTAATAGAATCTTTTTCCGATAAGTCCTTCATAAAGCCTAAAGCACGATCAAAGTCATCTAAAACAGGAAGTAATCTTATTATAACATCTTTTCCTGCAGATTGCATTAAATCAAGCCTTTCTTTAGAAGTTCTTTTTTTATAATTATCAAATTCCGCAAATAAACGAGCATATTTATCGTTTGCCTCATTCAATTTTAGGTTAATTTCTTCAGTCTCAGACAGCGTATTTTCAACAATATCTTCTGAATTATCTAAGTTTGGATCTTGAATATTTTCGTTTTCGTTCGTCATCACCTTTTTTAATTACATACTCATATGCGTTGCAACAATTTTATTGCCAACAAAAAAAAGCCGACATGCTGTCAGTGTTTTTCAAAGGCACTAGCAAAATTGTCGGATTTTGTTTTATATCCTGTCAGCTATTTAAATAGTGACATTGTCATGTAATATACCATCTGCCGTTTTTAGGATTCGAGCAGGCATATTATTGATAATTTGATAATCATGTGTCGCCATCAATACGGCTGTACCGGAGGCAGCAATATCGCGAAGTAATAATACAATTTCCTCCGAGGTTGAGGGATCTAAATTACCTGTAGGCTCATCGGCAAGTATAATTTCTGGGTTATTCAGTAAAGCTCTGGCAATAACAACACGTTGTTGTTCTCCTCCTGAGAGTTCATGAGGCATTTTTTTAAGTTTTGATCTTAAACCAACTTTTTCCAAAACATCTAACATGCGATTTTCGATCAATCCTTTTTCTTGCCAGCCAGTCGCCCTTAATGCAAATTCTAAGTTTTTCTCTACAGTTCTGTCATTTAACAAATGAAAATCCTGAAATACAATACCAAGTTTTCTACGTAAAAAAGGCACGTCATTTTCATGCAATTTTTTTAGATCAAAACCAGCTATAACTCCCTCTCCATTAGCAATATAAAGGTCACCATAAATAATCTTTAATAAACTACTTTTACCGGAACCAGATTGTCCAATCAGATATAGGAATTCACTTTGAGCGATATCCAAGTTTACATTTGACAATACCAGGTGCTTTTGTTGGTAAATGTCTACATTTTTTAATTTGATAACTGTATTCGTTTCTCTCATGATATATTATAACTCAATTTTCTTGATTTGACCGAATGGTAAGTCACGTATAATTTCCATTATATAGTCTTTTTTATCACCCAAGCCGATTTTATCCAAGGATTTCTCCGGCCTATCGACGCGGAAATAAGCTAAAAGCGTGAATTCACTATCTCGCAATTGCACATAGTCAGGAATTTTTGCGACTCCTTTAACTTTAATTACATACATAGTTAAGCAAAATTATAACTTTTTGTGAATACACAATCATATAACGCTTTAAAATCCTAATTATTGGTTTTTAATTAAAAAATCAATGGTATCTATTCCGTCCGCATAATCGCTTAATTCAGGCCATTGACTTGCACCCAAAGCAAAGGTTGGCGTACTGGTGTTCAATTCAATTTGAGAAGTTACACATTGAATGCTTTGTTGATTAACGGCTATATATTCCTTAACTTCCTCAATGGCATTATACCTTTGAAAATGAACCACCGCAAGAGGAGAGGACAAGCTGGAATCTTCAGTCAGCAACAAAAAACCATTATCAAAATGTTTCTTTTTATTAATTAAATAGATTGATTTATTAAAATCGTAATTATTATTATATTTAAAATGATTGATAACTGGCTGAAATTTTTCTAGGCCTTCGTACAGGGTGGCAATGTCGTAGTCTTGCGGGATAAAAATTAACGATACAGAACGGCACCCTAAACCAAAATAATCAAAAATATCATGTCCTAAATCAGTTAAATCTTTTTCAGACTCATTTCCATCGAGCACAGCTAAAGAATTTCGGTTCTTCCTAATTATATGGGGTTTATTACCGAAATAATATTCAAAATATCTTGATGAATTATTGCTTCCAGTTGCAATAATTAAATCGTAATTAGCTAATCTTTCAACAAAATTGATCTTATTTTTAAACAGTGGTTCAATTCGAATTAATTCATTTAGTATAAAGGAAGTTAATCCTGCATCCTCTGAAGAGGGCTTTATTTGAACAGAAAAACCGGTTATTAAGACACATAATATATCATGGAATCCAACGAGGGGTAAATTTCCTGCCAATACCAACCCAACTGTTTTTTGTGATTCGTTACTTGGAACGTCCTTCAGCCAACCATTTAGCTTATCATGGCTTAGGTTAGCAGATATAGCTTCTAGCTGTCTAATTACATTTTCTTTAGTATACCATGGATTTTTGAAAGTTACGGATTCTAAGAACTGGATGCTGATATTTGTATCAGATTTAAGAAATAAACCAAGTTTTGTAAATGCGTCAATTCGCTGTTTTATTGTCAAAATCTTATTATTTAGAGTAATTTTGAATTATTTTTCCCGTATATTTGCCATAACAAAGTAAATACTACTAATTTTATATACATTTACTTAATAGTGTATAAAAATTGTAATAACTTTGAGTTTACAAAATTAGTTTATTATTTTATTGTAAGGACATAAATGGCAATTAAAATTACTGACGAATGTATAAATTGTGGGGCTTGCGAACCAGAATGCCCCAACAATGCGATCTACGATGCAGCTGTTACCTGGAAATTTTCAGAAGGTACTGCATTGGATGGGATTATTGATTTTGGTGATGGTGTTACATTAGATGCTAATGAACCCCAAGAAGCAATCTCTAATGAGTTTTATTATATCGTATCGGATAAATGTACTGAATGTGTAGGATTTCATGACGAACCACAATGTGCAGCTGTTTGCCCAGTTGATTGTTGTATTGAAGATGAAGAAGTGGTTGAAGAAAGAGACGAATTACTAGCAAAAAAGGCGTGGCTCCACGCGGAATAAATAAAAAATTTCAAGGGTTGATGAAAATCAGCCCTTTTTTACAACTCATCTTTAGTGTTTAATATTTGCCTAGATCTTCTTTCAATATTTGAACATCTTTAAAATTACTAGGGTAAAACCAATTACCTTTCTTGTGATTTTCAAAATTAATACCTTGCTAAACCTATCTTGACTGCTTGTTAATTTTTAATTATTTGGTATCCACAGCTATTTTTTTAATTTTGCTCAACAAATTATTTAAATAACCATAAAAGATCTACATGTCAAAAAAAACAACGGGTTATATTTTACTAATAACCGTCGCAATTGCTTCTATATTGACCATATTATATGAATTCAATTTAGCTGCAATCGATCCTTCTATAATGATGATAGTTCGGTGGGTTACAGCTGTCGTACTCATATGGAATGCTCTTATAAGAAAAGGACTTACAACCTGGATATTAACTTGTATGGTCTTAGGTATTTTTATTGGTTTGGATTTCCCGAATGCTGCTAGAGCTTTACAACCTTTAAGTCAAGGTTTCATTAAACTCGTAAAAACTATTGTAGGGCCGATACTTTTTTCAACGTTAGTAGTAGGTATTGCCGGTCATTCTGATCTTAAACAAGTTGGACGGATGGCATGGAAATCTATGCTGTACTTTTTCTGTGCAACCACCTGTGCCATTTTTATTGGTCTAGCTACAATTAATTTAACGCAAGCTGGTTTAGGCATTGACATTGCAAGTATGCCGCACGAAGAGCTTCCAACAACTTCAGCTCTTTCGGATTCGGACAAAATTGCTTTAGAGCATATTGATGAAAGTGCACATTGGCTGTATAAAATTACAACCTTTTTTCGGGATACATTTCCAGAAAATATTGTAAAATCAGTCTATGAAAATAAGGTCTTACAAATTGTAGTTTTTGCCGTTATATTTGGTATTGGACTAGCCATGGTGGAGGACAAGAAACGAAAACCATTCGTCGAATTTGCGGAAAGCCTTTCGGAGGCTATGTTTAAATTCACTAATTTGGTGATGTTATTTGCACCCATTGGTGTTGGAGCTGCAATGGCATATACAGTTGGTCACTTAGGGGTGGATATTTTAAAAAATTTATTCATGTTACTGGCATCCTTGTATTTGGCCTTAATACTCTTCCTATTATTCGTTTTACTACCTGTCTGTCTATATTTAAAAGTTCCTATCAAACAATTTATAAATGCCATAAAAGAACCAGTTTCAATTGCTTTTGCAACCACTAGTTCTGATGCAGCATTACCGAAAGCAATGAGTGCCATGGAGAAGTTTGGTGTACCACGAAGAATTGTGTCTTTTGTAATTCCGACCGGGTACAGTTTTAATTTAGATGGTACTTCCTTATATCTTTCCCTCGCCTCAATTTTTGTAGCTCAAGCAGCTGGCATGCATTTATCATTTTCTCAGCAATTACTAATTGCTTTTACTTTGATGATTACCTCTAAAGGAGTTGCTGCAGTTCCAAGAGCTTCTTTGATTGTTTTAATTGCAACTGCCGATCAATTTGGTTTACCTGTATTTGTCATCGCTGCTATCCTTGGTATAGATGAGTTAATGGATATGGGAAGAACATCTGTCAATGTAATTGGTAATTGTTTAGCAACTATCGTTGTGGCCAAATGGGAGGGTGACTTTGATGAGGCAGCACCATTCCGAATTGATCAGGATGAAGATGGAATTGAAGAAATAACAGAATTAATTGAAGACAGTCCTGAACATCCAAAAGAATAACGACTGACACTGTCATTCATCATATTTTCTTCAGAATGACATTTAATTTAGTATAGTAAAAACAGTACAATGTTTGAAGATTGAGCTACTACGTAGTGGCTCAATCTTCAAACATTCCTTTAAGCCATTAAAGGGATCTTACATTAGCCTTCAATATAATTATTTTTACAAGTGCTCTTTGTATAATGCCGTATAGGAAGCCATTGGTACGTTACTACATACTATACGATAGACCTAATAATATATTGAAAATTAATTGTTTATAGGTGTTGCTATAATATGAGCAGTAATAAAATAATTTATTAAATATTATAATATATACTAATTCAGTAGATTTAATGTATTTAATAGATATTTATTTTATACATTTGTATTAGAAACATTGGCAATTATCAAAGAAATACCAACATATGTTATGTATTTCGTAATTATTTAAATAAACTTATGCAGAGTTTTCGTACCGAATTAGAAAATCCACTCGTAGAACAGGAGGTTATCGAGTTAGAAAGAAGGATTAGAAACTTTCAGAAGGGTAATATTCCGGAAGAAAAGTTTAGATCACTCAGATTAGCTAGGGGAATTTATGGGCAACGACAACCTGGAGTTCAAATGGTGAGAATAAAATTACCGTTTGGCAGGGTCACGTTTAAACAAATTCTGAAAATATCTGATATATCTGATGAATATGCTAGTAACAATCTTCACTTAACAACACGTCAGGATATCCAAATACATTATGTTAGTTTAGACAAAACACCTGAACTATGGGCAAAATTAGCGGAAGATGATATTACAATAAGAGAGGCTTGTGGTAATACTGTCCGAAATGTGACGGCATCGCCAACAGCGGGAATCGACCCTAACGAACCTTTTGATGTTTCTTCCTATGCGCATGCTACTTTTTCTTATTTTTTGAGAAATCCGATTTGCGCAGAAATGGGACGGAAATTTAAGATAGCATTTTCTGCAAGTGATCAAGATACAGCCTTTTCATATATACATGATTTTGGGTTTATTCCTAAAATTAAAACTATCGATGGCGTAGAAACTAGAGGATTCAAGGTAATGCTAGGAGGGGGCTTGGGGGCTCAACCGCTTTTAGCTTATCCCATATACGATTTTATGCCTGAGCAAGACATTATACCATATGTTGAAGCAACCATACGTGTTTTTGATCGTCATGGTGAAAGGAATAATCGAAATAAAGCAAGATTTAAATATTTGATCCAAAAGTTAGGGCTAGAAACTGTTTTAGCATTAATTGAAGAAGAAAAGGTAGCGATAAAAAGCAAGAAGGTAGATATAAATTACGATCTAATACCTCAACCAGCGGCACCTACTGGCACTATCATTGAAGATGTTCCGCATGATCAATTTGCATTTGATCTTTGGAAATCCACAAACACTTTCGAACAAAAACAGAAAGGATTTTATGGGGTTTATGCAAACATCCAAACTGGCGATATTAGCACGAAAAAAGCTCGGATTCTTCTGGCTGGTTTGAAAGATCATATTGCTGATGACATTCGCATTACCCAAGATCAGAATTTACTATTTAAATTTGTAAGACCTGAATCTTTCGCACATATTTTCAATTTATTACATTCACTGGGGTTTGCAAAACCGGGATATAATAGCACGGCCGACGTTACGACCTGTCCGGGTACGGATACCTGTAACTTAGGTATCTCGAATTCTACGGAGATGGCGAGAGTTATTGAAAATTACATTCATGAATTCCATACAGAATTTTTAAATGAGCAGGAACTTAAGATAAAAATATCAGGATGTATGAATTCGTGTGGTCAACACGGTTTAGCACAAATTGGTTTTCATGGAAGTTCTTTAAAATCGGCTGGCAATGTAATTCCTGCCGCACAAGTCTTATTAGGTGGTGGTACCGTTGGAAATGGTTTGGGTCGAGTGGCTGAAAGAGTAATTAAAGTCCCGACAAAAAGAGTTTTGCAAGTGGTTGATTTACTGCTTTCTGATTTTAAACTCAACAAAGTTAGTGGTCAAAATTTTCATCAGTATTATGATCAACAGACCAAAGACTACTTCTATAAACTCTTAAAACCGCTTGCAGATTTAACTAATTTAACTTCCGATGATTTACTGGATTGGGGACATGAAGAAACCTATACAACAGCTATAGGAGTTGGGGAATGTGCCGGGGTAATTATTGACTTAGTGGCGACATTATTTTATGATGCGGAAGAAAAACTAGAATTAGCTAAACTAGCTTTAGAAAATCATCAATATGCAGATGCGATATACCACACATATAGCTCTTTTATATGGACAGCAAAAGCATTACTACTTGATAAAGGATTTAGTGTATCTACGCAACTTGCGGTAATTAATGGTTTTGATGAGCATTATATTGATCAAGGAATATATAATCTAAATACTTCTTTTTCTGAAATGGTTTTACAAATAAATAAATACGAACCTTCTATTGAATTTGCTGAGACTTATTTAAAGCAGGCAACGCTATTTAATTTGGAAGGTGTTCAGCTTAGAGAAGAATTAAGATCAATTAGTCAATAAAATTAGATGGTAATGAAACAAGATATAAAGCCATTTGTCACCTTAGTTGGAGCAGGTCCCGGAGATCCTGACCTTATTACCTTAAAGGGCATTAAAGCTATTAAGGAAGCAGATGTAATATTATATGATGCCTTGGTGAACGAGGATATATTATTGTATGCAAAGGAATCATGTACAAAAATTTACGTGGGTAAGCGTGCTGAAAGGCTTTCTACTTCACAAGATTTTATCAATAAGTTGTTAGTTGATTATGCCTTAACACATGGGCATGTAGTGAGGTTAAAAGGCGGTGACCCTTTTGTTTTTGGTAGAGGGGGAGAAGAATTAGATTATATTCATCAATTTAACATTCCAACAGCCGTAATTCCTGGGATATCATCCTCAGTAGGATTGACCGGATTACAGCAAATTCCCTTAACTTACAGAGGAATATCAGAATCATTTTGGGTTATTACAGGTGCTACAACTGCTGGGAAGTTATCTGCAGATATTTACCAAGCTGTAAAAACCAATGCAACGATTGTTGTTCTCATGGGCTTTTTAAAATTAAAAGAAATTGTTGAACTCTATCAACTTAACAATAAAGGGAATTTACCCATTGCTATTATTCAAAATGGTTCTTTACCAAATGAACGTGTAGTTTTGGGGAATATTGATAATATAATCCAAAAGTCCGAAAGATCTTTAATAGGTGTTCCGGCGATAATAGTACTAGGTGAAGTGGTTGCTAAGCACCAAAATTTCGATGCTATTAAACAAGAACTTCAATATTTGCATGCTTAAATGAATACACTTTTCCCCATATATCTAAAACTCAATGAAATTAATACGTTGCTTGTTGGAGCGGGAAATATTGGTTTAGAAAAATTGAATGCACTTATTTCAAATTCACCTGAAGCAAAAATCACGATTATTGCCGAAAAGGTGAGTGAAAAATGTAAAGAATTCATAGCGGGGAAAACAAATATAGCGCTTCATATTAAAAGTTTTACAGCGCAAGACCTGGAAAATAAACAGTTGATAATAATGGCAACAAATAATCCTGAATTAAATAATTTAGTACGGAGCTTAGCGACACAAAAAGGAATTTTGTTAAATGTAGCTGATAAACCGAGCTTATGTGATTTTTATTTAGGATCTGTCGTTCAAAAAGGAAATTTGAAAATTGGAATTTCAACGAATGGCAAATCACCAACTATGGCCAAAAGATTGAAAGAAATTTTAAACAGTATCCTTCCTGAGGAAATTGATGAAACACTATCTCTTATGGCAGAACTCAGAGATCAATTAAAAGGAGACCTCCAAGACAAAATATCAATATTGAACGCGCACACAGAGGAATTAATTAAGAAAAAGTCAGATGATCGATCAAATTAAAAAGGATCTTCTAGGATTAGATACCGAACAGATTTTGGGTTATATTGATAATCATTTTGGTAACAAATCAATATTTTCTACCTCCTTTGGAATAGAAGATCAAGTTATTACACATTTTCTATCAAGGCTAAATGCAAGGACTACCATATTTACCCTAGAAACAGGACGATTATTTCCTGAAACTTATTACGTTTGGAACAGAACATTGGAAATTTATAAGCTTCCAATTAAAACATACTTTCCAAAAACGGAAGCTGTAGAGAACTTAATTTCAGAAAAAGGGCCAGCTAGTTTTTATGAATCTATTGAAAACAGAAAGGAATGTTGTTTTATTAGAAAAATAGAGCCGTTAAAGCGAGCAGTTAAAGGATATCAAATCTGGATTACAGGCATACGTGCGGAGCAATCAGATAATAGGGATCAAATGGAGATGGTAGAATGGGATGAAGGAAATAAAATTATAAAAATTCATCCTTTATTCCACTGGACACTCTCCGAGGTCGAAGATTTTTTAAAGAAGAATTTTATACCATATAACCCGTTACACGACAAAGGTTACCCAAGTATTGGTTGCCAACCATGCACGAGAGCGATCGCAGAAGGGGAAGATTTCAGAGCTGGACGATGGTGGTGGGAAGATAAAAGTAAAAAGGAATGCGGATTACATATGACAAGTAAATAAAAAAATAATGGACTACTTAGATCAGTTAGAGGCAGAAGCCATTTATATATTAAGAGAAGTTGCTGGGCAATTTGAAAAACCAGCATTATTATTTTCCGGTGGTAAAGATTCCATCACGTTAGTTCATTTAGCATTAAAAGCATTTAGACCTGGTAAATTTCCTTTTCCATTAGTTCATATTGATACTGGCCATAATTTTCCAGAAACAATACAATTCCGGGATTGGCTGGTGGAACAAATAGGGGAAAAATTAATCGTTGGTTATGTTCAGGATAGCATCGACTCGGGAAAAGTAGTTGAACAAAAAGGAAAGAATGCCAGCAGAAACTCATTGCAAACCACCACCTTACTAGACACTATAGAAAGTAATGGTTTTGATGCTTGCATTGGAGGAGCTCGACGAGATGAAGAGAAGGCACGTGCAAAAGAAAGAATATTTTCAGTCCGTGATGAATTTGGACAATGGGATCCGAAAAGACAAAGACCAGAACTGTGGAATATATTCAACGGGCGAATTCAAAAAGGTGAAAATGTTCGTGTTTTTCCAATTTCTAACTGGACTGAACTTGATGTCTGGAATTATATAAAAAGAGAAAACATAAAACTACCCTCAATTTACTTTAGTCATTTGAGAAATGTTGTGTTAAGGAATGGGCAATGGATGGCAGCAGATCCTGCCTTACAGATTGACCAAAGTGATACTGTAGAAAATAGATCAGTAAGGTTCAGAACTGTAGGAGATATGACCTGTACAGCAGCTGTAGACTCAGAGGCTACCGCATTAGATGATATTATTGCAGAAATAAAGGCATCAACGCTCAGTGAAAGAGGTGCAAGAATGGATGATAAAGTCTCCGAGGCAGCGATGGAAGAAAGAAAGAAACAAGGGTATTTCTAATTCTTCAGCAAATCATTCCCAACACTAATAGAAAAGAAACAAATGAACATAATAAAATTCATAACAGCAGGTTCAGTAGATGACGGTAAAAGCACCTTAATTGGTCGGTTATTATATGATACTAATTCCATACTGGACGACCAATTAGAAGCTATTCAAAAAGCAAACAGGAAAAATGATGATGGTACGGTTGATTTAGCCATTTTAACTGATGGTTTGAAAGCTGAAAGAGAACAAGGAATTACGATCGATGTTGCTTATAAATATTTCCAAACTGAAAAAAGGAAATTTATTATAGCTGATGCCCCAGGTCACATACAATATACCCGGAATATGGTTACCGGAGCATCTAATTCAGACTTAATAATTATTTTAATAGATGCAAGAAAAGGGGTAATTGAACAAACTAAAAGACATTCATTTTTAGCTAAGTTATTGGGCTTAAAAAAAGTATTAGTTTGTGTCAATAAAATGGATATGATGGACTATGAATTAGCTGTTTATGAAAACATCAAAACCGAATACCTCAAACTAGCAGAAAAACTAGAGTTACAAGACGTTGATTTTATACCTGTTTCAGCCTTAAAGGGAGATAATATTGTCCATAAATCAGATCGAATTAGTTGGTATAATGGCCCCTCACTTTTAGAATATTTGGAAAATGTTGAAATCAAAGAAACTGAAAATCAAGGCTGGAGATTCCCAGTACAATGGGTAGTTAGACCTCAAAGCGCTGATTTACACGACTATCGTGGTTACGCGGGAAGAGTTCTAGGAGAGGGGTTAAAAGTAGGAGAAGAAGTGATTATACTACCTAATGGCAATAGAACCACCGTTAAGGCAATAGAATTCAATCAAACAAAACTTAATGAAGCTCAAAATGGTGCATCTGTCATTTTGCACTTAAGTGATGACGTGGATATCTCAAGAGGAGATTGTATTGTTAGCGCTAACCATCCAGCTCAAATTGATCGTGTTTTTGAAGCCAATATATCTTGGTTTGAGAATAAGGCACTCGACATTAATCAGGTTTATTTATTGCAGACACATAGTAATATTACTAAAATTAAAATTCAGGAAATATTATATAAATATGATGTTCATACCCAAGAGCAATTATTAGGCGAACCTATTAATTTAAATGATATCGGTCGGGTTTCAATAAAGGCAGCTAATGACGTCGTATTTGATAAGCAACAAAATTTTCCTGAGAATTCAAGAGCAATTATCATAGATCCCAGAACTAATATCACGGTAGCTGCAGCTATAATTCAAGAAGCATAATATCCTGGACAAACCCCATGAAGGAGAGTCCAGTAATTTTCTATTTAACATAATATAAATTATAAGACAAATACAATAAACTTAAATTCTCCCGACTTCTTGATTTGTTTTTCGTAACGAAGTTCGTTGATCCAAAATAGTTTAATAACCTCATCCTGAGCTATAGCACCCTTGATGATCTTTGATTTCACAATACCCAGATCACTTTCTGCAGATCTTTCTGTGGCATTTTCATAATGCAATGTTTATTCCTTTGATATTTTGTTAAGTTTTCAGCTAAAAAAAACATCCACAACAATTTAAACATTACTTTAAATTATTGTGGATGTTTACCTTTTATTTTTTTGGTGCTAATCGCAGAGATTTTCCTTGAAATAGTCCAGTTTTTACTTTAAAGCATCGACGCCAGCCTGTGCCACAGCATGATCATCCTCTACAGTACTTCCACTAACACCTATTGCACCAATAATATTGTCGTTAGCGCCTTGCAGCGTAATCCCACCTGGAAATGTAATTAAACCTTGATTGGAATGTTCTATATTATATAAAGGTCCTCCTGGTTGCGATAGCTTACCTATCTCTCCAGTATTCATATTAAATAATCTTGCGGTACGAGCTTTCTTTTGTGCAATATCTATTGACCCCAGCCACGCATCGTCCATTTTATTAAATGCAACCAAATTACCGCCAACATCTACCACCGCTATATTCATCTTCGCATTTAACTTTTCCGCATGCGCTATGGCTGCATCTAAAACTTCACGTGCTTGTTTTAAACTAATATTTCCCATAATTGTATTGTTATATTTAAAGTATATTTAACAGACCGTTAACTAGAAAAATTGTTTTAATTTTTATAAAAAATGTCTAAAATAATTGAATTTTACTGTAAAAGGTTCCTTAAAAAGTTTCCTCTCAATAATTAAAAGTTATATTAAAAATTTTTTATAAAACTCTTTATTACAGTAGTTTATTCAACTAAACTATAGTAATTATATATATAATAAGTACTTACTCCTGAGAAATAATACGCAATCAAGATTGTTCTTCTGCGACAATAAAGCTTACTCTTACAGTTTGCACTTTATAAATATAAGTTCTTTAATAATAAATAGTTAAATATATTTATATTAAGAATTACTAATTGCTAGGATTAGATTGAAAGATTCTCTATTTCTATTCATACCTTCCTAAAACCTTAATAAATTAGTTGTAATTGTGTTCAGAAAAGTTGCTGATATACGATCAACTATCGCGGTTTTTAAACCTAGTATTGTTATCTTTATTTTAAAATAATTTCATTTGTAGTGGTAATTTACTTGAATACCACTCATGATATTAAAATCATAAATTTATTATAAAAATGCATTATTCACTAATGATCTCCACTGTCCTGCTCTCGTTAATCTTTTCCGTTAATTCTGTTATGGCTCAAACAAAAACGGAATTGGAAAAACAAATTTTCGATATAATCGCAAAGTATAATGCTACTGTTGGAGTGGCCATTCATAACACTGATTTCACGGATAGTCTAATTATTAATGGCCAAAAAAAGTATCCGTTACAAAGTGTATATAAAGTTCATCTAGGCATTGCGATATTAGATCAAGTAGATAAAGGTAAACTTAAACTAGATCAAGCCATAACCATTACTAAACAACAAGTTAACACGGATATATACAGCCCAATTAAGGATAAATATCCCAACGGAACAACGATGAACATGAGTGAGATTTTAAAGTATTCGATCGCTCAAAGTGATAATGTTGCCTGTGATGTATTATTTGAATTATTAGGTGGCCCTGACTTTGTTCAACAGTATTTTACCGCGCATGATTATCATGATCTTTCCATAAAATGGACTGAAGAAATTCAGCAACATAACTGGGATATTCAATTCGAAAATTGGACTACAGTATCTTCAGTCAATAAAATTTTATTTGATTTTTACCATAATGACAAAAAACTATTATCCGAAAAATCTAATCAGTTCCTATGGAATACGATGCGCGAAACTAAAACTGGTCAAAATCAGTTAAAAGCTAATTTACCGAAGGGGACTATTGTAGCTCATAAAACGGGCTCTTCTGGCTCACACAAGGAGACGGGAGAAATTGCAGCTATGAATGATGTAGGCGTCGTTTCTTTACCTGATGGAGAGGTATATTTTATCAGTGTATTTGTCACCCAGTCAAAGGAAGACGTGGCTACAAACGCTAAGATAATTGCTGACATTTCTAAAGTAACCTGGGACTACTTCATCCATAAAAAGAAGTAATGTTAACCATTGAGGTAATTCAGTATTAAATTATAAACTATTCTTTTTTAATAATAACAACATGAAAAACAATCCAAATCACCAATCCTTAACTTCGGAAGTTACAGAAAAAATAATTGAGACTTTACGGGTTCGATTTGAGAAAAACATGAATCGGCATCAAGATATAGCTTGGGACAAGATTCTAGTAAAGCTAGAACGCAATCCCCAAAAGCTTTGGTCACTAAATCAAATGGAAGAGACATTAGGCGAACCAGACGTGGTTGCATATGATAAAGAACATAACCTGTATGTATTTATGGATTGCTCTGTGGAAACCCCGAAAAACCGTAGAAGTCTGTGTTATGATGATGAAGCTCTAGAATCCAGAAAGGAACATAAACCAAAAGATAGTGCAGCGAACCTTGCATCTGTTATGGGAATTAAGTTACTCAGCGAAAGTGATTACTATTTTCTTCAAACGCTAGGTAAGTTTGATCTCAAAACTTCAAGTTGGCTTGAAACACCAGAGGAAATTCGTGAGAAAGGTGGAGCACTCTTTGGCGATAACCGCTTTGGTCGAGTTTTTACATACCATAACGGAGCAGAATCGTATTATGGCGTTAGAGGCTTTAGAGGGTTACTTAAAGTTTAATAAGGAGACCTTTGAACTGAATCAGTCCGCTTATTAAACTTTAAAAGCACTTAATTGATGAGTAACCTCAACAATACTACGAATTTAAGATTCCGTCTAATTGTTCAGATAATTTCTTGAGATGTGTTCGATCACCCTCACCGACCTCCAAGGTTAGATATTCACCTTTATAATTTATTTGTTTTATTGTTTTTATAACTTCAGGCCAGTTCACATCACCTTTGCTTAACTCAACGCCAAAAGCTTTCCCTAGTCCTTGTTCATTCATAATTTTCCTACTAAATTCTTTAACATGTAATTTAAAAACTCTAGTGTTAAGCGTTTCTAACCAATGTTCTGGCCAGCCATAGCGAAGAATATTTCCTAAATCAAAATACCAACCAATTAAAGGATGATCAATTTTATCTAGAAAATCTCGAGCTTCGATTGGGCTTAAAATAAAATTATTCCAAACATTTTCCAGACCGATTTTCACACCTGTTTTTTCAGCATGAGGAATTAGCTTTTTTATGGAATCCAACGCATTATTGTAGGCTGTTTCATAGGAAACTTTTTCATTCACCACCCCAGGAACAACTAGAACGGTATCCCCTCCTAGTTCTTTTGTTGCATGTAGGGATTTGATCACCGAGTCTATCGTAAATTGTCTAACAGAAGAATCAGGGTCTGACAAAGGTTTTGCCCAGTGATCCTTATTAACCGTGCTAGGAATTTCTATACCCGTTTTATCTCTTGCGTCAAGTAATTCCTTTATAGGGATTGCCGAGGGCGTATTGAATTCAATCCCATCAAAACCTAAATCTTTCACTAACTTAAATTTATCTAAAATTGATAAATCCTCTTTTATCATATAGTAACTTATCCCCTTCTTATATTTAGGATCATTATGATTTTGGAAAATATTCCCCGCAAAGGAAGGGGCAGCTAATGTTGAACCTGTTAAGATAGAAATTGATTTAATAAAGTCTTTTCTAAGCATACCTTTATAATTAATGTAGTTTTTTGATTGAACCAGGCTTAATTGGCACAATAAATTAGGTTGAAGTACTTAAAAGTCACGATTATAGTTACGTGTCTTTTCATTAATCAAGGATAGTTAATATTTTCTAAATTTCCTTCTTTTACAAGCAGTTTTTTGCGCTCCTCTCAAAAGTTATTCAAAATCATTATTATAGGCGAAAATCCCTGGAGTTCCCCCTGTATGAATAAAAAGTAGCGGCTCATTTTTAGGAAATTTTCCAATTTTAATATCATTTAAAAAGCCAGTAAATGCTTTTCCAGTATAAACAGGGTCTAATATAACACCCTCATTTTGAGCTAAAAGCTTAATAGTTTGCCATGTTTCTCTATTTGGAATTCCATAAGATTCGCCAACGTAATCATTGCTAAGATGATACTCGATATTGCTTAAAAATTGGCTAGCATCCAATAATTGAAGAATATTTTCTGCTATTTTAATAGTTTCTGAAAATAAAGGTTCACGTTCATTTTGGACATTATACGCTTGGATATTGACTTTCTTATTCAAAAATGCATATCCGGCGAGTAACCCTGCGTGGGTACCTCCAGAACCGCTTGCTAATGCAATATGCTTAAAATTAGTATTTAGATCTGCTGCTTGTTCTTCTATTTCAAATGCGCTTCTAGCATATCCTAATCCCCCTATCGTATTGGAACCTCCCACTGGAATGAAATATACTTTTTCACCTTTTGACTCATAATGGGTTATTAAATTATCGACGAAACCAGTCACATTGTCGATGATATCAATTTCGTGTATTTTGGCGTCAAGCAAATTATCTAATAAAATATTTCCATTTAGATGGTAGCTATCCGTACCCACTTGAACACTATTTTTCAATACGAGATCAACTTCCAATCCAAACATACGAGCTACAGTAGCAGTTAAACGGGCGTGATTTGACTGCCTGGCTCCTACGGTTATAATTCGATTTGCACCCATCGATAATGCCTGCCATAAAAGATATTCTAATTTTCGTAATTTATTTCCTCCCATCCCAAATTCGTTCAAATCATCACGTTTTATAAAAATTTCAGCATTAAATTTTTGGCTTATTTTTTTTAATGGCAATAATGGACTAACTGTTTGAATAAACTTAGTTCGTTCAATGTTTTCTCTTTCCAAACACGAATCGAAGTGTGCTACTTGTTTCATTGCATAAAAATATAAAAACTCATTTAGTAACTAAAATGTTAAAATATTGGCATTTTTAACATATATTCGGTAATATTGTGACTATACATATATATTATTATCAATAAATGTCCCTTAATTTTAAAAATTTCATCAAACAAGTTAATTCAAGTAGTCCAAATGAACCTGAATTTTTACAAGCGGTTTCTGAGGTCGTTGAAGATTTAATTCCATACATCAATGAGAACCGAAGTGATCTAATGGATTTAAAGGTTTTGGAAAGAATGGTTGAACCTGAAAGAGTTATTTCATTTCGCGTAGCGTGGCTAGATGATCAAAATCAAATTCAAATCAATCGCGGTTATCGCGTTCAAATGAATTCTGCAATTGGTCCTTATAAAGGTGGTTTAAGATTTGCACCAGACGTAAATTTAAGTATTCTAAAATTCCTGGCCTTTGAACAGGTTTTTAAAAATAGTTTGACTGGATTACCTATTGGTGGTGGAAAAGGTGGATCTAACTTTGATCCTAAAGGTAAATCAGATAGTGAGATTATGCGTTTCTGCCAAAGTTTTATGACTGAATTACATCGTCATATTGGATCTGAAACTGATGTACCTGCTGGAGACATAGGCGTAGGAGGACGAGAAATTGGATTTTTATTTGGCCAGTATAAGAGATTGCAAAATAATTTTTCAGGAGTATTAACGGGAAAAGGTACGCAATGGGGAGGATCATTCATAAGACCAGAAGCAACCGGATACGGTTTACTTTACTTTGTCCAATGTATTCTTGATTATAATAATGATAGCATAGAAGGAAAAACAGTCGCAATTTCAGGAGCTGGCAATGTTGCTTATTTCGCGGCTGAAAAAGCTATTCACCTGGGGGCAAAAGTAATTACACTTTCCAACAGTCAGGGAACAATTTATGATAAAGAAGGATTTACCTTAGAAAAACTTCAATATATTGGCACGTTAGGAAGAGAGTTATATAAATATGCTAAGAAACATTCTTCCGCGACTTATCATGCAAAAGAAAACCCGTGGCAATTTAAATGTGATATAGCGTTGCCATGTGCTACCCAAAATGAAATTGTGGAAGCTGACGCCAAGAGGTTAGTTAAAAATGGATGTACGATCGTCGCTGAAGGAGCAAATATGCCTTCCACTGCAGAGGCAATCAAAATATATCATCAATCAAAAGTTCATTTTGGTCCAGGGAAAGCCGCAAATGCTGGTGGGGTCGCGGTGTCAGGACTAGAAATGTCTCAAAATGCGATTGGTCAACAATGGTCACATGAGAAAGTAGACCATCGATTAAAAATCATTATGGAAAACATCCATAAAACATGCGTTCGTTTTGGTAAGGAACCGAATGGCTATGTAAATTATTTACGTGGCGCAAACATTGGCGGGTTTATTAAAGTAGCCGAGGCTATGAAAGCGCAAGGCGTCGTTTAATTTAGTAAAAATTTCTATTTTTGAAGTTCCAAGCAGATTGTTTGGAACTTTTATTTTTATCACTATGCGCGTATTAGCAGAACTACCACATCCGGATTGTAAAATAACTATTTTTGGAATGAATCAAAAATTCATTATAAAATTTGAACAAGGATCATTGGAGCAATCTTACAAAATTGCTGAAGCTGATGTTTTAAATGGTATAAATGGAATCTTTGAGCTCATCGATGAAGACTTCTTGAAAGAGGTAAATCTTTTATTCGCACAGATGAGGCAATCAATAATTAAAACCTACAATAAATATCAATAATTACTTTACCAAAACAGCATATACGACTGAATTAATGAATTTTATGTCAATATTTATCTATAAACCAAATAATATTTGGTAGATTTGTTGAGTTTAAGGGAGATTACAGAGGTATATATAAATAATTAATTTCAATAAATTACATAATCATCTGTAATTATGTAATTTATCATAAGCAACAAAATTTTATTTGGCAACTGAATGAGCGAGAATAAGCTCGTTTTATCGAATTTTAAAATTCAGCCCTCCCCCTTATCATTTTCATGATTACCATTCGGCTTAAGTAAATGCTGATCTATATTATAATATACTTTTCAAAATAGTCTCCATTGAAACGACGTCTTAACTTCGTGCTTCGAGTTATTTGATTGGCTTGGTCCCTACTAAAGAAAACGATCTTGATGGTAATTTCAATACCAAAAAATCCATTACATTTTTACTTAACAAAATATCGATGTTCTATGACTGTAGTTTCAGGCTGTTTACCTTCTAAAGCCTCTTTTACCGGACAATTACCGGTCACTCCTCTATAAATTAACATACCACCGAGACCAATACCACACATAGAAGTTAGAGGACTTCTCAACACATTTTTTAAACCCATGCCCAAAATAAAACCGCCTGAAATGACAGAAAGAATTCTTTCTGATTTACCAACGTTACCATTTTCACAATTTCCTTCTAATTGAGTTTTAAGCTTGTTATATGCGAAATTTAATAAACTATTCATATGTTGTTTTTTTTTGATTACCTAATGATATAACATTCGATTAAATAAAATGTTTACAACTTATCTTAAATATAGCACCAAAATATACTAACAATTAGTAAATTCACATAATTAGAAAAATCAATCTATGTTAGTAAAAAAATATTCCGGAGAATTAGTTCCATTTGATGAATCATCGCTACGCCATTCTTTATCGCGATCTGGCGCAACACAGGAGGAAGTAGATCACGCATATCTTACAATTCAAGAATCACTATATGATGGTATAACTACTAAAGAACTTTATCAGTTAGCATTTGATGCTTTAAAACGAAAGAAAAATTCTTATGCTGCTCGGTATAGTCTTAAAAAAGCGCTCATGGAATTAGGTCCTGAAGGTTTTTATTTTGAAGAATGGATTGCAAAACTATATCAAGAAGATGGATATAAAACAATTACAGGCCAGACCATCCAGGGACATGCTGTTACGCATGAAATTGATGTAATAGCTGCAAAAGGCAATGAAATGATTGCAATTGAATGTAAGTTCAGAAATAACCCTGAGGAAAAGATATCTGTCACGACCCCTATGTATTTTAAATCCAGAAAAGAAGATATATGGGAATTAAGTTATCCTTTTTTTAATGAAAACAGAAAATTCACTGACGGTCTATTAATTACCAACGCATACCTGACAAAGGATTCCATTGCATTTGGGAACTTTTATAAATTGAATCTTTTATCTTGGGACTATCCGGAAGGAAACAGTATAAAAAACAAAGTAGATAATAATGGTGAGTATCCTATTACCTGCTTAACAACTTTAACACCACAGGATAAAGCTATGCTGCTAAAAAATCAATGTATCCTCGTTAAAGATATCATAAAGGATCTAGGATTTTTAGAAAAAATAGAAATACCTAAAAGCAAGCAAAAGGAAATTTTGGATGAAGCAAATGAACTAATTAACAGCCCATTAAATAAATAGACGTACTATTATCAAGATTAATACGCTTTTTAAATGTTGTCAGCAGGAAAATATACGCGACCATATTTTGTAAGTTCCTTTAAAGTAACAGGATGTTCAAAAATCCCATATACGGCAGATCCTGAACCGCTCATTGAGGCATAAATAGCACCTTTTTCATAGAGCTTAGTTTTGATATCTCCTATTTGCGGATATTTATCAAAAAGTGGGATCTCAAAATTATTATTTATTATATATTTCCATTCTTGAACAGGTAATTGAATAGCGTCTTGCAGATTGACTTCTGGTTCTAATGGAACTACATTTTCATACGCTTGTTTAGTTGAAATATGTACATCTGGTTTAATTACAACTATTTGATAGTTACTTAAATCAAGGGATACAGCACTTAAATTAGTACCTATACCCTGCCCATACATAGCTTTATTCTCAATAAAAAACGGACAATCTGCTCCAAGCATTGCAGCATAACTTTTTAGCTTGTCGGTAGTTATCCCTAAGCTAAAATATTCATTTAGTAAAAGCAATGTGGTGCTGGCGTCTGAAGATCCGCCCCCTAAACCCGCGCCGATTGGAATATTTTTTAAAAGATGAATTTGTACTGGTTCTAATTTAAATTCTTTGGCAAGTAAATGATAAGCTTTTAAACATAAATTATCCTCATCTGGATTTAAGTTAGAATTCCATACTTTAAGTTCTAATTTTTCAGATGAAACAACCTCCACAGCATCATACAACTTAACAGGATAAAACACAGTTTCCAGTTCATGATATCCATCACTTCTTCTTTGTGTTATGTGAAGTCCAATGTTAATCTTGGCATTTGCGAATTTTAGCATAGTGCAAAATAAGTGTTTTTCTTATCAATTTACAGATAAAATTATATCCGTTATTTTCCCCAATTATCCTCAAAGTACTTTATATAGCCAAAAAAATCACTATTTGGTTCAGCATAAGACAATACAATTTGTTTCCATTCATCAAATTTTATTCTATTCTGAATGTGAAAATAACTTTGCACCATATTAATAGCCATTTCTGCCTTTTGAAAATTATCATTTGCCAATTCAATACCTTTTAAATATGTCTTTTCCGCTTCAGGAAGATTATCCAAATGTTTAAAAGCAAAACCTAATTCCCGATAATACCAAAAGTTGCTGGGATCATTTTCAATAGCAGTATTTAAAATGATGACTGCTTTATAATGACTGCCAGTGGCGTTATAAGCATATGCCAGTTCAAATTCTAGTCCGGGATAATGCATATCTTCTTTATACGCCTGCTGTAAAATGGGCAGAGCCTTATGACTTGCGCCAATAGCGTTCAGCGCACTGCCTATGCCTAATTTATAAGAGGTAAAATCTTCATTTAACTTATAATCTGCTAACCAGCTCGGCTTAATCGGTAAGTTCAGCTGATTAATATGTTTATCACTTAGAAGCGCTAAATCTGCTGTCTGTCGATCCAAACTCATTTTCCGATCAACACTATCTAAACTGGGCAATAATTTGATTTCATTATTGAGCAGTTCAATTTGTCCATGATAATTTAGCTTAAACCCAACCTGAGGATCTATATAGACAAAACCTAGTGTATAATTCGGATTTGATTCCGTTTTATTCAGAACAACCCATCGATCGATTGCATCATAGGGTCTGGTATTAAAATCCAAATTGGAATTCTGACCATAACATACTTGGACAAATAGAAAAAACAGCAGTATAACTCTCATATTTATTATTTCTCAAAAATCGTTAAATTTTAAGAAAATAAATAATTTATCAGCCTTATTAACATTTGCTTTAAATGCGTATGCATAGATGACAGCTCCTCTTCACCGATCAATAGTATAGTTTTTTTTAAGCTAATCGACATTTTTTAAATAAAAAGTCTCACTAAAAAATTAATTGCACTCATTTTCAATCGTATAATATTTTTGTTTTGGAGAGCAGTCAAAATTTCCTACTTTTGTCGCGGAGAGTTGGCAGAGTGGTCGAATGCGGCAGTCTTGAAAACTGTTGACTGTCACAGGTCCGGGGGTTCGAATCCCTCACTCTCCGCGGATATGGTATCAAAACCAAGAGAAAGCCTGCAAATCGTAAGATTGTAGGCTTTCTCATTTTTATCAAGTATCAAAATTCTCATTAAATCCCGTGAGCGGATCAAGCAATATAACTACCATTGCTAACGCAAAATCTTGGATTAACAAAAATGAATTGGAACTCTTTTGATTTATACAGCCAGCTCCCGGCAACAGTAAACTCATCGAATGAAATAGCAAGAATTGGAAAACTATTATCAAAAAAAAGAAGATGCGACTGGTGAATACAGGTATTTCAGTTAATTTTATCTCGAATATAACAATTCTATTTCTGAATTGTTATAGGTCATAAAAACATAGGAATTATGGCGAATAAACAAATAGGGATATTTATCGGTAGTTTAAGAAAGGAATCATACAATAGAAAAATTGCGAATTATTTGATTTCCATTACACCAGATAACTATAGCTTTTCAATAATAGAAATAGGCGATTTACCTTTGTATAATGAAGATTATGATCAAGGTAATCCTCCCTCAAGTTACACTAAAATTAGAGAAGAGGTTGGCCAGCTAGATGCTGTACTGTTCATTACACCGGAGTACAACAGATCTGTACCCGCTGTTTTAAAAAATGCTATTGACGTAGTTTCAAGGCCATACGGTAAAAATTATTGGAACGGAAAACCAGGCGGGATAATTAGTTCTTCCATCGGCGCAATTAGTGGATTTGGCGCTAATCATCATTTAAGACAATCCCTTGTTTTCGTTAACGTGCCGGCGATGCCTCAAATAGAAGCTTATCTTGGAAATGTAGCCAGTAAATTCGACGATCAAGGTGAATTAACAGATAAGGATACGCAAGAATTCCTAAAGGAGTATTTAAAAGCTTATACTGAATGGATTGAAAGGTTCATTTAAAGGTAATGTTAATTTATCCTTAAATAAATTGCACTTCACCAAAAAATTCAGGTAAGTGAAAATTTGGGGTTGGATGAATAATTTTATTCCATGAAATAAAATGAGGATTTGGTAAACCATCCCCACATTTATAAAAATTTGCATGTGCAATTTTACTTTTTAATGAGTCTTTTTTTAGATTAAAGAGCGAAATCGGAATAATTAAAATCTCTTGCCACCGTTTTTCTCCTTTTGTTGTATGAATACTGGTTAAGGTTTCCACCTGTAGAATTTCAGAAGCTGATAATCTATTACGATCCTTCTTTACCGCTGATCCGTAGCCGATTAAGCCTGTTCCCAAGATATTAAACTCTAAATTATAATAGGTTTTTTTATTATCAAATGAAATAAAGAATTCCACACAGCTATCCTCCCATACATTTTCATTTGGTTTGATATACTGTGCTTTTAAAAACTCTTCTTGAACTTGAAAATGCAAATAAATATGAGTGGCATTATATCCAATTTGAAATTTAACTTTCGGTGCGTATGGATATTTTTCCTGCCAATTTGATTCTTGAATAGTATTCCAATTGAGATCAATCATTTTAGTTGCTAAGCTATAATAATCCATTTCATCATGGATTATATCTAGCTCATTAATTTTCAAATTCTTCATGCTATTTTGATGTTAAATTTTCTTCCAAAATTGCCTCTAATTTATCGTGGTTGATTTCAAGTTCATGGACCAATTTTAATTGTGCTTTCGTTCTTACCAAATTGTGCTCGGGATAAGCAACCTTATAATATGTATCACCTGCCAAATAATCTGTAAGAAATCTAACGGCCTGCATATAGGGTAATAAATGAACAGCATAAATCAGGGAAGCAATCTCTGATGTTGTTAAGAATTCTCTTGCTTGAGATAAATACCCCGCTGTAAACGACTGAAAAAGAGGAATATTAAGCACAATCTTTGCTAAATCTTCTTCATCCTCAGCAGCTGAATTAATAATAGTACGGATAGCATCCCCAAAATCGTAGGCTACATAACCAGGCATCACAGTATCCAAATCAATTACACATTGTACATTGTCATCCTTATCCAATAACACATTATTGAATTTCGTATCATTATGAGTAATCCGTAAAGGGAGCGTACCAGAACGTCCCAATTCTAAAATTGTTCTCATTTTTTCTTCCCTTTGAAAGATATACGCAAGCAAATCCTCCACTTTCGATACACGAGCGGCAACATCCTTTGTAATGGCTTCCTTTAAATTATTGAGTCTAAATTCAATATTATGAAAATTAGGTAATATTTCAATAATTTGATTGGGATCTAAATCACTTAATTGCTTTTGAAATTCCCCAAATGCCATTCCTCCAGAAAACGCTTGCTCTGTTGTTTCAAGAATATCATAGCTGGTGGTATTAGGGATTAAATGAAATATGCGCCAATACTCATCATCATTGTCTTTATAGTAGTTGTCTCCATCTTGGGTTTTTACAATAGTCATGGTTCTTTTTTCCACTTCTACTTCGCCCAGATGAGCCAATTTCTGTTTTAAATGGTTACAAACAATTTCTATATTATTCATCAGACCATTAACATCCTGAAAGATATTATGGTTAATCCTTTGCAATAAATATAAATTATTATCTAATGAATCCGTTGTTATTTTATAAGTATCGTTAATGTGACCCGATCCAAATGGTGATGAGCTGACAACGTTTCCTTCTAATTTGAACTTTTTTGCCGATTCTAGGCTCTTTTGATTTTTTTTGGTTGACATTACTTCATTTTTCATTCCTAAACTAATGTATGCAAATGCAATATCTATATATCTAACCAATAAATAAAATATTTTTTTCAATCAATCGGTTGCACTAAATTCAAGATTAAAATACGATATAAATCAAGCTTTTCTTTAGAAAATTTTGTAATTTGGAAGCACTTATAGCGAATAGCCTCAAATATGGTCACGGAAATTTTAATTATCCTTATATTAATAGTTTTTAACGGAATACTTTCTGCCTCTGAAATAGCAATAGTTTCTAGTCGTAAGGCACGCCTTCAGTCTGCAAGTCTTAAAAATAAAGGAGCAAAAGCAGCATTAGAATTAAAGGAGAACCCTAATAATTTTCTATCAACAGTACAAATTGGAATAACATTAATTGGCATCTTGACAGGTTTTTTCTCTGGGGGAACTATTTCCTTATTTATTGCTGAGCAACTTAATAAAATTAACTTTCTTGTACCCTACTCTTCTCAGATATCTGTGGTCCTTGTCGTACTTATTATAACCTATCTTTCATTAGTAATCGGTGAACTTGTGCCAAAAAGAATTGGCATGGCTATACCTGAGAAGTACGCCGCAATTATTTCAGTTCCAATGTCTGTTCTAAGTGTTATTGTTAAGCCTTTTGTATACTTATTAAGTATTTCTACTGATTTTATTGTAAAATTATTTAATATTAAGGTAAATCAGAATGCAGTTACTGAAGAGGAAATTAAAGCCTTAGTAGATGAAGGTGTAGATAGTGGCGCAATTGAAGGATTCGAACATGATATGGTGGACAGGGTGCTAAGTTTAGGTGATAAAAAGGCAATCAATTTAATGGTTCATCGAAGTAAAATTATTTACCTCGATATTCAAAGAACTTTTGAAGAAAATAAGGAGTTTATCCTCGCTGATGAACATACAGAATATCCTGTATGTAATGGCAATTTTGATCACGTTATTGGATTAGTTCACGTAAAATCTTTATTTAAAGAATATTTAAACGGAAATGGAAAAGATTTAAAACATTTAGTACAACCCGTTCCGTTTGTCAATGAGAATACGAATGCCTATAATGTACTTCAAACCTTAAAGACATCCAAAGTATTGCAAGCGGTTGTCGTAGATGAATATGGTAGCCCCCAAGGCATTATTACGATGACTGATATTGTAGCCTCGCTTGTTGGAGGATTTGATTCCCCCGAGAATACAGAAAAAAAGACGATTAGAAGACGGGAAGATGGATCATATGTCATTGATGGAAGTTATCAATTAGATGACTTTATGGACTTCTTCAAAATAGACCTTTCAGAAGATGATGAAGATGAAATTGGAAATCTAACGACCGTTGCGGGACTAGTTTTTTTACTGTTAGATCATATTCCAAAGGAAGGTGATCAAGTCGTTTACAAAAACATGAAATTTGAAGTCCTGGATATGGATGGACATCGCATAGATAAACTAATTTTAACAATATTTAATCCAATGGTCCACGAGACAGCTAATATTGATTAATCCTCATCCAATCGACATCCACTCCTCTTTCGTTAAAATATAGCAGTGCATAACGATTACTTTAATATCACATGCAATCAGTAATTATTACTGATTGCATGTCGTCATGCAACTTGCTAATTAATGAGATTAAAACATCCCTCAACAGAAATCACTTAAATAAGATGTAAATTATTCCCCCCCTTGTCAAGCACCATTTGAATGTTGATCGATAATCTTGATTAATTCACTTTTTGGTTGCAAACCACTTTGTCTCCACACCTGATTGCCATTTTTGTATAAAATCAAAGTTGGAACACCCTGTACCTGAAACTTTGCTGCAACAGCTTGATTTTTATCAACATCTATTTTTAAAATACTCAGGCGTTCACCTAACTCATCTTTTATTTCTTTAAGGATGGGTGCCAAGGTTTGACACGGTCCACACCATGTTGCTGAAAAATCCACTAAAACTAAAGTGTTTTTATTTATTATATCATTGAATGATGCCATCGTTTATATTAATTATATGGGATACTTAATAATTCTAAATCTTCTATTTTACCATTGAATAAATTGAGGTCCACAGCTCCTTTTATACCCTCAACAGACCCCTTTTCTGAAAACTGCCAAAAATTCCAATGCTTCTTTGGTTTTTCTACCCAAAAATTATAGTTGGCAATCCAAAGTGTATAGCCATCGAACTCCCGTTCAAGAAAATCCGCAAAATATTTATCGCCTGAATATAAAACAGGTCGAACTTTAAAATGTTTTTCGACGTGATAGAGCCAACGCTTTAATCCCGCTTTTAAACTATCCATTGATTGATTTTTCGGCATTTCTTCAATATCTAAAACTGGCGGAAAGTCTCCAGGTTCTAGGTCAACTACTTTAATGAAATTTTTAGCTTGTTTAATGGAATTTTCATTGGGTCTAAAATAGTGATAAGCACCTCGCAGTTTATTCTTTTCTTTAACCTTTTTCCAATTATACGCGAATTTTTTATCCTTTCCATTTTCTCCCATGCTCGCTCGAATAAAAATAAAATCTATGGGAAATTCATCATTAATCGTAAAGACCTCGTCCCAGGAAATTTCGCCCTGATACTGAGAAATATCAATACCGAAAACTTTGTCTTGGTGCCTATGCATTAACTCAATATTTCGAATATCATATTTCGTTTCACTATCATTTCCTAAGTTTTCAGTCTGGTTCCATTTCTTTAACAAATAGACTAATCCCACACGGTGTTGCCACATAAACACAGTCATGACTATTAATAAAGGGACAGATATACTCCAAAATAATAAGGTATTCTTTAATTTCTTTTCTGAAACCCCAGTAGTTAAGGAGCTTTTATTTCTCTTTCCCATTATGGCGAAAAATACCGCTTTTCTTGATCACCTCAAATAAAAAAATGAAATTTTTACCGTATCGATACTTACCTACGATATTACAACTTTTAAACGGTAAAAAGCTCTGCATTTAAAATGCTTTATCACGTAATTCATAGTAAGAACTCTCTCCATGTAATAGGCGTGCTGGTATGCCGCACAATAACTCCAAACGCATGAATTTTTGACAGTGTTTCTCGGAAATAAATGACACAATTTCAGCTTTTTAGGTAAAAAACATACAGGCATTTATTTTGTTTATAAGTATGTGTAATAAAATAGGAAGTATGAATTTTAACAATTATACGATTAAAGCCCAAGAGGCAATCAATAAAGCCTCTGAAATTGTTGCCGGAAATCAACAACAAGCCATTGAGCCAGCTCACATCCTTAAAGCATTATTAAGTATAGATGAAAATATCATTGCTCATTTACTTAAAAAAGTAAATGCTAATATTAATTACATCATTAGCGAAACTGAGAAACATATTGAAGGATATCCAAAAGTTAGCGGAAGCAATCCATATTTAAGTAATAACTCAATCCAAGTTTTGCAGAAAGCTCAGAGCTACTTAAAGGCTTTTAAGGACGAATTTGTCTCTATTGATCATCTGCTTTTAGGATTATTAGCATCAAATGATAAAACATCAAATCTCTTAAAAGATCAAGGCGTAAATGAAAAAGATCTTACCAAAGCAATTAAGGAATTACGTGGTAATACTACGGTAACTGATCAAAATGCAGAGGCGACCTATAATGCATTAAATAAATATGCTAGAAATCTTAACGACTATGCAGAGTCCGGCAAATTGGACCCGGTAATTGGGAGAGATGAAGAGATAAGACGTGTTATGCAGATTCTCTCACGCAGGACTAAAAACAACCCAATCTTAGTGGGTGAACCTGGGGTTGGTAAAACAGCCATTGCTGAAGGAATCGCCTACCGAATTATTAAGGGTGATGCACCTGAAAATTTAAAAACGAAAACAGTTTTTTCCCTAGATATGGGATCTCTTGTTGCTGGGGCTAAATATAAAGGAGAGTTTGAAGAAAGACTAAAAGCCGTCGTGAAAGAAGTAACCGATAGCGACGGAGAGATTATTTTATTCATTGATGAAATTCATACATTAGTGGGCGCTGGTGGTGGCGAGGGTGCTATGGACGCAGCTAATATCTTAAAACCTGCTTTAGCTCGTGGCGAGCTGAGAGCAATTGGTGCCACCACCTTAAATGAATATCAAAAGTACTTTGAAAAAGATAAAGCGCTAGAAAGAAGATTTCAAAAAGTGATGGTTGAGGAACCTGACACACAAGATGCAATTTCTATTCTTCGTGGATTAAAAGAGCGCTATGAAACCCATCATAAAGTAAGAATATTAGATGAATCTATCATAGCGGCAGTAGAATTATCGCAACGATACATTACTGATCGATTCTTACCTGATAAAGCCATTGACCTTATTGATGAAGCCGCATCGAAATTGCGCTTAGAAATGGATTCAGTTCCCCAAGTTGTGGATGAATTGGATCGAAAAATCATGCAATTGGAAATTGAAAGAGAGGCTATTAAACGAGAAGGTGATCAAAAGAAAATAGAAGAGCTTTCTGAAAACATTGCCAATATGGCTAATGAACGTGATTCTTTAAAGGCCGCCTGGCAAGATGAAAAATCGTTAGTTGACCAGGTTAATACGGAGATTCAAAATATTGAAAATTTCAAACTCGAAGCGGATCAAGCTGAACGAGCGGGCGATTACGGTAAAGTTGCCGAATTAAGATATGGCAGGATAAAAGATGCACAAAACATAGTTGATCAGCTCAAGAAAGAACTTATTGAAAAACAAAAAAATGACAGGATGTTAAAAGAAGAAGTTACTTCTGAGGACATCGCGGATGTGGTTTCCCGCTGGACTGGAATTCCTGTTAATAAAATGATACAATCAGAAATTGAAAAATTATTAAATTTAGAAGATGAGTTACATAAACGCATTGCAGGTCAAGAGGAAGCAATTGAAGCGATATCCGATGCGATACGACGGTCAAGAGCGGGACTTAGCGATGCCAAACGACCAATTGGTTCATTTATATTTTTAGGAACTACTGGGGTTGGGAAAACTGAGTTAGCAAAAGCTTTGGCTGAGTTTTTATTTGATGATGAGCAAGCGCTGTTACGAATAGACATGTCTGAATATCAAGAAAGACATGCCGTTTCGAGGCTGATAGGTGCGCCTCCAGGATATATTGGCTACGAAGAAGGTGGCCAGTTAACAGAGGCGGTACGACGCCGTCCTTATTCTGTTGTTTTATTAGACGAAATTGAAAAAGCACATCCTGATGTATTTAACATCCTTTTACAAGTATTAGATGACGGTCATTTAACCGACAATAAGGGCCGTGTTGTGAATTTTAAAAATACCATCATAATCATGACCTCAAATACAGGTTCACATATAATTCAAGACAACTTCGCTAAATTAAATGATGATAACAGGGAGGAAGTAATTGCGAAAACAAAGGATGAGGTTTTCGAACTCTTACAAAAATCAATCCGCCCCGAGTTTTTAAATCGGATAGATGAAATTATTATGTTTACGCCACTCAGTAGAGAAGAAATTGCAACTATTGTGGAGATGCAGTTCAATGCTGTGGTCAAACAATTAGCAGAACAAAACATTATACTTTCTGCTTCCGAGGAGGCGTTGGATTGGTTATCACAACTGGGTTTTGATCCAACATATGGTGCCCGACCATTAAAACGTGTGATTCAAAAGCGAATTTTGAATGAATTATCAAAGGAGATTCTTTCGGGAAAAATAACGAAAGACTCTACGATCAAATTAGATGTATTTGATGGTAAGTTTGTATTCTTAAATCAAGATCATTAGATCACTGTTAAACTCAAAATGCAAATATAAAATTTGCATTTTGAGTTTATTATGAAAAGATAATCGAGCGTGACTAGCTTGTTAGTTCATCAGAATAAACATACCTAATTTCCTCTCTTAAATTATACTTCGAGGCCATTACTTCGCCATACGCGCCAGCAGTTCGAATAGCGATTAGATCACCGCGATTAGCTTCTGGCAAGGGCACCTCTTTACCAAAACAATCAGAACTTTCGCAGATTGGACCAACCACATCATAATTAAGATGCTGTGCGGCCTTAGTTTTACCTAATTTTTCAATTTTATGGTAGGCTTGATAAAGCGAAGGTCGCATCAATTCGGTCATTCCAGCATCAAGAATCACAAAGTTCTTTTTAATACCACTTTTTGTATAAAGAACTTTACTGACTAATGAACCGCATTGCGCCACTAATGCTCTTCCTAATTCAAAATGCACTTCTTGTTGAGCACTTCGTTCCAAAAATTTATCGAATATCTCAAAGTATGCCTCAAAGTCTGGATACGGATTGGTGTCTGGTTCATAATAATCGACCCCTAATCCTCCTCCAACATTGATAACTTTAATAACCGTACCTCTTTCTTCAAACCAATTTTTCCATTCATTCACTTTTATACAAAGTGATTTAAAAACATTCATATCCGTAATTTGCGAACCAATATGGAAATGCAAACCAAGTAATTCAATATGTTCGCACTCCCGAAGAACTGCTGCAGCTTTTTCAAGTTCAGAATTAGGTACACCAAATTTGTTCTCATCTAAACCTGTGGTGATGTAATGATGTGTGTGGGCATCAACATTCGGGTTAATGCGTAAGGAAACCTGTGCCTTCGCTCCCATTTCTGATGCAATTTCATTAATTACAATTAATTCTTGAATTGATTCTACATTAAAAGCAAATATTTGATGCTTTAATGCCAAAGTAATTTCTTTATCAGATTTGCCTACACCTGCAAAGGTAATTTGAGACGGTTTAAATCCTTTATCAATTGATTTCTGCACTTCATTTCCACTCACACAATCTGCACCAAAACCTTTCGATTGAATTACATCTAAAATACGGTCATTAAAATTAGCTTTCAATGCATAATGAATATGAAAGCCTCTTTTGTCGGCTGCTTCTTTAGCTTTCTCCAATGTAATGTTTAATAACTCCATGTCATAATAATAGAATGGCGTTTCAAATTCACGGAGATTTTTTAAATTAATTTGATTAATATTCATCAGGGTTAAAATAATCTATTGTGCAAGGACCTTAATGCTTCTGTTTTATAATCTGAATCCAATAATATGGAAACATTGAAATCAGAACCACCATACGAAATCATACGTATTGGAAGATGTTTTACAGAATCTAATACACGGGAAACATAGCCATTGTTTTTTGCACCAAAATCACCTACTATACAAATAATGGTTTGATTTCTATCGACACTTACTGTCCCAAAATCTTGTACCTCCCGAATTATATCCGTTAAATTCTTCGTATCATCTATGCTTAAAGAAACGGCAACTTCGGAGGTGGTGATCATATCGATCGGTGTTTTATACCGTTCAAAAATTTCAAATACTTTACGTAAGAACCCATAGGCTAAAAGCATGCGAGAGGAATGAATATGAATGGCGGTTATATCATCTTTTGCAGCCACCGCACGTATTGTTCCTTTCGGGCCTCCTTTAGCTGAGATCAAAGTGCCATTTGCTTCCGGATCCAAGGTATTGAGTAGTCTTACTGGCACGTTATATCGTTGCGCGGGGAATACACTTTGAGGATGCAGTATTTTTGCACCAAAATAAGCCAGTTCTGCAGCTTCGTCAAAGCTTAGATTATCAATCGGAGTTGTGTTTTTAACAATCCTAGGATCATTATTGTGCATTCCATTAATATCAGTCCAAATTTGTACTTCCTGAGCTTGAATAGCCGCTCCAATTAATGAGGCAGTATAATCAGATCCCCCCCTTCTTAAATTATCAATTTCACCAAAAGAATTTCTGCAAATAAAACCCTGAGTAATAAATAAAGTATTGTCAGGATAAGCTAACAATAAGGCTTCTAATTTTTCTTTAATTACCGGAATAAGGGGTTCATTATCTTCGTCAATTTTCATGAAGTCTAGCGCATGTAGTAACACGGAAGGGATACCTTTTTCAGTGAGGTAAATATGCCAAAGAGTAGTCGATAACAATTCTCCTTGTGCCAGTATGATTTTATCTTCTGTTGCGGTAAATAAATCGTTAGAAAAAGAGGCAATTAAGTTAAAGTGATAATCTATTAATTCGCTTGCTTTTTTTACACCGGATTCTGTATCGAAGAGCTCACTGATTAGCTTTTCGTATTTTTCCTTATGCTGAATGATTAAATTTTTGGCTTCATCTTTTTTTCCATTAAGGAAGGCTTTACCAATTTCTACTAATGCATTTGTAGTTCCAGCTACGGCTGAAAGAACTACAATTTGACGCGCCGAAGGGTCCACTATATCTAACAAACCTCTGATACGTTCAGCGCTACCAACAGATGTTCCTCCGAACTTAAGAATTTTCATAAAAAACTAACTATTTTATTTTGCGGGTGAATATATGAATATTAATAAAAAATGCGGCACAAATGCTAATAAAAGCTCTTGTGCCGCATATATTTTTATGCGGAAGAATTACTTCTTCAGGTTCTCAATCAACAAATTAGCAAGTTCTTCACCAATTCTTTCCTGTGCTTCATTTGTGGCTGCCCCTATATGAGGAGTCAATGATATTTTAGGATGGGTTAAGATTTCTGCTCGTGGAGTTGGTTCATTATCGAAAACATCAATACCTGCAAATGAAACTTTACCAGAATTTAAAGCATCAACCAAGGCTAGTTCATCTATGACACCACCACGTGAGGCATTGACCAAACCTACCCCATCTTTTAATAAATCAAATTCAGCGGCTCCAATAACGGGTTTATCAGTAAATGGAACATGCAGAGATATAAAATCAGCGCTGCTAAAAATAGTTGCTAATTCCACTTGCTGAACAGGGATATCTACTTGAACATCTCCAGAGAAATTCAAGGTTAATGCTTTCGGTCCATCAAAAAGATCCGTATACAAAACATGCATCCCCATGCCTAAGGCAACCTTTGCAGTTTCACGGCCAATTCGTCCAAATCCTACTATACCTAAAGTTTTTCCCTGTAATTCAGTACCTGCTGCATAAGCTTTTTTTAATGCGGCAAATCTACTATTACCCTCTACAGGCATTTTCCGATTAGCATCCTGTAAAAAGCGTACACCGTTTAATAAGTGTGCAAAAACAAGTTCCGCCACGGAATGTGAAGATGCGGCAGGCGTATTAACTACCGCAATTCCTTTTGATCTAGCATAATCCACATCAATATTATCCATACCAACGCCACCTCTCCCAATTACTTTAATATTAGGACAAGCATCAATTAGTTCTTTTCTAAGTTTGGTCGCACTACGCACTGTAACTGCATCGTAATCGTTTAATTTGCTGACCAAATCTTCTTGAAGGATATGCTCGGTATCTACAACGAAACCAGCCTTTTCCAATATTTGTTTTCCGATGGGATCTATCCCGTCGTTTGCTAAAATTTTCATGTTATATTATTTATTCTTTTCTTCGAATTCCCTCATTGTATCAACCAATGCATTGATCGAAGAAATAGTTAAAGCATTATAAATAGAAGCGCGGAAACCACCTACTGAGCGATGCCCTTTGATTCCAATTAAATTACGTTCTTTAGCTAGGGTTAAAAAGGAAGCCTCTTGTTCAGAAGAATTCATAACAAAGGTTACATTCATGCGAGAACGATCTGCCGTTTCAGCCGTGGCTTTGAAAAATGGATTACGCTCAATTTCATCATAAAGTGTTCTGGCTTTGATTATATTCTCTTTCTCAATCACCTCTATGCCACCTTTAGCTTTTAACCAACGTAAATTAAGCATAGATACATATATAGAAAATACAGGAGGTGTATTTAACATGGATTGCGCCTTAGCATGTGCCTGATAATCAAAAATGGAAGGTAATTCCCGCCCGCTATGACCTAGTAGGTCATCCTTAACGATGACAAGCGTAACTCCAGCTGGCCCCATATTTTTCTGCGCTCCAGCGTAAATCAAACCGTAGTCCGAAACATTAATTTTTCTACTTAAAATATCAGAAGACATATCCACCACTAACGGAATTGAAGTTTCTGGCTTATTGAATACTTCTGTACCAAATATGGTATTATTAGAAGTATAGTGAAGATAAGTAGCGTCGCTAGGAACGACAAAATCTTTCGGGATATAATTGTAATTTCTATCATTTGAAGAAGCGATAACCTCCACATTCCCAACTTTTTTTGCTTCTTTAAATGCCTTAGTAGACCATACCCCAGTATCTAAATATGCTCCTTTTCCATCGGCAGGTAAAATATTCATTGGTACCATAGCAAATTGCTGAGTTGCTCCACCTTGAAGGAAAAGAATTGAATAACCATGTGGTACATCCAGTAATTCACGAACAAGACGCTCAGTCTCAACCATAACTTCCTCAAATTCTTTCGAACGGTGCGAAATTTCTAAGATAGATAAACCAGTACCATTAAAGTCTAAGACTGCTCTTGAGGCTTCTTCGAAAACCTCCTTTGGCAAAATACAAGGGCCTGCACCGAAATTATGTTTCATTATAATTATATAAATCGTTAAAAATAAAGTGGTTAAATCTTAAACAACCGTTTGAGCTCACTTTTGAATGCCCAAAGGTAAAATATTTTTAAAAAATTCTAAAATAAAATCCTAATTTGTTTAAAATATCTTAAAATTGACTAGTATTTGATGTGATTTTGACATCCCGATGGTAATTTCTCTCCTTTTCACTTAAATAAAAAATGAATGCTCAATTTTTAGCTTCGTGGATATTTTTAAAGACTCATTTAGTACGATTTGAGCAAAAAAATATGTATCTTCGCCTGCTAGGTACCTTTATTGCATAGGTGCTTTTTTAGTTTGATCGAAACCAAAAAATAATGGCTGAAGAAACAGAAAACGAAAACAATTTAGTTCCTGCTGAAAACAGGATTATTCCCATTAATATTGAAGACCAAATGAAATCTGCCTACATCGATTATTCGATGTCGGTAATCGTTTCTCGTGCATTACCAGATGCTCGTGATGGTCTTAAACCTGTACATCGCCGCGTCTTGTTCGGCATGTTGGATTTAGGGGTAACAAGTGGAAAAGCTTATAAAAAATCCGCTCGTATTGTTGGAGATGTATTAGGTAAGTACCACCCACATGGGGATACCTCCGTTTATGATACCATGGTTCGAATGGCACAAGACTGGTCCATGCGATACCCTATGGTAGACGGACAAGGTAATTATGGTTCAATTGATGGAGACCCTCCAGCAGCCATGCGTTATACGGAAGCCCGTTTACGTAAAATCGCCGAGGACATGTTGATAGATATCAATAAGGATACGGTTGATTTTAAATTGAACTTTGATGATTCCCTGCAAGAACCAACTGTTTTACCGACACGTATTCCAAATTTATTAGTCAATGGCGCCTCGGGTATTGCCGTCGGTATGGCAACCAACATGGCTCCTCATAATTTAACTGAGGTTATTAATGGTACAATCGCTTATATCGGTAATAGAGATATTGAAATTAGCGAATTAATGACGCATGTTAAAGGTCCAGATTTCCCAACAGCGGGCTTTATTTATGGCTTCAATGGAGTGAAGGATGCGTTTGAAACTGGTCGCGGAAGAATTGTGATGCGAGCAAGAGCGGAAATCGAAACAACCAAAAATGGTCGCGAAATAATTGTTGTAACGGAAATTCCTTACCAAGTGAATAAGGCAGATATGATCAAACGTACTGCGGATCTTGTTCAGGAGAAAAAAATTGAAGGTATTTCTGAAATAAGGGATGAATCCACAAAAGATATTCGGATTATCTATGAGATTAAACGTGATGCCAATGCGAACGTTGTACTAAACAACTTATATAAACACACCGCTTTACAAACCTCTTTCTCTGTCAATAATATCGCATTAGTTAAGGGAAGACCAATGTTAATGAACTTAAAGGATATGATCCATGAGTTTGTTGAACATAGGCATGAAGTGGTTGTTAGAAGAACGAAATACGAATTATCTGAAGCTGAAAAAAGAGCACATATTCTAGAAGGATATTTAATTGCACTTGATCATTTAGATGAAGTTATTAAATTAATACGTAGTTCAGATACGCCTGAGGACGCACGAATCGGTTTAATGGATAGATTCGGTTTATCTGATATCCAAGCCCGTGCTATCCTTGATATGACGCTAAGAAGGTTAACCGGACTAGAGCGTGATAAAATTAAGGATGAGTATGCTGAATTAATGAAAACGATTGACTACTTAAAAGAAATTCTAGCTTCGGAGGATCTTCGTATGAAGATTATCAAAGAAGAATTAGAAGAAGTTAGGGAAAAATTTGGTGATGAGAGACGTTCACAAATCGTCCATTCTGCAGAGGATATGCGTATGGAAGATTTTATTGATGATGAAGAGATTGTGATTACAATTTCACATAATAGTTATGTAAAACGAACTCCATTATCAGATTACCGAGTTCAAGGACGTGGAGGAAAAGGCTCCATTGGCTCGACGACACGAGATGAGGACTTTACCGAACATATTATTACGGCCTCTGCACATAATTACCTATTATTATTTACAGATGCTGGGCGCTGCTTCTGGTTAAGAGCATTTGAGATTCCAGAAGGCAGTCGAACATCCAGAGGTAGAGCTTTACAAAACATCATCAATGTACCTAAAGATGAGAAGATTAAAGCCTTCATCAAGGTAACTAACTTGAAAGATCAAGAGTACCTTGAAAATAACTTCATTATCATGTGTACCAAAAAAGGTACCATTAAAAAAACGTCTTTGGAGGCCTACTCTCGTCCAAGAGCTAATGGCATTAATGCGATTAACATTAATGAAGGTGACCAACTACTAGAAGCTACGCTGACCAATGGTAATAGCGAAATTGTTTTGGCGCTTCGCTCCGGTCGTGCAATTCGCTTTAATGAAGCTAAAGTTAGACCTATGGGAAGGACAGCTACAGGTGTTCGTGGAATTACTCTTGCTCATGAAAAAGATGAGGTGGTTGGCATGATTAGTGTTAATGATATCGATACAACTGTTTTAGTAGTATCTGAAAAAGGATTTGGTAAAAGAACAGATATAGAAGATTACCGCGTTACAAATCGTGGTGGTAAAGGTGTTAAAACCATTAATGTAACAGAAAAAACGGGAGAATTAGTCGCTATTAAAGGCGTAACTAACGATCATGACCTGATGATTATTAATAAATCAGGTATTGTTATACGAATATCTGTTGAGAACCTTCGCACAATGGGTCGTGCTACGCAAGGTGTTAAATTAATTTCATTGAAAGGAACTGACAAAATCGCTTCCATTACTAAAGTAGAAAAACAAGAAGAAGAAGAGTTAGAAGAAAATGATGTCGATAGCACCGACATTCAGACTGAAAATGATTCAACTGATACTGAAAATGAAGAATAAAGACAAAATTATTATAGGATCCTTAAGTTTCCTTTTTGTTTTCATGACAAATAATGTCTCAGCACAATCTGCGTATAAAGAGGCAAGCAATGCCTTTGCCCTATATACGCAGACAGGTGAAATAAAAAACCTGGAGAATGCTAAAAATCATATTGGAAATATCTATAAAACAAAACGTGACTCTTCCAAATCAAAAGTGAATGTCTTGCGTGCAATGGTGATGAGTTCTTTGGCTTATGCTGATTCAACTCGTACTATTAAATTGGATAAGGATCCCATTGATTTAACGCTTGAAACTTTATCAAAAATTGATGATGGTGATAAATTAGGTTATCCTGGTGAATTAGATTACGTAAGACAAAATTTAGCTGGTGCATTAATATATCGTGCAAATAATTTTTTGAAGGAACAAAAGTTTGATGAGGCCTATTTAGATTTTAGTCGAGTGGATCAAATGGAAGTAAAGAGTGAAGATGTCACTTATAATCTTGCTTTGCTAGCGACTAAAGCCGGCAAAATAGAGGATGCAATTAAACATTACAAATTAATTCAAGAAGCTGGGAATATCACTCCTGAACAATATATCGAGTTAGCTAATTTATACAAAAAAATAGATAAGCAACAAGAAGTATTAAACATATTGGAAGAAGCAAAAACCAAATTTCCAGAGAATAAAGAAATATTACTTTATTTAATTGATAGTTACGCAAAAAATCAATCATATGATGCGATTGTTCCCATTATAGATCAAGCTTTAAGCTTTGAGCCAGAGAATATTGAGTTGAATTATTTAGCTGGTTATGCCAATGAAAATATGCAAAACATAGCTGCCTCAAAAGCTTATTATGAAAAAGTAATTCAGTTAGATCCTAATAATTACGAATCTAATTTAGCTTTAGGACTTATAAGTTTGAAGAATTTTTTAGCTGATACCAATACGGAAGAGTCGCAACAGGAAGCTCAAAATTATTTATTAAAAGCGAACGAAATTAAGCCGTATGAAATTAATGCTCTTAAATCGTTAGCTTTATATTATGAAAAAGCTGAAGACGCAGCTCAATTGGATAGGGTTAACCTATTGTTGAATCAACTTACAAATTAAACAAATAAAAAACGACATGAATTTAAAAAGATCTATTTTATTCGTTGGATTACTTTTTATAACAAGCAGTACTGCCCTATTTGCGCAGTCTGGAAATGTTAAGAAAGCCAAAGCAAGTATAATTAAATACGAAGAATTGAAGGCCGCTGGTACAGCAGCATTAGGAAGATCTAATTTAGAAGAAGCTCAAAAAGCTATTGATGCTGCAATTGTTCACGATAAAACCAAAGAAGATCCAGAAGCGTGGACTTATTATGCTTTAGTCTATTCTAATTTAGCTAATTTAGATACTAGCGCAACCATGGCGACTCAAGCAAAAGACGCTATTCAAAAAGCAACTGAGCTAGATACCGAGAAAAAAAATGCTGATAATATCAATATTGCTAGTCAAACTTTAGGACAATTTAAGTTTAATCAAGGTGTTGTAGCCTGGGACAAGCAAGATTTTAAAACGGCATATTCAGAATTTTCAGATGCTTTAACTTATCTACCTGGCGATACAACATTAACATTCTATTCCGGCTTAGCAGCGGTTCAAAATCAAGATTTTGACAATGCTATTGAAAAATACAAAGCGCTGGTACCGATTAAAGAATATTCAAGTCATAAAACAATTATGATTGATTTGCCAAAACTTTATTTGCAAAAAGGTGATACGACTTCAGCTATTGCTGCGGCCTCCGAAGCAGTTGCGGCCTACCCTGATGATAATAACGCTATTGTTCAAAATATTGAATTGAATTTGATTACTGGAAATGAAGCGAAAATTGTTACTGATATTGAAAGTCAGATAACGAAAGACCCACAGAACAAAAACCTTCATTATTATCTAGGACTAGCATATGGATCTGCAGGTGATTCCGAAAAAGCATTAGCAGCTTATAAAAAAGCGCTTGAAATAGATCCAAACTATTTAGAAGCGAATACCAACGCAGCTGTTGTCATCATGAATTCGGGACGCGATGAATTAATGAAGCTGAATGATGATAAAGCCATGGCTCCTGCTGATTACAATAAAAAAGTGGCTGAGTTAAAAGCTAAAATAGCGCTTGCATTACCTTATCTTGAAAAAACAGTAGAAGGAAATCCAGAAAATGTAGACGCACTGAGGAACTTAAAGAATTATTATGATTTTGTACAAGATGAAGCAAAATCAACCGAATTACAGACTAAAATCGAAGCACTAAATTAAAGACTTCAATTTTTTATTTATAAAAAGGAAAGGCTGTTAAATTTAACAGCCTTTCCTTTTTATATCACTATCCTAAGGCTACATCCAAAACCATCATCACCACAAAACCAAGTGTAAAACCTAATATAGGAATATCAGAATGTTCCTCCTGCTGGGTTTCCGGAATTACTTCTTCAATAACAACAAATATCATTGCACCAGCAGCAAAAGCCAACGCATATGGTAAAATAGGTAAGAAAAATCCAACAGCAAATGCCCCCAATACAGCAAAGATCGGTTCAACTATAGCTGATAACTGTCCATATTGAAAGCTTTTCCATTTCGAGAGTCCCATTCTTCTTAAAGGCATAGAAACTGCAATACCCTCTGGAAAATTTTGTAAACCAATGCCCATAGCTAATAATACGGCAACTGAAACGCTCGCTTCGGGAGCCCCTGAGGCAACAGCACCAAATAAAACGCCAACCGCTAATCCTTCAGGTATATTGTGAAGAGCGATGGCGATGGTTAATAAAGTTGTTCGTCGTAAAGAAGATTTCGGACCTTCTGATTTTAGAAAATTTAAATGCAGGTGAGGCATTAATTTATCCAATCCAAAAATAAATAATGAGCCGGTAATAAAACCAATTGCCGCAGGCATAACTTTTTCGAATCCTTCCCCTTCACTCATTTCTATAGCCGGAGATAACAATGACCAGAAACTGGCGGCAATCATCACACCGCCTGTAAAACCGAGCATTCCATTAAGGAGTTTTTTATTTACACCCTTTACTAGAAAAACAAAAGAGGCTCCTAAAGCTGTTACTGCCCAAGTAAATATTCCAGCATATAATGCAGCAATTATAGGGTCGAGTGTACCTAGGTATTCTACTATTAAATCAAACATTTGTTTCTATTATTTTCAATGCAATGAAAATAGTTAAACTTTCTAATAATTCAATCAATTATTAAAGGAACTTAAAAAGTAAATTTCTTAGCTGGTTAATCTCTTAGTAGAAGTGCTAGTATATTGGCTATCAATAATAACAATTGATAGCCGTAGTAACCATATCTATTGTGACCTGATCACCTAATCTCACCAATTTCTGCTTTACTTCAGATGGGACCTGAGCATCCAAGCAGTTTTTTCGTGTTTTTCAAGAATAGACACTAAAAAGTCCTCCGTTGCTGCATCTTCATGCTTTTCAACTACTTTCACATCTTTTCGAATTGAAATAATAAGACTTTCAAAATCATTTAATAACTCTTTTATAAATCCTTGGCTGTCATTTTTAGTATACTTCATTTCTGTCAGTTGACTTAATGCCAAAAACTCCTTCAGTGTTCCCACCGCATAATGTCCAATACTTCGAATGCGTTCGGCTATATCATCAATTAATTGTTCAATTTCGCCATAAATAGACTCGAAAAACACGTGCTGGGCATGAAAATCTGGACCTTCCACATTCCAATGGGCATTCCTAATTTTAACATATAAGACATGCTCATCGGCTAATAATTTATTTAACAACCCAGCGACTACTTTTGAATCATTTTCTTTAATACCTATGTTAATTTTCATCTCGATATATTTTATTTAATAATGTATTAATATGCACTTGCTTGATTTAGTTTTTGCAAACTTTCCACATCCAAGTCCAACTGTATAGCATCTACAAAACTTTGCAGGTGACTTTCTTTTGAACCACTTGCTATAGGAGCTGTGACTCCAGGCCTTGCTAATAGCCAAGCCAAGGCTATGGCTGATTGAGTTGTATTGTAAGTATGGGCAACTTCCTTTAATGCTTTTAAAATCCGTACTCCCCTGTCATTCCAATATCTTTTATGAACACCATCCCCCCTAGCAGAATTTTTAAAATCCTCATCGCTGGCATATTTACCAGTTAAAAATCCACTTGCTAACGAATAATAAGGTATGACAGCGATTCCGTCCTCTGCAACGACCTGCGCGTACTGACTTTCATATTTCTCTCGATCAAAAAGATTGTATTCAGGTTGTAAGGAAATATACTTCGGTAAATTATTTTTTTCAGCATATACTAAATTTTCACTCAATCGTTCTCTACTAATATTAGACGCGCCAATATATCTAATTTTCCCTTCTTTAATCAAATCCTCATATGCTCGCAGTGTTTCATCAACTGGTGTACTCTCGTTATCATAATGGGTTTGATACAGATCAATATAATCAGTTTCAAGGCGTGTTAATGAATTTTCAATTTCTATTTTAATATTTTTTGCAGAAATATCTGGTTTAGAATTATAATCAAATCTACCACCGACTTTAGTCATTAAGATAATTTCAGCTCTATTTCTCCTTTCTTTAAGCCACTTTCCAATAATGGCTTCAGACTCTCCTCCTTTATTGCCAGAGACCCAGTGCGAATAGTTATTCGCCGTATCAATACTATTAAATCCTAATTCAATAAATTTATCCAAAATAGAATAAGATTGTTGCTCATCAAGTGTCCATCCAAAGACGTTTCCACCAAAAATTATAGGAGTTATTTTCAGATTAGAGTTTCCAATGCGAATTTTTCGATCTTTCATTTATTTCCCTTTTCGTACAATATACTTAAAATTAAACATAAAATTAAATCCAATTATTACCAATTCGATTGTTATTTTTGTAAGCAATATACCGTACATAATGCCAAAGGATATTCCCGAATTTCACATTTTTGAAAATGACATTTCATCCATTGAAAAGCCAATTTTTTTTACTTTTCCATTCTACTATGAACCACATAAATTAAGCTTATTAGCTGCTAAAGAGGTACAAAGTTATCTTTCAAAACAATCAGATTTTGATCATAATTTTGGAATTAATAACTCCATTCACAAACCAGCAATTGGAAAAATGTTTGGTGTATTAGTTGTGGAAGATTCAAAAAATAACCTCGGATTCCTTGCCGCATTTTCGGGTAAGCTTGCGGGAAGCAACAGTCACCCTTACTTTGTACCGCCAATATTTGATATGCTAGATCCAACTGGTTTTTTTCTGATGGAAGAGGAAATTATTAATGAAATTAATGATAAAATATTTTCAATAGAAAACGCGAAATTATTTTCAGAAACCAAACAAAATTTACAGAACGCGCAAATTAAACACGATCAAAAGATCACCGAGTTAAAAGATATTCATCGGAACAACAAACAAGAAAGAAAGCTACAGCGTCTGGAAAAAAAAGCACTGTTAAATGAGCAGGATTATCAAAATTTGAAGCTAGATTTAATAAAACAAAGTTATAGAGATAAGCATGAATTTAACATAACTAAAACGCAGCTACAGGCAGAAATCGAAGTATTAGATGCGGAATTAAATGTATTATTAGATCTTATCGCTAACTTGAAATCTGAACGCAAAGAACGGTCGGCAAATCTTCAAAACAGACTTTTTGATCAGTACCATTTTATGAACGCTCAAAAGCAAAGTAAATCTGTAATTGATATCTTTCAGAAATTAAATATCAGCCCCCCAGCAGGCGCAGGTGAATGTGCCGCACCCAAACTTCTTCAGTTCGCATATTTGAATGATTTAAAGCCTGTATGTATGGCGGAATTTTGGTGGGGATCCTCACCAAATTTACAAGTCAGGAAACATCAGAATTTTTACCCTGCTTGCCGCGGAAAATGTGAGCCAATTCTTAATCATATGCTTCTTGGTTTGCGTGTTGAGGCCAACCCACTCCTTGTTAATAATTCCGAAAATTTAGTAATAGAAACTATCTATGAGGATCAGGAGATAATTGTAATTAATAAACCACCTGAATTATTATCTGTACCCGGCTTACATATTCAGGACAGCGTACAGACTAGGATCTTGAAAAAATATCCAGAAATTAAGGGTCCCTTAATAATTCATAGGTTAGATATGTCTACTTCTGGATTGATGATCTTAGCAAAAAATAAACATGCCCATCAATTTATACAAAGTCAATTCATAAAGCATACGGTTACCAAACGCTATACCGCCATACTTGATGGGATCGTTGACCAAACAGAAGGTATAATAGACCTACCCTTGCGGGTGGATTTAGATGATAGACCACGGCAAGTAGTTTGTTATGAACATGGTAAAAAATCTAGGACCCGCTTTAAAGTAATACAAGTGGAAAATAGCAGAACAAGAATTCATTATTTTCCTTTAAGTGGCCGTACCCACCAATTGCGAGTACATTCGGCCCATATGTTAGGGCTTGGCTGCCCTATAATTGGGGATGACTTGTATGGAAATCGCGCGAATCGCCTCCACTTACATGCAGGATATATAGACTTTATTCATCCGCAATCAGCTCAAAGAATGACATTTGAAGTAAAGGATCCCTTTTAAAGAACATGATCTTTTTTAGTTAACTTGTAAGAAATTATTCAAATGAGTACAGATATTTTAAGATTTGTTTATCAACATCCGCTATTTTCCCAAAGTGATTTGACAAAAATCTTCCAGAGACATCAGGAAATTATCATGAAAAAAGGAGAATTTCTTTTAAGTAAAGGGCATGTTGCTAATGAATATTACATCTTGCAAACAGGATTGGTTAGAACTTATTTATATGATTATCTTGGTAACGAAATCACGACTGATTTTTCAGAAGAAAAACAAATCGTTATAGAAGTGTCCTCCATTTTCCAACGGATCCCCTCTCAGGAATATATCCAATGCTTAACGGATTGTAAATTATGGAAAATTGATTACGAAGCTTTTCAGGAATTATTCCATGACATTCCTGCACTGCGAGAATGGGGACGAGCATGGATGGCAGATATCTTATTTCAAAGTAAAAAAAGAGCAACTGAAATGATCACAGAACCGACAAAAACCAGATATCTCAGACTTCTAAATGAACGTCCACAAATTATTCAGCAAGCACCGTTAAAATATATCGCTTCTTTTCTCGGTGTCACAGATACCTCCTTAAGCAGAATTAGGAAGGATATCATAAGCACTTAACAGATTAATATATTATGTCATTTTTATCAATAATTGAAGAACAAACTATCCATCAATTTAATTTCAAAAAACAAGTTCAATTTGACCTCTGTACATTTGAATCTTGCTCATTTGAGGGTATAAACCTCAATGGATTTAAATTTATTGACTGTGTTTTTTCCAACTGTAATTTAAGTTTAACTGATATATCCAATACCGTTTTTCAGGATGTAAAATTTATAGATTGTAAGCTTTTAGGTTTATTGTTTAATAGTTGTAATCAATTTAATTTGAGTTTTGAATTTCACGGTTGTATTTTAAATCATAGTTCTTTTTTTAAATGTAAGCTCAGCGGAATTCATTTTCTCAACTGTAATATGCAGGAAGTCGATTTTGAAGGGGCTGACCTTTCAAAAGGAAAATTTGAAGAGTGCAATTTAATGGGGAGTATTTTTGTAAGCTGTAACTTAGAAAGGGTTGATTTCGAAACCGCCATAAATTTTCAAATTGATCCTGAATTAAATAAAATCAAGGGAGCTAAATTTTCATTGCTAAGTCTTCCTGGGTTACTTAGCAAATACAAAATTAAAATAAGCAATTATTTAATTTGACGATAAAAATAGCGTACCTATACCATGAACAAATTTAAAGAAGTGAAAAGGGTAAACCTTCCGGCACTTACTCGTAAATTAAACAACATTAAGGTAAATCTTTCCGATTTACACGTTCTTTTTATTGCGTATAAAGAATTAAAGTTAATCGAGGTGTATGTTAAAAATAATGACGCAATCGAATTTCAAAAATTTAAAGAATATCCCATATTGAAAGTCCCCGGGAAGCTTGGACCTAAATTACAACAGGGTGATCATCAAGTTCCCGAAGGCTTTTATTTTATAAATAGATTTAATCCAAAAAGTAAGTTTCATTTATCCTTAGGACTTAATTACCCTAACGAACTTGATATAAGTCAACAACATACAGGATCAGATATTTTTATCCACGGTGGTGATTATTCAGTAGGATGTATTCCTGTAGGCGACCAGAATATTGAAGAGATATACATACTGGCCAATCTTTCCAAAGAAAATGGTCAGACGGCAATACCTGTATACATTTTTCCTTTTCCTTTAACATGGAACTCATTAAAAAAACGGGAAATCGAAATCGATTCAGCTATGGGGAAATTTTGGATAAATTTGCAGGCTGGTTATTTAAAATTTATGAAAGAGAAAAAGCAATTATCATATATCACTAAAAACGGCGAATACCTATTCACATAAAGTCAGCAATTTTATTCTTTTTTACATGCATAGGTCGTAAATTTATACATACTAAAATATAAGCAAAATTCAATAAATCCATGAAAATCTTATTTTTTATAGCCTTCTGGTTTTGCCAAATTAGCTCAAGCATTCTATTCAAATATGGTGGAATCTACCCAAAACAGCAGATGATTGCTTTAATTGGAGGAAACATTATTTTATTATCTGCTAGTTGGTTCCTCGTACAATTATTTAAATCTGTTCCTCAACCTATTGTAATCGCATTGTGTTCAGGAGGAACTTTTTTAACAGTACAATTTGCAATGGCCCTATGGTTTAAACAGTCCTTAAGTTGGATGCAAATTTTGGGATCTTTAGTCATAATTATTGGTATGGCTATGGTTACCTTTGGGGATAAAAATTTGATAAATAAATTATAACATATTCTAAAATGGATGCAAATGAATTAGAAGTTTGGATGCAGGGTCCTATTCCGGGCATACCTGCTTTCGTCCAACCTGTCGCTCATACCTTGCTACAAGTTGATCGCGACATTGAAAGATTAGTTACACCAGATTTACAATCCGTATTATGGGATAAGCCCTATGGTGTCGCATCCATTGCTTTCCACCTGCAACATATAGCAGGGGTAATTGATCGGATGTATACTTATGCAAGTAACAAATCCTTAACTGATGAACAATTTGAATACCTAAAAAAAGAAGGAGTGGACTCAATTGAACTTACAACCGAAGTTTTTAAAAAAAATATATCATCAACTATCCAAAATCTGCTCAATCAATTAAAAAATACAACAGATATTACATTGAAAGAAACTCGGTTTTTAGGAAGAAAAAAAATACCGACCACTCAAATTGGCTTATTATTTCATGCTGCTGAACATGCTCAACGACATTATGGACAATTGCTGGTGACCGTTAACATCTTAAAAAATAATTCACCAAGAGGCTAGCATAGGCGTTCTTATTAGGATTATTACAAAATTCTAAATAAAATCCCTGATACTACGTAATACACCCAGTTTTACCTAATATCTTTGCTCTTTTAAACAACTTACAAGGTACTTATAGTATTCAGAGATAATAGTACCTGGTTTTCAGTTAATAATTTAGTTTTTTAGCGTCACAGTTCGAGATTATACAAACAAATCTCCATTCATTGTGTTTTTATAATATATAAAAGCACTACTCGACCATGCAAATCGCAAAAACTTTAATTATTTCTAATAGATTACCCATTAAAATTGAAAGAAAAAAATCAAAATTAATAATAACACCGAGCGAAGGTGGTTTAGCGACTGGATTAGGGTCTTTTTACAAAGACAAAGATTTCTTATGGTTAGGTTGGCCGGGAATAATACCTGCCAATCAAAAAGAAGAGGATTATATTCGTCAAGAGTTAATTAAACTTAACTTAATTCCTATTTTTTTGAATGAGCAAGAGATTAATAGATATTATGAAGGATTCTCTAATGCAATTTTATGGCCCTTATGCCATTATAGGCCGAGTTATGTGGAACTTAAAAGATTGAATTGGGAATCTTATCAGCAGGTTAATCAAAAATTTGCGAGTATAGCAAAAACCTATATATCAGCCGATTCCATAGTATGGATTCATGATTACCAACTGTTTTTAGTTCCGCAAATGATTCGAGAAAATACACCAAAGTGCAGTATCGGATATTTTCATCACATCCCCTTCCCTGCTATGGAATTATTTAAAATTCTCCCCTGGCGAAAGGAACTCTTAGAAGGACTACTTGGTGCAGATTTAATTGGGTTCCATACCTATGAAAACGTTGATAATTTTCTTGATACCTGTTTTAATCTACTAAATTTACAGTCACAGGGTAATCAATTAAAATTTAATGGCAGAGCTATAATAGTGGATGTGTTTCCTATGGGGATTGATTACAATAAGTATAAAGACCAAGCCCTATCTATAGCAACGAAAGCGCATACCGCTGAGTTAAAAGATCTATATAAAAATCAAAAGATTATTACTTCAGTCGATCGATTAGATTATAGTAAAGGGATCTTACAACGATTAGAATCCTTTGAGATTCTATTAACTAATCACCCAGAATTACTCGAAAAAGTTGTTTTATATATGTTGATTGTCCCCTCCAGAGATCAAGTAAATCAATATAAGAAACTTCGAAATGAAATTGATCGGAAAGTCGGAAATATCAACGCCGTTTATGGAACCCCTGGATGGCAACCCGTAGCATATTTCTATAAATCTTTAAGTTTTGAAAAATTATCGGCTTTATATTGTGCCTCGGATGTATGCCTTATTACTTCTTTGTATGATGGAATGAATTTAGTTGCTAAGGAATATATTGCCAGTAAACAAAATAGTCAAGGCGTACTCGTAATAAGTGAATTTGCAGGGGCTTCAAAAGAATTATCCGATGCCCTGAGAATTAATCCATATGCTGTACATGACACTAGTGAAACAATATTTGATGCCTTAGAAATGCCAATTGAAAAACAAGCCGAACATCTTCAAGCTTGTCAAGAAGTGGTCAAAAAGTATAATGTACATCACTGGGTTAAAATTTTCATGCAGAGACTCTCAGAGGTAAAGAACCTGCAAAAACAGCAACTTGCTAGAAAAGTGCAAGAAAACATTGAGGAAATTATATGCAGTAGATATGTAAAAAGTACTAAGAGATTAATACTATTAGATTACGATGGTACACTAGTTGCCTTTACCCAAAACGCTGATCTAGCAATACCGACTGAACAGTTATATGAAATCCTTAACAATCTGAATACAGATAAGAGAAATACCTTAGCCATCATAAGTGGACGAAAATATAATAACCTAAGCACATGGTTTGGTGATAAATCCTATTATTTAATAGCTGAACATGGGATATGGAGCAATTTCCCTGATCATAAGTGGCAGTTATCACAAGGGTTATCCAATAAATGGAAAGATAAAATCAGAGATAGTTTACAGCGATTTGTGGATAGAACACCTGGATCTAGTATTGAAGAAAAATCGCACGCATTAGCATGGCATTATCGAAAAATTGAACCAGCTTTTGGTTTGCGCCAAGCTAATGAGTTATTACAAGAGCTAAAATCTTTGACACAAGATCTGGATCTACAATTAATAGATGGTGATCGTGTCATTGAAATTAAAAACAAAGAAATCAATAAAGGAAAAGCAGCATTATCTTTAGTAAATCGAATAAATCCGGATTTCATATTGTGTATTGGTGATGATACAACGGATGAAGATATGTTTATGGAATTACCATCTTGGACACTTAGTATTAAAGTTGGGGATAAAAAATCTCACGCAAAGTATTATGTTGAGAGTCAAACTGAAGTACTGAATTTATTAGAATTACTCACTCAAATGGAAACAGACATAAAATGAAGAAAAAACATATATATCATAGTGGTATAATAGGGAATTGTAATTTTATCGCCCATATTCATAGAAGTACGAACATTAATTGGCTATGTTGGCCTACTTTTGAAGATAGTTTTATTTTTGGATGTTTATTAGATAAAGAAAAAGGTGGTGAATTCAATATTAAGCTTTTTGAGAAAAATATTGAAACGAAACAATATTATCTTGAAAATACCAATGTTTTAGTTACGGAAGTAAGAGGGGAAAACGCTGGATTCAAGGTAACAGATTTTGCACCTCGGTTTCAGCAATATGAAAGATATTATAAACCCTTAATGTTTATTAGAATTGTTGAACCGCTATACGGAAGTCCAAATATTCAAGTCAACTGTTACCCCAAAGCAAAATATGGCCAATTTGATTTCCGAAAAACTAGAGGAAGCAACCATGTTCAGTTCAATTATGGTAAAGAAGAAATGAGATTGGCCACGACGATTCCGATTAGTCATTTTTTCGATGACGAAAAGAAACCATTTGTGCTTACCGAAAAGAAGTACATGATTTTGACATATGATAGTCCGTTTGAAGCTCCGATTGAAAGAACAGCAGATGATTTTTTAAATAGAACCGTTCAATACTGGCGAAAATGGACTAAAAAAGCAAATATCCCTAACTTTTATCAAGATCATATTATTCGATCAGCATTGGTGTTAAAACTTCATCAGTATGAAGACACTGGAGCTATTATAGCTTCCAGCACAACCAGTTTACCAGAGTCACCAGGATCAGGTCGAAATTGGGATTATCGATATTGTTGGGTGCGCGACAGTTATTATGTACTGATGGCATTAAGCCATATTGGAAAGTTTGATGAATTAGAAGAATTCGCAAACTACATCACAGGGATTACACAATCTGATCCTGGAAGACTCCAACCTTTATACGGAATTTTAGGAAAGAAAGTTTTGACCGAGGAAACCCTTGACTATTTGAGTGGATATGAAAATAATAAACCAGTTAGAATAGGTAATCAGGCATATGAGCATATTCAAAACGATGTTTACGGTCAGGCCATGATCGCATTGTTGCCCATTTTTACGGATTTCAGATTTCCAAAGGATGAACGGAAAGAAGCGAAATCTTGGCTAAATTATATCCTTGCAAAAATCCAAATGACCATAGATGAAAAAGATGCCGGAATTTGGGAGTTTAGGCACTTAGCAAATAGACATGCTTATTCCAATTTGTTTCAATGGGCAGGTGCAGCAGCGGCTTTAAAAATTGCTAAATTAAATGATTATATAGATATACAAGCAACGGCAAAGAAATTAATGGATAAAGCGGCGATATATATTGAAGAATGTTATGATCCAACATTAGGTGTTTATCGGAATTCCACTGAAGGTTCTAATTTAGATGCTAGTACCTTACAATTAATACTTATGAACTATTTGGATCCTAGCTCCGAACGTGCAAAAAATCATTTAAAGATTATCGAAAGTGAGTTAAAAGGCAAAAATGGATTATTTTACCGCTACTTGCATAAAGATGATTTTGGTAAACCTCAATCAACATTTTTAGTTTGCGCATTTTGGTACGTAGAAGCTTTAGCATGTGTGGGTCGATTGGAAGAAGCGCAAGAGACCTTTGAGAATTTATTAAGCTACGGGAACGAACTAAAATTATTTTCTGAGGATGTTCATGAATTGGATGGTAGCCAATGGGGCAATTTTCCCCAAGCTTATAGTCATGTAGGTTTGATGAATGCTGCTTATAGGATTGCTATGAAACTGGATAAGCCAATCTTCCTGTAATTCAATACATGTTTAATTTTATATACTATATTTGAAAAATTTGAGTCATTAAATATTTCCATATTTTTGCGGATTAAGAACTTCCTACTAGCTTTTCGACTTATGCTGGTAGGATAAAATATTAAAAATGAAAATAATCGATCATACACAGGATAATAGAAAAATTGCAGAATTAAATTCAGAAAAAAGACTAATTCATAATGCACAAGATGCATTAGATCTAATGGGTAATCTATATTACCAAGGTTACGATGTCATCATCATTTACGCGCATCATCTTCCATCCGATTTTTTTGAATTAAAAAATGGTTTAGCAGGTGAAATATTACAAAAATTCAGTAATTACCGATTAAAACTAGCGATCATAGGAGATTTTAAAGATACCAGCAAAAGCTTTCATGACTTTATTAGGGAAAGTAACAAGGGTAATCATATTAGGTTCACGCATAGTTTAACGCAAGCACTCGCTTAACCTAAAACAAAATCTATCGCACTAAAACCTCGGCTCACGGACATGACCCCTACCGCCGGTGCATCTAAATTCCTGGAAAATTTAAAATATAACCGGTCCCATTCTTGCGAATTTGACTTATAATGAATTACTTTTTTAAAGAAAACAACTGTACATCAGTTTTTTATCACCCTTACTACTTGATTAAACAAATCATCTATATTACGATCTGATTTTAGCTGCCCTGAATTAATTCGGTATGTTATCATCTCCTTTAAGAAAACTTCTAGCCTTTTGCTAAATTCCTGAAAACTCAAATCATTCGGAATATACGCCAACGAAGGTTTAATGGTTTGGAAACTCTGATCTAAATCATTGGGTAAATCAATGGGTTTCCCATGTGTATCCATTTTCGGAATGTACTCTTCTCTTGCCCAAACAACCAAAGAATTATCTTGCTTCGCTAGTCTTAGAAAAACATGCTTACTTTCAGAGATCTGTAGACCATAGAGATTAACGGAAATATCAAGCAAATCAATCAAATGATACGTTGATTGATCACTTATTAAACTTTCTAACAATTCTAAAATTCGTTTTTGTTCATTCATTTTAATGGTCTTTTAATTTTACACTGCTCGTAGATGCATTATTGAACTAATTTATAAGATAATATATTAATATCCCTCTTTAATCTAAAAAGTTTAACTTTTCTTAAGGATAATAAAAAAATAATAAAATTTCCTATCAAAGAATACTAAAAATTTAAAAATAAACGTTATTCATCATTAAAAATACATAAATTTAGCTTACGAATTTTTTGTTAAAAATAAATTATCATCTAAAAAAACAGTCTATCTTATTCAAATCAGGTTAATTATAGTTTTTTACATGTGATAAGGACAGTAGATATGAATTCCAACCTAAAATTTAAAATATTTGGCACAATATTTTCGTGTGTAAAATTCAAATTAGTTGCAGCTGAAATAAACTAATTTGCACATTATCATAAATAATAAATAAAAATTAAACGGAGTTTAGAATTCGATATGGTAAATAATCAAAATTACAACAGTGAGGTAATAATTCAAGAATTAAAAAAACTTGATAAAAAACATCACAAATACTTAGCTGGAGATGGAAAATGGTTAATTGGGGGTTTCGAGTCAATTGTGTCTTTTGATGATAAAGTTTCTTTAATTAGTGGAACTCAGGTATTACTTAAAAAAGAAATTTATATGATGCTACCAGTGCTTATCAGGGAAGATATAGCACAAATAATGGATGTCGAATAATTCGACTAAATAAGAACATTCCATACAGTAGAGAACACTGTTTTATGGATCTCATAAAACAGTGTTCTCTACTGATTATATAATATGGAGGAGTACCTTTTCCTTCACTGGATCAGTTCTGAGATAAATGTTACCAAGCTTCTAGAGACGATACCTGTTAAATCTGGTGATTTAAATACAATCTTTTGACTTCAAATATTATATTTCCAAAATAAAAAGGTTGTATTTAAACCACATATACAGCTTGCCTATTTCTCTCTAGAGCCCTTATATTCTCATTTCAATTTACTTTCATCTTCTTGAAGATTGAATACCGTTCCCGCCGGATCCTGAATCCAATGCATATTTTTTGGCAGATCTTCCAATTCATCGCAGGTTTGTACACCGCTGGATTGTAAGTAGTTTGTTGCCTGTTCTATATCAGGAACGACAAGCTGAAGCCAAGTTTCCGAATGCGTATAATTGTCTACACAGTCTAACCAAATAATATTATCACCAAATTTTACTTCATAAGTTCTAGACACCGTTGGATTGGTAATAGGTTTTTCTTCGACATCCAACATTAAAATATCCCTATAGAATGCAACAGTCGCCTCATACTTGCTTTTTGGTATTTTTATGGCAATATTAATTCCCGCTTTAAACTTTGTATTCATCTCTTTTTTATTTAAATAATATTGGGTCAGACCCAGAATTTATTCCCTTTTTTGGTGATTTTAATTCCTTCATTTCTGCAGTCAAGCACCACAAAAAAGTGATTATATGTTGTTGTTTAATTAATAATTTTCCCGTTATTATTTTTTAATTTTTCATGCCATTTTTGGATTTCCTCGGGAGTTTGCTTTAGCCAGTCAGTTATCTCACCAACTATTTTTAATGGTGCTTCACTGCGGTATGAACGAGTTGGATTTCCGGGAAATTTTTTATTAGTAACGTTGGGATCGTTTTCAAAGCTTCCGGTCGGCTCAACGATATATACACGCTCCTTCCCTTCACCCTTAGCTAATGAGGCTGCTAGCCCCGCCCCATTAGTCAACGCTGTAAAATAAATGTGACTCATCACAAAATCAGACTTGTAATTTGACACACTACCAGCTTTTAACAAATCACCTACATGCAAATCTGCTTTCGTCCCGTGATAAAAAGGTCCCTTATCAGGAATGCTTGTTTTAAACTTAATTGCTAAATCATAATTCTTCTGAGCCTTTTCGTGGTTATTCAACTTCTGATAACAAGAAGCTATTTTCGAGTATAAAGATGAATAAGCTGAAATAACGGCGTCATTATTTATATTTTGAGCATGCTGTAAAGCTGCTTCTAACCATGCCAACTCGTTTGTCACATTATTTTGAGTCCGAGAAACAAAAAATGCAGCAATATATTTTTCAAAATCGTTTGACGCCTCGTTCCAGGCTAGCAAAAATGTATCTCTTGCTTCTTCTAGTTTACCCGCGTCTTCCTGCTCCATCCCTTGGATACAGCGTTTGATTATTTTATTGTTTGGCGAAAATTCCATTTTCTAAATTGAATATGATACATTTGGTAGCAGGTTTTATGGTTATAACATCTTTTCTATCAGTGGTAAATCACCGCCAAAATAATTGCATAGCATCGGTTTTATCACCATATACAGCATCAGCATGAATAAATAGAACTTGTAAGCTCTTTTATTTGAAGATGTTATTCAATTTGTTCAGCTAAGCCCACTAACAATCCTTCCGTTCCACGCAAGTAACACAAGCGATAGGAATTTTCATACTGCATCACTTCCCCCACGAGTTCAGCACCTGTACTAATAAGCCTTGACACCAATTCGTCCAGATTTTTAACCCTAAACATTACACGTAGATATCCAAGCGAATTAACAGGCGCTTTTCGGTGATCGGAAACAATCGTTGGGGCAATAAATTTAGAAATTTCCAATCGACTATGTCCATCCGGAGTAACCATCATTGCAACTTCCACATTTTGATTCCCCAACCCAGTTACACGACCAGCCCATTCCCCTTCAATTTTAGTACGCCCTTCAAGTTGCAAACCGATTTCACTAAAAAAGGAAATTACGTTATCGAGATTTTCCACAACAATACCGACATTGTTCATTTCTATTAATTTACTTCTTTCCATTAGTTTTTTTATGATTTAAACTTGCGCGCTTTTTGAGACACTGTAAAAATGATTCGTTCATTTTTTAAATGATAAACCTTCCCTATTTAATGCTGCTTGCAATATTGGGATAGCGCTCTTTCCTATACCATGTAATTTCATAATATCGATTTCACTATAATTTGACAGCTCTTCTAAACTAACGATACTACTATTTTCTAATGCTCTTCTTGCTGGCGAAGAAATTAAAGATAGAAATCCGTCTTTTGGTTTTTTCTCTTCTTCACAGATAGGACAGACCGGACAATCGCTTTTTTTATGAAATTTATGACCTTTTTCGCATGTCTTCAATGTTTTCTCTTTCAAAATATGCTATTTTATCGTTCTATTTTCATTCTTTAATTATCACATCAGGATTTACAGTCGCTCATAATGTAAAAGAATAATGCCACTCTTATATACTTTTGATTTAATCAATTTTAGTTGCTGCCACTCCTTAAGATTTGCAAACAATGAAATTCCTTGTCCTAAAGCTATTGGATTCAAAAACAAGTAGAAGTCATCAATCAACTGCTCTTCCACTAGGCTGGCCACGAAAGAACTACCACCATAAACGATAATGTCCTTACCGGCCTGATTTTTGATTTTTTTCACTTCGTCTTTGAGATTTCCTTTCGCCAATTCAGTATTCTCCCACTTCGATTCCTTCAATGTTTTTGTGAATACAACCTTCTTTTGTCCTGATTTGATCCGTGCTGCTTCAAACATAGTTGATTCTGGCTGATCAAGCAATTCAACCCAATAAGGGATATAATCAACCGCTAATTTTCGGCCAATAAACTCAGTATCACAACTTTCAGCGAGATCCAGAACATCTTGCTTTATTTCATCCCAAGCCCAGGAAACCCATTTTTGTTCGTCATTAGGGCCTGTAGAATTTAAGCCGTCAATCGACACCTGCATTTGTAATTTTAATTTTTTCATAGATATTAAGATCGTATACCCACCAATCCTTAAATGTGAAAGGAATTGAATCTCTGCACCCTATTTTTTAATTAGATCATTTTTTTATCGCTCCATCAATCAAATATCGACATCTAATCGCTACTAATGATTCATTATTAGTCAGTTCACCAGACCAACATTGTTTATTAAAACATTTAATTTTTCAGTTCTTAATTACAGAAGGGCATTATGAATAGATAATTTAACTTGGATTATTATTCACTAGGAGCTTTTGACATATCCATATAAAAAATTTCCCAAGTATGTCCATCAAAATCTTCTATAGTCCGTTGTTGCATAAAACCATAATCACGCATTTCATTAGGTTCTGTCCCTCCTGCCCTAAGTCCACTATCTACTACTTTGTTAACTTCATCAACACTATCCATGGATAGCGAAAAGAGCCCAGCAAGCTTGCTTTTTGTATCTGCAATCGGTTTGGTTGAAAAATCTGCAAATTTCTCATGGGAAAGTAGCATAACAAAAATGTTATTGCTCCAGGCCATGCATTTTCCAGCGTCATCTGAAAATTGGGGGTTATTCTTAAAACCTAACGCAGTATAGAAATCCATTGATTTTTGAAGGTCTTTGATTGCCAAATTAATAAATACTTGATTACCCATTTTATTACATATTTGTAGTTTAGATCTAAACTTGTTTTTCCTATCTCTATTAATCGATAAACCTGGAGGAATGTTTTAATTACTTAAAAATAGCAACATGTTGCAATCTCCTAGGTATTTGAAAATACAATTTAAGAAGATTTCAAATTAGCAAGCTTGACATATGGCAAGTATTAGGCAGAACTGGCACTACTAGACTAAAGAGGTAAAATGGACAAACAAGTATGATAACACCATGGTAAAATAATTTTATTTTGTTAACGAAGCTGTTGATGCCGCCTCTCCCTCCCAGTAATTGCACCGATAGCACGGAAACTTTTGGATTTGATCAACGATGATATGAAACAGAATGAGTTGTTCGTAATTTGGAAGCCAAATATCATAAATGACAACATCATCTGGATGACAGGAAGTAAGCTGTACGCATTGTATTCAATCTGCTTACAGAGAAACAGGGAAATTACCAAAAAATAGTCCACTAACTAGTGCGCTATTCTTCACATAAAACAAGATTAAAATGACGTCAGTATTAAGATCACCAAAAAAACAGATAATTAATAAGAATGATGGATGTTATTAGGTTTTCTACCCCAAATCCAATATATAAGTGCTCCCAATACATTAGCGACTAATATGGCTATTATCCAAAGCAGTTTTTGATTGTATGTCAGGTTCTTATTATTAATTACATGATAAATAAACGAAATCACGAATATAATAGGTAATAGAATGAGAAGAAGAAACCCAAATGATCCGACATTAAAAAAAAGTAGATTCATAGCTTGTTTGAATTGATTGAATCTAAGATAGTTATAAATATTAATAAATACAAATTAGAAATAAGTTGATGTGGCCGTAAACCAAAGAAAGATAACTGATTCTGCTAGGATAAATAACAATCAAGTGAACTACTCATTTGCTGAAGACAAATGGGCTTCGGGTTTCACCGACTTATGCTTTATACCAAAGTCTTATTTCAGTCTCCAGCTGTAAATTTAAATTTACACTTAAAAAAGATATTTTGAGACAAGAAGAAATGAAAATCTTATTCCCTAAAATTAATAAACTCATTTTTGATAATAACTCTACCAATTAAATTTTCATATTTTTCTATACCAAATCCATTCTGTTTAAATGATTGCATAGTAATGTCAATATCAAAAGTTACCTCATCCTCAGAGCTTTCAATATCATGCACATAAAATGTACCTTGATGATAATCTGGAGGGTATAAAAATTCTTTATTGGTGTCTCCGTTATTAATTTTTATCGATTTGGGATACATAGCTCGTGATAATAAGCATTCTTATAGAAAACAATGTCATAAAATTCAATTCAAAGATTAAATAATTGATTTTATTGCAACCAAATTTACACCATTGCAAAAAGAAAAAAGGTAATAATCTATTTGACAGATAACTACCTTTTTATGCAGCGGAGAGAGAGGGATTCGAACCCTCGGTACCGTTAAGTACACACGCTTTCCAAGCGTGCTCGATCGACCACTCTGACATCTCTCCAGAGCTTATGGCTGCAAATATAAGATTTTTCTTAAATTCAAGGTATAATATCTACAATTAAATTTAAATTAGAACATAACGGTATTTAAACGAAAAAAATGAAACGAATTTTATCAATTGATGGCGGAGGAATTAGAGGAATCATCCCAGGGATGGTTTTAGTTGCGCTTGAAAAAAAATTAAAAATCGCAACCAATAATGAAGAAGCACATCTTTCTCAATATTTTGATTTTTTTGCTGGAACGAGTACGGGGGGAATTTTAATAAGCATTTTATTATGTCCTCAAATTGATGACCCTAGTAAACCCAGATTTAGCGCACAAGAAGCGCTTGATATCTATTTGGATCACGGAACAGAGATTTTCACAACTAGTGGGTGGAGAAGATTTTTAAATCAATTTGGATTATTGACGGAACTTTATGATGCAAAGGAACTTGAATCCGTATTATATGATTATTTGGGCGATATCAAATTAAGTCAACTTATAAAACCATGTATTATCACAGCTTACAATATTGAGCTTCGTAAAAATCAATTATTTAGGCAACAAAAAGCCATTTCACATGGGGATTCTAGAGATTTCCTACTCAGAGATGTATGTAGGGCTACCTCAGCTGCACCAACTTATTTCTCTGTTGCTGAAATATATTCCTTAGCCAAAACAAGGTATCCGCTTGTTGATGGTGGTGTTTTTGCTCATAATCCGGCCATATCAGCCTTATTAGAGGTTTTGAAGACATTTAAAACATTTAAAATTGATGATGTACAAATATTATCCTTAGGGACAGGAATAGCAAAAAATTCTTATAAATATGACGATTTTAAAAAGAAAAAAGCTATTTCTATAGGGCCGGCTCTAGTCGATATTATGACTAGTAGTTCCGCTGAGAGTAATGATTATTTCCTTCGGCAATTATTTAAATCAGTTCATAAAACTTCGAATTATATTCGAATAGAACCTTCTAATCTTTCGTCCATTAATCCTTCCATGGATGCGGCTTCTCCTAAAAACATTCAAAAAATTGTTTCTTTAGCAGATAAAATAATCAGTGAAAACGAAGATATATTGGATTTATTAGTGCAAGAATTGATTAATGAAAAGAAAGAAGAGAAAAATGAAAATAAAGAAAATTCGGTATGGAAATTTTTAAAGGAAAAATTATAACTTTCTTAGCAAGCTAAAATAAAATAGGTTACTTGTACTATGTGTTTCTGTTTTACAAACTATTCTTTGTTAAAATATGATGCTTTGAATTTTTTTTTTCTATCTTACAGAGTAAGTTATACATAGTATATTTTTGAAAAAACACATGACCAAAACTCTCGCTCTTATTGCACATGATGGAAAAAAGGCTGAAATGGTTGGCTTTGTAAAGGATCATATTGCTGAACTTTCCAAAGCAAACCTAGTAGCCACTGGAACAACTGGATCTTACGTACAACAAACAGGTCTTCAAGTAGAATTGAAGTTAAGTGGACCAAAAGGTGGGGATGCCCAGATCGCCGCAATGGCTGCTGAAGGTAAAGTTGACGGAATAATATTTTTCAGAGACCCTTTAGGTAAGCATGCCCACGAACCTGATATTCAAATGCTCATGCGAATTTGTGACTTATGGAATGTTCCATTAGCGACAAATCCAGCTACTGGGGCATTAATTATTAAAGGACTTTTTGATGAATAATGATTAATTATGGAAAATGATGTACTAGTAAGTATTGGCAAGGAAAATTATACAACACAGATTCAGTACGGTAATTTATCATTGTTAGCCGATGAACCAACAGAACTAGGTGGAGCAAATCAGGGCTTTGCCCCTACGCAATTATTACTATCCTCTATAGGTTCTTGCAAGGCAATTACAATGAAAATGTATGCAAATCGTAAAAAATGGGAGATTCAAAATATAGACATTAAACTTTCGCTTGAAACAAAGAAAAGTGATTTGCAACAAACGACCTTTATTAAATGTAATATATTTATATCGGGAAATTTAGCCGATGATCAGAAGCAAAGGTTATATAATATTGCTGAAAAATGTCCGATACAAAAAATATTACAGAATCCTATTGTTATAGAGAGTAATCTTATTACCACAAAATAACCTCAAAAATGAAACAGGATGGTATATTTGCAATTTGGATGAATTATTTATTTTGTTATTTATGAGTGAGCATACTTTCACTAGTCCGTTTAGAAATTACTCAAGAGAAGAATGGAAAAGGTTAAATGGACAATTAAGCCATACCCTTTTAGAGGAGGATCTTGGACAATTGAATGCATTAAATGAACCTTTAACTCTAGAAGAAATTGAAGATATTTATCTTCCATTAGCACATTTATTGGAGCTTTATATTAGTAATTTCCAAGATCTACACACAAAAAATAACGAATTTTTTAAAAGGAATCATAAAAGATTACCATTCATAATTGGTATTGCCGGGTCTGTCGCTGTCGGTAAGAGCACAACAGCGAGAGTTTTGCGCAAAGTGCTATCCTTATTGCCTAACAAACCACATGTTGAATTGGTAACTACTGACGGTTTTTTATACCCTAATAAAGAATTAATAAAACGAAATATCTTAAATAGAAAAGGCTTTCCCGAGAGTTATGACACAAAAAAGATATTAAGGTTTCTAGCAGATATAAAATCTGGTAAAACACAGGTTGTGGTTCCCGTCTATTCACACTTACAGTATGATGTGTTACCAAATGAAAAACAAATTATAGCGCAACCTGATGTCCTTATTGTAGAAGGTATTAATGTACTTCAGGTAAATTCAAGGAAAAATGGTGTTTTTGTGTCGGATTTCTTTGATTTTACTATATATGTGGATGCGGATGAAAAAAACATAGTAGACTGGTACATAGATCGTTTTGAATCCCTTCGATCCACCGCATTTCAAAATTCAGCCTCCTATTTTCATCAATATGCAAATATGACTACCGAAGAAAGCACGCAAATGGCGACTCGAATTTGGAATGAAATCAATAGGCCCAACTTACATGAAAATATTCAGCCAACACGATATCGAGCTGATCTTATTTTAAAGAAAAGCACACAACATTTTGTAAAAAGAATTAAGATCAGGAAGATCTAAGAATTTCATTTTCGAATTTAATAACTTCTTTTAAAATTTCGTTCTCAAGTACCCTATGCATTCGATTACTATTACTTATCGCATGCAGGTCTATGGTATAGCGTACGTAATCTTTCCCCAATTCTAATACTTTCAAATTGAAGTCATCTACTTGGTCAAATATAAGATTTGGATGGGTCGTGAGACTCAGCTTTAATCGTTCTTCCAGTTCATCAATATGAATTGACACTGATAAGGGTAATTCAAATTTTACGGTGAACAAACTAGATTGATGGGCCGAGAGGTTTAAAAAAGTTGAATTAAAAACATAATTATTAGGTACCATCAAAATATCATCTTCTTCATTCTGCAGTACTAAATTCACTAAAGTAATATCAATTATTCGACCTTTATTTTCGCTCACCTGTATCCGATCTCCCACGGATAATTGATCTGAAAACATAATAATTAGGCCTGAAACCATATTGGTGATATAATCTCTAAATAACACGGCAATGGCCATCGCAACAATTGTCATGCTTGTAATAAATTCTTTTGGATTTATGCCAAACATTATCATTACAGCGACTAACGCTATTACAGTATTAAGGACTGCTGTTAGTCTATTAATTCCCAAGACAAAGTTCCCTCTAACGGGCTTATTAGCATTCTTTGTGTTATATAATATTATAATTATAAATCTTACAATGGAAAGAAGGATGCTAGGTATTAGGAAAGTATGAATGCCGTAAATTTTTTGCGGTAACCAACTAATTTGACCAATTTGTTTATCAAATAGAATTTGTGATCCTATAAGAAGTCCCACCGCCATAATTTTAGCTATAAAACCAATTGGTAACTTAGATTTGTGGCTTTCCGCATTTGTTTTCATAATGATGAAGATATTATTTTTTTTGTTAATCTACATAGTCGCTCACCAATATTTAGCGCTAGCAATCTAACAATCAATATTTTAATATAATCCTTTTTTTTACAAAAATATGGTAAAGATAATTAGCGTTTTACTTTTCTTAAAAAAACAAGTAACTTAGCTTCGCTTTTATAGCAGAATACAGGTAAATATGGAAACAACATTTGATTTTGAGAAGCCAATCGCTGATCTACAGACTCAGATTGAAAAGGTTAAACAGGTAGAAGAAAAGACCAAGGTTGACATGGGTGCAACTGTGCGCGAGTTAGAGGAAAAACTGGAATTAACCAAAATAGAAGTATATAATAACTTGACTGGATGGCAAAAGGTTCAAATGTCAAGACACCCCGACAGACCACAAACTTTTGATTATATTGATTTAATCTGTGATGATTTTATAGAACTTCATGGTGATCGAAATTTCAAAGATGACAAATCGATCGTCGGAGGCTTTGCTACTATTGGTGGGCAATCTGTCATGGTAATTGGTCATCAAAAAGGCAAAAACACGAAAGAACGTCAATTCAGAAATTTTGGAATGGCCAATCCTGAAGGCTACAGGAAGGCGTTGAGATTAATGAAAATGGCGGAGAAATTTAATAAACCAGTCGTGACATTAATCGACACTATGGGTGCTTATCCTGGTATCGAAGCCGAAGAACGTGGACAGGGTGAAGCCATCGCAAGAAATCTATTGGAGATGTCAGTTCTAAAAGTCCCTATTATCTGTATCGTTATTGGCGAAGGAGCTTCTGGCGGAGCCTTAGGTATTGGAATCGGTGATCGAGTATATATGCTGCAAAACACTTGGTATTCAGTTATTTCTCCCGAATCATGTTCGTCCATATTGTGGAGAAGTTGGGAAAATAAAGAAAGAGCAGCTGAAGCGTTAAAATTAACTGCAGAGAATATGTATGCAAATGGCTTGATAGATGGGATAATCGTTGAACCTATCGGTGGAGCACATCAAGATCCTGAAACCACTGCATTAAATGTCAAAACAAAAATTCTTGAAGACTTAACATTACTTTTGTCTAAATCAACAGAGTCGCTTGTAAGTGAAAGAATAGACAAATACAGCAAAATGGGAGTCGTAAACGAAGGATAAGCTTTTGTAAATAGTTTTTTTGATCACATCTTTATAACTGAATATAAAGATGTGCTAAATATTTTCGTCATCCTTCTTGTAGGGAATAGGATCTTCCAGCTGAAAAGCAAAATTCATTTCTTTCTCTTCCCTTCTAATGGTAATTCTAATTTGTTTTCCATCTTTACTTTGAAGTTTTTCCATAATTTGATTAAGCTTAAGATCGCCAACTTTTTTACCATTAATCTTAACTAATTCATCATCTTGTAACAATCCTGATTTATCTGCGGGAGAACCTTTCCTCACATTTGAAATAATATAAATAGGTTTTAAGGAAAATTCATACTTAAGTTGCTCTTGCGTGTACACGGTAGTTCCCCCCATATTGTCCTCTTTATCCTTATGTCTTAATTTAGTAGGTACTTGGCTTTTTATCCAAACTAATCCGTCATGCTTAATATCCATTCCAGTCATATTAATTAAAAACGGTTTACCGAAATTCCTATTGGATTTTAAGAATAGTTCTTTATTCTGGTAGTTCAATATCACATGAAAGTGCTGCAAAACTTGATTACCAATTGAACCCTTCCGATTTTGAGCAAGTTTAGATACTTCTACGGCATTGGTATCAGGATAGGAAACGATTGGTTGCTTTATGTTAAATCCGGCCCAATCAAAATCTTTAATGCGGTTTCTCCAACCATAAATTACACCACTAAATCCCCTACCTATATAATCATAAATATTAGGCTTTTTTACCTTAAATGAATCAATAAGGAATGGAAAAATGAGTAAACCATCAGAATTTCCCATATCAACTAACATTTTAGCTTGTTTCAATTCTGACGTACCTAAATCAACGTCAATCGAAACATATGGTCTACTTCGTTCAATTGTTAAAGGAACTCTGACATAATTTTTGGTAATTTTCTCTGGATAATTATCGGGATCAAATAAGCTAATTTTCGATTTTATATGATCTATTTTTACCATATATTCCTCCAACAACTTACTTCCTATAATTCCATTAATTGGAACTCCAACATGGCTAGAAATATCAAGTTCCTCGGCATTTATGACATACAAATTATGGGCAGAATCTAACAATATACCACCAACAAGGACCTCATTACCAATAGACATTATACCCGCTACTCCCTCTTCTATCCCAATACCTGAAAAACGAACTTCGTGCGTGTTTTCCAATGGAACTGAATCTTGCTTGGTGGCAAATAAGATTGTTTCTTTTACTCCTGAATCAAATAAAAAAGAGAGTGAAACACCATTAACTTCAACGGGCAGAATGGTGAGATTACCAATTGTCTCAAACTTAAATTTATTTTTATTTTTTGAAAGCAAATGAAAATTCTTCTGGCAATAAACCATACTGCAAGTGAAGCTGAGTAAAAGAATTAACAAAATCTTCATACATTGGAAATTGGTCACACTAAATTAATGATAATTTAATAGTTATTATCAAAAATATCACTTGTCAAAAATAATTTCAAATTGTATGTAGCAATTAGTTACATAGGCTCGTTTTAATTAAAAACCAATAATCTATTATTATTAGTTTTTAGCAACATAATCCTAATACCCTATTTATTAAGTAGAAAATGACCGAATATTCGGTCATTTTTTTTCAGGCTTAATGATTTATGAAATTGTTTGCACCACACCTCGAAAGTACCCAACGGATTCTGCCAATCCTGCAAGAGGATCTTGCATATCTTTTTCAAATTCCAAGCTACTAAATCCCGAATATTTAATTTTTCCTAGTGCACTCACAAATGCGGGTATATCGATGACCCCTCTTCCTAATTCACAGGTGGTTCCCTTTGCATTTGCAGCCGTTACATTTTTTAAATGGATATCAAAAATTCGACCTTTGTACCTGATGAGGTCTTTAATAGGATCTTGACCATCCCGCATATTGTGACCCATATCGAAACATAGCCCTAAATTTTTATCCAAGTCTTTGATTAAATCCCAAATCACCGTAGCATTTGGATAGACTTTGTCCTCTGGACCATGATTGTGAATCGCGAATCGAACATTATAAGACTTTGCTTTTTCGGCTACATACGCTAAATCCTTAACTTCTGGGATTCCTATGATTAAATCTACCGATACCCGTTTGCAGTATTCAAAAGCACGGTCAATATCTTCTTTGGTCTTCATATAAAGGGGACCAACAGCATACCCTTTAACATTAGATGCTGCTAACTTTTTATGAAATGCATCTATCTCTGCCTCTGTACTATCTAATGGTAAGTGAAAATCCTTAATGCATAGATAACGTACATCCATACGTTGCATCATAGCGAGTGATTGGTCAAGGTTAAATTTCACAAAACTATATCCAGCAATGCCAAGTTTTAAATCTTTAATTTGAGGGTTGCTTGTTTTTATACTTTCCTCTTTAGCTGAGGCATTCACAACAGATGGTAAAATAAATAAGGAGGATCCAGCGAGTAAACTTTTTTGCAAAAAATTTCTTCTGCCTTTTAATTTATTGTTCATGGTTATAGGTTTAAAAATTATTGACTTAAATATATACAAAAAGGAGTAGTATTTCAAGGAACCTTTTCTTCCTTATAAATATTTTAGATTAAACCTAAAAAGGCCTCATTAGATGAGGCCTTTTTATTATAAACCAGTTCCATTCAAAATCATGAACCAGTTTCAGAAAAATAATACTTTAATAAATCCGACTACGCAATAATAAGTAATCACTTATCAGTCAAAAATGAATACTCGTTTTTATACAAATGATTCAATTGCTTCGTTCAATGTTTTAGAAGGACGCATCGCCTGTGAAATTAGTTTCTCATCAGGTAAATAATAACCCTTTATATCCTGAGGCTTCCCTTGAGCACCAATTAATTCTTCATTGATTAATATTTCATTTGCTATTAATGTTTCTGATAGTTTAGCAAATTTTAATGCTAAGTCTGAATCTTTAGTCTGATTAGCAATTGCGGTAGCCCAGTAAGTCGCTAAATAAAAATGCGATCCACGATTATCAATTTGACCTATTTTACGAGATGGTGATTTATCATTTTCCAAAAATTTCGCATTTGCTTCATCTAAACCATCAGCTAATATTTGCGCTTTTTCATTATTTTGCGTTAATGCTAAATGTTCTAAGGAAGCTTGTAAAGCTAGAAATTCACCCAATGAATCCCAGCGTAAATAACCTTCTTTTAAAAATTGCTCTACGTGTTTAGGAGCTGAACCACCTGCACCGGTTTCAAATAATCCACCGCCATTCATCAAAGGCACAATTGACAGCATTTTTGCCGAAGTTCCGACTTCTAGTATAGGGAACAAATCAGTTAAATAATCTCTTAAAACGTTTCCAGTAACAGAAATTGTATCTTCTCCCTTTCGGATTCTTTCAATTGAGAATTTGGTTGCTTCAATGGGAGAAAGAATTTGAATATTTAAACCATTCGTATCGAAATCTGCTAAATATAATTCTACTTTCTTAATGATTTCTCTATCGTGTGCACGGTTCTCATCTAACCAAAAAACAGCTGGAGTGTCAGATAAACGAGCTCTGTTAACGGCTAGTTTCACCCAGTCCTTAATAGGAGCATCCTTTGTTTGACACATTCTGAAAATGTCACCAGTTTCAACTTCTTTTTCTAATAAAACATTCCCCTTGTCATCTGATACTCGTATTTGACCATTATCATGCGCTTGAAAAGTTTTATCATGGGAACCATATTCTTCCGCTTTTTGCGCCATTAATCCAACATTGGGTACCGATCCCATAGTTTTTGGATCAAAAGCCCCATTTAATTTACAATCTTCAATTGTAGCCTCATAAATACCGGCATATGAGCGATCTGGTATAATGGCTAAGGTATCTCTTTCCTCACCTTTATTATCCCACATTTTACCTCCAATACGAATCATCGCTGGCATTGAAGCATCAACAATCACATCCGATGGGATATGCAGGTTGGTAATCCCTTTATCAGAATTTACCATTGCTAAATCAGGTCCATTTGCAATTGCAGCAGTAATAGCATCATTGATCTCTTTTTCTTGCGGAGCTCCAGCAATTTTTGCATAGACTTCACCTAGACCGTTGTTTGTATTTACTCCTAATTCTTTAAATAAAGAACCATATTTGTTAAAAACATCTTTAAAATATACTTCTACTATAGCTCCAAAAATGATGGGATCAGAAACTTTCATCATTGTAGCTTTAAGGTGGGCGGACAATAAAATGCCACTTTCCTTCGCCTCTTGGATAGCACCTTCTACGAAAATTTTTAATTTATTAATATTTAGGACGGAAGCGTCAATGATTTCTAAGGCTTTCAAGGGAGCAAATGGTTTCAGTTCTTGAACTTGACCATCCTTAGAAACAAATTCAATTTTATATTGTCCATCAGCATCAATGGTAATTGATTCTTCTGAACTGTAAAAATCTCCATCCGTCATTGAGGCAATTTTCGTTTTACTCTCGCTTGACCAAACCCCCATTCGGTGAGGATTAGCTTTAGCATAGTTCTTTACAGCTTTAGGAGCACGACGATCTGAATTACCTTCACGTAGAACAGGATTCACCGCTGACCCCAAAATTTTTGCATACGTTTTCTTTATTTTTTCTTCATCAGCAGTGGATGGAGAATCTGGGAAATTTGGAATTTGATATCCATCTTTCTGTAATTCACTTATAGCTGCTTTTAATTGAGGAATAGAGGCCGAAATATTTGGTAGTTTGATGATATTTGCGTCTGCCTGAGTAGCTAATTGACCAAGTTCAGCTAATGCATCACTTGTTTTCTGATCTTCTGATAAGTAGTCATTGAAATTAGCAAGGATTCTACCTGCTAATGATATATCTCTTAATTCAACTTCAATATTAGCAGTTTTTGCAAAGGCCTGAACTATAGGTAAAAATGAATAAGTTGCCAGTAATGGCGCTTCATCTGTCTTAGTGTAAATGATTTTAGACGACATAATTTTCTATTGATATGTTATTTTTTTGCAATTAATCCTTAAAAAAAATTATTAAATACTGTTTTTTAAAATTCGCCTAAAGATAACAAATTGAAAATTAAATCGCCACAAAAGGGAAAATATTGAGACCAATCCAAAAAATAATGGTGGTTATGACTAATTAATAATAATTATATACAAGAATATGGGAAAATATAATTCATATAATTAAAAACCATACGTAAAAATATGAATTAAATTATGGGAAATGATGATGCATTAAGTAGCAACGTGATTTAAGATGAAATTACTCTCATATACCTCAACCCTTTCTCCTACCTGATGAAAATATACATCAACAATAATTTTTGCTAAATTGATAGTACTAACGGGAGAAAAGGATTTAAATAATCCAATTCTATTAAAAAAATTCAAAACAGAAAACGATATTTTCTCCTCCTTTCTCTCTGAATTTGGTCTTTCAATCAACCCGGGTTTAAAAATAATCAAACGAGGAAATCCTAATAATTTTATATCCTCTTCCAACTGACCTTTCATCCTGCTATAGAATAATCTTGAAGTAGGATTTGCTTTAAAGGCAGATAATAATACAAATGTATCGATGTTTTTTTGTTTTGCTAATGCGGCAAATTTCAATTGATAATCATAATCCACATGCCACTGGGCTTGCTTACTTCCAGCGATTTTACGAGTTGTACCTAAAGTTGAAATAGCTATATCTCCGTCAATCAAGTCGGCATACTCTTCCAGTCGTTCAAAGTCAACGATAATTTCATTTAATTTAGAATCTTCGGAAAAAAATGGTTTACGTACCAATACCGTAACAGAATCTACGCTGGGATCTGCTAATAGTTGAAGGACGACTTCGCGACCTGTCGCACCAGTTGCACCAATTATAATTGCATTCATCAATTAAATTTCAGAAAATTAAAATAAGACATCTCTAATGTTCACATCACGATCAAATGATGCTTTTGCAAATGGACAAAGTGGTAATATTTTAATATTATTCTCACGAGCGTATTCAACGGCTTTGTAGAGTAATACATGGCCTATCCCCTTCCCTTTTTCTTCGCTATTTACCTCCGTGTGATCAATTATCATTTTACCTGGCCCCGCCATGGTATAAGTCATTTCTGCAATTTGAACCCCTTCTTCAATTGCATTAAATGATCCTTTATTTTCGTTGCTATTGTGCTTAACTAACATATTTATTTATCTTTTTTATTTAACGAATCGATTAATTTATTCTCAATAGGTGCCTTAAAAGGCAATACGTCATTAATAACGTCATTAGGTATTGTCATAGAAAGCACATAATGCACGATGTGCCATTTACCATGTTCTAATAGTAGAACACCAGAACCTCGACAAATGTTCATATGTGTTTCCAACAGTTCATCAATCCATGCAACATTTCCATCTGTCGAAAAACTTATTTTGCGCTCCAACGCCTTAAAATCCCAAGCTTTTCCTTGATCAAAATATGGTTTGGCGAAAGCCTTAAACTCCTCTTTGCTCCAACGTTCAGTCGCATCCGTCCCTATATAAATTGATTCCTCACTCATATACTTAAAATACTGATCAAAATCTGCTATTGAGGCAGCATGATGCCAGTTATCTAGCAACTGCTTTACAAGCACTTCTTTTGTTTGAGATAGCGTAATATTAGTTGTAAATATCAGCAAAACAATTAATTTAAATACTCTCATATAGTATATCTATTATAATTTTGATTTGATCATATCCAATTAGAATTCGACTGCCATCTTCCTATTACCTAAGCTACATGCCAGAAGTAAAAAAAACCTGGACTGACTGTAATTTAAAGAAACCATTGGAATATCCTGCAAATTCCACTAGGAATTTAAAATTAAAGCATCTATTAAGTTTTAAAAACCTATCCCTTTTTAATTAAAAAATAAACCTTGTATGTATTTTCTAATTTGTAGTATACGAAATATAATTAATGAATTATCAGTCAAGTTTTAAATAAGAATAGGCTAAATTTAAAAAATTTAAGACTTTTGTGATAAAATATTACATTTTCCTCATCAATAATAAATAGTATATAATATATTTGCAGTATCATGAGTACAACACCTTTTTTATCTGATAGAATTAATAACCTATCCGAGTCAGCAACTTTAAAGATGACTAAATTAGGTCGCGAATTAGCGGCAAAAGGCATCAATGTAATTAGTTTAAGTGTAGGGGAACCAGATTTCAACACGCCTGAGCATGTCAAAAATGCGGCGAAGAAGGCTTTAGATGAAAATTACACGCGATATTCCCCTGTTCCTGGATATCCTGATTTACGTCAGGCTATTGTGAATAAACTAAAAAATGAAAATGGACTGGAATATGATATTTCGCAAATCGTCGTTTCTACGGGAGCAAAACAATCATTATCAAATGTTTTACTTACTTTGGTAAATCCTGGCCAAGAGGTAATTATACCAACACCTTACTGGGTATCCTATTCTGAAATGGTGACTTTAGCTGAAGGTAAATCGGTCTTTATTGATACCGATATTGATTCTAATTTCAAAATTACGCCTGAACAATTAGAAGCTGCTATTACTCCCAATTCTAAGGTCTTTATGTTTTCATCACCATGTAATCCTACAGGGTCGGTGTATTCTAAAGATGAATTAGCGGGATTGGTCAAAGTATTTGAGAAGTATCCCAATATATTCATTATATCCGATGAGATTTACGAACATATTAATTTTGTAGACAAGCATGAATCTATTGCGCAATTCTCCTCTATAAAAGATCGTGTCATTCTTGTTAATGGATTCTCCAAAGCTTTTGCAATGACGGGATGGCGTTTAGGATATATTGCTGCAAATAAAGAAATTGCAGCTGCTAATGATAAAATGCAAGGTCAAACTACGTCTGGAACCTGTTCAATCTCTCAACGTGCTGGAATTGTTGCATATGAAAAGGGACTAGAGAGTGTATTAGAAATGAAGGAAGCATTCTTACGTAGAAGACAATTAGTATATGATCTATTAAATGACATTCCCGGCGTTAAAACGAACCTTCCCGATGGAGCATTTTATTTCTTTCCTGAAATTAGTTCCTTCTTTGGCAAGAGTGATCCTGATGGAAATGAAATTAAAAATTCGGCAGATTTATCATTATACCTGTTAAACTTTGGTCATGTTGCTACTGTTGGAGGTGATTCCTTTGGTAATAATAATTATATCCGTCTTTCCTATGCTGCTTCAGATGACAACTTAAAAGAAGCTTTAAGACGCATAAAAGATGCATTAGCAAAACTTATTTAAAATTTTTAAAAAAAAATATATTTTGCACTAAGGGTCCAATTTTAAAAATTGGGACCTTTTGGTTATCCATAGGTCTGTGATATTCCTTGTGAACCAATCAGGAAAGTTAATAGATACATATAGTTTAACGACCGTTACCTTATCCTTAAGAAAAACAAGAAATTATGTTAATTAATAACATAGAAATACTTGGTAAATAATAAACAAATACCTATCTTTGCACGGCTGTTAATATAAATACAGCATAAATTTATTAACATAATATTTAAACAATGCAACAGTACGAATCTGTCATCATTCTTACCCCGTTGCTTTCAGAAGATGCTGCGAAAGAAGCAATTGCTAAATTCAAAAGTATCTTAACAGAAGGCGGAGCCGAAATTATCGCTGAAGATAATTGGGGTTTGAGAAAATTAGCGTATCCAATCCAGAAAAAAACAACTGGATTTTATCACTTAACTGAATTCAAGGCTCCAGGTGAATTAATTAAAAAATTAGAGATTGAATACAAACGTGATGAACGTGTGATGCGTTTTTTAACGATTTCTTTAGACAAGCATGCACTTGCTTACAATGAGAAAAAACGTAGCGGCGCATTCAACAAAAAAACTGAACCTAAAACTGAGGAGGTAGCAAACTAATGGCAAACGAAAATATCCAATACGTAACTGCTCCCAAAGTTGAGGACAACCGTAAGAAGTACTGCCGTTTCAAGAAAAATGGTATTAAGTACATCGACTACAAAGACGCAAACTTCTTATTGAAGTTTATTAATGATCAAGGTAAAATTTTACCTCGTCGTTTAACAGGAACATCATTAAAATTTCAACGTAAAGTAGCTCAAGCCGTAAAACGTGCGCGTATTATCGGATTACTACCTTATGTAACTGATTCATTAAAATAGGAGGATACGATAATGGAAGTTATATTAAAACAAGATGTAAAGCACCTTGGTGAGAAAGACGATATCGTAGTAGTAAAACCAGGTTTTGGTCGTAACTACTTGATTCCTCAAGGATTTGCTACGATGGCAACGTCATCGGCAAAAAAAGTTTTAGCTGAGAATATTAAACAAGCTCAGTTTAAGCAAGAAAAAATTCAAAAAGATGCTACTCTACTAGCTGGTAAATTGGAATCAGTAAAATTAACTATTGGTACAAAAGCAGGTGAGTCAGGTAAAATATTCGGTAAAGTAAATAGTATTCAAATTGCTGATGCGCTTAAAGCTCAAGGATTTGATGTAGATCGTCGCCGAATTACTTTCGAGACTGAACCAAAATCATTAGGTGAATATATTGCAAATTTAAACTTACATAAAGAAGTTAAAGTGCAAATTCCTTTTGAGGTAATAGCTGAATAAGCAGAAAAAATAAATTCCCATAATTAATTGGCAAAGCATTAGCCTAGGGTATTTAAATTACTTTTAAAACGATCAAGAATAGCATCATTGTTTTTTCTTGATCGTTTTTCCTTTTTGATCGCTTTGGTAGCTTTTATTTTGATTATAGACTGAAGAAAAATCATTATAATGCGCGAGCTAGCACTCCCTACTGTGTAATTTACTACTTAAAGCTAATAACTCCAAACAGCTGACACCATCCTTAATCCTACTATTTAATCAAAAGCGTGATAGTATATTACAAAAGGAGCCCAAAAAAATAGATTTTTGAACTCCTTGTATAATATATTTAAATAATATATTTTAATTAGTAATTATTAGGCCACATAACATCGTGTCGTTTATACGGCTTACGATTCTTTTGACCTTTGTTTTTATACTTTTTCTTTTGTTGACCAGGTGCATAACGTTTAGCTGACTTACCGCCATATCTTTTCTTTGCCTGTCCTGGGGGATAATGCCCACGCCTATGATCACTAACATAACAAGAGCTAACACTTAAAGCAAAAATTACCACCAACAAAAAACCTAAATATTTTTTCATGTTTATATTTTTACTTAACCATAACCAAAATCTAAGCCAACTTTAATTTATTAAAAATAAAATTGACATCCTAAAGATTTTATATAGCGTATAATTTGATTTATCAGCTGTACTTTGACCAGCTGTGACACATTCCTTCTGAAAAAGGATCAGACTGGCTACGAACTATACAGAAAAAAAGTAGTCTTTAAAAATTTCCTACTGAAGCAAGTGAAAACAAATTTATACCCTGTTAATAATTATATTTTTCAACTGATTTAATTTGATTATTTCCTTCTGTAAATACTAAAGTAGGTTGATAAGTTTCTGCTTCCCCAGGTGATATATTAATGAAGGACAAAATATGTACAGTATCGCCTAATTTAGCGTGAAGTGCTGCTCCCCCATTCATACATACTTCACCACTGCCTCTCTTTCCTGGAAGAACATATGTCATAATTCGACTTCCATTAATCGCATTATTAATGTAAACCTGTTCGTATTTTACTATACCAGCTGCATCTAACAAATCAGCATCAATAGTAATAGAACCATTATAACTCACATTTGCTTCTGTTACTTTTACAGTATGAATTTTAGCTTTTAAAATTTTCAGTTCCATAATATTATTTTATTTATTTAAATAGATTTTTTAAACTCAATTTTATTTAAGTCATGAGTTATAAAGACTATTTCTTCGTTATTTTGTTTTACAGTATGATTTTTATGATGTATCTGATAACTAAAAGTGTAATCTGAAAGGTGATCAAAGGTTTTATCTGGATAGCACGCTACTTTATATTCTAACTCTCCCAAGAAGCTATATCTACTAATCTCAATATTACCTGAATTATATTCTAGCACGAACCAACAGCCTTCTCCTAAGCCACCAACCCACTGTGCATTATCTGGAATGAGCTTTGGTTTTTTAGGCTCATCTACAAAACCTAAAAAAGAATCATCGGGAAGCTCTTTAGATGCACTTCTAAAGAAGTTTGGTTTCAAAATACTCACTTGAAACTTTAAAGACTTCAACCTACTCATATGCCATTCTTTTAAATGATTATTATGATAACAAAAGATCTTTTGGTCATAAATAGCATTTATAACATTACTTGTAGGGCTAGCTTTCAAACTCTCAGGATAAAGGATTTTTTTAATCCGCTTATCTGATTTAAGCATTGATTCCACTAATACTTGAGCGACAAAGCGAGAGCAACTATTATTATTAGGCGCTAAAGCACCATAAGGCATAGGACCTTGATTTACTACCTTTTCCGCATATTCTAAACCCTTTTTAAAAGAAATGTCTTTACAAATTGAACACAATAACCGACCACCACCATGCGTGTAAGCTTTTAACGACTCCAGTTCTGCTAATATCGATTCAAAATTAAGTAGTTCATTTTCTACAGAAAATTTCGCTTTGGTTTTAAGTTTTAGTCTTGGATCAAAATCTTGAGATCTTGCCCTTCCATAACCACGCGGCGTTAAGTATCTACCAAAATCAAAATAAAGCAAATCACCAGTACTCCTCTCAATTAATACGATAGCAGCGTGTCCAACTTTAAAATTCAAATTCTTGACAATACCAATCTTTTTAAAAAAGGACATCCACAGTTCATCACCTCTAGCGGTTTGATCTGGCCATGCTATAGGTATTGCCAAATCGTTATATTGATGCATTATGATTTTCTTTTAATGAATGAATGGTGGGTGAATTCAAAGAATATAATTTATTAATATATCGATTGCCATGATCCGGAAAAAATAACACCACTTGATCGTTAGGTTTTAAATTCATTTTATGAAAATGAAAATCCAATGCAGCCAAAACAGCGGCACTTGAAAATCCTAATAAATCACCTGTTTCCTCCTTATATAACGTAGCCGTTAATCGACTCTCCTTCTCACCTATTTGATATATTTTATCGACAACATTACGATCAAAAGCGCCAGGTATAAAAGTTCGTCCAATACCTTCAATTGGATCGAATTTAATTTCTTCTTGTGGAAAAGGTTTATTATCTAAAAAAAGAGTATAAACAGAATTCTTCGGTTCTACTCCCCAAATCTTAATATTTTTATTTTTCTCTTTTAGATAACGTCCAACCCCAGAAATAGACCCTCCTGTACCAACTCCAATTAAAACATGTGTAATTCCTCCATCAGTTTGTTCCCATAACTCTGGACCCGTAGTTTTGTAATGTGCTTTAATATTATTTGAATTATAATACTGATTAGTAAAGTAGGTGTCTGGATTATTAGCAGCAAATGATTGCGCTAAATATTGAGTGGAATTAAAATCATGTAACCCATTTGAGTTATCACAAATCTGAATAGCAGCACCATAAGATTTTAGAATTTCAATTTTTTCTTCTGAACAGGAGGTTGAAACAAATATTTTAGACTTGTACCCTAATTTTTTAGCAAACAAAGCGATGCTGATCCCAGTGTTTCCACTACTTGCTTCAACAAAAACACCATTGGGTGTAATTTTCTTTTTATTTATAGCATCCTCTAACATAAACCAAGCTACTCTATCCTTTGAAGATTTACCTGGATTACAGAACTCTTCCTTAATTAAAATATTAGTATTATATCTAGTCGATAGTCTATCGTTTCTCCTTAAAGGCGTGTTTCCTATTAAATTTTTAACCAATGTAATTATAGTCTGTTTTTATCCACTTTCCTACTCCAAACGTCAAACTTTCATTTATATTCTAAAAAAAATAAATAATTCGAATGTCCATTATGATTCTAAGTTACCACTTTAATTACTTTATGGCAATATTTTTCCGAAATTACAGATGCTAAAGCGTTACTTACATAAGTATAAATATCTTACTGGTTTATTTAAGATTGGTAATGTAACAATTCATCCCATTGATAATAGTCGATTATTGCGTTTAAAGAAATTTTAAAACTGCTACGCTTTTATTTGTGTAACTTATACATTACATACCGTTTGTACGAGTATCATTTGATCTTATGTCAATAAAAATAATGTTATGGTACCATTTTGTCAACACTCCTATCTGAGCTACGAGTCGAATATTAATAGGCTATTCAGAATACAATTCGCGCGCTTTAATATTTTTTAAAACCGTAATCAAATAATTTTATTATTTTTAGGACTTAATAAAACGTTTATGAAGCCAAAAACTATAATAATTTCAGTCTTGTTAGCACTTATAGTAATTGTCCTATTCAATAATAAAGAGGAAGCTAGTTTTTGGTTATTTGGAGAAATACGCACCTCCAAATTAATTATATTGGGAATATTTTTTCTAATTGGCGTAGTAGTAGGCGCTGTTATTTTCAGACGGCGAGTAAAACATCCGAAGGAATATGGTTTAAGCAACCCAAATGGGAATATAGAGCCTTTTATTGACGAAGAAGACCCTTTATCTCAAGAGGATCGCGAATATATTCAAAAAGATTAGCAAATATTATACGACATTATCGTTTGTACTAAATAACACTTTAGTATACTTTGCGGACATCCCCCCTTATCCAGATCTAAAAATGATATAGCTGCACTACCTTAAATCATTTATATTCCCGTTAAAGAAACATTTGAGTTGAATTATCCAATTTTTCAATTCAGGTCCACTTTACATTCTCTTTTTTTAAATCTGATACTTCTTGGAGCAACCAAATTTATTCGTAAATTAATTCTTTTAAAATGAGATAGTTTAGGTCTTTAATTGAAAAAAAAGTGCTTTATCATTTGCAAATTCAATGAAAAAGCCTAGATTTGCATCACTCCAAACAACAGGAGATCATTTTAAAAAAATGATTCTGTAGCTCAGCTGGTAGAGCAATACACTTTTAATGTATGGGTCCTGGGTTCGAATCCCAGCGGGATCACAAAAGGCGCAAGAAATTGCGCCTTTTTGCATTAAACGGCACTTTTTTCTGCGATTTTTACAAAAAAGCGATTCATTTAATATCATTCTATAGCATAATCCTTGCAGAGGAATGGATGCAGGATTATAATTACAGCAGGCCCCATGAAGCATTGGGGGGCAAAACGCCCATGGAATACCGTGCCCTGCCGGCGGCATGTTGTTATTAGGGCAACTTTAAAAAGACTGAACTAATAACAACAACTATTTTTATATTTGAATAATCGCCCGGATGCTAGTCCGAAAATAGGGAGGGTTACAATAATAATCGTTACCACAGCAAAAAAGGTAAGATAATTAGGCATAATTTTTAGACCTTTCAAATTCGAGCCGTTTGCTAAGCTAAGCATTGTCTTATTTTTCATTTCACGGATGGTCAGGTCTTACATTTGCTGCTAACGGTTAGGCTATAAGTAGTTGCGTGGGTTTGCATTTAACTTTGCATGTACACACCAAACTGTAAATCCGCAAGGGTTTTCAGAAGTAGGCGAGAACAAGCAATTACTTATAGCCATTGTTGTGTGCAGTTTTTTTATTCCGCAATTCTTTTCTTTAAGTCCATTCTTTCGTGCAATATTCTCGTTATCTCAACATAATTTTCGTTTAAAGTTCTGTAGAATATTATATGTCGATTTGCTTTTATTCCGAGAAGTTGCTCTGATATTCCTTCGTAGTTTTTTCCTACATCTGGATTTTCAGCAATTTCCTGACAGTTAGAAATCAGCCCATCGTAATACTTGTCAGCTTGTTGTTCCGACCAAACTTCAAATGTATAATCCCAAATCTTTGACAAATCCTCGACAGCTTTGTTGGTCAGTTTATATTCAGCCATTCGAGTGCTTTTTCGATTTTAGAGATTTAAGATGTTTTTTGGGGTCAAAATCGTGTGCTATTCCACTGTCAATTCCTTCTTGAATTGCGGTTTTTAGAGCAATCACTTTACTTTCTTCCTCTTCCAAAAGTCTTAATCCAGCACGTATGACTTCGCTAACATTTTTGAATCTTCCTTTGCTGATACTATTTTGAACGAATTGGTCAAAATAATTCCCGAGTGATATTGATGTGTTTTTGTTCATTTTGATTAAAATTTACTCGAATATACCAAAAATTGGTATTAAAGCAAAATTTTTCTCAAATTGCACACAACGTGTTTGTGTATGATTTCGTTGCGTGTTTCAGCAACTAAATTAGTAAACTAAAACGAACCAGAGGAAATTCCGCAGGAATTTCCAAGTAGGCTAGAACTAGCAATGAATTATACACGTTGTTATGTGCATACTGGATTCAATAGTAATGCTTTTCAGAAAATCGTCCATGCCATAGTAATAAATATCCATTCCACAGTCCTTTGGTTCACCCCAAATTTGCATTGTAACAAAAAAACAAGAAAAAATGAAAACTACAGTTCCATTAAAATTAGTGCTCCTAGTTTTTTACTAGGATTTACAACTCAAACATTTTCAAAAACTAAAAACACAAACATTATGAACAGTACCAAAAATGAAACAATTGGATTATTAGTAATTATGAAAGCAAAGCCAGGAAAAGAGCAAGACGTTAAAAACTTTTTGCTTGGTGGATTAGCACTAGTCAATCAAGAACCCCAAACAGTATCTTGGTTTGCCTTTCAGATAGACAGTAAAACTTTTGGTATCTATGATACCTTTGAAGTAGAAGAAGGTAGGCAAGCTCATTTAACAGGCGAAGTTGCAAAGGCATTATTAGCAAATGCAGGTGATTTGTTAGAAGATTTTGATCCTAGTACAGATATTCAACCAACAGATGTATTGGCATCTAATCATAAGTCCGGATTGCAAAACAATGGCTTACTTGTTATTATGAAATCTAAAGAAGCAAAGACAGCAGATGTCGAAAATTTTCTTAATGTTGGAAAACAATTAGTAAGTGATGAGCCAAAGACTTTATCTTGGTATGCTATAAAAATAGATGCAACTACTTATGCAATCTTTGATACCTTTGCAGATGATTCAGGTAGAGATGCTCATTTAACAGGTAAAGTTGCTGCAGCACTTATGGAAAATGCTCCTGTTCTTTTAGAAGGTTTCCAAGCAACTGCAATTCAAAAAATAGATATTATAGCTTCCAAATAATTTATATCTTTAGAAAGGAGTGTAAAACACTCCTTTCTTTTTATATGTAATATTAAATAAAGAAATATATTCTTATGGCTCAAATTATTATAGATAAACAAAATGGTGAATTAGCCTTTAGACTAGAAAGGTTTGAAAATCTTAATCAATTTGATCATTTACAAAGAAAAAATTATTATTCTATTATTTTACTTAACGCAAGCAACTATAAGTTAAGTGTAGACCTTTCTAATTATGAACTGCAAGGTTATCAAATGATTTGCTTGTCGCCTTATCAACCATTTATGATTTCTTCTGAAGAACGTTGTCAAGGCTGGTTATTAAATTTTCACCCTGACTTTTTTTGTACATATCGTCATCAAAATGAAATTGAAACAGAAGGCGTTCTTTTTAACAACTTTCATGGATTACCACATTTTCAAATTTCTGAAGAAGGGCTGCTTTTTAATCTCATAGACCAAATTTCTAAAGAGATGGATAGAGATTCTATTGCTCAATACGAAGTTCTTGTGGCTTTTTTAAAGGTATTTTTGATAGAAGCAGTGAGACAGAAAAAACAATTCGATAAAGAGATAGTTCCAAAATTTTCTGATGGTCAATCAGAAATCCTACAAAATTTAGTAGATTCTATTGAGAAAAATTATTGTGAATTACATTCTCCGAAAGATTATGCAGATGTTTTGTGTGTTAGTACAAAAACATTGGCAGGGATTGTAAAAAAATATTTACAGCAAACACCTAGCGATTTAATTTCTAATAGAATTGTTATAGCGGCTAAACGAGAGCTATATTTAACATCAAAACCTTTGAAACAGATTGCAGCTGGACTTGGTTATTATGATGAATTTTATTTTAGTCGATTTTTTAAGAAAAAAGTAGGTGTTTCTCCAGATAATTACAGAAAGACAGTAGGTTTCGCCAAACTAGAAAGGCTATAAGTATCAGGTGGTCTTAAGTTGCACATAACGTTCAGTGTATGAAACGTAGCGTATAAAAATACGATAATTTTCAGATTAGCAATTAGCCAAATCTTTGATTTGGAACGGGATTCTAAATAGTTTAGCCCAAATCAAAGATTTGGCGGACTTGGCAAAAAGGCACAGACCTTTGGATTTAGCGCAAACCAGCTATGTTTTATACACGGTGTTAGCGACCGTATTTGCTCTGCGCTCTGTTTTATTTTCATTTATCGGTCAGTTTAATTTATTTTGGGCAACTGGCTCAAGTCCGACGTTTTGATTTTATTTCTCCAAACCGGCTCAAGTCCGACGTTGTGATTCCGTCCACACGAGTAAAATCCGACGTTGTTATTTTTTGCTTGTCTGGCTCAAATCCGACGTTGCTATTTGAAGTCAGATTTTTTGATTTCAGATTTGGTTCGGTTTTCTATTTCAGATTCCAGATTCGGTCAGTTTTTCAATTCCAGAGTTATTTTTTTCGGCAAACGTGTTTTTGGAATTTTGTCCTTAAAAACCAAAAAAAAATTCCGACTTTCATTTCGCAAAATTTCCGCTGTTTTTGATTTTAGATTTGGTTTGGATTTTTATTTCTTTTTTGATTCCTTCCACATTTTTAAGAGTCAGTTTGGTTTTGTTTTTTCAATTTCGGCGAGATTTTTTTTATATGGTCGCTAACTAGTGTATATGCACACCAGGTGCGTATACATTTGCTTTAACTGTCACGTATTTCAGGTTGGACAGTTCAGAACTACCCACTAGATCCCGGCAGTTGGTTTGTTTATTCTTCATATGCTCAGTTATTCGAAAAAAACTTTTTAAAGATATAATTTTAACTAATGTTCAAGCTATCAAGTGGACTTTTTATCTGACTGATATGTTTAGTGCTTACATGGGTCTATATTTCAGTTGTTTTAGAACTGCTATGCCCCAAAAGCTGCTGGATGTAACGAATATCAGTTCCCGTTTCCAATAGATGAGTTGCAAAGCTGTGTCTTAACCAATGTAGCGTTGGCTTTCTAGTGATGTGAGCCTTTTGACAGGCCTGGTGAAGAATTTTTCTTAATGATCCATTGCTATACTCATCCCCATACTGTCCTTCAAAGAGATAGTTTTTCGGCTTAAAAGCTTGGTAGTATCGTTAACTGTTTTTAGACTTTCACAAACTCACCGTTGTGACTTGAAGGAACAGGGCACGAATTACATTTTGAAGATTGGAATCATATTATTGACGGAATCGAACGACATCTGAATGCATGAAGACTTAATTACAAGCTAGTTATTACAAATCGTTGCGCCTTAGCTGAATTAAGATCGGGAATTTAGAGGTCTATAATAATAAGTGTAAGTAATTGCCGAGACAGAAAATTATCAATTTTATGAGAAATTGTCATATGAAAAAGACTTTAATTTAAAAAGGTATTATATTTCCTAGTCAACATTACATTTTTTTAGAATTCTCTCTAACGTATTTAAATTACGGGACGTAAAGGAATTTTTTAATTTTTTACTTCCCAATATTTTACCAAATTCCGAACCAAGTGTATTGCCTTTTGGAACTTTCCAGTAGAAATTATTACTGACAATTTCCGCCTGCTCGCCCGCCACCACTCTCGATTTTTTAAATTCTTCCAGTAAGGTATTGCCAATGTTATCCACACCTATAAATCCATAAATATGAAAGTCAGGATCTGATGCAAATGGACTGTTTAGCACAATCTTTTCTAACTCCTCTTGATTTTTTACAAACACGAACGCCTCATATAAAAAATAATCACTAAGTACTTGTTCAAGGATAACCTTTAATTCATCACTATTTTTGGAGGATGAGAAAATAATATTGCCCGTAGCTAAAACTGCTGAAACATTTTTTAATCCGCTCTTTTCAAAGAGTGCACACACCTCTTTCATCTTCATATTTGTTCCTTTCACATTTACGCCTCTTAGAAAGGCTATATATCGAGTGTCCTTCATATAACTGTGTTTTCACCGACACTGAGGCTCCAATGCCATTTCTTTAATTAAACTAAGATAACTAACCTTATTTCAATTTCATAATTCGGTTTTTATTTTAAAACGTCAATTAAATTAATAATTCAAGTTCCGGTTTATGAACTCCATCTGGTGTCGTATAAAAAGGTCTTCCTTCGACGACCGCATGTGTTTGGGGATCGATGCCTAATGCATGATAGATTGTTTGATGAATTTGTTCTATTCGAATGGGTTTCTCAATGGTCTTACACGGACGTTCATCGGCCGTTTTACCATAAACAAATCCCTTTTTAACACCACCTCCAAACATGAGCATAGAACATCCATCTGTAAAATGCCTATGCATTCCATAATTTTTTATATCAGTTATAATATCGGGTTGATCAACTTGATGTAGAACCTCTGCCCCTGGCCTTCCTTCCATGACCATATCTCGACTAAATTCGCTGGCCAAAATAACTAGGGTCCGGTCCAAATGTCCACTACGATCTAAATCTTTAAGTAATTGAGCAATAGGTGCATTAATTTGTTTTTTCATATCACGAGAACGGGTATGACCATTTTCATGTGTATCCCAACCTTTAAATGGTTCATATTCGGTCGTTACACTAATAAACCGCGCTCCTTGTTCAACAAGTCGTCGTGCCATCAGGCATCCTAATCCAAATTTGCCTGTGTTGTATATATCATAATTTTCTTTGGGTTCTTCGGTCAGATCAAAAGCTTTCGCTTCAGGTGATTTTAATAAGGCGTATGCTTGTTCCATGGAACGTTTGAAAGATTCCTTTTGGTAATCACTACCAAGCTCTCCAATTGGATTCTTTGCTAGTAAATCAGCATATAGTTGATTACGGCGTTCAAATCGACTGAAGGACATACCAGCTGGTGGTTTTACAGCATCAAGCCCGGAAGATGGATCAGGAATCATAAAGGGTCCAAATTCACTCCCTAGAAATCCCGCCGTATGAAAAGCTTTGAGTTCTTCTGCTTCACCAAGCGTCATCCTTTGTCCTATATTGATAAATGCTGGAATTACGGGATTTTTTGGACCTAATTCATGTGCAATCCACGAACCAATATGTGGGGCAGCAACTGTTTGTGGTGGTTCGTAGCACGTATGCCAATGATACTGGTGTCTGGAGTGTAGAATATGACCTAAATCTGCCGCAACGTATGAGCGAATTAATGTTCCTTTGTCCATCATCTCTGCGATAGATTCTAGTCCTTCTGAAAAATTAATACCATCTAAAACAGTTGGTATTGATTTAAAAGTACTGAGCACTCGGTTAGAATCCAAACCTTTTTCATAAGGTGTATAAATTTTAGGATCGAAGGTTTCCGTGTGGGCCATTCCACCTGCCATCCAAAGCAAAATAACAGAATCTGCAGTTGATTGACGACTATTCCCAGTGCAAGAAGTCAAGAAACTTGACAATGGTGCACCGGCCGCCAAAGCAGCTAAAGTTCCAGCACTTGCTGTCTTTAAGAACTCTCTTCTATTATACATAATTTTTTAATTTTACCTTAAACTATAATCACCAGCGTAAATTCATAGATTTATTTCTCGTATTATCCATCAAAAATACCTACCCTATTCAATAAATTGAAATTCGGGAAGTAATACGATTGCCCATAATAATTCCTGAACCGCAGCTTCTTCTACCCCATCGCCAAATAATTTTTTGGCAACGATATATTCTTCTTTAGATGGATTACGAACTAAACTTTGCGCATAAATTGCCCGAATCAATTCATCGGGATTATCATATTTAGCTATCCATTTCTTTGCACCATTGACTAAAGTTTCATTTAATTTCGTTCCGTTGGTTAATTCCATCGCCTGTAAGAGCGTTGCCTGATTATCACGGACAGTTATAATGTTTTCCCGGCTTGGTCGACCTAAAGCTGTTTGAAAAGGATCATTTTGAACAAGCGCTGCTCGTACAAAAGCCGGAGGATCTAAATATTGTTTCTGACTCTCAAATGGGTTGTATTTGATTGCATCGATAGCGTATACTGGATAAACAAGTGTGCTTACTGCATCCGCAAATTGTTCAGCAGTTAATTTTCTTTTTAATAAGCCAGTAAAAACAAAATCTGGTGCGTTTACTTTACTTGGATCAGTCACGGTCATGGTAGGCAATTGATAAGTTTTCGACGTCGTAATTAAATAAAGTAATTTCTTTATATCATAACCCTCTTCTACAAAGTTCACCGCCATCCAATCTAGTAGATCTCTGCTCCAAGGTTCCTTATCCATTTCATCAGTAGGTGATACAATACCACGTCCCATAAGTTGTGCCCAAATGCGATTAACTAGGGTTCGATATAGTCGGCCATTTTGAGGCTGTGTTAGTAGTTTTGACAACTCTCTAGATTTTTCTTGCACAGATGCTCCCTGTGTAATTTTACCTAGCTCTGGCCATAAAACTCGGGTATCAGCCATTGCCCCAGTAGGAATATCACAACGATTGATTTCCAACGGTTCCTCAGAAAAGATATTGGCAAAAGCATAAGCATCATCCAGTTTCCAGTCGCTTACAAAACTATCATGACAAGAGGCACATTTTAAATTTACACCTAACAAGGCTTGAGATACATTCTGTGCGGCTTGCATGGCTGTTGTCTGGCTGCTATTTACCACGCCTCGCCAAGCAATACCTTTAATAAAACCTTTTGATTCATCAGAAGGGTCCAATAATTCCATCACAAATTGTTGGTATGATTTATTTGTTAAAAGCGAAGAATATAACCACGATGAGATATTGAAGCGGCCTTGGGTTATATAGCCCGTACCTGTATAGTCATTTCGAAGTAAATCGTTCCAGAAGGTAGTCCAATGTGTGGCATATTCATGATCTCTAGTAAGTAATTCTTCCACAAGACGCTCACGTTTGTCAACATTAGTATCCGATTCAAAACGTTGTAGTTCTTGTCTTGTTGGTGGTAATCCTATGAGATCAAAATAAATACGACGCAGAAATGTGCGATCGTCCACCACCGGTGGCCACTTAATTTGTTTTCCTTCAAAATAAGCATTTACAAAACGGTCGACAGGGTTAATAACTCCTGGTGCACCTGCAGGTACCTCTGGTTTCCTAGGTGCTAGAGGTGCAACTTGAAATATACCTTTAACCTGGTCCGGCCATGGTGCTCCCTTATCAATCCATAATTTAATTAAAGCAATATCTTTTTCTTGCAGTGGTTTACCTTTTCCTGGCATCGCCTCTTTGTGTCCAGCAGGTAACGAAATACGGCGAACTAGTTCACTGTTTTGCGCATCCCCAGGTAAAATCACAGCTCCGGATTCACCACCTTTAAACAGTAAATCTTTTTCATCAAGCCGTAACTCACCCTCCATTTTATCGCTACTATGGCATTGAAAACAGTGATGTGCTATTATTGTCCTTGCAGCTAAATTAAGTTTTACCTGCTGTTCATCGCTTAAGCTGTCCCCATCATTCGAAAAAGAAGCAAAATCAAAATCTGCTGATGATATCCCTCCCCCAATTTCCTCCAGTTTTTCATCAACTGGTGCCCAAGGGGTAGCACTCATTAAATAATCCTGTCCATGTGTTAGCGATCCACCATGATGTCCGGTCATAAAAACTCCTAATACGGTGACCAATAAGACTACTCGGTACATTACAATTAAATTCCGTTTAGGAGCTTTAGAATTCATCCAAAGTAATAGCGCAGTAATGCTAGCACAGCTAGCCGTGATAATACCAGCCCATTTGTGCCATTCAAAACTTTCACCACCGTATGTTTCTGTGTTAGCAAGAAGCAAGCCCAACAATACTGAAATTACTGCGCCGGCAGCACCAATGTATACTAACCAATTAATTCCATTACGCAAATTAGAATCAAACAGCCGTACCTTCGCCAGCTCCATGATACCCGCAATAATTAACAGCGCTACTGGAAAATGCACTAATAAAGGATGTAACTTTCCAAGAAAATTCCATCCCCACCAACCGGCAGTAACCTCAGCTAATTCTTCATTGACCGCACCAACAGTTTCTTGCGCGTAGATAACACTATTAAATAATAATGCAATTAGAATTAAAAACATGACGCTGAAACTCTTATAAAATAATAATAGATTTAGTTTAAGCATATTGGTCCCCTCTTTTACTGGATTGTAAAAGAATAAAGTTAACAATAATATTCCGTTGACTGTCCTTTACTGTCATGGTATAACCGGTAGACATTTCAAAAATAATTGCTATTAATATAACCCGATCATAGGTATTTCATTTACTAGAAAATACAGAAATCCATAAATTTCAATTAAACTTTAACCCCTAAAATAAATAAGACCTTTTGTAATATAATTGAGACGATTTAAATGGGTGTGGGAGATTTATTTATTTAATTTTAATTATCGCTGAACGCTTATTGTGATTTTCGTATTATTGCCTAAATTTCATTATTTGAAGATTCTGGGGTTAGGTTAACCTAGACAAAAGTATGGTGAACTTACAATCCATTTATACCTTTACCAGACGATTCAGCTTTTCTATTTTATAAAATATAATATCTCAAAGAATAATTAATGAGTAGTAATACCCTGAAGGTAAAACCCCATTATCCTATTTTAGATGGCTTGCGCGGTGTTGCGGCCATTATCGTAGTAACCTTTCACTTAAGTGAGCCCTTAGCGACCAATCATCTGGATATTCTAGTAAACCATGGTTATCTTGCTGTCGACTTTTTTTTCCTATTATCAGGCTTTGTCATAGGTTATGCATATGATGATAGATGGCAACAAATGACCGTGTCCAAGTTCATTAAACGTCGTGTACTACGTCTTCAACCATTGATTATCTTAGGTATGACGCTTGGAGCCCTCGGATTTTACTTCACTGACTCAACAATCTGGCCTCTCATCCACACGATTCCACTATGGAAAATGATTTTAGTGATGCTTATTGGCTATACTATTTTGCCAGTACCTTTATCGTTAGATATTCGAGGATGGGAAGAAATGCATCCCTTAAATAGTGTGGGATGGTCCATGTTTTTTGAATACATTGCCAATATTCTTTATGCTATTTGGATTAGAAAATTTTCAAGGACCGCATTAACCATGTGGGTAATGATCTCAGCTATTGCCCTTGCTCATTTAGCTATTACAAGTCCTAATGGTGATGTTAGCGGGGGTTGGACCTTAAATGTAGAACAGTTACGGATTGGTCTTACAAGAACAATGTATCCCTTTTTTGCTGGTTTGTTACTCTCGCGAATAGCGAAACCTATACGCATTAAAAATGCGTTCATTTGGTGTAGCTTATTGCTAGCCTTGGCATTATACATGCCTCGTATTGGGGGTCCTGAAAAACTGTGGATGAATGGAATTTATGAATCAGTCTGTATCATTTTTATTTTCCCGCTCATCGTATATTTAGGTGCCAGCGGAATAACACAGTCCACTACTCAAGGAAAACTTTGCAAATTCTTGGGTGATATTTCGTATCCGCTTTATTTAGTTCATTACCCTATTGTTTACTTTTATGTAGCTTGGATCAGTAACAACCAAGAGATTACTATTGTCCAAGCGTGGCCATATGCCCTGTTAATTTTAATAGGAAGTATTGTCTTAGCTTATATCAGTTTAAAATGGTATGATGAACCGATTCGCAAATGGTTGAAACATAAAATAAGGTTATGACTTGAGGAACGTACATTTTGTCATTCGATTAATCCTTACAAATTTAAAAAATCAATCAATTCTTTTGCAGCAGCCCGACCCGCACGATTGGCACCGATGGTAGATGATGATGGACCATAACCCGTCAAATGAATGCGCGGATCTTTGGCGACTTGCGTGGCTAATTTTCCTGTCATCGTTATTCCATTTTTCTCATTCAGTAAGTTTAATGGTAATAAGTGATCTAAGGAATGACGAAAACCTGTATTCCAAAAAATAACATCAGCATCGAGTTCAGAACCATCAGACCAACGCACTCCTGTTCGTGTGATCTCATCAAACATGGGTTTTCGATCTAACACCCCTTTCTCTAGTAATTTTTCGACTGCTGGTGTGATCGGAAGACCAGTAACAGAAACGACCGATTGCGGAGCGAAACCCGCTCGCACACGGTTTTCAACCATAGCAACAACCTGATGTCCGAACTCTGGTGTGAATTCCTCTTTAATAAATTCCGGTGGTCTTCGTGTTACCCAAGTTGTTTTTGTCACTTTTGAAATTTCCCCCAACAATTGAACAGCCGATATTCCAGCACCGACAACAATTACATGCTTGCCTATGAATTCGTTTGCATTAACATATTCACCGGTGTGTAATTGTCGTCCTAAAAATTTTTCCCAACCTGGATATTTAGGGCAGTTAGGTGTTTTCCATGTCCCAGTAGCGTTAATTATTCCTTTTGCACTAAATTGCAATCCATTAGTTCGAATATAAAATCTTTTATTGCGTTGTGTAACTTCATCAACTCGGACCGGTCGGACAATCGGTAAATTATTTGTTTTTTCGTAGCGTTCATAATACAGTGGAACAGCCGAGTTTGCTTGTAATTCAACATCAGCAGTATTGACCGCATCAGCAAAGGACATCCCCGGTAGATCACTAATCCCGTTGACCGTACTCAATGTCAAGGTATCCCATCGATGTTGCCATGCCCCACCCGGCCCAGACTCATCATCTAATATAACAAAGCCGGTTCCAGGTTTTATTCCAAGACGTTTTAAGTGATATCCTGCAGATAGCCCTGCTTGCCCAGCACCAATTACGACAATATCAACCTTATAAAAAATATCGGGAAGAACTTTGTCCTTATTACCTTTTAAAATACCTGATTTCATTTGATTCTTTTTGAAGAACAAAAAATAAATAATTGGTCACTAGATGCCAGTAACATGATTAGAACCCAAGCTATTGCATGGTTAGTGACAGCATAACAAAGCTATTGATTAAAAAATAAAAACCATTATTCACCTTGTTTAACTTAGTTGCTTTTACTATTAATATTTATTTTTTCTAATTTAGGACTTTATGGAATCAGTAGCTCGTTATGCATAATAAAAGCAAACCTGTCTAAGGGTTTGTTAAAGTCAAAATATACGAAATCAGTCAAGAAATTTAAAACATACATCCAGGAAATTCAAATTAATAATGGGTAACAAAAATAACAAACCTGTCAACCTAGAAGAACCTAATCCAAATAATTTCGTTAAAAAAGCTATTAATACTTTTGTACTAGAACAAACCCAACTCCTAGATCTTACAGAAAAAATTATTAAAACTATCTCTCCAGTACAGGCTAATGAATACACGCATCTGCATCATTTTGAAATAATTGATGCCCACCTGGATGCCAACCGACTATCTGGTTTTATTAGAAGCGAATATCAGTTCCCGGACAATAATTATCGGTTCGCTATTAATCAAGAAGAGAAAGATGTGAGTCTTAATTGCGACTGTATAAATCGAACAAATAAAATTTGTCTGCACATACAATTTGTTTTGAATAAAATTTTAGCAGATCATTTATTACAAACCCCATTCAATGCCATTGAAAGGAATAAACTGCTAGCAAAAAAAGTGCATGAACTGGGATGGAACATTACGGATAACCTGGATGATCTATTTAGTCTAACACTTACTTATGGTAGACTAAATTATTACGCCAAGAAAAAATTGTTACCCTACACTAAACAAGATAAGCTGTCTTTACAAGACAAATTACTTCCAAAATTTATTTTACCAGAAGATCGCAACATCAGTTATAAAGATTTTGTCCTAATAAAGGAGTCTGATTACAAGGAAGAACTAGTATTTGAATTAATGGAAGCACCTTTGACAAAATCAGGTGCTATTAAATCGCCCATTGAAAAGGTAGAAATACACAACAAACTGCGCAAAGTTCAAAATAAAGAAGAAAACAACTTTTATATTGCGTTGATTGCCTCCGCTGTAAATGCTAGCACTGAAGATTATGGGGATATCGTTAAAAATCCGCTACATTTAGATTTTTACCTAGTAAAACTAGATTATTACGCCGATAAAATTGCACCAAAAAAACTATCACCAATACAGATTAGTGATTTCAAACCGGAGATCGAAATAAATGTAAAAGAGTCAAACAAATTTTACGTGCTTAGCTGTCAAATAAAAATTGATCGTCGAACGATCACATCAAAAGACATTAAATTATACACCAATCTTTTTATTTATAATAAATCCCTATTTGCGCTAAATAATATATCAGAATATAATGTGCTAGCTTTTTTTAAAAAAAATGAACATGAAATTTACCTCCACCATGAACAATTCAAATCTTTCAAAGAGGAATTTTTAGATAAACTTGAAAATGTTGTTCAGATAAATTACAGTTTTATTAAACCAGCATCCAAGGCGATGATCAAAAATAAATTTTTAGAGACCCTGGCCAAACATGTAATTTATTTAACAGAATCAGGTGAATTTATTCTAATTACACCAGTACTTACTTACGGAGATGTGGAAATCCCTGTTTTATCCAAACAAACCGTCTATTTAACAGCTCCAGATGGTAAAATTTATTCCTCAGAACGCAACGAAATATTAGAACATCAGTTTATCCGTAACATACAAGGACAGCATCCTAATTTCGAAAAAATTCCGCAAACAGATTTTTATTATCTACATAAAAAGCATTTCCTCGCGAATGACTGGTTTATTCAGGCATTTCAAGCTTGGCGATCAGCAGGATATCATATATTAGGATTCAATAATTTAAAAAACAATCGGTATAACGAACATAATATCACCGTTCGCACTAGTGTCCAGTCAGGTATCGACTGGTTCGATATCCATGCTGAAATTTCATATGGAGCCCAAAAAGTATCCCTGAAACAAATCCAGAAATCCATACTAAACAAATCTAGGTTCATTGAACTTGGCGATGGAACTGTTGGTATTCTTCCAAAGGAATGGATGGAAAAATTTGATCAATATTTACGTAGCGGAGATATCAAGGAAAATGCTATTCGGACCCATAAAAGTAATTTTCAATTGATTGACCAATTATTTACAACCGAAATTCTATCTAAAGATACCCAGATCGAAATTCAACAATACAAGGACAAACTCGCCAATTTCCACACCATAAATAAAGTAAAAGTCCCTGAAAAGTTGAACGCCACTCTAAGAGAGTATCAGAAAGAGGGCCTGAACTGGTTGAATTTTTTGGATGAATTTGGTTTTGGCGGTTGCTTGGCAGATGATATGGGGCTAGGTAAAACAATACAAATCATCGCTTATTTTCTAGCGCAGCATGAAAAAGGCAACATGCAGGTCAATTTAGTAGTTGTCCCTACTACGTTATTATTCAATTGGCAACAAGAACTTGATAAATATGCACCTCATCTAAAATATATGATTCATTATGGCGGTAAGCGGAATATCAATCAGATCAATCCAAATGATATTCATATTTTACTCACCACCTATGGGACCATGCTTGCTGATGTTAATTTTTTAAAAAACACGGTATTCAACATCATCGTATTAGATGAATCTCAAGCCATTAAAAATCCATCTTCACTGCGGTATAAAGCCGCCAGACTACTCCAAGCGCGGCAACGTCTAGTTTTAACGGGTACACCCTTAGAAAATAACACCTTCGATCTATACGCTCAAATGTCTTTTGTTTTACCGTCATTATTAGGAACTGCAAAACGTTTCGCCGATAATTATTCAACACCGATAGATAGATTTCAGGATAAAAAAAGAGCACAAGAATTACAACAAAAAATTCATCCTTTCCTATTAAGAAGGACAAAAAAACAAGTAGCTAAAGAACTTCCTGCTAAGACTGAAATCGTTCTATATTGTGAAATGGGCGCCGAACAGAGAAAGGTTTACGAGACTTACAAAAATGAATTTAAAAAATATCTGTCCGGGATTAGTGAAGATGAATTACATTCTTCTAATCTTCATATCCTACAGGGTTTAACCAAATTACGCCAACTCTGCAATTCTCCTGTGTTGCTATCAGATGACGAATTTTATGGTGATCAATCTGCTAAGATTGATGAATTATTTAAGCAGATTGAAAAGTTAAAAAGCACCCATAAAATCTTGATATTTTCGCAATTTGTGGGTATGTTGGAGTTGATTAAAAGCCGAACTGAGCAAGAAAACATAGGATATGCCTACCTAAATGGTAAAACAAAAAATAGAGAAGAACAGGTTACAAAATTCCAAGAAGATGACGATGTCAGGTTATTTCTAATCAGTTTAAAAGCTGGTGGAACCGGACTAAATTTAACAAAAGCAGAGTATGTCATTATTGTGGATCCATGGTGGAACCCAGCCGTTGAGAATCAAGCAATAGCAAGAGCTTACCGAATAGGACAAAAAAATAAGGTAATCGCTATTCGCTTAATCACACCAAATTCTATTGAAGAAAAAATAATGGAATTACAGGAGCGAAAACGCCATTTAGCGGACGAATTAATTCAAACTGACAGCAACATATTTAAAAATTTAAAAAAGAATGATCTCTTAAATCTGCTTTAAGAAAGAATCCTAATTGTTATAGGAACTTTATAATTGAAATAAATAATACAACGATACCACTTTTTTCAACTTATTGATTAACTTTTAATCTTATTCATTAAGGGGTGGCAAAATTTCCTTCACCTTAATTTTTGTATGGATTCAAAAACCCCACTTTTTTTCAATAACCACATTCCCAGCTTTTCTTCAGCGACACCCGGTATTATTTTATAGGTAAAAACAGGAATTCCATCTTGATCATTATCAATATACATTTTGAAAAAATCAATTGACTCCATTTCCTGTAATTTTTGCGATAATTCAGTAATGTGAGAGGATACAATAACAAAAGGTCCATCCAAGTCTGTAAATAACTTCATAATTTGCCATATAGCATTAGAGGCATCAGTTTGGTTGGTCCCTTTGAAGAGTTCATCCAAGATTATCAAGGCATTTGAATCTTTGTGAAGTTGATCAACAATTGTTTTAAGGCGAATAGCTTCTACATAAAAATGACTATAACCGAGATCTAAATTGTCCTGTAAGTTTATACTAGTAAATAACCCATCGATCAGATCTGTTTTAATCGAATCTGCAGGAACTGGCAAACCTATATGGGTCAAGTAAAGTGCAGTAGCGATTGATTTAATGATAGAGGATTTTCCAGCCATATTAGCCCCCGTTAAAAACCACATTTTTTTTTCTCTGTTCAGGCAGATATTATTTTTAACTGGTTTTTTATGAAAAATATGATATAATCCTTTCATATCCACTTTCCCTGTATGATTTTTCGGATATACCTCTGGGTAACAAAAAGAATGGAGCTTAGCGAGCTTAGCAATGGCTATATAGCAATCTACTTCATAAAAAAAACTAATGATCTTTTTGATTTTCGAAGAAAGTTCATACCTAATCATTCGATCATAAGCATCTATATTGAATATAGTGACCTTAAGTTTATCACTTTCGAAACCTTTATTTTTCAATATCTTTAATAAACATTCATCAATCGTAAGTACCACGTTTTCAATATCCTCATATGCATGTGTTTCATTTATTTTAACATAAAGGGAACGAGATTTCACCAAGAAATCACATGTTTCAAGTATTGATCTTTTTTTATAATAATACGCAGGTGATTTAACACCTAAAAAATCTAATAAACCTAAAGACGAAGTGGAACCAGAATGCGAGGATCTAACATACTTTTCAATATCCTTCATAATAACCCTGTAGAATGGAAATTCCATATACGCAACAGGTTCTAAGCGATGAATTTTTGATTGTCTTTCTTTTATTATTTCGATATCGAGCGTTGGTGCGTAAAAAAATAAACGAAAATAATCTTGTCCACCTTCTGTTATGGCCTGATCGAAAAAATCAAAAATGGAGCGGTGGGATAGATCCCGTAATTGGATATCCTGTAAGGTTTGATCATCGGTTAAAAACTTTTCTATCATAGGTATACCGAATATACAAAAAATGCAGTTAAGTATCTGTAAGTGGGACTTAACTGCATAAATAAATTTTAAGATAATTTATATTTCAATATTATAAGCGCTTTATGCGTATATTTTTGAATTTTACAGTTGTACCATGCCCCAAAAAAGCGATATGTCCACTATTATTCATTACAGCTTTATCGTAACTACCAGTTGGTAATTTTTTCACAGCTTCCTTTAATTTAGTTTTAAGAATTATCTGACCATTAAGACGAACAGTTATCTGATCTCCTGTTGCTATAACTTCTTGAGAATTCCATTCACCTGTTTTTTTAAGATAACCTCTTTTAGCCGCTTGTCCATAGGTCGCTTCATTTCCATAAAACATGACAATGGCTAAAACGGCCTATGGCACTCAAGTAAAAATTGAAGGTGCTGTATGATTTTACAGTTTTATTTTAATTTATAGCGCAGCGTGATTCCGTAAGTTTGCGGATCTCCTATTACCCCAACGAACTGTCCGTAACTACCAGGAGCTGCCAACAACTGTTCGTAATAATTCTTATTCGTTAAATTCCTACTCCATGCTATTATCGTTACGCCATTATCAGCTCTATAACCCAGTCTCGCATTTAATAAGGCATAGCCATCAATATTCAAGTATTTAGATGGAGAAGGGCTTGATGAAAATTCTGAACGATAAAACAAATCAGCTCCAAGAAAAAATGATCCGTCATATCCTAAAAATTTACTTTCTTTAGAGGTCTCAGCTCCTAGAGTTGCTGACCATTTAGAAATTCCTGGCAATCTACCACCTGATATATCCTTAAAAGAATCTTTCCCTCCCACCTCTTCTAAAGGCACTGGCGCATTCGTAAATTTTACATATTGGCCATCTGTATAGGAAAAAGCACCATTAACACTTAAAAAATTGGCTAACCGCAAATTTCCATCAAGTTCCAAACCCCTAACTCGTACCTTTTCTGCATTGGCTAAATAACCACGATTTACACCTGGTTCAGGGGTTTGTACTAAGGTTTGGAAATCTTTAATATCTGTTTGAAATAATGTCAAATTTATAATACTATTCCTTGAAGGCGTTGTTTTTACGCCAATTTCTTTATGTTGCACTCGTTCCGGTTTAACTCGTGCAAGATCTAAGAGAACTTGGCCATCCGAAGTTGGTAAACCACCTACATTAATACCGATAGGTTTATAACTTAAAGCAAAAGTAGCAAAAGCGTTTACTTTGCTACTCCACTTGTACTGTAAGGAAAGTTGTCCCGAAAAGTTGCCCGCAGATGCATCTGTATCAAATGCTTGGTTACTATACACACCATTTTTTAAAGCCAATAATGCAGGATCTTCTGTCTGCAAACCACCATAAGTTTTCCGATCATAATGGGCCACTTTATGATCATAATTGAATCTGATCCCCGGAAGAATGTGAAGTTTTGGTGTAACAGACCAATCTACTTGCGAATAGACTGCCAAACTAGTCGTTTTTAAACCATAATTCGTTTTTATACCAAAATTGTCAAATAATCCTGGTGTTTCCCATAAAGCACTTTCGGAATTTTTGGCGAACCTCCATAAGGACGATCCTGCTTCTTCTGTGTGAACCGGATCAGTTCTTAAATCTTGATATAAACCAAATAAACCAACTACTGCTGAAATTTTCTCTCCAAAATTTCCAGAATACCTAAATTCTTGAGAAAACTGATCATGTATGGAGTTTCCGGCGGAAACTGTGAATACTGGGAGTCCTAAATAATCCCTGTCATTTAATGGGACCCATTTCCAGTACCGCCACGCTGATGTAGAAGTCAAAGTCCCGGATCCAATTTTGAAATCAGCATTCACGGAAACACCACCCAATTCATTTTCTGCCTTAGATTGCGTATTTAAGTCCACCTTTCTTTCAAATGCACTTGAATATGGTACCTTATAACCTATATCCTCAATAATATTGTTGAATTGCCGATAGTCCGCACGTTGCGTTTCAACAATACCCGCAACCCCCCAACCAAACCCATCGGGTTTTTGAATACTTCGATCGCCGGCTATTAATATGTTGATATTCTCATTTGGTTTATACAGAAATTGGCCTCGGAGTCCTAAATTATTTGTACTATTTATAGCCCTATTTGTGTATAAATTTTCGACAGTACCGTTCCTTTGGGTTCCAGAAAATGAAAATCTAGCAGCTAACTTTTTAGTAATTGGTCCTGAAATTGATGCTTTCCCTTGAATTAAGCCATAATTTCCATAAGATAGTTCAACATGTAAATCAGGTTCAAATTTTGGTAGTCTGGTGGTTATGTTAAATGCCCCAGAAGTTGTATTCATTCCAAACAAAGTTCCTTGAGGACCTCTTAATACTTCTATTTGCTCAATATCAATAAAATCAAGAGCCGTCGCCGCTGGTCTAGCCATATATACCCCGTCCAAGTAAAATCCAACTCCTGGATCTATGCCGTCATTAGTTAAACCATATGTGGAGCCTAATCCACGAATATTAAGGGTTGTATTTCTAGGATTAGATGAATACAGTTGGACGCTTGGAACCATTTCCTTAATACGACTGACGTTGAACGCCCCTGCATCATCAATCTTATTGCCATTAATTGTAGTTATCGGAATAGGTACGTCTTGTAATTTTTCACTTCTTCGACGAGATGTTACAACAACTTGACTTATCGTCTCTAAACTGGGTTTTAATAAAATTTTAATAGGCGTTTCTTTTACAATTAGTCGTTTTGTATGATAACCAATTCTAGAAATAGTTAAGGTAAATGGTAGCTTTTGACCGGTTATAAAATGAAAGTGACCATTTTCATCTGATTTTACCTGATGTGTAATCTGCTCTAACTGCAAGGTAACTCCTTCCAAGGGTAGATTGGAAACTGAATCTACTATTATTCCACTTAAATTCGCGTTTATAATAGGTTTTGGTTGATCCTGTGCAGAAAGCTCAAAGCTCGTGAAAATCAATAAAATTAGGACTCGAAATAGGCTATTTTGTGCGTGTTTTAAATGCATATATTATAGGTTTAATGTTGAAAATTACAGAAATCAAATCCTGATGATCCTGTTAAGTATTGGGTTAAAAATTATGTAAATAGTCAATTTTACTGTTTTATGAGGCTGATTATATTTCTCACTTCTATTTCATATGAGATATTCAGGATAGGCATTTTACCTCAGAGAAAATGCCTCAACCCCACTAAGCTGTCAAATATAAATGTAATATTCAAAATAATCTACTAATTATATAGATTATATATACTATTTTAAACAATCAATTGATTATCAGCAAAATAAATTAATTTAGTAGATTTAAAAATAAAAAAGAAATGAACATTACGAAAATAACCCAAGTCACACCCACTATGAGAATAATGGTTTTATAATGAGGTTAGCATAATTTAAGGTTATCAAAATAGTCAAGTTAATCAACTATAATTCGGCATAACTTATCTCCAAATGCCTAACCAATATAAAAGTAAGTATTAGTATTAATTCTGTAAGAGAATTTGCTAAACTTAATTAAAGGCAAATTTAAAATACCTCTTCTGACTGAATTTTGTTTCCCATTCTTTTGGTGTATACCCAAAATGTTTTAGAAAGTTTCTGCTAAATAATGAGCTGGAACTAAACCCAACCATGGAAGAAATTTCATACACTTTGTAGTTTCCATTATGCAGCAGTTCTGAGGCTTTATTCAGCCGAATTAGGTTAATTAATTCATGCGGTGAAAGATTAGATGCACTTTTAATTTTCCTGTATAAAGTTGGTCTACTGACATGGAGCTTGTTCGCTAAAAACTCTACGCACAAAGAGGTATTTTCTAAATTTTCAAGGATAAGTTGTTGAAGCTTCTCCATGAAATCCCCCTCTATTGCAGGAAATACAGGTAAATTTTCCGCTTCATTGGCATGGGTAAAATGTTCCTTCAAATACATTCTGTTTTTCAATAAACTGCCAATTTGAGCTTTAAGAAAAGATGGTGAAAAAGGTTTATCAATGTAGGCATCAGCACCAAATTCCAATCCTTCAATCTTTGCTTGAATACCATTTTTAGCGGTTAAAATGATAAAGGGAATATGCTTCAAATTAGGGTTTCTCTTAACAATGGAGCACAACTCAAATCCGTCCATTTTTGGCATCATAACATCACTGATAATCAAATCAATGTTTGTATTCTCAAGTTCATTCAAAGCTTGTTGACCATCCATAGCTGAGACAACATGATAATTGTCACTTAGGTCATCACTAATAAAATCCAGTATTTCTATGTGATCATCCACTAATAAAATAGTATGTTTTCTAATGAATTCTGCTATGTTGCTCATGAATTAGATATTGGTATTGCTAAGACGAATATATTTAATTTTTCATTATTTTCCACATATCTGAGCTCACCTTTATGCAATTTCGCAAATGAAGATGCTAATGCTAAACCTAAACCAGATCCTGCTATATTGGCGTGATTTCCTAATCTATGGAAAGGTTTAAAAATAAGTTCAGCATCCTGTTTAGTTAGAACGACACCATCATTTTTTATTTCAAATATCCATTGTTTTACCTGTTGATCAAAGAAACTCCGCACAAAAACTTTTTCGTCGGCATATTTTAACGCGTTTGAGAATAAATTATCTAAAATTTTTGTAAGCACATCTAAGTCAATTTTACCATGCACATTATCTTCCACAGAATTGACCACTTTTACATTTCTTAATTTAAAAGAAGATTTGTAATCATGGATAAATTCATCCACCAATTTTGAGATATTTACTTCTTCAAAATGTAGCGTATTCTCCCCCATTTCAACTTTTTGAAAATCCAATATTGAATTAGTTAATCGTACTAATTTGTCCGTATTTTTCTGCATGGTATTTAATAGTTTTTCAGATTTTTCATGAGAAAGATCTTGATGGTTCAACAGTTTTTCCAGCGGCGCCATTATTAGTGTTAAAGGTGTCTTAATAGCGTGCGCTACCTGCGTAAAAAAATCAATTTTCGCCTGATATAACTTAGATTCTCGAACTGAATTTATTTTTGCCAGATGCATTTTATTTTTAGTGATGATTCGATTATTAAAATAACTATAAATAAAATATAAGATTAATAATAGAATAATTCCATAGATAACATACGCATAACCGCTTGCCCAAAATGGTTTCGCCACCATAATGGCAATGCCTATTTCGTTCGTAATAATATTTCCTTGATTGTCTAATGCCCGAATTTTTAATTCGTAATCTCCGGAAGGTATTTTAGCAAATGAAACTTGATTACCAAGACTTAACTTCCAACCTGATTCAAAACCAACTAGTTTATACTCGTATGAAGTGGTGGCTGCGTCAACAAAATTTAAAGCTGCAAATTCAACTTGAAAAGAAGATTCATCGTGATCCAATAACAGTGGTGCATAGTCGACATGAGTAAAATCACGATCTATATTGATTTCTTTAAAAAAATACTCCCTTTTGGAAGTTTGTAAATAAGTTAAATAGATAGGTACTTTCGATGGATTTGTTTTATATTTTTTTATTGAATCTGGATGAAATTTAATTAAACCATTGGTTGATCCAAAATACAAATTCCCTGTAGCATCATTCAATAAAGAATTGTAATTAAATTGAACACTAGACAAGCCAAACTCGTCATTATAAACGCTTAACTTATAATCATTACTATTTATACAAGCTAAACCATAACTTGTAGAAATCCATAAGTTTTGATGTGCATCTTCAGTAATGGAAAAAATCAAGTTACTTTTTAAACCATTCTTCTTTGTGAATTTTTTTATAAAGCCTGCAGTTTTACTCCAAACATAAAGCCCATTCTCTGTGGCTATCCAAAAATTCTTATTAGAATCTTGAAATACTCGGTTTGTTCTGTTACTGTTTAAACTCAATGAATCACTTGAATTATGTTTAAATAGTTTGATAATTTTATAATCAGAATCAATATAATAAACACCATCTCTCCACGTGGTTAACCATAGGCACCCCTGATCATCTTCAAGAACTGAGGTGTAAAAGATTGATTCAGGGATTTGTTTTATTTGCTTAAATTCGTTTTTACCCGCAATAAATTGAAATACCCCTCTAGCAGTGGTTAATAATATTTTCCCACTTTTAGTTTGGTAAATACTCATAATAAAATTATTACCCAGTTTCCCGTTGGTGTTTAATGAATTAAATTGGGCAATAACTTTTTTAGAATGAATGTCCATAACATCCAGGCCATTGTTAAATGTGCCAATAAGTAAACTATCTCCTACTAAAGCTAGGCCATGAATATTATTATCCGAAAGACCTGTTTTGGTTGAGTAATGCTGGTAAGCACCCGTCCTACTATCATAATAATTCAATCCATTGTCCTCTGTTCCTATCCATAAATTACCAGTTGGTTCTTGAATAATTTCGCGAATTGCTCGGCCAGAAATAGAATTCGTTGTGTTTTGGGGGAAGGATCTTTGAAAAAGGTTATGTTTACGATGATAATAATTAATTCCTGCAAAATAAGAACCTATCCAAATTCCTCCTTGGTGATCCAAAGTTAATGTATAGAGTGCATTATCTGAAATACTCCAAGGATTGCTTTGTTCATAATTTATTTCCTGATATAAATAATTCGATGTATTCATGACGATCAAACCAGATTCAGAAGCAATCCACAGCTTCCCTGGTGTAATCATCTGCATATCCCTGATAAATAAGTTACGGTTAGGGTCCAAATACGGTAAGGCGTGAAAATATTTTTTGCTTTGGAGATCAAAATTATATAAACCATGCTTTTGAGTTCCAATCCATAATTTACCGTTTTCACAAAAAAGTAAGGTTTCGACATTTAAGCTTCCAACTGCTGGAGATGGTAATTGAAATCCAATGTTAGCATTAACATTCATAATTTCTTGGGTCGTGGCGGCCCATATATTTTTCATCGGATCAATTGCGATAGAAGTTACTGTCCGGTCTTGAAGGCTTTGATCATGATCAATCAGATTTGTTTTGGGGTTGAGATGTTTGAGTGAAAAATTTGAAATAAACCAGATATAGCCATTTTTATCTTGCTCTATTTCCAAAATTTCATCATTCTCCGTTCCCTTAATAATTTCGAAGTTATCTGGACCAGGATTATACTTATATAATCCCCTATCTGAACCTACCCAGAGTTGATTATTCTTATCAACAAATAATGATATAATATAGTTGCTTCTTAAACCATTATTACTCTCATTATCACTATAATATTTTTTAAATCTATAACCATCAAATCGATTTAACCCATCTTTGGTACCAAACCATAAAAATCCATTTTTATCTTGCGTACTACAAATTACAGCGTTATTAGATAAACCATCTTCAATTTTAAAATGATCAAAATTATAAGACTGACACGTAGCCTTATTAAAAATTAAAAAAGAAATTAACAACAAGAATAGCTTCAATAAATACATTGGTTTAATATTCAAAATTCAATGTACTTATTTTTTTTGGACTCGGGTAATGGCAGTATTAATTTAATACGTTTATTAAAAAATGGATAAGATTAAACACTCATTTCTGACTATTTATTATTCAAAAAAGACAAGTTGAAACAAATCAACATTAAAATGAGATAAATAGACAATTTAAATACTCACTGTCCATGTAATTTTGATAGTAAGATTATAAACGAACCAGTCACACTGCTAAAACCATTTCCCTAACAAAGGATTGGCAATATCAATGATTACTTGAAGATGAAAAGCTTGAATATTTTTTCTATCCGATTAAATACTTTTTTAAAGAATTATAATTCGCTATATAAAATAATTAGGTCGAAATATTACACACCGGCGTGTGGTTCAAAATTCATTAAACCTTTAGGGGGAATAAGTAATAATGAGTTTAGCAATACCCAAACACTTTTCCCACTTGAAATAAGAGGTTATCCTAATCAACGACATTTTTTTTATAAACCAACAAAGGAATTTCACACAGTTCCAACCCTTAATTTTTGTCTAAGGGGTTTCTTTTAAAACTAACCAAATGAAAAAAAGAATCTTTAATTCCCTGTACATCCGCTACTTATTATTATTGGGTATTCCTTTATACACATTTCCGAGTCAGAGTTTTGCTCATGATCTTGTCTTAGAAGTAAAAAAACATAAACAACAATCGATAAGTGGATCGGTTAAAACCGTAAATGGTGATCCTATCGTAGGTGTAACTATTCAACCAAAAACAAATCCATCTGCAGGTACAACAACAGATAGTCAAGGTAAGTTTAGTTTAACTATCCAATCTACTGATGAAATATTAGTTTTTCGTTCTATTGGTTATCAAACGAAAGAGCTTCCTGTCCAAAATGAGGAAATGAATGTCACCCTAACCCCCGCTGAGGATAATTTAGAAGAAGTTGTTGTTGTCGGTTACGGAACACAAAAGAAAGAATCAGTAACAGGGGCAATCTCTTCTGTAGGTTCCAAGGATCTTTCTAGGTCTGTTGCTTCCACCACCTCCGGTGCTATTGTGGGAAAAATAGCAGGGGTTAATAGCAGGATGCCCGATGGCAGACCTGGAGCTTCCACCAAAATAAATATCCGAAATATGGGTACGCCATTATATGTAATTGATGGCGTTCAAAAAGATGAAGCACAATTTAATAACCTAGATTTCAATGACATTGAAAATATTTCGGTATTAAAAGATGCCTCGGCAGCAATATATGGTGTTCGGGCAGCAAATGGAGTTATCGTGGTCACTACAAAGAAAGGAAAACGTGGAGATCAAAATGAATTTAATATTAATTCTTACTACGGTTGGCAAAACATGTTTAAATTCCCAGAACCGGCAAGTGCTGCTACCTATGTTAAAAGCTATATCCAATCAGATGCTATATTAGGAACCCCCAATCCACAATATACATTAGAGGACTTGGGTAAATGGGAAGCTGGAACTGAAAAAGGATATCAACCGTTTGATTGGTATGATTATATTTTACAAACTAGTCCGCAAAAATACATATCCGGAAGTGTCTCAGGTGGTTCTGAAAAAATTAATTATTATTTAAGCGCTGGACATTTAGATCAAAAATCGATCATTCGAAATTATGGTGGTTTTAACCGAACAAATGTGCAGATGAACATAGAGGCGAATGTTTCAGATCGTTTAAAAATTGGCGGAAACTTAAACGGAAGGATAGAAAAACGCAGACAACCTGGTGTGCCCGGTGCGGATGATACCTGGCAAGCTCTTTTCGCAATTTATAGAAATTTACCGACTGCAAGGCCATTTGCAAATGACAACCCTTTATACCCTGCCCGAACAGCATCAAATACAGAGGTCAACTTCGGTATGTTAAATTATGATTTATCGGGTGAATTTAAAGACACATGGCGTGTTATGCAATTAAATTTCAATGCGGAATACAAAATTTCCGACCATTTAAAATTGACTGGATTAATGGGTTATTCTTTAGCTAATCGCTGGATGGATAACCAGGAATTCACGTATAAACTTTATGATTATGATGAAGCCACAGACACGTACCCGGTTGTGTTCAGTATGGACAACCCTTGGCGAGAACGTGATATCCGTCAAGTTGAGGAGTTGAGTTATCAAGGAACATTACAATACAATCGAAGTTTTGGAGATCATCATGTTGATGCTGTTTTTGCTGCAGAAGCTATTCAAAAAGATCAACCTCGGTTTTGGGCTCATGATAGGCCCGCTTCAAACGCTTTAACACTTTTGTATTTTCAAACTATGGATCAATTTGATGATTTCGGTAATGAAACTCAGGCAAGAGCTGGTTTTGCTGGTCGGGTCAATTATGATTTTGCGGGAAAATATTTATTAGAGGTTGCTGCCCGATACGATGGATCCTGGAAGTTTCCAGTAGACAGCCGTTGGGGATTTTTCCCATCCATATCTGCCGGATGGCGTGTAAGTAATGAAGATTTCTGGAAAGAGTCTTCGATTTCAAATGTATTTCAGGATTTAAAAATTAGAGGATCTTATGGCATACTTGGTGACGATAATTTAGATGATTGGGATTATTATGCTTTTGGATTTATGCCGGGTTATACCTATAAGAATGGTGGCTCAGCCATTGACGGCGATTATGTAGTGGGTTCCCAACCTAGGGGATTACCTGTAAAAACCCTTTCGTGGATTAGAGCAAATAGTTTTAATCTAGGGTTAGATTTTGCCTTGCTAGATGGAAAATTAACCGGATCAGTAGATTATTTTAATAGAAAAAGGACAGGACTGCCAGCCTCAAGATATGATGTATTAATTCCACAGGAGGTTGGTTTTGAATTACCCTATGAAAATTTAAATTCAGATATAAATCGTGGTGTTGATGGAAACATCATGTGGAGAAGTACGATTTCGGATTTCAGTTATAATATTGGCGGTAATTTCACCTATGCCAGACAGATAGATGGCGAACAATACAAACCAAGATTTGGAAATTCCATAAATGAATATAGAAATTCTATTACCAATAGATATGCATTCCTAAACTGGGGATATGAATCCATCGGACAATTTCAGTCGTGGGAAGAAATTCAAAATTATGAAATAGATAATGATGGACAAGGAAACACATCCTTACGACCTGGTGATATCAAATACAATGATGTCAACGGAGACAAGGTAATAAATGGTCTGGATCAACGTCCTATAGGCTACCGTCAAGGTGAGCTACCGTATTTCAACTTTGCCTTAAATCTGGGTGTAGGCTATAAAGGATTCGATATCGCCGCAGATTTCACAGGAGCTTCTTTTGCATCTTATCGCCAAAATTTTGAAGGAATGTTGCCATTTCATGATGGTGGAAACAATGCCGCGTACTATATGGAGAACCAATGGATGCTAAGTGATATAACTAATCCAAATAGTGATCTAATACCTGGCAAATTTCCAACATTGATCGTAGGGAATCAAAATCATAGCAACTATTGGCACAGTGACTTTTGGTTAATGAATGTTACCTACATTAAACTTCGGAATTTACAACTTGGCTATACCCTTCCTCAGAAATTAATCGAACGATGGGGCATGAAAAACATTCGGGTCTATTCCATGATGCAAAATGTATTCAGCATTGATAATTTAGGTGAAATAGAAATAGATCCGGAACTGGATGCTGAATCAGGGATTCAGTACCCAACCAATCGCGTTATTAACCTGGGCATTAATATTACTTTTTAATCATGAAAAAATATAAATTATATATATTATCTGCACTCATCTTAACATCTAGTGCTTCTTGTTCAAAATTTCTAGATCGTGAATCTGAATCTATTTTAACTGACGAACAAATATATTCAGATGAGAAAATGATCATTTCAGTCCTGGCCAATTATTATGGTCGTGTGAGTTGGGGCCAACATATTGGTGAAACGAATTCATTTGCCTTATTAGACGAAGCTGGATATTCTTCTGGCGGGCCAAATAATCTCCAAAATTACGGAGATGATTTATGGCGGGTATATGATTACACCTTAATCAGAGATTTAAATCTATTTTTAAATGGAATTCGAAATTCTACGCTGGACCAAAGTGTAAAAGATAATTATGAAGGAGAAGCCCGCTTTTTAAGAGCTTGGACTTATTTTAATATGGTTAGAGGTTTAGGAGGAGTACCAATTATTAATGATGATCTCTTTGACTATAATGCTGGCATGGATCCTTCTACTCTACAATATCCACGGTCCACAGAAAAAGAAAGTTATGATTATATCATTAAAGAATGTGAAGAAATTGCCGAAAAAATAAAGGGAGATAAAACAATTAATTCCGCCCGTGCTAATAAATGGGCCGCTTTAGCATTAAAGGCGCGAGCGTCGCTGTATGCGGGATCAATTGCAAAATACAACTTTAAGACACCAAATGTAAAAACTCCTGGTGGTGAGGTTGGCATACCCGCAGATCAAGCAGAACGCTATTATCAAATTGCTTATGAAAGTGCGAAGGAAATTTTAGAGGGTAGTCCTTACTCACTCTACAATAGTAATCCAGATAAGGGAAGGAATTTTTATGAGGCAGTAAGTAGTAAATCAAGCACTGAGGTGATTTGGGCACGGGATTATAAATATCCGGGACAGACCCATATGTTTACAAATAATGTCATTGCATCCTCGGTCAGAGGAGATATAGATGCAAATATTATGACACCTATTTTAAATTTAGTAGAGGATTTTGAATACATTGACAACAGAAATGGTGATTTAAAATTGACTAATGATAATGGTGAATTTATATACTATAACAACCCGGCCGATCTATTCGCAAAAAAAGATCCTAGGCTTTATGGAACAATCATCTATTCAGGAGCAGATTTTTTAGGATCTACAGTGACCTACCAAGCCGGAATCCGTTACCAGGAAAATGGCGCGTGGAAAACTAAAACAGCTGAACCAGGCCGATCCGAAGCACCTTACGGTTTAATCACTAGCCAAGATGGTCCGACCACCTCAAATGATCAATTTGTTAACAAGACTGGATTTAACCTACGAAAATTTGTAGAGGAAAATAAAGACGCGTCCACAAGAGGACGAGGTAGCGAGATGTGGTTTGTTCGTTTCAGACTTGGTGAAATATTGCTTATTGCCGCTGAATCAGCATTGGAACTTAATAAAGCGCAGAATGAAGTTGCGGGCTATATTAATCTTTTAAGAGATAGAGCAGGAATTCAAAAAATAAGCACAGTTACTCTTGATGATATTATCCAAGAAAGAAGAGTTGAATTAGCTTTTGAAGATCATAGATATTGGGATCTAAAACGCTGGCGAATAGCACATACGGTTTGGACAGGACAGCAAAACAGTGAGAGCTCTACCCATTATGCTCTATTTCCATACAAAATATACGCTCCGGGAAATACCAATCATGGGAAATGGGTTTTTGAAAAACGTAAAGCTAGTCATACGATGTTTCCTCGATATTTTAGATTTCAAAATTATTATAATTTCATGGATCAACCATGGTTAGATAAAAATCCTAAGTTGGTTCGAAACCCCTATCAATAGCGAGGCGGAAATGAAAAGTGAAAATATATGAAAGGAATTATTAATTTTTCATTCATTTCATTTAGCGTTAGTATAATAAAATTTTATTTTAAAAAGTATAAACTAAAAAAGGGAATTTTGCTCAATTCCTTCCATATTTGAGATATGGGTTTTATGAGCCAATTTTTATGAAAAATATATCATTAGCATTCTATTTTTCCTGGATAATATGTCTATTCTTTATTTCATGTGGTAAAGATAATTACGAAGCCCCTTCTTCACAATTAACAGGGAGAATTACATACGAGGGAAAACCAGTCGGGGTTCGCGGTTCAAATAATTCCGTTAAACTACAATTATGGCAAAATAATTATCCATTAAAAACTCCGATTGATTTATATGTAAGTCAAGATGGATCATTTTCTGCCCAATTATTTGATGGCGAGTATCAAATAATTACTATCCCAGGTAATGGTCCTTGGGAACATAAAGCAGATACGATTGTAACACAGGTGAATGGAAACTCTTCGATTGAATTTCCTGTTAGCTTATTTTATGAATTGAGTGATATTGAATATAGTCTAGAAGGCACTGTCCTTAAGGTAACGCTGCAAACCCAACAAATAGATTCAACAAAAGAAATTGAAGGGATAACCTTACTCGTAAATAACACTCAATTTGTTGACTTAAGTTACAATAAGAAACAAAATTCTGAAATTACACTGCAAAATGGTAAAACAGTAATTAGCATGGATATTGGTGCTGAATTAGAAAATTATCCCATTTTATTCGCTCGTGTTGCCTTAAAAATAAATGGGATTACCGAGGCAATATATGATCCTACTGTCTATCAAGTTCAGTAATTCGCAAAGTATTTTTTATTAAAAAGATTAAAACGATAAAATAAAAAAAATATAACCTTGAATACTTATATAATTCTATTATTTTAGAATTTAACATAAACCAGAAACAAATAACTTTTAGAAAAAATGATGAAAAAAACCTTTGCAATTGCCTGTATTCTAACTGCTTCACTTTCTTACGGGAATGCCCAAGACTGGAAACCAGTTGGTGATAAAATCTTAACACCATGGGCAGAGGAATTGACACCTGAAAATGCTCACAGAGAGTACCCTAGACCGCAATTAGTTAGAAAAAATAATTGGCAAAATTTAAACGGACTATGGGAATATAAAATAACGAATAAAGATCAAAAGGACATTCCTTCTGAATGGGATGGCAATATTTTAGTTCCATTTGCAGTAGAGTCTTCACTATCCGGTGTAGGAAAACCACTTACTAAAGACGATGCCCTTTGGTATAACAACCAGATCAGTATTGATAAAAAAGTAAATAAAGGAAAAGTTCTTTTACACTTTGGAGCTGTAGACTGGGAATGTGATATTTATGTTAACGGTAAACATGTCGGAAATCATCAAGGCGGGTTCGATCCTTTTCATTTCGATATAAGTAGCGCATTAAAAAAAGGAAATAAACAAGATATTTCCATTCGCGTATGGGATCCAACAAGTGATGGCCCTCAACCACGTGGAAAACAAATTAATAACCCACATGGCATCTGGTATACGCCTGTATCCGGAATTTGGCAAACAGTTTGGTTAGAGAGCGTGCCTGAAACCTTCATCCTTTCGACAAAACAAACACCTGATGTCGATAACTCTAGTTTGAAAATCTCAGCAAATATTGAAAACGCGAAGCAAGGAGACCAGATTGTTGCCCAAGCCTTTGATGGTGAACAAAAAATTGCTGAGGTAAATATTACGCCAGGTCAAGAAGCTGAATTAAAAATCGAAAATGCAAAATTATGGAGTCCAAATAGCCCTAAGTTATACGATTTAAAAGTTAAAGTAATCCGTAAGGGAAAAACAATTGATGAGGCTAGTTCATACTTTGCGATGCGTAAAATCAGCATGAAAAAAGACAGCGAAGGTATTCAAAGAATGTACTTAAACGATGAGTTTGTATTCCATTATGGTCCATTAGATCAAGGTTGGTGGCCTGATGGTTTACATACTGCTCCCTCAGATGAAGCATTGAAATTTGATGTTGAGAAAACCAAAGAAATGGGTTTCAATATGATCAGAAAACATATCAAGGTTGAACCAGCTCGTTGGTATAGACATTGTGATAGTATAGGGATTTTAGTTTGGCAGGATATGCCTAGTGGCGACTTAGGTGGAAATCATTGGGATATGAACCCAGGGAAAATAAGACCTGTTAACCATGATAAAACTCGTACCCCAGAATCAGAGGCAATTTTCAAAAAAGAGTGGGAAAAGATCATGTCAACCTTACACAATTTTCCAAGTATTGTAGTATGGGTACCTTTTAACGAGGCTTGGGGACAATTTAAAACTAAAGAAATAGTTGACTGGACTATAGCAAATGATCCGTCTCGATTAGTAAATGGTGCTTCAGGTGGAAACTTTGTGGAACCTGGACATATTTTCGATATACATAATTATCCAGACGCTTCTATGCCAAGAGCTGATTTATTCGGTGATAAATATGTATTAGCACTAGGTGAATTTGGCGGTTTAGGTTTACCAGTTGAAGGTCATACATGGCAACAAAAGGATAATTGGGGATACCAATCATTCAAAAATGCGGCTGATTTGAAGAAAAGATATGAAGAAGTAGTATCAGATTTAAGCAAATTAATTCCATTAGGACTTTCCGCTGGGGTATATACGCAGACAACAGACGTGGAAGTTGAGACAAATGGTTTAATGACCTATGATAGAAAAGTCATTAAAATTCCTGCAAATGAACTCAAAGAAATACATCAAAAATTATACGATAAATCTTTGGTGAAATAAAGATTATCATATAATAATAAAAAATCTTACCTTAAGCCATCTAACGTTATGTTAGGTGGCTTATTTTATTTAAGCTCCCATTCTCCACCAAGCATTTTAACCGTTTTTGAGTTTTTGATATATAATAATCAATATCATAATCTAATACGTTTTTATTCACTAAATCATTCAATACATAAATTTCTAGAACAGTGTAATTCAAGTTTTCAGATAATAAGTATGTTATGTCAATTTCATGCAGTAAATCCCAATGAATTACCTTATTGTATTCTTCGACCACATGTACTTCTTTAAACATTCTTAAATCAGCTTCCCAAGTGTTGATATATTTAAAATCAGTAAGCATCCTCCACACGTCTTTTTTGCGTCCCTTAACCTTTACTTTACAATAAACCGTATTTGACAACATTGTTAAATCATTCAACATAATATTATAGCTTAATTCAACAGTAAAATTAACAGGTTGCCAGGCGTATTTAGTGCTATTTTATAGAAGTGAACAACAAACGATAATCAATTTAAAAACACTGATTTTCAGTCAATTAATTGTCCGACTTGATAAACTAGAACAACAAATTTATATCGAAAAGTGAAATGATGAGTTCACATCGCTAGGAATTGCGATTAGAATTGATTTTGTATGCCGTCGGGGTGTAGGAAGTCATTTTTTTAAAAGTTGTGTTAAAGGCTGTTTTCGAATTAAAACCTGCCTCAAAACCAATAGCTACAATTGTTAAGTAATCATATTGGGGATTCGATAAATACTCTTTTGCTTTATTAACTCTATATCTGTTAATAAAGTTGAAGAAGTTTTCGTGTAAGCCATTATTCAGAACATAGGATAATTGATGACTGGAAATATTCAATTTTTCTGCTAATCTCACCAAATTAAGTTCAGAGTCCAAGTACGGTTCCTCTACGTCCATTAAATTCAAAAGTATCCCTTTGACCTGTTCCATCTCCAGATCACTCATCAACTTAACCTTTCCCTCAGGTAACGGCTTGCTAACTTCTACATAAAGCGTTTCATCTAGATTTAACCCTTTAGGATATATTTCTTTTTGTTTTACCGAATAATAGGAAACAAAATAGACGACGGTAAGAAAAAATAAATTCAAATAAATATTCAACGACTTAATTGGTTCGAACAAATTCATGAAAATTAAGAGAAGCAAGCAGCCAAAAAAAGAATAAATAATATATTTAATCCAATTCAAATCAATGGATTCCGTGTCAGAAGAAAATAATTCTATATCTTTCTGATGCCTATTCACTCTGAGATAGGCCTTAGAAGTATAAAATAAGGCATGTCCTAAGAAAAGTATTAAATAGAGCATAGAGAATATATGCGATTCTAACCGGGGTTTAAAAAAAAGTAAAACAATAAAAATAATTGGAACCACCAGATACGTAAAATCCTTTATTTTATATTTAAAACTTGGATTGGTATAAAATATTATGCTTATATAGAAAACTAGCGGAGTAAAAAATTGCACAAATTTCAATACTATATAAGGAATTCCTTCGATGTTCGAATGGATCGGTAAGATCAGCTCATCCAACCAAAAACTAGCCCAAAGTAGCGAAAAGACACCAAAATAGATATTGCCTTTTTTATTTTCACTAGAGGGTTGAGTAATTTTTAAAAAAGCTATTAGAACCAACCCACCGCTGATCAATGAAGTAAGAATTAAGTTGATTTCCATCTTTTCTACTGGTTAAATATCCAACAATTCGACTATCAGGTGTAAATAAATCATATATCAACCTTTGGAAAATATTGTATCAACCCAATTATCATACTGCAATTTGAAGAAAATTGGGAATAATTACCAATTATTTACTGTTTAATTTTAACCAATTACCCCATATTCCCCTTTGTCATCTAACTACAGAAGGTACACCTACCACAAATAAATCCATTGACAAAACTTAAATCATCAGTGAATTAATTCGTCTGATTTATATTTAATTTTTTGCATGTTGGGTAAAAAATAGGCTATTAAGCCAATTAATGGTAAATAGGAACAGAAGGTATAGATTGTATCAAGTGAACTATGATCAGCCCACCACCCTAAAATGGCAGCCCCTAACCCACCCATTCCAAATGCGAATCCATAAAACAAACCAGAAACCATCCCAATTTTTTTAGGGAGAAGCTCTTGTGCATAAACCAAAATCGACGGAAAAGCAGATGCCATAATTAATCCAATTATTGAAATCAGTATCGCCGTCCAAAATGGATCCGCATAAGGGAGTAATAAAGTGAAAGGTGCACAACCCAGGACTGAAAACCAAATGATATATTTTCGGCCTATAATATCGCCCAAAAACCCACCAAATAACGTTCCGAGGGCAATTGTAATTAGAAAATAAAATAGATAAATTTGCGCGCCGACCTCGGATATATTGAATTTTTGGATCAAATAAAACTGCAAATAACTTGTTATACTTGCAACATAGACATATTTAGAAAAGATCAGCAGTAATAAAATACCTATAGCAACATTGATCTTCAGCTTAGATAAAGCTGGTAATTTTATAGCTTTTTTGGCTTGAGTTTTAAGTGATTCTAATACTTTTTTATACCATAGAGCAATATACCCTAATATAAATTGCGCGACAAAAACCACTAAAACAAACCATAAGATGGCGTGCTGACCATGAGGAAGAATAAACCAAGCTATAAATAGCGGCGTTAGTGCGGTCCCCAAATTCCCTCCAATTTGAAAAATAGATTGCGCTAAACTTCGTTTACCACCGGAAGATAAGAAAGCTACCCTGGAACTCTCAGGGTGAAAAATTGAAGAACCGATTCCTACCATAGTAACCGCAAATAAAACAGCGTAATAACTATTAGCAAGTGCTAAAGCAATTATTCCTACAAAACTAAAACTCATGGCAATTAGTTGTGAAAAAGGCTGGGGATATTTATCTGTAAAGGCACCCACCACTGGTTGAAGCAACGAGGAGGCAAGTTGAAAACAAAATGTAATAAACCCTATCTGTGTAAAGCTCAAATGAAAATTTGCCTTTAATAATGGATATGATGCTGGAATAATAGCTTGAATTAAATCATTACATAAATGGGCAATACAAATTGCAAATAGGATTGGATAGACTGTTTTTGATTGATCGTATTTGAAAGATTTTTTTAACATCTAAATTGTAGTGATAAATTATAGAATTTAATTAACATCAAAAAAGGTCAAGGTAAAAAATGCCTTTACAAATGTAAATTTCGTCCAAAGTTATCTTATTTGTATATGATTCCAAATATGTTTAAAGGAATATATTTTCATTCGCTTGATAGGTCCGACTAAGACACTTTATAGATTATTAAAAAATTCACCCACCTGCTTTAAATCAGTATCTTTCAGAATTACCTTTTTATCCCGATCAAGTAAATAAATCGTTGGTGTTGCTTTTATCTGATATATTCCTTGAGAAAGGATCGTCTGATCTAAATCGATTCCATTCAGCCAATTGCTCGGAATATTACCCTTATAATCTTCCCATATTTGCCTATTACCGTCTGGATATATCGCCAATACTTCGAGACCTCCTTGATCAATAACCGAATTAAAAGCAGTACTGTTCTTCAAACTTGCAATGGTTTGTTCACATTGACTACACCCGGGTTCATAAAACATTAAGAAAGTAAATGGTGCCTTAATAGCGTTAAGATTACTGGTTTTTCCATCCGCATTCACAAAATTAAAATCAGAGGCAACTGAGCCCGGTTTATTTTTCTGGAGAATAGGAAGTAATGTCTTATATTTAATCCGTTCATTCTCATCTAAATTCTCGGAACTGATCATGTATTTCACAACAGGTTCATAAAACAAATCACTGTTGACCGGTGAATTTGGATTAGCGAGATAATTATCGAAAACTTCTTTAAAATATACAAAGCTCTTCTGATCATTTTTTACTTGATTAAAAAGTGCATTTACACTTGAATCAATTTGGTTCATTGAAACCAATGGAAAATAACCTATATAATCTACGACAGCCTGTTCGCCGTAATCTGGGTTAAATATTTTACTAGTATCACTGAAGTCAAAATTATCCCAGAAATGTTCGAAAATATAATTTATTTTTTCAGATTTCTGCGTTAGATGCTCTGGTGCCACTGGAATTTGAAAAACTGAATCATTGCTACTTATTATTTCAGTATTCGATGTTTCTCCACTTTGACATGAAACTAAAGAAAAAGTCAACCAAATAAAGGGTACTAGGTAAAGGTTTGTAAATTTCATAACTCTAATCAATTTTTAAGAAATAATTCCAAGTGCTGAGTTTTTGATAAAAGTAACAATTTTCGTTAAATTAGGGGATAATCTAAACTATTTATGACTCTAAAAGTTACATTACAGCCAAAGATTAACTAAATTATTTTGGGCATATAAAACGTTATTAAGGTGTATTAAGATTATATTAACGTGGTTTTTTAATTTTTACATCAACAAAATCTCCTATTTTAATGTTAATAAAATTGATTTTAATTGAGGGAAAAATTATATAAACTTTAATTTAGCGAGATCAACAGTAAAACTTTATCAATTAAACACACATTATTTATTAACAATGAATGTATTAAAATTAGCATTTTACACTTCCGTATCTTTTTTTTCAATTCATGCTGTAGCTCAAGAAACAGATGAAGTAACTACACCGATTTCTGATACAACCAAGACGTGGACAATTAAGGGTGAAAACACCTTTTTAATTAATCAAAGTTCATTTTCCAACTGGGCTGCCGGTGGTACTAACTCCATGGCAGGAAACATAATTTTCAATTATGATTTCAATTATAAAAAGGATAAATGGAATTGGGATAACAAAGTTATTGCTGCTTACGGTCAAACCTTTCAAAAAGAAACTGATTGGAGAAAAAATGATGACAGATTTGCTATCAATAGCTTATTAGGTTACCAAGCTGCTGAAAAATGGTTATATACATTTTTTCTAAATTTTAACACTCAATTTGCAAACGGTTACGAGTATAACAGTGATACTGGAGCTAAAACTAAAATCTCTGCTCCCTTTGCACCTGCGTACTTAAGCTTTGGACCAGGTATAGCTTTTAAAGAATCTGATAATTTCAAGATTAACTTCTCTCCTGCTGCTGCTCGCTTTATAATGGTAGGCGCAGAAAGCTTGAGAACTAGGTATTCAGTTGATCCTGATAAATTTTCTAGAAATGAATTTGGTGCGTCTTTAGATGCCTATTATAAAGTAGGACTAATGGAAAACATCGCCCTTGAAAATATTCTGAACCTTTACTCGAACTATTTACAAGATCCACAGAATGTTGACGTTGACTACACCGCTAATTTAGCCATGCAGGTAAATAAATTTATCACGGTGAATGCAGCAGCACAATTGATTTATGACGATAATATCGATCTTCCTAAAAGTGATGGAAGAAATAGTCCTGGTTTGCAAGTCCGTCAGGTTCTTGGAGCTGGAGTAACATATAAGTTTTAAAAGTTTCAAAGGTGAACATGTATCAAAAATGATTTTGAATAGTTGATGCAAAAATGACTTTAGAAACCTTATACTAGTTAAGAAAAAGGATCAAATTATTCCAAATTTGGTCCTTTTTTAGTTGAAGAATGTGGGGAAAGTGCTTACAGATTAAAAATTTAAAACTGCTCATCCTTTACTGCTCACCAACATTTTCTAAAACACCTGTTTTTACGACCTTATCTGTATTAATCATTTACTTTTATATAAATGATTAAGTAAGGCAAAACATATAAAAAAACTCATTATGAAACCAATCCATGATAAAACTGGTATTCCCAAAATCAAATAACCAACCCGACCATGCGCTAATATACTAGCCCCCACACCAAAGGTCATAGCTAGAATAGAAAGGAGAAATTTATTACCCATCCTATGAAGAATAAGTTGCAAATTATCAAAATCATACATTTTATGATTTAGTATAACTTTATCATTTTTGACCTTATCTAATAAAGACAACAAATCCTCTGGAACCTCAGTTAAAACATCTTTAGCTAGTTTTGCTTTATTCTTTATTTCATCAAAAATATAATCGGCTGAAAATTTTTGCGCGGCAATTTTATTTGCAAATGGGCTTATACTTTCTGGAATATTTAATTCTGCATTTAATTGCCTTCCGGTTCCTTCTAATATTGAGACGCCTCGCAATAATACATAAACAAAATCTGGAAGCAGTATGTGATTTGTTTGCAGAACTATATTGAGCTTATTTAGCATAACTGAAATATCGATATCATCTAAGGCATTCAGTTTAATTAATTCAAATATTTCATAAACATCTCGTTCAAGCCTACGTTCATCCTCAATATGATGGACAATTGATAATTTTTTTATGCTTTTGATTAATCCTTTTGCATCATTGGCTAAGAAATCCAGCACCATTGACTCGATCAAATTTCGATCTTGTGGGATCATGAATCCCATGGCGCCAAAATCTATAAAAACGATTTGCCCCCTCCTATTAACAAAAACATTTCCAGGATGAGGGTCGGCATGGAAAAAGCCATGCATGAGCACCTGTTCCAAATATAGATCCAAAACACTTTGTAAAATAACTTTCGGATTTAGTCCTAGTACGTTAATTCCATTTGAATCATTAATTTTGCAACCGTTGATAAATTCCATACAAATAATGGAATCTGAACAATACTTTCTATAGACTTTAGGAAGATAAACACGCTGATTTTCTTGGAAATTCCTCCTAAATCTTTCAATATTATTTACTTCATTTGTAAAAGAAAGTTCACCTAGCAACGAACTTTCAAAAGAAAGCGCTATCTGATAAAGATTCATCTTTGAAATAACTTCATATTTTCGTTGCAACAATCTGATGAGGTCTTTAATGAAATTTAAATCAGTTTTAATAACATCCTCAATATCAACTCTTTTAATCTTTATAACGACATCTTTCCCATTTAACAATTTAGCGCGATAAACTTGAGCAATAGATGCAGAGGCTAAAGGTATTGGTTCAATGGATTGAAAATGATCAGGAATATGAATATTAAATTCGTCTTCTATACATTTCATTATATCAACATCATCCACTAATACATCATCTTGTAGTTTTACTAACTCTCTTTGCAGATCCTTTGGGATTATATCAGGCCTGTTGCTTAATAATTGTCCTAATTTTATAAAGGTTGGTCCCAATTCTTCCAGTGCCATCCTAATCCGTATATTAAAGTCATCCTCAAAAATCTTTCGGGCATGATTATTCCAGAAAAGGAAGCTATCAGGTAATATGCGGTCTAGATTAGATCGAGAGATAATTTCGTCAAATCCATGTTTAGATAAAATTTTTAAAATTTGTCCAACACGCTTAATTTTTTGGAAACCGTTTACGTATGTCATGAATTTAATATTTATTAGTAAATCAATCGCTAATATATTCTTAGAACAACCCTTAATCCAATATCAACAAAAGTTAAGTTAATTTTTCATAGGGTGCAATTATTTTCTGTCTCCATTTTTGAGAAAACTATTGACTTTTCGCTTAAAAGTTTCCTAAATCTATTATTAGATAGAAAAAATGATAATCAGGATTGAAAAGAGCAAGCAAATTTATTTTCTTTTTTTCAGAGAATTACTAAAGCAATTTCATGATTAAAGCTATTAATTATCTTAGATCAATGGATTCCGTTATTTGTAATCATAATTTTGCTGTATCAAAAATTTATCATAAATAAATATATCTCAATGAAAAAGTTATTAAGTATCATGGCAACTTTGTTACTGATCAGTAATATATCCTTTGCCCAAGTAAAGTGGTCAGTAGATCCTGCCCACACAAATGTCAGGTTTGAAGTTAATCATCTTGGTATCTCCTTTGTCGATGGTGAATTCACCAAATTAGATGGAAATATAGAAACCAAGGATTCAACAAGTTTTGAAAATGCCAAAGTCGAATTTGAAATTGACGTCAATAGCATCAATACCCGAGTAGAAGCGCGAGATCAGCATTTGAAAAGTGATGATTTCTTTAGTGCGGAAAAATTTCCAAAAATGACGCTAAAAAATGCCACTTTGAAGAAATCAGGTAAAGGAAAGTATAAATTGGCAGGTGAATTAACTATAAAAGGCGTTACCAAGCCAGTATCTTTTAACGTAATTCAAAACAATGGAATCATCACTGACCCGTGGAGCAAAACAAGAGCAGGTTTTACCGCAAGTACTGTCATCAACCGTTTCGATTATAATATCAGCTACGATGATAAATTACCTTCTGGGGTACCTGCAGTTGCCGCAGATATTGAAATAACCGTCAATGTAGAGGTTGTTAAAAATTAATAACTCCATATCAAATACATAAAAAATGGTAATCATCTGATTACCATTTTTTATGTATTTCGCTTATTTTTTGATCACAGAACTTATTACGAATCAATTAAATCTGTAAAATAAAATTTAAGATTCATCTGTTTCGTAACTAAAAACAGCCAGTTTATCCTGAAATAATCTAGAAATTTTATTAAAGTATCTTTTATGTTTATAGCCCATCACCCACTGAACTCCTTCAATGGCGTTGGTGCAGAAAATTTCATCTGCTACTTTAAGGATTTCCGGTTTAATTTCTGCTTCCACTACTTCGATTCCTTCTTCTTTGGCAATATCCATAATAACCTGCCGCATTATCCCTTCAATACATCCTTCAGTAAGTGCAGGTGTATAAATAACTTTATCATAAAGGACAAAAATATTAGAAGAAAGAGCCTCACATAGATTTCCTTGCTGATTTAAGATTAAAACTTCGTCGAATGCATTCTTTTTCCGAAATAAACCTGCCATAACATAGATTAAGGCATTGGTTGATTTGAGTTTAGATAATTCACTATAAGGTTTTTTATATTCTGTAAATACATCGATAATTAATCCGGTTTTCTTATCTCTTAAATTTTCAGGTTTTCTAGCAACTTGAATAATATATTCTGGTTTATTAGACTCTGGACCATATAATCCAGCTCCTGCACGATACACCGTAAGTCGAATTCTAGCTTGTTGACCTATCATATTGTTCTTACGTAACAATTCTTCGACTTTATTTCTGACGAAATAAGCATCAAAATATTCTACATCCTCAAAATGTAGCATGTGCAAACTTTCTTGTAAACGCTTGATATGTAAATCTAGAAAACGGATATCCCCGTTTTTCCACAACATAGTTTCAAATATTCCATCCCCATATCTAAGTGCTCGATTTTCTGCCGTTAAAATGGTTGTATCTTGTGGCACAACTGTGCCATTAAAATTAATATAATGAGTTGACATAAATTCGTAAAGGCTATTGTTGAATATTTGTACTATAATTTCTCCATTTCTCTAATACTAAACGGAAATCCTCTGGTAATGGTACTTCAAAATTTAAAACTTCTTTTGTTTTCGGATGTACGAAACCTAAAACCTTTGCATGGAGTGCTTGTCGAGGTAATATCGAAAAAGCATTTGTAATAAATTGTTTATATTTAGTAAAAGCTGTCCCTTTAAGAATTTTATTACCACCATATGATTCATCGTTAAACAAAGGATGTCCAATTGATTTCATATGAGCGCGAATTTGATGCGTTCTGCCAGTTTCCAGTTGACATTCAATGAGCGTAACATAGCCTAATCTTTCTACTATTTTATAATGTGTTACAGACCATTTTCCATCTTCTGGATTATCAAACATATCCATAATACGTCGGTCTCTTAAATTTCGTCCAATATAACCAGAAACAGTACCATCTTCTGTTAGGTCACCCCAAACTAATGCAATGTATTTACGGGTAATTGTATGCTCAAAAAATTGTTTTGCCAAGGCGGTCATTGCCCATTCATTTTTGGCAATAACTAACAGTCCAGTCGTATCTTTGTCAATCCGATGCACTAAACCTGGTCTACCCGTATTACCAGGAAGCACAGGTAATTGATTAAAATGAAAAGCCAGGGCATTTACAAGTGTACCCGTGTAATTATTAAAACCAGGATGAACAACCATTCCGGCCTCCTTATTTACCAATAGAAGATCATCATCTTCATAATGAATATTTAAAGGAATATCCTCGGGATATACCTCTGTGTCACGAGGTGGGTCTGGGAAAACAACCGTAATGATATCAAAAGGCTTTATTTTGTAACTAGCTTTTATTTCTTTTTCATTCACCTTGACATTACCTGCTTCAATAGCATTCTGAATCCGGCTTCTGGATGAATTCTCAACACGATTCATCAAAAATTTATCAATTCTCAATAAGGCCTGTCCTTTATCAGCAACAATGCGAAGATGTTCAAACATCTCTTGCTCATCTTCTTCATCATGTTGGTTCTCCAAATTTTCTACCATAATGCAAAAGTAACATTTTTAAATGCTAAAAAGTATATCTTTACATGATGTCACTTCCCTTTCCATATTCTAGTCCTGAAGAAGAAATTCGCGACCATAATTTAGTCGCTAAAAATTTACAATTATTTATTAAAAGAGATGACAAAATTCATCCATTTATTTCTGGGAATAAATGGAGAAAATTAAAATACCCCTTACTGCGGGCTAAAGAGAATAATATACATACGATGGTAACCTTCGGTGGAGCGTGGTCTAATCATTTGTTAGCAACAGCTGCCGCAGGTGCTAGTTTTGGTCTTAAATCGGTTGGCTATGTTCGTGGAGAGGAGGTTCAAAATCCGGTCTTAAGTATGTGCCGACTCTTTGGCATGCAATTGAGGTTTATCGATCGTCAATCCTATAAAAATAAGCTGGAAATATTTAATTTAAATTTCGCCCATGATGAAGCTTTATTTATTGATGAAGGAGGTAAATCACCATTGGGAATGCAAGGATGTTCGGAAATATTAAACGAGCTAAAACAACAATATGATTACATTTTCTGTGCAGCTGGTACGGGCACCACGATAGCCGGAATTCAAAAAGGTATCGAAATACTAAAATTAAACACCCAAGCTAATTGTATTCCTGTATTAAAAGGAGGTGATTTTCTTTTAAAAGAATTTGACGATTGGGGCATAACAAAAAATAAAATACAGGTTCATTCAGAGTACCATTTTGGCGGTTATGCAAAGACAAATTCATTACTTAATCAGTTCATTCAAAAATTTGTGAGCGCCACTGGTATAATGATTGAGCCCACTTATACGGGCAAACTATTTTATGGTATTTTTGACTTAATAGAGAAAGACTATTTTCCAAAAAACAGTAAAATTCTAGTCGTTCATACGGGTGGATTAACAGGTTTGTTAGGACACCTGCCCAATATGCAAATATAAATAGATTTATGACTATCATACTAATTTCATTTCAATCTAATTTTTATCTTTACAATCTATGGTCTTCCGCTTTATAATTATATTTTTTCTGCTATTTGAATGCATTCTTTGTCATGGACAAGTCCAGTTACACGATACAATCAGCACAAAAGAGCAGAAAGACACCGTAGGGTCAATAAGTAACCTATATGATATTGTGGATGGTATTAGAGACATTAATCCATTTAAAAGAAAATCGCCTAAACAAGGAAATAATAAACGCTCACCAATATCTTATCTACCAAATTTAAACTATAACCCATCGATTGGCGGACAAATTGGAATTAAAGCTGTCGGAGGATTAACATTAGGCAATAAACCAAACACAACAATGTCTGTAGGTGCTGCTGCACTTAGCGCTACAACCAGGGGTATTATTGTAGGTTATTTTATGCATGATATCTACACGCCGGGGAATACCTATAATATAAAAGGCGGAGCAATGATTGCTAAAGCTGTTGGATTAGATTATGGAATGGGTATCGGAGCTACTTTAGAGAATCCAACCCAGGAAGAGGAAATAATGAATAACCCAGATAGAACTAGGTTTGTCAATAAATTCATGGCATATTCTATCAATGAAAGAATATACAAGCAACTCTTTCCCGGCGCATTTATAGGTGTGGGTGTATTCTTTGAACTCAAAAGAAAGCTTACCACTGTTGGAAGTGAGGAAAATATGTCACCAAACGAAATCTATAGTCGATGGAACGACTACAACCCAACGAAAGTGAACAATAATGGATTGATGTTAAATATGCAATATATGACAAGAGACAATCCTAATAGTGCCTATAAGGGTTATTATTTTGACTTAGTATTACGCATGAATCAATCCTGGATGGGAAGTGAACACAATGCATATCAATTACAAACTGATTTACGGAAATATTGGCAGCTCTCGACAGATAGGCCCAACCACGTTTTAGCTGTATGGAATTTCGCGTCCTACAATTTAGGTGGTTCCTTACCCTATATTGATCTACCAGGTACAGGAAAAGACCCTTATGCAAGAAGCGGTCGAGGTTATACAATGGGATACTTTAAAGGGGATTCCTATTTCTATTCTGAGGTTGAGTACCGTTATCCCATTCTAAAAAATCAATTCTTAAGTGGGGTTGTTTTTGCCAATATCCAAACGACAAATGATCAAATGGGAACAAAATTGTTCGAAAAATGGCAACCAGCAGTTGGAACTGGACTAAGGTTGCTATTTAATAAAGCAACCCGAACGAACTTATGCATTGACTATGCTTTCGGAAAATTTAACCAGCATGGATTATTTCTGGGATTAAATGAAGCATTTTAAAAAAAATAACAAGTATCAAATTATGTTTAATAAATTTAAAATCACGGTTTTAATCACTTTTTGTTGCACGTGTTTTACCCTCTTTGCTCAAAATCCAAAAAATGATACCACATTAAATGAACTATCTCCGATAGAAATTAAAGCTCATTTTAATGCACAAGCTTTCTTAGGTCTGACCAGCGCTGCCAAAGTAATAACTAAAAGGACAATTGATGCTCAAAGTCCGGCAAGTCTTTTAACAGCGATGAACACTACACCAGGCATTAGGATGGAGGAAAGATCTCCAGGAAGTTATAGACTTGCATTAAGAGGTAGTATGATACGTTCTCCATTTGGTGTAAGAAACACTAAAATATATATTGATGAAATTCCATTTACCGATGCAAGTGGCAATACTTATTTAAATTTATTAGATCCAGTTGGCGTAAATAACATCCAAATCCTTAAGGGCCCCGACGGTTCTCTTTTTGGTCCTAATTCAGGTGGCGTTATCAGAATTAATCCAAATTGGATTAATAATAGTGATCCACAAAAGTCGCTGATGCTGTCTACCGGTTCTTATGGACTATTTCACCAGCAGATGACATTTGAACATCAGGTGAATAAAAATTATTCATTTTCGATCAATCAAGCATTTCTTCGGTCCGATGGCTACAGAACAAATTCGGCCATGAATAAAAAATATTTTCAGACATCTCATCGCTGGAAGTATAATGCGAAAGGCAATTTAAAGGTTTTGGCACTTTATTCAGATTTAGGGTACGAGACGCCCGGGGGGCTAACTTTAGCACAATATGAACAAGATCCACAGCAAGACAGGCCTGCTGGAGGACCGTTTCCTAGTGCCTCTGAACAACAGGCAGCAATATATAATAAAACTTTCTTAGGTGGTTTGATTAATGAATTTCAAATTACTAAAAACTTAAAACATGTCATTTCATTGTTTGGAACAAACACTAATTTTAAAAATCCCTTTATTACCAATTATGAATTGAGAAAAGAAAACAACCTAGGATTCCGAACTTTCCTTTCTTATGAAAATAATAAACTCGATAATTTTAATTGGGAAATGCAATTAGGGGCTGAGGGTCAAAAAGGATGGTACCATGTTAAAAACTATGAAAATAATTACGGACAAAAAGGTGATCTCACTGATGATGACAAGCTCGAAAATGGTCAACATTTTTATTTTTATCGAGTAAAAGCCCGATTATATGATAAGTTAATTGCGGAAGGTTCCTTAGGCTTAAACTTTAATCAAATTGATTATGTACGCAATACGCCAGATCAAGATCCAGCTTCCGGAAAAATTTCGTTGGAAAATTCATGGTTACCAAGGCTAGGTCTTTCTTACCTAATAACAAATAAATTAGCCCTAAGAGGTTCTATCTCGAAAGGATATTCCACGCCAACGATTGCAGAAATACGATCATCTGATAACCAAATTAATAAAGATTTACAAGCTGAACATGGTGTTAACTATGAAATGGGTTTAAGGGTTGAAACAAGGAACAGAGCTTTAATAGTTGACTTATCCACCTATAAATATAACCTTACAAATGGAATAATTAGGCAATTAAATGATGCAGGAAATGAGTTTTTTGTAAATGCGGGAAAAATTGATCAAAAAGGTGTTGAAGGAAGTATAATCGCTCAGCTAATTACCCCCAAAGCTCACAATTTTGTACAAGGATTAATTATATCTAGTAATTTGACCTTGCAAGACTATACGTTCATTGACTACAATTTTGATGACCAAGATTTTAGTAAAAATAAAGTAACTTCCATTCCTAAATGGATTTCAGTTAATACAGTTTCTGCACAATTCATTAAAAGATTTGAGCTCAATATTACACACAATTTCACATCAGAAATCCCTTTAAATGACGATAATAGCTCATATGCAAGTAAATATCATTTAGTACAGGCTAAGGTATCATGGTTCAGTCCTATGATGAAAAATCATCAGATACAGCTTTTTCTCGGTGTTGATAATTTACTTAATCAGAAATATAGTTTAGGAAATGATATAAATGCCATGGGAAATAGATTTTATAATGCTTCTTCCCCAAGGAATTTTTATACAGGTTTAAAATTTATACTTTAATGAAGTAAAATAATTATTTGGTAAGGTAGCTAGTTTTTACTGTGATATTAGCTGTTTTATTCCTTGATGAGGTATTGAAGGCTCCACCGTAAGAGTATTCCTCGTTATCATTTTGCCCTGTTATTTGAAAAACGCCAAGATCAGCTTTCACTAGATCACCCAGAGTTGAGCCGGCCTCCGTCGCTATATTCTCTGCTCTTAAACGTGCATTTTTAGAGGCCTGGGAAATTATTTTTAGTTTTAAATCCTCCAGTGCAGAATAGTAATAATTGGGAGCCTCAGAACTTAATTCAATGCCTTGTGAAATTAATGTTGAAATTTCTCTTGAAGCATTATCAACTTTATTGAGTTCTTTCGATTCAACACTCAACTTTTGAGTTAAGCTATAGCCCGTAAAGGTATTATAGGAATTACCATTTCCATCTGTGTGATATGAAAAATCACGCGATATATTGACGGCATTGAACAAAATTTCGGCCTCTTTTATTCCTTGCTTAACTAAAAATTCTTTAACTAAGTTCCGATCATTTTTTAATTGCTCCGATGCCTCACTTAATTCAATCGATTTGCGACTAAATGAAGCAGACCACTTCACTATATCAGATTCAAAATTAGTTTTCGCATTCCCAGTTACATTAATTGTGTTCTCATTTTTATATTTGAATTTATAGGCAGCTGCAAATATAGCTGCAAATAAGATAATAGATAGTCCAGCAATTAGGCTTATAAATATCCCAGAATTCTTCATAGTAATTATTTTAATACAAATAAGATTAGTAATCCTCATTCAAATTTACTGTTTTTTTGGTAATATTGAGATCCAAACAATAAATCATCTAATGAATTCGAAATTCACCGCACTAATCTATACTTTTGCACTGATCTCTACGGCATTAGCACAAAAGAAACCTATAAATCACACAGTTTACGATAACTGGCAATCCATTGCTAGTCCTGAAATAAGTAAATCTGGTAATTTCATATTTTATACTGTTCAACCGCAACAAGGTAATGCTACCGCTGTACTTCAAACTTCCGACAATAATTCCATAGTTGAACTACCCAGAGCCGCTGATCTTAAAATCAATGCGAGTGAGCAATTTTTAATTGCACGAATTAAACCTACATACGAACAAACCCGTGATGCTAAGATTAAAAAAGTGAAGGAGGATAAAATGCCAAAGGATTCACTTTTAATTTTTAACATAAAAAATAATTTGAGTATTAAATTCCCTCATATTAAATCTCTACAGACAGCACCTAAACTAAAAGATTATATTGCTTTTCAAACTGAATCATCAAATATAGACACCTTAAAAGTAGACAATCAGGGCAATGAAAAAGGGAAAAAAATAGCGCAGAAAAATAAATCCGTGCTGCATCTTTTAAATTTAGAAACTGGGGATACGCTTAATTTTCACTCGGTCGAAAAATATTACCTAGCTGATGACGAAAAAAAACTTATCTATTACCAAAAATGCAATGAAAATGATTCTTTAGCAAGCAGCGGTCTTTATATTTATAATATAGCATCAAAAACTACTAAAATGATAAGCCAAGGTAAAGGGGAATACAAGCAATTCACCTACGATGATCAAGGAGATAATCTAATATTTTTGGCTGATAAAACTGCTGAGAAATCAATAGCAAAGGATTTTAAATTATATATATACTCCTCAAAACTTGATTCAGCTAATATATTAATCCATCGTGAAACTGAAGGAATTCCAAAGCAGTGGAATATATCTGGTGATGCAACAATAAGTTTTAGTAAATCAGCAAACCGTATATTTTTTGGTCTAGCTCCAATTCCAAGGTTAAAAGACACTACCCTAATCGAATTCGAACATGCAAAATTAGATATATGGCATTGGCAAGATGAATATCTCCAACCTATGCAATTAGTCAATCTAAAAAAAAATCAAACCCGAAGCTATACTGCGATGATTGATCTGGAGTCACCCAATACAATTAAACCACTTTCAGATCAAATATTCAATAAGATTACATTAACTGATCATGCAGATAATCAATGGGCGCTAGCGAGCTCAGATGAAAATTACCGAATTTCTTCACAATGGGAAGGTGGAGCGAAAGCGGATGTATATGTCATTTCAACTAAAACTTTGGCGAAAAAATTGGTTGCAAAAAATATAGTGGGTCATTCTTACTTGTCTCCCAATGGAGACTACGTGATTTACTATAGTCAAGCAACCTCATCTTGGAACAGTTTTCATATTGAGGACGGTATGACCTCGAACTTCGTTACTAGCTCTCCTATTAGTTTTGTTGATGAAATGAATGATATGCCCAATGACCCAAGCCCCTATGGAATTGCTGGCTGGTCAAGGGATGGCAAATTAGTTTACATATATGATCGTTACGACATCTGGAAATTCAATCTAAAAGATAATACAGGAACCATGATAACGAATGGTCAGGGAAGAAAAAAACAAATTATCTATCGATATCAAAAATTAAGTGAAGAAGAAGATCCACGAATTAAAATTAATATTATAGCGGAGAATGCCCCTATTTTTTTAACTGGCTTTAATGAAACCAATAAATTTAGTGGACTATATAAATTACAAAACAATTCAATCACCGAATTATGGTCTAAACCATTTACCTATAGAGCGTACTCAGCAAATCAAAAAAATGACAAAATTATTTACACCAAAGAAGATTATGAGAACTCACCAGACTTATACGTATTAAATAATTTAAAAAAAGAAATAAAAATAACGACATTAATTCCCAACAATCCGATTTTAATTGGGGAACGGCCGAGTTAGTTAATTGGAGAACACCAAAAGGTAAAGATGCCACAGGTATTCTATATAAGCCAGAGAATTTTGATCCAAATAAGAAATACCCCATCATTGCGTATTTTTATGAAAAATTAAGTGATGGTCTATATACTTATCACCCCCCAACTCCTACTCCTTCAAGATTAAATATTTCATATTTTGTTAGTAATGAATATTTAGTATTTGCACCTGATATTCAATATGAAACAGGCTATCCAGGAAAATCCGCCGAAGAGTTTGTTAATTCCGGGATGCATTATTTAGCGCGTAATAACGAATGGGTTGATTCCACTAAAATGGGAATACAAGGTCAATCTTGGGGAGGATATCAAGTCGCTCATTTAATAACTAGAACTACTATGTATGCAGCTGCCTGGTCTGGTGCCCCTGTTGTAAATATGACCTCGGCTTACGGTGGAATTCGTTGGCAATCCGGCATGTCCCGACAATTTCAATATGAACATACACAAAGTAGAATTGGCAAACCACTTTGGGATGCAATTGATTTATACATTGAAAACTCCCCTTTATTCTTTATGAAAAATGTGCATACTCCGGTAGCCATTATGCATAATGATAATGATGGCGCTGTTCCATGGTACCAAGGAATTGAATTTTTCACTGCCTTGCGCAGACTGAACAAACCAGTATGGTTGTTAAATTACAATGGTGATGAACATAATTTAGTCAACAGAGAAAATAGAAAAGATATACAAATCAGAGAAGCGCAATTCTTTGACCATTTCTTAAAGGGAAAGCCATCACCAGATTGGATAAAAAAAGGAGTTAAAGCAACCGAAAAGGGAATAGATTGGGGACTAGAATCAAATTGAAAAAAATATTTAAATCAAAATCCCGAATTTTAACTAGAAAACCAGCACAAACTTTCAAAAAGCTATTTAAAAATGTATTATTTTCATTTTTTTTAAAAAAAATCAGGAGAAATACAAAATTTACTTTATTTTTGGGTTAATATCTAATACATTAAAGTGATATCAACTAAAAATCATATAAACTTCAACAAAAAAAACATGTCGAACTCTAGATTCAAGGCAGTTGAAACAGCCTCAAAGCATCAATTCAATGCTATTACTGAGGTAACCGCTGAACGGGCAATTAACATTTATGGTAAAAACGTATGTTCCCTAGCTAAAATTCGGGATTTTTTACCAAAATCAACTTTTAAAGACCTATCCTCTTCTATTCTTGAAGGAAGAAAGATCAGCAGGGAAATGGCAGAATACATTGCCCAGGCAATTAAAATTTGGGCGCTAGAAAATGGAGCTACACATTATACGCACTGGTTTCAACCTTTAACAGGTTCGACCGCTGAAAAACATGACGCTTTTTTTGAACCCGATAGTGACGGAACAGCAATTGAGAAATTCACCGCAGATGCTTTAGTTCAACAAGAACCTGATGCATCTTCATTTCCAAATGGAGGAATTCGAAATACTTTCGAGGCCAGAGGTTACACAGCATGGGATCCTTCTTCACCGGCATTTATTTTTGAAACTGGGGCAGGAAAAACCCTTTGTATTCCAACTGTTTTTGTATCCTATACAGGTGAATCATTAGATTATAAAGCACCACTATTAAAAGCGATAGCTGCCATTGATAAAGCTGCTACCGAAGTTTCGCAATATTTTGATAAGTCTGTCACTAGAGTGAATGGTTCATTAGGTATTGAGCAAGAATATTTTTTAGTTGATTTAGCCCTATTTAATGCACGTCCAGATTTACAACTTACAGGAAGAACACTCTTTGGACATATGTCTGCAAAAGGTCAACAATTAGAAGACCATTATTTTGGTGCAATTCCAGAGCGCGTATTAGCTTATATGGTTGACCTGGAAAATGAAGCATTAAAATTAGGTATCCCATTAAAAACACGACATAACGAAGTTGCACCATCGCAATTTGAATGTGCTCCAATGTTTGAAGAGATCAATTTAGCAATTGACCATAATCAGCTATTGATGAATTTAATGGAGCAAGTTGCAATTCGTCATAACTTCAAAGTGTTACTGCATGAAAAACCATACAGCGGTGTAAATGGCTCTGGAAAACATAATAATTGGTCCTTGATAACCAATACAGGTGTAAATTTACTGGCACCTGGTAAAACGCCGAAAAATAACTTAATGTTTTTAACATTCTTTGTTAATACAATAAAAGCTGTTTTTGAAAACGCTGATTTATTACGCGCCTCTATAGCAAGCCATTCAAATGATCATCGTTTAGGTGCTAATGAAGCTCCTCCAGCAATTATTTCAATATTCTTAGGTTCTCAATTGGATGAAATCTTAGAAGAAGTGGAATCCGCGCGTGTAGCAAAGAAAGTTAAAGCTGATAGTAGTTTGTGGCATGGCATTCCTAAAATCCCTGATTTGAAAATGGATAATACGGATCGTAACCGCACTTCTCCTTTTGCATTCACCGGAAATAAATTTGAATTCCGTGCTGTTGGTTCTTCTGCGAACTCAGCGCTTCCAATGATTATCTTGAATGCGATTGTTGCTAATCAATTAAATGAATTTAAGATAGAAGTTGATAAGCAAATTAAAAAAGGAATTAAAAAAGATCTTGCCATCCTAAATGTAGTTCGTAAATACATTAAAGATTCAAAAGCAATACGTTTTGAAGGAAATGGTTATAGTGAAGAATGGGAAAAACAAGCAGAAGCAAGAGGATTATCAAACATTAAGTCTACCCCTAAAGCTCTTGACGTATATATAAGTCCTGAGTCGTTAGCGTTATTCGAAAACTTAGGAATTTATAATAAACGGGAGTCTGAAGCGCGACATGAAATTTTACTAGAAAATTTCTTTAAAAAATTACAAATTGAGGCAAGAGTAATCGGTGATGTAGTAACAAGTCAAATTGCACCGGCTTGTATTATTTATCAAAATGAATTAATTACCAATGTTAAAGGTCTTAAAGAATTAGGATTAAATAAGGAAGCATATAGTTCACAACTTAATCACCTAGAACGGATTTCTAAACATGTGAATATTATTTTGGAAAAAACGGAAGAAATGCGTCAAGCTCGAAAAAGCGCAAATAATATCGAAGATCTGAGAGATAAAGCAATCGCATACGATGAAATTGTAAAACCATTTTTTGATGAAATTCGCTATCATGTCAATAAATTGGAAAATATTGTTGATGATGCCAAATGGCCATTGCCAAAATTACGTGAATTGTTATTTATTCATTAATTGACAACTATCCGTTAAATAAAAAACCTGAGGAAAAATCTCCTCAGGTTTTTTTATTAGTGTTAAAATCAGATCTGATTAATAAATAATTTAATTCGCAGTATTTTTCAAACTGTCCATATCAATTACAAATCTATATTTAATATCACCTTTAAGTAGCCTTTCATAAGCATGATTGATGTCTTGTATCTTCAGCATTTCAATATCAGAGGTGATTTGGTGTTTACTACAGAAATCTAACATTTCCTGCGTTTCTGCAATACTGCCAATTGTAGACCCTGAAAAGCTTTTTCTTCCCGGAATCAAACTAAATGCAGCTACAGGAATATCATGTTCTGGTGCACCAACTAGAGCTAAAGAACCGTCTCTTTTTAATTGTTTCAAATAGACATTAATATCATGTGTGGCCGAAACACAATCCAAAACAAAATCTAATTTATTCACATATTTTTTCATCTGTTGCGGATCGGTTGAAACAATTACATCATGAGCACCTAAACGTTTGGCATCCTCTTTTTTGGATTCCGAGGTTGTATAAACGATTACCTCTGCTCCCATAGCTTTTGCTAATTTTACGCCCATATGTCCCAAGCCCCCAATACCAACTACACCAACAATTTTACCTGGACCCACGTTCCAGTGTTTAAGTGGTGAATAAGTCGTAATACCCGCACATAAAAGTGGTGCGGAAGAGGCTAGATCTAAATTAGACGGTATGTTTAATACATAATTTTCGTCAACAACTATTTTTTCTGAATACCCACCCAAGGTATGATATCCTAAGTGAACATCTTCCCCATTATAGGTCTGAATATTTCCATTTTCACAGTATTGTTCTAACCCTTCCCTGCATGCAGAACAACTTCGACAGCTATCAACCATACAACCAACGCCTACCGAATCCCCAACATTAAATTTGTTGACTTGATTTCCTACCGCTATTACCTTACCTATAATTTCATGACCAGGCACACAGGGATAAACAGTGGCATGCCATTCATTTCTAGCTGTATGTAAGTCAGAATGACAAACCCCACAGAATAAAATATCGATTTCCACATCATGAGAACCAACTTCTCTTCTTTTAATAGCTATTTGATTTAAAGCTGCATCGGCCGTATCCGTACCAAATGCCTTAATATTATTTTTCATTTTCTACAGTGTTTGATTGATGGAAAAATATATTGTTGTTAACAAAAATGATCAACTTAAATATTAGTGATTTTTATGTTCATAAATTAATCAATTGTTTAGTCTTCTCCTAAAACTTTACCGTTTTTATTTCAATGACTAAAATAAAAATCCTGAAGCGGGGAGCTTCAGGATTTTATCAAACCAATTATTAACCTAAATTATGAAATTATATACTCTTATTACTCTTCACTATATATAACGACGATATTTTAGCTTTATTTTAATCGAAATCTTGATTAACAATTTTTAACAAAATAATATTCATTCAGTTATAGTGTACCTCCCATTAATGGATCAGTACGACTATACTGTGGTGATTCCTGATGACCTGCATAACGAAAATAGAAATCCGAATCTTCAGGTGATTCTATAATAAAATCATACCAACCATCTGACTTATTTAATTCCCAAAAAATTTTATCCGGTTTATTTTTGAATAGTTTTTTACTGAGATAGCCATAACTGGGGTCCCTTACCTCAAAATTTAAACTATTATTATCAGTTTTAACGGTAAAACCATGTGAATAATCTGTTGTTGTAACTTTTAACTGGTATTGTTTAGGTGTAAAATTGCCCTTAAATAGTCTATAAAAACCATTAGGGCCATGAACTGATAGCGAAAATTTATTATTCCTAAATGCTGAAAACGGCCATTGATAGACTAATTTTTCATTTGGTCTCACTGCAAAATCCCAAACCCTTCCAGGCGTCTGATCATTCGAATAGATCGAATGCGATATGACTTGTAATGGCATACCTACAATTTTAGTGCTTGGTAATCTGCCCGCCAAATCAAATTCCAAAATTATATTTTTACGTTTATAATCTAAATTAATGTGAACCTCCAAATCGTAAGGCAAGGGGCAAGCTTGTTTTGTTCCAGGTTCTTGAATACCTAATACCCTATTATCTTGATCGTCATTCCTTATTTTAGATAATAACGCAGGAGATGCCTGTTCATAATTACCTGGCGGATTCTTTGCTTGAGATGAATAAATCCTTTTAATTGATTTATTTCTATTTATAAACTCCAATTCTATCTTTGAGTCATCTACGCTATTTCTAAAAACTGAACTTAGATTACCACAAATCAATCTTCGCCAAGGGCTTATGTTTTCTTCTCTAATTTTCTTACCGATTTTTTTTTCAATGAAATGCTCCATAAATTGTAATGATGAGGTATGGTCGAATATTTCCGAGTTAACCCATCCTCCTTTTGTCCATGGAGAAGCAATAATCATTGGAACGCGATAACCTAAACCGATCGGACTATCTAAAGTTGATTTTTCATTTTGAGTTCTTTTCTTTTCTTGATCACTTGTGACATAGTCAGCACTGGTATCCATACCTTGTGGTACTGCTCCAGTTTCAGGTCTACTAGACAATGGTGGAACAAAAGGTGATATATGATCGAAATATCCATCATTTTCATCATATGTAAGTACAAAAATGGTTTTTTTCCATACCTCGGGATTCTGCGTTAAGATATCCAGCATCTCGGAAACGTACCACGCTCCATACCAAGGGGAACTTGGGTGGTCAGAGAACCTACATGGCGCTACCATCCAAGATATAGTTGGTAAATTACCCGTTTCGACATCTTTTCTAAATTGATGGAGGACGTCACCCTTAGGAACATTTAGCTGCTTAAAACCCTGTTCATCTTCATAAGTCAAGTTTTCTAACTTATGATATGCTGAATCACCAGTATTGGTAACAAATGCTCGTTTATGTATTTCTTGCAGTGCTATCGGAAGCTTTTCAAAATTTTCAGGTGAATATTTTTCAACATCATTTTTAAATCCCTCCAATTCTTGCACTACTTTTAGATAGGCTTTTTCAGTCGCAAATTTTGCAACCATTAGTAAATCAGTTAATTCTTTAATTTTATTCTTAGCAAATTGATAATAAACAGGATGGAATTTCACTTGGTATTGTTCATGGAATTCTAAATTATTGTCTGTAAAATTTGCTAACCAATCCTCCTCCTCTGCTGTCATTCCTGTCGGCAAGCTCAATTCATTTTGATATACTTTCCAGGGAATACCTGCTTCTTGTAATCTTTCAGGGAATGTTTTCCAATTGACATTTTTATAGTTGATCTGGGAATTATCGACATGTGCTGTTGAGTCTGGATTATGCGCATCTTCTCTTATTGTACCAGACCAGAAATAAGATCTATTTGCACTTGTTCCGGTTAAGGATGAACAGAAATTTTGATCACATATAGTAAATGCATCAGCTAAGGCATAATAAAATGGGATATCCTTTCTATTATAATACCCCATCGTTAGCGGGATATGCTTATATTCTGGGTTTCCTGGTTTTTTTGCATCTAACCAAGAGTCCATTTTACCCTTATTTCGAGCCATAACCATGTCTTTCCAGCCATGTGGTAAATCACCCATCCAAGTTGCTTTTGTATTTTCTATATCCAAATGAAACGGCGAGAAAGTCTGCTGTGACTGGTTTTGTTGATACCATACAGGCAGACCACTCGGTTGAATCATGGCACGAGGATCATTGTATCCTCTAACCCCTTGAAGTGTACCAAAACAATGATCAAATGAACGATTTTCCTGCATCAAAAAAACAACGTGTTCAGCATCCAAATAAGAAGTACCTGTAGCCGCGTTGATTGCCAATGCTCGTTGGATGGACTCAGGTAATAGATTAAGGGAGGCGGTAGCTCCCGCTAATAAAGATGCCTTTTTTATAAATTCTCGTCTACTAGTGTTCATCGTTTAATAAAATATTCAATTTCCGAAAAATAATCATGTGAAATTCACAAACATGATTTTAATATAATTAATTTCATCTAGCTGTATGCAGTAGAAATTTCCATTTTCTTTGCATCAAAATACCCTGGTTGGTAACATATTAACGTGCAAACAAATATATTAAACAAAAAAATCTCGGTTGAATATTAACCGAGATTTTTTACTTGATTTTACTACCCTAATCGAAACCTGGATTTTGAATCAATTTTGTATTTCTATTTATTTCATCTCGGTGAAAGGAACTAAAATACATCTTATCATTCCAACTCCTATTTTCAATACCTGGATTTAACGTATTAACTTTATAGGTGTAATTATAATTGCTTAAATCATAACTATATAAAGTAATTGATTTATTTGGTTTTAATGCGCCAAAAATGCCAATGGTTGTTACTTTTCTTCCTAATGTAGCAGGTGCAATCATCCATCTTCGTGCATCAAAGAATCGATGTTCCTCATAAGCCAATTCTATTCGTCTTTCATTTCGGTAACGAGTTTTTAAGTCTGAACCAGTGTCCTCTATTGCAGGCATTCCAGCACGGAATCTGATTTTATTTAGCCATAATTTAGCTTCGGCTTCTTCGCCCAGTTCAATACAAGCTTCTACATAATTCAACACGGTTTCTGTGTACCTTAAAATTGGCCAAGGAATTTGTTGACGGGTATTTTGATCAACAATGGATGGATTAGGATCAACAAATTTTCTATAGTAATAGCCTGTATAGGAACCATTCCAGTCCTCAATTGGGCTATTGCGAGTATCTAATCCTGGATTGACGACCTTTTTTCCTTTAGCGTCAATAACTTCGTAACTACCGGTTTGAATTTGATTAACAGTATCACGGTTTTTCACATCGTCTGTACGTGGCTTCCAATCAGCACCATCATGAAGTATGGTCGCATAGAATCTTGGATCTCTGTTTGTATACGGTGCACTCTCATGGGCAGGATTATCCCAATTAAATTTTTCACCTGTCCTCAATTCATAGTCATCTACCAGCAGCTGGATAGGCGAATTACCTGACCAGTTGTGATAACCGTTGGGCCCATTGTCTCGACCAACCCATCCGCCGCGTTCATCTTTCAAATCAATAAAAAAACGACCTAATATCAAATCTTTTTTACCTTCAGCATCTGCGACTTGACTACCGCCGCCCATAGCTATATTGATATAATTAGCTTTACCTTCTTCAGCAGAAACCGAATCAGATAGATCTAGTTTATAAGCATATTCACGATGATCTAAGACTAATTTAGCAGCATCTTTTGCTTTTTGCCATCTAGCTTTACGGTCACCAGATACATAACCTAAAAACTCGGGTGTGGCATATCCACTTATAATTGCAGATTTACCCTTCGCCGTAGGAACATCATGCAAATCGCTCGCAGCATAAGTAAGTACGCGTGCCTTTAAGGCCATAGAAGCAACTTCATTTGCACGACCATCTATTCTTTCGGTCCCAGTCATTAATAAAGTAGCAGAATCACAGTCATTAACAATCTGATTCACACATTCTTCATAGGTCGATCTTTCCTTTAAAAAATCTGTTGAACTAAGTTCATAAACTTGGGTAATTATAGGTACTGCCCCATAAAAACGTAATAGTTGTTGATAATAATAAGCCCGCAAAAAATACGCTTCACCTAAAAGTTCATTTGCTTTGGCTTCATCACCAATTTGCTGATCTCTTAAATTCATTATGGCAATATTGGTAGCACGAATGCGCTCATACATTTGTCCATATTCATAGGTATCCATGACGCGCCCTTGATCTGCAGCATTGGACCTGCTTTCAGTGACCGTATTAATCCCACGACCGGGGTGTGTAAATAAAGCCTCATCGGTTAAAGAAGCCATTTGTTCTTCATAGAAACCACCTACCCCAAAACCATTATATATCTCATAAACGAAAGCTTGCGCCAAGGCAGGATCCGTCCATACTAATTCTTTTGGAACTTCGCCTAATGGCTTTGTATTAACAAAATCGTCATTACAGGAAGCTAATAGACCAATTAAAGTCAAAGGAATATATTGTATTTTAAATTTTAATTTCATAAATGTCAATTTTAAAAAGAAACTAGAACACCAGTATTAATCAATCTCGCTTGCGGGTAGTATTGCCCAAGAGCATTGTCAGCCTCAGGATCATATACTTTTAATTTACTCCATGTCAATAAATTTTGACCACTTAGAAAAATTCTAGCATTACTTATTCCTGCTTTTTCTAACCAGGTGGAAGGTAAATTATAGCCAATTTCAACATTTTTTAAACGAATATAATTGGTACTCCGTAACCAATAAGTGTTGTTATAGGAATAATATTGATCACTTCGATCCGTAATCCGCGGATGCTCACTACTTGGATTATCCAACGTCCATCTATTTTCATAAAAATCCAACAAATAATTACCAATTGCGCCTGATTCGTCAGTTCCAACTCTTAATTCACCCCCTGCGGCCCCTTGGAATAAAATGGATAAATCAAAATTCTTATAATTAAACCCTAAATTTAGACCACCTTGAAATGTTGGGGTATTATTTTTATCCCGGCGAATACGATCATCAGGTGTAATTTTTCCATCACCGTCATAATCTTCATATTTCATATCACCAGGACGTAAATTACTTGTAATACTACTATAATCTATGCTGTTGGCATCAATTTCAGCTTGGTCTTTAAATACACCATCATAATTATAATACAATTCTGCATTAATAGCCTTTCCAGTACTTTTTTGCCATTCAGGTGCTCCAGGTGCCTCATCCCAAAAAATAATTTTATTTTTAGCATACCCACCATTTACAGAAACATTAAATCCAAGTTCTCCAACTTTGTCCTGATAACCAACGTTAAAATCAAATCCAGAGTTGTCAACTTTTCCTATATTTTCAGCAGGTAAGCTCATTCCCGTACTCTGTGGAATAGAAGCGTTCCTTCTCCATAGTATACTTTCTCTGCTGTTCTTAAACAAATCAAACTCGGCGTTCATTTTTCCTCCCATAAATTGGAAGTCAAACCCTAGGTTGTAATTATTAGCTACTTCCCAAGTTATAAACATATTAGGTACACGACTCTCAGCAAGAGATTTTACCGCTTGATTTCCAATTATATAAGTACCAAAACCATAGGTCGAGAAATACTGATATTCTTGTAATTCATCATCATAATATATATTATCATTCCCCATCTGTCCATACGAAGCTCGAATCTTGAAGTAGTTAACGAAAGGGACATTTTCTTTCCAGAAATTCTCTTCCGAAACCAACCAGCCAAGCATAGCGCCTGGGAAGAAACCATATCTCGAATTCTCAGGGAACATATAGGACCCATCATATCTCCAAAGTAACTCAGCTATGTACTTTCCTTTGTAATTGTAATTAAACCGACCAAAATAGTTTTGCCGAGCTCGTTCCCATGCTGCCCCTCCATTATCTTTTTCTGCGTCACCTCCAGCAAATAGGTAATCAATGTCATTGGAGATAAAGAATCTTCTAAATGCCGAGAAATTATCATTCCTAATCGTCTCGCGATTAACACCAGCCAATATATTGATTGTGTGATCACCAAATTGTTTATCATAACTTGCCACCAATCCCAACAACACATTCATCTGGTCTTCCGTATTTTGTGTTAATCTAGGTTCTGCTGGACCTCTTTTACCTGCCACTAATAATGGGGTGACCCCGTCTGCTTCATAATCACCTTGCCAGGTATTTAAAAACCATGGCGTCTCCCATTTCTTTTGACCACCAATATATTTATCAATCGCGGCATTCGCGGTAACCTTTAACCCCTCAACACCAGGAACTAGTATCTCTATTTGACCATTTGTTTGAAAGTAATAGCGCTTAGTTCTGTCATATCCGGTTGCATCTGTTGCAATTACTACTGGATTTTCACCATTTTCAATATCTGGTCCCGGTGCTCCATTTGGCCAAAATGCAGGTTGCGTTGGGTTACCACGCATCAACATTCGAAATATCGTAGCCGCACTTTTTGTAGGGTATTCCCGATTCTCTTGTCGGCCTAAAACGCCAAATTGTGTCTTTATATACTTATTAATATTAGCATCCAAATTAATTCTAATATCATATTGTTTATACCCGTTTGCTGAATTTTTATAATACCCATCTTGTGAAAGGTAACCCATGGACATTAAGTACTTAAAATCTTCAGACCCTCCCGTTAGCTGGACATTATGCTTAGCTTGTGGTGACCATTTTTTTAATCCATCTGCGTACCAATCAGTGTTTGGGTGCCCCCATGGATCTGAACCATCTGCAAACAGTCTTCGATCTTCTGGATCAAATGGAGCATTCAAATTACTACCATTTGGCCGTTCATAAACCCCATTTGAATTAAAAGCGTTTTGGGCTGCTAACCATTCGTCAACAGGTAATTTAAAAATTTCTAGCTCATTACGCATTTCTGCATATTGTGTTGCATCAGCTAATTTGGGTATGACTGTTGGCTGTGAAAATCCTTGATTGTATGTATAAGAAAGTTGAGGTTTGCCGGTACTGCCTCGCTTGGTCGTTACTAAGATCACCCCATTTGCTGCTCGCGCACCATAAATTGCAGCAGAAGCATCCTTTAAAACTGAAATATTTTCAATATCTGCTGGATTTAATCGTTCAATTCCTCCCGCTCTAGCTGGAATCCCATCAATAACGACAAGAGGCCCGCTATCACCTAACGTATTGGTTCCACGAATACGAATACCTGATCCATCACCGCCAGGTTCCCCACTTCGATTTGTAGCAACCACCCCCGCTACTCTTCCTGCTATTGCGTTCGAAAGATTAATTGCAGGTGATTTTTTAAGTTCATCTCCCTTAACGGCTGCAACTGATCCAGTAACTGTTGCTTTTTTCTGCGTACCATAACCAACCACTACGACCTCATCAATGTTTGCCTGTGAGCTTGTTAAACTGATATCAATTGTAGTTTGGTTGGCAACAGAAACTTCTTTTGTTTCTACATCAACTGAGGTAAAAACCAATGTGCCAGTACTGGAAACTCCTTCTAAAAGATAATGTCCTGCATTATCCGTTGTGGTAGCTTTGTCACTACCTTTTACTGCAACAGTGACACCTGGCATTAATTCACCAGTAGAACTGTTTTTTACTGTACCTTGAACTGTAATTTCATTTTGCCAATACGACGAATAATTCGTATTGAATGCAGGTGAATGACCAAAAACAAGCGGGGTAGAAAATGTATAAAGCATACAAACTCCACCGAACCGCAGCATTTTCATCCCATTCTTTCCACTGAAAAGAAGGCGGCGTATAACCATAGATTTAAGATGTTAGTTGTTTAAAGATTTATGTTTAGTTGATCTAAGATAGAAAAATCTAGTCTTTAACCAAATAAAGGCCTCATATGTGTCTTTAAAACACTATAGGTTTTTACATAAAATTGTAAGTTTTTATGTAAAAATTCTAAAATATATAATTCACTATCAGCGGTTTACAACTAGGTCTAATAATTCGTGTAAAATTTTAACAATTTGTAACTTTTAATGGGTTGATTTGGAATAATATTATAGCTACTTTAAGCTATTCGTAGTGAATAAATTAAAAACCTACTTAATTCACCGCAACAAGTTCATCATTAGATTAATTCAACCACAATTTTCCTTAGTAAATTTTTCACCTGTTTTATAGCAAAGAAAAAGGACCAGATTAGCGTTTCTGATCCTTAATTTGGTTGTATTTATTGAATTTAAAACCCAATATCTTTTATTGAAATAATTCCTTTAGGAACATCAATGTATGATTCCAAGCACGCTTGGCCATAACTTCGTTATAATCTGTTGATTCTGGATTTGTAAAAGTATGCTTTGAATTAGCATAGGTGATAATTTGCCAATCCGCATTTCCGTCATTCATTTCTTTTATTATGGCGGTATAATCCTCCTGGGAAACACTTTGATCATCTGCCGGATGCTCTATCAAAACTTTTGCCTTGAGGGGATTATTTGGTCGATCTGCAGCTTTACTTAAACCACCATGGATACAAACTGCTCCTATAACATCAAGTCCGCCACGGGCGGCTTCAAGAGCTCCGGTGCCTCCAAAACAATATCCGATAACAACGATCTTATTTGCACCTTTTTTTTGTAGCTCATTCAGAGCTAATTTAATACGATTCTGATAGGCTATATAATCAGATTTATATCCCGCCGATAATTTAGACGCAGCAGAATTATCATTGGGGTAGTTTCCTTCGCCATAAATATCTGCGACAAAGGCAATATAGCCTTCTTTTTCAAGATTAACTGCAGCCTGCTTTGCTTCATCATCTATCCCTTTCCAAGCAGGTAGAATTAATACTCCTGGTGCTTCACTACCAGCATTAGAAGTTATAAGCCCACTAAGTTGTTGTTTCCCATCAAAATATTTCACGGGCTTTAAATCCTGACCAATTAAAGAATTTGTAATCATCGAAGAGCAGAAAATTAGGGTGAGTGTTAAATTAAATTTAGTATAAATTTTCAATGTTTTCATAACAGGCTCTTTTGGATAACAACAGTTAGCATGGTCTATTGTTTTAATTATTTAGAAAAACAATCAACCCGTTTATTTTATCTTAAACGATTATTCCAGCAAGCAGAGGCGATGAAAATTAACTTTCTATAGGTACTGGGGCATTTTCAGAAATTAATTTTTCATTTTTTAATTCATCCCAAAAAGTTAGTGGAATATCAACGGCGAGCGAATTAACATTTTGCGTTACCTGAGTCGCGCTACTTGCTCCTGGAATAATGGAAGACACAACCGTTGGAGCAGCCGCAAATTGTAGCGCTGCTGTTCGTAAATCCACATGATGGTTTTGCGCCACTCGTTGTAATTTTAATAATTTATTGCTCGCAAAATTTGGAATTTCATTACTATATAAATAACGATCTTTGCCGGAAAGAAAGCCAGCACAGAGTGGAGCTCCTACAACAATCGAGATACCACGTTGCTCAACTTTTGGAAATACAACATTTAAATCTGTTTCATGCTGAATTAAAGAATATTGACATGCAGAGAGAAAAATGTCAGGATCTGCTATTTCTAAGGTTTTTAAAATTGGTTCTACCGTATTTACCCCCAAACCCCAGCCTTTAATTAACCCTTGCTCACGCATCTTAGTCAATTCTGGCATTGCACCTTTACTTGCTATTTCAAAATATTTAACCCAACCCTCACCTAGATCAGCATTATCAGATGATAAATCATGAATAAAGACAAAATCCAATGATCCAATACCTAACCGCTGAAGGCTATCCTCGACACTTCTTCTTGCGCCTTCGGCACTAAAATCGTATGAATAAGAAAAGTTCATCTTTCCTTTCCACATCAACCCTTCCTTTTTGAAATCATCATGGGGAGATAAAATTCTTCCAATTTTTGTCGAAATAGTATATTCTTCCTTTTTTTTGTTTTTTAAAAACATACCCATTCGATGTTCTGAAATCCCGAGCCCGTACCATGGTGAGGTATCAAAATATCTTATACCAGCTTCCCATGCTGCTTCAAGGGTCAAAAAACTATCTTCGTCAGATAGCGCTTCAAAACCATTTCCAATTGGCACCCCTCCCAATCCACTTAAAGTGAGCGGGCGAGGTCTCCTTGTATTATCATCTTTATTTTGAGTATTCATGTGTTTATGATTTGGAATAGTTTAACCTATAAATTTTTATTTTTTGTTTTTAAATATTAATTAAGCCTGTTTACTTTAAGCACGTAGTAGCAGAATACGGGGTAATGAAATAATCAGTTAACCTCCTTCACAGTGAAATAACTTCTATAAGAAAAATTTACTGACTGTTATTTTACAACAATAAATTCAATAGAAAAGTTTTATAATGAATCTAAATCGTATTAATAAGTCAGCCATTATTTACATTAAGGTTGGTTGACCTTCCAATTAACTTTCCATATGACAAGATATTAAAACAGAAACTAGTGTAAATTTGTTAAGCATACAAAAAATTATAAATCGACATTGCAGGTTTAATGCTACTTAAAAGAGATATCTATTTGCAAAAAAATAATGCAACTACTAATGACAAAGGGCTGTCATACATCAGTATAATTTAGTAAAAAATTAAAACATATACATTATGGCTAAAATTCACGCTTACTTAAACTTTAATGGAAATTGTAAAGACGCTTTCGACTTCTATCAGACAGTTTTCAAAACAGAATCATTAGGAACACATTATTATGATGATATGCCTATTGAACCTAATCAACCACCATTACCAGAACAGGCAAAAGGGAAGGTATCGCATACGGCAATTTATTTGAATCAAGATTCCATGCTAATGGGGTCTGATATTGTAGATGGCTTTTGCAATGATGATGGTTCACCTGCTAACCAAATACCAATTACTTTTGGCAATTCAAATTATATTATGTTAGATGCACAATCCGCGCAGGAAGCGCAGGATTTATTCAATGCATTAAGTAAAGATGCCAAATTAGTCGAAATGGATTTAAGTGAAACTTTCTTTGCAGAATTATTCTCTTCTTTTCAGGACAAATTCGGTATTTACTGGATGGTGCATTTTGAAGGCAATAAAAAGATGGGGTAACCTTTAAGCACAATTCTTATCAGGAGCCAGCAAATCAAAAACTGGTTCCTATTATTTTTCTAGCTAAGCATAATTATATACTGGAATGAAAATTTCATATAGCACTGCCTAAACCAACCAAAATGTAATGAATGTCCTAAACGAAATTATTTTAATCGCTCAATTTCAGGAAATATTTAAAAATAAAGTAATGAAAAATCACATAATGCCCTGTATATGGTTTAATAATAATGCGCTTGAAGCATTAGATTATTATACAGAAGTTATACCTAATACATCTGTAAAAAAGAACAATGGCATCACAGTAGAAGCAAAAATTGCCGACTTAGATTTCATAGCTATAAATGCAGATTCCACATTTAAAACTAATCCATCAATCTCCTTCATGCTTGTATTTGAGTCAAAAGAGGAAGTTCAGTCCGTATGGAATAAGTTTAAGGTGAATGGAAATATTCTAATGCCTTTAGATAAATACCCTTTTAGTGATTATTATGGCTGGATAGTAGACCATTTCGGAATTAGCTGGCAAGTCTACTTAGGTAAACTTGATGATGTGAACAAACAAAAGGTAATTCCAACTTTAATGTTTTGTGAAAAGCAACAAGGCAAATGTAAACCGGCCCTAGAATTTTATGCTAAACTTTTTAAAGAATTTGAACTTCAGGGCACTTTAGAATATTCCTCTGAAAAAGAAATGAAAAATCAGATTATGCATTCACAATGTGTGATTAATAATTTGACGATCGCTGCAATGGATAGCGGTGTACCTCAAGATTTCACATTTAATGAAGCGATTTCATTTAGTATAAGCTGTAAAGATCAGGATGAAATAGATTATTACTGGGATAAAATCACCGAATTTGGTGAGGAAAGTCGATGTGGGTGGTCTAAAGATCCATTTGGTGTAAGTTGGCAAATAGTTCCGTATGAAATGGACAAGATAATGACGGAAAACTCAAAGGCATCAACGGCATTATTTAAAATGAAAAAAATTATAATAGCTGATTTAATAAATGCTTAGGCTTACATCAAATTCGCAGGTAAACAAGTAAAGACTGAATGATGACGAACGCCAGTAGAAATGCATTTACAAAAAATAATTTCATAAATTTTGATTGGCGTATACCTTACTCAACCATAAAAAAAGAGATTCATTTTCAACTCCGTCAACTTTAATATCCATTAATTTTAAAACTTCATCGAAGAACTGTGCGATTTTAAGGTCATCCCGGTTGCTAAACAAAGAGATACAAAGTTCACGGTTTGGAATCATTAGGACAATATTATGAAATCCTGTACTCTCTCCCGAGTGAAAGTATATTCTATTTTTATAATTGTCCAACCCGATAAATAATCCTTGCCCATATTTTATTTTTTCGTTTATTGGAAAGAACAAATCTTTTGAACTCACAGAATCTTCCATGATGGAACTAAGATCTGCTATTATTGCTAAACTTGCTTTTAGATAATCCGGAGCAGAGGTGTATACTCCCCCATCACCTTTAGTAGCGCTGGTTATACTTTGATCGGCAAATAGGAAATTCAAATTTTCTTGATGATAACCATATACGCGATTATTGATGCTATCTGGTTTATTATAAATAGAAGAATTAGTCATTCCCATTTGTTGGAACAAGATATCTTTCATAAAATCTTCGTACTTCATTCCTGTCACTTTGGAAACAATCAAAGACAATAAGCAATATCCCGTATTACTGTACCTGAATTTTGTGCCAGGTGAAAAATATAATTGCTCAACAGGCGTAATTAACTCCAAGACATTTGAATCCACAAGCTGCGTGCCTTGACTGGCAGGAATTAAGGTTTCGTAATCCACAATTCCTGAAGTATGATTCAATAAATGCAAAATCGTAATTAAACGATTTTCGCCTGTTAATTGAGGAAAAAAATCAACTATTTTCTGATTAAATTTCAACCTATTTTTTGAATGCAAGAAACGTATTGCCAAGGCAGTGAATTGCTTGCTGACAGAAGCCATTCTAAAATTACTATTAAGATTGATCGGCGTTAAGGAATTTAAATCTGCCAAACCCACACCATTCGAATAAATGATTTGCTTGTCTTTTCCTGTGATATGAAGCATTATCCCAGGTTCTTTTGAATTGGAATAATAGTGATCAATAGTGTGGTCCAAGCTAGTCGCTACCTGTTGAGCAAAAGAGCTTGTTGAAATAAATATTAGTACTATATAAATCGGAAGCTGACAAGCATAAAACATTTTCAATGGTAAGAAAATTAAAGTGTTTTTTTATAAAATCTATTTATGAGTTTATTTTATTATGTTAATTTTAAGTCGTCTATGTTGCTTTTTTTGAACTTATTATATCGTTCGATTTCTTCAAATAATTTTGAAATAGCAAAACCTACAATTGAAGCATCATCTAACCAACCCAATACTGGAATTATATCAGGGACTGCATCCAAGGGTGAAATTACATATATAATTGTTCCAATAATAATGGACATACTCCAAGGATTCATCTTATATTTTCCAGAGAAGGTGTCTTTAATCATCGAAATCATCAATTTAAAATCGGAGGCTTTTTCACCAAGATTGGCTGCCTTTTGCTCCGCTAGGGAAATTTCCTCATTTGTAATATTGCGGTTTTTAAAGGTGTTAAATAGTAATTTCGCCTTCTTTAAATAGCTTGCTTTCATATGAATCGGATTATATAATATTAAAAGACATTCATAAATTAAAACGGTTTAATTCATTTTAAATTATTTGTGTTTTATTATGTACAGTTATACCTAGTGAACTGCCCCTTTGCTAAAGACAAAAGGGCTTCGTGTTTCGCAAACCTACCATTTTCAAGTTTAGCAAATTGTGGTACAGTGAAACTATTCTTTTTCTTCTTCGACTTAAATCTTGGAAATTTAGCGTAACCGCGATAGAAATTCACGTATGCAGTTTCTAAACATCTCAAAGCAAATTGTAACGATTGGCTATTAATTTCTTTAATCCAAATAATCATTATACAATATTAACAATAATACTACGTTATATAAAAAAGCAGTTATTTTAAAAGGTTATAGTGAAAGCTATAATTAGAGAAATAACTACAAAAGAAATAGGTTGATTGTGTAAAAGCAATCAACCTATTTTGATATAAAAACATGAGACATTTAATAACGTAAGATGATCAGTTATCTAATATGAGCCGAAACAAGACGTTTATTTTGGCATAATTGCGTAAATTAAACTTCATTTCATCCGTATTCAGAGGATCATTGTTATCTACCAAATTTGAAAAAATTAGCTAATGGGTGCTTTTCACCTCGTAACCATCTCGATAGCATATCCATTCCCGCAACTGAAAAAGTAATTCCATTTCCACCGAAACCTAAAACAAAATAGGTATTTTTAAAATCGGGATGTTCACCTATATAGGGCAAGCCATCACTAGTTTTCCCAAAAGTTCCCGCCCATTGAAAATCAATTATAAAATCCTTATTGGGAAATATCTTCATAAAGGATTTACGCAATTTTTTTGATTTCTGTTCAAGTAGTTTATCTCTTTTTTTCGGATCTCTAAAATTCTCATCTTCTCCCCCAATTAAGAATCTATTATCTGCGGTGGTACGCATATAAAGATAAGGATCTGAGGTATCCCATATTAAAATATCGTTATATTTTTCATAGGCATCTTTTTCTACCTCAGAAATAATTGCATAAGTGCTAATTAGGTCCACGAATTTTTCTTTAATCAAATTCGCACTCTCATAACCCGTACAGTAAATAATTTTATTTGTCTTTATGTTCGACCCTGTATTCAATTGGCATAAATTTATTTCGTTTTTTTCTATAACATCTATAAGTTCAGTTTTATCAAAAACCCGCAATCCATTATTCTTATTAAATTCAAGTACTTCATGGCTAAATTTAAATGCATCTATACTAGCACCATCTTTTGATAGTATCCCACCGAAAGCGCCTTGAATTTCAAATTCCCTTACAATAGCTGCTTCGGATAACCATTGAACATTAAAACCTGCCTTTTTTCGAGCTTCATATTCTTTTTTAAGCCAGTTAACATCACGTTCTTTAGCGGCATAAAAAAGAGATGACTTCCTTTTAAATCCTGCATTTGATTTGATTTCCGATGCAATCTCCTCCAGTTGATCAATAGCTTTTAAGCATGCTCTGTAACTCAACAGCGCTCCTTCTTCGCCAATCATTTCAATTAATTTGTATAAAGGCGTGTCAATTTCATACTGTAAAAGCGAAGTTGTGCTCGAGGAACTTCCATTAACCATTTCTCTCTTATCAATTATGATCGTATTAAATCCATCCTTCACACATTGATGGGCAATCAATGCGCCAGTGATTCCTCCACCCACAATTAACACATCACAACTTTCATCTATTCTCAAAGAAGGATAAGAATTAATTATCCCATTCTTAATCAACCAATAAGGTTCATTTGATTTCAAATCCATATTCTATTTAATTACGAAGTTAATTGACTGATACTAACTATTTATAGGATTAATTATTTTTAGCTATTAATTACTAGATCACAAATGATAGAAGATCTGAATTTTTCTCTTTATTCTATTATCGCGGCAAGAAGAAATTAATAAACATAGTTAAAAATTTGGCTTAGGAAGTTCCCTAATTCTATATTGAAATTTGAAAAAAGGTAACGTGACTAAGTTTTCTTTTCTTTCTATATTGTAAAAACTTGTGTATTTTTGTTATCACATGAATATAAACAATTTATTAGAACGTGCCTTAAATTTTGAATTCTTAAGTAAAGAAGAAGGCATTTTTTTATATCATCAAGCACCTACTGCAGATTTAATATTTGTAGCCAATGAACTTAGAAAGATTCAAGTTCCCCATGGAAAAGTTACTTGGCAAATTGATCGAAATGTTAATACTACTAATGTTTGTATTGCCAATTGTAAATTTTGTAATTTTTTCCGCAGACCTGGTCATGAGGATAGTTACATTACGGATATAAATACGTATAAACAAAAAATTGAAGAAACCTTTAAATTTGGTGGTGATCAGTTATTATTACAAGGAGGTCATCATCCTGATTTAGGATTAAATTTCTATACAACACTATTTAAACAATTAAAGGATCTTTATCCTAGCTTGAAACTACATTCTTTAGGGCCACCCGAAATTGCACATGTTGCTAAACTAGAAGGATTAAGCCACATTGAAGTTCTTACGGCAATGAAAGAGGCTGGACTTGATTCACTTCCTGGCGCTGGTGCTGAGATCCTAAATGATCGCGTAAGAAGATTAATTTCCAAAGGTAAATGTGGTGGTAAAGAATGGTTAGATGTCATGCGCGCTGCCCATCAAATTAATTTACCTACCTCCGCTACCATGATGTTTGGTCATATAGAAACCATTGAAGAACGGTTTGAACACTTAGTGTGGATTCGTGAAGTTCAGAATGAAAAACCGGAGGATGCTTATGGATTCGTAGCTTTTATACCTTGGCCATTTCAAGATGATGGAACACTATTAAAACGACTACGTGGAATAACTAATGATGTTACTGAAGATGAATATATTAGGATGATTGCACTGAGCCGGATAATGTTACCGAATATCAAAAATATTCAAGCCTCTTGGCTAACCGTTGGAAAGCAGACGGCTCAAGTTTGCTTACATTCGGGGGCGAATGATTTTGGTTCTATTATGATAGAAGAAAATGTTGTTTCTGCCGCCGGCGCTCCTCATAGGTTTACGTCTAGATCTATTCAGGATGCTATTATAGAAGCTGGATTTAATCCACAACTTAGAACGCAAACCTATCACTTTAGGGAAATTCCAACGCAAATGGAGGAACAAGTGATAAACTATTAACAAATTTTGAACGACATACTCTTAAATATTGAAGCCCTAATATTTGCTTCAAATGACGGAATTAGCCAAAAAGAACTTAGAGAAGTACTACAAGATTCATTGGAAATTCAAATATCAAATATTGAATTAGCTGAATTAATTGGTAAGTTGAAAGCTAAGTACGAAAGCGATGAATATGCCTTGACATTAGTATCAATTGATAATCAACTTCATTTTTTAACAAAGCCCGCATATCATTTAGCAATTAATCAGCTTCAGATACATAAGGACAAAAAAAAACTGAGTCAGGCTGCGCTGGAAACCTTGGCAATTATTGCATATAAACAACCAATTATAAAATTGGAGATCGAACAGATTCGTGGTGTCAATTGTGATTCTTCGATTCAAAAATTATTAGAAAAAGGCTTGATCAAAATAGCTGGCAAATCACCCAGCGTTGGAAAACCACTTTTGTATGCAACAAGTAAAGAATTCATGAATCATTTTGGACTTTCAAGCACAAAAGATCTTCCCGTAATAAAGGATATTATTGCGAACGGAAATTCAATTGGAGAATCCATGGATTAATCAATTTCACTATATATAACCTAAAAATATATTTTTTTTAAAAAAAATGTTTAGCATATGAAAATTCTTGCATAATTTTACTTTCATAAAGGAAATTCATATTAATATGATGGTTACAAAAAATGCAACTGAAACGGAAGAAATTGTATTCAATTTCAATGGTCCTGAGGATGATTCTGATGACATTTTCGATGACGATGATTTCGATATAGATGATATCGATTCTATAGGTGAATACGATGATTTAGATGATAATGAGGATGACATTTAATTCTTATATAGTCTAATCAAATAATCAAATCACCTAACAACAAAAATTATTATTTATTAGTTGGTATTCCTTCACTGGAGAAAGGATTTAACGATAAATAATTAAAACGCCAGTGCAAATAATGCACTGGCGTTTTTAATTATTTAATTTTTTGTTACAGAGCGTTTATTGATCATCTTTACTTAGTGAAAAAGGAAGATCGGCTTTATTCACGCCTCTATTTTTATTCGGTTCTGAACCCATATCAAGCACAAGATTTGCACCTTTAACTAGTTCACTATGATTTAGGAAGTTCTTGGTATATTTCTTACCGTTCCATTTCATATCCTGGATATAGCGGTTTGTATCAGAATTATCCTTTGTTTGAATATTTACTTTTTTACCATTACTTAGATGTAATGTTACTTTATCAAAAATAGGAGAACCAATTACGTATTCGTCACTTGCTGGTGTAACAGGATAGAATCCAATAGCAGAAAAAACATACCATGCAGAAGTTTGACCATTATCTTCATCACCACAATAGCCATCCGGATTAGGAGAGTACATTCGATTCATGGTTTCTCTCACCCAGTACTGCGTCTTCCATGGTGCAGCAACATGATTATAAAGATAAATCATGTGTTGAATTGGTTGATTTCCATGAGCGTACTGTCCCATATTAGCTATTTGCATTTCACGAATTTCATGAATCGGAAATCCATAGTAGCTATCATCAAATATAGGAGGTAAAGAAAATACCGAATCAAGCTTAATTTCCATTCCTTGAGGCCCGCCCATTAGTTCGGCTAATCCCTCAATGTCCTGAAATACAGACCAGCTGTAATGCCAACTATTTCCTTCAGTAAACGCATCCCCCCATTTAAAAGGATTAAATGGAGTTGACCATGACCCGTCTTTATTTTTCCCTCTCATCAAACCAGTTGAAGGATCAAATAGTTTTTTATAATTAAAAGATCTGTCTTTATAAAAATCCAAATCCTTTTGGTCTTTTCCTAATGATTTTGCTAGCTGATAAATAGAAAAATCATCATATGCATATTCCAACGAACGAGCTGCATTTTCATTTATATTAACATCATATGGTACATATCCAAGTTCATTATAATAATTAGCACCAGCTCTACCAACCGCGGTTATAGGTCCAGCGTTATTTGCTCCTTTTTTAACGGCCTCATATAATGTTTCAATATCTTTTGATTTCACACCTTTGATCCAAGCATCTGCCACAACAGAAGCTGAGTTATTACCCACCATTATATTGCGATAACCAGGACTTGCCCATTCTGGTAACCAGCCACCTTCCCGGTAAGCGTTAGCTAAACCATCTTGCATTTTTTCGCTCACCTCAGGGTACATTAAATTTAAAAATGGGAATAAGGATCTAAATGTATCCCAAAACCCAGTATCTGTAAACATATATCCTGGTAATACTTCACCATTATATGGGGAGTAATGAACGACATCACCATTGGCGTTAATCTCATAAAACATTCTAGGAAATAATAAAGAGCGATATAAACTAGAGTAGAAAGTACGCATCTGATCTATAGAACCACCTTCGATTTCTATTTTCCCAAGTTCCGTGTTCCAAATATTTTCTCCCTTCTTCACTTGTTCATCAAAGGTAACTCCATCTAATTCTTTCAGGTTTAAATCAGCTTGTTCTGGACTGATAAAAGAGGAAGCCACTTTAACCATAATTTCCTCACCTGCATTGGCAGTCTGAAACCCAACTAGTGCACCCACATGATCAGCTTTGACAACAAAACGTCCATCTGTTAGCACTGAATCGGCAAAAGTCGAAACATTAGTAAATGGTCTGTCAAAATTCAATACAAAATAATTCTTAAAGTTATCAGGGACTCCGCCGCTATTTTTCGTGGAATATCCAATAATCTTTTGCTCTCTTGGTAGTACTTCCACATATGAGCCTTTATCAAAAGCATCAATTAAAACGAATGCTGAATCAGTTTTAGGAAAAGTAAATCGAAAGTAAGACGCTCTTTCAGTTGGTGTAATTTCTACTTTTGTATCATAATCTGCCAAATAAACGGAATAGTAATGTGGCTTGGCGATTTCCGCTTTATGCGAAAAATAACTTGCTCTTTTATCTTGATCAAAGGTTTTGTTTCCCACCATAGCCATGACGGAAAATTGACCATAATCATTCATCCACGGTGAAGGCTGGTGGGTTTGTTTAATTCCGCGAATTTTTTCTGCTGTATAGGTATACATCCATCCATCACCCATTTTACCGGTTTGAGGACTCCAAAAATTCATTCCCCATGGTAAAGCTATAGCAGGGTAAGTATTCCCATTGGAAAGAGAATAGGTCGATTGAGTACCCACCAAGGTGCTGACAAGATCAATTGGTTTTTCAACTTTATTAATCTTTTGCCCATATGATGAGAACATACTCCCACCTATTAAAAGTGCTGTTGTTAGAAGTTTAAAGTTCATGTTATGAAATAGGGTTTATCAATTTATAAATATATAAAAAAAACTCCAAACCGATATGCTAAATACTTTTAGCATTACATTGTAAGCACAATTTTACCATAGAAATCATCACTTTCAATAAATTCATGCGCCTTTGATACTTCTGCTAACGCAAACACTTTTGTTACCATAGGCCTTAATTTTCCATTCAATAAAAGAGGAAGCACATTTGCTTCAATAGCTTCCCTTAATTCAGATTTAAACGCAATATCTCTCGATCTTAAAGTGGATCCTGTTAATAGGATACGCTTTTGCATTAATTGCAAAATATTCAACGGCACTTTCCCTCCGCTACTAGCGTTGATTTGAATTAATCTTCCATCATAATTGATAATATCCATATGTTTAGCAAAATAATTCCCGCCAATGGAGTCTAAGATGACATCAACACCTTTATCCTGCAATATTTCAGCAAAATCCTCAGTCTTATAATTAATTACCGTTGATGCGCCTAAATTCATCACGTAGTTTTTCTTTTGGTCGGAACCTACCGTTGTAATCACATTAGCACCGTATAAATTCGCCAACTGAATTGACATACTTCCTATGCCTCCTGATCCCCCTTGAATTAAAACAGTTTCATTCGCTTTTAATTGTCCGAGTCTAAAAAGATTATGCCAGACTGTAAAAATTGTTTCCGGCAGACTAGCTGCTTCTTCAAAACTTAAATTGGTAGGTTTTAAAATACAGGTATCTTGACTAGCACATACATAATTAGCATACCCGCCACCACTTAATAAGACCATAACCTCATCACCTACTTGGAACCTTTCAGCGTTTGATCCCTTCGTTAGTACTATTCCCGCAACCTCTAAACCAGGAATATCTTGGACAGTATCTTTTGGTGCAGGGTAATTCCCTTTCCTTTGAAAAACATCTGGTCTATTGATCCCTGCATATTTCACTTTAATAAGGACTTCATTTGAGGTGGGTGTTGGAATCTCTCTTTCCTGGATCTTAAAAACTTCAGGCCCACCAAACTTTGTAATAACAGCCGCTTGCATCATTTTTTATCAGGATAACTTTGTAAACGAATATTTAAGGTTAACATAAAATACCTTCCTAATCTATTGTTTCTAGATTCAAAAACGTCATTACCTACGTATTCCGTTAATACACCAACATTTTTATTTTGATCCATTAAATCAAAACATTGTAGACGTAGTAACGCTAAATTATTTTTTAAGAAGCTATATTCCACGTACGTATTAATTATGGTCGGATTCACATCACTTAATTCACTAACATAGCCATTATAAAACTTTTGAGACATTTCAGCCCCAATCATTAGACGATCATTAAGGTATCCTTTTCCCCCAAGACTTAATAAAAAGGAATGAGCGGCAACTTTGTTCTCAAAGGGTAATTTGTAGATTGCCCTATTTAAAAAATAATTAGAGTTAAAGACAGACTCAAAATATTCATTCCAATTATATCGCAATTGAAGATTTTGATTAAATAAGACTTGCTCTGTACTACTTTTTAATTTATTGATATAGGACAGATTATGGTAGTAATCTACGTTTGCTGATATATCTAGCTGAAAATCATCATTGATTAGAGGCGTATTAAATAAGTAATACCATTTCATATCAAAATATCCATCTGTATTCTCAAATGTGGTTTCTTGCACGGTTTCATTTGATAAGGAAGTTTTTGAACTGACGATCTTGTTGGCAATAAATGTGTAAGCAAAATTCGTCTCAAAATATTGTCCCTTACTCGTCACAAACTTTCTAAGGGTGGTTGAAAATCTGTTGTAAAATTCCGCCTTTAAAGATGGATTTCCGACAATTATATTTCTAGAATTGGAGTTATCTCTAACAGGAGAAATATGCAAAAAATTAGGTTGAATATTTTTACCTAAATAAGAAATTTGCATATCTAATTCATTATTAAATTTATATTTTACTGAGGAGGACGGAACAAGATTAACATTATTATATTCGTAATCCTCTGTCACACCTTTCACCCTGCCACGAAGATTTACTGGTTGAACTGAAAAGCCCATGTTTATTCGAAATTTATTATTTGGTTCATACTGATAATTTAAACCAGTTTTAAAACTCTTAAATTGATAGGCATATTCTACGGCAAGCGAATCTACGAACCCATAAGGACTCTGTACTGTGCGTAGCGCCTCAATATCGGTAATATCCATTTCATGAGAAATTTCCAATAAACTGTGATCAAAAAATGGTTCAACATAGGAAATCGAAGTTTTAATAGCTTTTACATCGTTTTTAGAATCGACATACTGTTTCTGATCAAAACGATTAATTATAGGTTCTAGGCCAGTAGAATCAAAACTGATATAATTTTCTGTGATACTTTCATCTTTGTCTAAAGATTGAAAATTAAATTTTACATCGCCAATTAATTTACGTCCAGGTTTTACAAAATACTTGGAATAAACCATCGTCAATTCAGCGGTAGGATTATTATTAATAGAAGAGTCTTGCCTATCGCCCATATCCCTAATTTTATAATTCCTTAAGTCTGATTTTTTTAAGTTATAATTATAAAACCTATTATAGGTAACCGTCGGAACAATTTTTAATATATCTTGATTTTTAAACTTAGAGTTTATTTCAAAATAAAGTTTATGAAAATTATCATTCAATTTATTCTGGTAATCTTCTAAACGATGTATCCGATAGCCGGCATATGATGAAGTTAGTAATGAATTACCTTCAGTTAGATTATTCTTACTTTGATAATTATAACCTCCAGAGATGGTCACATTTTTGCCAAAATTATCAGAAAATGTAATACCGATCGAGGACAATTTATTCAGTCCATCTGACTGATCGGAATAATCACCTATATCGCCTAAATTTGAACTTCTACCCCCTGCACCATTGGGAGAACCAAATGCAAATAAACTGGTATTTGTGTTATTAACAGATGCGACAACAGATAATTCTTGACCATCATTAAATTTATTTACACCTAAACTTCCCAAATATCGATCTCTAGTACCGCCTCCTAAAGTAGCTTGCCCAAAAGTTATTTTTTTCTTATTATCTTCTAAAACGATATTAATAATTTTTTCAGGCTCTGTATTTTTAATACCTTTTTCTTGAGAAAAATCTCCATAATCATTTATTACTTCAATTTGTTTCACGAACTCGGATGGTAAATTTTTAGTGGCTGTAAGTAAGTCTCCGCCAAAAAATTTTCGACCATCAACCTGAACCCCAGTTATAATTTGTCCATTGTAAAATGTTGTACCATCCCGAAGGACCTGAAAACCCGGAAGTTGTTTCAGCGCCTCCTCTAATAAAGATCGATTTGGAAACGTAAATGCCCGCATATTAAATTGAATGGTATCCCCTCTTTGTATAATCGGAACAATTCTTTCCACGCGAATTTCTGGCAGTACATTGGTTTGCGTCGATAAAATAAGTTTTGGGAGAAATATTTGACTAATAAAAGGTTTAGTTGAAATACTTTTATTTAAAATTTGGTATCCCAACATGCTATAGGTAATACTTAAGTGTTTTCCTTTAATTTTTGATAGTTTGTAAAACCCTTCTAAATTAGTTGTAGCAGATAACGTATCCTTGTCACTTACCAATCGGACAGAGACTCCTTTTAAACCTAACCCTGTTGTATCAACGACTAAACCTTCCACACTTTTAAAGGCAGTTTGTGCATTTACTTGCTCAAGACCAGATATAAGTATAGAAATGAATGATACTACGTAACAGAATTTTCGCACAGAATTTTATGACTAAATTGGTATAAATTATTTCGTCTTCATCGATAATATGAAATTTAACATTAAAACGTAATAAATTAAAATAATTGTATAAAAAAACGGGTTAAAAAGTAATTTTTAACCCGTTTTTATGTTTTAAATTATTATTAGTCTTCAGAATAGGTCACTTTTACTAAATGACGATCGATTTCCCAACGTCCTGTTCCCTCTTCACCTATGACATCAAATATTTCTAAAATACGGCGAGCAACATATTCTTCCTCTACTTGCTCCTCTAAGAACCATTGGATAAAATTGAAGGTTACAAAGTCTTTAGCTTTCATACATTTATCGGCAATATTATTAAATTGCTCTGTGACAAACATTTCTTGCTCTAACGATTGTTCAAATACACCTCTGAACGATTCAAAATCAACAGGAACATTGTTTATTTCCGGTGAAATTGAACGTCCCCCTCTAGCTGAGATATAATTAAATAACTTTAACATATGCGCACGTTCTTCATCTGACTGTTTAGCAAAGAAAGCAGCAGCATTATCTAAACCCTGATCATCACACCAAGCCGACATTGCTAAATACAATGCTGAAGAATGAGCTTCAATTTTTACTTGAGCATTTAATATATTTTCGATATCCTCAGAGATTGATGTTTTTAATTTCAATAAATCTTTCATATTATTTTAATTAATATTAAGTAATAAGTAATCACAAGTTGATTACCTCTATACAAATATAAAGCTTAATTAGAAAAATAGTTGGAAAATATGTAATACGAATTCAGTCTAAATTAGACAATTCAATTTATAATTATACTGATTCTAAATTGATTAAATTAATTCAAGAATTTTGGCATTTAGCGAGTTTGTAATCTCACCGTTTAATTCTATAACGAACTTTGCCCCGGATAAAATTTCTCTAAGTAAAATAATATCCTGCACTGATAAGATAAATATCCTTTCCGAGCGAAAAGGCATGATTATTTCAAAATCAAATGTCCGTGAAGAATCACAAAGCATCATTTCAATATCAATAGCATCGATGCGATTTTTAAATCGAAAGAAATCTCTCACTTTAAAAGAGGTTGTAATGCCATCGAAATCCAACCAATAACAATTTTTACGACTGCATTGATATACTGCACCGTTATTGGTTTTAAATACTTCCTCAAAATTTGCTAATGGACAAATCATGTTATTTTTTTTATCTGGAACAAATCTAAATATTATTAAGATTCAATCCAAATAAAATTAATAGAATTTTTGAGTATAATTTTTTATAAAAAAATACTCTCTAAAGCTAATTAGAGAGTATAATTTATCGTATAAGAAAATGGTTACATTAAAACTCGTCTTCCTGATTTAATAACTCTTTATGATTGCTAACATTTCCTCTTGTTTTAGTCTTTAATTTATTTATTTGTCGCCTAATTGATTCAATGGCAATATCCGTTGCCTCTTCAAAAGTTTTAGCCTGTGCCTTAGCAAATAATTGATTGCCTGGCACATTAAACTTAAGTTCCACTATTTTATTTGCTTCATCATCTACATTTTCTAACCTCAAATAACATACACCTTCTAGAATGTTATCCAAAAATTGATTTAATTTTTCAGATCTCTTCTTAATGAACTCGATCAGTTTAATGTCCGCATTAAATTTAATAGATTGCACAGTAATGTTCATTTTTCCTCCTTTTTTAAGCCTTTGGATGGGCTTGTTTATAAATTGTTTTTAAACGCTCTGCTGAGTTGTGGGTATAAATTTGTGTTGCAGATAACCCAGCATGTCCTAATAATTCTTTTATTGCATTCAGATCCGCTCCCTTATCCAATAGCGCTGTTGCAAATGTGTGCCGCAGTACATGTGGGCTTTTCTTTTTCTGGGAAGTAACTAAACTTAAATATTTATTTACAATCCGATAAATTAACTTTGGATAAGCAGGCTTTCCTTCTTTGGTAACGATTAAATCAGTGGAATTGTTTTTAAAGTTTTGGGCTTTTTTTAATACCAGATATTTTTGCAATTCATTTATCAAAGTTTGGTGAATTGGAACAAATCTTTCCCTACTTCTTTTCCCCAATATAAGGATTTTTTTGTTATAAAAATCGATATCATGCTCCTTTATTTTTATTAATTCTGAGAGTCTGATACCTGTTCCAAAAAGTAATTCCAACACCAAATAATTTCTTAAATCTTCAAATTCAGAAATGGTTTCATTGAGCTGATCTAATAAAATTGAGAGTTTTTCCTTTTCAACAATAACAGGTAATTTTTTTGAGGTCTTGAGTGCTTTAATCAATGTAATTGGGTTGTTTACAATTAAGCCCTCACGCTGCAAAAATTTAAAATATGACTTCAGCGAAGAAATGGATCTGTTCACGGAACTGGCTTGCTTACCCGATTCACGCATAGTTGAAAAATAAAATCTTAAAATTTTATAATCCAGTAGATCAACAGTCAAATGCTCGGTGTCTAGAAATTTTAATAATTCATCTATTTCTTTTTCATATGCTAAAGCAGTATGAACAGAATAACGTTTCTCAAATCGTAGATAATTAATAAACCGTCCCTTAAACATTCTTTTTCCTATTTATGTAAGTATACCAAATATTTACAATAGCAAAAAGACCAATGGAAACTTAATTTATATATTTACTTTGGGATTAGATTCTCACATCTGCATTAAAATTTCAACCCTTCCGCATATGATGCTGCCAATAGATCTTTTCGTTTTTTTATTTTGACCTATAAGGAACTATTTGAACTCCAAAAACCATTGGCATTGACATTTCCAGCTAGCACTTGCACTCAACATTTAAAACATGGTCTTTCGACAAAAAAAGAATTATTTACATTTACTGGTTAGCGATTTCAATCAAACTGAGATTTCAGTTAAAAAATATTTGACATAACTAAAAAGGTGAAACTATTGTCTCACCTTCTTAGATTTATAAAAAATGTTTAAACTTTATAAATTATCATTTGCATTTACCGCATTTAACTCTTCAAAAGCTTGTTTCAAACGAGTAACAAATGCTTCTTCGCCTTTACGTAACCAAACACGTGGGTCGTAATACTTTTTATTTGGAGAATCTGCTCCTTCTGGATTACCAATTTGCGCTTGTAAATACTCACGATTTTTTGCTTCGTATGCTCTTACTCCATCCCAATACGCCCATTGCATATCCGTATCAATATTCATTTTAATTGCACCATATGAGATCGCTTCTTTAATCTCGTCTGCTGAGGATCCTGAACCACCATGAAATACAAAGTTTACAGGTTTTTCTGCAGACAAATTGAATTTTTCACGGATATAATCTTGAGAATTATTTAATATTACAGGTTGAAGTTTAACATTTCCTGGTTTGTAAACACCATGTACATTACCAAATGCAGCCGCAACAGTAAATTTATCTGACACTTTAGATAATTCTTCGTAAGCGTACGCCACTTCTTCTGGTTGCGTATATAATTTAGAACTATCAACGTCAGAATTATCCACGCCATCTTCTTCTCCACCAGTAACGCCTAGTTCAATTTCTACTGTCATACCTAGCGGTTTCATACGTTCTAAGTATTGCTTTGATATTGCAATATTTTCCTCAATAGGTTCTTCCGATAAATCAAGCATATGTGAAGAAAATAATGGTTTACCATGTTGTGCAAAGAATTTCTCACCTGCATCTAATAATCCATCAATCCAAGGTAACAATTTTTTTGCCGCATGATCCGTATGTAAAATAACGGCTACACCGTAATGTTCTGCTAATAAGTGAACATGTTGTGCAGCTGATACCGCACCAAGGATACACGCTTTTAAACCATCGTTATTTAAGGTTTTTCCTGCATAAAATTGTGCGCCACCATTTGACAATTGTATAATTACAGGAGAATTCACAGCTTTAGCTGTTTCCATCACTGCATTAATAGAATTAGTTCCGATTACATTAACCGCTGGTAATGCAAATTTATGTTTCTTCGCAATCTCAAATAACTCTTGTACTTGATCTCCGGTTAAAACACCTTTGAAGTCTTTTAGGCTCATAGTTTATTCTTTCTAATATTCTTTAATTACAATAAAGATATAGATTATTTATTACTTGAAAAAATATAGTGTAAAAAATACACTATCAAAAATTGAGCATCTAAGCAATTCAAAAAAAAATAAATTAATTTGATATCTTTAGCTATTCACAAAATGGGATTAATATGTTACAAGTCTTTGGAATTAAAAATTGTAATACTGTAAAAAAAGCAGTTGATTGGCTGAAAGAAAATAAAAAGGAATATACTTTTAATGATTACAAAAAAACACCTGTTACAAAGGATAAACTAATAGCGTGGAATGAAAAAATATCTTGGGAAAAATTAATCAATAAAAAAGGTACGACTTGGAGAAAGTTATCTTTGGAAGACCAAGAAAAAGTTGTTGATTTTAATAGTGCTGCTGCCCTCATTATGCAGAACAACAGTTTATTAAGAAGACCACTGATAGAGGCTCATAATGAGCTTATTGTCGGGTTTGACGAACAAGAATATATGACAAAATTTAAAGACAACCGATGAAAAAAAAACTGTTAAGTTACTCTCTGGCAATTTTAATAGCCAATATGTTCTTGATTCAAGGCGGAAGCGCTCAAATTAAAGAAAGCAAATATGATTATAAAGCAGCATTTAATCCGATGTTTTATAATAATAATGGTTCTACCTATCGTTCTGCCTCTGGCAAACCTGGCCATGCTTACTGGCAAAATAAAGCCAACTATGACATCAAAGTGAATTTAGATGATAAAACCAATATCGTCAGTGGAACCGTAAAAATCTATTATACCAATAATAGTCCTGATGAAATGGATTTTATTTGGTTGCAACTTGAACAGAATTTATTCAACAAGGAATCTACCGGGCAAGCTGTCGTGCCTTTAACCAATAGCAGGTACGGTGCTGCTGGTTCCGATTTTAATGGTGGATACACGATTAACAATCTTCAAAATAGTAACACAAATGATCTAAAACATCAAATCTATGATACGCGTATGAGAGTTGAACTCTCAGAACCATTAGCTAGTAATGGTGGCGAAACCGAAATTAGTATGGATTTTTCTTACACCATACCTGATTATGGTGCGGATAGAACCGGTATATTACCAACCGAAAACGGTGATATTTATGCTGTTGCACAATGGTATCCCAAGGTTGCTGTATATGATGATGTTCAAGGTTGGAATAATCTTCCTTATACTGGTCCAGGTGAGTTTTATTTAGAATATGGTGACTTTAATGTAGAAATAACCGCTCCTGCTGATCATATTGTTGTTATGGGTGGTGAATTATTAAACCCAGACGAAGTTTGGACCAAAACTCAACAAGAACGTCTAGAAAAAGCTAAATCCAGTGATCAAACGGTGATAATTAGAGATGCTCAAGAAGTAACCAATGCTAATTCAAGACCTAATAAGAAATCACTAACGTGGAAATATCAATTAAATAATACGCGAGACGTAGCTTGGGCATCTTCTAAAGCCTTTATTATTGATGCTGCTCAAATTAATCTACCTAGTGGTAAAAAATCATTGGCACTTTCGGCTTATCCTAATGAGAGTAATGGTGGTAATGCCTGGGAACGTTCAACAGAATATACCAAAGCATCCATTGAATATTATTCAAAAAAATGGATGGAATATCCTTACCCCGTAGCAATTAATGTAGCATCTAATGTGGGGGGAATGGAATATCCCGGAATAGTATTTTGCGGTAATAAAGCTAAAGCAGGAAGCTTATGGGGTGTTACTGACCACGAATTTGGTCATATTTGGTTTCCAATGATTGTGGGTTCAAACGAAAGATTGTATGCTTGGATGGATGAAGGGTTTAATACTTTTATTAATGAACTATCTACCGAAGCATTCAATAAAGGAGAATATCATAAAAAATTAGGTGATAGAAATGCTATGGGTAAAGTCTTGATGAACCCTAATTTGGAACCCATCTTGACAACTCCCCAAGGAATGAAAGAACGCAATATTGGCTTATTGGCTTATTACAAACCCGGTTTCGCTATACGTATATTGCGTGATGAGGTAATTGGCGCCGATCGTTTCGATGCAGCATTTAAAAAATATGTTGAATACTGGGCATATAAACATCCTACACCAGAAGACTTCTTTAGAGTTATTGAAAATGAAACTGGTGAGAATCTGAATTGGTTCTGGAGAGGGTGGTTTTTAAACAATTGGGCTTTAGATCAAGCTATTGATGAGGTGAGTTACGTGAACTTAGACCCGGCAAATGGAGCAGAAATAACCATTTCTAATTTGGAACAAATGGCGATGCCAGTTGTTATTGAAGCGACTACCCAGAGTGGTAAGAAAGTTCGTAAAAAACTTCCAGTAGAAATATGGGAACGTAACACTACTTGGAAATTTGTTTTAAATACAACAGAGAAACTTACAGCTGTAAAAATAGATCCAGACAATGTTTACCCTGATATTAACACAGATAATAACAATTGGAACACAAAATAAATGATGAAAATAAAAAATTTTATCGCCATTTTATTTCTCTTAATTTCAGGAAGTTTCACAGAAACATATGCCCAACAAATTAAAGGAATAGTCTTTGACCTTGAAAGTAGTCAAAGAATTAATGAAGTGCAGATAATGAATTTGCGAACCAAAAAGGTAACCGTTACGGATAACCAAGGGAACTTTAGTATTGACGGTCAAAAGAATGATTTCTTAACCTTAACGGTAAGAGGCTATGACAGAGATACAGCCTACATTTATGAAGATGGAATTACAAGAATCTTCCTGATCAGAGATAAGAGCAACATATTAATTGATGAGGTGGTTGTTTCAAAAATAACCGATAGTCGCATAAACAAGGAGATTGAACGAGCAAAAAACAATAGTAAAGCGGTAGAAACAAGTCAACAAAGGGGTGGGTTAAGAATATCGCCATCTAGGCTATTTGGAAAATCTGCCAAACAAGCGCGAAATGCTATTAAAATATTAGAGCTCGAACGGGACAACAGAAAAGTAGATCGCGTATTTACAAATGAATTAATCTTATCCTTATTACCGTTAAATAATCAGGATCTCCCCTTATTTAAAGATAAATATAGACCATCTTTTGACTTTATAAAAGGAGCTAATAAAGAGGATTTAGTTGCCTATATTTTAGATTCATATGCACAATTTAAATCCAAAAAATAAACCCTGTAGATGGCAATAATAACTTAAACTTGACATTTACATATTTTGATAAAACTAGTTTAATTTCAAATACATATAAAAACAATTAAACTAGTTTTACTAAATCAGCACTGAGGTAGATGGAATTATTTAATTCTACACGATTATCAAAAAAGCTAATCCTTTAAGAGTTTTTTAATTTTAAGATATCCAATTTCCAAATGATCATCTGGCTTATTTTTATCAATGACAATCTCTAAGCCATAGTTTTCCTTAATTGAAGGATGTAATAAATCTTTTACCTCATATATATCGTCAACATCAAGCCCATATTTATCATCAATATGAGAGGAATTATGATGTTTCCAAAATATGGATTCCTTAGCGGTTTTAATCGCTTCCGCCATGTTCGCTGCGACCACCAATTGCTTATAATGGTATTCCTCCATATCATTTGCCTTATAACCACCAAGGTTAACAAAAAAAAGTTTTAAACTTTGGGTATTATTGAACTCAGATTTTGGTACTAAATTGATTGCATAATCGGCAACTTTACTCACTGTTCGCCAAGAATCTATATGCATTTTATCAACTAATTGTGGCCAAAATTCATTTAACTGTGGCACCAAATGTTTTAATTCTTCCCCAACACCAAAAAACACATCATGTTGTTCAATTAATCGATCATTAGGTTTCCCTCCTATGACCATCATATATAGATTCAGTCCCATAAACTCTTTAATAAAATTTTGTACTCAAACTCTCAAGACAGCACCATTGCGTCTATTCAAGTATTCTAGTGCTAAAGTCACGAATTTATAATATTTAAAATAAATCGCGATGAATTTAAGACAAAATTATCTTTAATAGTAAACGATGCATATCTTTGATAGATTCAATATACAAATTATTAAAAGTCTATGCAGAAATTAAAATATTAACTGCTTATAAATAATGAAAAATTATAAAATAAGACAGGGCGCTGCTAATAATCTTCATACTAACTAAACTCACGAAATACAGGACTATGTCAGAAAATATAAAAACAGATATCGGTACGATAGAAAATATAAAGCTACTGGTCAACGAATTTTATGCAAAAATAAGAAAGGACGATCTATTGGGGCCAATATTTAATAATGTTATTCAGAATCGTTGGCCAGAACACTTAGAAAAAATGTACAAATTTTGGCAAACCGTATTATTGGGAGAGCACACCTATTACGGAAGTCCTTTCCCTCCCCACGCAAAACTACCCATTGAAAAAAAACATTTTGATCAATGGTTGAATCTGTTTAAAGAAACTGTTGATAAATACTTTATGGGAGAAGTGGCTAATAAAGCTAAATGGCAGGGTGAAAGAATGGCTGAAATGTTTCAATTTAAGATTTCATATAATCAAAATTAGCTTGAAGATAACGAGCCACAGTCCTTATCTTTCCTATCTAATTTTTAGGTATCCATTGTTCAAAAAAGTGTAAAACTTTTGATTCATCATATCCTTTACCTAATTCGAGATTACCACTTTCGCGGGTTGTTAAAACCTGACCTTTCTTATCTAAAAGTATAAAAAATGGATATCCGTATTCTTTCCCCTTATCTTTAGCATATTTATTAAATACCACCTCATTTTTATTTTCTGGGGAAAAATTTAAATGATAATACAAAAAGTTTTCAGCTAAAAAATGACTAATCTTAGGTGATGTTTGAATAAAATTATTGAATCTTAGACACCATACACACCAATTACCACCAGCTTGAATGATAATATTTTTATTTTCCTTATCCGCTAAATTTACCAAGCTATCTATATCTTTTTGCGCATCTGCTTCAGGATGATAGGGCTTTTGCAACGTTTCAAGGTCAGAACTCTGTGTTTTAGATTGGGCAAAAACATGGGAACAATTAATTAAAAAGCAGGCAAAGAATGCCGTTACTATATATATTGTTAATTTTTTCATATTGCTAATTTTCAATTTACTAATTTAGACAATCTTTACTATTTTTTTGACTATTTAATACCCAATTTATAAAACGGCATTCACGTGTATCATCAGACTCTTTTCCTTCATTCATATTACAGGTGGTTTATTATTCTGACTATAGTAGGGCAAATGATTTGGTTATACGTCGGACATCGTTCCAAAAAAAAATTTTCCTGGAAAGATTATATAGCTTTGTTAATAATAACTTCGTTATATGATCTACAATTGATTTTAGGATGGATTCTGTATTTTGAAAGTCCAATTGTACAGTCATTTTGGAAAAATATGTCATTCAGCATAAAGCTAAGAGAATTGCGGTTTTTTGGTATTGAACATATAATAATGATGAACACAGCTATTTTTCTCATCAATTTTTATACTATACGTGTTTACAAAAAGATTGGAACCTACGGTTTCACCTATTTATTTAGACGTTATATTTGGATTATACTTATAATCCTTAGCTCAATCCCGTGGTCATTCTCGCCATTCACAAGTAGACCAAATTGGCGATAAAGTAAGATATATCGAAAAAAAATGAAATAATTTTATTGAATCCCTATTAAAAAGGAATTGGAGGATATTGAAGTCTTAACCTTCAATATCCTCCAATGCTTATACTAAATTATAAGATGAAATTGTTTATCTGGTTTCGCAAAATATAGTAAATTTTCTACTGTCCATAAACCAAATATATGCTAACCTAAAATTATTTCCATCCACCACCTAACGACCTATATAAATCGATATAAGACTCTAAGTGAGCCTGACGAAGTTCAACTAATGCTATATCACTATCTAATGCACTTCCATGAGCTGTAATTACCTCCAAATACGTTGCATAGTCACTTCTAAACAATAATAACGCGTTTCTAACGGCTTTTTCAGAATTAGCAACTCTTAACTTTGCTAAATCCATTTGTTCTCTCAATTTATCAATGGTAACTACAGCATCAGAAACTTCAGAAACGGCTTCTAAAACAGTTTGTTGCAATCCGATCTCAAATTTATCTCTTTCAATCTTGGCAACTTCCCATTCCAATTTTAATTTTTTATTTTTAAAAATTGGAGCTGTCAAACCACCAGTTATCCCGCCTAATAACGATCCCGGGATTGAAAGCCACTTAGATGGTAAATTTGAATTGACACCAAATACTCCCTCTAAGGTTAATGTTGGATAACGCATTGCTTGCTGAATATTAGCATTTGCATTTGCAGCAATTAAATCAAATTCCGCCTGTCGAATATCTGGTCTGTTACGAACAATTTCCACCGGTGAACCCAAAGAAATATTATTATCTTCAGGGAACATATGTTCAATGTCATGCCCACGTTTAATTTCTCTAGGCATTTGACCCGTAAGAATTCCAAGCGCATTTTCTTGAAGGATAATTTGCATCTCAAGCTCCGGCACTAATGAGGCGGCAATTAATCGCTGAGATTCTGTCTGTTGGATTGCTAACGCTGTAATTTCCCCAGCCTCATACTGCAATTTAATCATATGTAGCGTACTGTCATTTAGCCTGACATTACGTTTCGCAACTTCAATTTTTGCATCTAACATAATTAAATTAAAATACCCCTTTGCGATATTCGCAATTAAATTAGTTTGTATGGCATTTCTTGCTTCTGCTGTATTTAAATACTCCGCTGTCAACTGATCTTTTGCATTATTTATTTTACCCCAAATATCAATCTCCCAGCTAAAACCTATTTCAGTACCAAATTGTGATAAATAGGTAAACATCGTAGAAGGTGCTTCGGTACCATTTTTTTCATACCATAAACTGGAAGGACTAGATCCAAAGTTTGAAGATCTATATTGTTTATTTGCAGTGGCAATATCAAGATTCACCTCAGGTAGATAGTTTAATCTATTCTGTCTAAGTTTTTTATTAGCGATTTCAATGTTTAACAAGGCTGTTTTAACATCATTATTATTGATTAATGCTGTGTCAATTAATTCTTTTAGTAGCGGATCGTGAAAGAAATCACGCCAAGAAATCCGACTAAAACTTGACGTATCTGCGAAATACGCTAATGTATCACCTCGGTACTGATCAGGCATATCTAAATTTGGTTGCGTATATTTTTGACCAACCTTACAACCTTGAACAAATAAAATTGCAATACAGATACATGATATAATTATTTTTGATAAATGTAGCTTTTTCATGAATTATTTATTCTTGATCAGTTTTAATTTTATTTCTAACTCTTTCATCTAGTGTTTTAAATACCACAAATAACATCGGTATAATAAATACGCCAAATATTACTCCAAACAACATACCACCAGCAGCACTAAAACTGATAGAATGATTACCGATAGCAGATGGTCCTACTGACCACATTAACGGTATTAAGCCGGCAACAAATGCTAAACTCGTCATTAAAATTGGTCTTAATCGTAATTTAGCACCATTCAAAGCAGCATCAACTATACTCATCCCTTTATTCCGCTCTTGTACAGCGAATTCTACAATTAAAATAGCATTCTTCGCGAGTAAGCCGATCAACATAATTAATCCCACTTGAACATAAATATTATTTTCTAAACCTGCTATACCAATAGTGGCGTATACTCCGATCAATCCGACAGGAATGGATAATAATACGGCCAAAGGCAATATATAGCTTTCGTATTGAGCAGCTAGTAAGAAATAAACAAAAAGTATGCTCAGTGCAAAAATAAGAATGATTTGTGATCCTGATTGACTTTCTTCATAACTCATGCCGGTCCATTCATACCCAAAATTACCAGGTAAATGTTCGTCCGCATATAATTGAATAGCTTCCATTGCATCACCTGTACTGTAACCTGGGGCAGGTTCTGCATTTACCATTATCGCATTATAAAGATTGTATCGGGTTATTGTTTCAGGTCCCACCATCTTTTTTAATGTTAATACGGTATTGATCGGCACCATGTCTCCATTATCATTTCGAACAAAAATGGAATTAAAAGATTCAGGATCCGTTCTATAATCGAAATCTGATTGAACATACACGCGATACTGTCTACCGAACCTATTAAAATCACTTGCTTGAACACGGGCAAAGTAAGAACGAATAGTTGACATTAAACTATTAATACTTAATCCTAGTGACTTCGCTTTTACAACATCAATATTTACTTCAAATTGGGGGAAATTAGATTTAAAACTTGTATAAGCGGTTCCAATTTCCGGTAACTGATTAATTTCATTAATAAATGAATCAGCTATGACCGTAAAATCGCGAATATCTCCCCCTAATCGATCTTGTAGCACTAACTCCATTCCCGCAAAATCTCCGAATCCTTGAACTGTGGGTCTTGAAAAGACCGTAAAATTCGCTTCATGTAATACTGAAAGATCGCTACGAACAGAATCCATAAATTCATTGATATTGGAAAACCTTTTTCGTTCTGCATGTGGAACTAAAGTGACATAACCCGCGGCAAAAGCTGGACTTGAGCTTGCATCTAACGCATTATAACCGGAGACTGTCGTCATTCCTGCAACATCTTCTCGTTTCTTTAAAATACTATCTGCTTTATGCAAAATTTCGGTTGTTCTTGATAATGAAGCACCTGGAGGCATAGATAAATTGTACGTAATAAAACCATCATCCTCCGTAGGAATAAAGGATTTTGGCGACCTTACCATTAAGAACACACCGATAGCAGTAATAACAGCTAAACCAGTCCAAGCAACTTTTTTATTTTTAATAAGTTTACCTACAACAACAATATATTTATTGGTCATATTATCAAATGCAACATTAAATGCTTTGAAGAACCGATCCTTATATTTATTGAACTTATTTTTCTTTTCCTCTTCCAGGTTATTTTCATCTTTTGGTGCTTTCAGTAATAGTGCACACAATGCAGGACTCAGTGTTAATGCATTTAAAGCAGAAATCAAAATAGCAGTAGCCAAGGTATAAGCAAACTGTCTATAAAAAATCCCTGCTGGACCTTCCATAAAACCTACTGGGAGAAAAACTGCGGCCATGACCATTGTAATAGAGAGGATTGCGCCAGTAATTTCAGACATCGTTGAAAGCGTCGCGGCCTTTGCTTTTAGACCGGTAGCATGCATTTTTTGATGTATAGCCTCCACAACAACAATCGCATCATCAACTACAATTCCGATCGCCAGTACAAGCGCAAACATCGTTAATACGTTTAAAGAGAATCCGAACAATTGTAGAAAAAAGAAAGTACCTATTAAGGATACAGGTATTGCTATAGCTGGAATTAAGGTCGATCTAAAATCTTGAAGAAAGATGAATACGATAATAAAAACAAGTATAAATGCCTCAAACAACGTATGCTTAACTTGATTTATTGATTCATCAATTTGGTCACGTACTGAATATGTAATATCATATTTAACACCTTCAGGAAAGGTTTTTGCCTGCTCTTCCAAAACTTTTCTAACTTCCACATCAATATCATGTGCATTAGATCCGCTTGTTTGTGTTAGATTCAGGGTTAGACCAGGGTTTCCATCAACTTTATTATCGGAATTTAGATTTGTAGCACCAAACTCAACACGGGCAACATCCTTTAAATAAAGAACAGAGCCATCTTTATTCGTCTTTATAACAACGTTCTGAAACTCCTCTGGTTGAGTGAATCTACCTTTATGTTTGATAACAGTTTCAAACACTTCATCTGATGTTTCTCCAAACTTACCTGGAGCAATTTCAAAGTTTTGATCTTTTATGGCATCGCTAACATCCTTTGGCACTAAATTGTATAGTGCTAACTTTTCAGGATTTAACCAAACTCTCATCGCATAATCCCTTGCCCCTAATCGAGATACTTGAGCCACTCCATCAACACGAAGCAACGGACGCATTAAATTAATTTGAGCATATGCTTGCAAAAAAGTTTCATCGTATATGCTGTCTTGATGATTAGAAAATAAGTTAATGGTCATGATAACACCACTTTGCCTCGGCATGGTGGTAATACCAGCTTCATTAACTTCAGCAGGAATAGCACTAATAGCTTTAGAGATACGCGTCTGAACATTTACAGAGGCTATATCAGGATTAGTCCCTGTTTTAAAAAAAACAGTCACCGAACCTGACCCAGAATTCGAGGCAGTAGACTTGATATAAGTCATATCTTCTACCCCATTGATGGCCTCCTCTATAGGAAGCAGCACGCTCGAAGCAACTGTTTCAGCTGTTGCACCTGGGTAACTTAGAGAAACGACAACACTTGGAGGAGCTATTTCAGGGAAACGTGTAACAGGAAGTAATTTCATACCTACCAATCCCAAAATAACCAATAAAATTGATACTACGGTAGCAAGAACCGGACGGGTAATGAATGTTTTAAGCATAGAAATATTATTTATGGGCAAGATATTACCAACTCTTTTTTCCACATTGAGGAAAAAAGAGCTAATTTCATCGTATCTATTTTTTTATTATTATTGAGCAATTGGAAGAATTGCTACACCATCAGATAATTTATCAAAACCGCTTAGTATCACTCGATCACCAATCTGTAAACCTTCGGAAACAATAAAATTATCTTTACTCCTACCAACTGTTTTAATATTTCTTCGTACTGCATGATTATTCTTATCTAGTACAAATACAAAGGTTTTATCTTGAAGTTCACTTGTTGCAATCTGAGGTATTTGTATAACATTTTCCTTAATTTCGGCGATTTTCAGTGTACCAGAACTACCCGAACGAAGAATATTATCAGGATTCGGAAAAGTTGCACGGAGGGAAATCGCACCTGTAGTACGATCCACTTGACCGTTGACAGCATCAACAATTCCTTTTGAAGGATATTCCTCACCATCAGATAAAAACAACGTAACTTCTGGAAAAATTAATCTTTTCAACTTATCATATTTAAGACCATCAATACTATCCTTTTTCGCTTGAGCTTTGGAAAAATATAAAAAATCTGATTCATTCATGGCAAAATAAATGTAAACCTCTTGAATATCAGATAAAAAGGTCAATGGTTCTTTATCACCCTTTGTAATTAGATTCCCTATTCTCTTTGGAATTCTACCAATATATCCATTCACTGGTGCCTTTATCACCGTAAAATCTTTACTCAATTGCGAAGATCTCACTTCCGCTCCTGCTTGGTCTAAATTTGCTTTAGCAACTTGGTATTCAGATCTAGCTGCAGCTAATCGCACGGCAGAAATTACCTCATTGTCAACCAGAGGCTTTAAGCGATCTACTTCCAATTGAGCATTTTCAAGTTGAGCCTGAGCCACTTTTTGTTTAGCGATAGTGTTGTTTAGATCTTCTTGATAAAAGGATGGATCAATTTTAAACAATTTCTGACCTTTCTCTACAAAAGATCCCTCATCAACATAAATTTCTTGTAAAAGCCCTTCCACCTGTGGTCGAACCTCTACATTTATCTTACCTTCAATAGTTCCTAAATAGTCTTTAACTGTTTCTGCATTGGATTTCTCTACTGTAAAAACTGGTAAAGCCAGAGGTTTGCTATCAGCATCCTTTTCTTTTGATTTTGATTCAGAACATCCTGAAAATAAAGCAGCTACGCTTAATGCCAAAACTGTTCCTTTAAAAATTGATAAATTTAGTTTCTTCACAATAATCAATATATTTGTATTTTTATTTCGTAATATTTTCATTACACTTCCCGCTAAATAACGGAATTTTCGTCAAATATTGCCCCGTTTAACATTTGTTAACACCGCTTTTAGAGCTTTGTAGCCAAAGAATAAGTGATATTAGTTTACTTAACAAGCTGATTTTCAGTGTACCGTATAATTATAGAATAATTAATTAAATTATTTCTAAATAAAAAATTTAATTGCAATATCTTGTTAATCATAATGAATTATCCAAAGGTATCTAAATTTTTACATCAAGCAGGTTCAAGTCGAATACTTAAAGTCAAATTCTTTTACTATTGCGCCTCTTTTAGAATATTTAATTTCTACTTTTAAGCTATTAGCCTAAATATTGCCCTTGACGAACAAGTAGTCCTCTATATTTATTAAAAACGGAAGATTTAGATATAAAACCTAAATAATGTCCTTCCTTATTTACAACGGGAAGAATCCATACATCATCTTTATTCATTTTGGCCATGACCACTTCCATATTTTCATTTTCCAGAATAACGTCTTTTGGACTTTGTGCAAGATTTTCAAAATTTGTTTCTTTACCTTCCTCCTCTCCTAACAAAACAGAGAATAATTTTTCACTATATAAGATACCCAATAGTTTTCCCTTCTCATCTACCACCGGAAAAATATTTCTTTTTGAATGAATAATGTCAGTTTGACGGATTAAAGGGGTTTCATCGGGCTTTAAAACAATGAAATTAGTTTCTAACATATACCTTAATTTCATCATACTTAAAACTGTCCGATCTTTATTTTCGTAAGAAATTAAATCACCTGTATCCGCTAAAACCTTGGTATAAATGGAATTTTTCATCACCGCGCGATTGATTAAGTAGGAAATTGAACATATCAACATTAATGGAACCATTAATGTATATCCACCCGTAATTTCTGCAATAAGAAATACACCGGTTAACGGTGCATGCATAATGCCAGCGAGTGCCCCAGCCATACCGGCCATAACAAAATTGGGAACATTTAATTGAATAAATCCAGTTTGATTAACCCCAAATGCAAAAGCAAAACCCAGCAATCCCCCCATGACCATACTTGGACCAAATATACCACCGTTCCCTCCGCCATTAACCGTAAATAAGGAAGCAAACGACTTTGCAAACAAAGTTAATACCGTATAGCAAACAACAACCCATGCCATATCCTTATACTCAACAAAAAGTGAATTTTTCACAATTGCATCAAATTTTCCATCTAGCATTTGTTGAATGGTAATATAGCCCTCACCATACAATGCCGGAAAAATAAAAATCATCCCCCCAAGTACAATACCACTAAACCACACCTTATGGTAGGGATTGTTAATTTTCAAAAACCAATTTTTAATTACCTGGCTTATCTTAGAGAAGTAAACGGTATAAATTCCGATAAGAACGCCCAGTATGATATAAAAAAATATTGCATCCACTTCCCAATCAGTAGCAACAGTATGAAACAATGGTTCACTGTACAATACCCTGGAGATAACTGCGGCTAGTGCAGATGAAATTAACAGCGGAATAAATGCTGGAATAGAGAATTCCGTCAGTAGAATTTCTATAGCAAAGATCATTCCTGCAATGGGGCTATTAAAGGCACCAGATATACCCGCTGCTGCACCACAGGCTAATAACATAGAAACTTCTTTATAACTCAGTCCAAAAAATCTTCCAATATTCGAACCAATTGCAGCGCCACTTGATGCGATCGGTGCTTCTAAACCAGCTGATCCTCCAAAACCTACCGTAACAGCAGCTGTAATAATTTGTGAATAGATATTGTGGAAATCGATTCGACTAGATCTTCGAGAAATTGAATAAATAATCGGCGTTATACCATGTTCCAATTTCTTACCCGGAAGGAATTTCCGAATATAGAACACGCTGAGAAACGTACCAATTAAAGGAAAAATTAAATATATTGAATATTTAAAATGCCATTCGACATCATCTTGTAGAACAGAAGCAATATAATGTGTCAAACCTTTTAAGAGTGCCGCCGCTAAACCACCAACTATACCCACAGCGAAAGCTAAAACAATTAAAAAGTTCCTATTATTAATCCTTTTCATCCTCCAATTATTAATCTTTTGAAGTTTGTTATAAAGGTGATGCTTCATTTTAAATCTGAAATGATAAAGTTCACTGCAAATATAGGGAGCATTTTATTAAATAGAGATTATCTTACTGCATAAAAATCCATTTAATACTCTAGAATAAGACTTAAAAAGTAATAACCGGTATGTTTAAATCATAGTGAAAAATTTTTAAAATAGTTTAAAAAACGACGACAATGGATGTATGGGGAATTTTTCAAAAAATCTATGTTAGAACTTGTTTTTAATATTTGAAAATAAATCACTAATCCCTGTCAAAAAAATAAATTTAAAGCTACATAGTGCACTATCAAATTTATTTTTTCGACTAGGTAATATTTGCGTCATAGATAACATTACTAAATTTTGATGCTTTCGCTCGATCAATAAAATTTAGCATATCTCTTACCATTTTTTCACTTCCTATTAGTAAAGTTGATCGCTGATGAAGAAAAGATGGAACAATTTCTAAAACTTCATGTAATCCTGTAGATGCCAAGCCCCCAGCTTGCACCGCTATATATGCTAAAGGATTGCATTCGTACATTAGACGAAGTTTGCCCTCTGGATACTGTAGCGTCGCCGGATAGATAAAGACACCTCCTTGGATCAAATTTCTATGAAAATCTGCCACCAATGACCCAATATATCTAGCATTATATGGTCTATTAGTTTGATGATCAAATTCCTTGCAAAATTTCAAATAATGCTTTATACCTTCAGAGAACTGATTAAAATTGCTTTCATTAACCGAATAAGTTCTTCCATGACTTGGAATTTTTAAATCGGGATGGGAAAGACAAAATTCACCTATGGAAGGATCCAATGTAAAACCGTCTACCCCCATGCCAGTAGAATACACCAGCATTGTGGAAGAACCATAAATAATATATCCAGCCGCTATTTGGTTTTTACCAGGTTGCTGAAAATCAATAGAATCCAATTTACTACCACGACTAATTTTTTTATAAATTGAAAAAATGGTCCCAATAGAAACATTTGCATCAATATTGGAGGAACCATCCAATGGATCAAAATAGACCATATATTTTCCAATACGGTATTTGGCTTGCTTAGTTAAATCAATGCCATCCTTATGTTCTTCAGAGGCCAAATAACAGCATTCACCAACTTTCTGTAAGGTATCCATAAAATGATGATCAGCAAAAACATCTAATTTTTGTTGTTCTTCTCCTTGAACATTCATTATTCCTTGTTTACCTAAAATATCTGCTAACCCAGCTTTATTGACTTCTCGATGCACAATTTTTGCCGCCAAAGAAATAGCTTGCAATAAACGTGTTAACTCACCTTTTGCTTTCGGAAATTTTGATTGTTGAGAGGTGATAAATTGTTCTAAAGTTTGTATACTCATTTTTAAAAATTATCACTTTATTTATTTTCAACAAATGCAGCAAACAGCGCATAATTCTCATCAAACATGGATCTTAACTTCTGGGCCTGTTCCTCATAGCCATCCGCGTTTTCCCACATGAGCTTTGGATTTAATATTTTGCTAGGAACATTTGGGCATTCGCGAGGTAATTGAAATCCAAAGACCGGATGACTTTCAAAACCATGTTCATCTAGTGTATTGGCTATGGCCGATCGTATCAATTCCCTTGTATAATTCAAGGGAATCCTGCGCCCAATTCCATAAGGACCGGCTATCCATCCAGTATTAACCAACCAAACTTTGATTTTAGGGTTATCCTTTAATTTTTGCATGAGCATATCTGCGTATTTCATAGGATGTAACGGCATAAAGGCCGCTCCGAAACATGCTGAAAAGGTAGCTACTGGTGATTTAACTCCTATTTCCGTACCAGCAACTTTAGCAGTATAACCATTAATAAAATAATAAATAGCTTGTTCAAGATTCAGTTTCGAAATTGGGGGAAGAACCCCAAAAGCGTCAGCACTTAAAAAAAATATATGTTCTGGAATTTCACCTTTCCCTGTTGAAACGGCATTCTCTATAAAATCAATTGGATAAGAAGTACGCATATTTTCAGTGATGTCCGAATTTTCGTAATTGATCTCTCTGGAATTAGGTTTGAAACAAACATTTTCTAATAATGCCCCAAAACGAATTGCTTTAAAAATTTGAGGTTCGTTTTTAAAAGTTAATCCAATTGTCTTTGCGTAGCATCCCCCTTCAAAATTGAAAACTGAATTGTTATCCCATCCATGTTCATCATCTCCTATCAGTAACCTGCCATGGTCAGAAGATAAAGTCGTTTTACCTGTTCCAGATAAACCAAAAAATAACGCCGTATCATTTTTAGATCCAACATTCGCTGCACAATGCATGGTTAAAATATCATGGTTTAGAGGAAGAATATAATTAAGTGCGCTAAAAATGCTTTTTTTAATTTCACCGGTATAAGCTGTACCAATTATCAGAATTTGGCGGTTAGTCAAGTCTATACTAACACAATGTGAGCTAGGAAGTCCCAATTCTTGAAAATCATCAATTTTTAAACTTGATGCTACTAAAACAGACCAATCAATATTTGTTTGTTTAGTGTATCCTGGACGGGTGAACATATTGTTTACAAACATGTCTTGACAAGGGTTTTCACATATTGAGAGTATATTCTGCTTATAATCTGGATGATTACATGCATGGGATAGTCTAACATAGATTGGAATTGTTGCAAGATGCGATTGTACTCGATTAAACAACTCCGTAAACAATACTGGTGTCATGGGTTTATTGACGTTTCCCCAATCCACATGCGTTAACGTCGAGGAGTCTTTAACTAAAAAACGTGAACCTGGAGATCTACCTGTAAATTTCCCTGTATTAAAACTCAAAGCTCCTGTATCTGTTAAGGTAGCTTCACCGTTGAATAAGGCATGTTCCACTAGCTCTGCAACTGGAATTTGGAAATAAATTGAACCGTTTGAACTGATTCCTAATGTCTCCAACTGATTACTGATCAAATTAGTCATATATAGGCTTTATTTTGGCAGCAAATCTAAATAATATTTTAGCACAAATAAAAATAAATTTAGCATATTGTATTAAATACACGACAATATATAGTTGATTATTAACAAATTATGCTCATATAAAAAATTATAACAATTTTAGCAATTAATGGATTAAATAAAATAAACAATTGGAAATTTATTTTATCATGTTGGAAAAATAAAAATTATAATTAATTGAATTAAAGTATTTTGTGAAAAAAAATAATATAATAAAGCATTTTGCAGCTTTAAATTAACTTTGCTAAATTTTTTTGATAAAATAAATCTAGATTTTGACAATATGAGTTTATTTAAGAAAAAGCTGCAATCATCAGATTTTAGTCAAAAAGTACACTTTTGTGAAGGAATGAAATAACTATACAATTCCAAGACATATCAAATCATCAAACTGCCGTATATTTACCTTCATGGATAAAATCAAATATTCAGTTTTAGAATTAGCAAACGTTTGTAAAAATAAAACTGCTTCAGATGCAATTGAAAGGGCTCGAATTGGAGCTGAATTTATTGACAGCAAAGGATATACAAGGTTATGGTTGGCAGAGCACCATAATATGGAATATATCGCTAGCTCGGCAACTTCGGTATTAATAGGACACCTTGCTAATAGCACCAAAAATATCAGAATAGGATCTGGTGGGATAATGCTACCCAATCACTCACCTTTAGTAATTGCCGAACAGTTTGGCACCCTAGAAGCAATCTATCCTGGAAGAATTGATTTAGGACTAGGAAGAGCTCCTGGAACAGACCAGCTCACAGCAATGGCTTTACGCAGAAACAACCCTAATACGCCATTTTACTTCAAAGATGACATATTAGCATTAAAAACATACTTTAGCTCGGAAAATGAATTAGCAAAAGTTAGAGCATTTCCAGGTGAAGGATTAGAAATACCGATTTGGATTTTAGGTTCTAGTACAGATAGTGCATATTTAGCAGCTGAACTAGGCTTACCTTATGCCTTTGCTGCTCATTTTGCTCCAGCAATGTTAGAAAAAGCGGCAGAAATATATAAACAGCATTTTAAACCATCGGAGAATCTTAAAGAACCTTATTTTTTGGTTTGTGTTAATGTGATTGCGGCCGATAATTTACAAGAGGCTCAATTATTATCAACAAGCCTCTTTAATATGTTTGCAGGTATTGTAACCAACAGAAGATTGCCACTTTCTCCCCCAACAGAAAAAACCATATACGATGGCATTCCTGAGATTGAAAACGCAGTACAATCTATGATGAGCTGTACATTTATCGGCTCGAAAGAAATTATTGTAAATGAGATGCTAGATTTTATCGAAAAAATTGGTGCTGATGAAATAATGGTTAGTAATAATATCTATGATGATACCAAACGTTTGCATGCCTTCGATTTAATAGCGCAAGCTTTTGAGCAAATAAATGCTGCACAGCACTAAAATATTAATCGAAATAGCGAATTAAAACTTGTTAACAAAAAATTAATATAGGATTAATATTTAAATTAAAATAACTATTTAAATTTGGATATAAATAAAAATATTAAATATGATTAAAGATGAAGTATTAATTCCAGAATGTAACTCTTTTTTATTTGAGTTCTTGTATGATGGTGATGATTTTAACTCTGAGGAGGATTAAAATCCACCATCATTTTTATTTCCCTTCATAGCACCTATCCTAAAATTTTATTTTCATCCCTATCTCAAGATAAACCTACCCTATTATATTAAGTAGCCGATGTTGTGTGGCTGTAAAAAAGTTCCTAAAAATAATATTGAGTTCGTTATTCTTCTGAGAAGCATTTATCCCGCCCAAGGGAAACATTTTTGTAATCTGCTCCCGGATTTCAGCGACAAATAATTTAGAATCTAAAGTTACTTGATTAAATAACACATTATTGTTGTCATGTTCTCCTTTTACACAATTATTCCATATGTTCTCGGAAATTCTCATAAAAAATGACATTCTTTCCGTAAGGACAAGTCTTGCCTGGTCTATCATTTTAAAATTAGCTTGTAATGCATTTACCTTTATATTAGGATCTTTCGACTTTTGAAAAAAGTATTTTTCCAAAAGGTCTAAGAATCTCCTGTACATGCCTATATAGTTCATTAATAGCGTCAGTTCAGCAAAAGGTAAAAATGGAATTGAATATAAAGGCGAATCAATTGTATTATTCTCCAAGGAAAACCCGAAATCTGCAGGTACCCTAACATTATTAAGTGAAAAACTATGACTTGCCGTACATTCTAATCCAAATGAATCCCAATCAAAATGAACCAAAACTTGATCGCGAGGGACCAGAAATGACAATACAATGCGTTTGTTATTTTCTGATATCACCTCTTCATGGTCGTCAATTACCTCCGCATTCAAGGTAAAATGAGTTAAATGCGGCGATCCTGTTGCGTATTTCCAAAGTCCATTGATAACATAGCTATCTCCATCACGCTTGGCTGTGCCGCTAATCGCACCACTGCCCCCAAAACAGATTTTCGAATCAGCGAATAATGCTTTAGCTGTACTTGGTTCAATGAAACCAGCAAACATATTAGCACCAGCACATAATGTTACTGTCCATGAAAAGCCCGCGTCCCAATATGCTAACTCTTCTATTAATGACAACCCCTCAATCAAACTATATTCTTCGCCTGATAAGGATCTTGGAACCCATATATTGAACCAATTATTTACATAAATTAACGCTAATTGCTCTTTGGTAAGGGATTTATCTTCTATAGCCTTTAATTGCGCATCTTTAAGTATTGCAATTTGTTTCTCATTCAACATTCGCAGGTTGGTTTATCATTATTTTTTTCCAATTAAAATAGCCAAACACAGCAACAATTGATAAAAAAATTGTCAGTCCAGCAAATAAATAAAGGTCTTTATGAATCAACAAAGGAATGGCAAAAATATTGCTAATATTTAATAAGACCCAATTTTCTATTTTTCTTTTTGCAAGAAGCCACATTCCTGCCCATGCCGTACTAGTAACCCATGCATCCCAAACTGGAACGTCGGAATCAGTGATTTGCTTTAGTAATACCATAAAAAAGAAAAAACCGATTAAGACAATAGCTAGCACAATTTTCCAATCTTTTCTCGTGCATTTTGTGATTAATTCTGATTTTTTAGTCGTTCCTCTGGACCAATACCACCAACCATAAACACTCATGGACAAGTAATATAATTGAAGTGCAATTTCAGCGTATAGTTTTGCTGTATAGAGAACGAACATTCCTGAAATAATACCAATTATCCCAAAAAAATAATTAGATATTTTGTTATTTTTTGATAACAAAACCTGTACGACTCCAAAAATCACAGATAACCATTCTAACCAAGAAGTATTGGAAATGGTACTTAAGATGTTTTTTATAATTTCATTCATTTTATTCCCTCCGCCAGCATTATCTGGATCAGGTACATTCTTCCATTCAAGAAAGAAAAGGGTTTGTTCTCAGCAAACTAAACTTATGTGATAAAAAGCTTAGCTGCACCCCTATACACTTGTTAATTATTTAAACTGAGTATCTCAGATGTTCTCTCTCTTGTTGATTTGCAAAGCGCTTCATCGTCATTTAAATTCTTTCCCCAACTGGGAATCATCTCTCTTAATTTATTACGATAAGAGTCGGACGTTGCACGTTCAGGAAAACATCTTTTTAATAAGTTAATCATAATCGCTACTGACGTAGATGCACCAGGAGATGCGCCCAATAAAGCCGCAATAGAACCATCAGCGCTTGAAACAACCTCCGTCCCAAATTCTAAAATACCGCCATGAACGGGATCCTTCTTTATAACCTGAACTCGTTGACCAGCTTTTTCAATTGCCCAATCTTCCATTTTAGCCGTTGGCATAAATTGTTTTAAGGCATCCAATTTATCTTGTGGTTTCTTCATTACTTCTGTAATTAAATACTTAGTAAGGGGAAGATTATCCAAACCTGCAGATAACATTGGTCTAATATTGGAAAGCTTAATGGAGGCCGGTAAATCAAAATAGGAACCTTTCTTTAGAAATTTAGTAGAAAAACCGGCATAAGGACCAAACAGTAATGCCTGTTCTCCATCAATGTAGCGTGTATCAAGATGCGGGACCGACATTGGTGGCGCTCCTACAGAAGCTTTCCCATAAACTTTTGAATGATGTTTTTCTATTACTTCTTTATTTGTACATCTCAGCCATTGGCCACCTACTGGAAAACCACCATATCCCCTAGATTCAGGAATACCAGATTTTTCTAATAATAATAGCGAATGCCCCCCCGCTCCTATAAATACAAATTTAGCGAGTATTTCTGTTTTAACACCAGTTTTCAAATTCTTCACTTCAACTTCCCATCGTCCATCACTTTGGCGCTCAATATCTTTGACTTCCTGATTTAAAGATAATTTTATATTGCTCTTTTCATCTAAATGTGTAAGCAAATCCTTTGTTAATGCCCCAAAATTAACATCTGTTCCAATATCCATTTTTGTGGCAGCAATAGGTTCTTCCTCAGACCTACCTTCCATCATTAAAGGAACCCATGTCTTAAGAACATTTTTATCTTCTGTATAATCCATTCCTTTAAACAGATTATTCTGAATTAAGGTTTGATGTCTGGTTTTTAAAAATTCTACATCTTTTTCCCCAAATACAGCAGACATATGAGGAACATTTCTTATGAAATGTTTAGGGTTTTTAATTATATTTTTTTCAACTAAATAAGACCAAAACTGTTTGGAAATTTCAAATTGTTCCGCAATACTAATTGCTTTATCAATTTTGACACTCCCGTCAGCTTGCTGTGGTGTATAATTTAATTCACACAAGGCAGAATGGCCCGTCCCGGCATTATTCCAAGCGTCAGAACTTTCAGCAGCAACTACATCTAAACGCTCAACAATCTCAATATTTATATCAGGACTTAATTCGTTTATCAATGCACCTAATGTAGCACTCATGATACCTCCGCCAATTAAAACAACATCGACTTCAGATTTCTTTGTTTTCTTACCCATGGTTTTAAAATGAAATACAAAATTAATATTCGAATTATATTAAAGCGAATAAATTTGTCAGAAATGTTTCAAATATTTGGAATATTGTTAAAAATCAACACTGCCGTCTCACAAGCAGCTTTTTTATTTCAATAATTTAATCGCAAATCACTATTCTACGACTTTTTTTGTATTATGGAGTTTATTTTTCACTTTTGTGGACTTTAAATTCACTTTCATTAATTTAAACAGAGTATGAAATTATTAGCTGGAAAAACTGCCCTAATAACAGGGGCATCAAAAGGAATAGGCCGTAAAATCGCAGAAGTATTTGTAAATCAAGGAGCTAATGTAGCCTTCACTTACCTTTCATCGGTAGAAAAGGGAGAAAAGTTGGAGAAAGAGTTACAAGAATTTGGCACTAAGGTGAAAGGTTTCCGTTCAGATGCATCGAAATTTGATGAAGCAGAAAAGTTAATAAATGATATTGTAAGTGAGTTCGGGACCCTTGACATTGTTGTAAATAATGCTGGAATTACAAAGGATGGTCTTTTGATGCGAATGACCGAAGAAAATTGGGATGAGGTAATTAATATAAATTTAAAATCTGTTTTTAACGTTTCAAAAGCAGCTTCTAAAATCATGATGAAGAACCGCAAAGGAAGTATTATAAACATGAGCTCGGTCGTAGGGATTCAAGGAAATGCCGGACAGGCAAATTATGCTGCCTCAAAGGCTGGAATTATTGGTTTTTCAAAATCTTTGGCAAAAGAACTTGGTTCTCGAAATATTAGGACTAACGTTGTTGCTCCAGGATTTATTCGTACAGAAATGACCGATGTTTTAGATCCTAAAGTTGTTGCGGGCTGGGAAGCAAATATTCCTTTAAAGCGAGCTGGTTTACCCGAAGATGTCGCAAACGCATGTTTGTACTTAGCATCTGATTTATCTTCCTACGTTACAGGTCAAGTTTTTCCAGTTTGTGGTGGGATGTTATAAAAGTTATTAAAGAATAATAATTTTAACGTGGCTCTCTCTCTAAGCTGCAATTATTATTGAATAACATGAGAATCCTTTTTGATTTATCGAGTTTAATCAGATATCAAAAAGGATTATTATTTTAACAATTAGTCAAATGAATATAAGACTATAACTATGAAAATTTCAGATAAAATTTTTAATATTCAATCCGATGAAAATTTCAATAAATGTGCGATTGAGGTTTTTAAACATCAAGCAATCCACACTAAGATATATCAACAATTTCTTCAGTTATTGAATGTTAATACTTCTGAAATTAAACATTATACGCAAATTCCATTTTTACCAATTCAATTTTTTAAAACCCAGAAAATAATTACAACAGGTTCTACTCCTGAAATTATATTCAGCAGTTCAGGAACTACAGGAACGACTGTTAGTAAGCATTTAGTTGCCGATCTGGATTGGTATAAACGCAGTTTTCAACTTACCTTCCAACAATTTTATGGTAATACAAGTGAAATCGCTGTTTTAGCGTTATTACCCTCTTATTTGGAGCGATCGGGATCGTCTTTAATATACATGGTCGAGGATCTGATTACTAATTCACGTCAGAGCGAAAGCAACTTTTTCCTTTATAATCATCATGAACTTTTCCAAACGCTCAATAAGTTAAAGAAAGTTGGTAAGAAAACGATATTATTTGGCGTTACTTATGCCCTACTGGATTTTTTAGAAAATTATAAAATAAATTTTCCCAATTTAATTGTCATGGAAACCGGAGGTATGAAAGGAAAGAGAAAAGAAATGGTAAGGGAAGAGTTGCATGCTATTTTGTGTAAAGGATTTGGTGTTAAAGCGATACATTCCGAATACGGCATGACCGAATTATTATCCCAAGGTTATTCAACCGGTCACGGCCTGTTTTTAACGCCCAACTGGTTGAAAGTCCTAATCCGTGATCCCAATGATCCCCTTTCTATTATTAATGAATTTAAGACGGGAGCTATCAATGTCATTGATTTAGCTAATTACAACTCCTGTTCTTTTATTGCCACACAGGATCTAGGTAAACAACATGCAGACGGATCTTTTGAGATATTAGGAAGATTCGATAATTCTGATATTAGAGGATGTAACCTACTGGTCCAATAACCAAATTATTGTAAACTTGGATCTTCAAAAGTGTTTCCGCTATTTATATCACCTGTATCATATCCCTTTTTAAACCAATATGCTCTTTGTTCGGAGGTTCCATGCGTGAACGACTCTGGATTAGATTGACCCAATGCTTGTTCCTGCAAATGATCGTCTCCTACTGCTGATGCAGCACGCATACCTTCAATAATATCATCGTAAGTAATCTCAACATCAGTTGCATTATTTAAGTGATGAGCCCAAACTCCAGCATAAAAATCAGCTTGTAGTTCAGTCATTACACTGACTTTGTTATAATCTCTTTCGCTCATCTTAGATCTCATAGCATTAGTTTGAGATAAAATGCCAAAAATATTTTGGATATGATGGCCAACTTCGTGGGCAATTACATACGCTAATGCAAATTCACCTTTTGCACCATATTTTTGTGACAACTCACGATTAAAACTTAAGTCCAGATATACTTTTTGATCTCCAGGACAATAAAAAGGTCCAAAATGAGATTGTCCAAATCCACAACCAGCTGTTTCTGTCCCTTCTGTGTAAATAACCATTGTAGGTTTAGGATAAGATTTGCCGTTTTGCTGAAAAATTTTTGTCCATACGTCATCCGTACTTGCAATAATTACATCTGCAAAATCCATTAGTTTATCCTCTTCGGGAGTAGATTGATACTCACCAGCGCTGTTAGCAGTGGTTGATTGATTGGTGGAATTCTGCATCTGATTCAGTAATTCAGTAGGATCCCCACCCATTAAAAATCCGATAAGCAAGACAATCACTCCTCCGACTCCGCCTAAAGTTAATTTTTGCCCTCCAGACATTCCTCTACGGTCTTCAATATTACCGCCTCGGCGGCCGCTTTGCCATTTCATAATTTATTTAATTTAATTTTGCCCTGTTAGTTTGTAAAACGTACACTACAAAATCTTTGCCACATCAGCATTCCACACCGTAAATTCGTCCGGGAGCTCATTAAAAATGCATATCTTTGTCTTTAATAATTAAGAACCATACAACATGTTGCAAGAAGATCTTATTACAAGAAGTGAAAATAAATGTGAATTATGTAATTCCACTGATCACTTATCGGTATATGAAGTACCACCGACTGGAAATCCAAACCTAGAAAATTGCATTTTTATCTGTAAAACATGTAAAGGACAAATTGAAAAAACTGAACAAATCGATCAAAACCATTGGAAAATTTTAGGAGAAACAATGTGGTCTGTCCATACCCCAGTGCAAGTAGTTGCTTGGCGAATGCTAAGTAGGTTAAGGAATGAAAGTTGGGCTTTGGATTATTTAGATATATTATACCTCGAAGATGAAGCTTTAGCATGGGCAAAGAAAACGGGTGATCATGAATCAAACCCAATCGTAGAATTCCATCTTGATGCGAACGGAACACGTCTTTTGGATGGTGATACAGTTGTCTTAACTAAGACCTTAGATGTCAAAGGATCCACACTATCAGCGAAATTAGGTACTGTGGTTAAGAACATTCGACTAGTAGCCGACAATACAGATCAAATTGAAGGTAAAATTGATGGTCAAACCATCATTATATTAACACAATATTTAAGAAAAGGCTAAAATTATTTTTTTAATAATATCAGCAGAAAATGAAAGAATTTAAAATTTTAATAACCTTATTAGTAGTATCTTACAATTGTCTATCTCAACAAAAAATAACGACAACTGAACTGGAGGATATTATAAAAAACCCACAATCGCAACTTTTAGATGTCCGTACACCTGAGGAATATAATAATGGTCATCTGCCAAATTCTAGCAACATGGATTGGAAGAATCAATCTGCTTTTATGGCAAAGATAGAAACCTTAAATAAAAGCTTACCAGTTTACGTATATTGTCTAAGTGGGGGAAGAAGTAAAATGGCTTCAAAACTTTTAGCGGAAAAAGGATTTACAGTTTATAATTATTCAGGGGGTATGATAGAGTGGAGAAGTGAAGAAAAACCCGAGATCAAACCTATTGATCAAAAAGAGAATAATGGATTAACAATGGGTCAATTCACCCAAGAGATTAAATCAGATAGGTTAGTTTTAGTTAATTATTCTGCTGAATGGTGTGTTCCATGTCAGGAGTTAAAACCGATTATTGACAAATTAGAAAAAGAGCATTCCGATAAAGTTAAAATTCTGAGAGTAGATAGTGATCAAAATAAAACATTATTAAAAACGTTGAATGTTAGTGCTATACCAAAACTTACTATTTATAAAAACAGCAAGGAAGTTTGGACTAAGGAGGGAATTGCAAGTGAACAAGAAATTTTACAACAACTCAGTAACTTTGGAAATTAATTTAAGTACAAAACGCTATTAAATTGAATCAATTAGTATTAATTACATCAGCCTTTTTAGGTGTTTCGTCTATTATATTAGGCGCCTTTGGTGCACATGCATTAAAAAAAATTCTAGAGCCGGAAAGAATAAGCTCTTTTGAAGTAGGTATTAGGTATCAAATGTATGCTGCCTTAACTTTATTGGTGCTTGGTTTAAATCTTAATTTTGAAAATAACTTAGAAATATGGGCGTTCTACAGCATAATTTGGGGAACAATTTTATTTTCAGGAAGCATTTATTTATTAAGCTTTAAAGATATTTGGAAAATTAAATTAAACTTTTTAGGACCAATAACTCCAGTAGGCGGTTTGTTCATGATTATTGGTTGGATATTACTGTTAATAAGCTTTTGTAACTAAATTGCAAAAGAATAGTTTTAATGCACTTCCATTTTAATGGTAAATTCTCCAATAGCTTCCCTTCTATTGGCGAATTTTTATTTCTTTATCCCACCAAGGCTTAGCAATGCTAGTCAATTAATTTAATAAAAACTTTGCACTACAATTCCTTATACCAAGTTAAATATTGTTGAATAGCCTGCCTCTTTTCATCATTTAGATTAAAATCTAAATTCTCATTAAGATATTTATAATAATCAAAATTAGGATATACTGGTAAACCAGGTATCACCTCATTGGTTCTAGCAATTCCTTCAGCTAAAGCTTGATTAAACTTAACTTGAAATTCAACTGATAATTCTTTTTTTGAGACCCAAACTGCAAAAGCAAATTCTAACCCAGTTAACTCTTTCCAAAAGTGTCCAAGATCGTACACGTACGGGAATTCCTGTTTTCGACCGAAGGTCCTGTCTCCAATCAGCACAATAGCATCAGCTTGTTCACTATTGGTCAAGTTAACATCTCTTTTCCAGTAGTGTTTCAAAAGGATTTGCGCCAAGCCGTTAGAAGTCCTAGACTGCATATCTAACCTTAATGTTTCAATTTCTTCAATTGGTTTGTTTGCAAATATAAAAACGGAATCAACATAATCTTTGGTTCCAATACAAAAATCACCTATAATGTGATATTTCTTCAAATTACTTAGACCAGCTACTGGGATTATACCCAAATCTGCTTCATCCTCAATAACCTTTCGTGCACATTCACTTGGATAATCCACACTTAATTCAATCTCATCGATGATGTCGGATGATCGTATTCCTTGTAAAAATGGCAACGTATTAGTATAAGAAACAGCAGATACTTTAATTTTCTCCATTTCCAAGATTGTCAAGATGCTTAATATTATAATAGTCTACTATTGAAAATTGCCCATCTTCGTATGCTAATTTATATAAAGCAGTATTGGCATGTGGAAAATCATCCATTTGGCAAACAGGTACATTGGTCAAATGACATAGCATGATTCGTAATGCTCGACCATGCATGCAGATCAATACAGTTTCTTCATCCTCCTGTTTTAAAATATGAGAGATCGCAATTTTTTGTCTCGCTACTAATGAATTCGGTGACTCCCCATCTTCAACCGACTGATCAAGTTCATTATTTTTCCAGGATTCAACTAAACGTTGAAATCCATGAAGAATTTCAGCATTTTGTTCTTTCCCCTCATAAATACCCCAACTGATCTCATCTAAACCAACTAGTTTTTCCATAGGTATTCCCATTTCCAAGAATGGAGCGACTGTTTGATGGGTTCTTAGAAGCGTTGATGTATAGATTTTGTCGAATGGTATTGTTTTGTAGGCTTCATAAAATGCATTGGCTTGTTGAATTCCATTTTGATTCAATGGGCTATTAACTCCGCGGCCTTGCACAATACCTTTTTGGTTTAGGTCAGTTTGACCGTGCCTAATAAAATATAATATTTTCTTCAAGTTTTCTCCTCTTATTAATTTACGACAGGTAATGCATAGTACTGTTTTTTAGTATCACCGCCAAAATCAACATCTTTGTAATCAGTCACCACGCGATATAAAGTATCTCGTTCAATAGGATGTCGTTTTACTTGTCTAATAAGTTCTACTAGCTCCTGGGTACTCATAGCCGGTGTTTGCTCTTCAGCGCCAGCCATGCTATAAATTTTTGTGGTATCATCTAACGTTCCATCTATATCATCAACACCAAAGTTTAATGACATCTGGGCAGTATTTCTGGAAATCATAGCCCAGTAAGCCTTGATATGTGAAAAATTATCTAAATAAATTCTTGCAATTGCATAATTTCTTAGATCTTCAATAACAGAAACTTCAGCAACATGACTCATTTGATTATCTTTATTCCTAAACTTTAAAGGAATAAAAGTTTGAAAACCATTTGTCTTATCCTGTAATGCGCGTAGTCTTTCCATGTGATCAACCCTATGCCAATATTCTTCAATATGACCATAAAGCATGGTGGCATTCGTATGCATACCCAAACGATGTGCTTGTTCATGTATATCAAGCCACTGATCAGCATTACATTTATCATTTGCAATTTTCTCTCTCACTTCAGGATGAAATATTTCTGCCCCACCCCCTGGCATGGAATCCAGTCCACAGGATTGTAGGAATTTCAGACCTTCATAGTGACTAAGTTTTGCTTTCTTAAAAATATAATAGTATTCAACTGGTGTTAATCCCTTAATATGGAGATCGGGTCGATGAGCTTTACATCTTTTGAAAAATTCTGCATAAAATTCGAGGTTTTGCTTAGGAACAACCCCTCCAGTAATATGAACTTCAGTAACTGGTTCATCGTCATACTTCTTCACCACATTTAGCATATCCTCAACATCCATTTCCCAACCTTGCTCTTTCTCTCGGATCATACGAGAATAAGAGCAGAATTTACAATCGTAAACACATACGTTTGTTGGTTCAATATGAAAGTTTCGATTAAAGTAGGTGATATCACCGTGCTTCTTTTCTCTAATATAATTTGCTAAAACGCCTAAATACCCTAATTCCGCGTGTTCATAAAGATAAACGCCTTCTTCAAATGTTATGCGTTCTTCTCTTTGAACCTTCTCAGCGATAGATTTTAATTCCTGTGATAAGTTTTTATCGTTCAATAAAAACGCTAATTTTTGTATTGATTTCATTTCGCACTCCTTACATACAAATGTAGCAAAAACAGCCCTAAAAAGCTATTTATTTAAAGCCCTATATCTCAACAAATTGTTGCATATCAATCAATCTTTTATACAGACCATTCTGATTAATAAGTTCAATATGTGACCCAGTTTCAACAATTTCACCACCTTCTAACACAACGATCATATCTGCATTTTGTATAGTAGACAATCGGTGTGCAATTACAACGGTAGTTCTATTCTCCATCAGCTTATAAAGCGAATCTTGAACCAAACGTTCCGATTCGGTATCCAAAGCAGATGTGGCCTCATCTAGAAGCATAATTGGCGGATTCTTAAGCACTGCTCTTGCAATGCAAATCCTTTGACGTTGTCCTCCTGATAATTTTGATCCGCGGTCACCAATATTAGTTTGGTACCCTGCCTCAGTCCCCATAATAAATTCATGGGCATTAGCAATTTTTGCAGCATGAATGACTTGTTCTTCGGTTGCCGTTAAATTTGCAAATGCAATATTATTAAAAATGGTATCATTAAATAGAATTGATTCCTGGTTAACTACACCGATTAACTGTCGCAGGGATTCTTGGTTTAGATCTCTAATATCTGTATCATCAATTAATAAGGTTCCACCGCTTACATCCATGAAGCGCGGAATTAAGTCGACCAAGGTAGATTTACCTCCCCCTGATGGCCCTACTAGTGCTATCGTCTGTCCCTTTCTGATTGTTAAATTAATCTGACTCAGAACTTCATGATTTTCGTAAGAAAAACATACCTGTTTAAATTGTATGTTATGATCAAAATCCGATATAATCTTAGCATTTGGTTTATTGGCTACTTTATTTTTTTCATCTATTAATTGAAGAACCCTCTCACCCGCTGCGATTCCATTGTGTATATTACTGAAGGCATCAGTAAGTGCTTTGGCTGGTCTCATTACCTGAGAGAAAATAGCGATGTAAGCGATGAACTCAGAAGCTTCCAAATTGCCTTGTCCACTTAATACAAGATGGCCGCCGTACAGTAAAATTATAGCCACCATTGCCACTCCCAATAACTCTGATACCGGTGAGCCCATTTGCTGGCGTCTAATCATTCTCCTATTTATTGTCGCATAGTGATCATTTTCGGAATTGAATTTTTCTTTTATAAAATCAACGGCATTGAAAGATTTAATAATTTTTATACCTGATAATGCTTCCTCTAATAAGGTTATCATATTAGCATAGGTTTTTTGTGCTTCCTGAGCTTGTTGTTTTAAAGTTTTAACAATTTTAGAAATTAGAAATGCAGAAATTGGAATGACCAACAAGGAGAAAAGGGTTAATTTGCTAGAAATCAAAAACAGCATAATGATGTATGCAATTAATTGCAGTGGCTCTTTAAATGCCACCTGTAAAGTTCCAGTCACCGAAAATTGAACAACTTGAACATCGGATGCAATTTTTGAAATGATATCCCCTTTCCTTTGATTAGAAAAATAGCCCATATGCAAATTCATCACATTAGAAAAAACTGATTTTCTTAGGTTCAATAAGGTGTGAATTCGTAAGTTTTCCATGACACGCTGTGACAGGTATCGAAAAAGGTTACTGATAAAGACAGAGATAACTATTACAATACAAGTAATCTTCAAGGCTTCGTATGGACCAAACCGATTATTCATATCATAGGCGAAGTAATTGAAATATCCCATTACATCTGTTGCATTCTCTGGCTTAGCAACTGGCTCTATGACAGCACTCTGGGAATTAAAAAGTGTTTGCAACAATGGTGCTAATAAGGCTAAATTCAGGGTACTGAATATAACCATAATTAACGTGCATATAATATAAGGGATAGCATATTTTTCAATAGGCTTGGCGAACGATAAGAGTCGAAAGTATGTTTTCATGTAATATACTATGTGCACAAAAATAATAAAATTTGTAACCTTCTTCGTTATTCCTCTAGGTCAACACAATAATGTTGCATACAAACAGCAATTATTAAGATCAATCCACTTAATAAATTAACAAACAAAACACTTATAATCAAATAGTTAACACGTTTAAAAAATGATAAAGTAATTGTATTATTAAAATTAGTTAAAATTAAATCGCGCGAAATCAGAAAAAGTAAATAGTATGTTGATATTGCTATCATACAATCCATGAATTCACTATACATATTGTTTTAATGAACCTTAACGTGGTAGATTATAGAATGACGCTGAAATGAATCAAACTAAAAGATGATTTTGCAAAATAGATTACAAAATCTTATTTAATTCTTGCGTATAATCCAAAATATCCATTAAGTTTTTATAATTTTAATGCCAAATATTAAAAAATGAAAATACAGGTTGCGGAAAGACTTCAACAAACAAAGGAGTACTATTTCTCTGAGAAATTAAGGGAAATAGATGTGATGAATAATAAGGGATTGAATGTAATTAATCTGGGAATTGGTAACCCTGATCTCCCACCACACCCCGAGGTAATCAAAACCCTTCAAGAGCAGGCATCTTTACCAACTACACATGGATATCCGCAAAATTATAAAGGTGTCCTTAGTCTCAGAATAGCAATCGCTGATTGGTATAAAAGATATTATCAAGTTGAGTTAGACCCGAATACTGAAATTCTTCCGTTAATGGGGTCAAAAGAAGGTATTTTACATATTTGTATGACCTACCTTCAAAAAGGTGACAAGGTATTAATTCCAAATCCTGGTTATCCAGCTTATTCAAGTGCCGTACAATTAACGGGCGCAACCGTAATCCCTTATGAATTAATAGAAGATAATAATTGGCTAATTGATTTAGAAGAACTCGAAAAAAATGATTTATCTTCTGTAAAAATGATGTGGATAAATTACCCACACATGCCTACTGGAGCACTCGCTAATACAGCATTTTTTGAGTCGATTATTAATTTTGGCAAAAAACACAATATCCTAATTTGTCACGATAATCCGTATAGCTTCATATTAAATGATAACCCACAAAGTATCTTGTCAATACCAGGTGCATTGGAAGTTGCCATTGAATTGAATTCTTTGAGTAAATCGTCCAATATGGCAGGATGGAGAATTGGAATGCTGATCGGAAATGAACAACGAATTTCAGAAATTCTACGATTTAAAAGTAATATGGATTCCGGTATGTTTCTACCCTTACAATTAGCAGCAGTAAAAGCTCTTAATTTAGACAAAGAATGGTACACACAATTAAATTCTGCATACGAAAAGCGTCGAGAATTAGTTTACAAAATCATGAATTTATTGAACTGTACTTTTAATGAAAATCAAGTAGGATTATTTGTTTGGGCAAAAATTCCCGATAATTACAAAAATTCATACGAATTGTGTGATTATGTACTTGCACAAGCGCACGTTTTTATTACACCCGGTGGAATTTTTGGTTCTGCAGGTGAACAATATATAAGAATTAGCCTTTGCGCAAAACCGGAGGTATTTCAAACAGCAATAGAAAGGATTAAGAAAACCATTCAATAGAGATTTTAAAAGATTTCTATCATTCACATTTATTGATATTATTACAACATGAATATAGCCATAGTCGGAATAGGGTTAATTGGAGGGTCAATAGGCATTCGATTTAAAAAAAGCAATTTTTGCGATAAAATCGTTGGCGTGGAAAAAAATGAAAGCAATCAAAAAAAAGCATTGCAATTAGGTTTAGTAGATGAAATACAATCTTTGCAAGACGCAATTAATTCTTGCAAAGTAATTATTTTGACAGTTCCTGTAGATGCTATTATGGTACTTTTACCAGCGATCCTTGACCAAGTCACTGACCAAGTGATTATTGATATGGGTTCAACAAAATCGAGAATTCTTGATCTGATAAAAGACCATCCAAAAAGAGGCAGATATGTGGCAGCTCACCCCATGGCAGGTACAGAATATTCTGGACCAGAGGCGGCGGTTGAAGATTTATTTAAAGACAAAATGATGGTGTACGTAGAAGCATCTAAATCCGATGAAGACGCTTTTGAAATTGCAGATGGGATTACTGATGAGCTTGAAATGTTGTCCTCGTTTATGAATGCAGAAGAACATGACATGCATACAGCCTATGTTTCCCATATTTCACATTTAACTTCATTCGCATTAGCATTAACGGTTTTAGAAAAGGAGAAATCACAAGGAAGAATATTTGAACTTGCAGGATCGGGATTCCGATCAACAGTTCGACTTGCAAAATCATCACCAGATATGTGGACACCCATTTTTAAACAGAACAGAACGAATGTTTTGGAGGTCTTGGAAGAACACATTAAACAGCTTCAACATGTATATGATAAAATCAAGATTGAGGATTATCCGGCTGTTCATAAGTGGATAAAGAAATCAAATAAAATTAAACGTATTATAGAATAACACAATGCTTGAAAGAAAACCGTTGAGTAATAATTTGGTTAAATTAATTCCAATGATAAAGGAAGATTATAATTGGATTTACGCGGTAGCATCAGACCCAAGCATATGGGAACAGCATCCTGACAACAAACGATATACACCAATAGGATTCACTAAATACTTTAAAAAACTTTTAAATACAGAGATTCCCTACATAATCTTGGATATTAATACCGAACAAGTAATAGGCGCCACATCGTTTTATCAGCTTAATAAAAAGGATGAATCAGTGGCCATTGGTTTTACCTTTCTAGCGAAAGCGTATTGGGGCGGTATATACAATCAATCGATAAAAAAATTAATGATGGATTTTGCATTTTCTGACTTAAATAAAATTATTTTTCATGTCAGAGAAGGAAATATTAGATCACAAAAAGCCATAGAAAAAATAGGTGGAAAAATAGTAAAGAGGTATCCTTCAGAAGACGGGGAAGGTATTCAAATTGAATATTCGGTTGCTAAAAAATAAAAAACTCTTAGTAGTTTTAGCCATTCCTTCTTTCGATCAACACCATAAGCATTAAGCTAAGTATTAGTCGTTCAGCGTCGATTTCATCATTTGTCACTTTATATACGGAAAATTTTCTCCCAAAAAATGAAGCCTTTTTTTTGATCTCAAAAATATTCTCCCCAGCATCATTTAGCAACAAATATGTTGGATTAAAAAAATATCCTGTTAGCATTCCAAGAATCGGAATTTCGCCAAATAAACCATCAAAAAATTTTGTCCAAGGATCTTTCTCTTGAATAGTGTGGTCTAGACGATCATTTTCATCTAAAAGATTAAAAGTGGAGCGCCACAACGATTTTAGCGATTTACGCCTTACTTTCCCTACTATCCTTCCTTGCTTATCTAAAATTGAAAAAGTCTGTTGGAAATCAATAAGTTTGTTAGACTTTAATTCGTAAAGTAATTCTGTTTTTGTTTCATCTTTATAAACATTAATGTGATCACGCCACGAGAATAACTTTGAACTAACGTAAAAAATTGTTTGACCAATATCATCCTTCGCCGTAAAATCATTCGCAAAGCTAGTGACACGAAACAGAAAATGTAACGGATACTGCAAATCATTCATTAATTGTAACTTACTTTAAGTTAATAAATAAAATTATGGTTAACTATTCAATAAAAATCATTGGTATAAACCTCTCACGAAACCTAAATATTTGTCTTATGCCAATTCGGTAAAAAACTGATTCGCAACAAATTAGTATTTCCAATTAAATTTATCAAAAATTTTCGAGTATAACCAAATGGGGCCTATTGTCAATAAGGAAAGAAAATGAGATCGTTGCTTAACACTTTTAACTGCGCTTAACCATAGACCGACTATACCCACCAAAGTAATTATTGAACAAACAAAAACAACTGTAGGCCCACCATCTCTTTCCAAATACTCTAATTGCACAATGAGAAAGCTCATAATACCAATGGTAAATAAAACTAAATATGATAGTGTTGGTGCCAACTTTAAATAGGAATAAATCACAATAGCAATAAAAATTGATCCCCAATTTAAAAATGTATGTGCGTTAATTTTGATAAGGAAATCAAACTGTGGAAATGGTATCATCCAGATTAATCCCATAACTCCGAAAAATAACAAAAACAAAAAAATGGATATGGCCATTACGTTTCTTTCATTGAAAGATTGATCCAATTCATAAAAGTATTTTTCAATTGGTCTTGAAAACGTTGGCTTATTTGATTTGCTTTTATCCTTATTATTCATGGAGACAAAGATAATTAATATTCCACTAAAGAACCCTGCAATATTTCCCAAACCAAATAAATAAGCTTGATCTCTTAGTGGTTGTAAAAAAAGGCTTACCAAACGATAAGCCTCTGCAATAAATATTTAAATTTCTATTTTGCGTAAGATACAGAACGAGTCTCTCTAATAACGGTTACCTTAATTTGCCCTGGATAAGTCATTTCAGTTTGAATACGATTCGAAAGATCCGCTGCCAAAATTTCCGCTTGAGAATCAGAAACTTTTTCACTCTCAACAACCACCCGCAATTCACGTCCTGCCTGAATTGCAAATGTTTTCTCTACCCCTGGGTATGAAAGTGCTAAATCCTCTAATTCTTTTAATCTTTTAATATAGCTTTCAACAACCTCTCTTCTAGCACCTGGTCTAGCGCCTGAGATGGCATCACAAGCCTGCACTACAGGCGAGATCATAGAAGTCATCTCGATTTCGTCGTGGTGAGCACCGATGGCATTACAAACATCTGGATGTTCTTTATATTTTTCAGCTAATTGCATTCCTAAAATGGCATGAGGCAATTCAGGATTGTCATCAGGTACCTTTCCAATATCATGTAACAACCCAGCTCGTTTCGCATTTTTAACATTCAAACCTAATTCAGCAGCCATAGTCGCTGCGAAATTTGCTACCTCGCGAGAGTGTTGTAATAAATTTTGACCATAAGAAGAACGGTAACGCATTCTACCTACCATTCGAATCAGTTCAGGATGTAATCCATGGATACCCAAATCAATAACTGTACGTTCTCCAATCTCTACGATTTCATCTTCAATTTGTGTTCTAGTTTTTGCGACAACTTCTTCTATCCTAGCGGGATGAATTCTTCCATCAGTCACCAATCGATGCAGGGACAACCTAGCAATTTCTCTTCGAACTGGATCAAACCCTGATAAAATAATAGCTTCTGGGGTATCGTCAACGATAATCTCTACGCCTGTTGCCGCTTCTAACGCACGAATATTACGGCCTTCACGTCCAATTATACGTCCTTTTATTTCATCATTTTCAATATTAAAAATTGAAACTGTATTTTCTATCGCAGCTTCCGTCGCAGTTCGCTGAATCGTTTGAATAACGACTTTCTTAGCTTCTTTTGACGCTGTTAATTTAGCTTCATCAACTACATCTTTAATTTGAATAATTGCTTGCGATCTAGCCTCTTCACGTAGAGAGTTTATTAATTGCTCACGTGCCTCGTCTGCAGATAAGGCCGCAATACTTTCTAGTTGTTTGATATGTTGACCTTTAAGATTATCAACTTCTTCCTTTTTCTTTTCGTTTACTTCAATCATTTGATCCAATTTTTTAGATTTGGCATCTAATTCTTGCTTTTCACGATTAATATTTTCTAATTTCTGATTTAAGGATTGTTCTTTTTGACGTACCGTATTTTCCTTCTGAGCAACTGAATTATTTCGTTGGTTTACTTCCTTTTCATGTTCTGCTTTTAGCTGAAGAAATTTTTCCTTCGCCTCTAATTGCCGTTGTCTTTTATTATGTTCAGCATGTTGTTCAGCATCTTTAATGATTTGTTTAGCTTTATCAGAAGCCGTTTGTTCCTGTTTTTTGAACAACATCTGTAAAAGATAACGTCCGATGACAACACCTATAATGAGCGATATTATGATTGATATTGTAGTTGATAACTCCATTTGATAATGATTAATTTATGTTAATGTAATAGCAATTAGTTCAAAAAAAAACCGCAATTAAATTATCAGGCTCCATGTATTATTAAACTTCGATTACACATGATTTGAGCGTATGATCATGACCTAGATGGCTTTCGCAAAATGGCCTACATCTTTGTTTTGCTCGTGATATAGAAGCGTTAAGTTTAAAATAGTGACAACCCGAATTTAATTGCGGCAAATTCGTTGTTATTAGCTCAAAATTATAAGAACGTAAACGTTTATTTTTTAAAAAAATCAGTTAATAAATGATCCAATTCATGAATAGATTTCTCAAGACCAGTTTCTTGATGTTGAGAATTCTTCTCAGCTTTAATCATCCCGGTGGCATATTGTATAACACACATAGATAATAAATCTTGCTTATCACGAACTGCATAATTATCCTGCAATTCTTTAATTTTCTCGTTAATTAGCTTCGCGGCATATCTAATTACTTCCTCTTCCTCCGTTTCAACACGTAGTGGATATACTCGATCAGCAATATTTATTTTTATGGAAATTTCTCCCATTTTTATTTGAGCTTTATAATGTAAAAAGTTAAACCTATGTTAGACTGACCCAGTCTTACTTCAATAAACTTATACATTTGTCTATTTCTCGCACAAAATCGTTAATTTTTTGTTTTGTGTCAAGTACTTTTTCATTTATAGCAGACTTATCTGTCTCGGAGCTATCTAAAGATTTAGCTACTGCCAATTCTTTCATCCTCTCTTCCAATTGTTTAACTTTAGAAGAACTTGTCTCAAAGGCCACTTGCAAAGATTGAACTTCCAATTTCAAAAGGTCATTTTCTTCTTGCAAGGCTTCACTCAATTGAATAAGATTTTTCGTTTTCTCAACGATAACATTCATTTGGGAAGTTAAAGATGCCATATATTTCGCAATTTTTATATTTCATTAACGCACAGATGCGCCAACTTCTTTCTCAAAGTTAATAATTAATTTTTGAATTATTCCATCAATTTGTTTATCTGTTAGCGTTTTTTCCTCGTCTTGAAGAATAAAACTCAATGCATATGATTTCTTACCCTGCGGTACTTTATCCCCTTTATAAACATCAAATATTTGGATGTCTTTTAAATATTTTCGTTCAGTTTTATTTGCAATCGTACTCAGTTGATCGAAATTAATCTGATCGTCTAATAACAATGCCAAATCCCGCCTAACGGATGGGAACTTAGAAACTTCCTTGAAAGTAATTTTATTTTTTCGGATCACTTTCATAACCACATCCCAATTGAACTGTGCGAAAAAGACAGGTCCATCTACATCCGCTTTTCGAAGATTGGTCTGCGATACGGCACCAAAATTCACCAGAACCTTATCTCCTTTCTTATAGGTCAATCCATAACTAAAATAGCTACCCTTATACTCTTCTGTTCTAATATCTTCGATTTTCAAACGAGCTACGATACCATCTACAGCTGATTTAATATCATAAAAATTAATAGATTTAGATTCACTATTCCATTGTTCTATAGACCTGCGGCCGGAAACAGCCAAAGAGAATAATTGCGTTTCAGCGTACTTATTTTCAACTAAATTGTACGACCTGCCATATTCAAATATTTTAATATCTGCATTTTTACGCTTCTGATTATAACCAATTGTTGTTAAGGCTGAAAACAACAAATTCTGACGCATAACATCCAAGTCATTACTTAACGGGTTGACCAACTTTACGGATGTATCTTCATCCTCTAGAAAATCAGATTTAGTCAAAGAATTTGTTAGAATCTCTCGATAAGAATTCCCAATAAGGAAATCTGAGATTTGATTTAAAACAACTTCTTTATCTGGCTTATCAGATGTATTAAGGGAAGCTTTTATCTGAGATTTTAATTCTATATTATTATACCCGTAAATACGCAAAACTTCTTCAACAATATCAATCTCTCTTGTAACATCAACTTTAAAAGGTGGCACTAAAACATCAAATCCCTCTTCAGTTTCATTTTTTATATCAATTCCAAGACTAACAATTATCTCTTTTATCGTTTGATGTGCAATAGCTTTTCCTATTACTTTTTGAACATTTACATATTTAACTGCAAATTCAAAAGGCTGTATTTTATTCGGATAAATATCAATTAAGGAGGAAGAAACCTCACCGCCTGCTACTTCCAAAATCAATTTTAGAGCTTTCTTTAATGCAACAATTGTTATATCAGGATTGGTCCCTCTTTCAAAACGAAAAGATGAATCGGTCTTTAAAGCATGCCTTTTCGAGGATTTACGAACAGATACTGCATTGAAGTACGCTGATTCCAAAAAAATGGAGGTTGTATGCTCACTAACCCCTGAATCCATCCCGCCAAATATACCTGCAAGACACATTGGTTTTTCTGAATCAGCAATAACTAAGTCCTCCTCTGACAAAATTCTTTCTACTCCATCGAGAGTCTTGAACAACTCACCTGCTTTGGCCTTACGTACAAAGATTTGATTTCCAGCTATTTTATCAACGTCAAATGCATGTAATGGTTGACCTAAATCATGTAATATATAATTGGTAACATCAACGATATTATTAATACTCCGAATTCCTATTGCTTTTAATTTATTTCGAAGCCAATCGGGCGATTCGCCAACTTTTATATTTTTAATATTAATGCCGGAATATCTGGGTGCATCAAGCTCAGAATTAACTTCCACAGCCGTGCCTTTCAGGTCAGTTTCTACTATATTGGCACCATCAATATATTTAAGTTCAGTTCTAAAATAGGCTGCTAAATCGCGAGCTACCCCTAAATGAGAAGCTGCATCAGCTCTATTAGGTGTTAGACCAATCTCGTAACAATAATCGTCCTCCATATCATAGTAGGATTTCACGTTGGTTCCATTAATAGCCTCTTCACTTAGTTCAATTATCCCAGCATGTGAAGATCCCAACCCTATTTCATCTTCACCACAAAGCATTCCTTGGGAAACTTCGCCTCTTATTTTGGATTTACCTATTTTAAAAGGCTCACCATTAGTTGGATAACAGGTCGTCCCAACTGTTGCCACAATCACCTTTAGCCCTTCTCTGACATTTGGAGCACCACATACAATACTTAACAATTCATCCTGACCTATATCTATTGTGGTAAGCTTTAGCTTGTCAGCATTAGGATGTTGCGTACAGCTCTTGACCTCTCCCACAACGAGCCCCTCTAATCCACCAGGTATGCTTTGTTCAACTTCTAAAGATTCTACTTCTAATCCAATATCTGTTAGAATTAAGGAGAGTTCTTCAGGAGTTTTATCTATGTTAATAAAGTTTTTTAACCAATTATATGAAATTCTCATGCCATCAATTTTTCAAGAAACAAAGATAAGAATATGAGATCGAATTTGGGGTGCCTTTCATCAATTATGTGGTCAAAAATGTAGATTATTATATTTTTATGTGGTCAAACCACATAACCTTTCCAAATGTTGATATGTTATTCCAAAATAACTTTTAATAGCTGTTAACTTCTTTAAAATTTCAAGCTGTTTTTTTTCGTTGATTTCAGTTTTGACACCGACGATCATTACATTTTTTGGCGTGTGCTGATCAGCGATAAATTGCATCACTTTGGTTTGATAACCATAATATTCCAAAATAAGTGCGCGAATACTATCAGTTAACATTTCTGCATGGCGCTCCAAAAAAATACCGTGTTTACTCATAAAGTCTAAATCATTAAGTGGCTTAGTTCGCTCTAGTTCTTTTCTTACTTGTTTGTGACAACATGGAGCTACGACAATTAATGATGAATGATTAATTATTCCTTTATATATAGCGTCGTCTGTAGCGGTATCACAAGCATGTAAAGCAATTAAAATATCAATTGGTTCTACCTGGTTATAATCATCAATGGCGCCTTTAACAAAAGTTAGTTGGTTAAAACTAGCTCGAGAGGCTACCTGATTACAAAAATCAACCAAATCTTCGCGAAATTCCACCCCCGTTACTTGCGCGTTTCTTTTTAACTCATTAATAAGATAATCGTAAAGGGCAAAAGTTAAATACCCCTTACCTGCCCCCATATCGACCACGTTTAATTTTGATTTCTCGGGAAGATTAATCAAAGAAGTACTCAACAATTCAATATAATGATTAATTTGTTTCCATTTGTCTTGCGATCGTTTATAAACCAAACCTTGTTCATCTGTCAATTGGAGTTCATGCAGATATATTTTTGCGCTATTTCCCAACTTCCTTTCTTTCTTTTTATCGTGAACCAAAGTCTGTTCAACGTTACTTTTGCCTTTAGTTTTATTCGAAAACCATTCACTTTTTTTATTCATTTGAAGATTTAAAATTTCCTCTCGAATTTGTAAAGTGATCGATCGAAATCCTTTAAATTTGGTGTAATTTACTATATTTTCAACTGCCTCATCAACCTTATAATTTTTCGTAATGTCCTTTGTTGTATATCGAAACACAAAAGACAGCATTACTTCTTTTTTAATTAATACAAGTCTACAGTAGATATTTTTCAAATCCTTTTCTTCCCCATGATAATTTCCAAGAGTTAATTTAATTAGGCTTTGATTTAATATACTTTCTTTCAACTCTTTCTTAAAGCTTTCGTAATCAGACATACTATTAAATTTGTTCACAAAGATAAGATATATCCCTACATTTGTATATGCAAAATCCACAAGTAAAAGCTGTCTTTTTTGACATTGACGGAACCTTACTGAGTTTTAAAACTCACGAGGTCTCTGCCTCTACCGTTGAGGCAATCAAATTACTTCAAAATAAAGGAATTAAAATAATTCTCTCAACTGGTCGCTCAATTAATAGTATTGACCATGTAAAACACTTAGGATTTGACGGTTACATTACTTTTAATGGAGGTTACTGTTTAACTAATACACTTGATGTACTTTTTAAGCAAGCAATTGACAGTAAAGATATTCAGTCCGTATTAGATTATGCCAGTGAGCATCCTTTAAGTTTTTCATTTATGTCAGAACAGGAAATAACGATCCATGATGTTACACCTGAAATAGCAGGAATGTATGCTCATCTAAATTTGCCTGTACCTGAACTCGTCAATTTGAGTACCGTTGACACATCAAACATCCTGCAAACAAACATCTTCTTAGGTCCAGAAGAAGAAAGTGAATTTATGAAAACCGTCATGCCAAATTCCTTAGCGTCAAGATGGACTCCGCTATTTGCTGACGTGAATCCCAAGGGTTTGAGTAAAAAGGTAGGTGTTGATATATTTATCAAACATTTTGGTATTGATTTAAAACATACAATGGCTTTTGGTGATGGTGGAAACGATATCACCATGTTAAAGCATGTAAATTTAGGTGTGGCAATGGGTAATGCAAATCCAGAGGTGAAAGAAATTGCAGATTATATTACAGATGATGTAGATTCCAATGGCATTTGGAACGCACTTAAAAAATTCAGTATTATATAAAAATGAGCCCAATAATTTTGGGCTCATTCATTTATTAATTTTTACTAGGCGCTCAATTATTCTAAAAAGAATCTTCTTTTGCCATTAAATAACGCTCTGATTCTAATGCAGCCATACATCCAGTACCCGCTGCTGTAATTGCCTGACGAAAAACATGATCTTGCACATCACCACAAGCAAAGACACCAGCAATGTTAGTCGCTGTGCTATCAGGTTTTGTTTTCAAATACCCCGTTTCATCCATATCAAGTTGGCCTTCAAACAATTCAGTATTCGGTTTATGACCAATTGCAACAAAAAAACCTGTCACATCTAAATCTTTCAATTCTTGCGTCTTATTATTCACAACCCGAACAGCTGTAACAACCTGACCGTCACCTAGAATCTCTTGTGCCTCCGTATTGTAAAGTATTTCTATATTCTCCGTGTTGTTAACCCGATGAACCATGGCTTTAGAGGCACGAAATTCATCACGACGAACAAGCATATAAACTTTCCGGCATAATTTTGCTAAATAGGTAGCTTCTTCTGCCGCAGTATCCCCTGCTCCTACAATCGCCACATCCTGTCCTTTAAAGAAAAATCCATCACAAACTGCACATGCAGAAACGCCAAATCCATTATATTTTTCCTCTGATTCTAAACCCAACCATTTTGCTGTAGCACCGGTTGCAATGATAACTGTGTCAGCAGTAATGGTTTTCACACCATCTATCTCAACTCTATGTAAGCCTGAATCTTTTGAAAAATCTACTTTAGTGGCATATCCAAAACGAACATCAGTACCAAACCGTTCAGCTTGAGATCTTAAATCTTCCATCATCACAGGTCCAGTAATTCCTTTTGGGTACCCAGGGAAATTATCAACCTCCGTCGTTTGCGTTAATTGACCACCAGGTACTAAGCCAGTATACATTACAGGTTTCATATCAGCACGCGCCGCATATATTGCAGCTGTGTACCCTGCAGGTCCTGAACCAATAATCAAACATGATTGATGTTCCACCTCTTGCTCTGTATTTACCATATAATTCGTTAAGTTATTTTTTAAATTTATTTTGAAGACCTTGTAACATATCTTCTGTAATAGGTTTGCTTGGTTCAGATAATTTTTTAAAAGGTTTAACTTTTTCTTTAGAATCAGTTATCTTTTCTGTACCGAAATTACTCCTAGCTTCTTTCTTCTTATTCTTATGTGCATTCCAAATATTTTCAAGCACCTTTTTTGTATATAATGGAAATTCACCATTTTGCATCCACGTATAGTAACTTGGTTCTACATCGAAGACATCTGTCACTTTTTTTCCTTTATGTTTTCCAAAATTTATTGCGGGGTCTCCATCCTGGTCATACACTATTCTACCCGCAAAATCAACAGGTTTACTCAAATTTGTAAAGGAATGTAAAGCTTCAACATCATTAACCACTGGATTGGATATAACACCATGTTTATCTTCAAAAGCGACGCCTTGATACTTGCTCAACTGCGCTTTTAGCACTTCGTAAGTGGCCCGAACATCTGCCTCAGCATTATGAGCATTTTCAAGCGGTTGTTCACAATAAAATTTATATGCTGCTTTCAATGTTCGTTGCTCCATTTGATGGAAAATATTTTGAACATCGACAAAGGAGCGACCTTCCAAAGAAAAATTAACTCCTGCACGCAAAAATTCCTCCATAAGAACTGGAACATCAAATTTATTTGAATTATAACCAGCAAGATCAGCGTCAGCAATAAATTCTGCAATCTGTTTTGCGTGAGCAGCGAATGGGGGCAAATCTTTAACATCTTCATCAAAAATACCATGGAAAACAGATGATTCCGCTGGAATCGGCATTTCAGGATTAATTCGCAATGTAAGTGTTTCTTCCTGAGCTCCAGGTGATACTTTTAATATAGATATTTCAACTATACGATCTAATGAAATATTAACTCCCGTTGTTTCTAAATCAAAAAATGCTAATGGGCGCTTAAGGTTAAGTTCCATGCTTATATTATTTTTATATAAAATGTCAATGGTGCAAAAATACAAAATCTATCCCTGAGAAAATTCACCTCGGCATAAGATTTAATAAAATCAGTGTAAAATTTACTATTTTGAACAGTTAAAATTGGCTGATTAACTACGAATAGATAAAAATGAATTATCTTCTTAAATAAAAACGAAAAATACTTTTATAGTTTCACAGAAAAATAATCTGGACTTCATACCCGAAAGCATAAATATTTTTCATCACTAGTTGTTAAATCGACAAAAATTTTGGTGTTCAAAAATTACTAAGATTAAAATTTAACCTAAAATTTCTTTCAATCGATTAACTTGATGATCAACTAATTTCTGCAATGGTCCTGAGGCCATCATCTTCATCATCATGTTTAAGTCAGCATCTATAATAAAGGTAGCATTGGTCGTATTTTCAGAAATTTCCGCTACCTTCCAACGCAATGTTAATTCGAAAGGTGCCTCTTCACTAGGTCTACAAACTAATTCTTTATTTTCAACCCGTTCACTAATTTTCAGCGCTAATTTAACCATATTTTGTATAGTAAATTTTGCCTCATCAACAGTTGAGCTCCAATTGTAGATATTTTCTGGCATCAATTGCTCATGATTATTAAGATCCGCTAAAAATTGATAAACTTCATTAAGAGGTTTATTTATCGGGGTAGAGTTTTGAAATACTGACATATGATTATACTTCTGGTGACCACGTTGATGGATCTTTCTTCCACTTTTCTAATATACTTATATCAGAATCCAAAATATAACTATTGGAGGCGGCAACTCGAATTAAAGCATCGTAATTACATAAACTGAAGTGCGTGCATTTTGCTTCCTCAAAATTTTTACGAGCGACCTCTAATCCATAAGTAAAGATAGAAATTAAGCCCACAACATTACAACCTGCCTGACGAAGAGCTGCTACTGCTTGTAGACTACTTTTTCCCGTTGAAACTAAATCTTCAATCACAACTACACGTTGTCCGCTACTAACTTCGCCCTCAATTAAATTTTGACGACCATGATCCTTTGCGCTGCTTCGTACATACGAAAAAGGCAATCCTAGATCTTGAGCGACAAGCACCCCCTGTGGGATACCAGCGGTTGCAACACCTGAAATCATGTCTACCGATCCAAACTCTTCTTGAATCAATTGCGATAAATTTTGTCTAATATACGTTCGAATAGAAGGATATGACAAAGCTACGCGGTTATCACAGTAAATTGGAGACTTCCAACCAGAGGCCCAAATAAAAGGACTTTTAGGTTGCAATTTTATTGCTTTAATTTGCAATAATGATTCAGCAATTTTTTGTTCAACCTCATTTAAATAATTCATGGCGCAAATTTATAAAATTTATATGAACCAATCTCTGTTAATTTTAGCAGATTATTCCCCTGAAATCAAAGATAACGTACAATCAATTGGTTTACAAGATATTGATTTGGAAAAACTTTTTATTGATTCAATAAACAATCGTGAAAAAATTATTTATATCTACATAAATAAAAATATTCAAAAAATATTTAAGGAAATATTAACGAAAGTAAAAATCATCAAAGCCGCCGGTGGGCTAGTGAAAAATGGAAAAGGCGAATATCTTTTCATATATAGATTAGGCAAATGGGATCTTCCTAAAGGGAAAGTGGAGGAAGGTGAAAAAATTAAAATTACCGCCCGAAGAGAAGTTGAAGAAGAGTGCGGTATTACCATCGATTATCTAGGAAAAAAAATCTGTTCCACTTATCATACCTATTCGATGAGTAATAAGCTTGTTCTCAAACAAACGAATTGGTATGAGATGGGGATAAATAAATCGCCCACTCTTACCCCTCAGTTGGAAGAAGATATTACACAAGCTGAATGGGTCAAACCATCTTCCTTAAAAGAAATCCGAAATAACACTTATCCACTTATCTTAGATATATTGCACGAATTATCTTTTCGATAAATTATAACTATCGAAAAGAATGAAGTAATCGACCATATACCATTCATACTATGGTCGATAAGATTAAGGGGATATTAGGAAACTGATGACTTTTTAGAACTATTAGTAAAAAGTAAAATTATAAATACGACAATACCCATTAAGAAAGGATAATATAAATATTGCATAATTTCTATTGGGGACATTAAAGATTTGTTTTGTTCGGTAAGCACAACATTCGCTGCTGCTAAGGCGGCCAAAATTTGGGCACCATAGGGTACTAACCCTTGAATAAAACAGGATACTGTATCTAAAATACTCGCGACCCTTCCCCCATTTAGTTGGTTTTTATCAGAAATATCTTTAGCGATTGGCCCAACAATAATAATGGTAATCGTATTGTTAGCAATAGCTAAATTGACCAGTGCTACTAAAAAAGCAATACCTAATTCAGCTTTCTTTTTTGAATTAATCCGCTTGGTAACTTCATTGAGAAGAAATTCAATTCCCCCATTTAAGCGAATTATGCCAACGATACCACCAATGATCAAACACAGTAAACAAAGTTCAAACATGCCGGAAAAACCTTCATTTATTGATTGAAGAATAGTAAGAAAATCAATAGAATTAGTAAAAAGTCCAATAGCGCCAGTCAATAAAATCCCTATCCCTAATGTCCAAATAACATTCAAGCCAGAGAGTGCAAGTACAAAAACAATGATATAAGGCAGTACTTTTATAAATTCAAAGTCACCGGCTACAACCTTTGCACCGTCAGTCAATAGAAAATGGCCTTGAAATGCATAGATAATAAACACTAAAACAGCTACAGGAAAAACCATTTTAAAATTGACTCTAAATTTCTCTTTCATGGCTATACCCTGTGTTCTGGTGGCAGCAATGGTGGTATCAGAGATAAAAGATAAGTTATCGCCAAACATAGCACCCCCTATCACAGCAGCGAGGGCGATTGACATTGCACCTGCAATGTTATTTTCAATACCAACAGCTATGGGCGCTAATGCGACAATAGTACCTACAGAAGTACCCATTGAGGTTGATATAAAGCAAGAAACCAAAAATAGACCAGCTATAATATATTGCGGACTAATATAATTTAATGCAAAATTAATGGTAGATGAAATTGCCCCAATATTTTTTGATAGTTCTCCAAATGCACCAGCCAACAGGAATATTAAAATCATTATTAAAATATTCTCATTTCCTGCACTTTTAGCAAAACTTTCTAACTTCTTTTGAATCGGTCTCTTGGGATATTGAAAAAATGCAATAAATAATGAGAACACAAATAAGACCAAAACAGGAAGTGCATAAAAATCACCAAGGATAAATGAGCCAGAAAAGTATATAACTACAAATAACAGCAGAGGTAATAAAGCCCAAAAACTGCTTTTTCTCATGGAATAAAAATTAGATTAATAAAATGTGTAAAAACAACTAGTGATAGCTTTTAGCTATCTGTCAATCAAATTGAGACGTCAATCTCAGCAGCGAAATTAAAATTGATTTTTTAAAAAACCTTAATGAGACTAAAAATATATGTAACTTTATTGTCATCACCACAATAAACTTAAAACATAGCCAAAATGAAAAGAACGCCTTTGACGACTTTAATACTATTGTTAATAGTGGCAGTCATTCTCGTATTCGCTACAACATGCTTTGGTATCCATTAATCATTTGTTAAAATGGGCTATCACGAAGTAATAACCCATTTTAATTTATTACTTAGGCTGATTTTCCCAAAAATCCGCATTTTTAATACCTAATTCTTTTGGATCAAAATCAGGATTCAGAATCCCCTGCTTTCTCTTGCTCTTATAGTCCTTCCAAACTTTCATCGCAGTTTTACTCAAAAGCAGAATGGCTATTAAATTTACCCACGCCATCATTCCTACCCCAAGGTCCCCAATTGCCCAAGCGGTATCAGCGGTTCTTATTGTACCAAAATAAACCGTTGCTAAGAATGCAACCTTAAAGATCCAGCTAACTACATTGCGAACTTTATCGTTTTTAATTAGATAGTTTATATTCGTGTCCGCATAATAGAAATAGGCCATAATAGTTGTAAATGCGAAGAAAAATAAAGCCACTGCGACAAAACCATCGCCAAATCCTGGAAAGTGATGGGAAACTGCAGCTTGCGTAAAACCATTATAATCAACATTTGGAATATTTTCTTGAAGCAAGGAAGTTGCCTTGCCCGCTGCATCTACATTGGCAACATTATATTTACCAGTAAATAAAATCATAAGTGCCGTAGCGGTACAAACAAAAAGCGTATCTACATACACAGAAAAAGCCTGAACTAATCCTTGCTGTGCAGGATGATTAACTTGTGCGGCAGCGGCGGCGTGAGGAGCAGTACCTTGACCAGCTTCGTTGGAATAAATACCACGTTTTACACCCCAAGCAATAGCCATCCCGACGATTCCGCCAAAAGTTGCATCTAAACTAAAAGCACTGCTAAAAATTAATCCGAATACTCTAGGAATTTCTGAAAAGTTTATACCAATGATAATCAAAGTCATTAAAATATATCCGCCAGCCATAAAGGGAACTACATACTCTGCTACCGTGCCTAATCTTTTTACCCCACCAAAAATAATTAACATCAATAACACGACAACAGCTATACCTGTATAAGTGTGTGGAATATTAAACGCATTATTTACTGAAGATGCGATTGCATTGCTTTGAACACCTGGAAGCAAGAACCCAGCTGAGATGATGATCAAAACGGCGAATAATACCGCATACCATTTTACTCCTAGTCCCTTTTCAATATAATAAGCGGGACCACCACGGAATTCCTGGCCATCTCTTTCTTTGTATAACTGCCCTAACATTGCCTCGATAAAGCCTGAAGCCGAACCTAGGAAGGCGATTGCCCACATCCAAAACACAGCGCCTGGTCCACCATAAAAGATAGCTGTTGCTACTCCAATTATGTTACCTGTCCCTACCCTACCTGATATCGCTAAGGCGAAAGCCTGAAATGAAGAAAGACCCTCCTTTGATTCTTTTTTAACAAAAAGAATTCTAAGCATGTCCTTCAAGTAAGTGACTTGAAGAAAGCCTGTTCGAATTGAAAAATAAAGTCCTGTGAATAAACAAAGATATATAAATATATCACTCCAAACGAGGTTGGAAAGTAAAGAAATAAAGTTATCCATTAATTTGGTTTAAACAGTTTTTTACCATAAAGTATATGTAAAGGAACTATTTTTTTTCTAAAAAAAAGCAATAATAGCTAACAAATATCTGTCAGCATTCATCCTTCTAGAATTAAAAAAAAGACCGTAAAAACCTAGATTACAATCAATTGTTTTAAATAAAGCACCTCGAGATTATTTTATTATAAAATGGTTCTCCGCGCCTATTATGACGTAGAATTACAAAATTACGCAATCATGCTATATTAAATCACCTTAACCAATAATTTATAAAACCCTTTGCGTGGAAAGATGCATCTGACATAGGTAGGTAACTCAACCCTAATCTTTGTAGATATGACTTCTTCTCTTTGCCGTATGAACGGTTCGATAAATACCTTTTAAAATCGTAACTTTGTAGCCGAATTAGGCATACTCGCAAATTTAGGGTTATACAATGTTACTGAACTACTTATTTAATTGTTTTACTAATTTAGCTCTAGAGACAGTCGCTATGATTTTAAAATAATGTAGCAAAATTAACATGCCTAATTGTTCTTATTGTTGTAAATTATTTGATATTTTTTTGTTTAAAAAACTCAAAATTTATTTATAAAACACTTTACAATACATAAACATAAAATTAATAAACGTTGCAACATGTTAAAAATCAGCATGATGACAGCTTTAAAAACAAAGAAAAATAGAGAATAAATGATTAATATTTCTAATTTATCCCTTCGATTTGGAAAACGTATTCTTTTTGAAGACGTCAATTTAAAATTTACATCGGGAAATTGTTACGGTATAATTGGTGCTAATGGGGCCGGTAAATCGACATTTCTGAAAATTATTTCGGGCGAAATAGACGCATCATCAGGTTCTGTTTCATTTACTCCTGGGGAGCGAATGTCTGTCTTAAATCAGAATCACTATGCTTTTGATGAATTTACCGTCTTAGAAACAATTATGATGGGAAATCAGGAGTTGTATAAAGTGATGAAAGAAAAGGACGCTATCTATATGAAAGATCCTTTTACAGATGAGGATGGCGAAAAGGCTGGTGAATTAGAAAGCCTCTTTGCTGAAATGGATGGCTGGAATGCTGAAAGTGAAGCGGCAAATCTATTAAGTAGTCTAGGCATAAAAGAAGAACTACATTATAAATTAGTTAAAGAATTAGATGGTAATGAAAAGGTTAGAGTATTATTAGCGCAAGCTCTTTTTGGAAAACCTGATATTCTTATTTTAGATGAACCAACAAATGATTTAGATATCAATACTATTGCGTGGTTAGAAGACTTCTTAGCAAGTTATGAAGCAATTGTATTGGTTGTATCTCACGACCGTCACTTCTTAGATGCTGTGTGTACGCACATCGTTGATATTGATTTCAGTAAAATGAGCATCTATTCAGGTAATTATACTTTTTGGTATGAATCTTCTCAATTGGCCTTGAAGCAACGAACTGATCAAAATAAGAAAATGGAAGATAAAGTGAAAGAACTTCAAGACTTTATTCGCCGGTTCTCAGCCAATGCATCAAAATCAAAACAAGCGACCTCTAGAAAGAAAGCTTTGGATAAAATAAACATCGATGATATTAAACCATCAACGAGAAAATATCCTGCTATTATGTTCAACTTAATGGATAGAGATCCAGGTGATCAAATTCTTAATGTAGAAGGTTTAGGAAAAACGGTTAATGGAGAAGTATTGTTCAAAGACATTAACTTTATGATAAATAAAGGAGATAAAATAGCTGTACTTGCAGAAAACAACTTGATAACTTCAGCCTTTTATGACATCCTTTCCGGTCGCGATAAAGATTTTGCAGGTGATTTCAAGTGGGGAATTACTATTACTCCAGCAGATATGCCAATAGATAATGCATCTTTCTTTGATGGTAAATCTGATAATTTAGTGGATTGGCTTAGAGATTATACCACTAAGCCAGATGCAGATGAGCAATTTATCCGGGGATTCTTAGGGAAAATGCTATTTTCAGGGGAAGAGGTGCTTAAAAAATGTTCTGTACTTTCAGGGGGAGAAAAGATGCGTTGTATGTTTTCTCGAATGATGCTACAAGGGGCAAACTTCCTGATATTTGATGAACCAACCAATCATTTAGACTTAGAGTCCATTACAGCATTAAACAATGGAATGACTGATTTTAAAGGTTCTATCTTATTTACCTCACGAGATCATGAACTAACACAAACAGTTGCGAATCGAATAATAGAATTAACACCAAATGGTATCATTGATAAATTGATGTCATATGATGAATATATTAATTCAGAAGTGGTGAATGCACAACGATTAGAAATGAATAAGAAATAATTAAAATCTTACTTTACAACATTTCAATCTTTTTAAATAATATAACTGTCCCACAAGCACCTTGCTTCTGGGACAGTTATATTTTAATTTAAGATAGTCTTAAATGATTCCTATAGCAATACATCAATGAATTACATCCTATCCAAATCCTTAATTAAATTAGCTTTTACTTCGGTATAACAATAATCTTTAGCCTCTGCATAAGAAACACCGTAGAGGAGTTCAACAGGATGGATATTTATCGGAAATTTTAATAATAGTTTTTGATAAAACAAGTTTAGTTCCTGTTGGGTAGGTAAATTAAAATGAATACGTAGTTGAAATCTTCTCAGCAATGCATGATCAATTATTTCCATATGATTTGTTGCACAAATGAGTAAAGATTTAGTAGAAAAATAGTCAATTAACTGAATTAACGTATTAACCAAGCGCCTCATTTCACCCACATCATTTTGATCACCACCCCTAGTTTTTCCAATTTGGTCAAATTCGTCGAGAAATAAAACAGCATTTTCACGAGTAGCTTTATCAAATATTTGTTTGATTAATTGAGAAGTTTCACCAATTCTAGCATGAATAATTGTACTCAAATTCATTATTATCAAGGGTTTATTCAAAGAATGGGCGATCGCTTTTGCACATAAAGTTTTGCCGCAGCCAGAACTACCATATAAGATAATTTTATTATTAATTGGCAGCCCATAATTAGCAAGTTCCCCACTGTAGTGCTGTTCTTTTAATAGCTGTCGTAGTTGATCCCTATTACTCTGGCTCATAAATACATCCTCTAAAGGTGTTACCTCTAAATCTTTAATTAAAAGATCGTGTATATTCATTAAACTGTCTATTTATTATTTGAAAGCAGGAAATTTTGTCTATTAAATTTGTTGCAAAGATATCTCAATTTTAGAAAGATTTATAATGAATGGTGGGGATAATTTAAAAGTTTAAAACTTTAGCTATAAAAATTAAAAAGGTCAACCTATATAGCTGACCCTTAATTAATTAGTTGTTATAAAAAAAATTATTTTTTATAATATTTCATTGCTTCAGGAATAAAAGATTCTAATTGAGATATCCGACGAGCATCACTAGGGTGTGTGCTTAACCATTCAGGATTTTCACCACTTTTACCTTGTGACATTCTTTCCCAAAATTTAACAGATTCATGAGGATCATAACCAGCCATTGCCATTAAAATCAAACCTGCTTTATCAGCAGCTAGTTCATCTTTTCTTGAAAAACTTAACGACCCAACTTGATAACCTATACCATATAACTGATTAAACAAACCAGTATATTTACTATTACTCATTGATCCGGCAGCGCCAATTATTTGCGCACCATATTGAGCTGCTAATGCATTTGAATACTGGGCAACAGAATGCTCTTCAATTGCATGCGCAATTTCATGCCCCATTACAGTTGCAAGCCCTGCATCATTTTGCGCTACAGGAAGGATCCCTGTGTAAACAGCCACTTTCCCGCCAGGCATACACCAAGCATTCACGGCGTCACTTTTTATCAGATTAAATTCCCAGTTAAAGTTATAATTTTCAGCAACGCCCAATTGTTTCAAATACTGGTTTGCAGCTATGGCAATCTTATTACCAACACGCTTAACCTGCGTGGCTGCCGATGACCCAGTAACAACACTTGAACTATTTTTGCTTAAAAAATCTTTATAAGCTAAAGCAGCTTGGTCATTAATTTGCTGAGAGTCAACTAATTTAAGGTATTTTCTACCCGTAATTGCGGAAGTTGCACACCCGCTTAGTGTTGCTCCAATTAGCAAAATAGAAGTATATTTAAAAATCCGTTTCATAACTATTGTAATTTAGTTTAATGTAGCCTATAGTTTACTGAGATATTAACAAAACTTATACCTAAAAGTTTATTATTCAGATTTTTTCCTAAATAAGTAAATCTTAGACTCATGTCTTTTCAAAAGCCTTTCAATATTCTTTTGATGAGTAACTAATATTAGTGCACATATGGCAATGCCATATAATAAGATAGAGGGAACAGTTGTTTTAAAAATAAATGCAACGCTAAATGGAAATGTAAAACCAGCCATGATGGAGCCTAGTGAAACATAGTGGGTTACAATTAATATAATTAAAAAGACTGACACACACATTAAAGCGGCAGGCCAGTGAATAGCTAAAATCATCCCAAATAGTGTAGCCACACCCTTTCCTCCCCTAAAGCCCGCAAATATGGGAAACAAATGCCCAAGTACAGCAATAACCCCTAAAGCTAATTGAATATTCACAAACTGTGGAGAATCGTGATTTCCTATTATAGAGCTATCTAAAAGAAATGGGAGGTTAGTCGCTGTCCAGCCTTTAAAGATATCAACAAACATTACTATCGACCCTGCCCTCTTACCTAAGACACGGAAGGTATTGGTAGCTCCAGCATTACCGCTTCCATATTCCCTAACATCTACGCCATAGAATGCTTGTCCAAACCAAACCGCAGTAGGAATTGAACCAAAAAGGTAAGCTAATATGACTATTCCAATAAGATAGATAGATATCATATATAGCAATTTACTAAATTAGTTTTGCTTTTAAACTCAAATCAAGACTTTTTACGGAATGGGTTAAAGCCCCCACAGAGATGTAATCTACCCCGGCTTTTGCATAGGCTGCAATGGTATTTAAGGTAATTCCGCCGGAAGCTTCTGTGATAATTTTTCCATTAACCATTTCGACCGCTTTTCCCACATCATCAGGTGAAAAATTATCCAACATAACCCGATCTATTCCATCTAAACTGAGTACTACTTTTAATTCCTCAAAATTTCTAACCTCTACCTCTATAGGAATATTCAAGTTATGTTCTTTTTTATATTTTAAAGCACTATGAACAGCTGCAGCTACTCCACCTGCATAATCTACATGATTGTCTTTAATTAGGATCATATCATATAATCCAAAACGATGATTAACACCACCACCGATTTCAACAGCTCTTTTTTCTAAAAAACGAAGTAAGGGAGTGGTTTTCCTTGTATCTAACACCTTAGCTTTGGATGCTGAAACTTCTTTCACGTATTGGGCTGTTTGCGTAGCGATACCAGACATACGTTGCATAATATTAAGCACCAGTCGTTCACCCAGAAGAATGGAATGGATTTTACCTGTTAATTTAAATGCGATATCACCAGTATTTATTCTAACGCCATCCTGAATTAAAATCTCAAATTGAATAGAAGGGTCTAAATATAAAAATATTTCTTTCGCGATCTCAACTCCCGCTAGTATACCGTCCTCTTTAACTAATAACTGTGCTTGACCAAGTTGATTCTCAGGAATGGTTGATAAACTTGTGTAATCTCCATCGCCAACATCCTCTAAAAGTGCATTTTGAACAAAATTTATTAGCTTTTCTTTAAAATCTTTCTCCATTTATCTACCTAAAATATAAGCGAAGATGAATAAAAATATATTTATTTGGAAACTAAATTATAAAAATTATACTTTACTCTATCCGAAGTTCAAGAATTGTAGGCACTCCATTTTGCTGATTAAATTTAGCAAAGACCCTATATGTACCATTGGGAGATTTAATTTGATAAACGATATAAAAGTTATTATTACTGCGATTGGTCCTTTGAACTTGCTTTATCTCAGTCGTTTTATTCGAACGAAAATAATCGGCAAGAATTACTTCAGCCTGAAATTTAGAATAATAACCCGAATCATTTTTAATAGAAAGCGAAACATTTTGACCAAACAAATCTGCTACAGCTTTTGCATTATTTGCTTTAAATGCTTCTAATAACACATTATCAACATCTCCTTGCATTTTTGCAAATGTTAGAAAAGGTGATAATAAAATTAAAAACATGAAAAGCAATCTACTTTGAGATGCAAATTTTCCTATAACCATATTACGTTGGTATCGACTATTATTTAATACTTTTTATCTGTTAAACATCTATTTTTACATGTGTTCACCAAAATTATGCCAAGGATTTATATTTCGACTTAACCTTAACCGTTTTGAGGAATTTTACGGTATTTAAGGAGAAAAAAGTATATTTGTGTAATGAGTTCTGATCAAAAAAAAGTAGCGCTTTTAATCCTGGATGGATTAGGCTACGGAAATAACGATAATTCCAACGCAGTTATAGCTGCAGAGACCCCGTACTTAGATTATTTATTAGCAACCTACCCCAATTCAAAATTAGAGGCTTCAGGAGAATCTGTAGGGTTACCTGCGGGACAAATGGGAAATTCAGAAGTTGGTCATATGAACCTAGGAGCCGGTCGAGTAGTTTATCAAGAACTTGGTCGAATTAATAAAGCAGCTCAGGAAGGTGTTTTTACTACAGATCCAACCATCCAATCTGCATTTAATTATGCAAAAGAAAATAATAAGAATGTCCATTTTATCGGATTGCTGTCCGACGGTGGGGTACACTCCCATATTAACCATCTAAAAGCATTATGTGATGCAGCCAAAGAGGCCAATTTGACCAGCAACCAAGTTTTTTTACATGCTTTTCTAGACGGCCGAGATACCGATCCGAACGGTGGAGCAAATTATATAAAGGATTTGAATGACCATCTAACCCATTCTGTGGGTACATTTGCATCAGCTATTGGGCGTTATTATGCCATGGATCGTGATAACCGTTGGGAAAGAGTAAAAAAAGCTTATGATCTACTTACAAAAGGTGTAGGCCATCCTTCAACTGATTTAGTTGGATCAATTGAACAATCTTATGCTGAAAAAATTACAGATGAATTTATAAATCCAATTGTAATGGTTGACGAAAATGGAAAACCAAAAGCTACCGTTAACCCGGGTGATGTAGTTATTTGCTATAACTTTAGAACTGATCGAGGACGTGAAATTACCATGGCACTTACGCAAGTAGCATTTCCTGATTACGATATGACTCCTATTCCATTGCATTATATTACGATGACTTCTTATGATGAAACATTTAAACACGTAAATGTCGTCTTTCAAAAAGATAATATTACCCAAACTTTAGGTGAGACATTAGCCAATCAGCATAAAAGTCAGGTGAGAATAGCTGAAACTGAAAAATATCCACATGTGACATTTTTCTTTTCTGGCGGAAGAGAAGATCAATTTAATGCAGAAAGAAGATTATTGATTCCATCGCCTAAGGTCGCTACCTATGATTTACAACCTGAAATGAGTGCTAATGAAATTACAGAGGCAATCACAAAAGATATGGTAGATAATGGGCCAGACTTTATTTGTTTAAACTTTGCAAATCCAGACATGGTTGGCCATACTGGTGTTTTCAATGCCGTGGTAAAAGCTGTTGAAACTGTTGACAGATGTACTAAAACTGTAGTAGAAACTGGATTAAATAATGGTTATTCCTTTATTATTTTAGCTGATCACGGAAACTCCGAATACATGTTAAATGCGGATGGAACAGTCAATACAGCGCATACAACTAATTTGGTTCCCTGTATTGTGATTGACAATAATTTTAAGAATATTCATGATGGAAAACTTGGTGACGTAGCTCCTACCATACTAAAAATGATGGAATTAGATATACCCAAAGAAATGACAGGAAATGTATTGGTTTATTAATAGCAGTCGATTAAAATTTGTAACAGCAGCAATCCTAATCACTGCTGTTACATTAGGTTGTAGTTCTCCGAATAGTTCACAACAAAATAATTTATCGAATATTAGTCATTTTGATATTCCTAATTATATACAGACTGAAATAGATTCTCTGCAGAATCTTAATCCCTTAATCCATAAAACTGTTATTAAGGATACAGTGGAAGAGAAACGATCTTTACATATTAAAAATTGGGATACTGAATTTTCAAGTTTTAAATCAATTGATCTAAATAAACCCGCCTACACAGAATACATTAAAGTTGATACTATAGGGAACGTTTTAGAATATAGTTTTGAAAATGGGGATCTTGATTTATCCTGTGTAAGAATTAGCCTAGATCAAAATGGAAACCCACTTATGATTTCGATTCAGAAAAACGTAAAAAACAACTTATATAAAACTTCAGAACTTTTAGTTTATGAAAAATCTAAGTTTTATATGGTGGAAAAAGATCAAGATGTTAAAGTGATGGGTCAAAACTATTACAAAGTATTAGGACAATTTTAATCATGAATATTTAAGTAATTGGGCGTCTAATTATAGTGAACTAATGAAATTATATTTTCACTAAATCGAGTCAACCTTCCGGTACTTTGAAGAAAATCTAAACTAATAACAAAAGTATAGCCCGCAACTTTACCCCCAAGTTTTTCAATGAGTTTACTCGCGGCCACAACAGTGCCACCTGTTGCTAATAAGTCATCATGTATTAAAACTTTTGTACCTTCAGTAATGGCATCCTCATGCATTTCAATAGTTGCTTGCCCATATTCAAGTTTATAAGATTCAGAGACTGTATGAAATGGCAACTTTCCTTGCTTTCTAATAGGAACAAAAGGCTTGTTAAGGTATTGGGCTAATAAAAAGCCGAAAAGAAAGCCACGTGATTCAATTCCAGCGATAACCTCAAATTCGATATGTCTTATTTGTTTTGCAAATTCTTCAACAACTTGTTGAACGACTTCGGGATCCTGCAGTAACGGCGTTATATCTTTAAAAACAATACCAGGAGTAGGAAAATCTAATACATCCCGTATAATTTCTTTAAGTTTCGCTTCTATCATTTTCTAACTATATTTTGATTTTATGGACAATTTCACAAAAATAAGTATTCACTATCATATATAGGCATAAGATAATTTAATCCATAAAATAATTGGATCTAAAAAGTTTGAACAAATCAGGTATACTATTAATAAAACTTACTTAAATTTGCTATTTATTCAGTTGTGAGCTATGCATTTTGTTCGTCCTTTATTTTTACTAAAACTTATATACCCGGAACTGGTCTGGCGAAAAAATAAAGCAAAAAAAAATATCTACTTAACATTTGATGATGGTCCAATTCCAGAAATTACACCATGGGTTTTAGATTGTCTAAAAGACAAGCAAATTAAAGCTACTTTTTTCTGCGTCGGGGAAAATATTAAAAAGAACCCTCAACTACTAGAACGAATTAAAAATGAAGGCCATCAAATTGGAAATCATACGATGAACCACCTAAAAGGATGGGATACAGATTCAAGAAAGTACCTTGCAAACATTCAAGAATGTCAGAATTTTACAGGTACAAATTTATTTAGACCTCCTTACGGAAGAGCCAAAAAGAAACAACTTAGCGATATAAAACAAAAGTATCAAATTATTATGTGGGACGTGCTAACTGGAGATTATAACCCATTAATCACTCCAGAGCAATGTCTAAAAAACACTATTAAATATTGTAGAAATGGTAGTATAATTGTTTTTCATGATAATATTAAAGCAATTGATAATTTAAAATATGCTTTACCTAAAGCGATTGATACATTATTGGCAGAAGGATATATTTTCTCTTTACTCTAAGGTATCCTTAATTAAAACGGAGTAATCCTTAGCATTGCTTAATGAGAAATATCCCAGAGCACCATTACTTATATTAGAAGTAGGATTGCCAGGAGCCGCATTCCCGGGATTTGCAGCTTGTACTTCTGACCAGTACCTATACGTTTCTTTAGAAACAGAACTTCTTCGCACAATTACCTCGTCTCCTAATTTGAAATCATCAAGATTTCTCCCACCGATTTGCTGTGTAACTTCTTTCCCGTCCGAAAATTTATCACGATAGGTTCCGCTAAATTCAAATGGATTCCCATTGATAGAAATACTATATTTATAATAATTAGCTACCCCAGCAGGATCACTGAATTTCATATTTATAAAATAATATGCATCTCCAAAAATCTCTTCTTTAGTGACTCCTAAAGAATCTATTTCTACGTACTCAGCCATCTTTGAGGTTGAACTATATTGTTGTCCATCAACCTGAACGTTTAGAAAATAAGTATCAGATGTGTTAAGAGGTAAAAAGTTTGGCGCAGTATATACCCCATTCTTATCATGAGAGAAATGATAATTTTTCCCATGATTGTTACTCAGAGTTACCTCGGCGTCAACGATTGGTTCGAACGGTTTATTGTCTTCAAAATTGACAGTTCTACTGATGATAATCTCTTGTCTATTTTCAATATTCGCAATTTCAGCTTCGATGACGATTTTAGGATTTGCAGCATTTAAGTCCACCTCTATTAATTCTTCACATGAAACAAAAAATAAAGATAGAGCACACCAATATATTAAACGAGTTAAATTCATGGTTATTAAAATTTAAAATTCCAGGTTACCGATGGTATAATTCCAAAAAGCGCTATTTTATAGGCTTGTGTTATATTTGGGTTAGCATCACTTTCTCTAAAATCAATTATATATGCATTTTTCCGGTTATAAACATTATACAGACCAAAAGACCAGGATGAATTAAATCTTTTTTCCTGTTTTACGGGTTCATAGGTCGCAGATAAATCCAAACGATGGTAATTAGGCATTCGATAATCATTTCTCTGGGTATAATAGAACATCGTTTTACCATCAACTTGATATTTACCACTTGGATAGGTTACAGCATTTCCAGTATTATAAACAAAAGTTGCACCTAATGTCCATTTTTGACTTAATTGATAAATTCCCACAACATTTATATCATGTGTTCTATCTTGTCTTGCATTAAACCATTCTCCATCATTTATTTGATCAAATTGTCTTTCGCTTTTAGCCAACGTATAACCAATCCATCCGCTCAATTTTCCTTTATTCTTTTTCAACAGAAACTCCAGGCCATAAGATCTTCCAATTCCGTAAAGTAAATCTCCTTCCATATACTTATTTGCTTGCAAATCCGCACCATTTCGAAAATCTATCTGATTATCCATAAATTTATAATAGGACTCAACAGAAAATTCATATTCATTATTTTTAAAGTTTTTAAAATAACCTAAGGCTATTTGATCCGCTATTTGTGGTTTTATATTTAAACTACTCACGACATATTGATCTGTAGGTAAACTAGAGGTCGTATTTGTCAGCTGATGAAGATTTTGTGCAATTCTGTTATAACTCGCTTTTATACTATTTGAATTATTTAAGATATAAGCCATGGACAGTCTAGGTTCTATGTTAACATAGTGTTTTGCAATAGTTGATGAAAATGTTTTTTCTCCAATAGGTTCACCTTCCGTATCAAATTCATAAAATGAACCGGGCCCTAACACCATAAAATCATTTACCCGTAACCCATAAATAATGGAAAACTGTTCTCTTGGTTTCCACTCATGAGAAATATAAGCAGCAACTTCCAGACCTTGCCGATTATCAACTTCTATAGAGTTGATTTGCGAGTTATCGTTTGCCTCTAAGCTAGCGGGTCTAATAGCTTGATGCAATACATTTACACCAAAACGAACTATACTATTATTATTTGAATAGTAAGAAAAATCTTGTTTTAAATTCCAGTTCCTAATTTTTGATGCAACGGTGAAATCAGATTCATCGTTATTGACATTTACATGGTATGTAAAATCACTGTAAATTAGCGAGGTATTACTGAATAATTGATCATTAATTACACTATTCCATCGCAGTGTTGCAGTAGTATTTCCCCAATCGAAACCAAATAAATCACCATAACCTAGATCATCTTTGCCGAAATATCCTGACAGATAAAGGGTATTGTTTGCATTTAATTGATAGTTTAACTTTGCATTTAAATCATAGAAATAAAGTTTACTTTTTTTGACAGTTTCATCATTGGATAATTTTAGAAATAAATCAGCATAAGTTCGTCGTCCACTGACCATAAAGGAGCTTTTATCTTTTACAATAGGTCCTTCTAATTTAAGTCTAGAGGCAATTAATCCTAGACCACCTTCTGCTGAAAATTTTTTCTTATTTCCATCCAGCATATTGATATCCATAACTGAAGAAATTCGGCCTCCATATTGAGCTGGTATACCACCTTTGAATAGATTAGCATCTTTTATAGCATCAGAATTAAAGGTGGAAAAAAAACCTAACAAATGCGAGGCATTATATACAGTAGCCTCATCCAATAATATTAAATTTTGATCACCTCCTCCCCCTCGAACATAAAAATTAGAACTACCTTCACCTCCCGAGGCAACACCAGGTAGTAATTGAATGGTTTTTAAAATATCCTTTTCACCAAAAACAACTGGAATATTCTTTAATTCCTCCATTGTGAATTTCATATTCCCCATTTGGCCCGAAGTAACATTTTGGTCTTCCTTTTTTCCCGCGATAACAATTTCTTCAATGGTGTTTTCACTAGAGATCAATTCAAAAGTCTTTTGTTGATTTTCATGAATATGCAGACTATCTCTTAACGTATTAAAGCCGATATAGGAAATTTCTAATGCATAATCACCTTCAGGTACAGAGATCGAATAAAACCCATATTTATTTGAATAACTATTTACGTTTAATTCTGGAATTTTTATGACCGCTCCAATGAGACTCTCTCCTGAGTTCCCGTCCTTCATATAACCACTCAATGTCACTTTCTTTTGGCCAAATACCAAACTAACAGAACAACATAAAATCAAAAGAATTAAACGGTTTTTCATGCAAAAAAATAATTTAGGTAATCCATTGTTCTTTAATATACGTTAATAATTATTAATCGACCAAATAAGTATTAAATTCAAAATAGTTTAATATGACTTACCTTTTTTAAGAAGTCTTAGAAAAAAAATCATGAAAAAACATAACTTGGTAAACAAAAGATTTATTCCAATATTCCCAAGAGTGCCCCCCTGGCATTGTTAAGAAATGATGCGGAATATTTAAATAAACAAGTTTTTCGTGAAACTTCTGATTCACTCCATAAAAGAAATCCTCAGTTCCACAATCAATAAATAATGCAAGACTTTTTGGCTTAATTAAATGGGTCAATTCCATAACTGTATGTTTGTTCCAGTTTTCAGGATTATCAGCATATTCACCCAATAACTTTGCCATGCTCCAATTATTTGGAAAGGGTCTAATATCCACACCACCAGAAGTACTGCCAGCCGCTCCAAAAATATCCTGATGCTTAATAGCTAAGTACAATGCACCATGTCCGCCCATGCTAAGACCAGTAATTCCTCTTTTAGAACGATCGTTATAAACCGGGTATTTGTGCTGAATATAATCGACAAGTTCCTTTGTTACAAAAGTTTCATACTGCTGGTTTTGATCTTTCGGTATATCCCAATACCAACTACTATATCCTCCATCAGGACAAACAATTACAACCTGTAATTCGTCAGCCATTTTCTTCACTAAAGGAACTTTATTCACCCAATCTCCATAATTTCCAGAGTGACCATGTAATAAATATAACGTGGGTAAGCGCTCAGTTTTACTTTGATCAGGTTGAATTACCACAGTTTTAATATCTTTTCCCATGGCGAGACTTGATATAGATACTGTATCGACTTTTGCAGCAAAGGTATAAACCGCGAACAAGAGCAAAATAAAAGTGGTAGAAAATGATTTCATGAATTAAAATGAATTAAATTTATAATAATAAAGGTATGAATCTAAGCCTAATGGTCGCTCAGATAAAGTAAAAAAACTATTAGGGTCTTGCTTAGCAAAACAAATGGCTTCGCCTTGTGGTTCCACATGGTACGCGATATTTTTATAAGGTTTAGCTAATTCACTTTTTATTGATCTTTTTGCATCTCTAGGCCAGAAATAAATCTTAGTTAATGATTTTATTAAAATTGCATCTCCCTGTTCAGAAATATCGGCTGCTGTTACAAACGTAAAAGGAAAATTTATGACAGACTTTAAAAGGTAGTTCTCTTTAACTGCACCAAAAATATCTGCGACATATAAGGTTGATTGAAATTCTCTTTTACTGATCAAGTAAAACATGTGGTCGATAGGATCCACAAAAATGGCTTCGGCATCTCTTGCCTTTCCTGGATAAACCAAGTTTTTAACTTCAATATTCTCTTTAGATATAACATGCAAACTACTATCAACATAATACGTAGGTTCCTCAAATATAATAAGTTGAATATTCTCTCTCACGCCACGATTATCTCCGATATCTGCAAGAATAATGTATGATTTATCTTGAATTGTAACACAATCAATATCTTCTATATCTTTTACCTGTATACCCTCTAATAAATAAGTTTTCAATAATTTAGCGGTCGAGTCAATCAGGTACACCCTCGCCAGATCACCTGAATCATTGTGTGTCCAAAAACAATTATGATTAGCTGATGATGAAATTAAACCAGAAACCTCCGTCAACTCTGGTGCAATTAATTTACCCTTACTTGTTCTTTGCGCTTCTATTTCAGTTTGTGCTGTCAGAAGAAAAGATTGAAAAATAAGAATTAAAATCGTGAAGAACTTACCAAACAAATATAATTTATTCACCCTCAAATGAAGAAATTATGGCAGCCCTAAATGTCGAGTCCTTCTCTGAAAGTTCAAAAGATTTTTTATACGTATCTAATATTCCAAACATCTCCGCTGGAACACCCGTTTTATTATCAAAGAAGTACTTAAAACTGTAAGTCTTTGATTCAGAAAGATTTACAGGATACTGATTGGACGAGAATACTAAAGGTAATAAAGTATCTGACGACATTTTTCCAGAGGATGGTAGGTTAAATAACACGCCTAAAGATTTTACAAAGTTATCTGATTTTTCACCAACCGAAGAAAATTTAACGGGACCTTTTTGGAAACCGGTTGCATCATCGGGTTTTCCGTCACTTTTGATACCAGGTGCTATATTTTTTAATACTTCAATTTGTAATCCGACCGTATCAGCTTCATACAAGGAGTTTGCTAAATAAATCACAGATGAATCCGTTTGGTTCAATTCTTTAATTTGAAAATACAAATGTAATTTATCCGCTTCAGGGTTATTAGTTAACTGATTTAATTTCACCTCAGAAGATTGCGCATTATTGGAGTCTTTGTTTTTAGATGAATTCCCACAAGAACTTAACCCGACAATCACTGCAATTAATGCTGCATAAGAACCTAACTTTTTCATAGTTTATTTTTTTAGTAAAAAACAAGTACAAACCATTTTTGTTTGCTATTTTTTGATTAGTGCATTATATATTATTTCAATCGGATGATAAGATTTACGGGATAAACCATCTTTTATTTGGTGCCTACATGAAGTTCCTGCTGCTGCCACGACATATTCTTCAGTAGTTTTACGCAATGTAGGAAAAAGCACCAATTCTGCAACTTTTTGAGAAACCTCATAATGTTCCTTTTCATAACCGAAGGAGCCTGCCATCCCGCAACATCCAGAAGGAATTTCTTCAACCTGATAATTTAGAGGAAAGGCTAATAGTTGTTTTGTGAAACCTACCAAATTAAATGCTTTTTGATAACAGTGACCATGTAGCTTAATTTTTTGTACCTGTGCTGTAAATTGATCCTGATGAATTCTTCCAGCTTTTATTTCGCTAATCAAAAACTCATCAATCATCAACGAATTTTCACCAATTAATCTTGCTTTTTCTTGCTTCTCCTTGTCGACTAAATCAACATATTCATCGCGAAATGTAATAATGGCTGATGGTTCAATACCGATCAGTGGTGTTTCCTCAGAAATAAGCCCATCTAATCTGCTAACATTTTTATTTGCAATATTTTTGGCTTTTTTGACAAACCCCTTAGAAAGATAAGTTCGACCACTTTCCAACAATTGAGGAACTTCCACTTGATACCCCAAGGCAGTTAACAGTTTAAACGCCGTTATACCAATAGGCGTATCGTTAAAGTCAGTAAATTCATCACTGTATAAATAGACCTTCCTGCTTGCGTGCTGCACAGGCTGTTTTTTTACCCATTGACTAAAAGTAGTACCATGAACGCTCGGAAGTGACCGTTTGCTTGCAAAACCCAACACATTCTTTATGACACCGGAGGTAAATTCATTTTTTGCAAAAAAATTATAAACTGGAGCCACATATGAGCCTAGCTTCTGCGAAATTGTAAAATTAGCAATCACTTTTGAACGTAAAGAGCTCCCATTCGCATCATAGTAATGTTGCAAAAATTCAGCTTTCATTTTTGCAATGTCTACACTGGAAGGACATTCCGATTTACAGCCCTTGCAACTTAAACATAAATCCATTACTTCCTTTATTTCCTCGTGATCAAAACGATTTGCCTGCTCAGAATTAGTCAAGAATTGACGCAAAGTATTTGCCCTAGCTCTGGTGGTATCCTTCTCATTTCGTGTAGCCATAAAGGACGGACACATAGTTCCGCCAGATATTGCTGTTTTTCTACAATCCCCGCTACCCGAACACTTCTCACTTAACCTCAAAATATTTTCATTACGCGAGAAATCGAAATATGTTTTAATCTGATGGCCGTCTGTTGGTTTATCATATCGGAGATGAGTATCCATTGGTGGCGTATTTACAATCTTTTTTGCATTGAAAATATCATTTGGATCAAATATATTTTTTACCTGTAAAAGTAATTGGTATACCTTTTCACCTAATACTTTTCCAATAAACTCTCCTCTAAGTCTGCCATCACCGTGCTCCCCGCTCAAAGAGCCATTGTATTTAAGCACTAAATCCGTAGTCTTCTCCAGGATAGTTCGAAATTGTTTTTTTCCTTCTACCGTTTTTAAGTTGATAAATGGTTCGATATGTAATTCTCCTGCGCCAGCATGGGCGTAATAAGATGCATGTACATCCTCTACGGCTAAGAGCGCCTGGATATCCCTTACATAATTTGGTAAATCAATAGGTGAAACTGCACAATCTTCAATTAAATTTACTGGCTGAAAATCCCCTGGTAAATTTCTAATTAATCCTAATCCAGCTTTTCGAACATCCCATACAAGATTTGTTTGCTCTGGACCTGTTATAAATGGATAAGCATACCCTAATCCATGTTTAGTCAATTCGGCCACTAATTGATTAGCCTTATCTTGAATATCTTGGAAACGTTCACCTCTAAATTCAACAATTAGCAAAGCTTTAGGATCACCTTCGATAAAGAATCGATTATGTTGATAAGTTGGGTGGCCAACAGTAAAATCTAATATATATTTATCAACTAATTCAGAGGCAGCGGGCTCATGTTGTAAGGCAATAACATTTCCTTCCATACATTCCACCATGTCATTGAAATGCACACAAAGTAATCCTATTTCTTTCGGAGGTAAATCCATTAGTTCCAATTTTGCTTCCGTAATTATTCCAATTGTGCCTTCGGAACCCGCTAGCAATTTGCATAGGTTAAAAGGCGCCGATGAATCAGATAACATATCCAGAGCATAGCCTGTATTCCGGCGTGTAATTTCTGATTTAGGATAACCAGCATGAATAGCGCTAATATTCTCTTTTTTAGTCAATAATTCATTAAGCTCACGATAAATGTCTCCCTCTCTTGATTTTAATGTGAGTTTTTCAAAATATTCAGATTCGCTTAAATTCTCAAATACAACTAATGATTCATCATCTAATAATACTTTAGCACTGAGGAGATTTTGTCTGGTATCTCCCCATATAATGGAATGTAATCCGGAGGAATTATTCCCGATCATCCCACCAATCATAGCACGACTAGCGGTAGATGTTTCCGGACCAAACATTAATCCAAACTCTTTTAAGTAGGCATTTAAATCATCCCTAATTACGCCCGGTTCTACTCTAACCCATTTTTGTTCAACATTGATTTCTAAAATTTTATTAAAAAACATGGATACATCAACAACAATTCCATGTCCAACTACTTGTCCCGCTAATGATGTACCAGCGGTTCTGGGTATAAGCGTGATGTTATTTCTTTTGGCAAATTGAATCAGCTTTTTTAAATCTGTCAGTTGCTGGGGAATACAGACAGCTAAAGGAGTTTCTTCATAAACAGAGGCATCGGTTGAATAGGCAATGCGCATGGTTTGATGCTCAGTTTGACTTTCATCAAAATATAGATCTCCAGCTAGAGATTGTGCAAGGATTTTTAAATTTGAATGTATTGTCACAATAGTAAGATTGATAGACAAAACTACACATTGTAAAACAAAATAGTAAGCTAAATGATTTTTTTTAAATTTTTAACTTTTCTGCGTATATTAGTAAGGCTATTTCAACTAAACCCAACCTTCTCCACAGAAAATACTTCTAAGGTGAGGTAAAACTTTCTGAACATTATTCTTTATTAGGTATAAAAATTTGAATTTAATTCGGAATTAACGATATTTGCTTTTATATGGCAAAATTAGAAATTTCACTCGATCAAATAGACCTGCATATTTTAAGAATTATGCAGGATAATGCACGAACTAATAACGCTGATATTGCAAGAGAATTAGGCATGGCTCCTTCGGCAATTTTGGAACGGGTAAAAAAATTAGAACAAAAAGAAGTTATATTACAATATAATGCACGCATAAATCCTGTCGCGTTAGATCAAAAAATGTTGTCCTTTATTTTTATTAAAACGCAGGATATTATTGGCGTTAAAAAGGTGGGGATATTACTGGCAGAAATCCCAGATGTATTGGAAGTACATGATATCGCTGGAGAAGATGGTTATTTAATAAAAGTCAGGACTAACGATTCCGCAGGATTAGTTGATTTAATGCGTAATAGTTTAAGCAAAATTGAAGGAATTATATCGACTAGAACGACTATTGTATTAGAAACCGTCAAGGAAGATAATAAATTAGTTATCCCTAGTAAGAAGGATTAGGAACCATGGTAAAATCTGCAAATACAAAACCAAGCACCATTATATTTGCTTACCTCGTCGTATATATTGTATGGGGATCAACTTTCTTTTTTATTGAAATATCCCTCGATGCATTCCCACCTTTTGTCTTGGGGTCAATTCGTTTTATCATTGCAGGAACGCTTTTGATGTTATATTGTTGGTTAAAAGGGCACAAAATATATATCAAAAAACCAGTTAAAGACGCAGCACTTGTAGGCTTTTTATTGCTTTTTGTAGATATGGCAGCAATTATTTGGTCCGAACAATACATCTCCAGTGGGATTGTCTCCATTTTATCTGCTGCGACAGCCATTTGGTTTATAATATTAGACAAACCTAAATGGAAAGAAAACTTTTCAAGCATACCAATTCTACTAGGGTTAATCTTAGGATTTATAGGTGTTATATTACTATTTGCTGAACAAATTTTCGCTAAAAATGCGCATTCAGTTGATAATGAGAGTCGTTTAACTGCCATGATTGTATTGACCTTGGGCACAATTGGATGGACAATTGGGTCGCTAATTTCAAAATATAGTAAAGAATCGGATCGAAAAAAAGATTCGGAAAGCACAAAATCTTCTCCTGAGGATCTCCACGTCATGGTAAAAACAGCTTGGCAAATGGTAGTTGCCGGCAGCACCTTTACATTGGTTGCTTTACTAACTGGTGAATATAAAAATTTTGAGATTAGTTCAGTTTCTTTGGAGTACTGGGGAGCAATGATATATTTAGCACTGATGGGATCAATTTTAGCCTTTAGCTGTTACATTTTTCTTCTACAAGTACGACCTGCAACGGAAGTTAGCACCTACGCATATGTCAACCCAATAGTAGCTTTGCTTCTCGTCCATTTTTTTACAGACCATTTAGTAAGTAGAATGCAAATTATAGGACTTGCCGTTGTGTTATTTAGTGTTTTATTAATGAATTGGAATTTATACAGAAATAGTGATTTATTAAGAAATATTAAACGCAGAAGAAAAATCAACAAATTACGCAACATGGCTCCTAAAAGCAGTATACCCCGTATTATAGAGGTTGCGGAATTCATGAAAAATAAAAAAAGAAAATCAAAGGAATCTACTGATTCAGAGAAATAAAGGTGAATTTAGTAAACTTATTGTCATAACAAGTAGTTTATTATGTTATAATATCATATATACGTCATTTCCATCATCCTCCCCTTTCAATTGTAAATATTAAAGTTTTTATTTGTATTACTTTTTGAACAATAACATTAAAAAGTCAAAAAGTCACTTTATGAAAACATATGTATTACAATTTACTCTACTTCTATCTTTTTTAATCCTTGCAGTTCCATTATGGGCAAATGATACAATCCGGATTACAGGAAAAGTAATGAATGCTGATAATAATGAAGCTATTCCATTTGCATCCATCTATGCTATTGACACCGATAAGGAAGTAGGTACATTTACTGATGAAAACGGTGAATATTCGCTAGAAGTACCCAATACTATTACAAAAATAAAAATTAGCTCTGTTGGATTTCAATCAGAGGAATATCCCGTAAATAAGGATCCTAATCAGCTTATTAGGGTCATGTTATTTCCCGCTAATACTATTGAAGAAATCGTAGTAAAAGCGCCAAAACGAATTAAATATTCCAATAAAAACAATCCTGCTGTTGAATTAATTAGGAATGTGGTTGCTCATAGAGATCAAAATCGACTGACTGGCCAAAAATACGCCGAATATAATCAGTACGAAAAAATTAGTCTGGGTCTGAGTAACTTAGACAGTAAGTTCAAAAACAGAAAGATCTTCAAGAAGTATCAATTCCTTTTTCAACCTGATGATTCGACAACAACTGAAAACACGTTTCTATTACCGGCCTATATGGAAGAAAAATTTTCGAAAATTTATTTTCGAAAAGATCCAAATGCAAAAAAACAATATGTATTAGCAGAAAAAAAAGCTGAATTTGATCCTAACTTTGTTGATAATGATGGATTAAGCAAATATTTCAATCGACTATATGATGAAGTTGAAATCTATGATAATAATATTACGATTTTAACTAATCAATTTTTAAGCCCCATTGCCAATTCTGCACCTACGTTTTATAGGTATTATATTACAGATACCGTTACGACAGGTTCTGAGAAGCTTGTAGAACTGAGTTTCTTTCCCAGGAACAAAACCGATCTTTTATTCAAGGGGAAACTTTATATCACCCTCGATGGTAATTATGCGGTCCAAAGTGCACAAATGACGGTTACCGATGATATTAATTTAAATTTTGTTAGAGACTTAGCGATTGAATTAGCTTTTAAAAAAAATGAAGCAAACAAATTTTATTTAAGTAAATCTAGCCTGGGAATTGATTTCGCTATTACTGGAAAAGGTAAAGGAATTAAAGGAAAACGGGTTGTGTTAATTGATAAGTATAAGGATAACCTAGTCAGACCCGATAGTATATATGAAGTCCCGGATACCTACCTTGTTGAATCGAGTCCAGAAACAACAACCGAAAATAAACAAGAAAGTTATTGGGCAACACTTCGTCCCGAACCACTTTTATCTTCTGAACGAGTTATCTATGATAATATAGATAGTTTACAAAGAATGCCATCTTTTCGCTCCTTCATGGATATTAGTTCATTAATTTTATCCGGCTATAAACAAGCTGGTCCTGTCGAAATTGGACCCGTCAACACCTTCTATTCTTACAATCCAGTGGAAGGATTTAGACTTCGATTGGGAGGTCGTACGACAGAACTATTAAGTAAAAGGTTTTATATGGAGGGCTATGGGGCTTACGGTTTTGAAGACAAAAAATTAAAGTACTTTTTAAGTGGTACGTATTCGTTAAATAATAAATCTATTTATAAATTTCCCCAACACTATGTTAGGATTTCAGCTTCATATGACACCAAGATTCCAGGTCAAAACTTAGAATTTGTTCAAGAAGATAATGTTCTTTTATCGTTTAAACGCGGCGAAAACAAAAGCTACTTGTATAATGAAAATTACAGAATGGACTACAAAGTTGAATTTAGTAACAACTTCTCGATCAATGCCGGTATTGGCATGTGGAAACAAACACCTGCTGGCGTATTGGCATACAGAATCCCACTAAATGACGGTAAATTCCGAAACATACATGAATTAAATAATACCGAAGTTAATGTTGGTCTTCGTTATGCTCCAAATGAAGAATATTATCAGACAAAATTATATCGAGCTCCCATTTTTAATCAATACCCTATTCTAACTTTTAATTACACAGCTGGAATAAAAGGGCTATTTAATGGCGAAAATAATTATCACAATTTTTCTTTGGGTGCATTTAAACGCTTTTACCTTTCCCAGCTGGGTTATGCAGATATAAATGTGGAAGGTAGTTATACGTTGGGAAATAATCTACCTTTTCCCATACTTAACATCCATAGAGCAAATCAAACTTATGCCTATCAGTTACAATCATATAATTTAATGAATTTCATGGAATTCATATCAGATCACCACGTTTCTTGGAATATGCAATACTATATGAATGGTTTTTTATTTAATAAAATACCGCTATTAAATAAATTAAAATTAAGAGAAGTATTTAGTTTTAAGGGAGTTTATGGTGGGCTTAGGGATACTAATAACCCAACGTTAAATAACAGTTTATTTGCTTGGCAAACGAATGCTGAAAATCAACAATCCTCATTTACTTTCGGTGACAAACCATATATGGAAATTAGTGCCGGGATTGCAAATATCTTCAAGATTTTACGGGTCGATGTCGTAAAACGTCTGAGCTATTTAGATCATCCAGATGCGCCTCAATATGGTGTTAGAGCTAGAATAAAGTTTGATTTTTAACAAGTTTGATAACGACAGAAAGGAAAATATTCACGAAATTTTCCTTTCTGTTTTTAACTAAAGTAATTAAATACTAAATCCTACCAGCTCCATTTTATTTAGACTTTCAATAAGGTTATAAACTGACCATCATGATGATGGATCAGAATACTTTCAAAAGGAAAAACCATTAAATAACAAAAAGTATTTGGATACAATTATTCTAAGGCTTACTTTTGCTTTATTATTAATATGATGATCACTTGCACATATCACCACTATTTTCATCATCGCCATTGTGGCGATAGATACTAGTATGGGCTCTAATTGAGGCAAGTTTTCCCTGGATCATTTTTTATTAATAAATTATACACAACAAAAACCAATATTTTGAAAAATCTTAAAATAGCTATCCAGAAATCGGGTAGATTAAATGAAAAATCCGTTCAACTTCTAAAAAACTGTGGTTTAGACTTTGAAAATTATAAAAGTTCTTTAATTACTAAAGTATCAAATTTCAATTTAGAAATATTATTCCTACGAGATGATGACATACCAGGTTACGTAGAACAAGGTATAGCTGACTTAGGAATAGTTGGTGAGAACGTGATTGACGAAACGCTAACAAAAGTTCAATATCTCCAACGTTTGGGTTTCGGTAAATGTACATTGAAACTTGCTATTCCAAAAGATTCTACCATAGAACGATTAGAAGACCTTAACGGAAAATCTATCGCTACTTCTTATCCTAATATACTCCAAAACTTTTTGAATGAATATAAAATTACGGCTGCTATCCAGGAGATTTCTGGATCAGTAGAAATTGCACCAGGTCTTGGTTTAAGTGATGCTATTTGTGATATCGTTTCTACTGGCGGCACGTTAAAAAATAATGGTCTACAACCTTTTGTTGATGTTAAAAGCTCAGAGGCTATTCTGATTGGTCGAGATGGATTGGATGAGAACCCTATCATATGTGAGTTACTTCAAAGGATTCAATCTGTACTGAAGGCTAAGGAAACAAAGTATGTGGTGTTAAATGTGGAACAAAAAAATCTTTCTCAAATAACTGAATTGCTGCATGGGGTTAAAAGTCCAACAGTTGTACCTTTAGCTGAAACAGGATGGGTTGCTGTTCATACGGTTATTTCGGAAGATGATTTTTGGGATAAAATAAATAAATTAAAAGCCGCAGGTGCACAAGGCATCGTTGTTATGCCAATTGAAAAAATTATAATGTAATATGCTTAAGACATATCAATATAAGGAATTAAGTGAGGCGCAAATTGAAGAATTAATCAGTCGAAACTCTGACCCTAATCATGCTATTCAAGATAGTGTTTTGAATATCATTCATGAGGTTAAAACGACTGGTGATGCGGCATTAAAATCATTTGCGCTCAAATTTGATAAAGTGGAATTAGAAAACCTCTATTTGGATTCCGCTGAAATTGAAGAATTAGCAATGACAATTTCGCGAGATCAAATGCGCGCTTTAGAGATTGCATTTCAAAACATATATAAATTTCATCAGGCACAATTACGTAAGGAACGCACGGTTGAAACCATGCCGGGGGTGAAATGTTGGCGAGAGATAAGACCTATTGAGAAGGTAGGTTTATATATTCCAGGAGGATCAGCTGTTTTACCAAGTACCTTACTGATGTTGGGAATTCCAGCTCGTATTGCAGGCTGTAAAGAAATAATCGTATGTTCCCCGCCCCAAAATAATGGTAAGATTAACGGCTTTGTTGCCTATTGCTTGAAATTACTAAAAATTGAAAGAATTTACTTAGTTGGAGGAGCTCAAGCTATTGCCGCTATGGCATTTGGTACACAGAGTATTCACAAGGTTAATAAAATATTTGGCCCAGGAAATCAATTTGTTACGAAGGCAAAAGGTATAATCCAGGGAATTACTGATGTAAGTATTGACATGCCAGCAGGTCCATCTGAAGTTCTTGTCATTGCTGATCATACCTCTAATCCAGCTTTTGTTGCCGCTGACCTTTTAGCCCAAGCGGAACATGGCCATGATAGTCAAGCTATTCTGGTCTGCACTGATGATCTAATCATGCAAGGTGTCAATGCAGAACTAAGCGCACAATTAGCGGTATTACCTCGGAAAGAATTAGCGGAAAAAGCATTGAATAATTCTTACAGTATACGAGTTGACACCCTCCAAGAGGCTATTCAATTTTCTAATATTTATGCCCCAGAGCATCTTATTTTAGAGATAGACCAATGGCAGGCTATTAGTTCCCAAATAATAAATGCGGGTTCTGTTTTCTTAGGTCACCTTACACCTGAGAGTGCAGGGGATTATGCCTCCGGGACTAATCATACGCTTCCAACCTCTGGTTACGCTCGATCCTATTCGGGTGTTTCTGTTGATTCATTTGTAAAAAAAATCACGTTTCAACATATTTCTGAACAAGGACTTGAACAAATCGGATCTACTGTGGAAATATTAGCGGAATTAGAAGGTTTACATGCACATAAAAATGCAGTTAGCATTCGAAAAAAGTAATAGAAGATCAAGAGCGGGAAAATTACTAAACATTAAACGGGGAAATAAATTTCCCCGTTTAATGTTTAGTGTTACTTTTTCTTCTTACTTTTCGTTGTTGATCCCTTAATTTTAAGGTAAATTTTATTGATCGCCTTTTTCAATTTTTTCAGTTTTAATCCAGCCTTATTTAATTTTTTTGAAGTCTGTTCTTTTTTACTTTCCTCCTTCTTAGCGACCTTCTTTTTATTCGGTGAGCTTTTCTTTTTACTTTTTAATTCTTTTTTTTGAAGTTTCTTAGCATCATCCCTATTTTCATTTTTTTGATCCTTTATATTTTTGCCTTTCTTTTTATTTCCCTTTTTTTGTGATTTATCGGTAGGAATTTCTTCTTTGTAAGAGGCTTCTTTTTTTATTTTCTTAACATCAATTTTTTCAGCATTTTTTGAAATTTTGCTTGCCTGCTGATTAACGTCTTCTTTTTTTATGTCTTCAGGCTGAACGGCTATTGCTGTTTCCTCTTGCTTCACTCCTGCAGCAGGAGATGCTTTATCAGCTGTTGAGGTTGTTTTTTTTGATACAGTTTTGGCGGGTGAAGATTTAACATCAGCACTTCTTTTTGCAACAGGATTAGGGGAGCTTTTTTCTAAATTTCTATTTACGGTGGTTGTTTTCTTTTGCACTCCAGGTGACTTAGGTGTACTTTCCTTTTTTGCAACTTCCGTTGTAGGTGATCCTTTAGCGACGCTATCGGAAGGGCTCGTTTTTGTCGTCGTTGCTTTTACAGCAGGTTTACTTGTTCGTGAAACTGTTTTTCTACCTGTTGTTTTTGCTTCATCTTCGGGTGAGGCATTTTCTTTTGTTTGATTAGTTTCTTCAGCCATTTTTTGTTGTTTAAATAATTTCTTCAATTATAATTTAATACGCACCTCTACTTAGTAGGGATGATTTAAAATCTATTACAAATTAGGTATCTCTACTTTGCCTAATATTTATGCTATAAGTTATACCACGTCTTTCTGGTATATGCTATAATCTTTTCTGTTTTATTTGTTGTTAAATTGAAATCTTCTTTCATTCCTTAATGCAAGTATTCAGAAATCAAAATTTCTTTTATGTATCAATATAACAATATTTTATTGAATTAAGTTTGATCAAATATCATTTCATTCTATATCTAACAAAGAAAATCCGTACCTTTGTATGGTAAACATAACTGGGGTCGACCGGAATTGACAGGATATCGATGGTTATGTAAGCATGCAGTGCATTGTTAGTCTAGCACTTAAATCTGAACTTTCATCTTTACAACTGGCGAAGAAAACTACGCCTTAGCTGCTTAAGTTAGACTTAACATAGCTATTTGTCCCGTTAGATCCTGTTCTTTGGTTTAACATTCGGGGCATCGAACAATAGAACTAGTCACTGTGATTCTGCTAAACAGTGATGAAACACAGCAGATACGGAAAACGGTATAGGTTCGCAACTCACCTTCCCTTTCTCGACAATTAAAGAGAAGCTAAGCATGTAGAAGGCATAAATCATACTATGTTTGGACGAGGGTTCGAATCCCTCCGGCTCCACAAAAAAACACTTGTAAACCAGACAATTACAAGTCTAACACCCAAAACCACACTCGGTTTTGGGTGTTTTGCTTATATTCAAAATGATGTTACTTTTGCGACAACAAAAATGATTCAGACTATCGCGTTTAACTGGTACATAATTTGATAACTAAAGTTCCAAAGAACAAACTATTATGAAAGTATTATTATCAACATTAGCAGCGGTTGCCTTATGCTTAGCGAGCTGTAGCACGGACAACACAAACACCACAGATGGAACTACCCGTGTTACCGTAAAAATAACTGATGCACCAGCTTATTATGACAATATCTTCTTAGATATTGATCATATTGAAGTCATTACTGAAGGCGGAAAAGAAATAATAGATGTGGATCGCGATCCATTCGATATTCTATCTTATCGTGAAGGTGATTTCCTAGTCTTGGCGGAACATGATGTACCATCAGGAAGATTACAAGAAGTTAGGTTAGTATTGGATGATGACAATACAATTGTTGTCGACGGTGTACCGCATGACTTAACAACACCCTCTGGACAATCATCAGGAGTAAAAATTAAAGTGCAGGATGATTTAATTCCGAACATTGCATATACTTTGGCTTTGGATTTCGATGCTTCAAAATCTATTCAGGTAACAGGGAACGGCAAATATATACTGAAACCGGTAGTTCGCGCAATTCCAGTTGCAGTTTCCGGTTCGTTAACAGGAACAATTGATCCAGTGATCGCTATGCCACATGTATTTGCCATTCACGAAACTGATACTTTAGGTACGTTAGCAAGCCCTACAGGAAAATTTTATTTCCCAGGTATTGAACAAGGCACTTATAAAATTATTATAGAACCTACAGATGAGTCATTTAAAGCTGATACTATTGATAATGTAACGGTTACAACAGGAGAAGTTAAAGATTTAGGTAAAATTGAATTGCAACCAGTTAATTAAAGTACAATTCTAGTCTTTGGCGTGCTTGAATAAGCTAATTTTCTAAGCATTCTTACCGACGGACAGGTTTAGGTTTAACTATCCAATCTCTAATCCTTCTAGCTTACAAATTACGAAATAGGCTGTATCAATATAGCCCATTTTTAATTTTCTAAATACCATTCTCCAGTATACTAACCTCATCAAAACAGTATAAAAGATATTTTTACATACTCTATTCACCCTTCTTTTTCCCGAAAGTAAGATGAGCAATTAGCACAAGGAGCGTACAGGTAAACCCCGTAGCAACAACACCATCCCATCTGAAATATTTCCAAGCCTGAGATGCTAGAAAGCTACCTAAGGATCCACCAACAAAATAACTAAACATATAAACAGTATTTAATCTATTAGTTGCACCTAAATTCAACGCAAAGAAAGAAGACTGATTACTTATGTGCATAGTTTGTAACCCAAGGTCAATCAAAATAACACCAATTATTAAACCGATATAGGAGTAGCCGCCGAAATAAAAAATTACCCAGCTAATAAGAAGCATGCAAATCGCTATAAGTATGATTTTATCAATTGACACGCGATTAGCGATTTTGCCCACAAGTGAGGCTGCGAGTGCTCCTACTGCCCCGATTAATCCAAAAGAACCTGCAACTGCTGACCCCGCATGAAAAGGCGCTTCCTGTAGGTGAAATACCAAGGTAATCCAGAAACCACTAAATCCGGCAAAACCTAATGCCCCTCTAAATGCAGAAAGTCGCAATACAGACTGTGTTTTTGTTAGATGTATCAATGAATGCATTAATTGTCCATAGCTTCCCTTAAAACTTGGGTTAACATCTGGCAGTTTAATGGCAAGTAAAAACATTAATATAATCATTAAAACGATCGCAATATAAAATATAGCTTTCCATCCATATAAATCCCCTATGAATCCCGCAACAACGCGGGAAAGCAGAATACCCAAAAGCAGACCGCTCATCACCATTCCTATAGAAGAATTACGTCTTTCAGGCGTAGAAAGTTCTGCCGTCAAAGGAACTAGCATTTGCGGGACAACTGAACTGAAACCTACCATAAAGCTGGCAATATAGAGAAGCATAAGATTAGGGGCTAACACAACTCCAAAAAGAGAGGCGATAATAAGCAGGAAGATAGAAAGCAGTAATTTCTTCCGCTGCATCATATCTCCTAAAGGAACAATAAATAGCAATCCGATAGCAAAACCTATCTGAGTAAGTATAGCAATTATACTAATGGCTGCTTCTGTTACTTGAAAATCTTTGGCCATCAGTCCTAGAAGAGGTTGATTATAATACATGTTTCCTACTACAATACCTGTTGTCAATGTTATTAACCATAACGTCGGCTTAGTAAGTATAGGCCGTGGCTGCTCGGATTGAATTCCTGACGGGCTCAATTCGGCATCATAAGTATTATTACTGTGTATCATTTTATTTGTACTTGTTGCCTGCAAAAGTAAAGAGAACTAATTTTATAAAAATGGAGAATCCAATCTCCGTATTGAATAATCTGTCACATACTTCTAAATTGCTTTGGCGTCATATCAACATGCTGCTTAAAGAAATTAGAAAAATAAGGTGCATCTACAAAGCCGAGTTCAAAAGCGATCTCTTTGATTGATAACTCTGTAGATTTTAAAAGACGTTTTGCTTCTAGAATTGTATGTTGTATAATCAGCTGGTTAGGTGAAGTATTGATCTGCGATCTACATATTTTAGTTAGATAGCTTGCTGAAATATTTAGTTTAGTTGCATAGAAATCCACATTCTTCTCCTCACGAAAGAATTTTTCTATAAGATCAAGTAATTGAGGAAGCTTACCGTTGTAAGGTCTTGCTGCTGTATGATTGAATAGCTTTTTAATCTCCTTGCTCAACATGGACATGATCACGGCTGTTCTCGCAAGAATAAGTTCGGGTAGACAATCTTCTTTTTCAAGTTCATGCTGAATCGCTTTAAATTCACATAGAAACAGATCGAATATAGTATCAGGAAGTGTGATCACCGGGTTCAGCTGATAGTAGACATATGAAAATAGAAAGTTAGGAGAGAATTTTTCAAAATGTTCTCGATCTATCATAAGTTGGTATCCGACTGTATCCTCTTCCAATGTCCAGCTATGTACCTGTTTAGGAAAAAGTAGATGGATCTGTTTGTTATTAATACTATAATTGTTAAAATCTATGGTATGTATGCCACCACCCTGTTCGAAAAGCACTAACAGAAAAAACTGATGACGGTGTGGTCGTTCAATGTGATGCAAGCCCCGCAGTTCGGAATAAGAGAAATTCTCATTTCCGGATAGCCGTTTATCATTGAATTCTTGAATATCGATCAGCGGAAAGAATTCCATTTATTAAAGTTTTCTTCAAATCTATAATTTATCTTTTCAATAATGATATTATTACTTGCATATCAATACATTTAAGGGCGTTTATGTAAACAGATCTAGACAGTTTCACTTTTTGTTTATTCAGATCTCATAGGGAAAGCAATCGCAGTATGCACCGAATTTATTATACGATAATAAATAAAAGACGGAAGGGAATATGATGTATATAAAATTACAATTATGCTAATACATCATCCTCTATCTGCCTTAAACAAGGTTATTTTAGTAGGTAAATTCGTCAAGTTATACCTTTCATCTAAAACACTTGCATTAATAAATGTAGTTTTATCATTATAATGACTACCGAAGCTTTCATGAATATGTCCAAAAACATGAAATTTTGGATTGATTTGCTGAACACGCATTAATAAATCCTCACAACCTGTCAATTCACCTCGTACCGTTTTATCTAAGATCCCTAGTGGTGGGCCATGCGTTATCAGTAAATCAGTATCCATAGGGATTAGATCCCAATGTCTCTTAATGTCATCTCCCCTGTCTCTGTTAAATGCCCAATTATAAAACCAAGGTGTTATTGGAGAACCCCAAATTTTAATACCTTCTATTTCAATACCCGAATCGTTAAGATAAGTAACTCCATCAGGGATCATTTCATCTATAATATCAGTTTGCGCATTTTCAAAGAAAAAGTCATGATTTCCAGCAATAAAAATCTTGTATTTAAAATTCAATTTTGAAAACCAAACTAGGAAATCAGCAATTTCATTAGGCCGCCCGAGACCACTTATATCGCCTGCATGAATAATCATATCTCCACTTCCTACTTCAAGTGATTTATGTTGTCCATGCGTATCTGAAACTATTACGATTTCCATTAATTTTATTATCCAAAGAGTCCATACTTCAGGATAGTACTATTTTTGAATGTTAATGTTTTTTATTTAAAAATATTCTTTTAAAAATGGTTACTAGGCCTACTGCAATAATGCCAGCAATTAGTCCGAAAGCTAATTCTTTAACCATTGAGGGAACAGTCGGTAGAAAATCATGAAATAAATCTATATTATGAATAAAGATACCGCCCGAGACAAGTAATAAGGCGATCGTTCCAACAACAGCTAATAATTTAATAATGATGGGAAGTAATTTAATAAGTAATTCACCTATTTTGTTACCAATGCCCTTCCCATTAGATCTTTTAATTAATCGGAAGCCAAAATCATCCATTCTAACAATTAAAGCTACAATCCCATAAACACCAACAGTGGCCAAAAGTGCAACAGTTGAAACTGTTAATATTTGAATAAGTAGCGGTCGGTCTAATACCGTGCCTAAAGCAATGATTACAATTTCTACGGAAAGTATGAAATCGGTCGTTACGGCAGATTTGATCTTCGTTCTCTCCACTTCCTCACCCTCTTTAGCTTGTTCTAAGACCACCTCCCTTCCTTTTTTTTCTCTATTGAAAATATAATGTATAATTTTTTCAGCACCTTCATAAGCGAGATAAAATCCACCAAGAATTAAAATATATTTAATTGCAACAGGAAAAAAAACATTTAACAATAAGGCAATTGGGACAATAATAATTTTATTTAGTAAAGAACCTTTTGTTATGGCCCAAAGTACTGGGATTTCCCTAGTTGCTAAAAATCCCGTTGCTTTCTCAGCATTAACAGCTAAATCATCCCCTAAGATACCTGCTGTCTTGCGAGTGGCAATTTTACTTGCTACCGCAACGTCGTCCATTAATGCTGCGATATCATCTAAAATCGCAAAAAATCCTGATGCCATATGAGTTAGTTTTCTGGATACTAAAGTATAAAATATATTATCCAATTATTAAAAACAAACAACATTTTTACTACCCATATAAAATGCCAACAAAAAACGAAAAATTTTCATACTTACAGAATGCTATGATACAGCTTCAAACAAGACTAACTATCAAACGTTTACACATACCTACAGTACCCACTAAACATATAAAATTCCCCTGTGAAACTCCTAGAAAATTATCTTTGACATGAATAAAAAATCATCGACAAATCAATCATTCATGCGAAGTAGATCCAATCAAGTAAATTAGATTTAATTTTAAAATTGATCATAAATTTTAAAAACTTTTCTAATCCTTCAATCGTTGTATAATTACAAGTTAAAATAAAACAAAATGGAAGAAGAGAAAAAAATGCCAATAAATGGCGCGGAAGACGCGGATGAGACAAAAGTCCCACAAACGGTTATAGATGAAAAAGATGACCAACCGGCGGCAAATAATATTAAACGAACAATAATAATAGCCATTGTGATTTTGCTAATTGTATATATTATATACGAAATAGCTACCTAAGCGTTTGTAATTATTCATTAGCAGATTTAATTGATTATAAGCCTACTCAATAAATTTCATCTTCGCGCAATAGTGAATAATGAGATTTACCGAGACAGTTATTTTATACTAGATTTTTTTCAATAATCTACAATACTATTCAATTTAATAGAATTCAATTTTATAGGTTAATTCTTTTAAATTTCGTAATTTTGTATGCCTTTGTAAATTTTAGCCCCAGTAAGGCTAGAGGGCATAATAAATCATTAGTAAAAAATGAAATTATCTCAATTCAACTTCAATCTTCCAGAATCCTTACTTGCATCTGAACCGTCAGAACAGAGAGACGAATCGCGTTTGATGGTATTACACCGTGAAACAGGTAAAATCGAGCACAAGATTTTCAAGGACGTTTTGGATTATTTTGATGATAAAGATGTAATGATTCTCAATAACACGAAGGTCTTTCCAGCTAGAATGTATGGTAATAAAGAAAAAACTGGTGCAACCATAGAAGTATTCTTATTAAGAGAACTTAATAAAGAGCTTCGTTTATGGGATGTACTAGTGGATCCTGCCCGTAAAATTCGTGTTGGTAATAAACTTTATTTTGGAGAGGATGATTTGTTGGTTGCTGAGGTCGTAGATAATACCACCTCTCGCGGACGTACTATACGTTTCTTATTTGAAGGAACAGATGAGGAATTCCGTAAAAATATCGAAATCTTAGGAGAGACACCACTACCAAAATATATCAAGAGAAAAGCTACCCCAGAGGATAAATTTCGTTATCAAACGATTTATGCTAAAAATGAAGGCGCTGTAGCTGCCCCAACCGCTGGGTTACATTTCTCAAGAGAACTGATGAAACGTCTAGAATTAAAAGGGATTGAGTTTGCTGAAGTAACGCTTCATGTTGGACTAGGTACATTCCGTACAGTAGAGGTTGAGGATTTAACAAAGCACAAAATGGATTCGGAGCAATATATAATTACACCAGAATCCGCGAACATGGTTAACAAAGGTATTGATACAAAAAGAAAAATTTGTGCAGTAGGTACCACCTCAATGCGTGCGATTGAATCCGCTGTTTCGGCAGATAAACATTTAAAGGCAGCAAACGACTGGACCAGTAAATTTATTTACCCTCCATATGAATTTAGTATTGCAAATTCTATGATTACAAATTTTCATACGCCACAATCTACGCTAATGGTAATGATCGCTGCGTTTGCTGGATATGAAAATTTAATGAATGCTTATGAGGTAGCGGTAAAAGAAAAATATCGTTTCTACAGTTATGGTGATGCAATGTTAATTATTTAAATTTTTAAATATACATCATTATCCCACTCTTTTAACTTAAAATGGTCGTTCATAGAAAACGACCATTTTAAGTTTAAGTTCTATCCTATTTTACTGATAATCTAAAGGCGTAGTCCCCTTCTTATGAGACCCAAATCCAAACATATTAGGTTGAAAATGGTGATCCACCTCCACATTTAAATCCGGTTTAATCAAGTGCTCCAAGTTCAAAGCCCAAAAAGTTGCATTAATAAGTAAACGTCTAAGATCTACACTTTTAAAATCAACTGACGCCCCCATTGTGGTTGTAAAAACTTTCCCCTGTTTCCCCCCTGGCAATTGATATAATTTAGTCCATGCAATTGGTAAAATGGATTTATGCCAATTAATGTTAGACGTATCATTCATAGCTAATGTGGGTTGACCATATAATAGAATGGTTGCATCTTTTAAGTTTTGATCGATGCCGTATACATCGGATGCACCCCAAATATCATCTACTCCGGCAAGTATTGGATTATTATTATTTTCCTGCAAACCATTAACGATAGCTCTGGTTCCTTCCTTTCCATGATCTCCATGATGATTAACCCAAGTGACACCTAAAACCTGTTGTCCAAATCCACCTTTCCATTCATTTGATTCTTCATTATATCCATAATGTTTGTAAGGACTAGCAGAATCCTTCGCAAAATTAAAAGCATGCGTCGCTGTCCGAAATCCTATTACTGGCTTCCCTGATTTTAAATAATCATCAATAAATTTCATTTGTTCGTCCGGAAGTTCCCTAAAACGAGTTGCGATAATCATTAAATCGGCATCCTTAAGATGTCTTAGACCAGGGATGTTTTTCTGATATTCAGGATTGATTTTTTTTGTAGAAGGATCAATAGCGAATAATACGACAGTTTCAAAACCATGATGCTCCGTAAGAATTTTGGCAAGCATAGGCATACTTTCCTCAGATCTATATTCTTCGTCACCAGAAATTAACACAATCTTTTTATTTTTTGATCTGCTGTTTTCAGGTTTTAAGTTTAACCATTCATCGTTTATTTGCGCATAACTACTTTGGGTTGACAAAAAAAACAACAGCAAAAAACCAAGCCATTGTGAAAATGAATACCTTGTAGCAATTGAACTTATTTTATTCTGAGTAATCATCATTATTTTATACCTTTTAAAAATATTTATGAAGGTGAATCGATGGCAGTATCAAGTTGTTCTAGTGATTTTGGATTAACTCGCTTTTGCCATATTAAAAACGCTAAAAAAACAATTATTAATATCCCTGGGAAAATAGCGAGTTTTGCTAAGGTCGCTTGACCAACTGCAAGATCAATATTTTCAATAAGATCACCACGCTGTAATACAGCTTCTTTAGAACTGTCAATCCATCTTCCTATAATTGGTTGAAAAATAGATGTAGAAAACATACCTACCCCACCGATAACTGACATACCAAGGGCGCCACTTAATGGTACACGTTGTGCAGTAGCTCCAATCATTGTTGGCCAGAAATAACATACTCCTATAGCAAACAAAAGCGCCGCAACATAAGCCATATTACCAGTAACTATGCTAAATAGATAAATACCTATTGTTGCAAAAATAGCTGAGAACAATAATACACCAGTTTGGCCTAAAACTTTAATAACTGATCCGGCAAAGAATCTACCGACCGCCATCACTCCTGTTACTAAAGCCAAGATAAGCATTGGACTTGCCCCACTGTCAGCCATTATAATTCCTACCCATTGTTGAGGCCCAAATTCTGAAATAGCTGTCAAAGCCATGCAGAAAAACAGAAAGATAAAAATAGGTGAGAACATTGCTTTTAAATTCGTTGAGATAGAAGACATTTCTTCCTGCTTGGGTTGAGGGAAAGCTTTACCATAAAAAATAACGGCATACAAAATCGTTGGAATCATAATAAACCACATTTGAGTTTGCCAAACGATCCCTGCATCAGTCATCACTTTAGAAAGTAAACTTCCTAAGACAATTCCTCCAGGGAACCACATATGAAATCTACTTAACATTTTATCCATTTTCTTACCTGAATAAAGATCTGCAATCATTGGATTACAAGCTGCCTCTGTACAGCCATTTCCAAAACCAATGAATAAAGTTGAGATTAACAGCAATCCATATCCTTGAGCAAATATCGTCAAAACTATCCCCAATGTATGGGCAAGAAAAGCAATTCTCATGATATTTGCGGGACCGATTTTGTAATAAAACAACCCACCTAATATCATCGATATTGGAAAGCCTAAAAACCACATTGAGTTAATAAAACCCAGCTGTTCGGCACTTAGATTAAAATTTTCACCGAGTTGAGGTAATATTCCCGCTCGAATCGAAAAGGTTAGTCCTGTTGTTATTAGGGCTAAACAGCTTCCTAAAAACAAGGAGTTATTTTGCACAATTTTGCTCATAATTTATAAGTTTATAAAGGTTTATATTTAGAAATTTTCTGCCAGATAGAAAATTTCTTTGATTAAATTAAAAATTATTTTTCATTAAATGAGATTTGATAAAGTTAAACCCTTGTTCTGCTATCTCCCAAGGATCGGAATATTCTCTCCATACATTAATTGCGTTTGCAAAATCAGGATCTGACCTTGAAAATGATTCGATGGTAAACCATCCTTGATAATTCACTGCTTTTAAGGCTTCAAAAACTTCGTCCCAATGAACCAAACCTTTGCCAGGTGTACCCCTATCATTTTCACTTATATGAACATGAGCTAGTACAGGACTAATAACCTCAATCGGCTTTCTTATTTCTTTCTCTTCTATATTAGCGTGGTGAGTATCGTACATCGCCCTAACATGGGGTTGATTAATTAATTGGACCAAATCATACAGCTGACTCATCGTATTGCAAAGGTAATTTTCGAACCTGTTCACTGCTTCTAAAGCTAACGTAATCCCGGCCTGTTCCGCATATTCTCCAGCTTGATAAAGAATATCTGCACAATAATTCATTTCGTCCTTTGTTGCTGGACGGTTGACAAAAAGACCATGTGCTGAATGGAAAGGGCCACAAATAATTTTTGAATTCATATCGTATCCACGATCAATAGCCCACTTAATTCTATCTAAAGCATTTTTTCGAATAGTAGGGTCTGATGATATTGGATTATTTTCCTCGCCTACAACAAATACCCCGTCTATAGAAAGTTCTAAATCTTTGGCAAAACTTGCTAAAGATTTATATTCCTGCTCATCACTTGAGCCAATAAAACATTCAACACCATCGTAGCCGATAGTTTTCAATCTGTTTAATAACGGAAAAATTTCTGTAGAGACACCCGCTGACCAGGGTAATAAATTAAAGCCAATTTTATTCATTCTTTAGTATTTATAAATTTATTTCACCTTCTCTAATTTGTAAGAAAAAGAGGTTTAGTCTTCTTTCATAAGAGATAATGATCGTCTATTCTTGGGGTAAAAAACTAATTATTTAGACTAAGCAAATATGAAACGAGTTTATTAAAGTTATTCCATTGGATGTGCTTCTAATAGTTCCGTGGGCGAGTAAAACCCCTTCTTATCCTTAATTGCTGCTCTTATTTCTTTAACTTTATCAGCTGAAATAACAGAACCTTTATTTCCAAAAGAATTTCTAACGAAAGTCAAAACATCAGCGACTTCTTGATCATTAAGCATGCCGCCAAATGGAGTCATTGGTACTTGCCCAGAATATTTTTTCCCACCTACTTCTAACGGTCCCATCAAACCGTTTAATGTCAACTTAATCAACCTGTCTTGATTTCCAAGAACCCAGGGACTTTGATTTAATGGCGGAAAGCCTGAAATTTCTAATCCAGCCCCATTCGGTTGATGACAAGTGACACAGAAACCATCGCGTTCGTATATAATTGCTCCTCTTTTAAACTGTGCTAACTCTTCACCTTTAAGGTGCGAGATTAATTTTTCTGTCTTCTCAGTTGATTGCACCGATTTGTTATTTAAGTGAGCAAGTGCCGTTTCATAGGCTGGTGTATTCCATAAATCTAACTTTGTTTTATCAATTTCTTTTAGGATCGCTAAACCAACTCTGTTATCCAACCAAGACGAAGCAGCTATTACTTCCAATTTAACTCGCCCATGCGAGTCTTTAGCAGCTTTTTTAAACAACTGTTCATAATTATCTACCTTATCTGTATTATAACGCAATGCATGTACAGCAGCAGATCGAGCTCTAAAATCTTTAGCGGATAAGAGCCTCTCTAAAAGTCCTTTATCAACTTTATTGATTCCCCAACTCACCCATAAAGCCTCTGTCAAATGATGTTCATAATTGGGATCTTTTGAGTCTAATTCTTCAACCCATGCTTTTACTTTTGAGGCCACCTCGTCAGCATTACGCATTCTTAATTCTGATCTAGTTCTATATCTGGAGCGGTATTCTTTCAATTTCAAATTTTCTAGAAGTTGATCAATAGTAGCTCCATTAATTTTTGCAGGTTTGACTAAGGGTCTTGAAGGATAAGTTATCCTATAAATTCTTCCATGCACGTGATCACGAAGTGGGTCGCGTGCGTTATGTTGCATGTGACCAATTAATATATTATGCCAATCGACTATATATAACGAACCATCTGGCGCAATTTCAGCATCAACAGGTCTAAAATTTTTATCATCGGACCAAACTAAATCTTGTCTATGCTTACTTTTAAATCCAGTACCATCATCCACAAAAGAATGTTGCTTGGTGCCTAAAAAGCCGATTGTATTATTGATTAAATAATCACCCTGAACTTCTGCGGGAAAATGGCCACTTGAGATAAACTCAAGACCAGAGGTTGGTCTTACTCGATGATTAGAATCAACCAAAGTAAAAGATTTATCATTAGCCTCCCCATAACGTGATTTAATTGAACCAGGAAGGATCCATCTTACATCGGGACCAGAAGTTTCAGAATAGATCACTTGTCCCCAATCATCAACGGCAATACCCCATGGATTTGGAATGGATACTTGAGCAACTCTTTCTAATCGTTTGTTTTGTGGAGAATAACGAAAAAAACCACCATTTGTCCCTCTAACAGGTCCGTAAGAGGTTTCCACGTTGGTATGCAAGAATACACCTTCTGCCATATAAAATGCGCCTGAGGGATCCATTGTATAAACACTGTGCGCATGATGGGTATCATGGTCATCAAATCCACTTAAAATTAATTCTCTTTTATCCGCAACGTCATCACCATCAGTATCTTTAAGCAAGATCATAGTCTTTCCTTGCGAAACATAAACGCCATCGGGTGTAAATTCAAAGCCGATGGGTAAATGTAATTTGTCTGCAAAAACAGTCTGCTTATCTGCCTTTCCATCTGCATTCGTATCTTCTAAAATAATTATTTTATCATTTGGTCTTCCATCTCCTGCTTTCCAATGTGGATAACTTGGCATCGTTGCCACCCATAACCTACCTTTTGAATCAAAAGCAATTTGAACCGGATTGGCCACATCAGGGAATTCAACTTCTGAGGCAAATAAATCAATTTTATATCCAGGTGCTACATGAAACTTATCCAAGGCGTCTTGCCCATATAGATATTCTTGTACACCATCCTCTCCTGGATCATAATTTGTTTTCACTTCAGGTAATTTTAAAGTATTCTTATCCATCTTAGCCAAATCGACAGTTTCTCCAATAGCTGTTTTCCATATTAAAGTATCACGAATGGCAGCCATTTGATGTAATTTTTCAATTTCAAAAGGATAATTATCAGGTCCAAAGGGATTAAAACGTCGTCCATACGCATGTACGCCATTCGGTATTTTAAAATCTTTATACCATATCCAATCTTTTTCTAAAACTGCCTCTTTTATCTTCTCCCTGTCAATAGTTGATTTTACTTTAGATTTACCAAAAATCTGGTCCACTAAATAAGTTGCAAATTGTTGATACCCTTCTTCTGATAATTGCGATCCATCGATAGTTAAATCATCATTCTTGCTTTTAAACCACTTCATGGTTTGGGAATAGACATCTATGAACGGGATGTTTTTAGCTTCCGCTATTTCTTTTAGCGCATTGGTATATAAAAGTAAATTAGCATTGATCTCCTTACCATCGGGTAAATCATATTTAGTAGAAAGGTCTTCAAAGGCAATTGGTGAAACTAAAACTAACTTAGTGCCTTTACCTTGGTTGTAATCTTGCGCTTGGGTATGATCAATAAATGCTTCTACTTCACCTCTGAAAAGGGCTAACCCCGCTTCTCCACGAAAAGATTCATTATAACCAAAAAAACCTAATATTATATCAGGCTTTAATTTACTTAACCATTCATCTTCTGTCGGAAAATGTCCTTCGCTACCTGTATTAATATCATACTCAGGGTTAAATTCAGCCGCACCATCAAAAGCCCAAGGTGAATTTCTAGAAGGATGTGGTCTAAATCCCGAAGTATTCCCCGGCGCACAAATATTCCTTATAAATAATAAACTATCAGGATATCGAAGATGCAGTTCTGTATCAAAATCACCATATTCCATCATTCTTGAGCCCAGATTATTACCTATTAAAGCAATTCTTGAACCCTTATGTAGTGGTAGTGGTTCTATTTGCGACTCACTATTACAGGCGACCAAAAAAAGGGCAGCAAAAATAAATAAATAGCAAGTTTTTTTAATACTAATCATATTACTAATAATTATCGAAATAGGTTTGTTTGCCTTAATTGGCTAGTTCAATTTAAAGATTTTGACCAAATATAATGTACTCCATTAACCCCTCTGTCCTGCACTGTCCTGTAAATAAATGTTGTAAATAAGGCAGCCTTTATGATTTAATTACAGATCTTTTCCTTGAATTAAGTAAGTAAACTTAGCGAATAATATGCTATTATTTTGGATAGACATATTTTTTTGTAGTACTTTTAACGCATTATAATACTTAATGTAATCAAGTACTTTTTACTATGCAAACAGCTTTTGTTATTATTGTTGCGGCAGGTGCCGGGTCACGGATGAAGGAGGATATCCCGAAGCAATTTCTGTTACTAGATAATAGACCCGTAGTAATGCATACTATAGAAAAATTTTGTCACTGTTCTTTCAATCCGGAAATCATCTTGGTCCTATCAAAAGAAATGGAAGAATATTGGAAAGATTTATGTGAAAAATACAAGTTTAATAAACCGCTTTCCGTTGTTTTTGGCGGAAAGAGCAGATTCCAAAGTGTGAGAAACGGAATTGATTATATTGCGAGTAAATATCATATTAACGCTAATAACAAAATAGCCGTGCATGATGGGGCGAGACCGCTCGTTAGTTCTAGATTAATAGAGGAACTTTACCATGTTTGTACTGCGGAAATAAAAGCTGTTGTTCCAGCCGTAAAAAGTATTAATTCTGTTCGGATTGGTTCGCAAATGAATAATAAGCCATATGATCGAGAAACAGTCTGGCAAATTCAGACGCCCCAAGTTTTTGATGCTAAATTACTAATTGAAGCTTACAAACAACAAGAATCTACAGAATTTACTGATGATGCTTCTGTAGTTGAAAAAATGAGCAATACAATCTTTCTTCATCAGGGTGATCAATGGAATATTAAAATCACCTACAAAGAGGATCTTATTATTGCTCATTCTTTAATTAAATCAATATGATTATCAATTGATTTAAGCATTCCCCCTAATAACTCTTAACAATACGACAATTACTGCAATTACAAGTAAAATATGAATAATTCCACCTGTCGCAAATCCACCTAAAAAACTAATTGCCCAAATTATAACTAGAATTACTGCGATTAAATACAAAAGATTTCCCATGGTTATTAATTTTTGATGTTGAATAATTATATTAACTCTACTTAAAGTTCAATTAATACAACATTAAAATGCGATTATTGTTTTGCAATATGAATGATATTTTATTCAAATTGTAAAGTTAACCCATCATAAGCAATGAAAACACCTTTAGGCAGAATACTTTGAATATGATTATGTTTACCAAACCGGTGACTAATATGTGTTAAGAAAGTTTGCTTAGGTTTTATTTTATTAGATACAGTAATCGCTTCTTCCATCGTTAAATGTGAAATATGGGGTTCACGCTGTAAGGCATTTAACACGAGTATTTCAACTCCTTCTAGCAGCAAAAAAGATTCTTCAGATATGGTCTTTGCATCCGTTATATATGCAAAATTATCAATCCGAAAACCTAAAACAGGCATTTTGAAATGTAAAACTTCAATTGGTAATATTTCTTTCCCATATAATTCAAAGGACTTACCGGGGTATATTTCCTCCAATTCGAGTTGTGGTATGCCGGGATATTTGTAATCGCTAAATGCATAATAGAATTCCTTCCTCAGTGCGTCGTGCGTAGCTTTATTAGAGTAGATAGGTATTGATTGTTGTTGTAGGTAATTAAAAGCTCTTACGTCGTCCAATCCTGCTACGTGATCCTTGTGGGAGTGAGTCATCAATATAGCATCTAGCTGATTCACTTTTTCTCGTAACATTTGGTAACGAAAATCAGGTCCCGTATCAACAATAATTGTATGCTTATTATAGGTTATAAGTATGGAAGATCGCAGCCTTTTGTCATGCTTATCTTCAGAATGGCAGACATCACAAGGACATGCAATTACGGGTACACCTTGAGAAGTTCCTGTACCTAAAAATTTTATTCTCAAATCGTTATTTTTGATTGTTTTATGTTTCGAAAAAATACCTTATTTTTTTCACTCATTACACGCTCATTTGATGGTATTGTTTGTAGAATTTGCAATAAAGACTTAACTTTCATATCTACCTTTGAAAATTTATTGATTACAATAACCTTGGAATTCTCTATAATACACGAACCCGTTTTAAACGATCCTTGTTCATACCTTAACTTATACCCTAAATCTTTAAGCAATACTTCTAATTTATCCAAACTATTTTGCGTCAAGGGAATCATAATTTATAAATAAAATTAAATTTAATAAAGGGGAATCAAATTGTCAATTCATTTGACAATTTTTTTATCAAGCAAAAATTTAGAGGCATATTGGTGAATAAAACCAGTTCCATAGGCAAATAATTGAGTATAAGCAGCTATTAATGACAAAAATGCTACGCGAATACTTTTACATTTCCATAATGCATGCAACCATATCAAAACCGAATATAAAATAACAAGCGAGTTTCCAATCCATGCAACTTTTTTAATAAAATACATTTCGTACATAGTTAAAAAATTGATTACGTTCATCATCAGTAAGAGGATAACCCCAGTGACAAACAAACTTGGTAAAGCGTGTACTAGTTTTAATTCGGAAGGATACAGGCAATAAATATCAATCCTCCCCTTTCCAAAATTATAGGTTTGGTTATAGAATTGGTTGAAGCTTGTTCTTCTTTTATGATAAACGAAAGCTGAAGCGATCAAACCGACCCGATAACCAAGTTGAATCATTCGAATACTAAATTCTATATCTTCTGATCTTCTGGAGAGTTTAAATCCGCTTGTCTGCTCCCATACTTTTCTCGATATCCCCATATTAAAACTACGTGGATGGAATTGGCCAACATGTTTTTTATTACCTCGAATACCGCCAGTTGTAAAAGGACTGGTCATGGAATAACTGATCGCTTTTTGAATTGGTGTGAAGGAATTATGTGCCGCATCAGGTCCTCCAAATGCATCTAATTCTCCTTCTTTAATTCCCGCTAACACTAAATGCAAATAATTTTCAGGAACGATAATATCTGAATCGAAAACAATAAAAAAATCCCCCTTCGCTTTTTGGAATCCTAAATTGCGTGCAAAACCTTGACCCTCATTTTCCTTAAGGTAATAATGTATATCTAGTTTACCATCAAATTTTTCAACAATATGTTTAGCCGTTAGTGTAGAACCGTCTTCAATAATAATAATTTCAAAATCCTTATACCGTTGATTAAGCAAGGAATTCAATAATTCCTTTAATTCAGTAGGACGATTAAAAAGGGGGATAATTATTGAAAAAAACATGCTAGATAACTTGATCGATGTGATATTTATTTCTTTCCGATCCGTTTCTTGAAATTAATTCTGCTATAAATCCCGTCAAAAATAGTTGGGAACCTATTAATATTGCAACTAAAGACAGATAAAATAAAGGTTGGTCAGTAACATTTCGATAGGCGGTGCCATTAGCGATGCTCATCAATTTTTCAATAATCAGGTACACTGTAATAAAAAATCCTATCAAAAAACTTAAAACCCCTAATGGTCCAAAAAAATGCATCGGTCTCTTTGCAAATTTCCCAACAAAAAATATTGACATTAGGTCTAGAAAACCTTTAACAAACCTACCAGGACCAAATTTTGTTGTCCCATATTTTCTTGGATAATGTTGTACGACCTGCTCTTGTATATTGTTGAATCCAGCCCATTTTGCTAACACTGGAATATAACGATGCATTTCACCATATACCTCTATACTTTTAACAACATCCTTTTTATAAGCTTTCAGACCACAATTAAAGTCATGAAGATTATCTATTCCAGACATACTTCGAGTAACAGAATTAAACAATTTCGTTGGGAGCGTTTTAGTAATCGGGTCATAACGCTTCTTTTTCCAACCAGAAACTAAATCGGCATTTTGATTCTTAATTCGATCAAAAAGTTCAGGAATTTCATCAGGACTATCCTGTAGGTCTGCATCCATGGTGATCACTACATCACCCTCAGCAGCAACAAAACCTACGTTTAATGCAGCCGACTTCCCATAGTTTCGTCTAAACCGGATGCCTTTAATAGAATCATTGTCACTTCGTAAAGATTGGACAACTTGCCAGGAATTATCTTTGCTTCCATCATCTATTAATATTATTTCATATGAAAAATTATTAGCATCCATGACACGTTTTAACCACGCGCATAATTCAGGGAGAGATTCTTCCTCATTAAATAGAGGTATTACTACTGATATATCCATATTAATATAATAAACAAAGGTATCACATATTGAATGATACCTTCATTATGAAAGCGTTTAGATTAATTAAATATTTTTATCTTCCTCTATAGAGGAATCAGTAACTGTAGGCTGATTCTGGGAAGGAAACATTAATTTTTCTCTTTTGAAAATAGCTGCAAATACAAGTGCTAAAATGAAATATAAGATGATGGACACCATTAATCCCCTCAATAATATTCCAATGGTTAAAGAACCTAATGCCTCTTTTTGTTGCTCTAATAATTCGATTGTTTTATCAATTTGTTCATCTGAAGAGTTTGCTGCCTCTAACATTTCAATCGTCATATTGATAGTATTGTCAATTGCTTCTTCTTGAGGAATCGGATTTACTAAATTGAAAACATTTACGCCTAGCACTCCAATAACTGCAGAGATTGCAAGCATAATAAAAATATTTTTTAAGGCGACAGAAAAAGTCCAATACCCTCCAATTAATTTTCTAAGCTGTACTACAAAATAAACGGCTAAGGCTAAGAAAAGAACGTAATTTACTATAAAATTAATAGCCGATGATAGAAAAAGCGAAGTGGCAGATTTTGATATATAAATTGAAATGATGGAAAGTATTAAAGAAATTACCCCCAATACAATACCATAAATTATAGCTTGCTTCTTTATACTTTTAGTTTCCTCAATTGAATGGTCCATAATTTATTTATTAAAGTTAATTATAAGTTCATATAGAGCTGTGTACAACGCTTTATTTGAGGCGTATTTAGTAAATTCACTAAGCTGTTCCTTTGATGGGTTTTGCTCTGTAAAGAAAGAAATAATCGGATAAAATAGCTCTGCTATTTCTTCTTCTTCATCTAATGTCTCGGCAACATTTGCAATCTCCTGATATGAACTTTCTACCAGAATTTGATTGGCTATTATCTTTTCATAAATTGTATACTCATCTTGAAACTCATCTTCTTCTACCAATAAAAATTCTTTCAGAAAATCATCTAACGACGGTTCAATTTCATCATCTGCACATTCTTTCAAATAAAGTAGAATATTTAAAAGTTCAGATCCACGGTCAATTGTTTCTTCCTCAATCGCCTCCCATTCAGCAGATTCTAAATAGTCTGCCTCAAGTTTCTGCACATCTTCTGCAAAGAAATTAATCATGAGCAAATCAAATGAATATTCACGAAGTTCTTCGAAATTCTGGTGATTATCAAACGCTGCATCCAATGCAGAAACTTTTTCCATGAATGCCTTATCACCTTCAAAAGCAGAAGATAAAGTTTTTAAAAAATCTGTGGCATCTATATTTTCAAGGGTTGCATAATTTCCAACACTTGCTTCTAAGGCATTTTTAATTTTATTATCCATCTTAATTAATTGACGTTTAATTGATTATTATTAATTACTGCAATTATTCCACCGGTAAGTTCTTCCCCAAATAAGGGGCTATTTTTCGATTTTGAATGATTAGTTCTTTCATCAAATATCCACTTTTTAGTCATATTAAACAAAACTAAATTAGCTTCCTCCCCTTCCTTGATCTGCGGAATCTCTTGTTGAAGTATTTTCCTAGGACCAATCACTAATTTTTCTACTATTGATTCTGGCGATAAACCCGCTTTAACTAAAAGTGGCAAAACAGTTTGACTAGCAATAATACCATTATGGGCGATTTGAAACTCCACATTTTTAAATTCAATCTCATGTGGGGTATGTTGTGATACGACCGCATCAATAGTTCCATCTTTAAGTCCTTTTATCAAAGCTTTCAGATCCTTTTTAGTACGTAATGGTGGGCTAACTTTATAATGACTATCAAAGCTATTAACATCCTGATCTGTAAACACTAAATTATGTGCTGCGACATCACAGGTCACTTTAATCCCTTTTGATTTAGCTCGTTTAATTAATTCAACTGATTCTTCAGTTGAAATGGTGGAAAAATGAATTCTTGCATCATTATATTCGGCAAGGAATAACTCTCTTGAAACCATGATAAATTCAGCTAAGTTAGGGATTCCTTTCATACCTAAATAAGTACTAACTTCCCCCTCATTCATTTTACTCCCTGCAGCGATGGATTGATCCTCAGCAAAAGACATGATTAATCCATTGAAACCTTTTGCATAAAGTAACGCTCTACCCATTAAACCTGCTTGCTGAATACTTCGATCACCATCAGTGAATGCAATAGCCCCAGTCATTTTCATATCATACAGTTCAGCTAACTCCTTCCCATCGCGATTTCGACTTACAGCACCAACAGGAAATACATCCACAATGTTTCCCTTTGATGAATTCACAATCAATGATACTTCGGACCGACTATGAATTGCTGGTGAGGTGTTAGGATGCACAGCAACTGCGGTAAATCCACCTGCAACAGCACTTAAAGTACCTGTTTGTATATCTTCCTTTGTTTCGTATCCAGGTTCCCCAAAATTGACATTTAGATCGAAAAATCCAACTGACAAGAACGAACCTTCACCAGCTATAATTTTCACTTTGTGATCATCAAGTTTAATTTGCTTTGCAATTTTTTCAATCTTTCCATTTTTGATCAAAACGTCAACTATTGAAAGATGAAGAGGATGTGCTGTCGAAACTAAGGTAGCAGAAGTGATTAGTAATGTAGCCATGAATTAATAGATAAGCGAAAAAAAATTGATGAATGATTTTGTCTTAATTGGATAATATATGCTTGCATTAGAGATGATCTAGATAGTTGAGGGATCTCAAGGGTCTTCTCTGGGTAACAAAACGCTTTGAGCGAAAGTGTGTACTGCTTTTTCATTAAAAAACAAAAATACAAAATCATTTGAAAACATATTATAAAAAAGAGAAAAACCTATTTGCCCCATCTGTATGTGTCTAGCTCAAAACCTGCCATATCTAAAACCCGATCAACTACCGTTGCGGCTAAATCTTCAAAACTTTGAGGATTACTATAAAAAGAAGGAGTCGCTGGACAGATAATACCACCTGCCAAGGTTACGGTCTGCATATTCTGAATATGTATTAAACTTAAAGGAGTTTCTCTGGTCACTAAAATCAACTTTCGTCTTTCTTTCAAAATCACATCGGCTGACCTTGTTGTCAAATCCGAAGAAATTCCATTTGCAATCCGGGCAAGCGTTCCCATCGAACAAGGAATTACGATCATCGTATCAAATTTTGCGGAGCCCGATGCAAATGGTGCCATAAAATCATTTTTCTGGTAAAAATGAAATGGAATTTCAGTATAATCCGTCGTCCCGAGTTCAAACTTCCATACATCCTTCGCATTGTCTGACATGATAACACCAACCTCAGCGATTTGTTCCTTTAGTGCAGATAATTTATTCAAAAGTACTTTGGCATATATAGAACCGCTGGCACCAGTTACCGCAACAACAATTTTTTTCTTTTTTACCATAGCTACAAAGCTAAGAAAAGCGATGAATAATAATACTAGCCAAATATAACGGATATAGCAGAAAAAGTTCTAAATTGAAACAGCCTTAACTGACTTAGTATGTAATAAACGATCTCTTAAAAAATTTTTAAAATTTTTGTTAACCTTAAAAATCGATTATTAGTTTTTTTTTATTTATTTCGTAGTCAAAATGACAACTTATGAGTTTAACCGTATTGGAAGAATTTATTGAAACAGGCAATCATCAAGATTTAGATTTATTACTAAATAGTGAACCAAATCTCATTAATGAAAATACCAGTCATGGAATTTCTCCATTACTACTTTCCTGTTATTATAATAAACCTCAAATAGTACAGATTATCCTTAAACATTTAAAGAATATTACAATTCATGAAGCATGTGCAGCTGGCCTAACACAGCAGGTGCAACTAATGGTAGAACAAAGTCCAGATGTAATTAATGAATTATCATCTCACGGTTTCTACCCCTTAGGAGTTGCCGCTCATTTTGGGCAGGAAGAAATTACCAGGATATTATTACGTCATCTGGCCAACCCAAATGAATATTCTCAAAATGGATATAATGTATTCCCAATACATTCTGCCTTGAGTAACAAACATGACCAAATTGCCAAAATGCTAATTGAAGCTGGTGCAGACGTCAATGTTTTGCAATCTTCTAGGATTTCACCATTACATATTGCTGCGCAACAAGGTAATATTGATATTATTATTGTTTTACTAGAAAATGGTGCTAATATCCAAGTACTAAACGATTTTGGTCAATCACCAGCTGATTTAGCAGCTGATAAAGGCTTTCATGAAATCGCAGCAATTTTAAAAGTATAAATTAACGACCTGCTTCCAAAGAGCGAAAAGTTCGCTTAAGGTTTTTTAGTCTAAAGTATAAGGTTAGTTCACTTGCGTAGTCCATCAGTAAATCTGCAAGTTATAGTAATATCTATTTAAATTCTTGAATAAATTTTTAGTTGATCAGATCCTACCATTTGTTGGGAGTGCAAAACTCCGTTAATAGTAGGTGCATTCATTCCTTCCCCCCAATTAACATTACTTGAAAATATTCGGGCTTCATCCCAGAGTCCTGATGAAATAAACTGATCTAAGGTTTTTTTTCCGCCCTCTATTATAATGGATTGTATATCCATTAAATATAATTGATATAAAATTTGTTGGGGAAGATATAAATCAAAATTTTCCAGTTCAATGAATTTGAGGTTGGCACTCCAGTCCGTCTTAATGGAATTAAATACAATTGTTTCAACGGATTGATCCATAATATTAAAATCATGCGTGATATCTAAGTTTTTATCGATAACAATTCTTTTAGGATTGCGCCCTTTCCATTCTCTGACTGTCAGGTTCGGATTATCAGCGAATGTTGTTGTTTTACCTACTAATATAGCATCTTCTTCAGATCGCCATTTATGAACCAACTGTTTACTTGCCTTATTTGTTATCCATTTTTGTTGACCATCCAGTGGGCTAAAGAAACCATCTTTTGTTTGAGCCCACTTTAATATCACATATGGTCGAAATTCTTTTAATTTAGTAAAAAATCTCCTATTCAACCATTTTGCTTGCTCTTCCAAGATACCAAGTTCTATAGGAATGCCTGCATCAATTAATTTTTTAATACCTAAACCATTAACTTTTGCAAATGGATCCTGGCACGCTATGATAACTTTTTCAAACCTCTTCTGAATAATTAAATCAACACATGGTGGTGTTTTACCAAAATGTGCACATGGTTCTAAACTTACGTAAATCTGGCTGTTCTTAAAGAGTTCATGAGATTTTGCTTCTCCATGTTTTGATATTACTTGCTGGATAGCATTAACCTCCGCATGAGCTCCTCCAAATGGCGAGGTAAACCCTTCTCCAATTATTTGTCCATCATGTACGACAACTGCGCCAACCATTGGATTTGGACTTGTTTTTCCAGACCCTAACAAAGCTAGGTCTAAACACCGTTGCATAAAGAGCTCATTTTGATTCATAGCACAAAACTATTAATTTATCAATAAAAAAAGGTTGTTTTTTGTAGGTTTGCTAAATGAATACTTTGAGAGAGATTAGAATTAAATATTTAAATGAACTTACTCCTTTATACGACGAACATGAAATCATCAGTATCTTTCAAATAGCGGCTGAGCATATTCTTGCTATCTCTAAAATTCAATTGGCACTACACTATGATGAAGTAGTAATACCAACCAACCAAGATCGATTTTTAAATACATTAAATCTTTTATTATCGGGTAAACCAATTCAGTATATTATTGGATCTGCCCCATTCTATGGATTAAATTTCAAGGTAAATAAGGACACGTTGATCCCTAGGGTTGAAACAGAAGAATTAGTTGATCTGATTATTAACCAACATAAGGATAATTCAAATTTAGATATCATCGATATTGGAACGGGTTCAGGATGTATTGCAATTAGCTTAGAAAAGCACCTAAAATTGGCTAATATTAGTGCAATTGATATTTCGGCCCAAGCAATTCAAATTGCAATAATAAATGCACATGACAATGATGCTTCAGTTGATTTTCGTTGTATTGATATATTGGAATGGGATTTAGTCTTTTCTAACGAAGTATATGATATCATCGTAAGTAACCCACCTTATATTACCCCGTTGGAGAAACAAAATATGCATAAAAATGTCTTATCATTTGAGCCACACGGTGCATTATTCGTGAATGATGACGCACCACTTCTATTTTATGATTACATTAGTTCATTTGCCTTAATTCATTTAAAACAAAATGGAACATTATATTTTGAGATAAACCAGTATTTATCTCAAGAAACAGGTGAATTATTAATAAAAAAAGGCTTCAATAATATTCAAATTTTGAATGACATTAATGGATTTCCTCGTATGATCTGTGCGAAAAGAAAATAACCCCTATTTTTTCAAACTGAGAGACAAGCAGTTATTTGAATACATATAAATAATAGAATAAAATATTTGGAGCATATTAGAGATTTTTCTACCTTTGCATCACTCCAAACAACGAAGGGGTATCAGTTAAATTGATTCTGTAGCTCAGCTGGTAGAGCAATACACTTTTAATGTATGGGTCCTGGGTTCGAATCCCAGCGGGATCACAAAAAAAAGCTCAATCTTTCGATTGAGCTTTTTTTTTGCACTGGGACGAGAACAGAAGGGTTGGGATGGGTTGGATAAGAGCAATCGCAGAATTTAGTCTTAGAGTTCAATATTGTGTTCCGTCAAATTCCAAAAATCGCTATACTATTTCCTAAAAACTTCCTCCCGATGTTTTGTTCCCCAGTCTTTCAACGCATCAATAATCGGCGTCAAAGTGTTAGCATAAGGCGTCCACTTGTACGTAATTTTCACCGGATAATCATTCGTAACAATCCGCTCAATTAATTTGTGCTGTTCCAATTCTTTCAACTCTTTCGCCATCGCTTTTGGCGTGATACCAGGAATACTGTCCTGAATATCGGTAAATCTTTCATTGCCCACACCCACCGAAATGATAATCGGCAACTTCCACTTTCCATTAATTACATCCAAAGCATCACGCACTGGTTTTACACTGTCTAAACATGATAAATAAGGTTTTTTTCCTGCCATAAAAATTTCGTTTTAAAAAAAAAGCACTTTCTTTTTGGAAACTACTATACAAAGTAAAGTATTTTTAATTTAATTTTGTAAAATAAATTTTAAAAATATTAAAAATGAAAATAGGAATCATTGGCGTTGGCCATATCGGAAAAACATTAGCAATAAAATTAGCTGCGGCTGGACATCAGGTATCGGTTGCCAACTCAGGTTCGCCAGAAAACATTCATCCAGATGTTCTTGTAACTGGTGCAAAAGCGGTAACTGCCGGGGAAGCACTGTTAGATAAAGAGGTCATTATTTTATCTATCCCCTTAAATCGCATACTTGATATTGCTCCACATTTCGCCTCTATACCAGAAAATGTTACCGTGATTGATACGTCGAATTACTATCCGGCAAGAGACCAGAAAATTGAAAGTATAGAATCCGGAATGGTTGAAAGTTTATGGGTAAAGGAACAGTTGGGACGTCCCATTGCCAAAGCGTGGAATGCCATTGGTTCTCAATCATTGGAGAAAAATGGAAACTCTACCGGAGCGGAAAATCGTATCGCCATTCCTTTTGCTGCTGACCGTGAAACGGATAGGAATATTACTAAACAATTAATTGAAGATACAGGCTTTGATGCTTTCGATACCGGCTTCCTTGACGATTCGTGGAGACAGCAGCCTGGTGCGCCGATTTATTGTACAGACCTTACTTTAAATGAAATCGAATCGCTTATTAATACCACAGAAAGAGAGCGTTTGCCGGCAAGACGGGATATCGCCGTTGCAGCCATTATGGAACGTTTGAACAGTGCAAAGGCCAATCCCGATGCTGATTTTGCATTACGTTTAAGTCGTGCTCTGTATATCTAATCTTAAAGCTTTGAATAATGGATTTTTCAGAAGAAAAAAAGGAGCATCTTAATGCCGAAAAGAAGCAAATGCTTATCGGTCTCCACCTCGGAAACGGTTACGGTTCGCAACAAGGAGCATGGCGTATGGCAGGAGTTGATCCTAAAAGTTACACGAGTTTTGATGCCCGTGTAAAACAAGCTCAAGCTGCAGAGCGTGGGAAATTTCAATTTATATTTTTGCCCGACGGACCTGGTGCTGTTTTGGCGGATATCGCAACGGAAGCTCCAGCTTTTAACCTCGATGTGATGATGACGCTTGCCGCGGTGGCGAGAGAAACTGAATATATTGGTCTCGTTGCTACAGGCTCAACTACTTTTAATGAACCTTTCAATCTGGCGAGACAATTTAAGGCTTTGGATGTAATGAGCCACGGAAGAGCCGGCTGGAACGCTATCACATCAAGCGGAGAAGATGTTGCTGCCAATTATGGCAAAAGAATTCCGTCGAGCGAAGACCGTTATGGTCGTGCTCACGAGGTAATTCAACTTATACAGTCGCTTTGGGGAAGCTGGGGCAAAGATGCGTGGATTCACAATCAGGAAACCGGACAGTTTGCTAATAGAAACGAGATTCTTCCCATTAATTTACAGGGAAAATATGTCGGTTCACGAGGTCCGCTTTACATTCCGCCTTCCGAACAGGGACAGCCCATTATTTTTCACGCAGGCGGAAGTCCCAATGCACACGAGTTAGCAGGACGTTTTGCTAATGTGGTGATTGGTGCGGCTTTTACCATTGAAGATGCAAAGGCGCAGCGCAATGCTTTCAGGGAATCGGCAAAAAGTCATGGTCGTAATCCTGATGAAATCAAATACATCGCCGGATTGATGACCACGATTGCAAAAGACCGACGCGCCGCACTTGACAGGCGGATTCAGTTAGCCGGAGATTCTTTGGTACACAGATTGGGTTACCTTCAACAAATGCTGGGCATTCCGTTGAATCCATCCAAAATTGATGAACCACTTACTAAAGCACAGTTGGATTCAGCCCGTCCGTCCCGTTATGATCCGCGTTCGGCTAATGCTTTAAAAATTGCACAGGAAGGTTGGAGTCTCCGGGATATTCTGGCGCATGGCGTCATCGATTATCATCCTGTCATTGTCGGTCCGGGCGTAGAAGCGGCCGACCACATGCAGGCTTGGTTTGAAGCGGGTGCAGCCGATGGATTCTGGATTTCGGCTGATGTCAATTCAGATGGAATTGATGCTTTTGTGAATGAAGTCGTTCCGATTTTACAAGGGCGTGGACTTTTTCATCAGAATTATGAAGGGAAAACGTTAAGGGAAAATATTGGAGCTCCTGAGCAGTATGGAATTGACCCGAGAGTTTAAATAGAAAATTAAAACAAATAAAATTTACATAAAATGGAAATAGGAATCATTGGTTCCGGCAATATCGGAAGTACGCTTGCCGGATATTTTACAAAATTAGGCCATCAAGTTGCCATCGCAAACTCACGTGGACCGGAAACATTAACCGACATCGCTGAAAAAACTGGTGCGAAAGCAGTAACTGCCGAAGCTGCTGCAAGCGCTAAAGACTTGGTCATTCTTGCCATTCCACAAAAAGCAATGGTCAAGTTGCCCGTTAATATTTTATCCGCATCAAAAGCAATTGTTGTAGATGCGGGAAATTATTATCCATCCCGAGATGGTGAAATTACTGAAATTGCAAATGGAGCAACAGATAGCGAATGGGTTGCGAAAGTCATCGGTCATCCCGTCATTAAAGCGTTTAATAATATTGTTGCTCCAAGTTTAGCATCAAAAGCAATTCCTTCCGGCAATGCCAACCGACTTGCATTATCCATTGCAGGTGACAATGCAGAACAAAAACAAACTATAATGAAACTGATTGACGAAATCGGATTCGATGCGATTGATGGAGGTTTAATTTCTGAATCCTGGCGACAACAACCCGGCGAACCTGCGTATTGCCAGGATTTGAACAAAGAAAATTTGAAAGTCGCGCTGCAAAAAGCTGACATAAGCAAACGTGCTGAAAATCTTGCGGTGGCTGATGAAATGGCTAAAGCATATTTTAGTTAATAGCTGTCACAAATATATTATTATTATTATTATTACGTTCATGGGTTAGAAATTGCCGATTCCGAAATTGGAAAGATATTGGCTCAATATCCTGAGAATATTCCTGAATGGCCACAGGAGTCTATATTTCAAACCATTGAAGATATTAATACTCCTAGTATTAAGAGCGGTTATTCTACGGTTATGTTCAATAAAAGAGTTCTGCCACCAGAGGCCCATACGATGGAGGAGATATTGAACGAGCAAAAGCCCTTTCTTCGGGAAATTAGAAACAGACTTCCAATACAAATACCCAAATGTTGCTGAAATTTTCAAGCACATGAAACAAGGCTATTTAGAAGATGCCAAGTGAGAGGACGAAGAAGCCCAACGTAACAAGTTAGAATACTAAAATCAAAATTTTCAAACCTTTGACACATTCAATAACTGTTAAGGTTGATTGACCTCTAAATCATGTTCCTAAGCACTGTCTCTCAATTGATTTAATCGCCTCAAATCTTCCAAAAAAGAGTTCGAGTTTTGTACCTGTGAGTTCACAAAAGGCGCTGGAAATAGCGCCTTTTGTGTTTATAATATCATTTTAACCGCTCTCAGTTCAGATTTCGATCATACCGAATTCTTAGGGAGTAGTACATTTTAATCCTTCTATTGTACGACTAATATTTCTACCCGCCGATTTTGTTCTCTCCCGCTTTCCGTATCGTTGGATGCAACCTGCTTGGAAGCACCAAATCCTCTAGCACTTAGATTTTCGGATGCCACTCCAGCGTTGACGATATAGAGCATGACTGCATTGGCTCTATCCTCAGATAGCGATTGGTTGTATTCGGCCGTACCCTCGACGGATGAATGACCATTGATGATAAAATTGGCCGACGTATCTTTCTGCATTTCTCGGACGATATTGTCCAACACAGTGTAGGATTCTGTTTTGAGTACACTTGAATTAAATTCAAATAGGACGTTCTTGAAATTGAAATTCGGTTTTTCGACCACCGGTTCAGGGTCTTTTCGAGGTTCTTCCTGAGCAATGACAGGTTCTTCCACTTTCTCTATGGGTTCTTCCCGTACGGGAGTCTGTTCAATCTGGCTACTTGGATTAATTACGATTTTTTTGGACTTGCAAGCTGACAGATTGAAAACCAATAAAGCGCAACTTATTGCTAAAAGGCTTTTTATTATATGCTTCATAGTATGTTCTTTTATTAATATGTACCCCCAAAGGTACTATATATTCTCTTATCCTCCTTAGCAATACGTATGATTTTACTTGCGCCATAACTCTTCTAGGTAAACTGTAATCTTATTGCCTCGTCAATAAAACTGGCAGTCTCGATTGATGGTCTTTTCTTATCCTTGGATTTCGGTAACGATATTATATCTTTTTGATTTGCGCCATCCTTTAGCTGGTTTACGTAAAATAAATCAGCTAAAAAGCGCTTCGGATGTCATACCAGTTAATTCACAAAAAAGCTTCACTTATCAGTGAAGCTTTTTTGTGATCATGCAAGAATGATTACACGACAGGCGCTGCCTCCTATTGATCTAAGCATCACCGCTAACGGAAACGTGCCACGGGCTCTCCCATTTTCGAGTTCTCGATCAATCCTATTCGGCAAGCATATCCATAAAAAATAAATAAAGAAGCTAATAGCCCTTATATATTATTTAGAGCTGTTGCAAGTTTTTTTTTCACAGTGTCCTTGTTGGGTTTAGAAATGGGTATTTTTTCTCCTGATAGTAAGAGCAGGATACCGCCGTCTTCTTTTAACCAACTTTTTACATATTTTGGATTTACCAAATGACTTTGGTGAGTTCTCAAAAATCCGCTGGGGCGCAGTAGATCTGCATATTCTTTAAGTGATTTAGAAACCAATATTTTTTCATCATTCGAAAGGAAAAAGTGGGTATAGGTATTGTCTGCTTCGCAACGTATAATTTCTGATAAAGTAACATACCTAATTTCGCTTTGCATCGGTAGAGCAATTTTGCTAACGTTTACTTCCGGCTTTTTCAGTTGTTGTAGTAAAAAATCGAGCTGCGAAGAATGTACTTGTGTTCCTAATTTACATTCAGCTTTACCTACAGCATTCATCAACTCTTCAATATCAATAGGCTTTAAAAGATAGTCTAAGGCAGCAAATTTTACAGCTTGTATTCCATATTGGTCGTAAGCGGTAACAAAAATAACTTCAAAATTACGCGTTGGAAGCATCTTTAGTACATCAAAACCTGTTTGCTTGCCCATTTGAATATCCAGAAATATTAAATCAGGCAAGTATTTTTCTATAGCATCAACCGCATCACTTACATTTTGCGCTGTTGCGATTATAGTTACCTGCGGACAATGCTTATCTAGCAAAGTCCGCAGGTTTTCTAAATTGGAAATTTCGTCATCTATTAAAACTGCTCTCATCATATTATAGCCAATCGGTTAATGTTATGCTTATTTTAGTCCCGTTAGTAGTTGATTGTATAGCTAAGATAAAGCGATTTTCTTTATAAATACTGTTTAATAGTGCTATTCTACTATCACTTAATGGCAGCCCCAAACCACTCTTCTTTTTTTCTGTGTCAAATCCATTTCCATTATCAGTGACAGTTAATACCAAATCATTTGCTTGCTTAATTAATGTGATAATAATTTCTCCATCGATAGATTTTTGCGCTATGCCATGCTTCACTGCATTTTCTACAAAAGGCTGTAACAGCATGCTTGGTATTTCTATGTTATCTAAATCTAAATCGCTGGAATGATTAATCCTGTACTTAAAGCCGAACCGCAACTGCTCCATTTGTAAGTAATCATCCAGTAATCCTTTTTCTTGCGATAAGCTAATCAAGTCTTTATCATTAAGTACGTTACGAGTTAACCGAGCAAATTTAGCAAGATATTTATTGGCATGGTCTATTTCGTTTTTATTCATTAAATTTTGAATGCCAGAGAGTGCATTAAACAGAAAATGAGGGTTTAGTTGGGAACGAATCGAGTTAAGCTGGAGCTTCGCTATCTTCTCTTGTTGCTCCTTTTCCGTCAGTTTTTTTTTGTTTATTCTTTTGATGAAATAAAAAATAATGAAAAAGACTAGTCCAATAGAAAATGCTGCGATCAACGTATAAATTAAAAGTTCATTTTTGGTATAGCTCTCTTCGTCTAGCGTTATAGAAAGCGTATAGCTGGATGTATATTTTTCTATTTCTTTTGATGAAATATCGCAATCAAGACAATTAGTCCAGTCAATCAATGGCTGAATAATAATTTCATAAGCGCCCGACTTTTTGAAAACGCCTCTATCGATCTTTACGTAAGGTGAAAGTTTACCTGCTTCATTAAGATAGCCGCCAAAGAGCCATGAAGTGGATTCAAAGATTATTTTATCTGTTTTCTTGTCTTTTATGGAGGTGCGGTAGAGATAATCAATATCCGTTCTTTCTTTTACAATGGTCAGTTCGTCGTCTTTTTCAGTAAAGGTGAGATCTATCCTTTCTTCTGGCTTTGTTATATAGTTGTAGTCAAAGCCTTTTTCAGTTACAAACCGCTTTGCTAAGCCTTCGATCTTTGCTTTCGGAATAGGTTTTCCGTAAAAAACAGATTTCTCTATATCAAGGGGTTTTTCAATGCTATAGACCAATGTTGTAATAGTTTTGTCTTTTATAGGGAAGATTCCAAGTGTTGTCGAACGGAATATTTCTTCATCGCCCTTGTGCACATCTTTTAGTTGCTCTTGTTCGATCTCCTTATTTACCACTATTGGTTTATTATCGGCTAAAATACTGTATCGGTAGTGCCGTACACTATCTGTCTTTCTAAAATATATTTGGATACTCACATTGTTGACTTCCGGCAAATAATTAAAAGAAGTGTTGGGTTGATTCGGAAATATAATTGAATAAAAGACATTTTTAGCTGAACTATCTACATTCATGAGTAGTTTTCCTCCAGCAGCGTAGTTGTGATTAAAGTTTATGCCTTTTTGAGCACTTGCTGTAGAAAGCACAATAATGAAACTGAGTAATGTGAAGATGATCTTTTTCATGGCGTGTAGTTTAATTTTCATCAAACTTGTCACAATAATAGTAAAACTAAAACCATAAAACAGCAATAGTAGTGTTTGAAATAGTAGATGTAGTGTTTTGGGCAGTATTTGAATAACCGAACAGCAATCTCGATAAAAACCAGAATTACCTATATGCTCCTTTTATTCTAATGTTAGTTCCCAAAGCTGCAAAGCATAATAGTTTTGGTTAAGATCATCCTTGTCTATGACATAAGATCTCGGAATACGATATATTTTGTGGCAGTAGATGAGTTTGTCCAGAATTTTTGGTTTTATCTGTTTGAAAAAAATGATTTTCTCGTCTTACTGGAAAAGCCTCGTTTATCACATCTTCTTTTACGGTACGCAATAACTCTTAGCTGTAAATCATCACTTAATTAGCCCCATGAATAAAGTTAGATATCTCAAAAGACTACTTCCTTTCCCATTTTTAGATTTCAGCAATAATATTATTCAAAAAACTCTCATAGCTAAGGATCATAATTTCACTAAAACTATTCTGCATACTGGTATTATTTTTAATAATTATTTTCTTTCACGTGATGAACCCAAGTCATAGAAGATTTTATAGTAGGTTTAAAGTGCGGATATATTTGCTGACAAGAGGAAAAATACTGTGATTTTTAAGATGATATTAAAGGCGTACGAAGTTTAAAAATTCGTACACCTTTAAAGGAATGCTTTATATAAAACTTACTATTTTATATAGTTTAGATAAAATTCATATAGCAACTCAATATTTTCGGAGCAGATTATAGAAATGGCCTGTGATAGTTGTTGTTCATCCCAATCCCACCATTTGATTTCTAAAAGCAATTGGATACGTTCTTCACTGAATCGTGTTTTAATTGCCCTGGCAGGATTTCCGCCGACAATAGTATAAGGGGCAACATCTTTGGTGATTAATGCCCGACTACCAATTACAGCCCCATCGCCGATTTTCACTCCCGGCATGATCATAGCCTCGCTCCCTATCCAAACATCATTACCAACAAGTGTATCTCCAGCATTTTCAAATCCATCAATTGAATCACTAAAGCTTTCAACTTCTGGCATATAAAAGAAAGGAAAACTAGATATCCAGTTATGTCGGTGACCTTGATTGCCCGCCATAATGAAGCTGACACCGCTCCCTATCGAACAGAATGAACCTATAATTAACTTGTCAACGTCATTTCGATTTGGCATCAAATAACGAGCACAGTCCTCAAAGCCGTGTTCATGATAGTAGCCTGAATAATAGGAGTATTTTCCCGCAATAATATTGGGATTGGTATTGTGATCCTGAATTATCTTGCCTTTAAAAGGACTTTCAAAGAAATTAATCATTTTAACATATTTTAAGAAATTAATAAATAGAATTCTAAGGCAATCGGTGATTACCTCGAAAAAGAACATTATTTATTATATGTTAATCAGATTTCTTCATGTCGCTAATATATTGAAAAGTATTTCAAAGCACAATATTTTAATTTTTATATGCAGTATTGAATAAGCTTGCTTTATAACAAAAAAACATTCTTGATAATACTTCTACTTTAAGTGTTGGACTGAATTATTCATTCAAAATATCTTTTTAATGATCTTGATTCGAGCCCTCTTCTAATTCGTTTAATCGGCGTAAATCTTCCAAAAAATGTTCAGACTTTTGCATCAATACGTTCACAAAGCGATGAAAATCCGGGCTCATAACGGGTTCATTCTTACCCATTTGAATCTAACGAACTGACCCTGTATTTTGCCTGTTGACCAGACGATAAACTGATCCTATTTTGTAATTATACTATAAAATAATGTCTCAATATATATGAAATTTCATATCCAATGAATAGAACCACAAGGATGTAGTGAAATCTAACGTTGTCAAATTTTATGGCCAATAGGCACAATAAGATATGACTTATGTTCCGTACCGGGTACTCCCAGTGTAACGAATTCATATAAGCAGTTCCCTTTAGCAAGGTATCGCCGAAATCACCTATAAAAAGTGCGATCAAAAATGAAAAGAACCAACCCTTCTTGGAAAAAAAATAATCCTTAAAGCCCTTATATTCACTTGTGTTATCTGGAAAAATCAGTACACATATCGCAAAATATATTGTAGTGTATAAAATCAGGAAAAAGTATTCAGCGAAATTCCAGTGCGTAATATTTTTTAAACTTGCTTCCCACCACCAAAAATGAACCATCAAAAGAAACACATAAAATACCCAAAGCAGATGTAGAAGATATGGCTTAACCAACTTATTATGATCGATTAGTTTTACCGCATTTTTTAACAATTGCGCCATACCTAGTCCTAGAATCATGCTAATAATTGTGCGTACATGTGTAAATGTTTCTTCCATAAAAGTGATCGAATTCGGTAATAAGTTTCAGAAAGATACAAAATAAATAGAATAAGAGGAAAGGGATATCCTGTGTAATTAGCTAATTATGCACTCCTGTTATCGATAAAATGGCCCTATGTACCAGGCTTTTAAATATTAAGCTAGTATTCACCGGAGATAAATTTGATGATACGGTAGCGGAAACGAATTAGTATTCAAAGCCAAGGGTATGTTTTCTTAAAAACAACCCTTTTATGATTGCTTACTACAATCTCAAATCGAGTGGAAAAGAAGGAAATATTCCCCTCTTCCTCATTTCGCAATATGCAAATTTGTTATCGTCCCGCAATACAAATGAAAATCGTACACAAAGCGGGGCTGTACATATCTATCTAAAATTAAATACCGCTTTTAGCACCGCCATTCTACCTCGCAATTCATAACGGTTGCGCACTTGCATATTTGCCGAAATATGATATGATTCAAATGTCTTAACATCAGCTAAATTCGTTAAATTGAGTTCAAAATCAGTTTTCAATTTTTTATGGCGATAACGAATAAAAGTATCGAAAAATACATAATTAAAATTTTTCATCCCCGGTTGCTGCGTATACATATTTCTTGCACTCAATTTCAGATGTAAATTCGGTAGCAAATTAATCGGCAGACTTACTTGTTGGACCATATGGAACGTATTTCTATCCAACCCTGCCACCCCAGCCTTTTGACGCGTATTTACCCAAGACAGCTGACCTGAATACGAAAGATTAACCTTTTCCCATACTTTGAGTTCCATACTAGGTTTCAATGTATAAGCTATATTTTGAAATGGAAGTATTTCTGTATTAAAGAGTTGATTATAGTCAGATAATGACCAAGATGCTGCAATCTTCATGGTACTCGATAGCGCAAAGATGTATTTATCAAATCCAATGGATGCATTATAAGATTTTACGACATTCTCTTGCGTAATTAACTGTGTTTGTATAGATTCCTCATTAATCACATTGGAAAGCATCGTGCTGGAGACCGATTGGTTATAATTCAATCCAAAATTGATAAACATCAGTTTTATCGTCCTTCCCAATTTATAGTTTAAACCAACTTTATCACTTCTACTCTCATTTATTCCACTACTATTGGTCGATAATGTACGGTAATTTCTAATTAACAAACCTCGGTATACATTTTCTATCGTTCCGAACGAGTTACCGTGTTCATAGGATAGACTTAATTCACCCTCGGGCTCTACGCGTAATTTAGCAAAAAATGAAGGATTAAATAAGACGTTATCCTGACTATCATTCAAGTCAAAATGCACATCCTCATAATTTGTATGCTGCCATGATATAGGCAGTATAAGTTTGGTAGATAACCTTTTATTGCTCCATTCGTACTCCGCATTAACAGAAATTGCGGAACGTTTCCAGTCCATGTTATTTCGGGTGGAATCAAGTGAAGAAGTCTCCACAACACCGCCTATATTAAGATCAATGGCTGTTTTTAATTGCTGATCTTCCATCATCGCACCTACTCTATAAAACTGCTTAATCTTTCCTTTTGTTAATCTATAGCCAATATCGGCGTGTGTGAAAATCGTAGGCACATCCACATGTTGGAATGTTTCTTCATAGGGTATTCCTGCTGAAAAGACATCAGAAAAAAGACCGGGAGAAAAGGCTAAAGTCTGCGGTTTACTGGCATAATTGAGAAACCAGTTCACCTGCACAATATCACCATTTCTAAGTTCTGGCACCCACTCCAACTGATTTGAGAAACCTTTAATTTTATGATTAAGATGACCGTACAGTGGTTGTCCATTATTTGCAATCCTCGCCCCTTGTTCTTCTTTTTCATACTCAAAAGCGAATGTGTTGTAAAAAAAATGCTTGTTAACATTCTTATTTAAAGTCAAACGTATTGCCGCTAACCATTCTGCTGTTTTGGTGTATTGGTTTTCTTGAAATATGTAAGTGCCCTCCTCCGAAAAATAGCTCGTCTGCCCTTCAAACTCAGTATTGTTTCTGTCGTGCAACAGTTGTAAATTTGATTTCACTTGCAGGCCATCTTTTATATTTAATAGATTATTCGCATTCAGGGCGATACTATTATTCATAAAATAATTTGATTTCGCTATCGGAGGATCACCTACAGTACCCAAAGCAAGTAAATTATTGATCGGTGAATAACCAATTTGCGCTAATGCAGAACCTTGATTAAAACCGGTAAAATCTCCAGTAAGATCATTTCCGATATTATTCCCCTGTAACACATTAAGTATTTTATACTTTTTATTAAATAAGATAGAATTCACCTCTGCATCATAACTTTTAGGAAGACCAGCTCCCAATTTCGCTTGCCCCGTTAACTTAAGCTTCGCATCATCTTTGATAACCAGGTTTATGGCGACCTCGTCAGTATAGCGTTTGTTTTTAAGTACTTTCTTATGTTCATGATTAGTCAGCACCTGTATATCCTTTACCATTAAGTGGGGGATTGTCTTGCTACCAATAGAATATCGGTCCTCTAATAAATCATCACCATCAATATAAAACTTAGCAATGGGTTTACCCAGATATTTAATAGCGCCATTTTCTCCAACTTCAATACCTGGCATACGCTTTAGCACCTCGCCTATACTGCGATCCTCCATCTTTGCAAAAGAAGACACATTATAAGCCAATGTATCGCCCGTCCTGCGGATCTGAGGCCTACTTTTAATTTCCACATCATCCAGTAAAACGGTTTTTTGTTGAAGTTCAATAATCGTGATAGTCCTAATATCTGTCAGAGCGACAGTTTTCTTATGATACCCCAAATGATTAATTTCTAGATAGGCTCCTTCAATATTATCAGGTACTGATACAGAAAAAGCCCCTTTTTCATTTGACTGGTTAAAAGTCAGTAATTTATGCTCGCTTGATCGAAGTACCACATGAATATAATTCAAAGGTTCCTGCGTCTCTTTGTCTACCAATACAGCCTGAACCACATGTTGTTGTCCAAAGGAAAGGAATGGGAAGAATACACAGCAAGAAATTAAAAGACATCTCAGTGGCATACTATGGATTCAACTCCAAGGGGTTATTGGTAACAGATGAAGGTTTATAATCATCATCATTTTTTATAGTCATTGATTTTATTTTATTAGGGTCTGCCCCCAAAGAAGTCCCACTTTTGCGGCCATCTACAAAAATCCCGACTGCTGCCCCCCTTGTACCTGACTTCGCATTTAGATAAGCTTCACGATTAGATTCAAAAGCTTTAACTAATTTGTCGACATCCTCCTCTGTCGATAAAATAGCATTTTCAGGAATTCCCATTGTAATCTGCACAACATCCGGTAATTTATCAAAACCAGCATACTCAAATGCAACTTCGCTATTCTCATCAGTGGCCGCTAAGATTAGCCCTGGCAATCCGTGTAATTTCCACGGGCCAAAAGCAAAAGGAAGATCCATAGTGAACCAAGCTGTATACTTTCGACCTCCAAATGTCGTAGTCGCTTTTTGACAAGTATAACCACCTATTACTTTAGTATCGTCGTGAATATCCCAGTTCTGCTTTGGAAAAGGTGCTTTTAATAAAAAATTATCGGAGGCAACACGTCTTACTTCCATTAAAGACGATTTAGAAGGCTCTAGAAAATAAGAGTCTTTAATGGCACTCGTCGACCGTGAAATAACTAAATTACCATCAAAATCAGCATTATTCATCATTTTCTCAATTTGCTCTTGTGCTCTTGTGCTGGAATAGCTCGAATAGTAACTTGACAATTGTCCTAAATAGGTAACAACTTCATCCCGTAATTGCTTGTCTTTTTTAGTTGTATCATTGACATGTGTAAAAATGTAATGAATCTTAGCGATCGGCTTTTCTTGCGCTTTGATAGCAATGAGGCTCAGTGAAATCAGCGTGGTGAGTACGAGTTTCTTCATAATTTTACGATTTATTTGTAAACTTACGAATAAACCGTAGAAAACAATAATACTTGGTATATAAATTCAATTTATGACCTAGATTATTTCGCTATTATCACAGATTACTAAATGGCAAACTTACTAATTTTCAAAGTAAACAGATCCACTGATTTAATAAATACTACTGAATTACAAGGAATTAACCCCAAATCATGGAAATGATTTTTGATAGTATTATAAATATTATTGCCAACCAACAGTAATCTTTTGCTTCATTTTATTAAGAATTATTTAATATATTTAACATGTAAATTGTTTATAGTCATCATATATTTAAATCCCCAAAAATCTATGATCACGGCATCCAATGACTAATTTTTAATAGGACTTAAAACAAATATGAAAAAGCAAATTAAAACGCTACTAAAACGATCTTTCCTAATGGTCTATTTTAGTTATCCATTATTCTGTCTTAGTCAGACAAGACTGTCGGATCTAGAATATTTAAAGATTGGTGAAATAGAACTCTCCAATGATACCCTTTTTCTGTGGAAAGAAATAAGAACAATGCTTGATCGTATGGATACCGCGAGAGGAACTTATCATAAACTGGCATTATCCAATAATGAAAAAACGAAATTTCTTAAGCTAATAGAAAGATTAAATCTTTTAAATTTAAAGTCGAATAACAAGCAAAAACAGGGTTATTTACCTTTTGAGATTAATTATAAAATCAAAGGTAAGAAACAATCAATTTCAGCGTATGAGCCTGGAATGTCGGCTGCTGAATCAGAAAATTTTAAAGAATACCTTGCTACTGTTTACGATATTATTGACTTGACAAAGACTGACGAAAGATTACTTCGGACGATAGCTGACGGGCAATACCAGCTTAAATCCACTCGCAGGTACCAATTCAAAATTGGCCCTAGTGGGTGGCGATCTTGGGAAAAGAAAGATGGAGAATTAAAGAGAATTGGAATACCCTTAATATTTGCTGATGGAAAAGAAAAAGATCCAAGCTTTATTGATAGAATTAATCGTAAAAAAATTAAATCTTTTAAAGTACTTCAAACACATGAAGCTGATTCCCTCTATGGTGCAAAAGCAAAAAATGGCGTGATTATTATTTCTACTAAATAATGGCTCAACTTTTTTGGATATCTTACCGTAAAAAAGTGAGCCTAAAAACATTGTAAATTCATTGGATAATAACTTTTTAACGTGACCATATTTATTAGAAAAGGTCATGTCGTTTCAATAGTAAACCGCAATAATTCCAAAAAATCCTCTATTCTATAAATTCTTGTGTACAACCGTTATATATTTCCTTAACATTTTCTACATTTCTAAAATCATCAAATTCAACTTTTTCATTCTCACAAGTATAGCCGTAAGCCGGTGGCATCGTACCACAACTCATGCAGATAATGTCCGTAAAATAAACCTGCTTATTTTCATACAAACCCATATATAAATTCACTTCGCTGGTTGGATTTTCAGTACATTTTAAGTCCTTTTTAAATTTTTCTTTCATTTGCACTTTACAGTCAGAAGGATCTTTCTGCTTGTCATCTTTCTCACAACTATATAATAATGTTATAGCCATAAATAATACACATAAGTTTTTCATAATTGATTTTTACAACTTAGAACGAAAAAAAAACGGATTTGCTACAAAACAGTGGAAGTGAATTATAATTTTTATAAAATGATCTCTAAAAATATATTTTAAACCTTGTGTAAGTTTTTACATGTTTATACTACCTATTAGTAAATTATGCAAGACTTTTGGTTAACTAGCGATTACCTATGGATAAAACTGAATTTTTAAAACTTATAGAGGAACACCAAGGAATTATTCATAAGATATCCCGGGTGTACCGCGAAGTAGCTGAAGATCGTGAAGATCTTTTTCAGGAAATTGTATTTCAGTTATGGAAATCTCATCAATCTTTTAGGTACAATGCTAAGGTTAGTACTTGGATCTATCGTATTGCGCTAAATACCGCCATTGCCACTTTTCGCAAAAAGAAAAGCTACATTGAGTATTATTCCGTACTTCCAGATATGCACACTGAGGTACAGGATGAAAACCTTATTATGCGACAGGAATTGTTATTCAATGCCTTAAACCAACTCGATGATGTAGATAAAGCCTTTATGACATTATATCTTGAAGAACTGAGCTATAAACAAATTGCTGACATTTTAGGAATCAGTGAAAATTATGTAGGGGTCAAACTCAATCGAATAAAAACCAAATTACAGAAACTAATAAAGAAATAATATGGAACTAAATGATCTGAAATCTACTTGGGACACTTTGCAAACTCAGAAAACATCATTGAGTGAAATCACGGATATGCTTTCAGAAAATAAGCACCCGGTATTAAAGAATATTAAAAAGCAATTCATAATAGAGATCGTTGGTTGGTGTATCTTCTTGAGTTGTTATTATACCATGCTTGATGGTCATGAAAAAACCACATGGATAAATCTCTTGCTGGTGCTTTCCATTATATTCCCACTTATTCACAATCTTCTGTGGTTTCGGTTGTCAAGCTATCTTATTTTGGGTAAAAATATTCATACCTCTTTAAAAATCTATTTAGCTAAGGTAAAAGCCTACGCATCGGTTTCTATTATTTCTCGTCAAGTATACCTATTAGGGCTACTATATTTTCTGACCTATGAACTAAGTTTTGATAAACAAAAATATATGCTGTTCACCTTAATTATCCTAATCATCTTAATCCAGTTATATATAACTGTTCGAATGTGGACTTTAAGATATAAAAAAATAAAAAATTCATTAAGATCATTCATCTGATCCTTAACAATTAGATGATCAAATATTAGAATTTAAAAGGGCTAACATGGGATTAATAAATAAAAATTATTTGTATTAAAAAAGATGTAAATCAGCACTTGTGAAAGGTTATCACTCATCTTCCAATAGCTTGTCCAAATATGAAATAATATCAGGTGAAGAGGGTCTGAGACTATCATTGTCAATTATTTCGCCGCTCATCCCTAAAATAACATTGTGTGGTATGGCTTGAATTTTAAAATATTCGACAAAATTCTTATCAACATCCTGGAGTTGTGTCCAATTCATTTTTTCTTGCTTAATTATTTTGAGTCGTTCCCTAAGTGCTGCTTGCCCATCGTTCCATACCGCTAAACTAATAAAGACAATATTCTTATTGTCCTTATAGTAATCAACCAGTTTTCGTAAATGCGGAATTTCTTCTTTACATGGACCACACCAACTCGCCCAACTTTCTATGTAAACAATTTTTCCATGTAATTCTTTAAGTCGAACGGTATCTGAATTCAATGAATTAATAAAAGTTATATTTTTTTGAACCAAATTACCCGGCTGGATCGCACTGATTTTTATAATTCGGTCGTCAATAATTTTATTTAAATTTTCTTTAAAATTGATATCATTCAGTACGCCGACCCTATCCTCTACCCGCTTAATTTTCGAGACTACATTTAAATTATTAATTTTCTTTATGAACTCCTCCTCTAATACATATTGTCTCACTTTACCAGCGAAAAGGATATTTAAAATTGACAGATCTGGAAATTCATCGCGTTTAAATTGTTCTTTATATTTACTAGGGTACGCAAGAAGCCCGTTTTTTTCCAAAAAGTTTAATTGATTAAGAAAAAATCTAAATCCACGTGACCGTAAATTTCTTTCATCATTCATTTCTAAAAACAAGTCATTGAAACCTAAAAGAGGAAAAAAATTGGTTATCATCTCCGCATTTAGCTCATTATTGAATCCGTAATTAGCCACAAAACTATGCAGATTTGTATATTTTAAATCGTTACTGATAATTTCTTTCCAATCTTTCGCATAAATGTCGTATTCTTCAGTAGTTAATAAACTATCCAAACGTTGCATTATCCCAGCGGCAACATCGTTATTATGCTCAATGAAAATTTCTGCGGATTTATTTATCCAATCAATAGTGTCCTGTAGCGGTTTCACCAAATACAATTTATTTACGGAACTTCCCACTCCTGTCATCTTAAATGAATTAAATGTTCGATCCCCACTTACGGTATCAATGTCTGCATTCAATTGAATTTGATAATTCGGCGCCAAATATAAATTAAGGAATAAACGATCAGTAGGCTTTGCACCAAATTGAAGCGTCAGTAAACCCCGAATTGGCTCAACTACGTAAGAAGATAAGTTTAATGCATAATCGCCCGAATTAGAAAATTTTATGACCGAGTCTAAATCAACCGATTCATCATTAATTAAGATGGAAAGTTTAGTGTCCTCGGTTATGTTTGAGAACTTTCCCGTCAGTAATGTTTGACCTGTAGAAACCGATGTTGTTATTAAAAAAATTAGAACAACAAGTGAAAATTTTACCATAGTTTTCATAGCGAATATTTGCGAATAGGAGTATTTATCATATTGCTAAATAACAATATATACCGTAGTTTTTAAGTTAATATAATTTTTACTGACAGCAAGATAAATATTTCACTTATAAAAATCATCTGAACAATATATATATTATCAATACTTGACAAGTTCGTTATCTGAGATATAAGAAATAAACTAATTTATTTTTAGAATAACCCCCAACGACTGTTGACTCAGATTTTTGAGCTGAAGTAACAATATTACTACTTCCAAAATCGGCTTTGTATATGTTCGAAAACTTATCTAAAAAGACTTAAATTAGATTAATCTAAACGCTAATTATAAATTCATGGATAATAGAAGAGAGTTTTTACGAAAAGCATTCTTGCTTTCAGGAGCTACCGGATTGGTCAATGTTATGCCTTCTGCAATACAAAAAGCAATGGCAATTGACCCAACTCCAGGTAGTACATATCTCGATGCAGAACACGTCGTGATATTGATGCAGGAGAATCGATCATTTGATCATGCCTTTGGTTCGCTATCTGGGGTACGTGGTTTCAATGATCCAAGAGCTATTACTCTTCCGAATAAAAAACCTGTATGGTTTCAAACCGATAATGCAGGAAATACCTACGCCCCATTTAGGCTAAATATTCAAGAAACTAAAAGCACTTGGATGGGCGACCTTCCACATTCCAGAGCTAGCCAAGTGGACGCTTATAATGATGGGAAATATGACAATTGGTTACCTTCCAAAAGATCAAATAATGCAAAATATGCAGCAATGCCTTTAACACTTGGCCATTATACAAGGGAAGATTTGCCTTTTAATTATGCCATGGCAGATGCATTTACTATTTGTGATCAGAATTTTTGTTCTGCAATGACAAGCACAACCCCGAATCGCTCCTATTTCTGGAGTGGCAACATAATGAATACGGTTAACACTTTACCAAAAGCTAATATTCGGAATGAAGATTATTCATATGGTAAACATACTTGGCAAACATTTCCAGAATTATTAGAAGACAATGGTATCAGTTGGGCATTTTATCAAAATGAATTAAGTAGTGTTGGCGGTTTTAAAGGCGAAGAAAGATCATGGCTTGGCAACTTTGGTTGCAATCTTTTGGAGTTCTTTGCACCCTATAATGTAAAATTTAAAGAACGTAATATTGAAAGTTTACAAAACAGAGTAGACACCTTACCTGGAGAAATTAATAAATTACAAGAAGAAAGCCCTTCGAGTGAAGAAAGAGCTAAGAAAGTACAAGCTGCCATTCGAGATAAACAAAAGGCATTGGACACCGCTCAGCAAGAGCTCAAAAAATGGAGTAAGAGTAATTTTGACAAATTAACTTCAAAACAAAAAAACCTTTATAAACGAGCTTTTGTAACGAATGAAGGTGATCCCGATTATCGCACTTTAGACAAGTTAACTTATCAAAATCAGGGTCAAACAAGAGAGCTAGCGATACCTAAAGGTGATCTTCTACATCAGTTTCGTTCCGATGTAAATGCTGGAAAACTACCTGTCGTTTCATGGCTGGCCGGACCTCAAAATTTTTCTGACCATCCCAGTGCCCCATGGTATGGAGCTTGGTATGTATCAGAAATACTCGATATACTCACGAAAAATCCTGAAATATGGAAAAAAACAATTTTTATTGTCACCTACGATGAGAATGATGGATACTACGACCATATCCCTCCATTTTCCATACCTGATAAAAATAAACCAGAAACAGGAAAAGTGTCTTCAGGTATTGAAACAGAATTAGAATATGTTCGTTTAGCCAACGAATTGAAACAAGGTATTCCTGAAAAACAGGCTCGAGAGGCACCTATAGGACTCGGTTTTCGAGTACCTATGCTCATCGCTTCGCCATGGAGTAGAGGTGGAAAAGTGTGTTCACAACTTTTTGACCATACCTCAACCTTACAATTCTTAGAAAACTTTATTAATAATAAGTACAAGAAAGAAATTCACTTTGATAACATAAGTCAATGGCGTAGAACAATATGTGGAAATTTAACATCAGCATTCACTCCTTTTAATCCACAAAAAGATCAGTTAACATTTTTAGATCGAAATAAATTTGTCGAAACTATTCACAATGCTAAATTTAAAGGGAATCCTGGGAACTATAAAGCAATAAGCGATCAGCAAATCAAGGATGCACAGAAAAGTGGTTCATTTCAATCCTTAATGTCCAGACAGGAAAAAGGGAAACGTCCTTCACTGGCACTCCCGTATCAACTTCGCGCAGAAGGTCAGCTACTTTCAAATGGTAATTTTCGAATTTCGATGAAGGCTGAAAACCAACTCTTCGGTAAAAATGCGGCAGGAGCACCCTTTACTGTATATGCCCCCGAATCGTACACCGATAAAGAGGGTAAAAAAGACATCTGTCGTAATTGGTCGTTCTGTTCAAAACCTGGTGATGAAATTCAATATGAATGGCCTATTAATGCTTTTGAAAATGAAAAATATCATTTCAATCTTCACGGCCCGAATGGTTTTTATAGAGAATTTAAAGGCTCTGCACAAGATCCAGGTATGGTCATCGAGGTAGTATCGGAATTAAAGAGAATCACAAAAAAAACGACAGGAAACTTAACGGTTACCCTAACCAATAAAGGCAATAAAGCCTTTACTTATAAAATTAATGACCGCAGCTATAAAAATGGCGTATTAGCAGATAATACCCTACCTATTAATGAAACAAAACATATAGTTATTAATTTATCCTCTAGTTACGGATGGTATGATTTTGAAGTAACTAGCACAGATGGATATTTACAACGATTTGCGGGTCGAATAGAAACCGGAAAAGATGGTTTTACAGATCCTCTTCTAGAGGTGTCTTAGGTGGCTAAGTGAATTATTTAATAAGGGCAGAAAAATAAATCTTGCCCTTATTATTTTACCCTTTCACTATAAAACTATGTTATGCGATTCTAGTATTTTATGTACTAAAGTTGAAAAATTGTCCACCATATTAGTTTAAGTAAAACCAATTTAAACAATGGCAGAAGAAACTAACGTAAATATTACTGCGGGCAATACTCATTTCATAAATTCTATTGCCTTCTCTAAAACCTCATCTTTCCCTTCCCTTATACCTTTAATGGTAGGTTTAACTTCATGATTAGGTACGATACCTACACGTTGAGTTTCGCCCCCATCTGGGTAATAAACACCGATCCCTGAAATCATTGAAAATAAACCTCCTGGTAAATAAAACTGACTAACATTTCCATCTGCCCCTGCTGTTTGAGAACCAAATATCTGCGCATTAGGCGCTTTTTGATAAGCCATTGCATGATACTCTGCCGAACTCTGTGTATTTTCGTTGATAAGAATTGCTATTTTCCCTTTAAAATAATCAGGGTTATTTTCACCCACTTTTAATTCAGGAGTAAAAGTAAAATCACCTAAATTTCGATAGTCTGTTTTTGAGAATTTAACAAAAGCGGTAGGTGCGGGTAAAAGATGTGGAGTTAGAATAAAAACTAAAAAATCCTTTGGATAGTTTCTACAATCTAGTATAATACCTTTCGAACTCCTTAATTTTTCTTCATTTTGCTCTAGAATTTTACTTGTTAATAATCCGTGGTTCAAATAAGCTATATCATTATCAAAATATTTAATTGGCGTAGTATCACGTACTACTTTATAGTCTTTCATAGCTATGGTTGAGACTTCTAGCGTTATTATTTTATTATTGCGATCTATTTCTAACAAGTCAACATCATTAATTGACTTACCTAGCACATGCGACATTTCTCGATTAACAACAGCTGGATTGGGGCTAGCAATTCTGTAGAATGCAGAATCTCTAATTTCCTTAATAGATTTACCATTTTTCTTTAATATGAGATCACCAACCATCAGCCCTGAATCGTCCGGTCCTATAACCTCACTCACAATTGGCTGATTTTCAGCAAAAGTAATGACCACAGGTAATAGCCTCTCTCCACTTATTTTGTTCAGTGCTTTTGCATTTCCCCATAGTTTAGTGTGCGCATCTTTCATTTCAGCAATCATGGCCGCTGCAGTTTTTTCGTACTCCAGTTGAGTTTTGGCAGCAATCATTTTTGGAATATAGCTAGATAAAACATCATCCCAGGGCATATCAGTAAGATGGCGATATGGTGAAAAGTATTGAACTATGTTCCAGTACCTAAATAAAGATAATAGTCTAAAGCCTATGTCTGGATTTTGAATATGCGCATATGGGTGTTCATTTTCAATTCGCACATTTCCTATACCAGCGTTAAAGCTATAATAATAATTCTTATCAAATGAAGCATATCTTAAATCAGATAATCGTTTTTTCAAACGATTATCAAAAGGTAATTTATCAATCCAACCATAATTAGCTGATTGTTTTATTTGTAACGTATCTGTGGCTAAAACAACTTGATCTACAGCACCTAAAGTATCCAGAAGATTTAAATAGTATAGCTCCAAGTCTTTGTCATCCTTAATCGAAAGAATTTTATTAATTGATTTAAATAATTCAATATCCCATTCAAACTTACCTTTACCCACCTGTGGATGTCTGTACTTTAATAAACCCCAGATCTTGGCAAGGTCAGCTAATCTCGAATATATATCGGATGAGCCGTTAAAATCGGGAACGTTCGAAGTAGTAATTGATGAATGATCTTCAGCATAAGGTATAAACATCTTTTTATCTAATACCTCCCCATCTACTTTAATACGGAGTTGATCCGCCCAAATTTTCCCCTCCCCAGCAAGAAATATGGCGATAGAGATTGCAGATGTTTTTTTTGGATTTAATTTAGCTTTTATCTTATACTCTTTCCAGTCTGAAGTACCGTTAATATTTGCTTGAGCAAAATTATCAAAATGTACATTGGGGTCAATTCGTAACATAAAACCTAATTTTGATTCCGCAGACACATCTTTAAGTTTAACCAAGGCCGTAACTTCAATACTATCGCCTTGCAGATTATTTGGTAGGAATTGCATCAAACCACCGAAAGCGGTAGTAGGTTTTGAGTTTTGAATGGATAAAGATTTTCTCCCATCCGAACGAATGGAAGAATCAAGTTTGATCTCAAAATTATCTTTTTGACCAATGTAAAACCATGGTTTAAAATTTTCATCTTCAAAAGAAAGATTATAATCTTGAGAAAATAACGCGGTGACTGGCATCATACCAATCAAAAGCATTAAATGGGTCATCAATATTTTTCTCATTTCGGTGAATAATTGTTTATCTAAAATTATAAATTTAAAATGGAAAAACAAGCATGAATGACACCCTTATTTACAGCAGTTTACCGCTATTCAGTTGAAAAAAAAAATTAATGAGATGTGTGTTGTACAGGGGAAAGAATCATAGGATAATTCTTAATTATTTTATATCCAGTATTAATTCTTGCAAATAGCTAAAAAAAGGAATTATTAAAACCTGTAACTAGTAGCGGATTTTAGTAATTCCCATTTCCATATCATATGAAACTATACGGCTTCTTTTGTTTTTAATACATTTCTGTACGCATATTTGGGATATATATGCCTTTTAGCAAAACGAGCGGGTGAATCGGCATTAACTAACTTTATATATTCATTTCGCGGAACACCAAAATAATCATATTGACTTCCATCAACAAAAGTAATCGATAATGTTTGAGCCTTCCATTCAAAATCAAAAATTTGAGATGTTGATATGGTGTTGTTATAAATTGGACGTTGTTTATCCAACGTTTCTGGATTGATACTCACTAAGAAATGATATGCTTCTATCATTTCTTTACTTTTCATCTCAGCAGCTAAAAGTCCTGGATTATCATTCACAAATTTATCCGGATGGCACTCTTTCATTATTGTTCTATAAACCGATTTTAAAGTACTTAAATCTGCGGTTTTATCTACATTTAGAAGCTTTCTGTAGTCTACTATTTTTTTCATCGCCGCGAAGTTAGGTATTCTAATTGTTTTAATCTCATAAACTTAGTAGTTAATTCAATAAAAAACATAATTTATCCCCTGCCGAGCAATCTATTCTTAATTTTTAATCGAAATTAGGCTATACGATCAAAATAAGATGTTCTTCCTTCCCCTGAACATATCTTTTAACAATGGGAATTTAATTCAAGATATCATTCATTGCAGTTAGAATAATGGGATCTCCATCTGTAACAACAATGGTGTGTTCATGTTGAGCCATAAATCCTCCTTTATTACCAACCATAGTCCACCCATCGTTAAGCTCAACCGCATAGTTAGAGCGTGTGGCAATAAATGTTTCTATAGCGACAACCGAATTTTTCTTAAATCTCCTCTTATCAAAAGGATTTTTATAATTAAATAATTCGTCTGGCTGTTCGTGTAGGCTTCCTCCTATACCGTGACCAGCTAGATTCTTTATTATGCAATAACCTCTCTTTTTAGCCTCTTTTTCCATCAATGAGCCAATATCAGCAATCTTAACCCCACCTCTGATATTTTTAAGTGCTTTTTCCAAAATATCCTTCGAAGCATTTATCAATTTCTGATAATGATTAACATCATTTCCCAAGACAAATGAAGCACCATTATCAGACCAAAATCCATTTAATTCTGCTGATACATCTATATTTATCATATCTCCTTCTTGTAAAACCCGCTTAGAAGAAGGGATACCATGACAAAATTCATTATTCACACTAATACAAGTCCAACCAGGAAATCCATAGGTTAAGCTGGGTGCAGATTTTGCACCATAACTAGTTAAAATTGTAGCCCCAAATTCATCAAGCTCTTTTGTAGTCATACCCGGTTTTGCATAATTGATCATAGCTTTCAATGCTAATGCAACTGCTTGACTAGCTTTTTGCATACCCAATAGATCTGATTCATTTTTTATCGACATCTTGTTTAAATTAATTGCATTCAGTAATATAACTTTATGCAAAAATAAAAATAAATTATAAAGATAGTATCAGTCTGATCCTATATTAGTAAAACCAAAAATACCACGTCAACTTATTGAAAAATCTATTCAATTAAATGACGTGGTATTTTGTTCCGTTCTGAGACATGCCCAAAACCTATTTATGAGCATTTATGGCTGTTATTATGCTAAAAAAATGTGACCTATTATAGCTTTTACTTGATCATGCTTAAAATTATTTCGCAAGATTCTTCATAGCAAAATTGGAAAAAAATCCATATTGATCTTTTTCTCCCTTAAAATGTAGCCCTGCCCTAGGACTTCTATCCCAAGGGGCAAGATCCTTTATAGAAAAACTTTTGCCTGCTAAATCAATAGAAATCCAGTTATCTGCCTTTTTATAGTAGACTGTACAGGATTGGTCAGCAAGAACTATCATTTTCAATTCGATTGCCTTTAATCCTTGCGGCAATTCGACGGTTGTTAGCTCTTGAATTCCTTGATCATTAGTTTCCCAAACTTGAACTTTATTCAACTGAACCCCTAATCCAATGGCCTTGTTTTTTTCACCATATATAGCTAACCCTTTTAAAGCTTGGGCATTACTTTCATCCAAAAATAACTTCGTATTAATGGCATAATGTTTTGAGTTTGGTCTCCATGTTAATACAATACCAGTTTCGTTTGAAGGAACTACTTCTCCACCTATCCTAACTCCCTTGGGTGTAAATTTCCAAGTTGGTTTATTATTTTTAAAATCCCATTGCCACAATTGGTCGTTAGATTTTGTAAAATCAAGAATAATATCTTTATGTACTTGATTTGAATTTTCTACAAAATCAAATACAGGATCCCCTTTATCTGACCATATTAATTCTGCTAATAATCCTTCACGACCAGTATACACTGTACCTTCTTTATTATAACCATGAAATAAATAATAATATTTGTCTCGAGGTCCTAGTACAAAGGTGCCATGACCCATGCATTTCCAGAAATTATTCTCCCCAAGTAGGACCGTCTCACTCACGTTGGTGAAAGGTTCTTTTATTGATTTCGATCGAGATGCATAAACGCGGTAATCGCAAGCTGGACCACAGCAAGCACCTGCTGAATAAAACATATAGTAATAACCATTTTTCTTCACAAAACTTTGACCTTCAATACCTATTTTCTGGGTGTCTTTTATCAATGTAAATGGTTCACCAATCAGGCTCATTCCATCTTTAGACATTTTACTTCCAAGAAGTTCGATAGGTCTATCGTCCAATCCATAGGCTTTCCAGGTCATGTACAAATCATCTCCTTCTTTGACAACATACGCATCAATGGATTCTGATCCATAATCCACTACAATGCCTTGATCAACAAAATCTCTGTCAGGAAATCGAGAAGTGGCTACACCGATACATGAAATTCCATCACCTTTACGTTTTGCGGAATAGTAGATATAATATAATCCATCATGGTAAAAGTATTCAGGAGCCCAAAAGGATGATTCCGCCCATTCAGGGGTCGAGGAAAAAACAAATCCGGTTTGTACCCAATCATGCATATTTTTTGAGGAATAAATTGGTAAATGAGGTGACCATTCACTGGATGTGCCTACTGCAAAATATTCTCCATTTGCGTAAATTACGGATGGATCAGGAAAATCACCAGGAATTGTCGCCGAAGACTGCGCAATAGCTTTTGAAAAAAAGAATAGGCATATAAAACAAAGAAATGAAGCAGCAGCTTTTAAATTAAGTTTAATTAGCATAGAAATTGGATTGATAATCAATTAGCAATATAATAACTTTTAGGGTAAAATAACCAACTAATCGATATTTTTATTTAATGCGTGAATCAGCTAAATTAATTCCGAAACAAGCAAACCTAGTTCATTGCAGTCCAAATAGCATGCTAATTTAACGTAGGTTTTTGGATGTCGGTTAATATTTGCAGAATAGGTGTTTGATCATTAGAAAAATTAACATCCGCTATGTACATAGCCCGAGGATGAAGTTTGTCTTTACTATGATGTGCATGAAAAACTATTTTAAGCTTACCATTTTTATCTCTAAACATAGCACCATGACCTACGCCTACTAAGTTATTTGGCATCTGTAAAACAGGGTTGTTATCATGTTTTATCCAGGGGCCTTCTGGAGATTCTGAAATAGCATATCCAATTCCATAATGTTGACTTTCATAACTATTTGCCGAATAAGTCATATAATAAAATTTTCCATGCCTCACTACAAACGCACCTTCATTTACCCTTGGCCATATTTCTTCCCATGCTTGCGATACGATTTCTCCACGAATTGGAACTATGAAGTGCAAGTTTATCATTTCGTTCCCAATTTTGTAGATCGTTAGAATTATACACCTCTATCCCTTCGCTTGCATTGGTTCTATATCCGTAATAGACTTCATTATGCAAAAGGATAAAAGGATCCCCCAGAGGAATTACTGCCTCGTTAACACTATCCAAATTAATTAATCTTTGTTGGTGCGCAGCTGGAAAAATTACTAATAAAATAAATGAATAAGATAGATCATGTAATTAGATTAAAATAGGATTGTAAATCTATGTAGAAAGAAATAAACAGTTCTTCAACATCAATTACGGTAATGACAGAATGTAGTAATGCTAGACAAATCAATAAAAATGAACATATTTCTAAGCGAAATGATATAGAAAAACCACATCGCCTACGTAAGCTGGTTTACTATTATCCTTTATTAATAAGGTAGCTTGAATAACTGCTTTGACGGTTCCTCTGAGATTAGTTATCGTTTTTACCTTTGCCTGAAGCTGTACATAATCATTTACTAGAACCGCTTGACCGAATTTAAAGTTTTCAATTCCATAATTAATCTCCATTTTAACATTGCGAACCTCCGCAATTTGTTTCCATAAATACGGAATCAGCGCGAGGGTAAGATAACCATGAGCAATTGTAGATTTAAAAGGTCCCTCCTTTTCTGCTCTCTCTTTATCAACATGGATCCACTGATGATCTAAAGTAGCATCTGCAAATTTATTAATTTGTAACTGGTCAATTTTATGCCATTTAGATAACCCTAAGATCTGACCTTCATGAATCTTATATTCATCATAATTATTAATAATTACCATATCTTGTCTTTATAGAAATTTGATTTAAAAAATAAATTACAGCGGAATAGGTGCATGATGTTAAAAGTAGCAAAGGTTTTGAATAATTTCAATATAATATTTCATTTCCGGCCCATAAAAAAACTAATTAATTTAAAGCGCTCTATTTCTGCAGTTGTCTTTGCGTCTTATTCGTCCCCTATTCTAACTATTTCTACCTTGTTTGTACCTTGAAAATAAATTTCGGAGAATCGAAATTTATTGATTCAGCAACATAAAATGGTACTCCTAAATAATCGAGTCCAATCCCATTACCCTGAATGAGTGAATCTGTTTTGTTAAGCAACACATAAGCCTTTCGTTTTTTGTGTTTAGCTCCGAATGGTTTGTAAAAAAAATCTCCAATTAAAGTATCTGCGTAAATTTTTCCTTGAATTTCACCTGAATCCACCACTTTTCCAGGTTTAATAATTTTCATTTTACCGTAATAAATATCCTCATATAGTGTCAATGTGAGCATAGCTGTATCGCGTCGGTAAATAGCAATATATTCTTGGGTTTTAACCTCATCATTGGAACAGCTAAATAGTAACCCGATAAGAAGTAACCATATAGCATTGTTTAATTTCGCTTTATTTTTAATGATATTATCTATTTAAATAATGAACATAAGATCTCATGAGATCCTTAATACAAAACTGCAGAATACTCCAGTCCTACTTTCCATGTAGATAAGCTTCTATAAAGAATTGATGCTAATTTCATCTACTAATTTACCGTCTTGATCAATAACCTTAAAAACTGCTTGCTCAGGATTTATATCAACTTGAATTAGGTTCATGTTAGAATTGACTAGTACAGGAAAATCAGTGCCATTACCACTTTTCTGAAGAATATGTTTATGTAAATGACCGCTTAACATAATCTGAGCGCCTGCCCTATTTAAAATTGGAACAAATTTCTCTTGAATGTCAATCATGCCATGCCAACCTCCAAGAGGTGGCATATGACAAATAACTATTTTATATTTAGCATTCTTAAATTCTGGCTGTTCCACAACTTTTGCTAACCATTTCGCTTGCTGTGTTCTGTAAGCATCCATATCTACTATACCACTATATTCAATATCTGAATCTGGTTTATCTTCACCGCAGTCCAAAACGATAAAACTTGCATCACCTTGATTAAACGTGTAATATAATTCAGCCGAATTTGTCGGAAAATATGTCGGATACAATGTTGCAAAAGGTCCTCTGGTTTCATGATTACCCCTAGCATAATACATTGGTTTTTCGCTGGCAAAAAGCTTGATTGCTGTATCCATAAAGCCTTCAAACATTTGATCTTCACTAAGTAAATTATCAACCATATCACCATTAAACACCACAAAATCAGTTTTATTTAAATCTGCCTGTCCGATTAGATTCGTTAAAACATTGTTCCTTCCGTGGATATCATTTACGACAATAAATGATAGATTGCCTGATGGCTTTGGAGTCGAGAATAAAAGGGGTTCTGTATTATAAACGTTGGTAGCAATAAACTCACCATATTGAACCTTAGTTCCTTGATGATTCAAAACTTCCTGATTAACCACCCTATATCTATATTTTGTGCCTGGCTCCAAGTTTTTTAGATCAACTTGATGAACTGTTCCAACCTTTTTTAATACCATACTTACCTGAGAAATGTTGCGCCCTTTTTTGTTGATAGAAATGACTTTGATCATCTGGAGCTAATTCAACCCAACCTATTGCATCCTTGTTTGTGGTCCAAATCAAAGAGACAGTACTATCGGTTAGCGCCTGTAAATAGGGTTGATGCGTTATTTTAATTTTCACTTGCGCTGAGAGCTGCATACAAATTAAAATCCCAAAGATTACGCTAATTAGGTTTTTGCTGATCATTTTATGATTAATTGAGAATACTTGTGCTATCCTGTTTCAAGCACTTCGATAATAGTTGATTCTAAGGTTGCTGCATTTTGATTCAAAAATACGTTTACTTCTATTAATACAATATTAATTTTATTTAAAACGGAGGTGGACTTACAGCGGTCCATCCCCCATCGACCACGATCGTTTGGCCTGTAATATGTCGTGCTTCTTCACTTGCCAAAAACAACGCTGCATTGGCGATATCTCTTGGCATGGCTGCCGAACCAATGGGTGTAATATCTGCCCATGCTTTGGTATAAGCTGGATCTGCTAAAGTTCTATCAGTTAAAGTAGCGCCAGGAGCAACAACATTTACATTAATTTTAAATGGCGATAATTCCAGAACAAGATGTTTGGCCAACATCTCGATGGCTGCCTTGGTCATTCCATAAGCGGCCAAATCTTTATGAGCGCGATGCCCAGTCACAGAAGAGGTAAAAACAATAGAACCTTTTTTATGCTGTGCGATAAATAATTTAGCTGCTTCTTGTGCTAAAAAGAAAGAGCCCCCAAGATTAACCTGAATTACCCGATTAAAATCTGCATATGAATAATTCAGAAAGTCTCCAAATAGCGTGATACCAGCATTAGCCATTACAATATCCAATGATTTCGTCTCAGAGACCGCAAATTTTACAATTTCTTTATTAAATAATGGGTCTGCCACATCACCAGAAAACGCTACACAATTCCCAAATTCCTTAATCTTTTCAACCGCATCTTCACTCAATTTTGCATCTATATCATTCAGGATTACATAAGCACCTTGTTCACTCAATAGCCTAGCCATTTCAAAGCCAATTCCCAATCCTGCACCTGTTACAATGGCTGTTTTTCCAAAAAATCTCTTTTTATTCATATCAGTATGATATTGTTTCTAATTAGTGAGAATCTCTCGTAATTATACTTCCCGAACCACCCTTTAAAAAGTCTAAATCAGCGCCCAAATGAGCCTGTTCGACATGATCTACGTATAACTTATAATATCCCCTGTCAAATTCATTTGCAGGAATAATTGCCTGCTGCCTTCGTTGTTCTAATTCTTCCGCGTCCACCAATAACTCTAACGTTCTTGAAGGAACATCTAATTTGATTAAATCACCCTCATTCACTAATAATAAATTTCCACCTATTGCGGCCTCTGGGGATACATGTAAAACGACAGTACCAAATCCTGTTCCACTCATCCGGCCATCAGATATCCGAACCATGTCATCGATACCTTTATCAAGAAGTTTCTTGGGTATACTCATGTTGCCAACTTCTGGCATCCCCGGATACCCTTTGGGGCCTACATTTTTTAAAACTAATATAGAATTTTCATCAACGTCTAAATCAGGGTCATCAATTCTAGCCTTATAATCTTCAATATTTTCAAATACCACTGCTTTTCCAGTATGAACCATTAATGCTGATGTTGCAGCTGAAGGTTTTAAAACAGCACCATTTTCACATAAATTACCTTTGAGCACAACAATTCCAGATATTGGATTAAAAGGATCCTCCATCGTTGATATAACATTTTTGTCTAAACTCACATTGTCTGAAATATTATCCTTTAAGGCTCTACCACTTACAGTCATTACCTCTAAATTTAATAACTCTCTAATACTATGCATAACTGACTGTAAACCACCAGAATAATAAAAATCTTCCATAAAATATTCTCCTGAAGGTTGTAGATTGGTGATTAAGGGAACATCCTTTGAAAGTAAATCAAAATCCTGCAAAGTTAGATCAATTCCTAGTCTTCCAGCGATAGCTAATAAATGGATAGCAAAATTAGTCGATCCTCCAACTGCTGCATTTACTTTTATGGAGTTATTAATAGATTCACGCGTAATGATATCTCCAATCTTCAAATCTTCTTTCACCATTTGAACTATCCTTCGGCCAGAGAGTTGTGAAAGCACTTTCCGGTTTGAGTCTGCAGCAAGAATAGTGGCGTTTCCAGGTAAACTTATTCCTAAAGACTCTACCATACATGCCATAGTCGATGCCGTACCCATCACTGCGCAGTGTCCAATACTTCGACACATGCCAGCCTCTGCAATTCCAAGTTCCTCCTCAGAGATCACCCCTTTTTTAACTTCAGCGGTTAATCGCCATAAATCTGAAGTTCCTATATTTTTACCTTTATATTTGCCTGTTAACATTGGCCCTCCGGACACAACAAGTGTAGGCAAATTAACGCTACACGCTCCCATAACCAGCGAAGGCGTAGTTTTATCACAACCGCATAATAATATTATACCATCTAAAGGATTCGCCCTAATAGATTCCTCAACATCCATGCTAGCCAGATTTCTAAACAACATAGTTGTTGGTTTCATTAGCGTTTCCCCCAAAGACATCACAGGAAACTCCAAAGGAAATCCACCAGCTTCTAAAACTCCCTTTTTAACAGACTCCGCTAAATCTCTTAAATGTGCATTACATGGCGTTAATTCAGACCAAGTATTGCAAATTCCAATTACAGGTTTCCCTTCAAACATGTCAGCAGGAATTCCTTGATTCTTCATCCAGGCTCTATAAATAAAGCCGTCTTTTCCTTTTCTTTTAAACCAATCCTCACTTCGTAATTTATTCATTAGACTTTCGTTATTAATTATAAGTAATATTTAAATTTTACAAGAGTAAGTTTCAACCCCAGAGACCTCCATATCTGTTATAAAAGTACATCCACTCAATGGAAAAGCTTCTAAACGCTGTTGATCCATATCTTTTCTAGAAGTAGTAATTAACAACTTTTTCAAGTTCTCTCCTACAAAAGCAACGGAGGAAACATGCGGAACAGGTAAGGAGATGCTATCCACATGTTTGCCTGTTCTAGAATCAAAACCGGCTACACAAAATCCACCCCAAATTGCAACCCACAATATGCCATTTTTATCCATTGCCATTCCATCAGGAAACCCTAACTTACTGGGTACCTTAATTGTCGTTTGCCCTTCATTTAAAATTTTTCGCTCTTTAGAAAAATAATAAGATTTTATGTGATGCGTTAAGCTATCCGTATGGAACATTTTAGTATTATCATCAGACCAACATGGGCCATTTGAAATAGTCACATTAGGAATTTCTTTATCCACGATCCAATCCTTTGATATACAATATAAATCACCTTCACCTTCTTTGTGTTCTACATGGGTCGTGCTCATCCATAAGTCTCCTGAGCAATCTATAGCACCATCGTTACAGCGCATGTTTTCCCAATTTGCTATCAGATTAGCTTTTAAAGTAAATTCTTGTAATTCAATATTATATAAACCAACTCCACAATCAACTGTGACGATTACTTCATTGGTATTATTGGTCCTTTCAAACACTGCAGAAACCATTCGATCACATTGATAAACGGAATAGTTCACTGACTCCAAATGATATTCTATAATGGTACCAGATAAGATATCGACCCACATAGCGGTTCCACGTCCGCAATGCCATATTGGCCCTTCACCATGTAAGTTGAAAGGTGTATCTAAACGTTTAATTACTCTTTCTTTGAGCATCTTAATCTGTTTAAGTTTTAATTGATCGTTTTTTGTGTTCTCCTTTAGTAGTACCTGGTTTAGAATTAGAGCATAAGATACAAAAAAAATACTAAATTGATCAAAATCAAAAAAGTTTTACAGGTTAATTAAAACAGGAATATAAGAGATCAATTCAGCATTATTTGACGTAAATAACACGTTTAATGTCTGATTCCATTTTTAATCATTAAAAAAGAAAAGTATGATCATATAAATTTGTTGAAAATTTTAATACTTTTGGTCACGATCAACATACACCCGAAAGACTTGAATTATTATTTAAAACTTACTGGCTTGCTTATTTTATTAAGCTCTTCAACTCGGACTATAGCCCAAGTGACCCCAAAAGAAATTGTCACCTTTGAAGATGCCTATAAACGCTCCTATAATATCACGAAATTAAATGATACCAATCCCAAAATTGATGGTAAACTTGATGAAGACATTTGGAAAAATACTGGTGAATGGTCAGAGAAATTTTCTCAGGTAATTCCGTTTGAAAGGGTATTTACAGCTTCCTGGACTCGTGTGAAAATTTTCTATGATGACGAGAATATCTATGTAGGGGTATATTGCAAGGATCAACATCCCGAATCGATGAATGCGTTTATTGGTAATCGTGATGATAACAGTAATGGCGATTTGATCAGTATTGCCTTTGATACTTACCACGATTATAGAGTTGCGCCTGAATTTAATATCAACTTAGGTGGTAATAAAACGGATTTAACGGTTACCGATAAACTTTCAGTTAATTTAAGTTGGAATGCCGTTTGGGAAGGTAAAACTAACATTAATATGAGCGATTCCAGTTGGACAGCCGAATTGCGTATTCCTTTCAGTCAGTTACGATACAATCAAAAAAATACAGACGGAGTTTGGGGTCTGCACGTAAGGCGAATAATTCGCAAGAACAATGAAGTGCAAAACTGGAGCATAATACCTATCAAGAATAACGGGCATGTATTCTCCTTTGGAGAAATGCACGGAATGAATGAATTACCTAAACCACGAGGAATCGAATTTCTTCCTTATGCCATGAGTAAGTACATTAACGAACCGAAAATTCCCAATAGCCCATTTCAAAAAGGAAGTAAAATCCAAGCAACAGCTGGTCTGGATGCTAAAATATCTTTAAGTGATTATACGCTAGACCTAAGTATCAACCCTGATTATGGTCAGGTGGAATTAGATCCATCAGTTATGAACTTAACTGCCTACGAAGTTTTTTATGATGAAAAAAGACCATTTTTCCTAGAAGGAAAACATATTCTCGAGTTCGATAATAATGATAGAGGAATGATGTTCTATTCTAGAAGGATTGGAGCAATGCCTTCACTTACTCCGCAATCAATTGATAACATAGATCAATTCGCGAGTACACCAAATTTCATCCCAATTCTAGCTGCAATGAAAATGACGGGGACAAATAAAAATGGACTTACTATTGGCTTGCTGGAAAGCGTGACAGCGCAAACAAATGCAACCACAATGCGTCACGGGACTGAGAGCAAGGAAATTACGGAGCCTTTAACAAATTATTCCATTGCACGGGTGCAAAAAAATTGGGATGGCAATACATTATTTGGTGGAATGCTTACTTCGGTAAACCGCAGCTTATCCACTGATTTACTTAAGAATTCATTAATTGCAAATGCATTTACTGCTGGATTAGATTTTACTCAATATTTTGCCAATAGGTTGTATTATATTGATGCAAAAGGAATGTTTAGCAGTTTGCATGGTAGTTCAGAATCAATTTTGCAAAGAAAAATTAACGCTACGCATTATTATCATCGGGAATCCGCAGCAAGTTATCTTAATTTAAATCCAGAAGAAACGACCATGCAGGGATCTGGCGGTTATATCAAGGCCGGAAAAAAAGGAAATGCACAATGGAATTACTCCCAAACATTCAGCTGGTCCTCGCCTGGATTCGATTTAAATGATGTCGGATTTATGAAAGAATCTGATTATATATTAAATGAATCTGAGATTGCTTTTCGCAAAACAGATCCATGGGGTCCATTTAGGTTTGCTGGGATAAACGTAACACAAAAAAACATATGGAATTATGATGGAAAAGCAATTAATAACGACCTCGGTGTGCGCTGGAGGAGTTTGAGTACTGTTCACCGATTTGAAATGGATATTAAAGAAACTTTCAATTGGAATACGGTTGACAGCCGAAGACTCAGAGGTGGTCCTGATATGAAATACAACTCCAATTTTGAGACTTCCATCGATGTTGGAACTGATCGAGCTAAAAAGGTGGTTTTTAAAATGTTATATAACGGCCGTCATTATATTCATGAAAAAACAGGATATAATTCAATCAAGCCGAGCATGATCTTTCGATTAGGAAATCATGTTCGATTAACTACCCAATTAGACTATGCAAACAATGTCGATAATTTGCAGTATGTAGCTTCTATTAAGCCTGAGGAGAACACCGATGATAAGATGATTTACATGCTGGGAAAAATGAAACAGAAAACATACGGAATGACAATTAATATGCAAGTTAATTTGACGCCTGATGTTTCTATTCAGTTCTATGGATCACCTTTTACTTCTATTGCTAATTTCGACGAATTTAAACAAGCAACAAATACCAGATCGTCTAATTATAATGAACGTTTCAAGCAGTTTTCAAGTGATCAGGTTAATCTTACGGACGATAATTATACGATTGCTAGTGAAGGTAAAAATTTGACTTTCAAGAATCCAAATTTCAGCTTTAATGAATTCCGCTCAAATTTAGTGGCGAGATGGGAATATTTACCCGGGTCAACCATTTATTTCGTATGGGAGAACAGCAGATCTAATCAGGAAATGCTCTATCAACCTGGATGGGGCAATAATTTGGACAATATGTTTGGAATACCCTCAACCAATACATTTATGCTAAAAGTCAATTATTGGTTTAGCCTTTAAAATGAACTAGGAAAGAGCTGCTAGTTATTATCAATGCAGGGTTACTATTAATTTTTTTTAATTATCCATTTCTGATGGATTTAATTAATTCAGTTTTATTTTTCTGATATCTTCCTTTTATTCCAAGTTGTTTGGCTTGTTCAAGCAATTCTTTCTTGGTTCTGCTTTCCAATTTTTCAGCATTATAATCAAGGGAACCTGCTGCCTGAGCATTCGCGATTTTTGCTGCTTTACCTTTACTCATCCCCTTATTAATTAAGGCCTCATAAGTATCTTCTTTTTTAATTTTTGCTTTTATTTTACTTGACATATTCTCTCTGATTAATGTACAACTAAAAGCAATAACAATCAGGTATTAGTTCTGTTTAGTATTGATTGATTTTTCTGCGATCAATTTTGTTTTATTACTACCACTAAAGACGGTCGTTCCAATGCTGGCCATTACAACACATAAAACCGATAACCACTGCGTCCAGCTTAAATATTCATGTAGAAAAATCAATCCAGAAAAAGCAGCAAAAGCAGGTTGAAGACTCGTTAAGATACTGAATGCTTTAACAGGTAATCGACCAAGTGCAATCATATCTAAGGTAAAGGGTAAAGCACTAGAAAAAATGGCAACTCCTAGTCCTTTTAGAAATACATCTGTAGTAATATTACTTAATGAACCATCCCAAATCGCAAACGGAATAATACAAGCTGATGCGATCAACATCCCGATAGTCACGGCCTGCTTTCCCTCCATTATTTTTGAGACTTTACCACCCATAATAATATAAAGTGCCCAAAAAGAACCCGCTATAAGCGCTAAAAATACGCCTAGGATATCTATATCACTATTTTGCCAAGGAACGATTAATAAAATACCCAAACTAGCGAGAAGAGCCCAAACAATATCAATTCTTCTTTTGGAAAGTATAAAGGCCAAAAACAAAGGTCCAACGAATTCAATGGTAACTCCTAAACCTAAAGGGATACGCTGGATAGCCATATAAAAAATCAAATTCATTGCCGCTATTCCTATCCCATAAATTGAACAATACAACCATTGTTTTTGGCTTAACTTAAATAAATTTGGCCGATTAATTAAAAAAAGTAGAATGGCAGACAATCCGATACGCAACGTACTGGTTCCTATTGGACCAATAGAAGGAAAAAGTTGTTTAGCAATTGAAGCACCTCCTTGCACGCACATCATGGATAAGAGAGCCGCTAGAATAGCTAAATTGAGATTTTTCATTTTAAAAAAAGTAACATCCCATAAATGGTCTGAATATGGCTGCAAATTTAACCTTTTTCATGAATGAATTTATAAAAAGAGTGAAGAAGTGTTCATGAAAATATATTCAATTCCCTGGTTTAAATAAAGATTATCCGCACTAAGAAGAATTAGAATGTTATACATCCCCCTTATGTAGCGTTATACGATATAATAAAGGGAGCTTGTCGCTTCTTCAAAGCTAAAAATCAATTAATTTCTTTAAGTTAATTATTTTCCTTTACTTTGAAACCAACTTTAGGGGTGTCTGCTTAATGCAGGCTGAGATTTTACCCTTATAACCTGATCCAGATCATACTGGCGTAGGGAAAAGTAGATGTCTTCATCGGTGCAATCTGCATCATTGTGGCCATTCCTAAAGTTTTTTATTCACTAAAATAAAAAAGGAATGGAACTTAAAATTAACCAACAAAAAAAATTGTACGAAGTCCCACCAGCGTCACTCGCCGATTTAATTGCTTTAGAAAAAAAATCGAATGACAAAGGTATTGCTGTGGCATTAAATGAACAAGTAATCCCTAAAAATGATTGGTCAAAGACACTTCTCAAAGATCAAGACTCCATATTGATCATCATTGCCTCACAAGGAGGCTAATTCTAATTATAAATCTCATTAATATGATAGAAAAAAATATAACCACAGCCCCTTTCCCAAATTCTAAGAAAGTTTTTATTCCTGGAAAAATACATCCTATTGAAGTAGCTATGCGCGAGATTGCATTAAGTCCAACCAAATTAAGCAAGGGTGGCTTTGAAACTAATTCGCCGATTACTATTTATGACACTTCAGGGCCGTATACCGATGAGAATGTTGAAATCGATATTCGAAAAGGTATCCAACGTATTCGGGAAAAGTGGATTTTAAATCAACCCGAGGTAGAAATACTTCCTCAAATTAGTTCAGCATATGGTAGGGAACGTTTAGCAGACAGGCAATTGGACAAATTAAGATTCGAATACAGTCACAAACCCATGAAAGCTAAAGCAGGTAGCAATGTTACGCAACTTCACTATGCAAAAAAAGGTATTATCACACCAGAAATGGAATATGTTAGTATTCGTGAAAATCAAAAAAGAGAACAAATGGATACAGTGGGTAAAGATTTGGCTCAACAGCATAAAGGTGAACCATTTGGGGCAAATACACCAAATGGTTACATAAGCCCTGAATTTGTCAGAAATGAAATTGCTTCAGGTCGAGCTATTATCCCAAGTAATATAAATCACCCTGAATGTGAACCAATGATTATTGGTAGAAATTTTTTAGTAAAAATAAACGCAAATATTGGAAATAGTGCGGTGAGTTCTTCCATAGAAGAAGAAGTGGAGAAGGCTGTCTGGGCATCTAGATGGGGAGCTGACACGATCATGGATTTATCTACTGGTAAAAATATCCATGAGACCAGGGAATGGATAATCAGAAACTCTCCTGTCCCTATTGGCACCGTCCCTATCTACCAAGCATTAGAAAAAGTAAATGGTATCCCGGAGGATTTAACGTGGGAGATATTTAAAGATACTTTAATAGAGCAAGCCGAACAAGGTGTATCCTATTTCACCATTCATGCGGGTGTTTTACTCAGGTATATCCACCTAACAGTAAATAGAGTTACTGGGATTGTGTCCAGAGGGGGATCTATACTCGCGAAATGGTGTTTATACCATCATAAGGAAAATTTCCTATATACGCATTTCGAGGAAATCTGTGAAATTATGAAACAATATGATGTCTCTTTTTCCTTAGGTGATGGTCTTCGTCCAGGCTCAATAGCAGATGCAAATGATCAAGCCCAATTCGCAGAATTAGAAACATTGGGTGAGCTTACAAAAATTGCTTGGAAACATGATATTCAGGTGATGGTTGAAGGTCCTGGTCATGTACCAATGAACTTAATTAAAGAGAATATGGAAAAACAGTTGAAAGAATGTGATGAGGCACCGTTTTATACGCTGGGTCCATTGACTACCGATATTGCGCCAGGTTACGACCATATTACATCCGCTATAGGAGCTGCAATGATTGGCTGGTATGGTTGTGCTATGTTATGTTATGTAACGCCCAAAGAACACTTAGGATTACCAAACAAAAAAGATGTCAAAGATGGGGTTATTACCTACAAACTTGCAGCACATGCTGCTGACTTAGCAAAAGGACATCCCGGTGCACAATATAGAGATAATGTATTAAGTAAAGCGCGATTTGAATTCCGTTGGGAGGATCAATTTAACCTTTCATTAGATCCCGATACCGCAAAAGAATTTCATGATGAAACCCTACCAGCTGATGGAGCCAAAGTTGCTCATTTCTGTTCCATGTGTGGACCAAAATTCTGTTCTATGAAAATCACGCAGGAAATCAGAGATACTGCCGAGCAAGGGATGTATGAAATGTCAAAAGAATTTATTGAAAAGGGTAAAGAAATATATTTATGATAATAGTGATTACACCTGACGTTATTTATGACCAGGAGGTTTATTGGGTTAACCAACTTTTTAAATCAGGTATAGATCTACTACATATCAGAAAATATGGATTGCAAGATTCACAGCTCATTAATTATGTTAATTCCATTGACGCTGTTTACCGCGAAAAATTAGTTTTACATTCTCATAATCATTTATCTAGTTTACTGAACATTCATCGGCTTCACATTCATGAGGCCGATAGAATCAAAGGTATAGATCGTCAATTCATAAACAATAAAACATTATCTACCTCCGTACATACCATAAATGATTTCAACAATCTTGAATCTTTTTGGAATTACGCATTACTAAGTCCTATGTTTCCTAGTATTTCAAAACCAAATTACGGGGTATCTACTACTATATTAAGTCAACTGGGCGATAGAACAAATATCGAAGTGAAGTTAATCGGCTTAGGTGGTATCAAAATGGAGAATGTGAATGAGCTCATGAAGGAAAATTTGGATGGTGTTGCTTTATTAGGTGCTATCTGGAATAATTCCGATCCTAGCCACTACTTTAATTTATTTAAAAATTGAAAATCCAATTATTTCTTTCGCTGACATATGAAAAAGAATCTTAAACCAATACAATTTATTTCCCAAGGGAAATCCATTTTTGAGCAGCAATACAACATCCAAGTTGCTTTAGATGCTGGTGTAGAATGGATACAGATCAGATGGAAAGAAGGACCTCGAGAACAGCTTCTGAAGCTTTGTGGATTTACAAAGATTTTATGCGATCAATATCAAGCCATTTGTATTATAAATGATCATATTCATATTGCAAAGGACTATGATCTAGATGGTGTTCATTTAGGGTTGCAAGATGATGAAATATCTCTAGCTAGAACGATTTTAGGCAATGAAAAAATCATTGGTGGTACAGCGAATACCTATGCTGAGGTAGTCCAGCGGCATACGGAAAATTGTGACTACATAGGTTTAGGTCCACTAAGATTTACTAACACAAAACAATCACTAAGTCCGCTCTTAGGAATAAACGGATATAAAAAAATAATTCAACAACTTAATGAAACAGGTGTAATATGTCCGCCAATATATGCAATTGGTGGCATTGAAGACACGGACATTTCAGTACTGAATGAAATTGGAATTTATGGAGTAGCCATATCAGGTTTACTAAAAAATAATCCATCTTCTATTTCCAAAATTAAAAACTTTTATAATGAGCAAATTCAAGATAGCCGATAAGATTTTCAACTCTAGACTCTTCCTAGGTACAGGGAAATTTGGGAATCTGCAGCAAATGTCAGATGCCATTACATCCTCGGGAACTGAAATGCTAACTATGGCCTTAAGGCGAGTAGATTATCATACAGACTCCGATGAATTTCTAAAAACTCTTCAGATCCCAAATATAAATCTACTTCCCAATACTTCCGGAGCCAGAAATGCTAAGGAGGCAATTTTAGCTGCACAATTAGCGCGAGAGGCATTGGAAACTAATTGGCTAAAATTAGAAATACATCCTGATCCAAGATATTTAATGCCTGATCCGATTGAAACACTTATTGCTACTGAAGCATTAGCAAAATTGGGGTTTATCGTATTACCTTACATCCATGCTGATCCAGTCCTATGTAAAAGGCTTGAACAAGTCGGAACAGCGGCCGTCATGCCCTTAGGCTCTCCGATTGGAAGTAATCAAGGATTAAAAACAATAGATTTTCTCCATATTATCATCGAACAGAGTACAGTACCGGTTATTATTGATGCAGGAATAGGTGCGCCATCTGATGCGTGTAAGGCGATGGAAATCGGTGCTGATGCTGTTTTAGTAAATACGGCAATAGCTTGTGCTGCGGATCCTGTTAAAATGGCAGTGGCTTTTCAAACAAGTGTTATAGCAGGTCGTAGTGCTTATGAGGCGGGTATCGCCCAAAGCGATAATAATGCTGTTGCTTCTTCTCCCCTAACCTCCTTCTTAAATGATTAACGATGGCAGACTTTAAAGAAATTTATAATCAGCAAAATTGGAACCTAGTTCAAGATAAAATTTATGGTTCAAGCATACATGATGTCCGCAGATCATTAAATAAATCAAAAAGAACTTTAATGGATTTTGTCCACTTAATTTCGCCGGCAGCAAATGCAGAGCTAGAAAACATGGCACAAATTGCAAATAAAATGACCAGTCAGCGATTTGGCAAAACCATTCAATTATATGCGCCATTGTATCTTAGCAATGAATGTCAGAACATATGTACTTATTGCGGATTTAGTATGGACAATCAGATCAAACGGAAGACCTTAAATAATACAGAACTGATCCTTGAAGCAATGGCGCTAAAGGATATGGGGGTGCAACATGTTTTACTTGTTTCAGGAGAGGCAAATAAAACCGTTGATACCGCTTACTTTTTGAAGGCTATCAAAATTTTAAAGCCTTATTTTCCACTTATTTCAATTGAAGTACAGCCGCTGTCCACCGATGAATATAAAATCCTTCATCTAGCAGGAGTGCATTCGGTTTTAGTTTATCAAGAAACCTATCATCAGGAAGTGTACAAAAATTACCATCCAAAAGGAAAAAAATCAAACTTTGATTATAGACTAAATACACCCGATCGCATTGGGCAGGCTGCAATGCATAAAATCGGATTAGGAGTATTATTAGGTTTAGAAGATTGGCGAGTTGACAGCTATTTTACAGCTTTACATATAGAATATTTGCAAAAAACATATTGGCAAACAAAATATTCAGTTTCCTTCCCTCGACTTCGACCAGCGCAGGGAATTATAACACCAAATTTTATAATGGATGATAAGCACCTATTGCAATTAATTTGCGCTTATCGACTTTGTAATCCGGATTTAGAGATTTCAATATCCACACGCGAGAGTGAAAGATTCAGAGACCACATCATTCCTATTGCTGTAACAAGTATGAGTGCTGCCTCTAAAACGAATCCAGGGGGTTACGCAGTGGATCCCCAATCACTGGAGCAGTTTGAAATTTCGGATGAAAGAAGTATGAAAGAAATTAAAGCCAAAATAAAACACGCGGGTTATGATCCCATAATGAAAGATTGGGATTCAGCCTATTCAGGAAATCTAAAACATGATTAAGTTTGACCCTTTTTTAAGATATAGTAGACAAATTTATATGGAGGAAGTTTCTGTTTCTGGGCAAAAAAAGATTATGACTTCTAAAATATTAATTGTGGGAGCTGGTGGTTTGGGTTCTCCCGTTATTCAATACCTTGCAGCAGCAGGAATCGGGAAAATAGCAGTTGTTGACTTTGATATTTTAGAGATACACAATTTACATAGACAAGTGCTACATAACGAATCTTTTATTGGTCAACTGAAGGTAAACAGTGCTAAAAATTTTGTCAGTTTATTAAATTCGAACATTCAATTTACACCTATAAACATAAAGATTGATGTTACAAATGCTAAAAATTTATTGCAGCAATATGATATCATTGTTGATGGATCGGATAATTTTGAAACTAGATTTCTAATTAATGATACCTGTGTCTACCTACAAAAGCCATTGGTGTATGGTAGTATAAATTCTTTTGAGGGTCAAATGGGCGTTTTTAACTATAAAAACAGCAAAAATCTTAGGGATTTATACCCAGAACCGCCAGATGCTAAAGACATTAAAACTTGCGAAATGAATGGCGTTTTGGGCCCTCTTGCAGGAATAATTGGTAGTATGATGGCCATGCAAACCTTAAAAATTATCTTAGACTTACCTGTCGATACCAACCAATTAACTTTGATTGATACAATGCATTGGAATTTTACAAAAATAAATTTCTAGATATACATATTAGAGTGGAAATTTAAATCTATTTTATTTGAATTATCAAGAATTTAAGTACATTAGGTCTAATCAAAATCAAGCAATATGGCAAACCCTCTTCCAAAAAAAAGAAAGGTAACTTCTGGCCCTATACGAGAAAAAGCCAGGACTATGGAAAAATTGATCAAATCAGTAGGTAGGGTTTTAAAAAAACATGGCTATCCAGGTCTTACCGTAGCAAAAATCGCTGCTGAATCTAAATTAGATAGAAAATTAGTTTATGCTTATTTTGGAACTTTAGATAATTTGATTGAAACATATATTACGGGTCGCGATTACTGGAAAGGCAAAGCTCAAAATCATATACATGCGTTACTTCATCAAGACAAAATTAGTAATGAAGAAATGATTGACCTATTAAATGGACAATTTAATGCAGTTCTAAATGATCAAACTCTGCAAAGAATTCTCCAATGGGAAATATCAGAACCAACGGTTGCTCTAAAAAAAACAGCAGCAGATCGTGAATTAATAGGTGAAGAATTAATACAGAAACTTGAACAAAATATTAACACTGACGATTTAGATGTACGAGCTATTTTAGCAATACAAAGTGCCGGACTATATTATTTGGCATTACATGCTAAAGCGAACGGTAGTACATTTTGTGGTATTGATGTGAATCAAGAAATAGGGAAACAACGAATTGAAAACGCATTGGCAAAACTATTAAACTTCAAAAGAATATAATAAAGTTATCGCAGTACTGCTAATTCACTGATTGGAAATGATTTGTAAATAAAACGTAAAATATTTTATGAAGAATATTATCTCCATTGATCAAAATATATGTTTGAAAGCGCTGGTGCCCACAGATGCAATTACTATGTATAATTTAATAGCTAAACAACGCGAATACTTAGGTGAATGGTTACCTTTTGTTCAATTCACAAAAAAAATAGAAGATACCAGAGGTTTTGTCGAAATGGCTATACGAAAACAAAGAGAAAAACAAGATTTTGTTTATAAAATTTGTTTTGAGGATAGAATGATCGGCGTCTTAGGAACGAAAGAGACGGATCATATTAATAAAAATACAGAACTCGGATATTGGCTCTCTGAGGAATTTCAAAACATGGGTATTATGACGAAAGCTGTGGATGCTCTGACTAAATCCTTGTTTACTGAATTAAAATTAGAGCGCATACAAATTTGTTGTGCCATAGGCAACGATCGTAGTATGGCCATTCCGACTAAATTAGGGTTTAAATTAGAAGGAATTCGACGTAACGGTGAATGGCTTGGAAACTTAAAATTCAGAGATCTTTTAGTCTACAGCAAATTAAGAGCTGATCTAAATTAATTATATACGACTATTAATTATCTATTTGTTTTTGCTTCCTTCATTGGATTTGTATCCATCGATTGTCCTCTTCTAGCTTGTTCTTTTTCTTCAAATATTTCAAATCTAGTGGGTTGATTTTTACGAGGCCAACTATTATTTGATTCGTCGACATCGGCTGTTTCACGATATGGATCAAGCTGAACACTGACCACCTCTTTTGACTTAGCGAAAACTTTTCGAACTTGGTATTCATTCTTTCGCCAAATATATGCAGGTATATTGTCAATTTCTTTTGATCCATCTGAAAATGTCCATTCAATAATAAGTGGCATAACTTGTCCGCCATTATTTTTAAATTCAAGTTCATAAAAACCAATTTGCCCTTTGTATATATCTTTCTCAATTGGTGATAAAGATTCGTAAAATTTTTGAAAATCAGCCTCAGCATGAGGTTTCACAGCAAAACGATCCCATTTATTATAAAAATCTAATAAGGAAGTATCCTTTTCAACTAGAAAAGTCATCTTCTCTTCAATATTACGCCGCCTTGTCAATGTATTCTTATCCTTATCAAATAGTTCTTTTTCATCCTCATGCACATTTGAGAGATTGGCGTTGTTCATTCTAAAATGTCTCAAATTCTCTAAAGAAATCTCGACCGCATCTGTCGAGAAAAACCATCCTCGCCAGAACCAATCTAAATCTACCGCAGAGGCATCTTCCATGGTTCTGAAAAAATCAGCGGGCGTTGGATGCTTAAATTCCCAGCGTCTAGCGTATTCTTTAAAAGCAAAATCGAACAGCTCGCGCCCCATAACTGTTTCTCTTAAAATATTTAGTGCAGTTGCAGGTTTAGCATAAGCATTCGGGCCAAATTGAACGATATTCTCAGAATTAGTCATAATTGGTTCCAACTGATCCTTTGGAAGTTTCATATAATCAACGATTTTGTGAGCAGGCCCCCTCCTAGAAGGAAAATCTTTATCCCATTCTTGTTCTGTCAAAAATTGTAAAAAAGTATTTAGACCTTCGTCCATCCAAGTCCATTGTCGTTCGTCAGAGTTCACAATCATTGGAAAGAAATTATGGCCAACTTCGTGAATGATAACGCCGATCATTCCATATTTCACCGCTTCAGAATATGTTCCATCTTCGTCAGCTCTTCCATAATTAAAACATATCATTGGATATTCCATACCATTCGCTGCTTCCACAGAAATTGCCACAGGATAAGGATATGGGATTGAATATTTGGAATATGTTTTTAAAGTATGGGCTACGACCTTTGTAGAATATTTACTATACAACGGATAAGCTTCTGGTCCATAATATGACATAGCCATAGGCTGATTCCCTGGAATCCCATCTTGAACTTTAAAAGCATCCCAGATTAACCTACGAGAAGAAACAAAAGCAAAATCTCTTACATTTTTTGCTTCATAAACCCAAGTCTTCTTTCCATTTGATTTGGTTTTCATAGCTGTCTGTGCATCATCTAATGTCACAATCTCAATAGGCTCGACTGCTGATTGCGCCTGCTTCCACCGAGAAATTTGTTTTGCTGTCAACACATCATTATAGTTAACACATATACCAGTCGCTCCCACTATATGATCATCAGGTACAGTTATATTAACTTTATAGTCTCCAAAAACCAATGCAAATTCTCCTCGACCAGTAAATTGTTTATTCTGCCAGCCTTGGAAATCAGAATATACGGCCATGCGAGGAAACCATTGTGCAACGGTATATAAATAGTTTTGATCTTTCTCAAAATATTCATACCCAGCTCGACCGTTTTCGACCATCCTATCGGTTATCTTAAAATCCCAATCAATCTTTAAAACGAACTTATCTCCTGGCTTTAATATTGTCGGCAAATCTACTCTTAACATGGTATAATTGATGGTATAATTTAAAGGCTTGCCGTTACCATCAGTAATCTTATGAATATTTACCCCGTAGCCTTTTTTTTCTGGCACAAAAGATTTTAAGTTACTTAATGTAATTTCCTGGTCTAAATAACTTTCATCAAACCGTTTACTCTCCGCGCTATCAGCATGCTCATTTTCATCTAATTGGATCCATAGATAATTTAACGCGTCCGGTGAGTTATTGGTGTAAGTGATTGTTTCAGAACCATTTAGAATTTGATTAATTTCATCTAACTCTACATCAATTAGATAATCAGCTCTTTGTTGCCAATACATAGATCCTGGAGCACCAGAGGCTGTCCGAAAAATATTTGGATCACTCAACATTGTGCCTAATTGTTCAAATTTATTACCATGATTTGCACCGGTATTACTACTAATTTGAGCAAAACTTCGTTCAAAAGTCAGAAGAGCAACTAAAAGAGGTGCAATAATTTGAATTGTTTGATTAAACTTTTTCATAATGGAAAGCGTTCTATAGCCATAATAAAGGAAATACCGGTAACCGCAGAAGAAAGGAAAAAACTCCAATCGCGGTTAGTAACATTAAATATCTTTAACATAGTCTCAGATATTAAAATAATAAAAAATACAATTATAACTTGGCCAAATTCCAACCCAATATTAAAAGATAACAAAGGGATAACAATATTAAATTCTTGACCTAATAAGGATTGTAGATAATTCGAAAATCCAAGGCCATGAATTAAACCAAAGATCAAAGTCATTGCATATAAAAAATTTGGTTTCCTCCGTCTGATGCCTTTGGGAAGATTATATAATGCAGTAATAAATATAGTTAATGGTATTAAAAATTCTATCCAATCACTATTTACTTCAACTAAATTAAAGGCTGCTAATGCCAATGTAATGGAATGACCAAAAGTAAATGCCGTAACTAACCATAAAATTCGCTTCCAATCTTTAAGCACATGACTACAGCATAAAACCAAGACAAAAAGTATATGATCATATCCATTCAGGTCCAAAATATGTTGCCAGCCCAACTGAAAATAGATTGAGAAATCACTCATTTATTAGGTATGTATCAGAATATATGTAAACAAAATTAATATTTTTTTTCCATCATTCTCAAAGCAATTTAGATAAATTAGATAAATTAGTATAATTTTTATAATACTTGAATTCGTTGCATGTCTAATTTTAAAAAATACTTTCTAATAATTTTGATTTTATTAACATTAAATGTCTTTTCGCATCCATTTTATGTTAGTATAACGGCTATAGATTACCATGCAGATAAAAATAGAGTTGAAGTTTCGTGCAGGATTTTCCACGATGATCTTGAGCGCGCATTAAAGAAGAATAGCACGCAAAAAATTAATATTATTAAACCAACAAATAAAATTTTGATTGATTCTGCAATTTCCCAATATGTCCAAAAAAATATGAGTATTCAAATAAATGGTCTAGATAAACAAATGAAATATATTGGATATGAAATTCAGCAAGACGTAGCGTGGTGTTATTTTGAAATTCCACAGAAACAACCTATAGAAACCTTAACAATAACCAATGAGTTACTCTATGAACTATTTAATAATCAATCGAATATCATACATATCACAGTCAATAAAACACGAAAAAGCACTAAAGTAGATAATCCCAAAAAAACCGCTTTTTTTAAATTTTAGTAAGAAATCTTAAAATCATGTTTTGGATTAGAGGAGGGTATTAAAACACAAAATGCTTTTTGTTAAAAAAGCACGTCCAAAATAATATTATGTTTTAAGTGGAATTAAGATCAACCTTGATGGTTATCTTTTTTTGACTGAGGTCCCAGTGGAGATGAGCCGACAAAACCTAAATTAGTGACATAAAAAATGTACGGATTTTGTAATAAAGTTTCAAATTTCATTTTCTTTTTTTTAATCATATTTTTCTTTCTTTTGTTAAACCATTAATATAACAAAATTTAGTCCAACTTCCAAATAATTTCAATCTTAATTTTCTTGAAGTCAGTTGATTAAATCAAAGTGTTAGCTGAATCTCGTGAATTAACCAAAATATATAAAAAGCATCAAGCCCAATTTGCAGCATGATTATGCATAAACTGGCTAGGCGAACTTTGTAGAATATTTTTAAAAACCCGATTAAAATGCACAACTGTATTGAAACCACATTGATAAGCAACTTCGGAAATATTATCAGTAGATCTATTAATTAACATTTGACAGGCCCGTTCAATTCGAATCTCATTCAAGAATGTAATATAAGTCTTCATTGTATGTTTTTTAAAATATTTACAAAATGCTGATGGAGTCATATGAATAAGTTGCGCAATCTCTTCAATGCTTATTTCCTTATTAAAATTCTCCAAAGAATATCTTAATATTTCATTAATTCGCACACCGACCTTATCATTAAAATTTGCATCTCGTAATCCTGAATACAAGGATTTCATTTCATTCTCTTTACTAATCAGAAATTCAAATATTTCCAATAAGCACATAAGTTTAGATAAACCTTCTATTTTCTGTAAAGCTAAAAACTTAGCAGAAATCTCTTTACTAAAATTTGCAGTTAGCTTTTTACTAGTTTCTAGTTTTGTAAATAAGTCACGGGTAGTGTGTAATTCCTGCATATCAAAAAATATACGCAATTTTTCAAAAGCTATAAAAATATGAATTACATGTATCCCATCTCTACTCCCATCGTCATTTATAAATACATGTGGATCGTTTGCTTTAATTATAAAGATTTCATTCTCAAAAAAAGGTTGAATCAAATTACCAATTACCACCGATCCACTACCCTTTAAAATATAAGAAATCTGGTATTCTTTATGCCTATGGTAATGACTGTAGAAATTCTCTCTAACATCCTCTTGAATATAAAAAGATCCAGCTCCAAAGGCTGGTACGGTAAACTCTATAGGATGTTTTGCATCAACTTTTTTTATTAAATCCATAATATAGGTACATTTGGATTTCCCATATTGAATAAAAATAAGGGAAAGTAAAATTCATAATTAGTCGAAACAAAAGTATTAATTATTTTCTTCCCTTTTCTAAAAATATCGGCTATTATAATTTGTGTTTTTTTTAATCGGCTATTATCTGATTTCAATAAAAATAGCATATTAGATTAAGTTAATCTATGAGGTAACCATTGCAGTACCAAGCGTAGAAACTATTCGCTAATCAAGGCACGATCTAAATGAACATAACCTCCATCAACATGCAAAAGTTGTCCTGTAGTATGGCTTGAACGATTTGAGATCAAAAAGACAGCCATATTAGCTATTTCTTCAGATGTGGTCATTCTATTCTCAAATGGAATTCTACTTGTTATTTTTTGCAAAGTTTCTTGTTCATTTGGTAAGGTTTGAATCCATTTTTCATATTGAGGTGTCATACACTCTGCGACTATAATTGAATTTACTCGTATATCATATTTTAATAACTCAACTGCCCATTCTCGCGTCAAAGCATTTCTTGCACCATTGCTAGCGGCATACCCTGAGGTGCCGCCTTGTCCTGTTTCGGCCACTTTTGAGCTAATATTCAGTATATTACCCTTAGATAACTTCAAACTTGGTAAACAATGCTGAGCCATTAAATAGTAATGGATTAAACTGTTGTGTAATGACTCCATAAAGGAATTATAATTCCCAGACTCTAATCCAACGCCATCATTCAAACCAGCATTATTAACCAAAGCATCAATTCTTCCAAACTCTTGAATGACCGCCTCAACAGCGTTTTTACATGCTACTGGATTAGCAAGCTCTGCCTGAAAAGTGAAAGTGTTAATATTCATTCTCTTCAGATCAAGTTTCACCAAAGCATTATCGGCTTTATTTCGACCAATTATTACCGGAATTGCCCCCTCCTCAGCAAGTGCTATTACAATAGCCCGGCCAATTCCTTTCGCTCCACCAGTAACAATTACAACCTTGTCCTTTAAATTTAAATCCATATACCTGATTTTTAAAACCTAATTTATTAATGATTCTGAATCGCTAGAGAACTTGCACCTTACTTCAACTTAAGTTATAGAAGCTCTTTGCATTTTTACCCCAAAATCCTTTTAATTCATTCTCTGTTAAGTTCAAAAAATTATCCTGTATTATTTTTTCACTATCTGTAAAAGATCCTGCGAGTAAACAAACTGGCCAATCAGAACCAAATATGATGCGATTGATTCCAAAACATCTAATTACATGTAGAATATAACTTCTAAAATCCGTTGCTTTCCATTCTCCCCAATCGCTCAGTGTAGTTAAACCAGATATTTTACAATATACATTAGGAAACGCTGCCAATTCCTCTATAAACTTCTTCCACTGCTCTTCTTGTTCTTTCAATCCACCAATTTGGGGTTTAGCCATGTGATCTAATACAAATTTTTGTTTAGTATTGAATGAAACACATTTTATAGCACTTTCAAACTGGTTTGAATTGATCAGCAAATCATAGGTAAAGTTCCGCTTAGTCAACTGAGAAATACCTCGTAAGAATTCATCAGTATGTAAAAAATCAGCATTAGATTCAGCTTCAACAATATGACGAAAGCCTTTAATTACTGGAAATTTAGCGTAATTTTCAAGATGTTCATCTACAACAGGTGACCTCAAATCAACCCAACCGACTATCCCTTTTATCAAGGCATAAACAGATGATAACTCAAGTAAAAAATCAGTTTCCCTAGTCGATTGATCGGCTTGAACTGCGATTACTCCATCAAAATTTTGCTCTTTTAAGGTCTGGGAAATATCATTTGGAAGAAAATTCCTTTTAATCTTATGCATAGTGGGAGTAATCCAAGAATCTTTATTTTCATTAAAAAGCCAGAAATGTTGATGAGCATCTATTCGCATACTTATAATCTATTTAAAAGAATAAGATACCACCTCTTGTCGCTGTTCTCCTAAATAATCAGCCCCTAATGTAATAATATCCCCTGCTTTTAAATAAATAGGTGGTTTAAATCCAAGACCCACACCAGCAGGAGTTCCCGTAGAAATGACATCCCCTGGCAACAAGGTCATAAATTGCGAAACATATGAAACTATATACGGTACCGAAAATATTAAATTACAAGTATTTCCTTGCTGAAAGACTTGACCATTAACTTTAAGCCAAAGATTTACATTATTGATATCGGGTATTTCATCAGTGCTGGTCAAAACGGGCCCCATTGGCGCAAATGTGTCGCAACCTTTACCTTTATCCCATGTTCCACCGCGCTCAATTTGAAATTCACGTTCGGAAACATCATTGTGAAGTACATAGCCAGCCACATAATTTAAAGCTTCTGATTCCTCTACATAACTAGCTTTTTTTCCAATTACTATACAAAATTCAACTTCCCAATCTGTTTTTAAAGAGTTCTTTGGAATTATCACTTGATCGTTAGGACCGATTAGCGCGGTCGTGGCTTTCATAAAAATTATAGGTTCTGCTGGAATTGTTGCACCAGTCTCTAAGGCATGATCTTTATAATTCAAACCAATACAGACAATTTTAGACGGTCGCTGAAAGGGAGCTCCCAATCTTGAACCTTGGGGAATTTCAGTTAATTTTCCCTCATTAGCCTTTAGAAACTCCTCTAATCTAGCTAATCCATTTTCTGCAAAGAATGTTTCATTATAATCTCCACCAAATGCAGACACATCATAATCCTTCTCGTTAATTCTCACCCCTATTTTTTCTTGACCAAATTCTCCAAATCTTATTAATTTCATACTTTTAAATAAATTTATTGTATATATTATTAGTCTTTTTAATTATTGAGTTTAATAAATCCTCCATCGATAGGATAATCATTACCAGTAATAAAGGAAGAATCATCTGAACAAAGAAATAATGCTAAATTAGCTATTTCCGTCGGTTTAGCCATACGCCCAATTGGCTGGCTCTGCGACAATTTTTCAAACATTTCTGCTTCTTTGCCTGGATAATTTTTAGCAATAAAGCCATCTACAAAGGGTGTGTGCACCCTTGCTGGAGATATTGAATTAGACCGTATGTTATGAGCTAAATAATCCTTAGCTACGGAAAGACTCATTGCGTGAATGGCCCCCTTACTCATTGAATAGGCAAAACGATCCGCAAGTCCCACATGGGAAGCAATTGAGGCTAAATTTAAAATAACACCTCCACCCTGAGCTTTCATTAATGGTATTACAGCAAATAAAACATGATATACCCCTTTCACATTCACTTGGTAGACCCGGTCAAAATCCGCTGCTGTACAACCCTCTAAATTACCTACATGTGCTATGCCAGCGTTATTTACCAAGACATCAACATGAGCAATATGTTGTACAATTGAATTGACATTTTCTTGTTCACATACATTGCAAACATGAACTTCACACACCCCTCCAGATTTTTCTATCGTCTCCTTTGTTAAAAGTGCATCGTCCGCATTTAAATCTAAAATATGAACCGATGCCCCATGTAGTGCAAATAATTCAGAAATAGCTTTGCCGATGCCGCTACCTCCACCAGTGATGACTGCAATTTTCCCTTGTAATTTTAACATACTATCTAGTCTTATAAGGTTTTATAATTTTATATTAAAGTGATACTCCACGTCTCCATGGAATAAAATCATCTTGTCCTAACAATACTGCTTTTGCGGTTTTTTCTCCCGAAGCAATTGAAATCACTAATTCCAATACGCGATGTGCTGCTTCTTGAATACTTTCCTCTCCCTCGATAATAGTTCCACAATTAATATCGATAATATCATTCATTTTATCAAATATTGCAGTATTAGAGGACACCTTAACCACGGGTGCAATCGGATTTCCAGTAGGTGTACCTAGACCAGTGGTGAATAAAACTAAATTTGCTCCAGCAGCAACCTCAGCAGTCGTACTCTCTACATCATTTCCTGGAGTACATAATAAATTTAGCCCTGCTTTATTTGCTACTTCTGGATAATCCGCCACAGCTACTATAGGAGAGCTACCTCCTTTTTTCGCTGCCCCCGCAGATTTAATAGCATCTGTTATTAAGCCGTCTTTAATATTCCCGGGTGAAGGATTCATATAAAAGCCGGAGCCATCAGCTTCCGCTTTTGCACTGTATGTTTTCATGAGTTGCATAAAATAGGAAGCCGTTGGTTCATCAATACAGCGATCACTTAGCTCTTGTTCAACTCCACAAAGTTCTGGAAACTCAGCTAATATCACCGACCCACCTAAACTCACTAACATATCAGAAAGATAACCCAAAGTTGGGTTGGCTGATATTCCAGAGAAACCATCTGATCCGCCGCATTCCAAACCAATACAAAGTTTATCTAAACTTGCAGGTTTTCGTGTTTGTTGATTCGCAATGGCTAACCCAGTAAAAATTGCTTTAATCGCCTTTTGCATAAGTTCCTGTTCTGTTCCTTCCCGTTGCTGTTCAAAAACATATAAAGGTTTATTGAATTGTGAATCTCTTTTAAAAATTTCCTCATTTAAAATTGATACTTGGGCATGTTGACAACCTAAACTCAAGATAGTAGCTCCGGCTACATTAGGGTGGGTAATATAACCAGCTAATAACCCACATAATGAATCAGAGTCTAAACGAGTCCCACCACATCCCATATCATGATTTAAGAACTTAATTCCATCAATATTCGGAAATATAATATCTTGATTAATACTTTCCTTAGCACGGCTTAAGTCTACTGATAATAATTCATCTATGGAAGACCCTGACTTATATTTTGAAATCAAAAGATCTACTTCTTTTGAATAATCCTTCGCGTCAATTTTGTAACCAAGTTTCTCTTCAAGGGCCGTTTTTAAAGTTAGTACATTCCTGTTTTCACAAAATACCATCGGAATTACTAACCAATAATTTGCTGTTCCAACCTGCCCATTATCTCTATGAAATCCATTGAATGTTCTCCCAACAAATTTTGAAATGTCAGGCTTTACCCAATCTAATTTCCGATCGCCCAATTTAAAATCGTCGGAGGCATGTCTCAAATTCTCAATACTGATTAAATCCCCTTGATAAATATCATAATTCACCTTACCGACTAGTACTCCATACATAAAAACTTCATCGTCTTTTTTCAAATCGTGCAGGGTAAATTTATGTTTTGCCGGAATCGTGGTTCGAAGCTTAATTTTTCTACCTTCAAACTCAATAAGATACCCACTAGGCAATTCTCTTAGTGCAACTAATAAATTGTCCTTGGGGTGGATTTGTAAAAATGTTAATTTATTGTTTTCCATTGCTACTATAATTCAAAAATTTGTTTCATCAGTACCCATTTCTCCCCTGGTTTTGCCCCCGGTATTGCTTGTTGATATTTCCACATTAAAGCTTCCCAACTTTGAACTGCAGCATTTGCTGCGTCCATTGATTCTTTCAATTCAAAGCTAAAGTTATCATTCACTTCCATAATCATAAAAAGCCTATTTTCAAACCTATATATATCCATAACTTCTACACCAGCGTCCGTAATTGATTTCCTAATGTCGGCATGAACTGATTGATGATGTTTTTCATAAGCAGCAATCATCGTCGGATCATTTACTAAATCAATAGCCAAAGCATATTTTTTACTCATGTTTACATTTGTTTTAATTCAATTTTACTCCAACTATTCAAAGCGAATACAGCAACAACTATGAAGCATATTGTTACGACAAAATAGCCGTATTGCAGATGACCACTTAAGTCTGAAATATAACCTAATAAAGGGGGTAAAATAGCACCACCAACAATTGACATAATAATTAAACTCGACGCAGACTTGGTATCCGAACCAGTCCCTTGAACCCCTATCGCAAAAATTGTCGGAAACATTATTGACATAAAAAAAGCGATGGCAACCATGGAATAGAGCGTAGCGATCCCCTGTCCGAAAACACATATCAAGGATAAAATCGTGGAAATTAAGGCTGCAATAAACAACAATTTGGTTGGTTTTAAAGATCTCATTAAAAATGTTCCTATAAATCTACCCAACATAAACAATAATCCTGCAACCCCTGCGAAATATTTCGCATTTTTTGGATCAACACCAGCCACCTCTGTTGCGAAAACAATTAAAAAACTTAGTACACAAACTTGCGCACCAATATAAAAGAATTGCGCAAAAACCGCCCATGCCACATTTTTATGCTTTAGCGCTTTCAAAAAACTAGATTTATTTTCATCCTCGTCCTTTATTTCTGGTAATTTTATAAACATAAATACCAAAACAACTAATAATATTATACTACCTAAAACAACATATGGACCTTTAACCACAGCTGTTTCGGCCTGAATATAATGTAACCTCTCAAGTTCATTTAATGAGGCCACCTGTGTTGGTGTCAATGGGTCTTGCGTTAGAATAAGTTGACCACCTAAAATTGGTGCAACAAATGCAGCTAGTCCATTGAAGGACTGCGCAAAATTCAACCGTTGCGTCGCCTTACTTGGATCTCCAAGCACTGTTATATAAGGGTTTGCCGCCGTTTCTAGGATAGTTATTCCACATGCCACTACAAATAAGGCTCCCAAAAAATACACATAACTCATGGTGTTTGCAGCAGGGACAAATAAAAAACAACCAATTGAAAATAGCACTAATCCAATCACAATACCAATTCGATAACCATATTTTTTCATAATTAAACCCGCTGGGATCGCCATAAATAAATAGGCGATAAATACTGCAGAGTCAACTAATGAGGCTTGTAAATGTGTTAAACTAAAGGCACTCCTTAAATGAGCAATAAGAATAGGATCTAAATTATGGATAAAGCCCCAGAAAAAGAAAAGGGAAATAATTAAAATAACAGCAACTTTATTATCAGCTTTGCTCATACATGATAGAATATAATGGACTATCAAATAACGACATTTTGAAGTTAAAGTAAATAAAGTATTTTACTGAAAACATTAATTATTATACGATTTTAAACAAAAGCGATTAAATCCTGGGCGATTAAATCTTTTTCAAACCGACTATGACTTAAAATAAACTCAAAAAAAACAGGTCTGTACCAAAATTAATATCCTGATACAGACCTGTTAATTGAATCTCAATTTAATAATATTTCTTTACAAACTTTTTTTAAGCTACAAAGTAAAATATAGTTACACTATCCTCGACTGTTGTAGTTAGGAGCTTCTTTCGTAATTTGAATATTATGAGGATGTGATTCCCGAAGACCAGCACCTGTAATTCTTACAAATTTTGCTTCTTGTAGCTTTTCAATTGTTGCGGCCCCACAGTATCCCATAGATGCCCTCAACCCACCAATATATTGATAAACAACCTCTGCCAAAGTACCTTTGTAAGGAACGCGTCCTACAATTCCCTCAGGAACTAATTTTTTAATATCATCTTCTACATCTTGGAAATAACGATCCTTGGAACCTTTTTCCATCGCTTCAATCGATCCCATTCCACGGTAATTTTTAAATTTTCTTCCTTCCAATAGAATAGTTTCCCCAGGAGCCTCCTCTACTCCTGCAAAAAGTGAACCGGCCATGATGGTGTTAGCCCCAGCTGCGATCGCTTTAGCAATATCTCCTGTTTGTTTAATTCCGCCGTCCGCTATTAGGGGAACACCAGTTCCTTTTAGTGCGTTGGCTACTTCATAGATCGCATATAATTGAGGCACACCTACTCCTGCTATTATTCGGGTAGTACAAATTGAGCCGGGCCCTATTCCAACTTTTACAGCATCAGCACCAGCAGCAACCAAATCTCGTGCTGCTGCACCAGTGGCAATATTTCCCACAATCACCTGCAGATCAGGATACGCTGATTTTACCTCTTTCAACTTATTAATTACGCCTAATGAATGGCCATGAGCTGTGTCAATTGTAATGACGTCTACCTCGGCTTTCACTAAAGCATCAATACGTTGCAAAGTGTCATGAGTAACGCCAACCGCTGCACCCACTAATAATCTACCATGCTCATCTTTAGCCGCATTTGGGTAATGTCTATATTTCTGAATATCTTTAAAAGTTATCAAACCTTTAAGAACGCCATTTTCATCAACGACAGGAAGCTTTTCAATTTTATGGTTTTGAAGAATTTCTTCTGCTTTTATTAAATCTGTCCCAATTGGTGCTACAACTAAATTAGTTTTTGTCATTAACTCATTAATTGGACGATGCATTTCTTTTTGAAAGCGCAAATCACGATTAGTAACTATTCCAACTAATTTACTTTGCAGATTAATTACAGGAATACCGCCAATTTTATGTTCTTTCATAATTTGAAAGGCATCACCTACTGTTGCATCTTCTAACAAGGTTACAGGATCTTGAATCATACCGCTCTCCGAGCGCTTAACTTTTCGAACCTCAGCAGCTTGTTCGGCAATAGTCATGTTTTTATGTAACATTCCTATCCCACCTGCCTGCGCTATAGCGATTGCTAAGTCTGCACCAGTAACTGTGTCCATTGCAGCGGACACTAATGGTATATTTATTTTAATTTTTCTGGTCAGAAAGGTACTAGTATCAACTTCACGAGGTAATACTTCAGAATAACCTGGTATTAACAAAACGTCGTCGTATGTAAGACCTTCTTGTACGAATTTATGTGGATCTAATTGCATAGCAAATAATAATGGGGTTCCTATTTGCGAGGCAAAATTACGAAATTTAATTATATTTTATAATTATAGTTAAGTATTTACAAAAAAAAGACAATAAAAAATCCGACAAACAATTTCCTCACAATGAAGTTTCGTTAAGAAGTGTTAAAATTTGGCAAGCTAATTGCTAAGAAATTATTAAATTTAAAATTAACTTCACTTTTTATGAAAAAGACATTACTTACATTAGCAGCTGCAGGAGCTTTGACATTTGGTTTTAATGAAGCTAAGGCGCAAACTCCGTATAAATCAGCTTTAGGTATCGTTTTTGACGGATACGATGGATCAAACGTAGGTGTTCAATATAAAACAGCCTTAACAAATACATCAGCTTTGCAATTACAAGCAGCTTTTCGTAATCATTGGGTATCTTTTGGTGGTGATTGGCAATATGAAAAAGCAATCCCTAATGCAGATGGCCTAGCATGGTATGCAGGTGTTGGAGCGCAAGTTGGTCTTTTTAGCTGGGACGGAGATTCTGACACTTATTTTGGAATACGTCCGCAAGTAGGTTTAGAATACAGAATTCCGACCATCCCTATCGCAATGCACTTAGATTACAAACCGTACTTAGGTCTTAATAACGACTCAGGTTTTGACGGTGGCGGCTTTACATTCGGCGTTAAATTTGTATTGAAATAAGCATTTATTGTTTTAAAGAAAAAGCAAAGGCTAAATCGAAAGATTTAGCCTTTTTTGATATAACTATCTAATATACTGTTAAGTTTTACAGAAAGATTTTCAGTAACTATCTCTAAATAATATCCGATAAACCATTGAAAAAATCTACTCCATTATTTTTCCATATTAAGTTTTGCTTATTTATATTCGTTATCCATTTTTTTTATACCTTTGCGGTTCTTGGTAAATATTATTAAGCTTAAAATAAACAACAAAACCATAATTTATTACGATTAAACAATGAGTAAAGGGCTGATTAAATTTTTGGTGATAGTGGTTTCCTTAGCGTGCCTCTACTCCTTATCATTCACATTTGTAACACGTAAAGTTGAAAATGATGCTGCAAAACATGCGAATGGCGACATGGCTAAAGAAAAAGCCTACTTGGATTCCATAGCGGGAGAAGAAGTTTACAATCTGGGAATTGCAAAATTCACTTATCGCGAAGCAAAAGCAAATGAACTTGCTTTAGGGTTAGACTTAAAAGGTGGAATGAATGTTACAATGGAAATATCATTGAACGAACTCATTACCAATCTAGCAAATAATCCTAAAGATGCTAACTTCAATAAAGCACTAGAAACAGCGGTAGCAAAAAGCAAAACCACAAATACGTCATTAATTGATTTGTTTCTTGCGGATTACAAAGCAACCGGTGCTACAACACCAATATCAACTTTTTTTGCTACCAATGATAACTCTTCAGCAATAAAAGGAAATAGTTCCGAATCTGATGTTCGCAATTTTTTAAAGAAAGAAGCAGATAATGCAATTCAAAATTCTTACAAAGTTCTGCGCACACGTATTGATAAATTTGGAGTTACTTCACCAAATATCCAAATTCAGCAGGGAACAAACCGTATCTTAATTGAATTACCGGGGGTAAATGATGAAGAACGTGTACGAAAATTACTTCAAGGTTCTGCAAAATTAGAATTTTATGAAACGTATAATAACGTACAAATATATTCTCTTTTAGAGAATATAAATAACACCTTAGCAACAACGCTTAAAACTAATCAACCTGTTTCACAAGCAACTACAGCTGATTCTACGACGAATCCAGCCGATACGGCAAAGAAAGAAGAAAACTTATTAGCGAAATTAGGTGCAAATAAACAAAGCGCTGATTCTTCCACGGGTGATTCTTCTGAGGTAGAACAAGCTCAGTTAATGGCTAATAATCCATTATTCTCCGTTTTGAGTCCATCTACATATGCAGATCAAGGCGGACAACAACAACTAGCACCAGGTGCTATTGTCGGGTATTCTAATTTAAAGGATACTGCTAAAGTTAATGCTTATTTAAACCGTCCAGAAGTAAAATCAATAATACCCGCGAATTTAAAGTTACTGTGGGCTGTTAAACCGGACAATCAAACTAAAGAATTTTTATCATTATACGCTATTAAGACTTCAGGTCTTGAGAATGTTCCTGTTATGACGGGCGATGTGATCACAGATGCTCGCGCAGATTTTGATCAATACAACAACCCTGTTGTATCAATGGATATGAATTCTGAAGGTGCACGTCAATGGAGACGCGTTACTGCCCAAGCGGCACAAAATAAAGATGCAATTGCAATTGTATTAGATAATTTGGTCTATTCCGCTCCAGGTGTAAATGAAGAAATTCCTAACGGAAGCTCTCAAATATCTGGTAATTTCACAATTGAAGATACAAATGATCTAGCCAATGTACTTAAAGCTGGACGACTTCCAACAACCGCTAAAATTGTTGAAGAAGCCATTGTTGGACCATCTTTAGGTCAGGTAGCAATTGATTCTGGGGTAAATTCAGCTGTAATTGGAATTATCGTTGTTATGGCCTTTATGATTTGCTATTATAATCGTGCGGGTATCGCAGCGAATATTGCTGTTATATTCAATGTGTTCTTTTTGATGGGAGTTTTAGCTTCTCTGAATGCTGTTCTTACATTACCTGGAATTGCTGGAATCGTGTTAACAATGGGAACTGCAGTAGATGCCAACGTCTTAATTTACGAAAGAATGCGGGAGGAAAAAGCATTAGGAAAATCAATGCGACAAATGATAGCAGATGGTTATAAACATGCAATGCCTTCTATCCTCGATTCACAAATCACAACATTTTTAGTTGGTTTAATTCTCTTCTTTACAGGAAGTGGTCCAATACAAGGATTTGCAACAACTTTGATGATTGGTATAATTACCTCATTATTCACAGCCATTTTCATTACTCGATTAATTTTCGAATACATGTTGGCAAAGGATATTAAAATCACAGTTGCTTTCCCGTGGTCAAATCATACCATGAAAAATGCTAATTTTCAATTTATAAAAAAACGAAAAATTGCTTTTTTAATTTCTGCGATTGCAATCTTAATTTCAATCGGGGCAATCATGACAAAAGGGTTTTCATATGGCGTTGATTTTCAAGGCGGAAGAACCTATACTGTCCTTTTTGAACAGGCCGTAGTTCCAGAAGAAATTCGTAATAACCTAGATGAGATTTTTGGCACAACGACAGAAGTCAAAACATTTGGTAATGAAAATCAGTTAAAGATCACGACATCATATAATATTGTAGAAACCAGTGATGAAGCTGATAAGGATGTCTTATCGAAATTAAATGAAGGCTTAACCAAAATTCAAGGAAATAAATACGAGATATTATCCCAACAAAAAGTAGGTCCAACCATTGCGAGTGATATTCGTGATCGTGCAATATATGCCGCAATATTTTCACTACTTGCCATTGCTGCCTATATCCTACTTCGCTTTCATAAATGGCATTATTCTGCTGGAGCAGCAATCGCAACGATTCATGACGGTATAATCCTTCTGGGATTATTTTCTATACTTGATGGAATTGTTCCCTTTTCACTAGATATTGACCAACATTTTGTTGCTGCAATTTTGACGGTATTAGGTTATTCAGTAAATGATACAGTAGTTGTATTTGATAGATTAAGAGAATATTTAAAGAAACCAAATGCTCATAAGGAAGATATGGGAATAACCATTAATAAAGCAATCAACTCGACCTTGAGTAGAACGGTTATTACCTCATTAACGGTAATTTTCGTACTAGCTGTATTGTTTGTTTTTGGAGGAGAAGTTATTCGAGGATTCTCCTTTGCTATTCTTATCGGGATTGTAGTTGCTACTTATTCTTCGATCTTCTTAGCGGCTCCTTCTATTTATGATTTGAGTAGAGGAAAACATTTAGCTTCGTCGAGCGAAAACGAAGAAAAGAAAAAAGTCAAGGTAGTAACACCTTAAAAGATTCCAAAACGAATTGTTATTTAAAATAGCCTCAATTAATCGAGGCTATTTTTGTTATATAATATTCACAAAATAGTTTTAATAAGACAATACTGTATTATTTTTATTAGTTTTGAATCATAATCATTTGATATGAAATTAAAATTTATCTTACCATTTCTAGCTTTAACTATAGGCTTATTTACACAAGCATGTAATAATAACAAGTCGACTGAAGCCGCAGAAAATTCTACTCAGCCTCAGGAACATCATGCGCCACAACATGGACAATCGAATCAAACAGAAGCGCCCGCTCCTACCACTGCAAATGCAGTTTCGAATGCTATTCCATCATTTACTTTTTATAAAGTTAAATCTGGAATTGCCTACACCAACGCTGATCTTCAAGAAGGAAAAAACACAGTTTTCATTTTATTCGATCCGTCCTGTAGCCACTGCCAAAATGAAGCGGGTGCTCTAGCAAAGAATTACGATAAAATAAAGGATGTTAACATTTTATATATTTCAATGAATGATCCTGCTTTAATGGTTAATTTTTTCAATACGTTTGGAAAAGAATTACAAGGTAAAGCAAATATAGAAATGCTTTATGACCGTAATCAAGAGTTTGTTCAGAAAATCCACATACCAGCAATTTTTCCAGCTAATTATGTTTATGGACCAGACGGAATATTAAAATCTTCTTGGGAGGGAGAAAAAGATATTAATGAAGTTATTGCTGAATTTGTAAAATGAGAATTGCTATCAATGGGTTTGGTCGTATAGGGCGCCATACGCTGAGGAATCTGCTAAATAGAAATTTAAGTAATGTTAATATTGTAGCAATAAACGATCTTGCAGATTCATCAACGCTGGCACACCTATTTAAATATGACTCTGTTCATGGTCCGGTAAATCGTGTAATCTCTCACGATAATAATAATATCACAATTGATGGTCAATCAATTGTGATATGTAATGAAAGAGATCCATTAAATTTACCTTGGGATGAATTAAAGATTGATCTAGTTATTGAGTCCACAGGATCCTTTATTACGAAGAATGCAGCGGCTAAACATTTACGTGCTGGTGCAAAACAGGTACTGATTTCTGCTCCTTCGCCTGATAAAGAAGTTCCAACAGTTGTTTTAGGAATTAATGACCACTTTTTTGACTGGAGCTCTCCAATTTTCTCTAATGCTTCCTGTACAACTAATAATGTTGCCCCTCTTATCAAAATTTTAGATGAAAATTGGCATATTGTTGACGGTTATATAACAACTATCCATTCAATGACAGGTGACCAAAATTTACATGATGCTCCTCATCGAGATTTAAGACGATCTAGAGCCGCTTCTGCATCTATAATACCGACTACTACTGGTGCTGCAAAAGCAATTACAAATGTCTTTAAACATTTAGAAGGTAAATTAGGTGGTGCTGGAATTCGCGTCCCAGTTTTAAATGGATCTTTAACAGATTTCACATGTACCTTGAAAGAAAAAACTACGGTCGAAGAAATCAATCTAAAATTTAAAGAATCTTCACAAGCTGCATTAAAAAATATTTTATACTATACAGAAGATCCCATAGTCTCAGCAGATATAATTAATAATCCATATTCTTGTGTCTTTGATTCACAGCTGACGAGTATCGTTGGAGGCCTGGTTAAAGTAGTTGGATGGTATGATAACGAATACGGGTATTCAAATAGGATAGTTGATATTATCCAAATTATCGCCAACAAAAATCACAAATAAATAAATCCTTATTTGCTAAACGAATTTAAATGCATTATTAGTTGAAACGATTATTAAGATTTTAAGTTTATAGTTCCCCTATTACGCCGATCCCAAATAGAGCAAAATCATATTTAACCGGGTCTTCTTTATCAAGTAATCTTAAATTATTAGTCAATTCTATAGCCGCTTTCCAATTCACTTTTTCGACAGTTATTAATCCCAATTTACGTGCAACACGTTCCACATGAACATCACAAGGACAAATTAAGTCTCTAGATTGAATTCTAGTCCATAAACCAAAATCCACACCACTACTATCTTTTCTTACCATCCAGCGTAGAAACATATTCAATCTTTTACATGTTGATTTTTGTACCGGGGAACTTACATGTTTAACTGTGCGTAATGGGTAATCTGGCAAAGAAAAGAAATATCGTTTAAATGAGTTTAATGATTCTTCAACACGGAAAGCAGTATACGAGTATTCATGTTGTAAAAAAGCATCCTCTAAGGAATCAAATCGAGAATAATGATAACGAAAAAAAGCTACAAAATATAAAAGGTCGGTGTCATTGAAGGTTCTGTGTTTAAATCCAAGAAGATTTTTCAACTCTTTATCAGAATGATTCATAATAAATTCATAAGGAGAATTATCTAACCTCTGCACTAAATCATTACATTTATTGATAATTGTCTTTCTTTGTCCCCATGCAAGAATACTTGCAAAGAAAGCCATAATTTCCTGATCTTGTTGCTTAATAAATTGATGAGGAATACTTATTGGGTCATCAATAATAAATTCAATCCGATTAAACTCTTCAACTTTTCTATCTAAAAATTCCTTGATTGAAATATCCACTTATTCAGAGATTAAAAAGCAATATAATGTTAGAATTTTTAATTGTTTATTTCATTCCAGATCAAGTCTTTCAACGATTGAATGTTTTTTCCAGACACCGACGATATAAAAACATGGGGAATATCTGTCGGTACTTGCAATCTCATTTCGTTTTCCAATTCAAGATCTAACATATCTGCTTTTGTTATTGCCAATAATCTCGGTTTATCAAGTAATTCCGGGTTATAGGCGGTTAATTCACTAAACAAAATTTCATATTCTTCCGCTATAGTTCGATCTGTATCGGCAGGAACCATAAATAAGAGTACCGAATTCCGTTCAATATGTCGTAAAAACCGATGTCCTAAACCTCTTCCCTGTGAGGCCCCTTCAATTATACCGGGGATATCCGCCATCACAAAAGATTTACCTTCTCTATAACTCACAATACCTAAATTAGGTACCAAAGTTGTAAATGGATAATCTGCAATCTCAGGTTTTGCAGCCGAAACGACCGAAAGAAGGGTTGATTTTCCAGCATTAGGAAACCCTACTAACCCAACATCAGCCAATACTTTTAATTCCAATATTATCCACTCTTCCTTACCAGGCATGCCTGGCTGCGCAAAACGTGGCGCTTGTACAGTTGGAGTCTTAAAATGCCAATTTCCTAAGCCGCCTTTGCCACCAGGAGTCAAAATTTTAGTTTCACCATCTTCGGTAATTTCAAATAATATTTCTCCAGTTTCTGCGTTTTTTGCAACTGTTCCCAAGGGAACTTCAAGAATTTCATCCTTGCCCATGGCGCCTGTCGAAAGGGAACTTGATCCTCTTTGACCACTTTCAGCAATGATATGCTTACGAAATTTCAAGTGCAATAAAGTCCAATGTTGACTTGAACCTTTCAAAATAATGTGCCCTCCTCTTCCTCCATCACCTCCGTCAGGTCCACCTTTAGCTGTGTGTTTATCACGATGCAAATGAGCAGATCCTGCTCCTCCGTGACCCGACCTACAACATACCTTCACATAATCGACAAAATTAGAGCCCTGCGCCATACTATCTTTTAAAACTACAATTAATAACGATCTATAACTGCCGACAAATCAGCAAAAATTTCGTCAATTTGACCTATACCATTCACTTTACTTAACTTCCCTTGTTGTTCGTAATAAGGTAAAACATGAATGGTTTTTCCAAAATATTCTTCTATTCTTTTTTTAAGCTTATCAGAAGCATCATCTGCACGTCCAGAGATTTCTTGACGTTTAGCAATCCTTTGCGTGAGTTCCTGTTCATCTACATCCAAAGAAATAACACCGGTGATTTTAGAATTAATGGATTCCAAAAATTCATCTAAAGCTTGCGCTTGCGCTACAGTACGAGGAAAGCCATCGAAGATAAACCCTTTAGCTTGTGAATTTTTCTTTATTTCTTCCTCCATCATCGCTATGGTTATATAGTCAGGTACTAATTGTCCATCAGCAATAATTTGACTAACTTGTTGACCTAATTCAGTCTGATTCTTAATATGAGCTCTAAATATATCTCCCGTTGATATATGATGTAAAGCATATTTTTCAATTAGTTTCGCTGATTGGGTACCTTTTCCAGCTCCTGGAGGTCCGAATAATACAAGGTTTAGCATAGTTTGATGTTATTTTATTTTTGATGATAAAAAACAAAAGCCTAATCCGGATAATGAATTAGGCTCTTCCAAGTGCGCTCAAAGGGAGTCGAACCCCTAACCTTCTGATTCGTAGTCAGATGCTCTATCCAGTTAAGCTATGAGCGCATAAACCATCACTTATCGACATTCGTCCTTTATGTTTTGGTGATGCAAATATAAGGAAATTATAATCGCAGCAAAACTTTTTTTTCAATTTTGCCTCAAACGATTTCAAGATCAATACATTATTTTTTTGTTTGCTTGGCTTAGTAATTGATACTATATAATATTGAAATAAATATGAAAGTATATTGAAATAAATTGAAAGTGCGCTCAAAGGGAGTCGAACCCCTAACCTTCTGATTCGTAGTCAGATGCTCTATCCAGTTAAGCTATGAGCGCATTTCTTAAAAGACAAGATGTCTTTTGAGGTGTTGCAAATATCGTTACTTTTTTATGTATTTCAAATTTCTTTTTGTGAAAAGCGATCATTTTTAAATTAGTTTCGCTTATTCTATTGATATTTATATATTTAAAATTATGGCAATACGTATAATTAAAAGTAGTAAGATCCGAGTTGGTGATATTAGCATCGCATATCATATTAAAAACGCTATTACAACTCCTGAAAAATACATTATTTTCTTACACGGGTTCCCGTTCAATAAGAATATATGGAGAAACCAATTGGAAGCCTTAGATGATAATATAACAGGAATTGCAGTTGATATAAGAGGACATGGAAACACCACAAAAGGACATGGTTATTTTTCAATTGATGTTTTCGCGAAGGATCTAGGTGCATTTATGCGTAAAATGGAAATTAAAGAAGCTGTCATTTGCGGCATGTCTATGGGAGGTTATATCGCTCTTAGAGCATATCAATTAATTCCTGAAAAAATTACTGGTCTGATTCTCTCTGCTACGCACAGTAAATCAGATAATGACGCTGGAAAGCAAAAAAGATTTGATGCCATTCAAGCTGTATTACAACATGGTCGTAGGCCCTTTGCTATTGGTTTTGTAAGCAATGTTTTTCATGAAAAAAGTATCGAAAATAAACCGGACGCTGTCGAACTTATTAAAAGTAGTATTCGTCGTAATAGTGTGGCTTCTATTTGTTCAACATTACTTGCATTAGCAGCACGCACGGACACTACGAGCGTCTTGGAAAAGATATCGGTACCTACCTTAATTGCTAGAGGGACAGGAGATAAAATCACGTCAAAAGAACTAATGACTGATTTAGCAAAACACGTTTCAAATTCTGAATTTATAGAATTTGAAAATTGTGGCCACCTTTCAAATTTAGAGGATCCTGATAATTTCAATCTGCATATGCTGAAATTACTTCGAAGTCTATAAAATAATCATGGACATTTTTTTACTCTACCCTTTTTCTTGATTGCAATGTCTGGAATATTTTGATTTGCTAGTTCAATTCCTTTCTCGATTAAAAAAGTTGAATTAGCGTAATCCCAAATACTAGCTATATTATGAGGTACATTAATAACGATATCAGGTTTGTATAAATCAATGCTTAATTGCGCTAATCTTCTTCTCATCACAAAAAATGCTTCCTGTAATAAACTAATTGAATACTTATTATTTTCTATTGGTAATGGCCCGAACTTTAGGTCGGGTTTACCATCCAAATTAACTGCAATAACAATATTTCGCCTACCACGTTGAACAAAATTTATGGGCAATGGATTTATTACCCCCCCATCAACAAGATTCAAATCATCAGTTTGAATACTAGTGAAAACTGCGGGTATTGCAATAGAAGCACGTATTGCCTCATAGATACTTCCTTTTTCAAAGACAATTTCCTTTTCACTTCTTAAATCAGTTGCAATAGCTCGAAACGGAATCCTCATATCTTCGATGTTATTGTCGGGGAAAACATCTCTTAAAGTCTCAAATATTTTTTCGCCTTTTAAAAACCCATATAGTGGGTTGCTAAAATCTAACAATTTAAATACTTGTCTTTTTGTTAAAGTTTTCATCCATTCTTCCAAAGGAGAAAGCTTTTCTTCAACATAGGCGGCTCCAATTAAAGCACCGATTGAACATCCAACAACTTCCTCAATTTGATAGCCCTTCTCTTCTAACGTGCGGATAATCCCAATATGTACAAGTCCTCTAGCTCCACCGCCTCCTAGCACCAGAGAAACCTTTCGCTTACTTTTTAAGAAGTTCATTTTTAAAGTTATCAAAAAATATGCTTGTAAAAATGTCATTTTATCGTCTTGTTTTATTCTATAATTTGGAATAATATGTTATCATAGTTAGTTTTGTTAACACTGTTAACTAATTATGTCAATTACACAAAGAAAACAGAGACATCAGGAGAAGATAAAAAAGCAAATTATAGATTGCTCATGGAAAATTATTGAAGATTCAGGATGGAATGCATTAACAATACGGAAAATAGCAGATGCAATAGAATATTCTGTTCCAGTCATTTACAAGCACTTTGAGAATAAAGAAGCTATTAGTTCTTATTTTTTAAATGAAGGATTGCAAAAATTGAATTGCATGTTGGATGATTCAATTAAAGAAGAAACAAATCCTCAAGTAAAAATTAAAAAATTTGCAAAAGGGTATTGGGAATTCGCTGCAAATTTTCCGAAGCATTATGAAATAATGTTTGGTTTGGGTGTTCCAAGTTGTGATTCAGTAGGAAAATCCGAAGAGCTTAAACAGATATCTACTAAAATGTTATCATTAATTGATGAGCTCATTAATGTCAATGCCACTGTAGGTATAGATCGATATTTAAAACTAAAAACACTTTGGTCAATACTACATGGAATAATAGCGGTTGATCTATTATCAATTCAACAAAAAGAATCAATATGCCCAACTGATGTGTTGTCGGATGCAATAGATGGGTTTTCAAAATCAATATTATATTAAAAAAACAACAAAATGAATTTATTAGAAAATTTAAACTGGAGATATGCCACTAAGAAAATGAATGGCAATCAAGTGGATCAAGAAAAAATTGATTATATTATTGAAGCAGCACGGTTAGCTCCTACCTCTTCTGGCCTTCAGCCTTTTAAAATTATTGAAATAAGAAATGCTGATTTAAAACAACAGATATTACCAATTGCCTTTAACCAGCAACAAATTGTTGATGCCTCTCATTTATTAGTCTTCGCTGCTTATGATGAATATACCGAGGAACGAATAAATTATCCTTTCAAATTACAAGAAACTGAAAGAGAATTATCTTTAGGCTTTGCAGATGATTATAAAAACAATTTAATTACGCATTATAATGCACTGACTAAAGAAAAACATTTTGAACACGCCGCTAGACAAGCATATATTGGTTTCGGAATTGCGATTGCCGCTGCTGCGGAAAAACGTGTAGATGCCACCCCAATGGAAGGATTTGACAATAACGCCTTAGACAAGCTGTTAGGATTAAATGAATTGGGTTTAAAAAGTGTAACCATATTAGCATTGGGGTATAGAGACGTGGATAACGATTGGTTGGTAAATTTAAAAAAGGTAAGATTAGCAACAGAAGACTTCGTAATTAGTAAAAATTAGAAAGTCCGCGTTGAATTTTATGGTACACTTACCTAACAAAAAAAGTTTGTGTACCATAATATTATTAATTAATATTTCCTAAAATTAACCTCAAAAAGTGGTTGATCAATATTTTAGAGAAAGACCATATAATGATAATGCACATCCGATTATAAAAAAAATCCCTTGAGAAAATAACCTATTCTAATCCCGTGCTGATTCCAGCACATATATAAAATGCAATCTTTTTTTTATCTTCAGTTATGAATTCACCAAAAGATAAAATGATCAGCGGTCAACCCTACGTAGAAAATGATGGAGTGCTGTTCAAAGAAAGACAATTTGTGAGATCGCAACTGTTTCAATTAAATCAGATAGACCCAACAAGAGTAAAGGCTAGAAATCAGATTTTTAAAAATATATTGGGGAAAATTAGTGGTAGATTTTTTATTGAACCTCCCTTTTATTGTGATTACGGATATAATATAGAAGTTGGTGAAAATTTTTATGCAAATTTTAATCTAACCATTCTAGATAGTGCAAAAGTCGTAATAGGCAATAATGTAATGATTGGCCCAAATGTAGGAATATACTCTTCATCACATCCAATAAATCACGAATTAAGAATAGCAGGAATAAAGTTCGCCCGTACAATTACAATAGGTCATAATGTTTGGATTGGTGGTAACAGTACTATAAATCCAGGTATTCAGATTGGGGATAATGTCATCATAGGCTCGGGCTCTGTAGTAACTAAAGACATCCCGCCAAATATGATTGCGGCAGGAAACCCTTGTCAAGTAATACGTGAAATTAAAGAAAGCGACAAAGAATTTTATTTTAAGAATTTGTTATATACCGAAGATTTAAAATAAAAAATACTTGAAACGGGAGTCTCAAGTATTTTACCAAACCAATTATTAACCTAAATTATGAATTTCAAATTCACTATATTAACGTAGATTCAATCACTTTATTACTGTATTGCTTTTTTTACGGATTCAGTGGATAGTCAAGAAAATCTGCCTTATAAAGTGAAAGTTATTATTTGTAGCATGCCTCAAAAAAATACCCGAAGCGGAGAGCTTCAGGTATTTACCAAACCAATTATTAACCTAAATAATTTTAAATTATTTGAGATATACAATAAAAACGACGGTCATTTAAATTTATTGTATATCAAAAAAAAAAAAATATATAATTTATAAATGGCCTGCTATTCTTTTGAAATGACATCTATAACTTTATCACTTAATTTTGTAATATCTGATTTTAAGCCAACCATCATACTAATTACATTTACAGGATTTCCCTGCATATTTCGAAAATTATGTAAATATCCGAACTCCATCCCCAAAAAAAATCCTTTAAATTTATAGTCAGACCCTACACCAATTTTAAAGGCAGGAGATATCGTATATAAATAATGCAAATCTACATTGGTATTTTCAGGATTATTTTGAGATCTTGGTTCTACATTTAAAGCGCCGGAAGGCCCCACATAGACAAACGTATTTAGACGTTTCCATTGTTTTCGAAATCCACCCGCTAAACTCAATATATACATATTGGCACGCGCATTTTTTAATACGCTATTGTAGTCCTCATCCCTTTCAAGTTGGTCATAACCAAAAGAGAATAAATAAAGTGTAGGCTGTAAATAATAAGAAGGATTTTTTAATGAGATATCAAGACCTAAGCTACTTGTAAATAACTTAGCACTCAAAACATTGCGCGTTTTCCCGATTGGAAATGCAATTCCCGTTCCTCCGAAATAATATACCTTGCGATAATGTATAGTATCTACGCCTGTTTGTGAAAAAACCATAAAAAATGCCAGACTAAAAAGTAACGTAATTAATGATCTTTTCGCCATATTAATAATTCATTTATACTAGTAATTTAATTATATTATACGCAATGTGGAAGTTAAAAGTAATTTTTTGCCTGCGGACCTTGACTAAATAACAAATCTATTATACTTAGGTTTTCAACAAACCCTCTATTTTCCTGAAACAATTGGTAGTAGGGTAATATTTCCTTATTTAAAGAAGGTCTTTTAGGATGGATTTGTGTTCTAAAATCAACTTCATTTAAAGAATCTCCCGAATATTCATGCGTTAATTCAATTGGTCGATTAATTTTTAAAAGTTTAAGAATTAACCGCAACTGTTCCATATTGAAATCGAATAAGAATTCAAATTTCTTCTCATAAAAATAATTAAAATCATCCTCATAAAATTCAAAATATGCAGAATTACGATACGCATTTTGAATACTTAACCAATGTAATCTTTGCCATGGATGATCATAATTTATCCGAATATCTTTAATAGCTAATCTTTCACGTCTTCCATGAATTATTGGGATAATTAAATCAAGAACAGAATTTGCTGTTAATATTTGTGTTCGAGTCCTAAATGTTTGCTTAGGATAATGCTCAAATTGCTCTATTACAAGAGGACATTCGTGCTGTTTAATTATATGAAAATAACTTATATTAGGTAAATAAAATGCAGGTAAAAGTAAACTTTGGGACATATCAAAAATATTCATTCAAATAATGCTCAAAAATAGCTTAATTTGGGGATATTTTTTATGATCTTTATATTTAAAATGAAGGAAAAACTTGTTTATGGATTTTTATTTTTAACCTCTCTCCTTCCATTTTGGTGTCTTTACATATTGTCAGATATATTATTTATTTTGATATATTATATTTTTAGATACAGAAAGAAAGTGGTCTATGAGAATTTAAGAAATGCTTTCCCAGAAAAGTCAGCGACAGAAATACATCAAATTGCCTTTAAATTTTATCGATATTTTCCAGATTTAATAGTGGAATCAATAAAAATGGCGAGTATTTCCTCAAAAGAAGTCCTTAAACGATTTGAATTATTGAATCAACAAGAAGTATTGCAACATTTAGAAGATGGTAAGTCGGTAATTCTTGTATGCGCTCATTATGGCAACTGGGAACTAGCTGTCCATCGAGTATCTTTGATGATAGAGAAGCCAAAACTTATCATATATAAACCTTTAAACAATAAAATATTTAATACGGTTCATAATAATATCAGGACAAGATTTGGCGCAACTATGGTTCCAATGAAGCAAATATTACGTCATATTGTCCAGCTAAAAAAACAGCCGCATGTAAGTGTTTTTGCAGCAGATCAAACACCCACTTATCAAGATTCTGATTATTTTCTAAATTTTTTAAATCAGGACACTTTAGTCTATACAGGTGCAGAAAGGATAGCAAGAATAACCAAAAATCCAATTGTTTTTTGTCAATTTCGAAGAAAAAAGAAAAGAGGATATTATAGTTGTAATTTTGTTACTTTAGTAAGAAATCCTGATGATTTTGCCGAACATGAAATAACAAAAATTCATAACCAATATACGGAGGAGTTAATTACTGAGGAACCAGCATATTGGCTTTGGTCCCATCGAAGATGGAAGCGTAAAAGAAGAAATTAAATGAAACATTACCCTAAAGTTGCTGTTGTCATACTAAATTGGAATGGAAGGTATTATTTAGAAAAATTCCTCCCTTCTGTATTCAACAGTACCTATCAAAATATTGAATTCATAATTGGTGATAATGGATCCACTGATAATTCGTTAAGTTTTGTAATGGAAAACTTCCCGAAATTTACCACGATCCGAAATAAAGAAAATTTGGGCTTTGCCGGGGGGTATAATGAAGTACTCAAGCAGGTAGAAGCAGATTATTTTGTTTTACTAAATTCAGATGTAGAAGTATCAGAATCGTGGATTGAACCTGTTATTGAACAAATGGAAAAAGATCCATTGTTGGTGGCATGTCAACCTAAAATACAAGCGTACCACAGCAAGGGTGAATTTGAACATGCAGGCGCTGCTGGTGGTTTTATAGATTTTTTTGGCTACCCATTTTGTCGAGGTCGAATTTTAGACAAAATAGAAAAAGATAATGGTCAGTATAATGATGACATTGAAATTTTCTGGGCAACTGGCGCCGCACTATTTATAAAGGCTGAGGCATGGAAGGAAGTTGGAGGATTTGATAATGACTTTTTTGCTCATTTTGAAGAAATTGATCTATGTTGGCGATTGAAGAAATTGGGATATAAAATAGGTTATTGTTCACAATCTACAGTATATCATGTTGGAGGAGGAACTTTAAAAACTAGCAATCCGCACAAAACATATCTTAATTTTCGGAACAATCTAATAATGTTGCAAAAGAACCTCCCAATTGGAAAGGCTATTTTTATAATTTTCATCCGATTATGGCTCGATCTATTCGCTGTTTTTAAGTTTCTAATAGATCGAAAATTTGCCGATGCCTGGGCGGTTAGTAGAGGGCATCAGTATTTCTTTAGAAATATTTTTAAAACAGCAAAAAAACGAAAGAAATACCAGATTAAAGAAAATAAATCAGGTCAATATAATAAATCAATTATTTGGGATTATTACGTGAATAAAATACACAAATTCTCAAAACTTAATGATCAAAATTTTCAATTACCAAATAACTCCTGAATAATCTTTTTTAGCGTAGATTTTTTTCATTTGCATTTATTTGCGTGTTTCACAAATAGTAGTTTTAAATTATTTTAGGGTTATTATATTTTGTATTTTCGTGGTCTATGTCGCATGATATTAAAACGAAAATCGAAGAATTAATTAAGGAATTAAATGAATATAATTATCAATATTATGTTTTAGCTAATTCATTAATTTCTGATTATGATTTTGATCAAAAATTAAAAGAACTCGAAAAGTTAGAGGAATTATATCCAGAATACAGTAATGCTAACTCACCCACAAAAAAAATAGGTGGGGATATAACACATCGATTTAACACTGTCACACATCGATGGCCATTAATGTCTTTAGGTAATACTTATAATGAACAAGAATTAAAAGAATTTGATGTAAGGGTAAGGAAATCGATTGGTGATAATGTTCAATATGTCACTGAATTAAAATTTGATGGTCTCTCCATCTCCATTACCTATGAAAACGGTAAACTCACCCAAGCCGTTACTAGAGGCGACGGTATTAAAGGGGATGAAGTTACGAACAATGTTAAAACAATACGAAGTATCCCCCACCAGTTAAAAAAGCATGATTACCCCACTAGCTTTGATATACGAGGTGAAATTTTCATGCACAAATCCGCATTTTTAAAACTCAACAAAGAACGGACAGAGCTTGGCGAACAAACCTATGCTAACCCGAGAAACTTTGCCTCAGGGACGATCAAGCTGTTAGACTCATCAGAAGTTGCAAAACGACCCTTAGATTGTTTTCTTTATTTTTTATATGCAGAAAACAGAAATAAATTATTTAGTACCCATTGGAATAGTATAGAAAAAATAAAGTCTTGGGGTTTCCCAGTCTGCGAACATAGTAAGCTTTGTGATTCGATTGATCAGGTATTGGATTTTATTCATTATTGGGAAGATGCGCGACATGAACTTTCTTACGAAATTGATGGCATCGTTATCAAAGTAAATAGCTTCGAACAACAGGAAGAACTTGGCTATACGGCCAAATCCCCGCGCTGGGCAATTTCATATAAATTCAAAGCTGAAAGGGTGGAAACTATCCTCAATAGCATTACCTATCAAGTTGGTAGAACTGGTGCAGTCACACCTGTTGCTAATTTGCAACCAATTTTGTTAGCGGGCACAACTGTTAAACGCGCATCACTACATAATGCAAACGAAATTTTGAGGCTTAACCTACACCAAGGAGATACTGTTTATATTGAAAAAGGAGGTGAAATCATTCCGAAAATCATTGAAGCTAATACTAAGAAAAGGAAAAAGGATGCATTACCATTTGAATATCCTACAACTTGTCCTGAATGTGACACTACATTAATTAGACAACTTGGTGAAGCTGTTCATTATTGTCCAAATGAAGATGGTTGCAGACCACAAATAGTGGGTAAACTGCAGCATTTTATCGGAAGAAAAATGATGGATATTCAAGGTTTAGGTAATGAAACGGTGGAAACATTTTTTCGACTTAACCTGATCAAGAACGTTGCTGATATTTATACATTAAAGGATCGAAAAGGGGAATTGATAGGAATTGAAAGATTTGGCGAGAAATCAATCCACAATATGTTGGTAGGTATCGAATTATCAAAATTAAAACCTTTTGAAAAGGTGCTATTTTCTTTAGGTATTCGTCATATTGGCGAAACAGTTGCAAAAAAACTAGCTTTCCATTTTAAAACAATAGAAAACTTAAAATCAGCATCCTTAGAGGAAATACTTTCAGTTCAGGACGTTGGTGTTAGAATTGCAGAGAGTATCCATAATTACCTCAACAATATGTCGCATTGGCTAGAAATTGAAAAACTTAAAGGGTTTGGATTAAATTTCGAAATCGAAGAAAGAATTATTGAACTATCCGGTGCAAATTTGGTAGGTAAAACATTTTTAATATCGGGTGTTTTCTCCATTTCTAGGGAAGAATTAACAAAATTAATTGAATCTAATGGAGGGAAAATTTTAAGTGGCATTTCCGCTAAATTAAACTTTCTGGTTGCCGGCGATAATATGGGACCATCCAAACAAAGTAAAGCCGAAAAGTTACAGATTCCGATAATTTCAGAAAATGAATTGTTAGCATTAATTAAAGAATAAAATATAATAAATTATATAGTATGAACGAGCTTCATGGAGCAGGTGTGGCATTAATTACACCATTTAATGCCGAGGGTGAAATTGATTACGACACCTTGGCACAATTGATTGATTTTCAAATTAAGAATGGTGTTGATTATCTAGTTTCCTTAGGTACTACCGGTGAAACAGCGACATTAACAGCTGAAGAACGAAAAAACATATGGGAATTCACATCAAATTACGTTAACAAAAGAATCCCATTGGTTGCAGGAATAGGCGGGAATAATACAAATGAAGTTACTAAGGAGATTAAAAACTTTAACAAGCTGGATTATATCGCTATTCTCTCGGTTTCACCTTACTACAGCAAGCCCAGTCAAGAAGGTATATATCAACATTATAAGGCAATTTCGCAGGTATCAGAACTACCTATTTTATTGTACAATGTTCCAGGTCGAACAGGAAGTAATATAAGCGCAGAAACTACAGTTCGACTAGCAAGAGATTTTAAAAATATAATTGGAACAAAAGAAGCGTCAGGGGACTTCTTACAGTTTGGAGAAATATTACGAGATAAACCAAATGATTTTTTATTAATTTCTGGTGATGATCCAGCGACCCTTCCCATGATGGCCTTGGGAGCTGTGGGCGTCATTTCAGTGGTTGGTAATGCATATCCTGACAAAGTCTCTGCCTTAACACATTTATGTAAAGCTGGCAATTTTCACGAAGCAAGAGTAATTCATTCAGCATTATTAAGAATAACTGCTCTATGCTTTATTGAAGGTAATCCTGGAGGCATAAAATATATATTAGAAAAAAAAGGAATTGGAAAAAATGCACTTAGGCTTCCCTTGGTTTCCATCAGTGAAAATACAAAATCATTAATTGAAAAAGAAATGCTTCTATTGGGATAATTTTTATATTTTAGATTGAATTTTACCTCATAATCAAAAATTAAATATTATGGATTCAACAAATAATAATCCCACAAATCGATCGTCGACCTTTCGAAAAATAATCAGCTGGTTATTATTGGTTATATTTTTAACATTAGCAGGTGTGGTGTATTTTAAATATTATTTTGTTTTTGGTGAGGGTGTGAAATCTGGTGTTCTAAATTATGCAGTAAAAAAAGGCAATGTATTTAAAACATACGAAGGCAAATTAATCCAAGAAGGCATTCGTAGCCCGAAAACAGGCACAGGTTTATCCAGTAATGAATTCGAATTTTCTATTGAGAACGATTCAGTTTTCCAAATTTTAGAATTAAATAGCGGAAAAGCTTTTGACCTACATTATAAAGAATTCCATGGAATTTTACCGTGGAGAGGGCATACCAAATACGTTGTTGATCAAATTATTCAGATGCGCGACGAGAAAACATCATCAAATTAGATAATTTGATGATGTTTAACGCTCGATTGATAAATCAAACGGGACGTTTAAGCCATATTTTGCTATTAACAAATCTTGAATTATTCAAATAAAATTGCAAATATAAATTTCTAACATTATATTTGCATCGTGCTTATGTAAATAGCACACTAATCAAAACCTTCTCTTTAGAGTGGTCTTGATTTATAAAGAAGTGGCGAGAGACTGGCTCTATGACCCACTGGCAACCTTCAATAAGTATTGAAAAGGTGCCAAATCCTGTCCAAAGCGATTTTGCTAAGGAGCATATAAATGAAAAAGACTATGAAATCAAATTTTGCAAATTCTCATTTATTGCGTGTTGTTGAAAAAACAACCGAGTACACTTGTATTTTATTTTTTTCACATGAATACCGAATGTGTTAGTCATTCATATACTTCAAATTAGACTATAACTAATTCAGGACGATGAGGTATATCATTAACGTGAAAAATTAAAAATACAAATACAGTTATAATATATAATCTTTAAAAAATCTAAAAAATGGCTGATAACAAAAATTTAAAATTCGAGACATTACAAATACATGCCGGTCAAGTGGCAGATCCTACAACTGGTTCTAGAGCATTACCGATTTATCAAACTACTTCATTTGTTTTTGATAGTGCAGAACACGGTGCAAATCTATTTGCTTTGAAAGAATTTGGAAATATCTATACACGGATCATGAATCCGACCACTGATGTTTTTGAAAAACGAATTGCTGCCTTAGAAAGTGGTGTATCTGCTGTCGCGGTCGCTTCTGGTCAAGCAGCTCAATTTATTGCATTGACAAATATTTTAGAGGCAGGTGATAATTTTATTACAAGCGCGCAACTTTATGGGGGCACCTACAATCAATTCAAAGTTTCATTTAAGCGATTAGGTATTGAAGCGCGATTTGTTGATGACCTTGAATCAGATAAAATCGAAGAATTAATTGACGATAAAACCAAAGCAATATTTGCAGAAACAATCGGAAATCCGAGTTACTATATTCCTGATTTCGAACGGATCGCTGCTATAGCAAAAAAGCATGATTTACCTTTAATTATTGATAATACATTTGGAGCTGGTGGTTACTTGTTTAAGCCTTTGGAAAATGGAGCCAATGTCGTGGTTGAATCAGCTACCAAATGGATTGGGGGACACGGAACTGCTATTGGTGGAGTAATAATCGATGGGGGAAATTACAACTGGGGCAATGGGAAATTCAAGCAATTTTCTGAACCATCAGAAGGATATCATGGATTAGTATTTTCAGATGTATTTGGCGTCAATGGACCATTTGGAAATATTCAGTTTGCCATTCGTGCACGCGTTGAGGGTTTACGGGATTTTGGTCCTGCTTTGTCTCCATTTAATTCATTTCTTCTGGTTCAAGGGTTAGAAACGCTATCACTACGTGTTCAACGACATGTGGATAACACCTTAGAAATTGCACAATGGTTAGATGCTCATCCACAGGTTGAAAAGGTAAGTTACCCAGGATTAAAAAGTCATCCATATCACCAAAATGCACAGAAATATTTAAAAAATGGTTATGGCGCGGTATTATCCTTCACACTTAAAGGAGACGCTGAAAAAGCAAATGATTTTATAGACGCTTTGGAATTAATCAGTCATTTAGCTAATGTTGGCGACGCAAAAACATTAATTATACACCCAGCTGCCACAACACATCAACAATTAAGTCCAGAAAGTCAGAAAAAAGCGGGTGTTGTAGCAGGTCAGTTAAGGTTGTCAGTTGGAATTGAACATATTGATGACATCAAAGCTGATCTAGAAAATGCATTTGATAAAATTAAATAGTAAAAACACTATTAATTATTGATAATGAAGGTTAAATAATAAAAAATGAGCGTGAAAATATTCGAGTATGGTCAAGAGTTTCCTTTAGAAAATGGAAAAAAATTAGCAAACCTTCAAATTGCTTACCATACTTACGGAGAGTTAAATGAAGATAAATCTAACGTAATCTGGGTATGTCATGCGCTTACTGCAAACTCTGACGTTTTTGATTGGTGGCCAGGATTATTTGGGCCAGATGAACTTTTCAATGAGAAAGATTATTTTATTATATGTGCAAATGTTTTGGGATCACATTATGGAACAACGAATCCATTATCTATTAATCCTCAAACGAATGAACCATATTATTTAGATTTTCCACAGTTTACAATTCGGGATATTGTCAAAGGACATCAACTACTAGCTGAAAATTTAAAAATTACGGAAATTAATACTTTAATTGGTGGATCTCTTGGAGGGCAACAAGTATTAGAATGGTCAATTTCACAAACCATTAAAATTCGTAATCTTATCGCTATAGGGACAAATGCTTTTTTTTCACCTTGGGGAATTGCATTCAATGAAAGTCAGCGATTAGCAATAACAGCAGATTCGAGCTTTTATGAACGAAAGATGGATGCAGGAAATAATGGGTTAAAAGCTGCACGGAGTATGGCTCTTCTCTCCTATCGAACCTACAATGCTTATGCGACTACCCAGGTTGAGTCCGACGACGATAAAACAGATGGTTACAAAGCCTCTTCGTATCAATCCTATCAGGGTGATAAACTAGTGAAAAGATTCAATGCACTTAGTTATTGGTATTTAACCAAGGCCATGGATAGTCACCATTTGGGCAGAGGTCGTGGACCTGTTGAACTTGTATTAAAATCTTTGAAAGCTATTAATGTATTAGTTATTGGAATACCTTCTGATGTACTGTTTCCTTCACAAGAGCAAGAATTTTTAGCTAATAATATACCCAATGCAGAATATTACGAATTACATTCTTTCTTCGGTCATGACGGATTTCTCATTGAAACAAAAGTACTAACCCAAGTAATTGGGGATTTTTTACAAAAACATAATTGCAAAGAAAAAAATCAATTAAAATTAACAAATTAAAATGAGTAAAAAGCTTACTATTGGTATGTTTGGTTTTGGCGTGGTGGGTCAAGGATTATATGATATCATTAAAACAAAAAACTTAAATTTAGAAATCAAAAAATTTGTAATAAAAAACCCGGATAAAAAAAGAACATTAAATGCTGCTCTATTTACAACAGATCCATCGGTAATTTTAGACGATCCGGAAATTAATACCGTTGTGGAATTAATTGATGACGCAGATGCTGCATTTGAGATAACAAAGCAAGCTTTAAGCAACGGCAAAAATGTTGTATCCGCAAATAAAAAGATGATTGCGATGCACCTGGAAGAGCTAACTGAAATTCAGAATCAATTTGGTACATCTTTACTTTATGAAGGGGCAGTCTGTGGAAGTATTCCTATCATCCGTAATTTGGAAGAATACTATGATAATGAGTTATTGCATTCAATAAGTGGCATATTTAATGGTTCTTCAAATTACATTCTTTCTAAAATTTTTAATGAAAATCAAAGCTATGACCAGGCATTAACTAGGGCACAAGAACTTGGTTTTGCTGAAACTGATCCGATTTTAGATGTAGGAGGATATGATCCAAAATATAAATTAACAATTGTTGCTTCACATGCTTATGGAATTTATATCGATCCTGAAAAAGTACTAAATCTAGGAATAGATACGCTGGGTGATGCAGATATCCGGTATGCACGAGAAAAGAACTATAAAATTAAATTAATTCCATTAGCTAAAGAAATAGAAGATCATCAAGTGGTACTTTATGTGCTTCCAAAATTTATTTCCAAACAAAACATCCTTTTTAATGTTGAGAATGAGTATAATGGTGTGTTAGTAAAAGCTGCATTTGCTGATGAGCAATTTTTTTTAGGAAAGGGAGCGGGTGGTCATCCAACAGGTTCAGCTGTATTATCTGATATTGCAGCACTCCGTTATGATTATAAATATGAGTATAAAAAACATTTAGATAAACAGCAGTTAACATATTCAACTGACTACAATATAAAGGTATATTTTAAGTATGAGGATGAAGATGTATTAGAAAACATCAATTTTATAAATATTTCTGAACGATTTTATAGTGAAGAACATAAATATATTATTGGAACTATAAATCTTCAAGAAATTATTGATAAACGAGCTTTGATTCATCAAAAGGGAAATTTCTTAGCTGAAATATTATAAATAAACTGAATATGTCTTTTATTTTTATAAAAATAAAAAAATAGAATGATAAGTATTTCAATTGATTAAGATTGATCAATAATTTGCTTTTGATAAAGAAATAAAATCTTGATATTGCTTGGTTTACTATGATTTTTGCGTTATCTTATTTGTAAATTTTTAAATAAACTTTATCATTATGAAAAAATGGAATGTTTTAGGGATATTTAATGCAATTTCTATTAGTTTAATTGCTCAAGATACTACGTTAACAACTACAAATGAAGGTTCCCCTGCAACTTATTTAATTATAGGTGTAATTGTTCTAATTCTCGTCATTTACATTTTGTATAGTCGGCAAAAAAGAAAATTCAATGATTAATCATACAAACAAGGCCTTCCATATGGAAGGCCTTGTTCTATTTATTTGATAAATATATATTATAAATCTCTTTTCAGACCGAACTTTTCAATTTTACTATACAAATGACTACGTTGGATGTCTAAATCATCAGCGGTCTTGGAGACATTCCAATTATTCTTTTCCAATTTATACTTAATAAATTCACATTCTGAATAATCCTTAAAGTCTTGAAAAGAAGTAAACTGTTCCATATCCAAATCATTTGAACCTGCAAAATGATTGACAGCTAATGAAGCTGGACCACCTGGGTTTGCAAAAGTAAAGACATCTTCTTCCGTTATCTTTTTATCACACAGAATAATCAGTCGCTCGATCATATTGCGCAATTCTCTAATATTACCGGTCCATGGTAGTGATTGTAGTGCTTTAATTGCATCTGCAGTAAATCCCTTTAAAGGTATGCTGTATTCGGCACAGATCTCTTCACAAAAAGAAGCAGCAATAGTAGGAATATCATCCTTACGTTCCTTTAATGAAGGTACATGTATAAGTATAACACTCAACCTGTGATATAAATCCATTCGAAAGTTTCCAGCATCAATTTCAGCTAATAGATCCTTATTAGTTGCTGCAATAACACGAACATTAATGTCAATTTCTTTTTCACCACCAACTCGGGTAATTTTATTTTCTTGTAAAGCACGAAGAACCTTTGCCTGAGCAGACAAACTCATATCACCTATTTCATCTAAAAATAACGTTCCACTATTGGCCTGTTCGAATTTACCTATACGTTGTTTTACGGCTGAAGTAAACGATCCTTTCTCATGACCAAAAAGTTCTGATTCGATCAATTCCGAAGGAATTGCTGCACAATTGACCTCCACTAATGGCGATCCAGACCGACTGGATTTTTCATGAAGCCAACGTGCAACCAACTCTTTTCCAGAACCGTTTTCTCCAGTAATTAAAACGCGAGCTTCAGTTGGTGCAACCTTGTCAATTGTATCTTTTATAAGATTAATACCATTAGAGTTTCCCAGAATTTCTTTAGTTCTCGAAATTTTCCGCTTTAAAACTTTGGTTTCCTTCACTAGGGAGCCTTTTTCCAAAGCATTCCGTACAGTTATTAAAAGACGATTTAAGTCGAGGGGTTTTTCTAAAAAGTCAAAAGCACCTTTACGAGCAGCTTCAACAGCAGTTTCAATTGTCCCATGTCCAGAAATCATGATAAATGGAATATCGGTAAATTTTTTGGCGGCGGTTAAGACCTCCATACCATCCATTTTGTTCATTTTAATATCACATAAAACTAGGTCGATTTTTTCCTTACTTAAAATAGTAAGAGCCTCTTCGCCATTATCAATATCCAATACTTTATAATCCTCGTATTCTAAAATATCACGCAAAGAACTACGGATTGGACGCTCATCATCAATTATTAGAACTGTTGTCATAATTAATTTTTACTGTTTTTATACAACTAAAAGTATATCATTTTGAAAAAAGAAGCAAACCTTGTAAGCCGGGTTCTGTATCCTAAAAAAGGATTTCTATCATTTATCTAGATTTAGGCTCGCGCATAAACTCTATCAACCTACCCGTTACGAGTACCAGACGGTAGAAAACGAGCAATTTCCGAATCTCGTAACTTATTTGGTCTTTCAACACACGAGGTTTACCGTAATGCATGTCACCATACAAGACCGTGAGCTCTTACCTCACGTTTTCACCCTTACCTTTTACAAGGCGGTATATTTTCTGTGGCACTTGCTGTATATCCAAAAGGATACCCTTCCCGTTAAGAAGCGTATTGCTCTATGTTGCCCGGACTTTCCTCTTTTTCACCAGAGTGAAACAGCGATAGAACCAGTTTGCTTCAATGGGTAAAACTACAAAAAAATCTAATCATATTAAGATTAACCTAATTTAATCTTATATATCATTGGCAACTACAAATCCGGATGCCCATGCCCATTGAAAATTATATCCACCAAGCCATCCCGTTATATCTACTGCTTCACCAACAAAATACAATCCTTGATTATTTTTCGATTCCAAAGTACTCGGAATGAGCTCGTTTGTAGAAACTCCACCACGCATCACCTCAGCTTTATCGTATCCTTTAGTTCCTGCAGGCTTAACGATGAATTTATGAATAGTTTTAATAATGGTATTTGCATCATTTTTACTTAATGAAGCAATTTTAAGATTTATGGGTAAAAATCGCGAAAATGCTTCAACCATTTTCTTTGTAAAATGATCATTAAGTAAGTTCCCTACCGTCCGTTTCCCACCAGTTTGTCTTTCTTGATTAATCAAATCAGATAAATCATATTCTGGTAACAGGTTGATAATAACTTCTTCACCAGGTCTCCAATAAGTTGATATCTGAAGTATCGCAGGTCCACTAAGTCCCCAATGTGTAAAAAGAATGTTTTCCTCAAATGAAATTCGCGAATTATAAACGCGGGCATAAATAGTATTTCCAGAAAGCGATGCATACCATTCTGCTTCTTTACCAGTAATAGTCAGTGGTACTAAAGCGGGTGCAGTTTCAATAATTTGAAGGCCAAATTGTTTTGCAACCCGCAATGCAAAATCAGAGGCCCCTAATTTTGCTATCGGAAGACCACCCGTTGCAACAACAACTTTTGATGTTCTAATTTGTATTTCCTTACCATCGCGATTAATAGTTAAACAAAACTCATTAGCCTGTTTATCCAATGATTTCACTTTCGTATTTAGCCAAAGCTCCTGATCAGTTTTACGCATTAATTTTAAAAACATAGCAACCACATCCTTGGCTTTATTACTGCTTGGGAAGAGTTGACCTAACGTCTTTTCCTCACCTGTGATTCCCCCATATCGTTGAAAAAAATCGAGGGTATCATCAACTGTCCATCGGGAAAATATACTTAATAAAAAATTGGGGTTTTTTGATTCAAAATTTTTTATACTGGTATGGAGATTCGTAAAATTACATCGTCCACCACCAGAAATTAAGATTTTAGCTCCAACATGAGCATTTCCTTCGATTAGTAAAGTTTTTTTACCTAATAATCCGGACTGAACGGAACACATTAAGCCACTTGCCCCTGCCCCGATTATTATAGCATCATACTTAGTATTCATCAGGAAATAAGTTCATCTTTTAGGGATATTGAACATTGTTCTGTATTAGATTTCTCCGCCAATTCCAAGATTCGGATAACATCTCTGGCTTGCTCTGGTCTAATAAATAGTTTACTTTTACCTTGTAAAGTTTCCACGATATTTTGATAGAAGTCTTGACCCGATCCCTTTTCGCTTTGAATCCGCTCTTGAATATCTTCGCCGTCTTTAAGAATAGCTAAATTTCCGAAAATTTCAGCTGGTTCCTCGCCCCAGTTAGGAATGTCTGAAGGTTTTTTTCCACTTCTCAGATGTACTTCTTGAGGATCTTCACCCCATTTTACAAAGCTACCATTCGTTCCATATACTGCATACCTAGCGGTTGGTATTTTGGCCAACATCTGTCCTTTTAAAGAAACTTTGATGCCTGGGTAAGACAAAATAAATTCAAAATCATCTACCGCTTTGGCACCATCCCTCTGAATTCGAAGATCCGCATAAATAGCTAATGGATGTCCAAATATCTGGAGTGATTGGTCGATCAAATGAGCGCCCAAATCATAATGAATCCCTGATCCAGGTAAATTTTCCTCCCGCCATGCGCCTGGTCGTAGGTAATTGCGAAATCTGTCATAACGAGCCTCAAAATTTCTTATTTCCCCTAAGCGGCCAGAGTTAACCATTCGTTTAACGGTTTTAAAATCAGAATGGAACCTAGCATTATGATGAACCGAAAGTAGTAAATTTTTTGAATTAGCAAGGTTAATTAGTTCATCAGCTTGGTGCGAATAATTCGTAAAAGGTTTTTCAACAATAACATGTTTACCTGCCTGTAAGGCAGCTTTTGCCAAACTATAATGCACATCATTCGACGTTGCAATTACAACTATGTCCACCTCCGAATCTTGCAAAATTTCGTCTGCGGATTGGACAGCAATTGCATGGGGATACCGCTCTGCTAACATTTCTTGTTGCGCTGGTTTACGAGCGGTAACCTTATAAAGAGTTAAGTACGGATTCTCGTGAATAAACGGTGCATGAAAAACATGACCTCCAATTGAAAATCCTATTAATCCAATTTTAAATTTTTCCATATTACATTCTTTCAGGAACTTGAATTCCTAACATTTTCATACTTGAGGCTATTATTTTTGCTGTAGATGCTGATAATTGTAAACGAAACTGTTTTGCAATCACATCCTCGGCTTTTAAAATACTTTCCTCATGATAAAATTTATTGTATAATTTTGCTAATTCATACACATAATTAGCCAATTGAGCAGGACTGTATTCTTTTGCTGAGGCTTCAATTATGAGGGGAAAATTCCCTAATGCTTGTATTAAATCCCGTTCATATATCGAAATACTTTTAGATTTAACTTCTTCTTTCCCAGTAAAATTTGCTTTTCTTAGAACCGATTTAACACGTGCATAGGTATATTGTATAAATGGTCCCGTGTTTCCTTGAAAATCGACTGATTCTTTTGGATCAAATAATAAACGTTTTTTAGGATCTACTTTTAATAAAAAATACTTCAAGGCACCCATACCAATGGTGGTATAAAGCTGATTTTTATCCTCCTCGAGTAATCCATCTGTTTTTCCAAGTTCTTCGGTTCTTTCCTTTGCGGTTTGCACCATTTCATCCATTAAATCGTCAGCATCAACCACAGTACCTTCTCTGGATTTCATTTTACCACTTGGGAGATCAACCATTCCATAGGAAAGATGAAACAATCCGTTTGCCCATTCCTTTCCTAATTTTTTTAGAATACAAAACAGAACCTTAAAATGATAATCTTGTTCATTTCCTACGACATAAATAGATTCGTCCATTTTAAATTCATCGAATTTTAATTGTGCGGTTCCTAGGTCTTGGGTAATATAAACTGAAGTACCATCTCCTCTAAGTACTAACTTTTGATCCAAACCTTCGGCAGTCAAATCAATCCAAATGGAGTTATCTTCTTTTTTAAAGAACACGCCTTTTTCAAGCCCTTCTTTAATGATATCTTTTCCTAACAGATATGTATTAGATTCATAGTAAAATTTATCAAAATCAACTCCAAGCTTCTTATAAGTATGCTCAAAACCTTTATAAACCCAACCATTCATAGTTTCCCACAGTTTCAGAATACCTGGGTCATTGGCTTCCCACATTTGCAACATGCTTTGAGCTTCCTTCATTAATGGAGCATTTCTTTTTGCATCATCTTCGGATTGGCCCGTAGCTTTTAACGATTCGATTTCTTTTTTATATTCTTTGTCAAAAATTACGTAATACTTTCCAACTAAATGATCTCCCTTTATACCAGTTGAAGCAGGTGTCTCTCCATGTCCAAACTTTTCCCACGCCAACATCGACTTACAAATATGGATTCCTCTATCATTAATTAAATTAGACTTAATAACCTCATAACCATAAGCTTTCAAAATTTCAGCAACGGAATACCCCAAGAGATTATTGCGGATATGTCCCAAATGCAATGGTTTATTGGTATTAGGAGAAGAATACTCAATCATCATTTTTTTTCCATTTGCTGGAAAGTAACCGAAAGAATCTGTCAAAACAATGTGATTCAAAACATCAATCCAGAATTGGTCTGTAAAACTCAAATTCAAAAAACCTTTGATAACATTATACGATGAAATCTCAGAAATATGCAATTTCAAGTATTCACCCACCTCATTTGCTGTTACTTCCGGTGATTTTTTTGAAAATTTAGTAATGGGAAATACAACTAAGGTTAGCTGTCCTTCAAATTCTTTTCTTGTTTCTTGAATAGCAAGTTGTGAAGCCGCAATATCTGCGTTATAATGTGTTTTAACTGCTTCAATTGTTTTATCAACAAGCAGTTCTTGGATTGATTTTTCCATGTATATTCTTAGTAATTTTTATAACTTTCTGATTATCATATAAAAAAAATAATACCATGAATATTAATGTATTCAGTATGAAAGTATATCTTTGCCAAAAATAACAAAAAATGCAGAGCTATCAGGAATTTCTTGACTTAAGTGTTGGTTTCCCACAAGACGGATTCGATATTATCGATGATGAATTGTATTTCCACGATTTGAATTTGATGGAAATGATTGAAACTTATGGTACACCGTTACGGTTCACCTACCTTCCAATTATTAGTAAAAAGATTCAACAGGCGAAAATTTTATTTCAAACGGCAATGTTGAAGTACAATTATCGAGGTTCCTATAAATATTGCTATTGTACTAAATCTTCCCATTTTAAACATATAGTAGAAGAGGCTCTTAAAAATGAAATTCATTTAGAAACATCATCAGCATTTGATATGCCGATGATTGATGCATTAGAGCGACAGGGTAAGGTAACAAAAGAAATAACGGTCATATGTAATGGCTTTAAAACATATCAGTACAAACAATATATTATTGACATGTTGCATGATGGTTTCCATAATATTATTCCAGTCTTGGATAATAAAGAAGAATTCAACATGTATGATGATGAGGTTGAACTTCCAGAACCATGTAACTTAGGTATTCGTATTGCCGCAGAAGAACAACCTGATTCACAATTCTACACCTCTAGATTAGGTATCAGAATGGAAGATGTAATCGACTTCTACAATAATAAAATTGCTGACAATCCGCATTTCAAAGTAAAGCTACTTCACTTCTTTATCAACTCTGGAATTTCCGATACACCTTATTATTGGAATGAACTTGAAAAATATGTAACACTTTACTGCAAATTTAAAAAAATTAATCCCGAATTAGACACCTTGGATATTGGCGGGGGGATGCCTTTCAAAGATTCATTAGTTCATGACTTTGACTATGAATATATGGTCAATGAAATTGTAAATCGAATTAAACAAATCTGTGCACATCACGAAGTAGTGGAACCTGATATTATTACCGAATTTGGTAAATACACAGTAGCTGAGGCATCGGGAATACTGTATAAAGTATTGGGACGCAAACAACAGAATGATCGTGAAAAATGGTTGATGCTTGATGGATCATTTATTACTAATCTACCTGATGTGTGGGCATTAAATCAAAAATATATCCTTGTACCTATTAATAATTGGGATTCCGAATATGAACGTGTTAATTTAGGAGGAATAACCTGTGACGGGCAAGATTATTACAACCAGGAAGCGCATATGAACTCCGTTTTTATGCCAAAAACCAGAAAGGTACAATACTTAGGTTTCTTTCATACAGGCGCATATCAGGAAGTTTTGAGTGGTTACGGTGGAATTCATCACTGTTTACTGCCTTCCCCTAAACATGTATTAATCCGTCGAAACAGAGATGAAACGTTCAATTATGAGGTTTTTGGAGAGGAACAAAATTCCAAACAAGTTATGAAATTATTAGGTTACCAATAATCAGAGTAGCTAATAGAGATTAAATGATTAAATATATATGCATTTAATCTCTATTTTCATATATGAATTATCGTCCTTCCCCTTTGCCTTCCCTTACTTTCATTTAATTTTGCGGTATATTTCATAATAATAACACAAAAACTATTTTTTGCGATTTACAAATACATTGAATTAAAAATTATAATTTGCATAGATAAATGGTAAAAAAAATTTTAAAAATATTTATGTATTTATTATTAGCTGCTGTATTATTAATTGGCATTTTTATCTATTTTTTATCAAAATCTGATAAAATTGGAGTATTAGCGAAGGGGGAAAGATTAAAGATAATGCAATCAAAGCCTACTTACAGAAACGGAGCTTTTGAAAACATGGAATACACACCAGCTTTAAAAGAAGGTGAATCGTATTTTAAAGTTATGCAAACCTTTCTTTTTAATAAAGATAAAAGAAATGTCCCCTCAACACCTTTACCAACAATTAAAACGGATTTAAAAAGAATTCCGATTGATCAAGACGTGTTGGTTTGGTTTGGCCATTCGTCTTACTTTATCCAAATTAATGGCAAAAAAATATTAGTCGACCCGGTATTTAGCGACAACGCCTCTCCTATCCCTGGAAGTGTAAAAGCTTTCAAAATGACCAATACTTATACGTCTGATGATTTACCAGAAATAGATATATTGATCATTACACATGATCATTGGGATCATTTAGATTACCCCACTTTTTTGAACATTAAAAACAAGGTAAAAACTGTCGTAACGGGTCTTGGCGTTGGCTCTCATTTAGAAAAATGGGGATATCCATCAGAGAAAATACATGAACTATATTGGGGAGAAAATCTAACGATCGATTCTCTACAATTTACAGCATGCACTGCAAGACATTTTGCGGGGAGATTATTTAAAAGAAACTCAAGTTTATGGTCCAGTTTTATACTAAAAAGTGCTACCTATAATTTATTTTTAGGAGGAGATAGCGGTTACGGAAAGCATTTCAAAGAAATTGGAAAAAAATATGGCCCTTTTGATTTAGCAATTTTGGAAAATGGTCAATATAATGAGAGCTGGAAATATATACATTTAATGCCTGAAGAAGTTATTTTAGCAGCACAGGATTTAAATGCAAAGGCTATTATTCCAGTCCATTCATCAAAATTTCCACTTGCCTATCACGCGTGGGATGAGCCTTTAATTAGGGTCTCTAAGGAAGCAATGAAGCAAAACTATCCCCTTTGGACACCACAAATTGGTCAAGTAACTTATTTAAATCAACCAAATAAATTTAGTGAATGGTGGGTAGATGTCGATTAGTTATTATTATACAAAGCAACTTAGTCGATTTCCTAGCAGAATAGTAAATTATTAACACCTCCATTATTAAAATATCTAATTGATTTATGGTTAGTCGATTAATATATTTCATATTTTCCATTAGGCCGCTTAAAGTTCTTTTATAACGATATGAAAACTATTCTGCAAGGGAATATTTTGTAACTTTGACGTATGAATATTTTAACATCTACTTTTGACACAGTTCATAATACTGCCCCATTTTCATTAATAAAAAATGACGATTATATTCCTGCTTTTGATCAAGCGATAGATGCGACTAGAAAAGAAATTGAAGCTATTGTTAACAATGCTGAACCAGCTAGTTTTGAAAATACTATTGAAGCATTAGCTTTCTCAGGAATGACTTTAGAACGTATTCAAAATATATTTTTCAATTTACATTCCGCAAATACAAATGATCAACTCGATCAAATAGCACAAAATATCGCACCTAAATTATCACAGCTAAGTAATGATATTACTTTAAACTTTCCATTATTTGAACGGATAAAAGCTGTTTTCGAGTCCCGAAATAGACTTTCACTAACTCCCGAACAGGAAACATTATTGAATAAGTCTTATAATGACTTTGTCCGAAATGGTGCTCTTTTAGAAGATGAGAAAAAACTCAAATTAAGAGAAATTGATGCAGAACTTTCCATCTTGCAACTTGAGTATGGGGAGCATATTTTAGCAGACACTAATGATTACCAATTACATATAACGCAAAAAAGTGATCTTGAAGGATTACCTGAGGGAGCGTTAGAAGCAGCCTCAGAATTAGCTAAAGATCAAGGCAAGGAAGGATGGATATTCACGCTAGATTATCCAAGCTACATACCATTTGTTACCTATGTATCGAATCGAGAAAGAAGAAAGGAAATTACAATTGCATCCGGAAAAAAAGCATATCAAGCTAATGGAAATAATAATGAAGATTTAGTTCTAAATATAGTAAAACTCAGATTTAATCGAGCAAACTTATTAGGTTATAAAACACATGCTGACTTCATACTGGAAGAAAGAATGGCACAAAACCCACAATCAGTCATTAAATTTCTAAACGATTTACTGGAGAAAGCGAAACCAGCTGCCGAAAATGAATTTGCTGAATTAAGTGCTTTTGCAAAAGAATCCGACGGAATTGAAAATTTAGAAAAATGGGATGCTAATTATTATTCTGAAAAACTAAAACAACAGAAATTCAATTTAGATGATGAAAAGCTTAAGCCCTATTTCAAGCTGGAGAATGTTTTAGCTGGTGTTTTTGAGATAGCCAACCGATTGTATGATTTAAGTTTTAACGAAATCACTTCTATTGATAAATACCATCCAGCTGTACAAACTTTTGAAGTATTAGACGAAAATAAAGACGTAGTAGCTATTTTTTATACTGATTTTTTCCCTCGCAAAGGTAAAAGAAATGGTGCGTGGATGACATCATTTAAGCCTCAATATATTTTAAATGGTAAAAACGAAAGACCTCACGTCTCTATAGTATGTAATTTTACCCCTTCTACCGCAACAAAACCATCTTTACTTACATTCAATGAAGTGACAACATTATTCCATGAATTTGGGCACGCGTTACACGGTATGCTGGGTAATACAACTTATCCAACACTATCAGGTACTTCCGTTTATTGGGATTTTGTTGAACTTCCAAGCCAAATTCTTGAAAATTGGTGCTATGAAGAGGAGGCATTAAAATTATTTGCAAAACATTATATAACTGGTGAGGTGCTTCCAATGGAATTTATTACAAAAATAAAGGAAAGTTCAACATTCTTAGAGGGAATGGCCACGGTGAGACAAATTAGCTTTGGGTTGTTGGATATGGCCTGGCATGGTCAGAATCCAGAACCAGTAAAAAACATCAAAGATTTTGAGCTAGAGCAATTCCAATCAACTGCCCTGTTTCCCGATGTAAAAGAAAATGCCATGAGTCCTGCATTTTCTCATATTTTTAATGGCGGGTATTCTTCTGGATATTATTCTTATAAATGGGCGGAAGTATTAGATGCTGACGCATTCGATTATTTTAAACAAAATACAATATTTAACAAAGACATATCGACCCGCTTTAAAAACACTATCTTATCAAAAGGAGGAACAGAACACCCAATGGTATTATATAAAAGATTTAGAGGTCAGGAACCTGCTGTCGAACCTTTATTGAAAAGAGCTGGTCTAATTTAAACTAAGATTCGTCCTATACAATGAACCCCAAAAGTTGGTAAACTTTTGGGGTTCATTTTTTTTAAAAGATCTTCTCAGCTAAGATTTTTACCCAACCTATTTCAGGTTATCACGATATACTTTAGCTTTTTTAACTTCTGTCTGAATATCTTTACGAGCAGCGTTATTTGTTAACACTTTTTCGTAATCAGCAACTGCATTATTATACGCTTCTGTCGCCACCACTTTATTATAATTCGACGCACCAAATGTGCCTGTTAAAATACCTAAATCACGATACGCAATTGCTCTATTTTGATACAATTTGACATCTTTAGGATTAACAATAATTGCTTTAGAATAATCTTCTATTGCTGACTTTAATAATCCTTCACGGTCATTGTTTGTTAATTTCAGATCCTTATTAACGGCCATGTTATTATTTGCCTTAGCTTTATAATAAAATGCAGAAACATTTTTTGGATCCAAACTAATAACTTTTGTGAAATTAGAAATAGCCTTCTTATACTCCCCATTTTGGAATTGAGAATAACCTAATAAATAAACAACATCAGGATCATTACCTGCATTTGGTAATGCCTTTTCGAATTGTAAAGCTGCAGCTTTGAAATCACCATCTAATAAGGCTTTCTCTCCAGCTCGTACATTGGGATCACTGTGTTGTTGTTCTTGTGCTTGAGCAGACATGAAACTCATTGCCATTGCAAGGGTTGCCAAACCAATTTTCACTGATTTCATCTGAGTATTAAAAAAATAATATTTCATATTCAATTCTTATAAAGTTTTCAATTTATGTAAAACATGTAGCTATTAGAGTAAAAGTCCGTTAAATAGTTTAAGGTAACAATCATTATTTATAAACATTTCCACATTTTTCGGGTTTTCTAAATAGTGTAGGACTCTTTACCAGATGACAAAATTTGATTTTACCTGACGATTTTACAGCTACGAGAGTATATTAGCATAAATAGTACCAAAAATAAGTGTTGGCATTGCAGTTGCAATACTATCACATATTAAAAAATAAATTAATTATTGCTTATCATCTGACAAGATGTCGGCAACTTGGAAATATACATATGAGCAAATTTGATGCATTCAATTTTAATCAAACATTACCTATTATAAATGAAGAAACGGAATTTTTCCCCTTACTTACTCAAGAAGATGAGGATGAGATGAGAAATGCCGAAATCCCTGACGAGCTTCCTATCCTTCCATTACGAAATACCGTGTTATTTCCTGGGGTTGTAATTCCCATAACTGTTGGAAGAGATAAGTCCATTAAGCTCGTAAAAGACGCTTATAAAGGAAATCGTACCATTGCTGTAGTTTCGCAAAAGGACATGAATGTAGAAGATCCTACATTTGAACAATTGAATAAAACAGGTACGGTCGCCCACTTAATTAAGGTGCTACAAATGCCTGATGGTAACACGACTGTAATCATACAAGGAAAACAACGTGTTAAACTGCTAGAAGTAGTCCAAACCGAGCCTTATATGACAGCCGCCGTTCAACGATTTCCAGAGCAGAAACCCAAAACTAACAGCAAAGAGTTTAAAGCTTTAATTTCATCGGTTAAAGAACTGGCCTTACAAATTATCCAGTTATCCCCAAACCTGCCAAGTGAAGCCGGTATTGCGATTAAAAACATTGAAAGCCCTACTTTTTTAGTCAATTTTATTTCCTCTAATTTAGCGCTTGAATTAGAACAAAAGCAGGAACTGTTAGAAAATAAGGATTTTGTGAATCGTGCTAAACAATTATTAGAGCACTTGACCACAGAAATTCAAATGTTGGAATTAAAAAATCAAATCCAAAATAAAGTTAGAGTTGATTTAGATAAACAACAAAGAGACTATTTTTTGAGTCAACAACTAAAAACAATTCAAGAAGAATTGGGTGGAAATACACCAGACTTAGAAATAGAAGATCTTAAAAAACGAGGTAAATCAAAAAAATGGCCTGAAGATGTTTCAAATCATTTTAATAAGGAACTTGAAAAGTTAGGTAGAATAAATCCTGCCGCTGCAGATTATTCGGTCCAACTGAATTACCTAGAACTTTTATTAGACCTACCATGGGGCGAATACACAAAAGACAATTTTGATCTACATCGCGCGGAAAAGGTGTTACACAAGGATCATTATGGATTAGAGAAGGTAAAACAACGCATAATCGAATATTTAGCCGTATTAAAGCTAAAAAATGATATGAAAGCGCCAATCCTTTGTCTGGTTGGCCCTCCAGGGGTAGGTAAGACATCGTTAGGAAAATCTATTGCTAGGGCTTTGGGAAGAAAGTATACTAGAATGGCTTTAGGCGGAATTCGTGATGAAGCAGAAATAAGAGGACACCGTAAAACATATATCGGGGCAATGCCAGGCCGTATCATTCAGTCCTTAAAAAAAGCAGGTGCTTCCAATCCAGTTTTTGTATTAGATGAAATTGATAAAATTGGTTCTGATTTTAAAGGAGACCCGTCTTCTGCTTTATTAGAAGTTTTGGATCCGGAGCAAAACACAAATTTCTATGATCATTACGTAGAAATGGAGTATGATTTATCGAAAGTTATGTTTATTGCTACTGCAAATTCTTTAAACGGTATACAGCCAGCTTTACTTGACAGAATGGAAATTATTGAAGTAAACGGGTATACAATTGAAGAAAAAATAGAAATTGCAAAAAAACATCTCTTGCCTAAACAACGAGAAATGCATGGTGTTAAAGCAAAAGATATCTCTTTAAAAGCTAATATAATTGAAAAGATAATTGAAGAATATACGCGCGAATCAGGTGTACGCGGATTAGAGAAAAAAATAGGATCAGTTGTTAGAGGAATTGCCACGCGCATTGTGATGGAAAAACCTTATAATGTAAATCTAAATGCGCAAATCACTGAAGAGATCCTAGGTGCTCCAATTTTTGATAAGGATTTATATGAAAATAATGAAATTGCAGGTGTTGTAACTGGTTTAGCCTGGACATCGGTAGGTGGAGATATTTTATTTATCGAATCTAGCTTAAGCCCTGGAAAAGGTAAATTAAGTTTAACTGGTAATTTAGGGGATGTCATGAAGGAATCTGCGGCACTCGCTATGGCTTATTTACGGTCTCATGCAGATGAATTCGGGATTAATAACAAAGTATTCGAGCAATGGGATGTCAACATTCACGTGCCAGCAGGAGCAACTCCAAAAGATGGTCCATCTGCAGGAATTACTATGTTAACTGCGCTTACCTCATTATTTACACAAAGGAAAGTTAAACCTAAATTAGCTATGACAGGCGAAATTACCTTAAGAGGAAAAGTTTTACCAGTTGGCGGGATAAAAGAAAAGATACTAGCCGCTAAACGGGCGAATATTAAGGATATCATTTTATGCAAATCCAATCAGAAAGATATTCTTGAAATAAAAGAGGATTATATAAAAGATTTAAATTTTCATTATGTCACCGAAATGCGTGAGGTTATAAAATTAGCTTTACTTGATTCGAAAGTAAAAAATGCAAAAACTTTGCTAAGAGAAGATAATTAAAAAAAATCAAATATATATTGGCGTCACTTTTCAAAGTTGGCGCCATTATTATTTTTTGTAAGATTTATCAAAATTATATTTACCGCGAATAACCTGCTAAAATTATTAATTTCCCTATTTTTGTTTCAATGATTGAACTTTATACAGATGGTGCCTCTAGTGGCAATCCAGGACCTGGAGGATATGGTACAATACTAAGAACAATTTATCAAGGAACAAATACCGATTATCAAGGTAAATTATTAGAAAAAGAATTTTCTGCTGGCTTTAGAAGAACCACCAACAATAGAATGGAATTACTGGCCGTAATTATAGGTTTAGAAGCTATCAAAAACTTGAACCAGGACGTTACCATTTTTTCCGATTCTAAGTATGTTATTGATGCAATTGACAAAAAGTGGGTATATGGATGGATTAATAAAGGTTTTCAAGGCAAAAAAAACAAGGACTTATGGATTCGTTTAATGGCCGTTTATAAACTTCATAAAGTGAAAATGGTGTGGGTTAAAGGGCATGCAGGCCATCCGCTAAATGAAAGATGTGATCAATTAGCAGTTAAAGCCTCTAAAGATAGAATTAATTGGAAAATAGATACGGTGTTTGAAATGGAAGTTTGACCAAGCTTGTATGGTATAACGTATTTATTATTATTCCATGGCTAGCATCCTTAGGCGAATTCCTTTTCCTGATTATTAACCTCCTATATCAATATGCAATTTCTATTAATGACTTCAAAGGAATTAGTATTCCATGTTTGATTTGGATGTACCTATCGGTCAAAGACCAGACAGTTGTTTCAATGCGTTTCGGACCATCTTCTGTATTAAATACTATCGTTGTTTTAGATTTAAATTCATTACCAAGTCGAAGTGCATTTTGCAATTTTATGTAAAATTTATTTGAGTTATCTACATCAGAAGGGATGATTCTAAATTTATCCACATCTTCTTTTTCAATTGTTATTGCAGTCATATATTATCTATTTAATAGCATAACGTTAATTTAGGAATTAATATATATTTTGGCAAGATTTTAAGCTAGAATATTTATTTAGTTACATTCGCATTATACTTTATTTTTACTATGGGAACCTTTGAAAAAAAATGGACTTTGAATTTCACCCAATGTTATCCAAACGGAGACATAAAATTCAGTGAACTCAGTAATATTTTACAAATTACGGCAAGTGAACATGCGGAAAAAATAGGGTTTGGCTACCTTGATATGATGGCTTCTAATCAATCCTGGGTCCTTAGTCGCATGTTAATTGAAATTGAGAAATTACCCCAATACACACAGTCTATCACCGTTAAAACTTGGATTCAGAATTTTTCCGGAATTAAATCCATACGCAATTTCGAAATCATATTAAATGATCAAATTATCATTACTTCAACAAGTCTCTGGGTGGTGTTTAATGTAGAAAAACGCAAAGCCGAGCCGCTCAGTTTGAACACAGATCATATAAATTTAATTCAAAATAAAGACAGTACTAAAAATGATTTGAAGAAAATACCGCTACATCCTAATCCTAAAATTATTGGTACACATCAAGTAAAACTATCAGATTTAGACATAGCAAACCACGCAAATAATATGAAGTATATGGAATGGTGTTTTGATGCATTGGACCGAAAAAGTATCACAGATGGATCAATTCGGGCAATAGAGATGAATTTTTTGAGAGAACTAAAACTAGGTGATAAGGTTGAAATAACACAAGGTTGTAACAAAGAAGTTGAAAATATTTGTCAAATTGAAAAGGAAGATCAGATACATTTTATCATGAAGGTAAGCCATTAGTAATGTAGCTAATTTCATCTAATAATTTAGCTTAACTGTCAAAAAGAAATTTCTACTTTATCAGTAAGAAATTCTCTAATAAGTACAAGACCTCTAATAAGTGTTTATTAGAGGTCTTGGAGAGGTTAAGTAAACCTTCCTAAACTAAATAGCCCAGGCTTTCTCTCCTTTTTTGTAAGGATAATTTCCATCAAATTTCCCAGGAATTTTCACATAACGAAGGGCTTGTTTCATTCCAACTTCAGATGTGAAAAAACCAGTTAAAGTTAACTGTTTCAACATAGTGAAGAAATGATTTCCTTCTTCTTCCTTTTTATTTTGTTGAAATTCTTTAGCTTCCTTATCTAATTTGTCGACAAATTTTAACTTTTCTTCATTAGAGAGTTCTAAGAAGGGCTTGTTAAAATCTTTCTTCGCCTTATCGTTTACACCATTTAAGCCATCAAGAAATGATTTTTGATCCTTTTCTTCATAACAATCACGGATCATAACTGGTATAAACTCACCTACCCCAGCTTCTTTTGCACCAGGGGTAGATGTTTTAGGAAGAATAGCTTCAGCTAGCTCACCGAGAAATTCTGTTGAATCAGCTTCAAATAAAGCTGCAACATCTTTGGAAGCCTCTCTGGTACACCCTTGCATAAACAAGTTTGCACCTATCACAGAGCCTCCCACAATAAACGCTACACGTTTTAATGCTTCTCTTCTGTCCATTATTTAATAAGATTAGATTTTATAATCAATTCCCCATCCTTGAGGATATTCACGTTTCACAAACTGATTTACATGTTCGAAGTTCGTAACCTTCATATTATTATTATCCCATAACAATTGAAGGTTACGTCCCGGATAACCATTATCTATGCGAAGGTCCGCTCCACGGATGGCAAGATTTGCCATTAACAATGCTTCAGTAAGTGGACCAGAAATTTCAAATGGAGCACTCACTTCTTTTTTACCATATCCAGCAATACATGCCTCAACCCATTGCGCATAATGACCACCTGCACCACCTGGTACACGCTCGTATTTTAATGCCACATTTTCTTTTCTTGAAGTTGGAAGTAAGCGAGCATTTTCACCATATGTATCGGCTAAGATTTTACCTTTTGTTCCGACCAATAATATACCATTACCACCGTCACCGAAAATTTCATTTGCTCCCAATTCTTCAGGTCTTGCAGGTTGGATACCACCATCCATCCAGTGTAATGTAACTGGGCCGTTGGTTCTTGTAGCCTTAGGGAATGTCAAGGTAGCATGACTTGAAGGAGGACAACTCTCTGGGAAGTAACCACGTTTAAATTCATCTACATAAACTGAACCGACAGAAGCCTGAACATCCTGCACATATGATAATCCAAGTACACTAAACGGAACTTCTAATAAGTGACATCCCATATCTCCTAAAGCACCGGTTCCGTAATCCCACCATCCACGCCAGTTAAATGGCACCAATTTATCAACAAATGCTTTTCTTGGAGCTGTACCTAACCATAAATCCCAATCCAATTCCTTTGGTACTTGAGTACCTTGAGTTGGCCATGAAATTCCTTGTGGCCAAACTGGGCGGTCAGTCCAACAATATACCGTATGAACATCACCAATTAAACCAGCTTCATACCACTCTCGTGCTAATCTCGGACCATCATTAGAAGCTCCTTGATTACCCATTTGAGTAACAACTTTATATTTTTTAGCAGCATCAGTTAGTATTCTAGCTTCCCAAACATCATGAGCTAATGGCTTTTGAACATAAACATGTTTTCCTAACTGCATAGCAGCCAGAGCTTGAATTGCATGATTGTGATCCGGACTAGATACGGAAACTGCATCTATATTTTTATGCTCCTTATCCAGCATTTCACGATAATCTTTGTAGTATTTCGCTTTCGGGAAACGCTTAACTGAATTTGCTGCACGACGGTCATCTACATCACATAAAAAAGCAACATCAGCTTTTCCACTCTCAGCGAATGCACGAATATCACTTTCACCTTTACCGCCAACACCTATTCCTGCCACTACTAACTTATCACTAGGTGCAGTAAAACCAGCTCCACCTAAGACGTTACGCGGAACTATACTAAAGCCTGCCGCAGCAACTGCCGTATTCTTTATAAAATCTCTTCTTGAATTATTTTTAATCATTATTTTTGGTTTAGAATATTATAAATTACCTTTTTTTAATTCACTCACGGCAAAATCGACTGCTCTTGCTGTTAATGCCATATAAGTTAAGGATGGATTGACACAAGCTCCTGAAGCCATGGCTGCGCCATCAGTAACAAATACATTTTTTGCGTCCCATACTTGATTATTACCGTTTAACACGGATGATTTAGGATCTCTACCCATGCGTGCCGTACCCATTTCGTGAATTCCCATTCCAAAATTGTAACCACCATCGTATGTGTTTACATCCTTAACACCAATTTTTTCAAGCATTTCTTTCATCTCTTCCGTCATGTCCTTTCGCATTTTATGCTCATTTTCTTTGATTTCCATGTCCATCGATAATACTGGTAATCCCCATTTATCTTTAACATTTTTATCCAAAGAAATACGGTTTTCATGATATGGAAGAATTTCACCAAATGCAGTAAAACCAACACTCCAGTCGCCGGGTTCACAAAGAGCATCTTTCCAGGCACCTCCAACAGCCATTTCAGCAATTTCTCCAGACCAACGCCCACGAGACCCAGAACCTTGGTATCCGAATCCTCTCACGTAATCGCGTTTTTTTGAATCACTTGGTATATTTACGAAACGAGGGACATATAATCCGGTTGGTCTTCTTCCGAAGAAATACTTATCCTCATACCCTTCAATCTTTCCTCCTGCTCCTAAACGGAAATGATGATCCATTGCATTGTGACCTAACTCACCCGAGCTACTTCCTAATCCACCCTCCCACACATCAGTTGCAGAATTCATTAAAACCCAAGTTGAATTGAAAGCTGAGGCATTGACAAAAATAACTTTTGCAAAGAATTCATAAGTTTGATTTGTTTCCGCATCAATGATTTCTACTCCCTTTGCTTTTTTTGTATCCTTGTCGTATATTATTTTGGTAACAATAGAGAAAGGTCTCAAAGTCAGATTCCCAGTTTTCATTGCTGGCGGTAATGTTGATGATTGTGTACTGAAGTAAGCTCCAAAGTTACATCCCAACCAACATTGATTTTGGTATTGACAATTTACGCGGCCTGTATGTGGCTGCGTGATGTTAGCAGTTCGCCCCATTATAAAGTGACGGCTTCCGCCATATTCTTTTTTAAGTCTTTCAGCTAAATCTTTCTCAACAATATTGAAATCCATCGGGGGCATAAAATCCCCATCAGGTAAAACATCAAGCCCATCACGATTACCCGATATTCCAGCCCACTTTTCAGCATAACTGTACCAAGGTGCTATATCTTTATAACGGATCGGCCAATCTGTACCATGACCATCTTTTAAATTAGCCTCAAAATCTAAATCACCTAAACGATAACTCTGACGTCCCCACATTAATGAGCGACCACCAACATGATATCCTCTAAACCAATCAAACCGTTTTACTTCAGTATAGGGACTTTCTTTTTCGTTAACCCAGAAATCTAAGTTTTTCTCGTTTAATGGATAATCACGTTTTAAAACTGGATAATCTTTTTCCATCTGAACGGTACGTCCACCCCGATGCGGGTATTCCCAATTATCCTTTACTGCATGATAATCCTTTACATGTTCAACGTTTCTACCACGTTCTAACATGATTGTTTTTAAACCCTTCTCAGTTAGTTCTTTGGCTGCCCATCCACCACTGATTCCGGACCCAATAACAATAGCATCATATACATTATTTTCTACCATTATTTATTTTATTTAATTAGTTTCAGTTTTTATAGTTTCTTTCTTGAAAAAGATCAAGAAAATGATAAATACCGCAAATGCAATGCCTGCCGGTACCACCCATAATTTATTCCAAAATAACGCCAGGTCATCTGCCTTGACATTTACATAGAGGTCACTTACATAACCCGCTACCCAAAATCCGATCAATTGTCCTACGCCGTACGTCGCTAACGTAATTAATCCTTGCGCAGCACTTTTATTCTCTGATCCAGCTTTTGAGTCCGTGTATATTTGTCCCGATACAAAGAAAAAGTCATAACAAATTCCGTGTAAAGCTATTCCAATTAATAGCATAAAGGTAAATTCACCAGCATTTCCATAGGCAAATAATACATACCTTAAGACCCAACAAAGCATTCCTATCAAAATCGTATTTTTGAATCCAAAACGGGTGAAAAATACAGGTAATAATAATAAGCACAATGCTTCCGAAATTTGACCAATTGTCATTTTTCCTGTAGCATTAGCTAATCCGATTTCAGTTAAAAATGGGTTAGCATATTGGTAATAAAATGCTAATGGAATACAGATCAGAATCGAACATACGAAAAACACTAAAAAGTTACGGTCTTTCAATAATTTTATCGCATCTAAGCCTAAGATCTTCGAAATACTTTCTTTTTCAGTTTTAACACCAGCTTTTACAGGTGGAGTTTTAGGTAATGTGAAACTATACACACCCAAAACTAGTGAGGCAATGGCAGACATTAAAAAGGTGTTCCGCAATAAACCGTCCTGAAGACCTTGGTCAGAATCCCATTTGAACAGATAACTTATTGACAATCCGGCAATAATCCATCCAATTGTACCCCAAATACGAATAAACGAAAACTCCTTTTCTGGGTTTTTCATCTGTCTGAAAGAAATAGAATTCACTAAGGACAAGGTTGGCATATAAAGAATCATATAACCTAGAACATACGGAAAAAAGCTAGCAACTGTTTCACTTTTATATAACTGAAACAGTAATACTGCGCCAATTAAATGCAGTATACCTAATATCCTTTCGGCATTAAAATATCTATCGGCAATCATACCGATAATAAATGGAGCAACAATAGCTCCCCAAGATTGAGTGGAGAAAATATTTGATATCTCTAACCCAGACGCATTTAAGGTATTTCCTAAGAAAGTTCCCAGTGTTACGAACCATGCTCCCCAGATAAAAAATTCCAGGAACATCATGAAAGATAGTTTAAACTTAATTGATAATGACATTAACGTTGAGGTTTATTAAAAATAACAGAATTAAAGATAGAGATAAATACCAAAAATAAAAACTTATAACGAATTTGTTTCAATACTAAAAGCGTTTAGCATTAAAAAGAATCTACCTCGCGATAAGCGGCAACTAGAGCATCTTCTCCTTCTTTACCCGATTTTGACATACCATGTTCCATTCCCACTATTCCTTTATATCCTTTATCAGAAAGCCATTTAAATACATTTTTATAGTTAATCTCACCAGTTGTTGGTTCTTTTCTACCTGGATTATCTCCAACCTGAAAATAAGCTATTTCACTCCAACACAATTCTAAATTAGGAATAAGATTTCCTTCATTTTTTTGCTGATGGTAAGCATCGAAAAGAATTTTACATGATGGGCTATCGACAGCTTTACATATTTCATATGTTTGATCCGAAAATCTTAAAAACAAATCGGGTGTATCGCTTAATGGCTCAAGCACCATGGTAATTCCATGTGGTTCAAAAATTTCGGCACCTTGTTTTAATCCCTCGATAACATTTGCTGTTTGAACACCAATTGGAAATTGACGAACATAATCTCCGGGAACTACAGTTACCCATTTCGCATTACAACGTTTAGCAATTTCTACAGATTCTCGGCAACCTTTTAAAAAGATCTCATTAAATTCCTTCTTACCCGCAGCCAATGAGTTTGCACCATTCCCGCCTTTAGGAACCACAAAAACGCCCATACGCATCCCCAACTTCGCTAATAACTCACCAATTTGTTTCTGCTCCTCAGGGGTTCTTCCCGGCATTCCGTTGTCTTCAATGCTTCTGAAACCTAAATCATACATATATTTGATCTCATCCAAAAAGTTTTTACCCGCACTGGAGCCAAACATTCCTTGATGAGGCGCATAATCTAGTTTAAAAGGGGTATTTGCGGATGAATGTAAAGCACCATTACCTTGCGTATGCGTATTTGCAACAAGGTTATTTGTTAATAATGAAGCACCAAACAACAAGGAGCTATTTTTCAAAAAATCTGATCTTTTCATGTAGGTTTTAAGTTATTAAAGTATGTTTTTAATCGGTTAGCAAATAATTTTTAAATCCAGATGAAAAAGCTTCCTTTACAACGCCTTCCTCAAGATATAACAAATAAATATCCATTATATTTTTTGAATTCGCAAATGACACCGCTTCTTTGGGAGACATCGCCATAAAAACATTATCGTAAGCATCTGCTTCAATTGCTTTATTTGCAATAACCGTAACTGATATAATCTTAGAACGTAAAGGGTATCCCGTCCTAGGATCCATGTGATGCGAAAAATTATAATTTTCTACTTGTCGGTAATTCTCATAACTGCCAGAGGTAGTTATGGATTTATTAGTTAATTCAACGACAAAAGTAGAATTTGTTGATGTAGATTCGGGCCGCTGGATTAAAACTTTAAATGACTCATTATTAGGTTTCTGACCATGCGTTCGGATCTCCCCACCCACTTCTACAATAAAGTTTTTTATCTTTTTTTTAAGTAAAAAATCATGGAGAACGTCTACAGTATATCCTTGTGCAATTCCATTAAGATCAATTTGAACTCCCCTAACCATTTTTTTTAACGTTTTACCGCTGAACTTCAATTTATCCATTCCAACCGTTTTTAAAGTTGCTTTTACTTGATTAGAATCAGGCAAATCACGTAACTTTTGCGGTCCAAAACCCCACAACTCAACTAATGGTTTTACAGTAATATCAAACAATCCTTTGGAATCTTTATTGACATAAAAAGCACTTTTCAATACCTTATATATATGTGGATCCAGTTTAATTTGTTTACTGGATAAACTATTAAATTCGGAAATTTTTGATTCAGGAATATATAAAGACATGGATTTATCAATTACATTGAATATACTATCAACGGAAGTTTTCTGTATTACTTCTGAAGGATAATAGTAACTAATAGTATAGGTGGTCCCCTGTGCCTTTCCAAAAATTTCATAACGCTGTAAACTAGAGATTGGTTGTTGCGAATAACCGAAACAACCAATCAAAAGAAATAAAATAAGATTACAGCACTTATTCACACTAAATATATTTTTTCACGTCTATTCCTGGCATCGCAACCGGATAGAAACCATCTTCATTTGGAAGAATTTTAGGTTTAGCATCCCATGATAATTGAGATGGCATCAAGTCTATATTTGACTGCATAGCCGTGTCCCATTTAATTACCTCACCAGTATAACAAGCTATTCTACCAATAATACCAGTTAATGAGCTGTAGGCACCATATTCAGCATTATCAAATTTATATTCACCTTTGGCGATAGCTTCAAATAGCTCTTTATGTTCTTGTTGATATGGATTTGGGTTACCTTTAGGGTCATGTCTATACACTTCTTTCCCATTAGCATCCCAAAGTATAGCCTGATTATTCGCTGACAAAAAGGCTCGACCTTTACTTGCTTGGAAGGTTTCATCTACTCGATTATTAATACCTTCAAAATGTCTACATTGACTATAAACGACAGAACCATCATCATAAGTTAATTCAAGGGCAAAATTATCATAGATTTCGCCGTATTCTTTACCTGTACGATGTGCTCTACTTCCTGTTCCTTGGATGGACACCGGATATTTATTTTTCACCCAATTTGCGATATCAATATTATGAACATGTTGCTCTACTATATGATCACCACATAACCAATTAAAATAATACCAATTACGCATCTGATACTCCATCTCAGTTTGGTCCGCCGTTCTAGGTCTCACCCAAACGCCACCACTATTCCAGTAAACTTGCCCAGAAACAACATCCCCGATTGCACCATCATGAATTCTTTGTATAGCCTCACGATAATTCGTTTGGTAACGACGCTGCAATCCCACTACTACATTCAATTTTTTACGACGCGCCTCTTTTGCCGTTTCTAAGACACTACGAACACCCGGAATATCGGTTGCAACTGCTTTCTCCATAAAAACGTGCTTTCCCTGTTTCACAGCTTCCGCAAAATGCACAGGACGGAAACCAGGAGGCGTTGTTAATAACACAACATCAGCATGCTTTATCGCTTCTTTATATGCATCAAACCCAACGTATTTATTGCTGTCAGGAACACTGATTTTATCACCATATTTTTCTTTTAAAAGATCATAGGTTTTATCCAAATTATCTTTGAAGGCGTCAGCCATTGCCACTAATTGAATATTCTGACCAGAAGCAAAAGCATCAAATGTTGCTCCTGTTCCACGCCCACCACATCCTATCAATGCAATTTTAATAACATCGCTACCAGCAGCAAAAACTTTACTCACTGGAGAACTCGCAAGAGCCGCAGCTCCCATTATTGCCGAAGTAGATTTAATAAAATCTCTACGTTTCAAACTTTCCATGAAATTAGATTTAAATTGTATTTATTATTAGGTTTAAGGGTATTATTAAAAATCTTTTAGAGGTGCCTTATCATAATACTCTAATATTTCTTCATGACTTGGCTGATTTACAGGTCTTACTAATCGCATTCCAATGAAAGGGGCTTCAGGAAACCACCAATTCGATTTTGGAATTTGGGGATCTAATTGTTTCCAAAATGGGTCCGAAGCAATTCTTGCAGATGATCGTAAGTCTTTCGCTTCACTATCGTACGAACCACCTCGCACAACATGTGGATACAGTTTAGATGGAATATTTACAGGATTATCAGCTACTTTACCATCAAATTGTTTATAATACTCTTCATCATATTGATCATAAGTCCATTCTGCAACATTCCCTAAGATATCAAAAAGTCCCCAAGGATTGGCTTTTTTTGTACCTACCTGATGAGTTTTATCTTCGGAGTTATCTTTGAAAACAGCATAATCAGCTAGCTTACCTTGGTCATCTCCAAAGAAATATTCCGTTTCACTTCCTGCTCTACATGCATATTCCCATTCAGCCTCGGTTGGCAACCTATAAAAAACGCCTGTCCGAATATATAGCCATTTACAAAATTGTATCGCATTATAATGAGTCATTGCTAAAGCAGGTTTTCCATCTTTACCAAAGCCAAAAGTCATATCTAAATATGGTTTCGTAGGTCGAGTCACCGCATCAACTTCGGCTGGGACTTTACCGTCTGTAGATTTTGTGATCTCAAAATCCTTATACAAAAAAGGCTCAAAAATATTCCATGTAACTTCGTATGTTCCCATCCAAAATGGATCAACCTTCACTTTATGAGCAGGTTTCTCATCAGCAGATGCTGATTTGGCGCTGCCCATAGTAAATTCCCCTTCAGGAATTGCTTCCATAGAAAATTCTAAAGTAGTTCCTTCAATCTTTTGTGTATAACGCTCATGCGCTGTTTGAGCGGAACTTAACTGTGCTCCGGCAAGTAACGCAAAGAATAAAATGTTTTTCATAGATTTATTGACAGGTAATTGTTTTTATTAAAATTTAACAGCAATTCTTTGATTTATTTGCAATAAAGATAAAAAATCTAAGACCAAATCCAATAACATTTCAGTTACAGAAAGTAATAGTTTAATATTTGAAACCAGACATAAGAACTCATTAAGCTTAATGGTATACTTAAACCAATTACATTATTCCCAATTTTAGAGTTTAATTTAAATTGACTTAATACTATACTAGTTGCCACTAAACTTGGCATGGCCATCTCAAAAATAGACACTTCAATTATCTCTCCCTTATACCCTAATAATAAAGCAATTATCAACACAAATAAAGGAGCGAAGACTAGTTTATAAATAATAGCATATGAAATAGCTGGGATTTCGGATTTCACAATTCCAAAATTCAGTTGGAGTCCAATTGAAAACAGTGCTATTGGTGAAACAGTGCTAGCAATCATTTGAAAAAAGTCATCTAATAAACTAAAATCAATAATCTTAGATAGTAAAATGGCTGCCATACACCCAATAAATGGTGGAAACGTACATACTCTTTTCACAATATAATAGATACCGATTTTTCCGGTTTTACTTAGACTACCCTTCACAGCGATGAATACACCAATTGTGGATAGTAGAAAAAATGTCATTTGGTCACTAACTATTCCGATCGGCAGGGCATGCTCTCCAAAATAAGCTGTAATTAAAGGAAATCCCACAAAAGATGTGTTACTTAGGCCCCCAACCAACATCATTGTATGAATAGTTCTTTTAGATAAAACGAATGCTTTACCGATAATGTAAAACATTACTATAGATCCTAATAAGACAATTACGGGACATAACAAGGTAAAATATAAACTATTATCCCACTCAAGTTTAGGTAAAAATCTGAATGAAATTGCTGGTAAACCAAAATATAGTACCCAAGCATTTAAAGACTTATAACCATCCTTAGGAACCCAATTTAACTTCCTACTAACGACGCCTGCCGCCAGACAAAAAATGATGAGAATAAAATTAGACACAAATCTTTTTATAAATCAAATGAAACAAAAATGACACTGCTTAAGATATAAAGGTCAAAGTTATTACTATTTTTGTCCACTTCTTTATATTAATCCTATAAAAGTTATACGTGTTAAAAGTCTATTTATTTATACTCTTATTCTTAAATTCTTTCTTTCTTTGGGCTCAAAACCCTAACAATAATGAAGAAAATAATAAAAACCAGCTAATATTTGAAGTAGAAGTTGAAAACGGAGGCATACTACCTCAAAAGGGACTTAAATCCACCACGTATGAAGGAGCCTATTATAATGGACTAAACTTTAAAGTAGGTTGGAAGCAACGAGCAAAAAAAGATCAATATTATCAAATATTCAATTACCCAACCTATGGGATTGGGTTATATTCTAGTACCTTTCATTCACCAATTATTGGTAGTCCCTTTGCTCTATATGGGTTTGTACAAACCCCTATTTCGCCCAGAGAAAACAGTAAATGGACTTATGATTACCGAATTGGTTTGGGTTTATCGGGTAATTTCAAACCATATAATGAACATGAAAACCCACTAAACCTTGTAATAGGATCAAAAAATAACGTATTTATAGACTTAGGATTACGTGCGCAATATCAAATTTCATCCCATTGGAAGACTGGTGTGGGCTTGGCATTTCATCACTTTTCAAATGGAGCCATGGCCTTACCTAACAAAGGAGTTAATCTAGTTCCAATTACTTTATCCATGAGCTATCAGCTAAATCCCGAAATTAAAGTAAACAAAGATTCGATATTGAAGCCATATAGTAAAAAGATCCATTACGATGTAAATTATGGAGTCGGACTAAAACAATTACGAGATGACCTGGATCAGCGTTTCTTCAAAACAACCCTAAGTCTTTATGCAAGCAAACACATTAACTTTAAGTGGAGAATTGGAGGTGGATTTGATATTTTCTACTCTTCCTCTGGAAATGACAGTGAAATTGCTGGAGATCAATCGGGCAAATTAAGCTCAAAGTTATCAGGAGGCCCTTCTTTTTATATTGCACATATATTAAATGAACGGCTAATTTTGAATGGAAATATCGGATATTATATCCATAATCAAAGATTTAATGGAGAGATTAAAAAATATTTCTTAAGAGCTGGGGCACGATATTACTTGTACAAAAATATCAATGCAGGTGTGTCTATAAAGGCACATATGGGGAAAGCAGACTTTATTGAATGGACAATAGGTTATACATTTAATAAAAAATAGCCTTCAGACATGCTTCAGATATTACTTTCGCAATAATAACAATCATGAAGCAAATTAGCTACATAGTAAGAGTGAAATAGCAGATTAATGTCTTGCTATACTATAATGAATTATTTTTTAAAAACATTAAAAAGTTTTTGACCAAAATTCTTATCTACGGTTAAATAAGTTGGATAATATATATTTTGACCAGCTATTTTAAATGAAGGTTTTATTTTCAGGACTAAAAATCCTTCTGATTTATTATTAAATAATTCATCGAAAAACTTTTCAAAGCCATGTTCTTTCGCTTTATTAAAAATATTAGTTTTGAAGCTCAATGGTACTGTCGCACTTTCTCCTTCAGATAAATTTACATTTTGATCCACGACCCCTTCAAATAACGGAGATCCCTGAATTTCAATCATATACTTAAAGGAATTAACAGCGGCTTTTTTAGCTTCCGGATTTGTAATTTTTAAATTCACTTTACCCTCTAAAGGTAATTCCTTACTAAACAAAGCTACTGTTAGCGAAGCTAAAGATGAAAGATTATAATTTCCGTCTTTGCCTTTGTACGCATCTAAAGTTTTACCATTAAATTTCACATTTTCGACCGAATACACCTCATATTTACAATCAGCTAACGCTTGGAGTTGTGCTTTTTTGTTTACTTGGCAACTGGTTATTATGAATGTCAAACATCCCAAAATAAATATTACTTGCTTTCTCATGATGTCATTGTAGTTTTCCAAAATTATAAATAATACCTAAAGTAAACACTGCATTCCCCGGTTTTAAATACTCATTATTTAAAACACCAATATTCCAACCGTTTGAATATTGTAATTGAAAGCTTTTATTTAACTCTAATTTAGTAAAGAAAATCGGTTCAATATATAGATTTTCTTCTTTAGGACCTGGTGCATAATTCAAGTCAAATCGATCCATTTTTATCCTTGAAATGCGAATGGCAGTGCCATAAGTCAAATTCCGTTTTTTACCAAATAAACTTAATTTATTCTTACGCTTAGCTGAAAAATTAGCTTGAACAAATATTTTATTAAAATCCATGTCCTTTGTTTCCACAGGATCAGTACCGGTTATACTAGCTCGTTTATCGACCTCTTTGGTAGCCCCGATTCCGTAACCAATATAAAATTCTAATATACTTCTTTTCGCTGGACCGATTTGCGTGAAATACCCCAAACCTCCTTCATATAAAAATTGTTTGAAATCATAATTTGGAGACTTATAGTCCATATAAGAACCATCAGCAATAATTGCAAAACTATTAGTGATTGCTACCCCTGTATTTGCACTTATGTTTCCTTTTGGATTCACGTGAGCAGAAAGAAATCCTTGCCCAGCATTAGTAAACATAGGGGTTGCAGGTACATTTGGTAAATACATAGAACTGCAACCAGTTAAAAGCACTAATAAAGACGCTTCTAAAATAAATAAATAGTGAAATTTAGCGTATGCCATAAAGATATTTTCTCCTTAATAGCCTATACAATATGATGCCAAAATTCACAAATTTAACAAATAGTAAGGTTTTATTAAATGATATTATGGATTTCGAGCTGCAACTGCATTTCCTTTTGTAATTTGAGTGCTTCTTCCCTAGCCCTTTCTGCAAAGTCCCTACCTCTTGAAGCATATACTATACCTCTAGTACTATTTACAAGTAACCCACAATCCTTATTCATACCGAATCGGCAGACATCTTCTAAAGACCCGCCTTGGGCGCCGACTCCAGGAACCAATAAGAAATGATTGGGAGCATGTTCTCTAATTTTAGTAAAAGCTTCCCCACGAGTAGCTCCGACAACATACATGATATTATCAGAAGTCCCCCACTGATTAACTTTCTTTATAACCTCCTCAAATAATTGAATGTTTTCAGAATTTTGAAAATTTTGAAAATCCTTACTGCCTTGATTGGAAGTTAAGGCTAAAACTATTGCCCACTTACCTTCAAAATCTAAGAATGGAGTGATTGAATCCTCTCCCATATAAGGGGCAATTGTTATAGAATCAAAATTTAAACCTGAAATTTCAGTATTAAAAAAGGCTTGTGCATACATTTTAGATGTATTGCCAATATCACCTCTTTTCGCATCAGCTATACTAAAACAATCTTTAGGAATGATCTCACTGGTTTTGCGTAAAGCTTCCCAACCGCGCACTCCATAACTCTCATAAAAAGCGATGTTAGGTTTATAAGCCACACATAAGTCAGAAGTTGCCTCTATAATAGCCTTATTAAAAGAAAAGATAGGATCTTGGTCATCTAAAAGATGTTCAGGAATTTTCGTTAAATCGGTATCTAAACCAACACATAAAAAGCTTTTCTTTATTTTTATTAAATTGATTAGGTCCTGTTTTGTCATTATTATTGATTGATTAATGTAATCAGAAAATCTTCAAATTCCTTACTTGCATAATCTGCCATGCCCTTATGATCAAAAGCAAGATGTCCTTGCTTGTTTAACACCACGGTAGATGGAATAGCATCGCTCAACCAAGTTTGAGGGATTTGACTTTCAGGAAAATAAATAGGAAGATTGAGTTTTTCTTCTTCTAAAAATTTTTTTGCCCCTTCCTGATCCTTTTCTATTTCCACTAGCAAAAATACGACTTGTTCATTATCCTTGTATTTGTCATATAGTTTCTGAATAGACGGCATTTCAGCGCGACAGGGTCCACACCATGTTGCCCAAAAATTAATAAAAACCACCTTACCTGTCAAATTTTGTGTTTGAATGATAGCACCCTTTTGATCAGATAACGTTACAGATTCAAGCAAAATCATAGACGAATCTTCACTTGGTTTTTTACCTGAGTGTGGTTGAGTTTTCTCAATTTTAGGTTGCAGTAATCCTATTTTTATTAATCCATCATGCCCTGCTTTCCTACTAGCAGGCCACAGAAACAAAATAGCAACTAGTGCTATCAGAATATAAAGCACTATTCTTTTATTGGAAGATCTATTTTTGTCCATCAGTTAAGAATCAAATTTCTCTAATTGTTTTAACAAGGTAGCGAAATCCTTAGGATATTCCGCCTCAAATGAATACTCTTTACCTTTAAAGTTAAATTTAACGTATTTTGAATGTAAAGCAAACCGTTTCATTATCGGCTGTTCTAATTGATCCTTAGCTAGCGTATATCCTCTCCTTTTGATTTGAGAAAGAAATACGGGTAGACCATTATACATTGTATCGCCCACAATGGCAGCACGTTGTGTAGCCAAGTGGATACGAATTTGGTGCATTCGACCAGTGATTGGTTTACATTCTACTAAAGTGAAATTTTTAAAATACTTTAAACTATTAAAAATTGTTTCTGATGGTTTTCCATTATACCTATCAATAGTAACATTTTTATTTCCTTGATTCAATATCGGTAAATCCACCAACAGGTTTTCAAAGACTTGCGTTCCTAGAATAATGGCGTGGTATGTTTTCTCCACTCGCCGTTTTTCAAATTCAATCGAAATTAATCTATATGCTTCTGGATTTTTAGCAATTAATAGTAACCCTGATGTGTCTTTATCTAATCGGTGACAAACTTGCGCATCATCAAAATATTTTTTAGCCAAACGAAGAATATTCACTTCTCCCCCGTCTCTTGTATCTAAGGAAGCAATAAATGGAGGCTTATTGATAATTATCAAATTATCATCTTCATATATGATTAAATCCTCAAATTTGGGAAATTTAAATAGATTTTTTGCTTGTGAAGTCATTCGACAAAAATAACAATTTAACACTAATTTTCTATTATTCAGGCTACTTTAACCAATGAACTAACATTCAAGTTGATACTTCTACAAAAATGCCTACTTTTGCTGTAAAAGCAATCGTTATGTCCGTAAATAAAACAGTTAAACGAATTACAACATCTATACTTCGCGACATGAAAACCCGTGGAGAAAAAATCACTATGCTTACCGCATACGACTATTCAACAGCTAAGATTCTAGATGATGCGGGAATAGATGTGTTATTAGTTGGTGATTCTGCAGCAAATGTATTTGCAGGATATGAAACAACTTTACCTATTACCTTAGACCAGATGATCTATCATGGCTCAGCTGTTGTTCGCGCTGCTAAAAAATCTATGGTGTTAGTTGATCTACCATTTGGGGAGTATCAGGGATCAACAGTAGATGCTTACAAAGCCGCTGTTAGAATGATGAAAGAGTCTGGAGCGCACGCTTTAAAACTAGAAGGAGGTGAAGAAATAATTGAAAATATTAAAAAAATAGTTCAGTCAGGTATTCCGATTTGTGGACACTTGGGTTTAACACCTCAATCAATTTACAAATTTGGTGATTTTGGTGTAAGAGCAAAACAGGATGACGAGGCAACTAAATTAAAAGCTGACGCATTAGCACTGCAACAAGCGGGTTGTTTTGCCATCGTATTAGAAAAGATACCTGCGAAATTAGCTGACGAAGTTTCCAAGAGTTTAGATATTCCCACGATAGGTATTGGTGCAGGCAGTGGCTGCGATGGACAAGTATTAGTAGTTAATGACATGTTAGGTATAACACAAGAATTCAAACCTAAATTTCTAAGACAATATTTGAATTTAAACGAAGAAATAAATAAAGCTGCATCTCAATATATAAAAGACGTTAAATCTGGAGATTACCCTAATAATACGGAGCAATACTAATGTATAAACTACTTCTAATTGTATCTCTAATAGTTCTTTTGATTTATTTTTTAACACGGAAAGTTGTGTCAAATAATAAATCAAAAGATGTTCTCCACCAATTCAGAAAAGGGTTTACCTTAATTGAATCGGGTCGTGCTGTCATACAGAAGGCTATTAAAAATACTTTATATAGTGTTGGCATCGGATTAGTAATGTTGATCATTATATTAATATTAGCAATAAAAATTAAAATTCTATTCATTCTGCTGCCAATTAGTTTGTATTTACTAAGTCAAATACTTTTACTAAATAACCAACTTAAGTATTTAAAATATCAACAAATATGGTTCAATAAGAATAATTTAGACGTTCATATTGAATGGCAAAATGGCGAAAAAAACACGTTTAATCTCGCGACAGACATACAACGAGTTAGGGCTGTAAAATCCGTTCAGAAAAATAATGAAATATTATTTGGATATTATGAACTAACTATCGAAAATAACAAGCTATATCTTCCTTTTTTATTAGAAGAAAATCCAAATAATTCTTCACTGTTCGATGGGCTAAAAAGTAAATACACAATTATCTACAAAAATTCTTTGTACCCGATTATTTAATGATGGGAAGGGTATAACCATTATGGTATTCTGCAGCTATAAGGTTATTTGCTTCCTCTTCTTTGAAATTTTGATTCGCAGGATTCCAATTAATTTTTTGACCAGTCCGATAGGCAATATTTCCCATTTGGGCAAATTTTGCTATGTGCGCACCAACTTCAATTGGCGCATGTAAGATTCCTGCATCGTTTTGCCTAACAGCTTGAATAAAGTTGGCAGTATGCAAATCCAGACCATTGTCTGAGGATTTTTGAACTGGAACTGCATTTAATTTATCTCCCTCTGGTATAACTTCCCAACCGTTTCTATCCAGAACAAGTGTTCCGTTATTACCAATAAACGCAATGCCATGTTCTCTATTATAAGGTCCGCCACTTATACTCGAAGCGTGCTCCCATTGAATGTTAAAGCCGTCAAATTCATATACCGTGGTGAGCGTATCTGGTGTATCACCAGCGTCATCAGGAAACGCAAATTTTCCACCAGCTGCCATAATACTTTTAGGATCTGAGACTTTCATACCTAGCAATGCATAATCTAATAAATGCACTCCCCAGTCTGTCATTAAACCACCTGCATAATCCCAAAACCAACGAAAATTATAATGAAAACGATTCATGTTGAAAGCAGTAGCTTTTGCAGGTCCTATCCATCTTTTATAATCAACTCCCTCGGGCACGGAAGAGTCTGCTAATTTAGGAACACGTTTTTTCCAACCCAAATACGCCCACGCTTTAACTAGTCGTATTTTACCAAGTTTACCCGAGTGAACAAATTCTATTGCTTTCTTGAAATGTTCTTGCGACCGCTGCCACTGACCAACCTGCACAATGGAATTATATTTAATTTTTGCCGCTAACATAGCATTGCATTCGAGGATAGAATTGCCAATTGGTTTTTCCACATAGACGGCCTTTCCAGCTTTGCATGCATCAATCATCATTAAGCAGTGCCAATGATCAGGTGTCGCTATTATAACCGCATCAACATCTCTATCCTTTAATAAATCCAAGTAATCTTTGTAAATTTTAGGCTTCTGTCCCAGCGCTATTAGTTGGTTATTTCGTTGAGAAATTACTTGTTCATCGATATCGCAAATTGCTGTACATTGAATATTTTCATGTTTAAGAAAAGAAGAAAGATTCGACCATCCCATACCCTTAAGACCAATTGCCCCAACGCGGACCAAACTATCTGATTTAAAATTTAAATACAGTGATCCCATTTTAGTCATTGGCAAAAGTAATGCAGTTTTCTGAATAAAATCCCTTCTCGTAATTGACATATAATTTCGGTTTAGATCTAAAAATAGAAAAACATTTTTTAAAATACGTTAAACTAACCTACTTAATTAAAACATTCCTTCATTATGTGACGTAAAATTTCAATTCTAACAGAAGAAATTCCACAAAAAACAGCGTTAAATTGTACTTCGTCTGAATGATGACAGTTTTGCAGATGCATATCTGTCAAATTGACTATGAAAAAAAAGATTTTAATTACCTATTGACCCCAAATAGCTGCAAATTGTCTAAAAAGTGTCAGTAAAACATGATTAAATCATGATAATAAAACCATAAACCCTTATTATCAATGCTTTAAAAAATAAATTTACCCTCTCAAGGGATTATAAATTTATATTTATTTTTTTTGGCATTTAATTTGAATATTTGACCGAACATGACAATAAAGTCAAATTTTAAAAAGATTAAAAATGAAAAAATTATTACTTACATTAACAGCAGTCTCAGCTCTTACATTTGCGGTTAATGCGCAAACTGAACAAGGAAAATTTTTATTAGGTGGTAACGTTAGTTATAATGGCGAATCCGTAAAAGACAGTGATATCAAAAGTAATTCTTTCGGAATTATTCCTCAAGTAGGATATTTTTTATCAGATAACATTGCAATAGGTACTGGAATAGGTTATCAGTGGAATAAAAATGAATCTAATACTAATGTAGAGACTACCAAAGGTGAATTTGTGTTAGCACCGTTTGGTCGAATTTATAGTAATAACCAAGGACCTGTTAAATTTTTCGGTCAATTATCAGTTCCTATGGCTTGGGGTACGACAGAAGTGAATGATGAGAAAACAGGTTCAACTGCACAATATGGTGTGGAGCTAGCGCCAGGTATAGCGTATTTCCCAACAAGCAATATTGGTATAGAATTCAAAGTTAAAGGGTTATATTATAATAATAGCACCTTAACAAATGAAGTGACTGATGTTGAAACTACGACAAACTCCTACGGATTAAATGTTAATTCATTAGCACCTTCTATTGGGGTAACATTTAGTTTCTAATAATTACAATAATGCTCTTCCACTATCCTGGAAGAGCATTATTTAATACACCTTGATCTACTTCGCCTCCCAAACTGACTTCTCTATCCATCTATACATTCACACCTTATAAAACCACTGTACTTGCAGGTGGTAAATAATTTGAAGACTTCTTTTTGGAAGGAAAATAACATATACTCCTTTATATTAGCGCTGAAGCAATAATTAAATTAATTCAATCTGTTTCTTCCTGTAAATCGAAACTTTAAATATGATTTTACAACTTTATCTTTGTTTCTAAGTGAAATTATTGAATCTTTGGTTTTTGAATAATAATTTATATCATTCAGCGACAAAATGAGAGATCGTATCGTATTTAAACTTTTTATTTTCCTATTGGTTGCATATTCATGTCAAAACTCTAATCAAACAAAGAGTGATGAACTGAAAGAAAGAAGAATTAAAGATTCTTTGGAACAAATAAAAAAAGAAGAGGAATTGGAGAGAGCTCGTCCAAGAACTGCAGAAGATATTAATTTAGATAAGGATTTAACGTATGATAAACATACCTTAAAGGATGTGTATCCTTATGAAGATACGACAAGAGTGTTCCAATTTGATAAAATTAAAGACCAATTAGCAAAAATCGAAAATTTCCAACGCAAAGATCATCATTACGCTGTCTTACAGAATTATAAAAACCGAAATAGAGAGTCTCCAGTGGTTGAAAATTTTGTAAGGAATGCCTATAAAAGAGTTTCCGATACGCTTGGCAATGAAAGGTATCAATCGGCTCCGTTATATAAAACAGAAACAAGTGAAAAACCTGCTGTGTATGGTAAAGACGGCTCCTTAGTTATTTTAGAAAGTTCTGATACCATAGATATGGTAAAAATAACAGGTATTTCATTTGAAGGCAGTTGGTTTGTGCCTAAAAGATATGTTAAAACGATAGGTGCTGATTTTAAGGTAACACACGTAAATTTTGTAGATGTTACGAACCAAAATATTTGCACAGTGGAAAGGTCAGGAGAAAACGAATGGAAAATTCGCAGTATGAACCCGGCAACAACAGGTCGTCATAAACCTCCACACGCGATGGAAACTCCCACAGGATTATATGTTGTGCAAGAGCAAAAAGCAAAAATGTTTTATTTTAAAGATGGAACTTCTTCGATTGAGGGGTTTGCACCCTATGCTAGTAGATTTACAAATGGAGCGTACATTCATGGTGTGCCGGTAAATAATCCAAAAGGCAAAATCGTAGAATATAGCTGGTCTTTAGGGACTACTCCAAGATCACATATGTGTGTCAGAAATGCGTCATCGCATGCTAAATTTGTTTACGAAACGTCAAAACCTATGCAGTCTTTAGTCATCGTAATCGATTAAAACATATTTTAACACTTTGATATTCAATTTTTTGTTAAATTTGCACCTGTAACAGAAGGAGAATGCATATGAATAAACTGATGCTAATTTCTTTATGGGTTTTAGCTACCTCTATACTTACAGTAAACATGAACAAATCATTTACTGTTGTGAAACCAAAAGAAATCAAAGAAATCAAAGAAAAAAAATCAACAGATCCTATCCACGACTTATATCAGGAGATGAAATTGAGTAAAACCATAAAATGGGAAGCATTTCAGCAAGCCATGCAAGGTTATAATCAATTGAACCCAAAAAATAAAGATATTATTACTATAATAGATTTCACCTTACCATCCACGGAAAAAAGAATGTATGTGTTGAATGTGAAATCAAAGAAAATATTATTTCATAATATTGTTTCTCATGGTAAAAATAGTGGTGATAATTTTGCCACATCATTTTCCAACAATCATGGTTCATTTCAAAGTTCATTAGGCTTTTATCTTACCCAAGAAACTTATCAAGGTGGAAATGGATTTTCATTACGCCTAAATGGCATGGAAAAGGGAATAAATGATCAAGCCAGACCACGTGCTATTGTTGTACATGGTGCTGATTATTGCAGTCAAAAGTTTATTAATTCATCTGGACGTTTAGGTAGAAGTTATGGTTGTCCTGCGCTACCTAAGGAATTAACTAAACCTATTATTAATACCATTAAAAACGGATCAATGATGTATGTTTATGCGGGAAATAAGGAATATATAGCAAGTAGTAAGCTATTAAAGCAAGTTCCATCACTTAAGCCTAAAACGTTAATTGCTTCACATCCTGAAATAATGGATGAAGAAGCAAATTCATTGAATTAACTGTACTTACTGTACTCAATAAAAAAAGAGATCTATAATATAGATCTCTTTTTTTATTGTTTTAACAAAACAATAAATGCTTTATATCGTAAAGAATTAGCTGCTAAAATAAGCGCGAACATTCTTCCCTTCCATCCAATTCATGAATGCACGATTTACAACTTTATTTCCTCCCGGTGTCGGATAATTGCCAGAGAAATACCAATCTCCTTTATGATTCGGACACGCAATATGCAAATTATCCAATGTTTGGAAAATCACCTCGACTTCTGCATTTAAATTATGAGGTTTTATGATTCTTGAAATTTCCAATGAAATTTCATCATCCGTAAAAGGTTCATAAACTGCCTTAACATAATTTTCAACTTGATCCTTCGGCAATGTAACTGAAGCTAAGCATTTCTGATAAACTTCATCTATAATATGCGCTAGTCCATTTTTTCGGAGAAGTGAAATTGCTGCTTCAAATGCTACAAACTCACTCATTCTAGACATGTCAATACCATAACAATCAGGATATCGAATTTGAGGAGCAGAGGAAACAATAACAATTTTTTTTGGTTTTAAACGATCCAATATTGTTAAAATACTCTGTTTTAGTGTTGTTCCGCGGACAATAGAGTCGTCAATTGCCACGATGGTATCTTCATAATCCCTAACAATACCGTAAGTGGTATCATAAACATGTTGAACCATATCTTGACGGTCGGCATCTTGGGTAATAAAAGTACGTAGTTTAGCATCTTTTACATTCAATTTCTCAAACCTAGGTGTGATACTCAACATCTCATCCAATTCAGTGTCACTAATCTTATCTGAACGTTTTAATAAGGCCTCCTTTTGAAAATTTCTAACATATTCATTTACACCTTCCATCATACCATAGTATGAAACTTCAGCTGTATTTGGAATAAAAGAAAAAACAGTATTTTTTATATCATAATTAATGCTGTTTAAAACTTGTGGACATAATAGTTTTCCTAAAGCTTTGCGTTCTTTATATATGTCAGCATCTGATCCTCTAGAGAAATAAATTCGCTCGAAAGAACAAGACATTTGCTCGACAGGTTGTCTAAACATCTCTTCCGAAACAGTACCATCTTTTTTTGCAATTAATGCATGACCAGGTTTTATTTCCTTTACTGAATCGACTGGTATATTAAATGCTGTTTGGATGACCGGCCTTTCGGAAGCTACGACCAAAACTTCTTCGTCCTGATAGTAAAAAGCGGGCCTAATTCCAGCCGGGTCTCGCATAACAAATGCATCCCCATGTCCAAAAATTCCAGCGATCGTGTAGCCACCGTCCCAAGTCTTTGCAGATCGTGTTAAAATGGTTGAAACATCAATATTTTTAGCAATTTGTGCGCTTATTTCAATATTTGATAAACCATCCTGCTTAAATTTATCAAACAAATTTTGATTTTCTTCATCAAGAAAATGACCAATTTTTTCCAAAACAGTAACAGTGTCGGCTTGTTCTTTTGGATGTTGCCCAAGATCATAAAGTTGTTGTAGCAACTCATCAACATTTGTCATGTTAAAGTTACCAGCGACTACTAAATTTCTCGACATCCAATTGTTTTGTCGAAGAAATGGATGACAGCTTTCAATGCTATTTTTACCATGGGTACCATAGCGAAGGTGCCCCAATAGTACTTCTCCTGTAAAGCTTACATTGTCTTTTAACCATTGGGTATCCTTAGACTTTTCAGGGTAAGCTTTCTGAACAGCTGCAAACTTTTTTTGCACGTATTCAAAAATTTCTGCAACCGCAGTAGAACCCATTGCTCTATATCTAGAAATATAGCGACTTCCCGGTTTCACATCAAACTTAATTGTTGCAATTCCAGCTCCATCTTGGCCTCTATTGTGCTGCTTTTCCATTAGCAAATACAATTTATTGATACCATAATATGGCGTGCCATATTTTTCCTGATAATAAGAAAGGGGTTTTAAAAGTCGGATAAGTGCAATTCCGCACTCGTGTTTTATAGCGTCGCTCATATCTTGAATTGATGGCACAAAGGTACGAATTTTTAAAAGTAACTTATACCATTCCTACTGTAAAAAATATAACATTTTTTTACAGCACCTGTTTATCAATAAATTCTGCATTTTCATTATTTAAGCGAGTAGATTCTAAAATATTTTTCTGATCAGAAACAGAAATTTCCTCACTTTCAACACGTTGCCATGTCATATAGCTATTTACATATTCATTACCGGATAAAATTGGTTCAACTGATTTTAAATACAAAATATCACCTTCAAAATCAATTTTACGTTCTTGTAACTCATTATCTATATGTGGAGAGGAAGGAGACCTAATTACGTGTTGAACAGTAGCAATTGCGTCATTAATTTTGTACGTCCCAGAATAGGTAATAAAATCATTTAAAAATGAAAGAACCTCCTTCTTACTGGAATCTTGATCACTGCCAGAAACGTTGGTATCCGGGTTTGAATTAGTAATCTCAATGGACATATAACCATCAGGACTATATATTAATATTCCTTTTGGATTTTTACCCATCGGGAATTTGGAATCTACACCATTAACGGGTACTTCAATAAATGATAATAAATTCCATGTACCAATCAATTCATTCTTTATTGTAAAAGTCATTTAAGGTATGTTGTTTAATGCTATAACGAAAAAAAGTAATGAATAGTTTGTCTCAATAATATAAAGAAATTTAAATGACAATTGAAGATCTGTCTTAAAAAAGAAATCTATCGACATGAGGGGTAACAAGACCAATTTTTAGCTTTCGATCTAAGCTATAATTACAATTCTTGCCTTCTGATTTTGTGTCGTAGCAGTGATTTTTTAAAATTGTTGTTAAATAAATCATTTGTAATTAGCTGAAAATTATTAAATTGGTTTCCATACTAAAACTTATACTATGGGAAAATTTGTAATTACAATTAGAAAAAATGGAGAATTTCAGTTTAATCTAAAGGCGTCAAATGGCCAAGTTATTTTAGCGAGTGAAGGGTATAAAACCAAAGCTGCTTGTGAAAATGGTATTGAATCTGTTAGGAAAAACTCAGCTGACATTAATAAATTCGATAAAATTACTGCCAAAAACGGTAAATTATATTTCAATTTAAAAGCAGGAAACGGTCAGATTATAGGTACGAGTGAAATGTACGAAAGTGAAGCAGGAAGGTCCAATGGAATAAAATCCGTTCAAGATAATGCACCTGAAGGAGATATTGAGGACAACAAAATCTAACAGGTAATATATCGTACTTTAATGCACGTTATAGTTTGGAATTATTAAATATGGTTGGAAAATTTTCCAACCATATTTGTTATTAGCATCAAAGCGAAAGGATACTTACTATGCATCAGATAAGAATTCTTAAAAACAGTAACCATTACCTCTCTTTCAAAAAATGCTCTCCTAAAGATGAATTTTGAAAGTTGTGAGATTTATTTTTACATCATAACCAAACGCCAACGCTAAAGTTTACTCATGCTAAAGTTGTTCGTATTATATAAAAAAAGGGGCTGTATCATAAATCATTGATACAGTCCTTTTTTTGTTTGATTATTTTCATTAAAATTTCGATTAATCATCTGATTTTCATATATTTATAGTATAAAAATCAGATAAATGAGTCATAAAA